>OBYO01000004.1_pt1 | contig 594001 bp, 427 predicted proteins | sample 1476771 | NCBI WGS metagenome assembly OBYO01 (sample SAMEA2580202, study PRJEB22360) | human gut metagenome | biome: human gut; feature: human-associated habitat; material: faeces | place: Denmark | collected 2008/2010 | reverse complement strand
TTCCGGTCGCATCCTCCTTTACCCGAAGGTCGCCAAGTGCAGCAACGTCGATTGTTCCCTTACCGTCTTCCGCAACAAGGGGGAGAAGCAGCTCACCGACAGCCAGATTACCGACCTCGTGACCAAAGGCAGGACTGCCCTGATCAAAGGATTCAGGAGTAGGGAGGATAAGCCCTTCGATGCATACCTCACTTTCGACAAGGACTTCCGCATCGTATACGGGTTCCCGCCTCGCACGGACAAGTCCAAAGGAAAGGAGCGCAGGCGATGAACGGCATCGGTTGGATCACCGTAGCGGAAGCCGCCCAGCTCTGCAGCACGAACGGCTCTTGATAGACAATGGTAGCCCACAGGAATTCAAGTTTTTATATCCGTAATCCCGGCAATAATCCCTATATTTGCCAATCGGTCACATAGAAAAGGCGGGATTGCTCTTTTCTGTGGCCGAATGGCAACCGTTCCGGGCATAATACCCGAACGGCTTTAATCAACATTCAACAATAGCATAACATGAATTTTGAACAATTAGCAACCATCATAGCCGACACGCACCAACGATTACAACAGAGTGCGGTCAAAGCCGTAAACCAGTACCAGACCATGCGTAACTGGCTTATCGGTTTTTATATCGTGGAGTTCGAGCAGAACGGAGAAGACCGTGCCAAATATGGGGAATTCTTATTGAAAAACTTGGAACAAAAAGTTAATTTAAAAGGATTGAATATTACATTATTCAAGCGTTCAAGAGTCTTCTATATGGTATATCCCCAGTTGGCAACTGTAATAAAAACGATATTGCCTCCAACAGGTGCATCAACGATGCACTTATTGGAAATGCAGGGTCTTGGAAAAAGTGCATCACTGATGCACTTATTACAAAATGCTGAAAACAAACAAGATATAGTTAATACGATAGAGCCTCAGAAACTACTCAGCTCTATTTCTTTTACCCACTTTATCGAACTGGTAAAAATCGACAATCCTGTCAAGCGGATGTATTACGAAATGCTCACCATCCAAACCGGGCTTTCTGTCCGTGAACTCAAACGGCAGATAGGAGCGTTGAGTTATGAACGTGTCGGCTTATCCGGCAACATGGAAAATGCACTTGCTGCCATTCAGCAGAAGATTCACCCACAAACTGTAAACGATGCCGTCAAGGATGACTATTTCTTCGAGTTCTTGAACATTCCGCAGCAACGGGTTTCTTTGCTAAAGGAGAAGGAACTCGAAACACTTCTGCTCGACCATTTGCGAGACTTCATTATCGAACTCGGAAACGGCTTCTGTTTCGAAGCCAGACAAAAAAGAATCCTTATCGGTGACGAATTTTATTTCATTGATATGGTCTTCTACCACCGGATTTTGAAATGTCATATTTTGTGCGAACTAAAAGTTGATACTTTCAACCACGCTCATGTGTCACAACTTTATTCATACCTGAATTATTATAAAGCCGAAGTGATGGAGCCGGGCGATAACCCGCCTATCGGCATTTTGCTGGTAACGGACAAGAACGATGCGTTGGTGCGGTACACCACAACCGGATTGGATGAACAGATATTCGTTTCCAAATACCAGTTGCAACTTCCGACTGAACAACAATTAAAAGAGTTGATTTTAAAGACAATCCGGCAATAATAACAAATGCGCAACTATGTGTTGCGCATTTGTAGTATTCTAATATTTGTCGTTCCAACTATTTCCGTTATCTTTGCAATCAATAGAACCTGCCAAGCCTCTTTAATAATGCCCAAATCGGCGGGTCGCTTTTTTATTACATCCTCCCGTACACCGTTCGGATTTTCCCGTCCTCCAGCACCTCGCTCGACCGTACGGCCCATATCCTGCCGTCGTTCGGTCCGCACTCCAGCCCCTTCTCACCGTTACCGACCAGCACCGGCACGGTTGTCATCACGATTTCATCTGCCAGCCCGTTGTCCAAGAGTAAAACTCCGGTTTCTCCTCCGTAAGCCACCACCATACCGTCGCCATTCTCCTTTATCCGTCGCAGTTCCGTTACCACATTCCCCCTGACAAAACGTACCCGTTCTGTCTCTGTCAAGTCTATACAGCCGTTCGTCACGACCAAGGTCTCCTTTGCCTCAAGCGGCCAGTCAAGATCATTCAGGTAAATACGCAGGTAAGTTTCCTCGTCAATCAGCACGTAGGCACAGGCGTCCACTGCCGCATTGAAACACTTGTCCGCTATGACCGGACAGCCGTCGATGGATTGGTACACGTGCAAGGTAATCTGTTTCATAACAATGTGTTTTTAAGGATTATGCCCGCCTCGCACCAAAAAGAACAGCGTGAACTCACACTATTCCGGAATAGAGGTACTGGCATACCTAAAAGACAGAATAGGCAAACTCACGCCGTATAAGCATACAGCATGAACATTGCGCTATACATCTTGTCTTTTTTTGAAAAGTGCCAGTTTTCTATTCCAAGACGTTCAGCGAACGTACAATATGTATATCAATCCCTGCTTGCTTCCAAGCCGGGTATGAATCTTTCATGTCATGACAGCAACCGTACCCCGGTAGAGTACCACCTGCCGTACTTTGTCACAAAGGTACGGGAAACTTCCCGAATAACAAAACAATAGCCCTGCCTAATCTCACGATCCGGCAAGTCCCCGTCCACTAACAGAAATCATAAAGGAAATATCACTTTTACGGAAACAAGCCTTTTTTCCTGCGCCTTTCCTCTTTCCGGACTTCCTTCTCCTTCCGTTTTGCAGCCCGTTCCTCCACAGCGGCAAACTGGTTGCGGAGGAACTCGTGCACATCTTTCACCCGATAGAAGACCTTGCCACTGATAGTGAAGTACGGCAGTATCCCAATGGCACGGTAACGTTGCAATGTGCGAATACCGACCTTCAGCAGCAGGCACAGGTCCTGGTTATCCAGTACCTCCTCTCCATCCAGCGCGTTGCTCTTCTTCAGTACTCTTTCCAACAACTTCTCCGTCCGGTCGAAACGTTCCATGATACGCTCCATCCAATTCTCAAATTTTTCGCTGTCCATATACATAGCAGTCGCCCTCCTTTTCAATAATTTCCTTTTCCCGCATGTAACGGATGTACCCCTTCGCCGTCCGTTCCTTCACGTCCAGGGTTTCCTGTATCAGTTCGCATAGCTTGATATAGCCATACTTTTTTTGCCTGACGAACGCTGCCCGTGCCATTTCAGACAGTTCCTTCTCCTTGCGCCTCTCTTTCTCCACCCTCGGTTTCTCTCCCATGTAGACAGGCATCCCGGCCTGTTTGTCCCAGCGGAACTGCATCAGCGGGATATCCAGCGGGCTTCCATCCCTGACCTTCAATGCCTTCACCACCGACACCTCCGGGTTCTCGTCCTTCTCGATGGAGAGGATAGCCGCCGACTTCCGCTGCAACTCGCTGCCCAAGTGTCCCCGCAACTTCAACCCGTTCGGGACGAAATGTACCACGGCGGTGATGCACGTGCGGTAAATTCCCGCCAGGCGGTAAATTTCGTCAACCAGCGCCACGCTCTCCGCCTCGTCGTTGGCGCAACGGATCAGGTCGGCAACTCCGTCGATGACGACCAGATGGATGCCCCCGTGCAGGTAGTGGTACTTGTCCATGCTTTGGATGATGGCGGTCAGCCGCTCGTTCCTCGACATCCCCGTCAGGCAGTACACGTGCAGGTAAGGCGGCATTTTCTCCCGACCGGCACGCCGCAGCAGCCGCCCCGTGTTCTTGTAGAGCTGTTGCTCGCTCTGTTCCGTGTCGTACAGCAGTACCGCACGCCCCTTGCGGTTCGGCTCCACCCGCACCCCCAAGAGGTCGGCGTCCGTCTCCCGTTCCATGATCGCCCCGGCGACCAGTGCGGCGGTGTAGTTGCTCTTGCCCGTCCCTTCGCCGCCCGTGATGCAGAGGATGTTCTCCTCCGAGCCTAACGGCACCTCCCCGGCGGTAACGATGGCGACAGCCTGTTCGGGCGGGTGGTCGTAGTCGATCTCGCACGATTTCAGCACCGCCATCGTGTCCCCGTACAGCGTGTCGAGCAGTTTCAGGAACAGCCCCATCAAATCCTCCCGTGTGTGTCCGGCTTTAAAATAGTCCGTCACGTCTTTCTCTGATTTCGTCCCCGGCAGCGGTAGTACCAGCCGTTTAACACCGTACTCCGACAGTTGTACCCGGTGCTTCTCCGAGCATTCCAGCCCCGTCTTGTCCGTGTCGTACAGCAGTACGATGTGCTTGAAGCGATAGACGAGCTTCCGGACGGTCTTCGCCGGGATTACCGAGGTTTCCGAGTTGAAGCAGATGGCTTGGAAACCGTGAGCCGCAAGCGTCATCACGTCCTTCTCGCCACCCGTGAGGAAGAGCAGGTCGCCCTTCGAGGGCAGTTGTTCCAGACCGAAACAGTAGTTGTCGCCCGTATGACCGCCATAGACGAAACGCACTTCCGATAACGGGCGGTACACCTTCACGCCCCATTTCCCCTTGTAGCCGAACATCGGTTCCGCCGGGGTTGAAGTAAAGCCGAACGTCTTGCCTTCCCTTGTCTCGCTCCGGTACTCGGCGAGCGACACCACCCCGTAACGGTGCAGCACCTCTACCGTGATGCCCGATATGCCCCAGTAGGCGAGCTCTCTCTCTGTGAAAGACTTTTCAGCTACTTGGTAGGGACTTGGTCCAGGACGCTCGCGGGATAAATCTTTCCCTTCCGTGCCCGTGACAGTATCCCTGGGAATGCTCTCCCCGGTATTTTCTCCCTCACTTTTCTCTCGTGCACCCGTTACGGGCCGTGTCGTCCGGCAGCTTCCCTCCCGATTGTTGGTACCGGAAGGGATGGCCCCATCCAACCCCAGGCACAACTCTCGGTCAATGGTGTGCAGCACTTCCACGAAATCAGCGGCACTCCGGCAGTCCAGTCCTTTCAGTTTCGCCACAAGGAAGAAACAGTCTCCCGAATACTCACCGTTACCAAAGTCCTTCATCCTGTACATCCCGCTGTGGCGATCATAATAAACGTTACACGAGGCCCTGCCATCAGCGTACAGCGGATTCAGGAAATTTCGACCCACCCGCCATTTTACGGGCAGATAATGACGGAACACCTCCAGCCCATTACCTGTTTTTGCCAGTATTTCCTCTTTTCTTACCATATAATCTGCTTTTGCATTGGTGTAAAGGGTACGCTTCAATCATTCGGTCCACCAGCTTGTCAGGCGTTTCCCGTATCCAACGCTCATGGAACTGTTCCACGTCCGTACGACGGTAACGTATCTTCCTCCCGCAGATAGAGTAAGCGATGATACGGTTCGTGCGGTAACGCTGCAAAGTACGGGGACTGATTTCAAGTTGTTCACACACTTCCTTTCCCGTCATCCATAGCCCTGCCTTCCTCGTACCCTTCTTATCCGCTACCGGCCATTGCTCCCGCTCCTTTGTTCCGGACGCCTCCACGTATGCCGCTATCCCCTCTATCTTCTCCACGAGGGTAGCAAACGCTTTGCTTTCGATTGCTATTATTTCCATAATCTTTTAATAATTTGGTTTCCGGTTACAAAGGTCAGTCTGTTCGACCGTTTTTCTTTTCACGTTCGTAGCAAGCTGCCAAAGTTTTTTTTCTGGTACAAAAAAACCGCCGCGGAGCCTTATTCGGGCTCTCTACGGTGGCTATATACTGTATTTTCACCAAATGGCGTATCGGGAAAGGTGATTTGGCAACTTGCTATGAACCTGCCAGTCTCTTCCTTGTTTTACAAAAGGTTATCCGTCCGTTTCGTCCATTCGTTTCAACAAACGCTCCTTCATTTGATCAAGGTAAGCTGTCCGGCTGTTCTTCCGGTTACGCATGGAGATAAACGTGTGGTACACGTCTCCCAGGTCAATATGGAACATTTGTTCGAACAGCATCACGAGCTCGACAATGCTCACCCTCCCGTTATCCACGCTACCCATCGCCCAAATGCCATATATCAGTTCCACGGCAGCCGCCTTCCGGTCCGTCCAATGGTGCTCCTTTTCCTGCACGGCATACGCCCCCTCCATTGCCAGCAGCACTTTCCGGTTCAGATAACCAAGTAACATTTCCGCCGCTATCAGTCTTGCGGCCAACAAGTCATAACCGGTTGACATCACCGAATCCTCCTCCAGCATAAAACTTCCGCTTTCCGGGCTCAGCTCCTTTTTGGCACGGCGGAAATAGTAATGGTCCCGGTAAGTCGCCCCGCTCCGGTAATACTGGTAAAAGGGAAGGTATCGTTCCAGTTTCCGCTGGTATTCTTTCATAGCCTTGCGGTAATGCATCCGGGCAATCTCCGGGCAACATGAACAACCGCTCTCGATCTGGTATACCCGGTAATAATACAGCAGGCGTCCCGTCAGGGCAGGCTTGTAATACTTGAAAAAGCAGATTTCCTCTTCCACGTTGGAGAATGGGTGGTTCAGGACATAGTCCTTCAACTCACGGGATCGCTCCCTCAAAAAAGAAACCATCTCCTGACAAGTCCGTATCACTTGCTCTCCTTCCATACGGGAAGATTCAATGCCCATCTTACGTTCGACCTCCTGCATCAAGTTGTTAAAGTACGTTTCTATCATGTTATTCCTTAATTATGGGGCACGTGAGTACCTTCACGCTACCCGATTTATTTTTATGCCTCGCTTGATTCGATCGCAGGTTTTCCTTTCGGCCCTTTACGATGAAAAAACTTTTCCTCATATCGAAAAGACCGGAGAAAAGCCATGATACGGCTTCCTCCGGTCACACCTGCAAAACTGGGAAATTCCTTCCCCAATCCCCGGGACCAGACTATTCAAGGTCCCTCACGCAACGCACGTATCCCTTCCTGTTATTCACAAGCCTGTCATTGTCACCCGCCCACTGGGTATCCACGGTCGTGACCCATCGGAGATAACCATGGAGATACATCTGGTAGCCGGCACTGAACGATCTTGCCCCGTTCATGCTACGCTTGGAAAATCCCGTCCGAGAATGGAGAACTTCAGATTCTACTACTCCCAGAGAAGGAAGGTCATTACCGAATTCGTAAACCTCCTTTTTCTCAGGGTTATGCCAGTCGAACAGGCTCCCGCACATGATGATCAATTCCACCTCGTTGGGCACCCGCCAGGTTCCCAGGTCGCTCTTGTCCGCCTCCTGGTAATAATAGGCGCACGGGCTGTTTCCCTGTTCGATGTCCGCCATCAGCGTGCTCCAATCCTGTAAGTAATACTCGCTCTTCCTGTCAGGATTATTCAAATCCTTGGGCTTATCTATCTTATTGGCGATATACTTGGCCACCTCAAACCCGTTCTTGTAAATGGTGTTGCTCTGGGAGTCCTCATCATGCGCGGGCAACTCGTAAATGGCTCTTACTCCACGCGTCATGCTGTATGGCAGGTTATCTGCCCTAAAGACCAGATATTCCTCTTTCGTCCTGTTATTGACAAGAGACTTGTTCAGTTCCTTGCCCAACTCCTCGATGTGATAGCTTTCTTCCCCAGACTCCAGCATCCCCAGATCCCTGATCAACCTCACTTCCGAGTAGGGGATGCGGTCCCCGGGTGAGTTCCCTCCCTTGTAATAATCAAAGTTTGCGATGGGAGTCACGCTGCGGGACTCCAAGATACAAATATAGGGGTTGGAAGAGTATAAAGAAAGGTTTGTACTTGCCATAAAGGCTCTTGACATATAAAATGCTGTGGCGTTGTCCGAGGGGGCGTGCCCGTGCAGCCTGGAATGTAACGGCAACGCCCGTTCCCCCACGAGAAGCATACCGCTCTCGCTCACCGAAGGAATATACCACTTCATCTCGGCGGCCTGCATCCGGCCATCACGGTTATCATCCCGGTTCCGTAAAAACGGGGTGAAACAGGCATATTCGGCGTGGTAATTCTTGGCTGCCAAATTATAATGGTCTCTGCTGAGAGTCAGCTTCGCGTTGTCCACCTTCGTCATGACCTGCCATAACTGGTCTTGTTTACTTCTTCTCATCGGGTCAATCATGACCTCTTGACTGAAGTCGCCCGACCTTGCCATCACCTTCCAGGTATTCGACCAGCCGTTGGATGTATATTTATTATAAAAAGCATCCGGTTCTCCCGGAGCCTTCACCATAAAGTCCAGGTCCGGTGTCTCGTTCACGTTTTCCACCCCCCAGACACGCATGCCTTCGGGTCCCTCCGTAAACACCGTCTTGATGGACATCTGACGGATGGAAACGACAGCCTGGTGATAACGTGACTGCCCGTCGGGGGAGATTTCATGCGACGTGTTCACCAGCAGGTCGAAAGTCCGATCCGGGGCGTTGGCAAAGGTTTTCCACAAGTTCTTGTCCTCGGGGGCGCCATCCTGCATGGGGTTCCGCTCGTAGAAATACTCGTTGGCGTAAACCGTCACCTTGCAAAGCCCCGTGGAGGCATTAAATACATAATCGGGCTCTTTGACAAGTCGGTAAAGAAACTGTTCCAGCGAAAGCAGATGCGCCCCCGTGTTGGAGTAATATTCCATGGTTTCGTTTCCATTGTCAGACAGGGTGCTCGGGTGGATGAAGAACGCGAGCCAACCAGTGTCTGCCTTCTTCTCCCCTGAAGGAACGTATCCGTTATCCTCCAGCTGTTCCAGCTCCGCCCTCGTGTAAGAGACTATCTTGTCACAGAACGGGGTGCGTATGGCAAAGGAGATCATCGCGTCGTCCTTCAAACTGCCATCCGGATTGAAGATGGCAAGCTCGTCCTTGTTGAAACGCATCAGGCCCTGTTCATAATGGCAGTCAAAACTGAAGGAGCGGTGAGCGTCATATACAAGGCCTTCCACCCCGGGAGCGGGCTCCTCTTCCCGGTCCTTGTCGGACATCGCCTCCACTACCAGGTCGTTCATCCCCTTGATCGTCACGTTATAGGTATAGTGCACGTTACGTTCTATATCATAATCGTTGACCGGATCATTCTCCGCCGTGTATCCCAGATAAACGCGGTAGGTCACCCTCCCGAAACGCTCCGTTGAGACTTCACCGGTTGTCATATCCTGGCGTAACTCACCCGTGAACTCGATGTAGGGAGCCAGATCCGGAGCGTATTCTGTAGCTCCGTTCTGCACGTTCGGCTTCTCCGTAGCATCGGGAACGGGAGACTTCACTTGTTTCTGCCGCAGGTCATACCCCTTCCTCTCCGCATTGTAACCGGGAGAGGCGGGAGTTATCATTTTTTTTGCCAATTTCCGGTTCTCCGGAAGGTAAAACGTAGTAGTAGTAGCGTCGCCCTCGAACTGGAATAATTCGGACAACCAGTACGAATCCATCTCCATCCCGCCGGCATCCCAGGGAGCCCCGGCGTCACTGCCCTTGACATGCTCGGTGACAAAGGTCGAAGCCGGCACGTTACCGACTCTCCATGTCCCGGGCACGAACGTGAGCCCCTCCCCGGTTTTCAGGTTGATCGTGATTTTCGCCTCCGCACGTTTCAGGGAGACCTCGAGGCGCCTGGTGTCGGGACTGATCTCCTCCGTCTTGGTAACTGACATCAGCAGGTTCCCGTTCGGTCGGAACAGGGTACGGGCGGTCATCTCCGCCTTGACCCTCTGAATGTCCGAAAGGGACGACACGCCAGCCAGGATCCCGGGCTCTACCTGAAACAGCCCGTCACCATCCGATTTATAGTTCGCCAGCAGGACCAGCGTCTTCTCTCCCGAGGTAATGGGGATGTTTTTCAGCAATCCCATGCTCGTGGGTGCATCCGTGTCCTTCTCGCCGGTTGCCGTTTCCAAGGCAGCAGCGGCCTGATAAAGCTCCGCACGGGGATACTCCCGGGAGAACTCCACGCCGCCGCGGGAATCGAAAACCCACAGGTAAAGGTCGTATATCTTTCTCTCCTCGCCTTCCGGCAGGCCCGAACGTGTCTTGGCCCTGTTGGCTGCCGTACCCACGCTGATATCTACCGTCGTGGGCACGCCTTCCGGGACACCGCTGCCCCGAAGCAGCTCCTCGTCCGTACAGCAGGTAAGAACGGGCAGTAACAAAAGAATGAAACAAGTTATTTTCAGCCTATATGCTTTCATATATAATAAAAATTTATAATGACAAAATCGTGAACATCACTGAAAAGGAGGGAACTCCACATCCTTCCGCTCCCAGGATTCGACCCGGTAGATAATCTCTCTGTCCGCGGCTTCCGGCAAGACCATGAATACCTTATAATCCCGGTTCGGGTAAATGGGGCCGGAATACACCCCGGGAGAACTTTCCTCGCCAATGTCAAGCAAAAAGGTCCTTGTCCTGGTCTGTGAGATGTCTCCTCCTGTATAATACTCCACTGTCAGCTGTATCTTCGGGTGAGGGTGTCCTTCCTGCCAGGAATTGGCTTCCGGAATATACGGGGCCAGGTACTGGGGAAGGAAGAACTGCTCGTATTTTTGGGCGTCCATTTTCGTATAGTCAATCTCTCCGCCGGCATTGAGGGGGGCCTCGTAGATGGTCAGTTGCGCTTCATTTTTTATTCCATAGGAATACGTGCCCGTATGCTCCGTGTTCTTTCCCGCTCCCGGGGTGGATCCTGCAAGCTGGCCGCCGTCCGAGTCATTCTCCCTGAAAGAGGGAGACATCAGTACCGGAAAGTTCAAAAAGGCAATCCTTTTATAATTATAAATGATCTGCTCAAAGGGGGCAATGCTTGCGATGTATATCCTGACACGGGAGAAATCACGGAACAGCGGGATTGTGATATCCTGCACCTGCTCCCCGGAAGCGGGCTGGACGGCCGTGGACAGCTTTCCCGAAAGCATGCCCATATGCAACCTGTTGGATATTCCGGGAGCGTCATCCCAAGAGATATTGGAAGTTGTTGTCCAATCTATAATCTTCTCATCCGACGGGGAAGGAGTCACACCATCATACGGGTTGTCCACCGGAATGCCGAGACTGCCATCATCCTGCTCCCTGATGATGGCAGGGAATGCGGCTTCGACAATATCCTCCCTGTCCACCTCCTCCATGCCTTCCCCGAGGAAGTCCCATGGAACCGCGTTCTGCAGGATTCCTCCGGGCGTATAATAGGGCAGGTCCTTTCCTGTCTGGTTGGGGGCATAGAAAGCATAGAATTCACTCTCGCCTTTGGGGATGCGTATCTTGGTTTGATATTCCCCCTCCGCGTTGCCCGAACTGAAAGGAAGCAGGCGACTGTACACATACCGGTTCTGCTCCTTGTTGAAAACCATAAGTGCTATTCTGGGCTGTGCGGGGGCTTGGGGAAACAGTGTGCCGGTTTTATACCAGTTGGCCGGATCGGAGGAATAAAGGTCCAGCATCTCACTTCCCCCGGCTGTTACGCCACGGGTTGACAGGTTCAGCCTGACGGTCACGTCATCCTCTCCGGAAAGCCGTTCCGGGATATCTTCTTCGTTCCGGCATCCTGTCAGGGCAAGGAAAAAGAGCGGCAACACCATCATCACAAAGTTCCTCAAGGCCCTTACCGTGCGAGTATATTTAGTATCTTTCAGCATAATATTCATCAATCGGTTATGGGAACCACGTCAACGGCTTCCCAGGGTTTTACACTTACTGTCAGAGAACGGGGATTCTGGCGGAAGAACAGTGGAAGCACCGCTTCCTGCCGCCCCGTTATCCGTATCTGGTCGGGATACAGAGCGATATATTCCGCGACATCTACCGTGCAGAGAACCTTATCTCCCTGCATAAGACGGATCGTCAGCGGGTCCCCGTCCTTGAAGCGCAGGGTATTGAAATCAAGCACGAAACGGTCGTTTTTTCCTCCCGTGTAAAACGGAAGGTCGAAGGATGTTTCTCCGGAACGCTGCCCGGAAAAGGAGAAACGGGCTGAGAGCGTTTCCATCGTCAGGCGGAAGCCCGTCCCCTTGTTCTGTTCGTACCAGGTCCCGGCGTTCTCATCGTCGTCGGGAAGGACTACCGCATGGATTTTCACGTGCTGGGAATAAAGTCTTACCACGTCACGGGAGTCGTTCATGACCTTCGACGTGATGGTGGTTTCCCCAAGGTATAGCCTGTCAAACGTGCCGGCCGCCGGTCCGTCCTTTTCCGCCAGTTCGGGCCGGGAAACCGACGCTTCACCGTAAGCACCATCCCCGATAACCGTCTCGTTCAACGCGTTGCCCACGGCCACTACTTTATAATCACCTTCCGGGAGCCTGACCTCCAGCGGTGAAAGCAGCTGTTCTCCCTCCAGGTGGTGTTTCTCCACCAAGGCCCCGTTCCCGACGTCAAAGATGAAGACGTCAATGTCATCCACGTATTCCTGCAGATGTTCCCGGTTGTCATCGGCCAGGTAGGAGAAGACGATCGTGTTGCCAAGGCAGCCGCTCAGGTCGTCATACACCCGGTCACATGCGGTCACGAGGTATAAAGCGGCCAACAGGCCCAGCCAGGTCGGTATGTTTCTTATGTTCATACTTTACACTAATTATTATAAATCAATACTGTAATTTTCCCGAAAGAGAGGACACGTTTCCCTCCCGCGGGTAATAAAAAAGGGAGGGGACAAACTTTCCCCTCCCCGAGAGTGCGGGGCGGATTCCGGTACCGGCCTGTCAGGGCCGATACGGGAAAAGCGCTCCGGCAAGCGGCTATTACTCTCTATCTGTATCAGTCAAGGATGGGGAATACGTTCACAGCGGTCCAAGGCTGCACCTCGACACGGACGATGACGTTCACGTTCTCGTCCTCCAAATCCCCCTGTCCGCCCGGTTCGGGAGTCACACCTTCAGGAATGCTCGGGTCAACATCCACGAGGATACCCTGGCCCCCGTTCAGCGCAGCGAGATCCAGATTGATCAGGTAACCGCCCTTGCCGGCTTCCAGATCCGTCGTGCCTGCAGTTTCACCTTCTGCCTTCGCGTAACCGGATATAACGACAAAACGTCTGTCGGCGGATACGCCGTCGTCACCTGTCTTGAAAACGAAAGCAAGTTTTGGAGCGTTGTTTTCCTTACCGTAACCCGTAATGCCGTTCACGAAGAAGTTAAACGCTGCGGCCTTTGCCCCCTGTGCGAAATCGAAACCCGCTGCATTGAAATAGGAGGCCACTTCCGACAAGTCCGTGTTACCGTCGGGTTTGAACGTGCCGTCTTCGAATTTATAGCGGTCTCCGGCGTAGGTCTTGGCCCAGAACCAGTTTGCCTCTTCTTCCACTGTAAGTTGAGGAACAGAGAGCGTTCTGCTGAAACGGTTCATCAGGATACCTTGGTTTGCAGTGGTCACTTCGACAACCTGCAGCCATTGACTCAGGCTGGCCTGTTGGGCAATGTCGGACTTGCCGTCCCATGTCTGGCCGTTGAAGCCTGCGGCATCAGCCTTGAAAGCGGCCCACGCTTCGGCACTGCTCTTTCCCTTATTTTCATCCTTGGCCAGCCAAGTCGTGCACCATTGTTCAGCCTCGGTCTTTTTCCCGTCTTTCCAGATAACCTTGACAAACTTGGTACCGGTCACCTGGAAGCGGTTCATGCTGGCGGTCAAGGTGAGCTCGGCCTTCTTCACGGTACGTTTGTCTTCCTGAGGATTGACGCCATAAGGCTCGGCGCCAACAGTGGTAAGTGTTTCAGAACCGGCATAAATCACTTCATTAATTTGGGCTTTCAGCTGTTGTTTGCTGATTTCAGCAACAGTCTTTCCCTCACCGTCAACCAACGCTCCCTGAGGGTTAGCGATAACAAGTGCCTTTGTCACGCCATTGTCCACGTCAAGGAATTTATAACCTCCCGTCGTTGCCTCTGCACCCACGGCAGTAGCCGAAGTCAGCTTGGTAAAATCATCAGTATCTTTTGTAAATTCCTTCGACAGGACAATGTCTTCCCCAGCCACCAAGTACACATGCAGTTTTTCAACCGATGCCGCATCCTGGTCGTTGGCGGTGTTCTGCAATTCGCCCATGGCGGCACGTGTGCCCGGACCGGGTAATGCCACTGACATCACCACATCAACCGGTTGGTTGCCACTCTCCGGCGCTACCGGATTCTCTTCGTTGTTACATGCAGCGAACAACGCCAACGAGGCCACTGCAAAATACTTCATTACTTTCATAATTCGAATTGTTTTTAAATTAAGATTACTAATACTATATATAACTATGTCTGAGTTACATCTCTATCTGCTGATTGTTTCCACCGTCCCCGGGCTCCCCTGAGAGTTTTTGTTTGCCCTGGGCCATACCGGCTTTCTTGATCAATTCTTCCGCCTTCCTCCAGTCACCTTTCATGTTATAGGCAACGGCCATGGGAAAGAAAGCACGGCTGTCATTCGTTACCGGTTCCAACACCCGCAACGCGCCGTCCGCATCCTGCCCGTATTTCAACAGGGCGTTGGCGTAATTCAGGATTGCCACGGCGTCATCCGGGAACTGCCCGTAGGCCCTCTCGTACACCGGAAGGGGAGACATCCCCCGGGAAGCGTACAGTCCGGCCAGCTGGTACATCTCGTGCTGACTGAGACACTCGGGTTTCGTTTCAAAAATTTCGGGAAGTTCCTCCACCGTGTAAGGTCTCACGTCAAAACTGAGACTGAAAGTCGTGCGCCGCAGTCCCGGGTAGAACTCTTCGAGGAGGAGGCGATAGCTCCTGCCGTCATCCAAGGCACGGATGGCCTCCTCGCGTTCCGTGTCACGCTCGTTATGTCCGATGATAAAAAGAATTTCGTCCCTGTTGACGAGGGTGGAGCCGCTGACCATCGATTTAAGACCCTCCCAGTCCTCCCCGATACCCTCGGTACGATAAACCGGTGCATTTTTCAAGGCGGGGTATTGACGCGAAATATAATCTGAAAGGGTTTGGGTGCGTCGTTGCGCGAGGGACCTGTTGTAATCGAAGCTCCCCTCGGGAGAGGCATAGCCTTTTATATGTACCTCCTTGAGTGACGTTCCTTGAATATTCAGGTTCTCCGAGAGAAACTTCTTCAGCCTGTCAAGCTCCTGAGCATTGCCTGCAAAATCTTCCTGCAGGTCGTGGCGTGCAACAGGAAAGACCACCTTACAGTCGAAGGAATCCTTGTAGCATTTGATCATGACCTTTTCCGGTTCGATGAAACTGTAAGCATAATCCTTTTCCCCGAAGAGGGGGATACCGGCCTGAAAGGCAATATCCTCGCTCTCGTTCGTGCCGCACTCGGCACAGCCGTACGACACCTCCCTGACAACGAGACGCCCGTCAGCCATCCACCGTTCAAAAGGGACGCTCCTTTTCACAGTCAGGCCCGAACTTTCCAGCACCTTGGCGGAACGGACCTCGCCGGATCCGGGGTTACCGGGTTTCAGGTTGCCCAACGCCTTTCGACGCTTGATCACCTTATATCTTCTCTTGCCGGCCACGCAGACCGGTTCGAGGCGGACGCTGTCACGCCCGTCAGCCGAGACATAGACGGGGAACAGGTAAGCGACTTCCTGGCTTCCAAGCCCTGCCAGAGGGAAGACACTGAAAGTAATATCCAACGCATCTCTACCCGGTTCACGCTCCACACGGCTGTTTGAATAATCCCAACGCGAGGTACCTGACGTTGATAAAATGTCCTGGGCGGAAGAAAACAAGGGAAACATTCCCAGGCAGCCCATGATAAGGATTTGCTTCTTGTTAATATGGTAAGGTTTCATTGATATACATTTTTAGCATGATAGAATAAAAAATTGTGTCCCCGGATTCAGGGAGTTATTTCAACATGTAAATAATTGAAATGGCGGCCCTGGTGGGACCTATGTAGTCCGCATCCCCCTTGCCCAGCTTCTGCCCGCAGGTGGTACACTTGTACTTGTCATAACGGGCGTGCACGTAACCGATACCCAAGGAGGCCTCGATATTGAAACGGTTGGAAAGCACCCACTGGTAACCGGCGCTCAACCCGCCTCCCCAGAAATAACCCTCGTAACGGTGGTCCTTCATGTTTCCGTCCCCTTTCTGAAGCACGAAGGGGACATCGACACCTCCGATATTCATCTGGCCGCCATGGGCATGCAACCCGAAGAACCAGCCGTTGAAAACGTCACAGGTCCAATAACGGATCTCCGGCTGGACAAGCCAGTGACTGAACTTCTTTGCCTTGTACCGGGAAGACGTGGCGTCCCGCGTGTAGAAAAAGAAATTCATACCCACCTGTGTGTCAAGGGTCCATTTACGCCCCATGGAGAACTCCAAGGAGAGGTTGGGAGTTTTCAAGGCATCGTAGGCCAGATTGTTCTTCAAGGCAACCTTTTGAGAGAAGGCACCAGCCGAACAAAGCAAAAACACCAGAAGAAAAAACGGTTTCATCATACTGTTATTCATTGTTTCGTTACTTTATTTTATAAGAGGACAAGCCAAAGTTATCCTTATGTAATAATCATTAATAAAAATGCAGCTTCCCGGAAAAAACTCCAGAATCTTTCTTGCACGTATAGAGTGGACGGCCGGAAACTCCTGCCCGCACCAGAAGGACCTGCAGGGACGCAACCCGCCCACGAGACTTAAAAGTCTTTCAGCCGATCCGGCGAAAGCCGAATAGAGGACACCGTCCCGAGTATGCAGGTAAATCGAATCCCTGTTGGACCATTCCATGTTGAATATCTCATGACTCATTCGCATAATGTAAACCTTTATTCGATGACTTTCTTATTTTCCACTCTCTCCCGTAGAGAGTGGAAAATTTTTCAAAATCCGCTCTGGAAAGCGGTTATAGATGCCAAAAAGAAATAAAAGATGAAACATGGACAGATTTTATCATATAACTAACTGAAAATAAGATTACTAATATTTTCATTAGGCAACAAAAACAGAAACAATGGAACTTTTTTATTTGAACGAGCACACGTCTTGTTATAATTACTCAAAATCTATGCAGGAGGGATTCCGGTATTATAAATTTGACGAAGGATTGAACCACGAGGAGGAATTGGTAAAAGATTGTATCCTGTTCGTACTCAAGGGAAGTCTGCAATTCTCCTGCAACGGTTTTCAGTTCACTGTTTCATCAGGAGAGATGGTCTTTTTTTGCCGTGACAGCCTGTTTAACACCCAATCACTGGAAAAATGTGAAGTCGTGGCTGCCCTGTTCGAGGGGGGAGTATGGCCCTGTCAAAGGGCCTCCTTTTCAGAGTTATACCACCTGAGGGAAATTGTCGAATATCGTATGGAACCTCTTGAAATCAGGGATCGGTTATGCAAATTTCTTGAACTACTGGTGTGTTATCTGGAAGATGGAGCGAACTGTATCCATTTTCACGAAATAAAACTCAAGGAACTTTTCTGGAACATTCGCTTTTACTATTCCAGACAGGAACTTGCGAATTTTTTCTATATGATTATAGGCCGTTCGCAAGACTTCAAAAATAAGGTCTTGAACAATTACAAAAGTTGCAGGACCGTAAAAGAACTCGCATCGGCCTGTGATATCTCCCTTTCCGCCTTCAAAAGACAGTTTTCCGCGGAGTTTGGAGAGGCTCCAGCCGAATGGATGCAGAAACAGTTGTTGGGAGAAATCAAATACAAACTTTCAGTTACAGACCTGCCGTTGGGAACCATTGCCAATGAACTGGAGTTTTCCTCTCTTGCACACTTCTCCAGATTTTGCAAAAGATGTCTGGGATGTTCTCCCAGAGAGTTAAGACAGCAGATAAAAGGCGGTTAAACAATCTCTGAATGGGGGAGATAAGAAATTGATAAATAATAGAGCCAAAACGGAAACAGCCAACAAAATTATTGTCTTTAAATTTGCAGCGTAATCCAAATAAAAAAAGGATTACGCTATTTTTTTAACACATTCTGTAAGTTTTTTTGATTTTCCACTCTCTACGGGAGAGAGTGAAGAAACAGGAACAAATATACGTATATTGTGATAATATACTATAATTAAAGTGAAAAAAATATCTTAGATAATAGAATTTAACTAATGTAGAAAAATATTATTATTCCATTAAATCATCTGTTTACCCAACAGATGCCGGTCCAAAACGTAGATACCATAACATGTAAATCCCTCTCGTAGCCATCTTTCAATTGAAGACGGTATAAGATAAATTAGCTAAATAAGGTGTTCCTTTTTTTCCTGTATAATCCCGCCACGTGCACCAAGGCGGGATTTACAGAAACATCCGGGAATGGTAAAATTATCGGTGGTAAAAGCCTCTTTGGGAGTGGTTAACCGCCGTCCATCGTCCAGACGGGAACTGAAGAATTTGAGCTGATATCTTTCGCGGTCGGGCCCGGTCAATCATCCACCGCTAAAATGAAGTCAGCCACTTGATTATTAACCGCATCCAGTGCGGAATGATCCAGTTCTTTCAGATAGATTCGGGTCGTTTTTTCCGACGTATGCCCCAGACACTCACCAATAACATGAACCGAGGCACCGTTCACCTTGGCTATCGTGGCCCATGAATGGCGGGCCGCGTGAAGTCTCAGCGGGAATTCCAAACCAATGACCCGGGAAATCTTTCCCAGGGAGTAACGAATCCTATGGTAGGCACTTCTATAACCAGCGTACGGATCCCGTTCTGCCGGAAACAACGGGAAGATGTATTCTCCCGGTACATTCTTGTATCTTTCCAGGATACGACTGATCTCCTTGTTTATACCTACCCGCATCAATTGATCGGTCTTGTGACGCCTGTAACAGATTTCACCCGGGAAAACATGCCTCTTTTTTAGCAATGCAATATCGACGAATGACATTCCACGCGTGTAAAAGCTGAACATGAAAATGTCCCGGGCAAGAGATAATGGGCTGTCCTTTTCCAGTTCAATTGCGGATAGTGTTTTAATCACAACCGGATCAAGGGAGCGTTTGAGAGTTTTTTCCGTTTTAATGCTTATATCGCGAAATGGGCAAGGAAGTTCCAGGCCCATCTCCCGACATCCCTTCCTGAAAAGAGCCTTGATATTATGCAGATAAAAACCAATGGTGTTATCGCATATACCCGAAGCGAGTAGTTTCCCCTGGTAGTCGGAAATGATCCGGGAAGAGAGTTTTATGAAAGGAAAATCCTTTTTTCCCAGGTACCTCTGCATGGAACGCAGGCTGGAGGCGTATGCCCGGGCTGTTCCCTCATGACCGCATTCACGAAGCTCTCGGATTTTCCGTGAAAAATAGAAATAAAAACCGGCTTCGCGGGTTAACACGCCGTAAGTCCTGAATACGTCCTCTATTTCGTATTCCCGGGATTTCTTCTCTATCATTGAAATACACTTTAACAGTACCCTTGAGATACTTTCGCACCTGTTGTTGATCCTCCGAATCGACTCCGGGGTGTTTTCCCCGCCGTCGATAACCCTCCCTTTTACGGGATCAAACAGGGTATCCGGGATGCTGAATCCTGTATAAACAACCTTTTTCCTTCGCTTGTGAAGAACCTGCACGACTAACGGGAATTTGCCGGACCGGTTGCTCCTTCCTTTTACCAATACTGTTTTAACTGTTGCCATAAGTTTTTTATTAGTTAGACATTTGACGCTTCCTTGTTTCCTGGAAAGGAAGCATAAACTTATATGCATCAAATCGGAAAAAGACCAAAAAAGTTCAGTAACCAAGCGGGAAAATTGCACGAAAGACGGGAAGTCGGTTCCAGACCCGTCGGTAAGGGAACGGTACGTCTTGTATGTATAGGATTTTTTTCAACTTGCCAAACATGAAAAATGGAACAGGGTGAGATGGTAAAGCATGTCCCAATACATCCCCAAGTAAACCACGGGGATTAAGCATGGCAGATGGGATTTTTCGCTGCACAAGACAAAAAAGGCGGCCCCACCTGCCGCCTGTAGATTGATAAAGAGAGAATTCAATCCTACGCAAGATTATCAAAGCCATATGGATCCAGCTTCCACATCCCCCGCCTGGTAGGTATAGGAGATGAACTCCTCAAGCGCCTCCTTCCATGTAAGACTGAAGGTTTTCATGATGGAGTGTAGCGTGCGGTTGCTGTCTTCATTCAGGCTATCCTCCCCGATCAGGTTCACATCTGCCTCCGGGTCCACATCAACAAACTCCTCGCGGCTCCAAAACACCACTACCGGGATGCTCAGGTTAATATCCCATGTTCCACGCTGGATCAATACCCCGGAGGGCTTGTAGAACGGGTCAAAGCCGTTTGTCTGCGGGTTCTTTTTAGAATTGTAGCCGTGATACAGGCGGAGTTTCAGGTCAAACTCCTTGCGGTCCTTCAGGAACCGGATAACTCCTTTTAATCCTACCGGGTTAGTGCCTCCCGTAATTTCCGCCTCGTTGTCATGTTTGGTCTTGTCCCAGGGCGTGGTATCCACATAGAGATAATCCACCAGTGCCTCCGGATCATTGTCGTCAGCTTCCGGTTTCCCGTCAAAGGTAGGTCTCACGTTCTCCGGGGTGAAGAAATGCTGGTGGATATTCTCCTGCCCGTTCTCCACGAACTGGCCGTTCATTAACTCTCCTTTGGAATTGTAGTAATAGATAAACATCAGGTAAACCGGGGCCGGGGTAAAGTTGTTTCCATTTTTATATTCGCCGTTTTTCTGAACGTAAAACTTGCCCTGGCTTCCTTCAGCAAGGGTCCATCCACTGCCGGTCTTCAGTTCATAAGTGATCTCCTGGACACGTTTCATATACCTGGCCGGGGATTCCGGATTTTGGTGGGGACCTCCGGCCTTCTGTATCTCGTTCCAGTCAGCGTGCAGGTGGCATTCAACGAGGCGGACGGTCATTTTTGCCGGGTCCTCATGCAGTTTGTTCTTCGTCTCGTCTTCTGGTATTACAGGATCCTTGCTGCAAGAGTTCAGCGACAGGACAAGGGACACTCCTATCAGAAGTGCCCACACGGTTTTACATGCAATTGTTCTCATTTTTCTTTTTATTTATTAGTGTTGATTATAGTTGTTATAAATTAAAAAATCCAGTTTACACCGCAACGCACATCACGTCCCATATCATGCGCATAGTAACGCGAGCGGTTGGTGTATTCCTTGTACTCACGATTCAGGAGGTTGTCTGCCGACAGCATGAACCGGACCTGGTGTCCCCGTTTCACGGGAAGTTCAAGAGCAGCGTCGAACCCGAGGAGATGGTACGCCGGGGGAGTATACGGGATAAGATCCGTGTCCGGATCAAACCGCCTCTGTTTTGCGGTGAAACGGTGCCTGATGTTCAGACGCAGCCTGAGATGCGATTTCGTCTCGTGTATCCACGCAAGTTCATGGCTGAAACGGAAGGAGGGAATATAAGGAAGATAATTACCCTTTGTCCGTTCGTTTGCCCGTATAAAGGAGACGACGGCATGGTAGTCCCATGAACCGCCCGGAGTGAAACGCAGGTCAAAGTCCATACCGCGGAAGAAAGCCGGGGTCTGCCTGTACTGGAAGACCGGGTATGCTCCCGAAATCACGGTGACTGTCTCTTTCTCCGGCCCGTCATAGATATAGCCGTCCACCCATTGCAGGTAACCGTCCAGACAGACGCTGAACATCCCGTCGCCGTAACGGAGGGAAGATATCCATTTGTAGCTTCTTTCCGAGTGCATCGCAGAGTCTCCCCTGACAAACATCCCAGACCCGAGCTCGTTCCCGTTGCTGTACAGTTCATACACGTGAGGGGCACGCCAAGCCAGACCGAAGTTGGAGGTGAGCCTCCAGCGTCTGGAAAGTTGATAGTGTCCTCCCAGGCTGTAGGACACGTTGTTAAACTTTCTTATCCCGCCATAGGGGCCTCCCGTCCAGTCATAACCACTGGCACGGGTTTCCTGCATATCCAGGCGGAGGCCTGCTTCAACGCCTCCCCTGGCCAGGTGATATTTCCCGATTCCGTATATCCCTGCCTGTGTCTCCGTGTAGTTCGGGATAACGGGCACGAATCCGGTACCCGCGCGGCTGTGGTTCTCGATGAACATGACCTGACCTCCCGCCTCGACTTGCCAGGAGCGGTAATCCCGCTTCCAACGCAGAAGATGCTGGAATGAATTCAGGTGCAGGGAAACCGCCGGAATGTTAGAATCCAGCCGCCGGACACGGTTTTCCTGCCTATCGTCCTTCTGCCAGGTACTTTGCCAGTGAATACTTCCCCCCTTCTTCATGCCGAGCCGCATCCTGCCGAATGCGATCTGATGGGTGACCTCCTGGCAGGGAGCCCTGATACCACGGGAGAAGGGATCCGTGTGCAGGGGGCGACCAAGCCGGATACGTTCCGCCAGCAGGTCCTCGCTACCCATCTGGGCGCTGAGCATCACCCCTGTCCGGCTGTAGAAGCGGCTGTAGAAACCTTCCACTCTCAGACGTCCGCGGTCATAGCCCAGAGAGGCGGAAGCGTGATACTCTCTAGTTCCCGTGTTGTTCAGAAGATAGTGCGCAGTGGAACGGTCCCCGGAATTTGACCAGGTTCCCTGCAGACGCCAAGCGAAATCACCGGGAAAAGCACCTTCGAGCTGTCCGGTAGCCACGTAGCGACGCCCGTTACTTCCGTAAAGTGCGGAGATTCCCCCTTGAAGGGAGCGTTTTCTGAAAGGAAGCGGAGACTGCTCCATGACGATAATCCCTCCAAGGGCATCCGAACCGTATCTTACCGCATCGGAGCCCTTGATTACCGAAACAGAGGAGCTGCCGTTCATGTCCACTTCGGGAGCGTGGTCGGCTCCCCATTGCTGCCCAGTCTGGCGGGCACCGTTATGGATGATCAGTATCCGGTTCCCGTACATTCCTTGGATAACGGGTTTGGATACAGTGGTTCCCGTGCTGATGGAACTTACCCCGCTGACACGTTCGAGCAGGGTGGCAAGCGAGGTTCCCAGCGCGTTCCTGATCTCGGGAGATGAAAGGCGCCGGCTCACCACGTTGGGTGACGCCCCGGCACGTTCACCGGTCACGACCACTTCCCCGAGTTTTTGTATGTCCGGGGAGAGACATACGGTATGTATGCTGCTTTCTTTGAATACCTCGTTCAAAGGCACACGCCGGGAACCGTAACCCAGGCACTGCACGAGGACCGTATCCATGAAACACGTTCCATGACCGAAAACAATCATTCCACGGGGGGAGCTGACAAGTAACCGTTCCCTGGTCAGGATATAGGCCCCTTCAATGGGAAGCCCGCTTTCCTGGTCAATGACCAGCAGAGTATCGCGTGTACCCGTCGATTGCCGGTCAGCCTGTACCCGTGCTTCCATGGGAGAAGGGAGGGTACATAGGCAGACAACAAGCAGGCACACATACTGGAGATATGCATGAAATGTCATACTTGAAAAAATATAAACGGGTTATAATCTGTTAAGACAGGACATGAAAAGCCCCTGCACGCAATCACAGTGATGGCATGCGAATCCCTCAAGGGAGTTATGACAAACACACAGGGGGTGCACGGAGGAAATGCGGGAAAAGAATGACGATGACATCTGTTTCCCCGGAGATAAGATACCTTACAGGCCTGCCAGTCGGAATATAATCGTATATAAAAATCCCTGCCTCGACAAACGGGGAGAGCGTAAAGAGACAGATGGTACAATTTTCAGGAGAATCGTGACGGGAGTGTCCCTGTTCGTTATGGGATACGCACGAATGTTCCCCGTGAACATGAAAAGCTTTCACGAGGAAAAAGGGCATCAATGTCAGCAACAACATACATGCTATGACAGCCCGCTGTCTCTGTCTTTTTTTCGTATGATCCATTAGTTTGCAAAATTAACGGTTTTAATCATCACTCGCAATACCTACAAATAATGATTTGCAAGCATAAACACCATGTATATTTGTTACGGATACCAGACAGACCGTTTTATTCCTCCAACCAGTCGTCTGAGAGCCCGAAACTCCTGTCACGAAACAATTCAGCCAGACCTGAGATTTGTTTGAAACGGAGTAACTCGTTCTTGTCCATGCCTATGTTGCGCATGATCCAGCTGTCGGACATACCCGATTTTGACAGTTCCGCCACAATACCTGTCATAAGTTCCAGCGAGTGCATTCCCCTGGCCCTGTTATGACGGATAGTCGAGGCCATCCTGTTCGAGATGTCTTTGTTTATGACCGTTACAGGCAGCAATCCGTTCTCGCGCTTGTAAATCCTGACGGATGTTTTCATAACCAGATAGCGGTGGTAACCGTCAACCAGCTCGTAGATATCCTCTTCTTCCCGGTAATAACACACGAGGGGCATCGTGTAACCGTCTTCCCAGATGGACAGTTCCAACAGTTTCATCTCCGGGGGAGCAACGACATTCGGGTTATAGCTGTTGGCCACGATTTTCTCGACCGGCACGGCCTTGACGTTATACGCCGGACTTTTAAAACTTGACATGACAATCACAATTTATATCTTTTCAAAACTCTCTCTTTCATCTCCCTCTCCCGCTTGGTCTGCGTGAAACCCATATACTTGCAGGTATGATCGTTTTTCAGGATGCAGACGCACATTCGTTTGTAAGTGGGTATTTCACGAAATTCAGGGATATCTATCTCGTCTATATACTCCATGCGAACGGGCCTCTTGTCAGTCCGGTATGCCGTGCATTCTTCCACCGTGAACGGTACACCGGCCGCACGCAGCTTCCCGATCGTTTCCTCTCCCAGGCAGCCTCCTTTTTCCCTCCAGAATTTCTGGCTCACCCTCAGTTTCTCCAGGTAGTTCTCCCTTGTCGCCCGGGGAAGCGTGTCAAGGAGGAAGTACATGTACTCTTTCCACGTGAACCCGTCCGGACAACTGATGGAGCGCCAGCCCATCGCAACCGTGTTCCCGTACATTCCGGCGAAACTGACGCCGTTGACCCGGCTGACCATGCGTCCCCAGGTATCCGGATCAATAACTTTATAAAGATGCAGGGTCGAAACGGCCTGTGAGATAAACGGGCTGGCCACCCTCTGGCGGGACAAGGGAATCCCGGCCTGGTAATACAAGTCATACAAACGGTTATAATCCCAACCATACCGGGCATACCCCGTCCACACGTCCGTTGTCTTCCAGTCGTATATCGGGTAGGTGTTATAAGTGTAATATCCTACACGGTGAGTCCACTTGTAGTTGGCCAGCTTACGGTAATTCTTGTCGGAATGAATCGCCCGCCACCGGTTGAAGCTCTCCTGCGTACGGATCCCCACGAGGCAGCAAACACGCTTGCATCCCTTCTTACGACGTATCCAAGAAGGGAAAAGAGACTGGAAGTCGTAATCCCACAGGCTGTCGTTCCAGAAATCAAAATCTTTCACGGTAAGAGCGGTGCCCGGCATCTGGCGAACCCAGATATTCTGGTACCCCTCTTGCCAGGGACGCCAGTACTGCTGGTACATGGAAGTACATGTGGGTACCTTGAAGGGGACACAACAGTGGAACACTTCAAGGATATCCCGGTTGTTGGAAAACATCCTTTCCACGTACTCCGTGCTCTGGCGGTACTGCACCTCGTAATCCATGTGGAACACACCCAGTTTTCTACCGGGAGCATGCATGCGGATATAATCCATGCACAAATGGAGAAGGATGCCGCTATCCTTGCCACCGGAAAAAGAGACATACACGTAATCAAAATAGTCAAAGATGATCTTCAATCTCCGGTTGGCGGCCTCGTGGACATCCATCCGGCGCATCATGCCCCACCTCCTTCATGATAACGCATCTTGACATACTTCTTCCACTCGACACAGGGGATAAAATTCTTCATTGAAAAGTCTTCCACGTGGCGTTCGTGTACAACGGCCACAAGGGAACCATCAGAAGAAAAATCATGGATAATACGGTCCAATAACATCTCTATTACAGAGGAGTTATCCCCGCTAATATAGTAGTTATCTATGCAATTGTTTGTCAAGGTCATTTTCACGGGCATGAATCCCAACACCCTTTGCTCATCCATGGCAATGTACCAGACATGGTTACGCGTCGTTTTGAAAGGGTAATTATTATTTTGCCGCAATACGGCCGGGTTCATTACCAAAGGGGCGACAAGGTCAAAAAGCCGACCGTCCAATCCTTGTAACTTCAGAATGTTCATGATTCCAATCCGTTATTACTAAAAATCGAATGTGTACCTATTATGCGTTTGTCCATGATTTCCGACATTATCATGCCGCAAGCACGTTACAAATGACTATCCGCAAACATGGATATCAATGGGGACGGGAATGATACCTCCTGAGTTTCCAAAAGGGAGAAAAACATAAGAATGAACAATAATGCCACGGGAACGATCTCCACACCCCATTCCCCTATCAGCTCAAAAGTCACGTGCAGGTCACATACTCTTCTTTCCGAAAACATATGACCGGAAAGGCAGGAGCAGAGAACACGGAAAAAACAATTCAAAATTTAGTACATGATATTAAAAAATTATACATTGAAAATCAGAGGAGCTACCCGCCAATCAACTGGTGATTGGCGGGTGCCCTCTGGCTTAAAATAAAAAATCACTTTACCAGATTCGGGTTTTTCTGGGAATCCATATCAGGATATGGAAGATACATCAGATTGTCACTCCATGTCCTGTTCGTATATTCTACAGACTCCTTTACTAGGATCCCGTCGGCGACTTCAACAGCCGTGTTCTCCGCTCTTTCCTTAAAGGTGTCTTTCAGTCTGTTCATACGGAACTGGTCCGCACGGCGTGTGACAAGGGCTACCCAGTAGCCTGCCACCTCCCAACCATGCTCCTTATAAGCCGCTTCGGCAAGGTCATCTGCAGAAAGTCCGGTGAGCGGTTCCAGTCCGGCACGCTCGCGGACATCATTCAGACACTTGAATGCCAACTCGTCCGTCTGCCCCGTCCTGGCCTTGGCCTCCGCATACCACAATAAAACCTCCGAATAACGAATGATTCTATGCCGATGGTCATTACACATGTTCTGACTGGCCGGTTTTGTATAATCATACGGGGCACTGGTATTCACTTTTGACGCAGGATCCCAGTTGACGGAGAATATACTGAACATGGGGTGATGTTCCGGAACGACAGGGGTACCGTCCTCCTTCAACTCCCACCAGTCAACCAACGTTCCGTCTTTCAGACGAATCTTGGGATCATAAGTCGCATCTTTTCTCGGACCGTCAGGAAACTCCTTCCAGAAACGAATTTCACCCCAGGCGTCTCCCCAACCGCCCAGCGATTCAAACTGGTTACATGAAGTAAGCTCCGAATCCTGTGCCCAATCCACGAACGGTGAATAGTTTATGCCGAGCACCGTCTCATTATTATAGTTATTGCTCATAGCATACACATCTTTGTACTCCTTATCGAGCTTATACTCGTATTCACCTCTGTTCACACCCTCAATGACCTCCTTCGCCTTTTCAGCAGCCTTTGCGTAATATTCCGTTTTGTTCATCGGCCAGCCGGCCATAGCCATATACACTGCTGCCAAAGTAGATTTGGCTGCCTGCCGGGTTACATACACATTCACTCCGTTCAGAAAGCGGGGGCTCCCACTGTAACCCGTAGGCAATACGGCCTCAGCTTCGGTCAGGTCCTGCACAATATGACCATACACTTCTTCCACTGGGGATAGAGGTTTGGTATAATCATCGTTGACATTGTCCAGATTCATCGGCAGCGGTCCCCAAAGTCGCACCAGGGTAAAATAAGCGTATGCCCTCCAGAATTTAGCCTGCCCGAGGGCGATATTTATCTCATCTTGAGTGGTAGGTGTTTTAGAGGCCCCCTGTATGATCAAATTGGCAGCCTTTACAATGGCATAATGCATGTTCCACGCATCTTTGACACCCTTGTTGTTGTTTGCTGCGGCAAACTTGTCCATTTCTGCGGCAGGCTGTTTGTTGCTCCCCGGATTGGTCGTTATATCATCCCCCTGCCACTGGGGCAGCTGCATGTTCGTATATACCTGTGAAAGATTGACTTTCTGGTAAAGGGCATATATGCTCATGTTCAATTCATCCTGGGTAGAGAAGAAGTTTTCCGGAGTGAGTTTTCCCCTGGGATCTTCCGTTAAGAAATCACTGCACGACATCAGTGAAAATGACAGGGCAACCATAGTGCCTGCTATTATTTTTATTTTCATAAGTTCTTCTATTTTAGATTTAAAAATTCATCCGGAGACCGAATGTGAATGTTCTTGGGGAAGGATAGGCTCCCATGTCAATACCCGCGTCAACGTCAACGCTGCTGTTCGAGAAGGTAGTACCGGCCGGATCCATCCCCTTGTACCCGGTTATTGTAAAAAGGTTCTGACAGCTGAAAGTAAGCCGCAAATCAGCGAATCCCGTTGTCTTTTTGGGGAAAGTGTATGAAAGACTGATATTCTCCAAACGAAGGAAGTCCGCGTTCTCCAGCCATTTGGTTGAAACCGGCTGCAGATTATTTCCACCTTCGGTCAGGCTCGGGTATGTTGCCGAAGAGCCAATCTTGTCGAATCCCTTCAGATAGGCGTCTGCCAGAGTTACAAAGCGGGAATTCCCTTCGGCCGAAGCCATAGTATATCTTACAAGATTCAAACGCTTGGCTCCGAAAGATCCGTTGAAGAACAGGTTCAGATCCCAGTTTTTATAAGACAGGGAGTTATTCCATCCCAGGGTGAAATCGGGATTGGCCTTGCCGATGACCTTGCGGTCGCCACCGTCTATCATCTGATTTCCATCTACATCCGTGTAAGTGTCATGTCCCTTTTCATCCAAGCCGGTCCATTCATATCCCCAAAAAGTACCGATGGCCTCACCCGGCTTGATAATGGTGGCATAATCAACCATACCGGCAGCCGGACTGGAGCCGTTGATGAAATCATTCTCACCACCGGAAAGGCGTTCCACGCGGTTCTTCAAATAAGTACCGTTCAAGGTGGAGGTCCATTGGAACCGGTCATTCTGCATAATCCGGGCGGTCACGCTCAAATCAATACCACGATTACTGATTTCGCCGTCATTCACCCAAAAAGAGTTACCGCCGACATATCCGGGGATACTTCTTTTAAGCAACGCATCTGTAGTGCGTTTATAGAAATAGTCCACACTGAAATTCAGCCGCCTGTCGAACAGGGAGAACTCCAGGCCCAGGTCGAACTGCTTGGTCTTCTCCCACGTAAGCTCGGGAGTTGCTATGTCATTTGCCCAATAACCGGTAAAATTACTGTTGGTTCCAAAATTGTATGCAGTAGCACTCATAAGGCCCATGGTTGCGTAAGGACTGATGGCCTGGCTACCCACAATACCATAACTGGCGCGAAGTTTAATGTCCTGAACCGAGGAAACATCCTTCATGAAATCCTCATTGCTCAACGTCCAAGCTGCGGCAATAGAAGGAAAGTACCCCCATTTCTTTTTGGCAAAGCGAGAAGAACCGTCGGCACGAAATGTTCCGGTAAGCATATAACGATCCTTAAAATTGTACATGACACGGGCCACTCCCGACATCAGCGCCCATTGCTCGTAACCATTGTTTGCATCACGAGAGGAAGCCATACCCACATTCCACCAGCCCACACCCTCGGTCAGCAGGTTGTTACCGGTTATACCCATTGTCCTGGTTTCGGAGGAGGTCACCTCATATACGGCCGTGGCTGTCAGATGATGGTCGTTCCAGGAACCCGTATATGTCAGGTTGTTGGAACTCTGCAGCATCAGGCGGTAAGTGTCATTGTTGCCCATACCACTCTTGGTCCCCACTCGTTTGGAGCTGAAACTATAACTTTTCCCGTCATAATAGTCCACGCCATTGGTTGTGGTGAATGTCAGCCCCTTCATTATATCAAGGCGCAAATCAACACGTCCGTTGAAAACATTGGTCATTGTCTCTCCCGACTGCAACTTTAGGATACCGACCGGGTTGGAAGCTATGGAATTATAAGTATCGGTGTTATAGTTCCCGTTTTCGGCCATCATCGTCATGGTAGGCGAATAGTTCAAAGCAATCCAGATCGGATTATCCTTACCGGAGGCAAAAGATCCCCCGCGACGCACACCGTGGGAAGCATTGATGTCAGCCGTGATATGCAGCCAGTCGGTAAGCTGTGAGGAAAGATTCGCCTTCGCCTGATAACGCTCGTTCTTCGATTCAATGACCACACCTTCCTGGCTCATGTAGTTGGCGGAAATGTAATATTGGGTCTTCTCGCTACCATTGGAAAGAGCCAACTTGTAATTCTGGGTGATCCCCGTACGGAAAATCTCATCCTGCCAGTCGATGCCCGCCGTTCCGTTCTGATAGGATTGCATCTCTTCGTTTGAGAAATCAATACCTTTGACCTCCTTGAGCGCCAGAGCGTAATCGTATGCTCCAAGGATATCGTATCTCTTATATACATTGGAAACTCCCACTGATGCGTCGAACATAATTTCACGCACACCGGCCTTACCACTCTTGGTAGTGATCAGAACGACCCCGTTCGAACCCCTGGAACCGTATATGGCAGTGGACGATGCATCTTTGAGAACCTGCATCGAACGGATGTCCTCAGGATTGATACCGTCCAAACCGCTTTCGCGGACGATTCCGTCAACCACATACAAAGGGTCGTTGCTTTTGCTGATGGAGTTAGCACCGCGGATGCGGATTTTCACGCTTCCCCCGGGGACGCCGCTGTTCTCAACATGAACGCCACTGACACGCCCCTGAAGAGCGTCTGCAACCTGGGTTATAGGCTGGTCCTTGAAATTTTTGTTGTCCAGCACGGCTACGGAACCGGCCATATCCGCTTTTCTTACAGCACCATAGCCAATAACAACCACCTCGTCAAGGACTTCGGCATCTTCCTTCAAAACGATGTTTAACGGTTCACCTGTCCAGGCTATTTCCTGGCTCTGATAGCCGACATAAGAAACAACAATTATATCCCCTTTTTTTACGTTCCTAAGGGAAAAATCACCGTCAAGTCCCGTAATGCTGCCGTTTGTCGTCCCTTTGACAAGTACGGATGCGCCGATAATGCTTTCGCCATTGGCATCTTTGACAACTCCTTGACAGATATCACTCTGTTCGATAATTTGTCCCCTCAGGGAAGGGTAGTCAGGGAACGCATAAACCTGCATCCCACACAATAGCGAGAGCGACAGAATTGCTCCCGCTGTTTTTTGAAGTGTATTCATAAATTATTTAGTTAGGAAAAAAAGTTCGATAAGAAACATGTTCAGGCGTTATGCTCTTTTCAATACAAGTTCTGTATTCTACCCGGATCATATCTCCTTGGTTGAAACGCTGAAAGTTTCAATAAGGGTATTACCATCTGTTATATATTCTTTTTCCAAACGGTTAACCTCCTTGTCGTCAATGTAGCCTATTACTGTTATATGAAGCCGTTTACCCGCCTCCGAGATACTGGAAACCGAACCGGCACAGGTCATGAAAAACGCATTCCCATTTGTACGACAAGACATAGTTGCCGTCCTTATTTGGGCAGAATAGGAATCACCAATGTATTCTCCCTTGTCATTGTACAACTTGGCGGGACCACCCTTGTCAGCACCACCGATACTTACACTCACTTCAAATGAATCTGTGTCACCGGACTGTTGGATTACAATTTTATGAATTCCTGTCTGAAAATCAGATGCGTTTTCCGTTCGTTCATTGTCACATCCTACAAATATAAATCCGGCCAAGAGCAATACAACACTCCATAATGTGAATTTACTTTTCATATTTATATTTACAACAATAATTGATAAAAATAATATATCTATAAATCTTGCCAAGAAGAATATTAATCATCTAAGGCAAACAAATTATCTAATTTAACAACAATATATTTATTGAATATAATACGCAGCCCATTATTCATTGTGCAAAGAAAAAACAAGATAAAATATTATTGATTATCATTTTAGCCCTATAATTTATCAATATGGCCTAATAGTTTGGAATATACAAACAAAATATTATACAATAAGATAAATACATCAAATAAAAATACCTTAGATTTATATTACAAAGGAGATGATTATGGCAAATTTCTATGTTTCATGTAATGTGTCAAAGTATAATAAGAGAAATAGAGAGGAGCTGTAAGGTTATTTTAGGACAAGTCAGGGTGAGAAGTAAGAGAAAAACGACTTTTTCCAATCATTGGATGCGTAAATACCCCAATTTGATAAGGGATTATATACCAAAGACTCCCAATCAATTATGGGTAAGCGACATTACTTATATATTGAGATGGCAGGGTGTTTTGCTTATCTAGCACTTGTAACAGATGCCTATTCTCATAAGATCGTTGGTTGGGAGCTTGCTCCATCACTTCGTGCTTGCAATGCTCTTGCTGCCTTGAAAATGGCTTTAAATAGTTTACCGGAAGGATATTCCGGGCTTATTCATCATTCAGACAGAGGAAGCCAATATTGCAGCGCCAGTTATGTTAATTTGCTAACGCAGCATAAGGTACAAATTAGCATGACGGAAAGTGGCGATCCACTTGAAAATGTAATAGCAGAAAGAATAAATGGCATTCTGAAAACAGAATGGATATACGATGTTAAGCTAAAATCATGGCAGGAAACTATTAACTTCATTAGTCGAATTATTGATTTATATAATAATCAAAGACCGCATCAGAGTATTAGTTATATGGTTCCTGCCTTGGTTCATCAAACAAATATTAAAACGGAACGCAAATGGAAGAATTATTATCGAAAGAGGAATGTACTTAATGAAGAAGTCTCTATCTTTGAGCCGAAGTGTAAAGGCACAGCAGGACTAAAACACTCAATTCCTGATAATGTCAAGCTCATATAGGACAAAGTAATATAATCTGTAAAGTTTTTCTAGGACAAGATAATTCATTGGTGCAAGGTGCAGCTATATCTGTATATAGCTGCACCTTGCACCAATGAATTACATCCTAAAAATCAATGATTTACATTTTTAGTAACAAGAATAGGTGCAAATCCTTTTTTGCACTTATTCTGTTACTTACACTTTTCTTGTTTTTCCGTTTACACAGAAAACTAAAAATCTCCTGTTTTTTTCTTTTTCGGTTAAAATTAGTATATTTGTATCAGTTCTAAAAGTGAAGCAAAGCAATGCACTGAAATTAGCACCGCTACCAAATCGCTACCAATTACCAGGCTTATCGCTCTTTACGCTTTATCAATCAGCCGATTAAAAGAAAATCTTAGTTTTACTTTGAAAAGTTATCTGATAAAATCAGCATGTTGAAACTCCGTGCTTCTTGGGGACAGTTAGGGAATACTAGTTCTGATTATAATTCATTTACGGATTGGTATCCTTTCTATCAACAACAGAGTATCAGTTCGTCATCAGGTAGTTGGCTGATTGATGGTGAAAAGCAAAATACGGCATCTATACCTGATATTGTTTCTTCTTTATTGACATGGGAAACCATTGAAACGTGGGATATAGGCGTGGACTGGGCTGCGTTCAACAATCGTTTGACCGGTTCGTTTGACTGGTTTTGCCGTAAGACGAAAGATATGATAGGGCCTGCTCCTACGCTTGGCTCTGCCTTGGGTACATCTGCCCCTCAGATCAACAACTGCGATATGCGTTCAATAGGATGGGAACTTGAAATAGGATGGCGTGATCGGATAGGGCAAGTAAAATATGGAGCACGTTTGAATTTATCTGATGCAACCCAGAAAATATTAAATTATCCAAATGAGACCGGATCTTTAAGTACTTATTATAATGGTAAATCATTGAATGAAATTTGGGGATATGTGACGGAGGGTATCGCCTCTTCACAAGAAGAAATGGATGCATGGCTCGTAAATAACAAGCCTAACTGGGGGTCTGGATGGGGAGCTGGTGATGTGATGTTTAAAGATTTGGATGGTGATGGTATCGTTTCTACAGGTGATAATACAATTGGTGATTCGGGAGACCGGGTAGTGATTGGTAACTCTACTCCTCGTTACCGTATCGGTTTGAATCTGGATGTGGCATGGAAAGGTATTGATTTTTCTGTGTTCTTTCAGGGCGTGCTGAAAAGAGACTATGCGTTTAGCGAAGGTGACCCTTATTTCTGGGGAGCTACGGGTAACGTATGGCAAAGTGCCTGTTTTAAAGAACATTTGGATTACTGGACAGAAAATAACGTAGATGCTTATTACCCGAAACCGTATTTTGGAGGTATTACGAAAAACCAAGTGGTCCAAACTCGATATTTGCAAGATGCTTCCTACATTCGTTGTAAAAATATTCAATTGGGTTATACGTTACCTCAATCGTTAATAAGGAAGATAGGTGTTGATAATTGTCGTGTTTATGTATCTTGTGATAACTTATTTACTCTTACCGGATTGTCGAGTATCTATGATCCGGAAGCGCTCGGGTCTTATAATAGTTATGGTACTTCGGGTAAGACTTATCCATTACAACGTACCGTAGCGTTGGGAGTGACCCTTAATTTTTAATATGATTAAAATGAAGAGTATGAAAATAAATATAAAACATTTAGGATTCTATGCATTATTGGGAATGATGCCTTTTTCCGTGACTTCCTGTAATGATCTGCTTGATTTAGAACCTGTCAGTCAAATTACTTCCGAGGTTTATTATGAAACAGCTGACCAGTTGGCAAGTTACCTGAATAACTATTATAATTCTTTCTTACAGAACCCCTATAATGGTTATATGTATCACGAAGCTGCTTATAATGATGGAATGGCCAGATCGGACAGGAATACGGATATCTTTGTTCAAGGTATAAGTGGCAATACTACATTGTTTGCCGATGATTACTGGGAAGTCCCTACAGATAAAAATATGCAAAGCAGTTATTTTTCTTATATCCGTATTTGTAACTATTTTCTTGAACAAGTGCTTCCTAAATATGAAGCCGGTGAGATCTCTGGCGAAGAAGAGTTAATTAAGAATTATATTGGTGAAGCTTACTTTATGCGTGCGCTTACATATTATCGGGCATTAGTAGTGTTTGGTGATTTTCCGATTGTAACCACTGTACTTGAAGATAATAATGATGAGGTCGTCGAGGCCAGTAAGCGTTCACCTCGTAATGAGGTAGCGCGTTTTATACTGGAAGATTTGGATAAGGCTATTGATCTGTTAGCTTCACGCAGTAAATTTAGCGGGCAACGTCTGAATCGCGAAGCGGCTTTGTTGTTCAAATCAAGAGTGGCTCTGTATGAAGGGACTTTTGAGAAATACCATAGAAACTCCGGTCGTGTACCCGGTGACAGTGAATGGCCGGGGGCAAATGCGGATTACAACAGCGGTAAAATTTTTGGCATTGATGGTGAAATTGAATTTTTCTTGACCGAGGCTATAGCAGCGGCAGAAGAGGTAGCAGGTACTGCACAATTGACATCAAATAACCATGTGATTGAGCCGACCGTAGGTGTTACCACAGGTTGGAATCCTTATTTTGAGATGTATAGCCAACCTTCGTTGGCTAATGTTACTGAAGTCTTGCTTTGGAAAGAGTATAATAGCGAGTTAAGCGTAAAACATAATGCTCCTTATCGTTGTAAGATTGGCTGTGCGGATGGTTATACACGTACGTTCGTAGAGGCCTTTTTGATGAAGAACGGTTTGCCTATTTATGCTGAAAATAGTGGATACCAAGGTGATACAAGTATTGATAATGCAAAGAAAGACCGTGATGAACGTTTACAGTTGTTTGTTTGGGGAGAAAGTACGATTCTGGATACGGACGAGTCAGCGCCGACAGTAGGTACCCTATTTTCTAAAGCGGATATTACCGCTTCGGAAGACGAGAAACGTTGTATAACCGGTTATCAGCCGCGTAAATATTATACTTATGATTATGAACAGACAACCAATGACGAAATTCGTGGGACAAATGCTTGTCCTATTTTCCGTGTCGCTGAAGCTATGTTAAACTATATGGAGGCATCTTATGAGCTAACCGGAACATTGAACTCAACAGCTTTAGGTTACTGGAAAGCTCTGCGTGAACGTGCGGGTGTCAGTACAGATGTCGAAGCGACAATTGCTGCTACGGATTTGAGTAAAGAAGGAGATTTTGGAGTTTATTCGGGTACATCAATGGTGGATAAGACTTTATATAATATCCGTCGTGAACGTATGGCGGAAACATTTAGTGAAGGGTTACGTTATACCGATTTGTTACGTTGGCGTTCATTTGACAATATGTTGTCAGACAAGTGGATACCTGAAGGTGTAAACTTTTGGGATGGAATGTATCGGAATTATATGGTTGACAGTGACGGGAACGAAGTGGAATTAGTTGCTGATGGATCGGACAATGCGATTGTTTCAAGTTCTGAACTTAGCAAATATTTACGCCCTTATAGCCGTACCATGTCTAGTACAAACGCTTTGAAAGATGGATATAATTGGCATAAAGCTTATTACCTATATCCGATTTCTATTGCTGATATGCAATATGCCTCACCGGATGGTTCAAAAGAAAACACATATTTATATCAAAATATATATTGGCCTAATACAGGTGGGGGACATGCAGAGGAGTAATCAGGTATAAGAAAATATATACAGGTTAAGTTTTTTTACATACAGGTTAAGAAGAGATGGTTCGTGAGAATAATTTCTTCTTCATAAATAAAAATCTCAAGAACAGGTTAAATGTAACTATAGCCTCTTTTCACTAAAGTAGTGAAGAGAGGCTATATTCATAGGATCCAAACTTTGATTTAGTAAAACAAAGCAAGATATTCAATCTATGAATGAATTTAAAAGAGTGGAATTTGTTTTTTGACCTGACGAACTCGAACGTATATAATTCCCTGCCATTATCTTCGTTGTCCCCCCCCTTCAATATATATATATGGTTAATGGATTGCATAACAGTGAGTTAAATAATGAATGTTCAAATAAATGAAGGATGATATAGCATTATTGTAAGAGAAAAAATATACCTCCTGTCGGGTAACGATTTGGAAAATCGCTCTGCTGTATAACTTTTCATTTTTTTGTGCATTTAGGACGTTGTAAGAGTTTCTGTAGCTTTTGTTGTAATGTTCTAGTAATTAGTTTACTCTACACTATTATTTCGATTTGGTTCGGTTATTCCCATGTTTTTTGTACCTTTGCCTCTCGAATGGAGCATAAAGTTCCACGAAACGAATGAAACAGAAACACAGAAAGTCCCGTTTTGAGTCCTTTCAAGGTATACTGACCAAGCTTGCACTTTTCCATCAGTGGGGAAGGGAAAATTCTGATTAAGTAAGTCTCTTTACTTGATTTCTCCTTTTTACATTTTATTATCTGTGTGAATCAAGATCTAAGAAGTTATTGATTCGCATTATTTCTAAAAATTCATAAGTAACAACGTATGAACAAATTCTCTTTGTTCATAATGATGCTTTGTGCGTCATTATGTCCCTTGGGTGTGTATGCCCAGGAAGTGGCATGGCATATAATGTCTATAGAAGATATGTTTGCGCTTGCCGACCGTAACAGTAAATCATTGCGTCCGTATGCAACCGGTATTTGTGAAGCCCGTGAAGGCGTAAGAATTGCCGGGAATGCCCGTTTGCCGGAAATTGAAGCTGCTTTGTCGTTCAGTTATTTGGGTGATGCTCTGCTGATAGACCGTAATTTTTCGAATGGAACCAATGCACCTATGCCGCATTTGGGTAATAACTTCTCAGTAGAGGCTTCTCAGGTAGTATATGCGGGAGGTAGCATTACAAACAGTATTGCTATTGCACGTTTGCAAGAAAAGATGGCTCGCCTGGGCTTGGATGCCGGGCGTGATAAAGTACGTTTCCTGCTTATCGGCTATTATCTGGATCTATTCAAACAGCAGAATATGTTGCAAGTATACGAAAAGAATATAGAGCAGACCAAGCAGGTGATTGAGGAACTCCGTGCGAAAGAGTGTGAAGGAATCGTTCTGAAAAACGATATTACCCGCTACGAATTGTTGCTGGCCAATCTGGAATTGACCCGTACACAGATTGAAAATACAATCTCTATCCTGAATAGCAATCTGACTACTACTTTAGGTTTACCGGAGGATGCCAGAATACAGCCGGACACTACTATTCTCTCAAAAGCCCTCCCCATTGAAAATAAAGAGAATTGGACAAATACCGCTTATGCAAACTCTCCTGTACTAAAACAGATGTTACTTACCGTGGAAATGAGTAAGCATCAACAGAAAATTACACGTTCGGAACAAATACCCCAAATAGCTCTATTTGCCGGTAATAAACTGGATGGGCCTATCACCATCGAAGTGCCTCCTATCAATAAGAACCTCAACTATTGGTACGTAGGGGTAGGGGTGAAATATAATTTCTCTTCTCTGTTCAAGGCCAGTAAGTCCATTGCTCGGGATAAATTCACTGTTCGGCGAAATACGGAGCAGTATAATGATGCTAAAGAACAAACCGGCTTGGCTGTCAATGCAGCGCAGGTGAAATATATGGAAACTTATGTGGAGTTGAATACTCAGCAGAAAAGTGTGGAACTGGCCAATCAGAACTATGCCGTCATCCATGACCGCTATAAGAATGATATGGCACTGATCACCGATATGCTGGATGCCAGCAATTCAAAACTTGAGGCAGAACTACAGCTCGTAAATGCCCGAATCAATATTGTTTTTAATTTTTATAAACTTCTGTATATCTCCGGAACTATCTAAAATCAATCGTCATGAATAAGAAAACTAAAAAAATGGTATTCAATCTCTCTGTTATTTTTGTGTTGCTTCTTGCCTTCGGGTGGGTCTGTTCGCGTTTTGTCCATTTGGGTAACGTAGAGTTTACGGACAATGCGCAGGTACGTCAACATATCGTTCCTATCAATTGCCGTATACAAGGCTTTATTAAGAAAATATATTTTACGGAATATCAGGCTGTGCATAAGGGAGACACATTGGCTTTGATAGAAGATGCCGAATTTCGTTTCAGACTGGTGCAGGCAGAAGCCGATTATCAGAATGCTTTATCCGGAAAGAGTGTAGTGACATCGTCTATCCATACCATCCAGAATAATATATCTGTGTCCGATGCCGGTATTCAAGAAGCTAAAGTACGCATGGATAATGCTGAACGCGAATATAAACGCTATCAGAATTTGCTGGAACGGGATGCTGTCACCCGCCAGCAATACGATGCGGTGAAAACAAATTTTGATGCATCAAAAGCACGTTATGAATTGTTATTTCGCCAAAAGAAATCGACGGCCCTCGTCAAACAAGAACAAACTGAACGCTTGGAGCAGACCGAAGCTGGGATTAAACTGGCAGAAGCAGCTTTGGAGATAGCCCGGCTAAATCTTTCATATACGGTGATTATAGCTCCGTGTGACGGAACTACCGGGCGGAAAGAGATTCGGGAAGGTGTGTTAGTGCAACCCGGACAGACACTGGTCAACCTGGTGGATGACCATGATAAATGGGTGGTAGCCAATTACAAAGAGACGCAAACTGCCCATATTGGCGAAGGTTATCCGGTGGGTATAGAAGTAGATGCCATCCCAGGAATAATGTTTAAAGGAATAGTAAAATCGGTTTCTCAGGCAACAGGGGCAAGTTTTTCTCTTCTTCCACAGGATAATTCCGCAGGCAATTTTGTGAAGGTGGAACAGCGTATTCCTGTCCGGATAGAATTTACCGGCGAAAATAGGCCCGAAGATATGAAACGCCTGCGTGCCGGAATGAATGTGGAATGTGTAGTAAACTATTAATGTATGCATGAAATAACTCCTTTTACCATTCCGGCGATGCGCGATTTTGTTCCTGAAAAGTGGAGGCCGTGGATTGTTATTCTTTTTGTTATTGTCTTTCAATTTTCCGGAGGCGTTTATTTGGCTGCGGTTAGTGAAATGGTAGGTTCGACAGCTTTGATGCAGGAGGATATTATGATGGCAGGATACGCTTCTTTGGTAGGGATGTCGTTGACATTTGCCATTATGTTTCGGCTGAAGTTTCGTTTCCCTTCGAAAACAGCTTTCCTGACATGTAGTATTGCTATCATTTTGTGTAATCTGATATGCATGTATACTCGTAGTGTGCCGTTATTGGTGACAGCCTGTTTCTTTGGTGGGATATTCAGGATGTGGGCCACTTTTGAGTGTAATTCCACTATTCAACTCTGGCTTACGCCTCAGAGGGACCTTTCTGTCTTCTTTTGTTATATCTATCTTTTGGTACAGGGTTGTCTTCAATTATCCGGATTGATAACTGTTTATACTGCTTTTTGGATAAAATGGGAATATATGCATTGGCTGATTATTGCATTATTGTTGCTTGTGATGATAGCAACTATGATTTTGTTTCGTAATTATCGTTCGATGCCCAAATTGCCTCTTTTCGGTATTGATTGGTTGGGAGCCTTGATGTGGGGGATAGTGATTTTGTGTATTATCTTTGTTTGTGTATATGGCGAACACTATGATTGGTATGAATCTGTCTATATCCGGATGGCTACCGCGGGCGGAGTAGTAGTCCTGTTATTGAATTTGTGGCGTGCTTCTTTTATTCGCCACCCGTTCATAGCATTGGTCACCTGGCGGTTTAAAGCCGTTTACCTTACCTTTTTGCTCTATATGATTGTCGACATTTTATTGGCACCCTCGCACTTGCTCGAACATATTTATATGGAAGCCGTGCTTGGGTATGACTCTTTAAACGTGATTTCGCTCAATTGGGTATTAGTACTGGGAACGATTGTGGGGAGTGCTTTCACATTCTATACATTTTCACGTCGTAAATGGTGTTACCGGACAATGACGGTTATTGCTTTTATCGCCATCACCGGTTATTTGATGATGTTCTATTTTACGATAGATTACAATTTATGCAAAGAGGCTTTGGCTTTTCCTCTCTTTTTACGTAGTTTCGGATATGTGATTATCGCTATATGTTTTATCACCGCACTTTCGCGCGTACCGTTTCAGAACTTTTTTGAGGCGGTTTCTGTTCAGGCATTTGTCAGTGCAAGCTTTGGAGGAGCACTCGGTTCAGCTGTTCTCGGACGAGTCTTGAACGTAGTGATGCAGAAAAATGTGATGTTACTTGGCAGTACATTGGATGCACTTCATCCACAGGCAAGTCATATCCCTTTGGGAGAATTATATGCTGCTTTACAACAACAGGCATTGATGGTTTCTATGAAAGAACTTTATGGATGGCTTACATTAATAAGTCTGTTTTGTCTGATACTATTGGGTGTCGGTCATAACTCTGTCCGTCCGCTTTATGCTTTGCATCCCCGATACCGGGTGATACGCCGCTATATCAGGCATGAATTGAGGATGATCAAGCAATGACCGATTCATATATTTTTCTTTTATATTTAAAGTTGAGCCCCTGGCCGGTATATTCCGATCAGGGGCTCAATTGCTATTTATCTATTTAAAGAGAATTCTGTCAGGTTCAGATTTGTACATGTCTGAATATAAATCGTCTACATGGGACTATTACATATGGGGCGTATCCGATTTTATGGAAGTAGCCATACTCAAATGTTCATCCTATGATCCATTTGCTGCCCGGTATGAATGAAATGAGTTTTGAAGTTATGAAGCAACAGATAAATGTACTGACTGCAATGCATGGTATAGCGGCAACAGTAGGCAGTGCCAGGGTATACTTAAATACTGTTGCCCATAATCCTAGCCAGAAGATATGCATTAGATACATACCGTAGCTGAGCTTTGACATTTCTGTTATGATTCGTGGAGCTTTTGAGCTATTGATACACGTAAACATGAGGAATGTACCCGCTGTGAGCAGTACACAGTTGATTGTACAGAAGGCCCATCCTATTTCTATTACGGGAGTGGAAAGAGTCTCACCGGGTATAGCCTGACTATAGAATGAATAGATGGTTAATACGGCTCCGATAACCATTAAAATGGTTCCTATGATGAAACGTTTTGAACGACTCCACGTAAGGTGAGTATGTATATAATGTGCCAGCACGAGGTAACCCAGATAGCCTGAGAAGTACCATAGCATGTGATATTCGTTCCAGAAACATTGTCCCCATACTTCACCACACCAACGGTTGAGATATGGGATACATGTTGATAACAGAAACAACCCTATGAAGAAGCGTTCTTCTTTTGCCGAGGCTTTTCTCAGCCATGGAGATATTATAGGTATGAATAGATAAAGACTGATTAGAGGATACATAAACCACAGATGTCCTGCAAGTGTCGGGAAGTTCAAGAAAATTCGTGATAGATCCGTTAATGATGTCTCTCCGTTTATCTGTCCCCACAACATTGGTAAGGTGCTGTATAGTATCATGAATATAAAAAATGGTGGTATGATACGAAGGAATCGCTGGCGATAAAATTGCCATGTAGTTTGTTCTTCTTTCATCGGAGCAAGGAGAAAGGCGGAGACAATCATGAATAATGGTACTGCCATGCGTGAAAAGCCATCGTATACAGCTACCCATAAGCGGTCTGCTTCACTGGCTAAATAAGATTGCGGTCCGGCCATGTCCGTGGATCCGGCGGCACCGTAAAAGTTTTCACTGGAGTGTACAATCATAACGAGAAAGCACGCAAATACGCGTACATAATCTAAAAAAACAATGCGTTTCATTTTCTGTTTGAGTTTTTTATTAATAAGATGTTCTTTGTGTTGTCTTTTTTATGTGCAGCATTATTCATAATAGAAATATTTCATTGATTTTCAGGGCGCTGCTTTATTTGACGCAAAGATAGAAAAAAACTTGAGATACTGAGCAACAAACGGAAAGAATCCGTGCAACTGCATTGAATATTCAACATTTTTTTTAATATCCGATATCCGGTACTGTTTGATAAAACATAAATCCCGGTTAAATATCCTGTTTGGGGGAGCATCTACGTCTGCACCGTATGATAGTTCTTAAGTGCTCTAAAAGAAAAAAGCATCGATAATCTTACAATTATCAATGCTTTGTGGTTAGTCGGGGTGACTGGATTCGAACCAGCGACCACACGCCCCCCAGACGCGTACTCTAACCGGGCTGAGCTACACCCCGAATTGCGGATGCAAAAGTAGAATTTTATTTTGAATAAGCAAAATATTCGGATGGTTTATTTCTTTTAATTTGTTTTTTCTTGCTAAGGAAGTGCTCTGGGAAGTAGTAATCTAATTAACATTGTTAATTTGAAAGTTTTAGGTTGAACGTTTTTTTTGCAGATCACTTGTTCTTTATCAACAAAGAACAAGTGATCTGTTTCTAAAAGATTAGTTTTAACAGAGCGTTAAAACTAATCTTTTAGAAATAAATAATTAACAATATAATCTTTTGATAAATAAAGTGTTATGGGATTTTTCCTAATAAATCCCAGAACCGTTGTGGGAGGTGGATATTCTCTGTAGTTGTGGCTTTAGCAAATAGTGGAGCTATTTCTTGAGGAGGAAATCCGGCTATGCCACATCCTATTTCCGTAACCAGAAAAGTCATTTCCGGATGTTTATTTGCAAATTGAATAAATTCGTCTACATAAGGGCGGATTGTTTCTACTCCACCCTGCATGGTCGGTATTCCGTAAGTTTGTCCTTGCAAACCTACACCTTGTCCCCAGATGGCACCCCATTTGTTCATTGCCAAAAGGGCGGCACCACCGCCATGATGCCCGGACAGATTACTGCCGAAAACGAATATTTCATTGGGTTGCAATCGTTCGATGTGATTGGAGGTAACTCTTTGTTTCATTTTTCTTATTTTCTACATTCCCATACATTCCCGATAGAAGTCGAACATTTCGAAAATGGTATCTTTATCTGCTGTCCGGTTGATACTGATATCGCCGATTTCCTTTAGGAGTGTGAAATTTATGACACCTGCACTGTTTTTCTTATCATGTTGCATGAATTCGTATAAACGGTCGTATTGCTTACAGTCGAAGTGGAAAGCTCCATAATTATCTTTTATAAATTGGATGGTCTGACGCATTTTCTCCTTTGGGAAGCCGGCTTTGAGATGTGATAGATAGAGTTCACAAACAATGCCCCAAGCTACGGCATATCCGTGAAGAACCGGACGATTCTCAGCAAGCGCCAGACTTTCGAAAGCGTGTCCTACGGTATGTCCCAGGTTTAATGCTTTGCGGATGCCGTGTTCGAATGGATCTTGTTCCACTATATCTTCTTTCACTTGTACGGAGTGGCCTACCAATTTTTTCAGATATCCGTAATCCATCTTCTCCGTATCGAATGCAAGCAGTTCAGCCCAGTGAGAGGTGTTGCTGATCAGTCCGTGTTTTAGCATCTCGGCGTATCCCGAAAAGAAATTATGTGCATCGAGTGTACGGAGAAACTCTGTTTCGATTAATACACTGGCTGCAGGTGCAAAGGCACCTATCTCGTTTTTCAATCCGTTGAAATTAATGCCGGTTTTCCCGCCAACAGAAGCATCTACCATTGCCAGCAGGGTGGTGGGAATATTGATATAGGCAATGCCGCGTTTGAAGGTTGCGGCTGCAAATCCACCTAAATCAGTGACCATTCCGCCCCCGAGATTGATGAGGAGCGAGTGACGGGTAGCGCCTTTTTCACTTAATACCTGCCAGACAGAGGCCAGGGTTTCGAGTGTTTTATGTACGTCTTCGGCTCCGATGGTGATTTCGACAGCATCTTTCAGGATTGATAAGCCTGCCAGTTGAGAAAGGCAGAGACGGTGAGTATGATCGTCAGTGAGAATGAACAGGCGGTCGTGTGGGCAGTTGTCGATGGCACGTTTAAGACTACTTTCCAGATCTTCACAAAGGATGACTTCTTGTTTACTCATAATGGTTCTATGTTTTTTATGTACTGCAAAGATAGGAGTTCGGAGATAAATAGTGAAACTTAGCACTTAAAAATGTAAAACATGGGGTTCTGTTTGTGAGAAAAAGCTATCTTTGTGACATTAAATTTAGATAAAATGAAAGCATTATTACCTGTATTCTGCCGTCCTTTAGGATATGTGATTCTTGTTATTTCTATGTTTATTCCATTCCTGTTATTGATGCAGGGAATGGTAACGGACAGTAACTTATTATTTTATAAAGAGTGTATTAAACTGCTGATGATATTGGGAGCAATGATGATTATTTTTGCTTTATCACGTAATGAAGGTCGTGAAACAGAGATTATACGGAACAAAGCTACTCGTAATGCTATTTTTCTGACTGTGCTTTTTTTGTTTGGCGGGATGCTTTATCGGGTAGCAACAGGAGATATCATGACCGTAGATACCTCTTCTTTTCTTATTTTTCTTATTATCAATGTACTCTGCCTTGAATTTGGTATGCAAAAAGCGCGAATCGATAAAATCTTTAAAAGATAATTGTGTTTAAATTAAACCTTTTGCTTTGAAGGTTGTCAAACAAACGATTGTTATTATTCAACCTACAGGCAAATGAAGAAACTATTGATCTGGACGGTGTTGCTGCTGACAGCTACCCTATCCACTTATGCGCAAAACAAAATTGTAACCGTATCGGGCCGTGTAATAGAGGCCGGTACGAAGGAACCGGTCGAACTCGCTGCTGTGCAGTTATTATCTCTCCCTGACAGTGCTCAGGTAGCGGGTATGACCACTTCGACACAAGGCTACTTTTCTTTATCCAAGCAGAAACCGGGAAAATATCTGCTTAAAGTATCTTTCATCGGGTATGTCACCAAAATTATTCCTGTGCAGCTAACAGCTAATGTTCCTGCAAAAAAGATGGGGAATATTGAACTGGCAACTGATGCTGTCATGCTGCAAGAAGCGGTTGTGGTAGCAGAAGCTCCGCAAGTGACGGTTGTAGAAGATACGTTAATGTACAATTCCAGTGCTTACCGTACACCTGAGGGGGCTATGCTGGAAGAATTGGTCAAGAAACTTCCGGGCGCTGAAATTGATGATGACGGTAATGTGAAAATCAATGGTAAGGATCTGAAGAAAATTATGGTTGATGGTAAGGAGTTTTTCGGTGGAGACGTGAAAACCGGTTTGAAGAATCTTCCGGTAGATATGGTCGATAAACTGAAAACTTATGATAAAAAGTCGGATCTGGCACGTGTGACGGGGATTGATGACGGTGAAGAAGAAACGGTACTCGACTTGACTGTGAAAAAAGGGATGAATCAGGGATGGTTTGGTAATGCAGATTTGGGAGCCGGTACTAAAGATCGCTATACCGGACGAATGATGCTGAACCGCTTTGTCGATAAAACCCAGTTCTCTATTATAGGCTCGGCGAATAATGTAAATGATCAGGGATTCTCCGGAGGAGGTGGCGGTCCGCGCTGGCGTAGTAACAATGGCTTGAATGCTACTAAAATGTTGGGTGCCAACTTTGCGACCCAGACCAACAAGCTAGAACTGGGAGGTAGTGTACGATATAACTTCCAGGATGCTGATATCTCAAGTATCAATTCTTCCGAACGTTTCCTTCAGAATGGCAATTCATATTCTAATTCGAATAATAAGAACCGGAATAAAGGAACAAACCTGAATGCTGACTTCCGTATGGAATGGAAACCGGATACTTTGACAAATATTATCTTTCGCCCTAATTTCTCCTATGGGAGGACAAATAATGCTTCTCGCTCTGAATCGGGCACTTTCAATGAAGATCCTTTCAATCTGATCGTAAATCCAAATGATTATCTGAATTTTGATAATTTGTCTGACGATCCGTTGAAAGACATTCGTGTGAATGCCACCAATAGTGCTTCGTTGTCTAAAGGCAAAAGTCTTTCGGGAAACGCCACTTTACAGGTTAACCGAAAATTGAATAATAGAGGACGTAACCTGACTTTCCGTGGAGTCTTTGGATATGGTGATAATGATAACGATCAGTATACACAGTCTGAAACACGTTATTACCAATTGCTGAATCATTTGGGAGGTGACTCTATCCTATATCGTAATCAATATATTACAACTCCTACACGCAACTATAACTATACGGCCCAAGTGACTTATAGCGAACCCATTGCCAAGGCCACTTTCTTGCAGTTCAGTTATCAGTTTCAGTATAAATATAGCAAGAGTGACAAGACCACGTTCGATTTGCTCGATTATCCGGACTGGGCTATCGGCGGAGCTCTCCTTTCCGGGTATGAGTCTCATGCAGTGGACAGCTTGAGCAAGAATGCTGAATATCGTTATTATAACCATGACGCTTCAGTGGGGTTGCGTTTCATTCGTCCGAAGTATCAGTTGAATGTGGGTATGTCTTTCCAACCACAGAATTCTACCTTGTCTTATAAAAAAGGAGACTATATGATTGATACAACACGTACTGTATTCAATTTCGCACCGAATATGGACTTGCGTTTCCGTTTCTCAAAAGTTAGTCAGTTGCGTTTCACCTATCGGGGACGTAGCAATCAGCCTACTATGGAGAACTTATTGCCTATAACCGATAACTCCAATCCGTTGAATATACGTATGGGTAATCCCGGATTGAAGCCTTCTTTTGCACATACGATGCGTTTGTTCTATAACACATATAATGCAGAGAAACAGCGTGGAATCATGACTCACTTTAGCTTTACAGCTACACAGAACAGCATCAGTAACAGTACTCGCTATAATGAAGAAACCGGTGGATTGATTACACGACCGGAGAATATCAATGGTAATTGGAATGCGTTTGGTATGTTCGGTTTCAATACAGCTTTAAAGAATAAGAAGTATACGATTAATACTTTCACTAATGTGAACTACCAGAATAATGTGGCGTTCCTTTATAATCAGGATACGAAAAACAATGATAGAAATACAAGTACAGGCCTGACATTAGGTGAGAGAGTAACAGGTTCCTATCGCAATGATTGGTTTGAATTTTCTTTGAACGGTTCGATCAATTACACAGCCGAACGCAATAAACTTCGTCCGGAGAACAATCAGGAACCTTATACATATTCTTATGGAGCAAGTACCAATATTACGATGCCTTGGAAAATGACTTTGGCTACAAACATCGCCAATCAAAGTCGTCGCGGCTATCGTGACTCAAGCATGAACCGTGACGAACTTATCTGGAATGCACAACTTGCCCAGTCATTGCTGAAAGGTGCTGCTACTGTTAGTTTTGAGGTTTATGATATTTTGAGACAACAGAGTAACATCAGCCGTTCATTGTCAGCCGATATGCGTTCGGTATCCGAATATAACGGTATTAATAGTTACTGTATGGTACACTTTATCTACCGTCTGAATATCTTCGGCAGTAAAGCTGCTCGAGAAAAGATGATGAATAGTGGTAGAAGAGGTTTTGGTGGACCCGGTAGAGGTCCCGGCGGTGGCTTTGGTGGCGGACATCCCCGCTTTTAATAAGATATCTTGTTAACACAGGCAACTTCCCTCCGGACAGATGCAAAATCTCTTTAATTTTGTATCGGTCCGGAGGGATTATCGTTTTGAATCGGGACAGTTGTTGTTCGTATCCGATATTTTCCATACATTTGTTCTTTGTATAATCCGCGGAGGGCGAATATGATAGATTGGAACTACATAGCAAGTGTAATAGCTACCGTTGCCTTTGATATTATTTATTTCGGGGCTATTATCGGTACGATTGTCATCGTGATTCTCGACAATCGTAATCCGGTGAAGACAATGGCATGGATTCTGATCCTGATGTTTCTTCCGGTTGTAGGGTTGGTTTTCTATTTCTTTTTTGGGCGTAGCCAAAGGCGTGAGAAGATTATCGGTAAGAAAAGTTATGACCGTTTGCTCAAAAAACCGATGGCAGAGTATTTGGCGCAGAACTGCTGTGAAACGCCGAAGGAATATGAACGGCTGATACAGCTGTTCCAGAATACGAACCAGGCTTTTCCGTTTGAGGGAAATCGGGTCGATATTTACACTGGCGGATATTCTAAACTACAAGCTCTGTTGAGAGAGTTGCAAAAGGCGAGGCTTCATATTCATATGGAATATTACATCTTTGAGGATGATCCTGTGGGACGATTGGTACGTGATGTACTGATCGAGAAAGCGCGGGAGGGAGTCGAGGTGCGTGTGATCTATGACGATGTAGGATGTTGGCATGTTCCTCATCGCTTTTTCGAAGAGATGAGAGATGCAGGAATTGAGGTACGCAGTTTTTTGAAGGTCCGTTTTCCCTTGTTTACGAGTAAAGTGAATTATCGCAATCACCGGAAGATTGTGGTGATTGACGGACGTATTGGATTTATCGGTGGAATGAATCTTGCCGAACGTTATATGCGTGGCTTTTCGTGGGGAATCTGGAGAGATACGCATATATTGCTTGAAGGAAAAGCGGTACATGGTCTTCAGACTGCTTTTTTGCTCGATTGGTATTTCGTGGATCGCACTCTGATCACTGCTTCGCGCTACTTTCCTAAGATAGAAGCTTATGGCAATTCTTTGGTACAGATTGTGACAAGTGAACCGATCGGTCCCTGGAAAGAGATTATGCAAGGGTTGACAGTAGCCATATCCGGTGCTAAGAAATATTTCTATATGCAGACGCCTTACTTCTTACCTACCGAACAAATTTTGGGTGCAATGCAGACTGCTGCATTGGCGGGAGTAGATATCCGGTTAATGTTGCCTGAGCATGCGGATAATCGTGTTACACATTTGGGCTCCTGTTCTTATCTGGCAGATGTATTGCGTGCAGGAGTCAAGGTCTATTTTTATAAAAAGGGTTTCCTGCATTCTAAATTAATGGTTTCGGATGATATGCTTTCGACAGTGGGGTCTACCAATCTCGATTTCCGTAGTTTTGAACATAATTTTGAAGTAAATGCCTTTATGTACGATATGGAGACAGCATTGCAGATGCGGGAGATTTTCTTGCAGGATCAGCGGGAAAGTACTCAGATTTTCCTGAAGAGCTGGGAAAAACGTTCTTCGCGTCAGAAGGCAATGGAGTCTGTAGTTCGATTATTGGCTCCGTTGCTATAAGGAAAACCTTCTTCAATCTATCTGAAGAAGGAAAAATTGACACTTCCGTATACCCTTCTTTCTATAAAGTGGGGATGATCTTCAAAGTTATTCTTTTTGCCATGTTCCAGAACAAACAGGCCATCCTCTTTCAGCAGGTTGTTCTTGAAAATTAAATCCGGAATTGTTTCCAACTCTTTTAGTTCATAGGGAGGATCGGCAAAAATGAAATCAAACCGTTCATGACTGCCATTTATGAATTTAAATACATCTCCACGGATAGGCAGGCATTTGTCTGTTTGCACCTCTTTCATGATTTTGCTGATGAAAGCATGATGGGCTCCGTCTTTCTCCACACTGATGACGCGGTCACACCCACGTGAAACCAGCTCTATACTGATACTGCCTGTACCGGCAAACAGATCGAGAGCAACAATGCCCTCTTCAAAATTCATGTAATTGGATAATACATTAAACAGATTCTCTTTGGCAAAATCTGTTGTCGGACGTGCCTTGAAGGTTCTGGGCACATCAAATCTTCTTCTTTTATATATTCCGCTGATTACTCGCATGTTAATAAGGCTTGCATGTCAATATTGCTTGCAGGGTTCATTATGAATACCTGCTGTATGTATTTACGTAACTCCTGCATTAGTTTCTCTTTATCATTAAATGCACCTGTCAGGTGAAGTTCGTCCCGTTCCTGATCAAAATTCAACTGTTTCCATAGATAGAGCAGATAGTAGATTCGGTCACCTGTTTTGCGACATTCAAATGAATTGGCAAGAAGCAGATGCCCACGCTCATAACAGAAAAAGTCGATGGCATCACGGCGAATAGAAGCATATATCTTTTTACTGTTGCCTAATCTGCTTTTCGCCGAAAAATATTCTGCTAATGGAGCTGCTTGTGAATAAAATCTTGCTTCGGGATACTGATCGGATAAGAATTGGCAAGTACTTTTATCCATGCCGAAGATGACTACGGCATTATTCTTTTTTAAAATATTATATTTTACCGTTTCATTTTCTTTGGGAGTGTGGTTATGGTAGAATATCATTTCGGACTGATCATCCTCAAACAGTTCAAGGGGGATTAGGGTGAAACGCTTGTCTGCCATCAGAATGTTTACCCGTTTGTAAGTATGATTCAGAAAGTCCAATTCACGGAAAGCCTGTTTGAGATTGGCTGTAAGAGATAATGAAGCCTCGACCTCCTTCTCAAAGAAAGAGAGCGAACTATCGTGAATCGGATTGTAGATAGAAAAAGAAAATCCATCCGTACTAAGACGGATGGACAATGTATATTGTTCCGATTTACCAAAGTCAATCGTTTCTGCAATTGCTCTATCGGGCATATTCGGATTATTCCCAGTTACCTGCGCCGTTGTTAGGAGTATCGATAGAACCTACCATCAAACCGGCATATTTACCCAATTTAACCTGAAGGTCTTTCAAGTTTGCAATTTCTTGCTTGTCAAGTCCGTTCAAGTATACATCATATGGAGTGTTGGCCTGGAACAAGAAGATAGGAGCTCCTGATTTAGTTGTATCGTTTTTAGTGTACATTTCGAACTGTGCACCATTACCGAACGGAACATATCTCAAAGAGTCTGCATTGAATGACTTATCGTAGATCGTATCTGTTACGGCAACCCATATTGTATCACGTTTGAAGCCCATCAGGCCGGCAGCTTCAACTTCTTTCCAGTTGTTAGTCTTTTTAGCCTTGTTGATCAGAGCCATGGCTTTCTTTTCAGTCATACCGTCTTCCAGCTGCTTGTCGCTCAATACGCCTTCTTTAGATACGAAAGGAATCTTTTGTGTCTTAACGAAATCGATCAGTGTGTCAAAGCTTGCAGTATACTGCTTGTAAATGTTACGATATTCTGCCTGAGCTTTACGAATATCAATCAAGCGGGCAACAACTGCTTTGTCTCTGTGCTTTTTAGCTTTTTCGAAGTTGATAGGACCCATGATACTAGCATAGCAAATGTAAACCAAAGCAATGGCGCATACACCTAGTACGATATTAAATACTGTTTTCATGATAAATATGTTTTTTTTAGTTTATATTCGTAGCGCAAAAATAAAATAAATAAATCTAATTAACGATAGTTCTTGTAACTTTTTTCTCGTACAAAAATGATAAATAACTATTTAGAGCGGCAAATTAAGGAAAATTTTTCTTATCAGCCAACTTTTGAGCAAGAAATAGCTGTAAAATCTCTTTCGGAGTTTCTACTTTCTACGGCTAATGATACGGTTTTTGTGCTTCGTGGATATGCGGGAACAGGAAAGACTTCTCTTGTCGGGGCCTTAGTGAAAGCGATGGATAAGTTACAACAGAAATCGGTTTTACTGGCTCCTACGGGAAGAGCGGCTAAAGTATTTTCTGCTTACGCAGGACACCCGGCTTTTACCATTCATAAAAAGATATACAGGCAGCAGTCTTTTTCGAATGAAGTAAGTAATTTTTCAATTAATGATAATCTGACTACTCATACATTATATATTGTAGATGAGGCTTCCATGATTTCGAATGAAGGTTTGTCCGGTTCGATGTTCGGTACCGGACGTCTGTTGGATGATTTGGTGGAGTTTGTCTATTCCGGTGCAGGGTGTCGTTTATTGTTGATGGGAGATACGGCTCAGTTGCCTCCGGTAGGAGAAGAGCAAAGTCCGGCACTTGCTACCGAGGCATTGAAAGGATATGGACTGAATGTCATAGAGGTTGATCTCACACAGGTGGTACGTCAGGTTCAGTCGTCCGGTATTTTATGGAATGCCACTCAGATTCGGCAGTTGATTGCTGAAGACGAGTGTTTTTCGCTGCCTAAGATAAAAGTAAGCGGATTTCCGGATATACAGGTGGTACGTGGCGACGAATTGATCGATACCCTGACCGGCTGCTACGAAAAAGACGGAATGGACGAGACGATTGTGGTATGCCGTTCCAATAAACGGGCTAACATATATAATAAAGGTATACGTGCTCAGATTCTTTACAGGGAAGATGAACTGAATACGGGTGACTTACTCATGGTAGCGAAGAATAATTACTTCTGGACAGAGAAGTATAAAGAAATGGATTTTATAGCGAACGGAGAGATTGCTGTGGTTCGTCGGGTGAGGCGTACTCGTGAACTGTATGGTTTCAGGTTTGCTGAAGTACTTCTTGCGTTTCCCGATCAAAATGACTTTGAGTTGGAAGCTAATTTGTTGCTTGATACGCTTCATTCGGATGCACCTGCTTTACCCAAAACAGAAAACGACCGGCTTTTTTATTCTGTACTTGAAGACTATGTGGACATCACCGTCAAGCGGGAGCGAATGAAAAAAATGAAAGCTGACCCACACTACAATGCTCTACAGGTGAAGTACGCTTATGCGGTGACCTGTCATAAGGCGCAGGGCGGGCAATGGCAAAATGTTTTTCTTGACCAGGGGTATATGTCGGATGAGTATCTGACACCTGATTATTTCCGTTGGCTGTATACAGCTTTTACGCGTGCATCGAAAACTCTCTATCTGGTGAATTATCCGGAAGAGCAAATAGAGTGACCGGACTATAAATAAGACAGGGAACCCATCTCGGGCTCCCTGTTTCTTTTGTGTAACTTAATTTATTGTCAGTGCATGAATATGAATCTCGTTGTTTAGCGGAAGTTGTTTGGGGTAACGTAATTGCCTCCATCATCATTGGTGTCGGCTACGTCCCACCATAAACGAGTTCCCTGTGTATCTACATCTTTCGGACGGTTCGGGTTAGATACTTCACTGTCCGGGTATCTCAGGCGTTTGATGAACTTCCCGTTTGCAACTTCACCCCCTGAGTTGTTGCCTCCTTTAGGTGTTTTCATATAGCGGGGATAGTCTGTACGGCGGAACTCTGCCCATCCTTCGTTACCGTTGGGATATACGGCAATCCATTTCTGGGTGATGATTTGTTCCAACTGTGCTTCTCTGTCACCACTCTTGAAGGCTTGTAAGCCTTTCAATCCTTCCATGTATTTGCTGATCTTTTCTTGTCCTTCCTCGTCAGCACCAATCTGATAGTAGTTGAAGGAAGCTTCAATGCCTTCCTTATAGAGATCTTCAGCGGTACCTTTAGCACCGGCCCATCCTCGGAGAGCGGCTTCTGCCCGGAGGAACAGGCTTTCGGAGTAACCCAGCCATACTATTTCGCGTGCATAACACCACCAATGTTTGCGGTCGAGTTTTTTCTGATCTTGCTTGATGAATACACGGCTTGGAGAATAAGTCGTTGTGTAGCTTCCTCCCAATGAAGTCTCACCGTTTTCGCAACCATTGAAGTCTTTTGTCATGTCTTCTTTGGGTTCGGTTTGGTTCAGGTCCTCAAGAGCGGTCGGTCTCCACCACAATATTTCGCAACGTGGGTCGAGAATGGTCGATTGTTCTTTATAAGCTCGTTCCATTTCTTTGGATAACACTACGTTAGCACTCCAGTTGTACAGAAGTGTGTAGATGTTTTCGTTACCACCCGTGATGTACGAGTATTTGGGAGTCTGCTTCATATTATCATCATCGCTTTGCATCAATCCGGCAGGGTCGGCCATGGCTTTCTCACCCTGTTCTTTAGCAAGTTGGGGATCTACATTCGATACACGTAGTGCCAATCGTAAACGAAGGGTATTGGCAAAACGAAGCCATTTGTCTTTGTCGCCTCCAAAGCACTTGTCGTTTTCACCCAGGCTGTATTGTGCAGTAGAAGGAGTGTTGTGCAGTGCAGTGATGGCCTGATCGAGCATTTTAAAGATAACGTCGTATACATCTTTCTGATCCATGTATTTCACTTTCTCGTCTGTGGGCATTGCACCTTTTACGTAGTATTCCAATGGAATGGCTCCATAAGTGTCTGTTTGCATAGAGATCAGGAATGCGTAGTAGATACGGGTCATATAGAACGCATTGTGATAGCGCTCTTTTCCGCAGAACCAGAATGTTTTGATCAACTGACTGTATTCTTCTACAGTGCGGTTATCGTAGAAGTGCTCCCAGCGTCTTTTGGACCATCCGTCGTTATAACCGTAGGTAGGCGAGTTGGTCACGAATCCGCTAACGTTGTTGGCAAAGTAAGCAGCGTAGATGTCATGAGTCAGGTTGGTCGTAACCTGATAATCATTATAGAGTCCTTCGTAAGTCAGGTTGGCGAACACCGAACCGATGGCGCTTTCCGTGCCTTGAAGGCTTTTCAGTGCACTGGGTGTCAGTTCGTAGTCGATATCGATTCCGTCAGGTGTGGCACCGATTATTTCCGGATCGTATACCGGTGCGTAGGGATCGGTATTCATTTCTTCGAAATCATTACATGCAGCCAGTCCTAACAGGAGAGTGCACATGGCAAGCGATTTGTATATTTTGATTTTCATACTATATCTTTAATTTATAAAATTAGAAACCAAGGTTAACTGAGAATCCGAATGTACGGGTATAAGGTACAGCCATAAAGTCGATGGCTTGAGAGAACATGGTTGTGTCGTAACCACCTTCCGGACTTGTTCCCGGAGTATGTTTCAACAGATAAGCCAGGTTACGTGCTACGAACGAAACATTCAGCGAGTTGATCGGCGTTTTCTTCAGCATGCTTTTGGGGAATGTATAGCCGATGGCCAGTTCCTTCAGCTTGATGAAAGAAGCATCATAGATAAAGTCTTCTGCGTTCTGTGCTCCGTAATAGTTGGATGCTGAGATCTTCTGAGTATTGGGTGTTCCGTCTTCGTATACACCCGGGAAGATCATCATAAAGTTATCGCTTTCTCCACGATTCATAGTACGTTTAGCCATACCCGAGCCTGTTGCGTTCATTTCGGAGATAGAGATGATATCGCCACCGAATTTCATATCGAACATGGCCGACAGTGTAAAGCCTTTGTAGGTGAACGACGGAGATACAGACATCAGCAAGTTAGGCTGGATGTTGCCGATAGGTTTAGCCAGGCGTTCGTCAGCATCTGTGGTCGTCATAGGCAAGCCGTTCTCTTTATTTATAATGATGTTGCCCTGTTCGTCACGTTTGTAGAGAGTCTTGGCATAGATTTCACCCAATTTGTGACCCGGGCGTGCACCTACGTTGATCGGGAAGTTAGAGTCGCCATTGAAGTAGATGTAGTCTACACCGTCGGCCAGTTTCTCTACGTTCGATACGTTCTTGGCCAGATTGACATTCAGATCGAAAGAGAAGTCTTTCAATTGTACCGGTGTAGAGTAGATCATCATTTCGAAACCTTTGTTGGTGATCAGACCGGCATTGACCCATTTACCTCCACTCCAGGGAGCAGCGGCGGGCACTTTCATGATCTGGTTCTTCGTGCGGCTATAATAATAGGTAAAGTCAAATCCCAAACGGTTGTTGAGGAACTTCATATCCAAACCTGCTTCGTAAGAAGAAGAGATTTCCGGTTTCAGCTGGTCGTTCATTTTCACGTTCGATTTGCTTGGAATCAGCTCACCTTTTTCAAATTTAAATCCGTACGTATTGTATAACTGATACGGGTCCGTATCTTTACCTACTTGTGCGGCAGACAAACGTACCTTGGCGAAAGTCAGCCAGTTGGGCAGTGTTTTGTCCAGTGAACGGACAAAATCAGAAACGACAAAACTTAAGTTGGCAGACGGGTAGAAGAAAGAGTTGTTCTTTTTCGGCAGTGTAGACGACCAATCGTTACGGGCAGTCAAGTCTAGTGACAGATATTCTTTCCAAGAGAGTTGCAAAGATCCGAATACTGAATTTGTTGCGCGTTCATGTCCGGTTTCTCCGGCAGTGTTCAGCATATTGGCTGCATTGAAAATCCATTGTCCCTTATCCAGCATATTGCGTACGCCGGCATTCAGTGATTCATAATTCTGGTACATGAAGTTACCACCTACCGTGAATCCCAGACGGAAATTGTCAGTCAGCTGTTTGTCACCCATCAATACGATTTCTGCGTTCGATTCGAAGAAATTCTGCTCCTCGCGGTTCATTTCGTCATCGGTGATATCTTTGATACTGCTCTCACCGTTGATACCGTCACCTGCATTCGTTTCTTCGATTCGGGTACGATAATAATCGAATGCATATTTGGCAGACAAGTGCAACCAGTCAGTAAAGTTGATTTTCATTCCATAATATCCGAATGCTCTCCAACGTTCGTCAGAGTTGTGGCGCTGGTTCAAGACGTAATAAGGGTTACGGATACCGGCAGTAGGACCTGTCCAGTTTACGTGTGCATTGCCATCTGTCGAATATTGTTTCAGGTCGTCCAGACGAATATTGTTAGGAATACCCATCAATTGAGCGATTGCTCCGTAAGTACCGAAGTAAGGACGATCTTCTGCTTTGGTACGTGAAAGTGAAATCTTTCCGTCCATAGAGAGATATTTGTTCATTTCCATTCCGGCATTCAGGTCGAGGTTGATTCGGTTGAGCTTCTCGTTCGGGAATACGCCCTTATTGTTCGAGCTGCCGAAAGAAGCACGAAAGTGCGATTTATCTGTTACGTTGCTCACCGATACATTGTGGTTTTGCGCGAAACCGGTATCGAAGTAATCTTTCAGTTTGTTGCCGTATTTAGAGAATGCATAGGTATCGCCGTTCCAGGCTTTCTGCATGCTTCCGTCCAATACCGGTCCCCAACTGGAAGAGTCTGTCGGATCATATTTGGCATAATATTGAGACAGAGGATTCTTGTTTTCATCCTGAGTCACAATGTGGCCCTGTCCGTAACGATCTTGCATTTCAAGAGTTTCGGCTACCTGGCTCCAAGTGAAGTTGCCGCTATAGCGTACTCCGAATCCATCTTTCTTGCTACCTTTTTTGGTTGTGACCAAGATCACACCGTTACCGGCACGCGAACCGTAGAGAGCGGCGGCATTCGGACCTTTCAGTACAGAGATCGATTCAATATCTTCCGGGTTGATATCGACGGACGAACCACCACGGTCGACACCACCGTAATAGGTAGCATCCGAGTTATTATTGTCACTGAACGGTACACCGTCTACAATCCAGAGCGGCTGGTTGTTATCTGCGAGAGAAGAGTTACCGCGGATTGTAATCTTGGTAGAACCACCCAAGCCAGTTCCGGCTGTATTCATTTGCAGACCGGCTACTTTACCTTGCAATGCACTGGTCACTGAAGGATCTCCTGTCTGGTTCAGTTGGTCGCCTTTGATTTCCTGTACGGCATATCCTAACATTTTCTTCTCACGTTTGATGCCCAAAGCGGTTACAACCACTTCACTGATCATCTGGGTATCTTCACTCATCGTTACATTCAGAATGCTTTCTTTAGCGGGCAACACTTGTTGTTTGTATCCGATATAGGAGAATACGATTTCAGCTTTCGGATCATTGACAGTCAGGGTGTATTTACCCTCCAGGTCGGTAATGGCTCCTGTGCTGGTACCCTTAACAGATACATTGACGCCGATCAGCGCCTCGCCGTTAGCATCTACAACCGTACCGCTGATCTGACGTTTGGCCGATGCCTGAACCGGATCCTGTTGTTTGGAAGCCTGAGACAGATAAACAATGTTATCCTCGATTTTGTATGTCAGGTTTTTACCTTTGAGCGCAGTATTCAACAGTTGTTCCAGGCTTACATTCTTTACGTTCAGATTCTCAATCGGCATGTTTGACGATTGGTCATCATAAAAGAATTGATACTTAGACTGAGATTGCACCGTTTTGATGACTTGCCCCAATGTAGTGCGGGAAGTTGAAAATGTGAATTGTGCAAATGACCACTGGATAGGAGCGGCAGCTAAAAGAAGAACCAGCGATGCTTTGAGCAGCCTGGGTCTTTGAAATAGGATTTTGTTTTTCATTGACTATAATTAAATTAATTAGTTAACTTTAAAAACATACAAGGTTTAAGCATTGTATTTATAATATAAGTCAACGGCTTTTGTACCCTTGATGTTAATAAAACAAGTGTCCCGAAAGAAACACTTACTTCAGTTACTAACTTTTTTGAGAATTATTTTATATGTCCCTGAGGATGCGTACGTGTATCCGTATTGGATTATGGGTATGCACCCTCGGGGGATATGAGTTGTCTAAAGAGAGAGGACTATTTCATCTTGGAGAATGAATAGGGGGCATCATCATCGTTGATGCCTCTGTTGAGGTTGGGTTGTGAACCCATTTTGAATTCAATGGTTCCGCCTCGCAGCAGATCGGCATGTTTCAGATAGTTCCGGGTTGATTCTTGCCCGTTGACCCGGAGGGATTCGATATAAAGATTCTCCTTACTGTTATTCTGTGCATCGATCACAAGATTATTGCCATTTTCAAAGTGTAGCGTTGCCTTTTTGAATAGAGGGGCTCCAATGACATACTCATCTGTTCCCGGACATACCGGATAGAATCCGAGGGCTGAGAATACATACCAGGCAGAGGTCTGTCCGTTGTCCTCGTCGCCACAGTAACCGTCAGGGCCCGGAGTATACATGCGGTCCATTACTTGACGAAGCCAGTATTGCGCTTTCCAGGGCTGTCCGGCATAATTGTACAAGTAAATCATGTGCTGTATCGGTTGGTTGCCGTGTGCATAGTTGCCCATGTTCATCACGGTCATTTCGCGGATTTCATGGATCACCTGTCCATAATAACTGTCGTCGAATACAGGAGGAACTGCAAATACGGAGTCCAGCATCGTGATAAACATCTTTTTGCCTCCCATCAGATCGATTAATCCTTGCGGGTCGTGAAATACGGACCAGGAGTAATGCCAGCTGTTACCTTCTGTGAATGCATCTCCCCACTTCAACGGAGAGAATGGTGACTGGAACTGGCCGTTTTCATTACGGCCACGCATCAGTTTGCTTTCTTTGTCGAATACATTCCGATAGTTCATGGCACGTTTGGCAAATAGTTCAATTTCTTTTTTCGGTCGGTTCAGGGCTTTAGCCAGTTGGTAGATGCACCAGTCATCGTAAGCGTATTCTAATGTGCGGGCTGTATTTTCATTGATTTTCACGTCATAGGGTACGTAGCCCAGCTTATTGTAATACTGATACCCCAAGCGTCCGGTAGAAGAGACTTCCGGATGTACATTCTCTGTACCGTGAATCAGCCCTTCATATAGAGTTTTCACATCGTCTACCTTTACTCCTTTCATATAGGCGTCTACCAATACTGAAGCAGAGTTATTGCCTATCATACAACCTCTGTGTCCGGGACTCGCCCATTCCGGAAAGAAACCGCTTTCCTTATAAGTATTGACAAGTCCTTCTTGTATTTCTTTGTTTACCGATGGGTACATCAGGTTCAGGAATGGAAACAAACAACGGAATGTATCCCAAAATCCTGTATCGGTGTACATATATCCGGGGAGTACCTGACCGTTGTAAGGACTATAATGAACAGGTTGCCCGTCTGCCGTAAACTCATAGAATTTGCGGGGGAATAGCAGAGAACGGTAGAGGCAGGAGTAGAATGTACGGTACTGGTCCAGATTGCCGCCTTCTACTTCTATTTTACCTAATACCTTGTTCCAGGCATCATTCCCTTTTTGTGCAAGTTGCTCAAAAGAGTCGTTACCCAATTCTTTAAGGTTCTGAGCCGCTTGTTCAAAACTAATGAACGAAGAAGCTATACGGGCATGCACGATTTCACCTTTACGGGTACTGAAACCAATGATGGCTCCCGTATGGTCGGCTTTCTGCTCCAAGTTGCCTTCTTCCAGCTTTTTGTCTGCAAAAGTGCCTTTGTAAGTGAAAGGTTTGTCGAACTCGATAACGAAGTAGTTCTTGAAATTCTCGGGCACTCCACCACTGTTACGGGTGGTGTAGCCGATTATCTTGTTCTCTTCCGGAATTACTTTTACGTAGGAACCCTTGTCGAATGCGTCTACTACAATGTACGAGTGTTCGTTTTCGGGAAAGGTGAAACGGAACAGAACCGCACGTTCTGTCGGAGTCATTTCGGTCACTACATCGTGCTCGGCCAAATATACTTTATAGTAGGAAGGAGTTGCTATTTCACCTTTATGACTGAACCAACTGGCACGTTTTTCTTCATCAAACTCAAGTTTGCCTGTGACGGGCATGATGGAGAATTGTCCGTAATCATTGATCCATGGGCTGGGTTGGTGGGTTTGCTTGAATCCCCTGATTTTGTTGGCTGTATACGTGTATTGCCATCCGTCCCCCATCTTGCCCGTTTGCGGTGTCCAGAAGTTCATTCCCCACGGACGTGCAATAGCGGGATAGGTGTTCCCGGTTGATAATTCGAAAGAAGACTGCGTTCCCATCAGTGGGTTTACGTATTGGGTCCAGTCTTTGGCCTCAGCCATTAGTGAGCAAGCTATAAGGCAAGCGGTCAAAAGAATTTTTCTCATGGTGTGGATAAGTGTATTGCTATATGGATATTATATATTTTCTATCATCGATGCCGTGTAGGCTACATATTCGTATAATCTGTGATGAAACAGAGTACTTTCTTAGGGTTGGGTCCGCCGGTCTGTCATTTCTATTTCCAACGTACTGCCTGCTATGATATCGTCATGCGTAAAGAATGGTTTATCCAATGGTTTTCCGTTCAGTGTCATGCTTTTGATATACTTATTCTTTTTCGAGTTATTCTTAGCTATCACTGTAAACTTTTTGCCATCGGGCAGGTTTACTACGGCTTTATCGAATGCGGGGCGTCCGATAGAATAAACCGGTTTCCCCGGACATACCTGATAGAATCCCATAGAATTGAGTACATACCAAGCCGACATTTGTCCGCAATCTTCATTTCCCGACAATCCGTCTACGGCATTGGCATATTGGCTACGGTATACGCTGTCTACCAATTCTTGCGTCCTCCACGGACGGTTCACATAGTTGTACATATGAATCACGTGGTGGCTGGGTTCGTTGCCGTGGGCATATTGTCCGATCAGTCCGCTGATGTCCGAGGAGGTTGTTTCGCCTTCCAGTGAAGAGTCGGCGGTAAACAGAGAATCCAGTTTACCGACGAAGGCATCTTCGCCGCCCATTAGTTTTACCAATCCTTCGATGTCGTGTGGAACGAACCAGGTCCATTGCCAGGCAGTCCCTTCACAATAATCATCGTTGCGGTGAGTTGAAGAGCGTGGATTGAAGGGAGTGCGCCATTCGCCCTTACTGTCCAATCCGCGCATAAAGCGGGTTCCCGGATCGAAGTAAAACTCGTAGGCTTTTGCGAAACGTGCGTATTTGTCCCGGGTGTCGTAGTCGTTCAATGCATCGGCAAATACTGAAATACACCAGTCGTCATAAGCGTACTCCAAGGCCTTGGCAACCGATTCGTTTTCGCGGTCACACGGTACGTAGCCGATTGAGTTTTTATAATATTTGGCTTTCGGCATCAGATGGGGTAACACCAGATCGGGGCATTTGATTCCTGTTGTATCATATTCTGCCGCACGCACGCAGGCTCGGTAAGCTTCTTGGATGTCGAAATTACGATCGCCTTTCATATATGCATCTACAATGACGGGAACGGCATGGTAACCAATCATTGTACCGGTATAGTTGGAAGCCATGTCCCACATTGGGAAAATGCCCCCCTCCTGATGCTTTTTGATCAGTGAACGGATGAAAGCATTGTTCAGATCCGGATCTATAATGGTCATTAGCGGATGCAGTGCACGGAAGGTATCCCATAAAGAAAAAATGGTATACATCGGATTCAGTGTATCTCCTTGATGTACTTGCAGATCCATACCCAGATAACGTCCGTCTACGTCCGTAAACAGATTCGGGCTAATGGCAGTGTGGTAGAGTGCGGTATAGAAGATGGTTTTGTCATTTTTATCATTGGTAGTAATATCAATCTTCGATAACGTTTCATTCCACGCTTTGCGTGCGTCTTTACGTACTCCGTCAAAATCCCAGTCTGGTATTTCAGTTTCTACATTTTTGCGTGCACCCTCTATGTCCACAGCAGAGATTCCGACTTTGACAAACACTTGTTCGTCTTTGGTCGTGTCAAAGTGAAGTAATGCTTTACAGGTAGGCAGCAGTCTGCCTCCATCGTCGAGTGCCATCGAATCAGTCACCAACGTGTAGGTGAAAGGTTTCGAGAATTTTGCATAAAAGTTGATATATTGGTCGAAAGCCCAGTACATGGTCTTTTTACGGCCGCAGATTTCAGTGGGGCTGATGACCTCTATTTCCATCTCTTTGTTGGTCTGCCGTTGCAGACTGTAGTCCAAGTCGAGGATGAATCCTGCTTCTTTACTTTCAGGAAAAGTATATCTGTGGATAGCTGCCCGTTTGCTTGCAGTCAGTTCGGCTTTTACTTGATAAGTATCCAGGAAGACTGAGTAATAGCCCGGTTCGGCAGTCTCATTCTGATGTGAAAAGGCAGAAGCATAAGCCATCTGCTGGCTCTGTGAACCTGTGGGGAGGTACTTTTGTTCGCCCACCGTAGGCATCAGTAGTACATCTCCATAGTCGCAACAACCAGTTCCGCTCAAATGGGTGTGTGAGAATCCGTTGATGGTGGAATCTGCGTAATAATATCCCGAGCAGGCATCCCACCCATCTATGCGGGTGTCTGGGCTGGGAGAAATCATGCCATGGGGGACAATGGCGCCCGGAAAAGTATGACCGTGTCCGCCTGTACCGATAAATGGGTTGACATAAGCTGCGTAATCAGTCATGTCCGGCGAGTTTGTGCAGGAGTTCAGAGACAATAAGCCTCCTAAACATCCCGCCAGGAATGTTTTAAATTTCATGGTACTGTATGTTTATTTTAATTAGTTGCTCACTTGTTACGTGAAGAAATAAAGATATTGTCTCCCACAATCTTATAATTGATAGGTATAGAGTTGTCCAACGATTGGAGTACAGACTCTATATTATCTTTTTTCTTCAATACACCCGAGTAAGTTTTGTCGGACTTAATGTCGGGTGAAAGAATGATTTTCACATCATAAAAGCGTTCTAATGTCCGGGTGATGACAAAAATGTCCGCCTGTTCAAACGGGATCAGGTCATTGTGCCATACGGCATCCAATTTGGCATCTACTTGCTTCACCACCAGTCTGCGGGTTGTTTTATTCAGTTCGGCCTTTTGTCCGGGCGAAAGAATAATCATTCCTTCATCGTGGTTTCCTCTCACTTCTATTTCTCCTTCGATCAAGGTTGCTTCTGCCAGTTTGTGACTCTTGTCGCACTTGAAATTGAAAGTGGTTCCCAACACTTTGATACGCATAGCCTCACTCTCTACAACGAAAGGACACCGACGGTTTTTAGTGACTTCGAAATAAGCTTCTCCATCGAGATATACATCTCTTTCGGATTCTGAGAATTCCTTGGGATATCTCAAGGTGGCCGATTGATTGAGCCATACTTTTGTGCCATCGGGCAACATCACTTCTTTCACTTTGCCATCCGTGGACGAGGCCGTTATCATATTCCGGGTCGGATCGGCCTGATAGTACAGGTATCCGCCTCCGGTGCCTATCATCAGTGCGAGCACGATGATAGCGGCATATCGCATCCATTGGTGCATTCTGATCACTTTGCGGCTATGTGCATCTTCCTGAGCCAGTTTCTTGTATAGTCGTGCTTCTGCCCGGGCAACTTTTTTCTGATCCGGAAAGCTGTCGTGTCTGCCCAAATGATATACCTCTTCCATTCGGAAAAGTCGGCGGGCATTATCGTCTGATTCTTTGATCCAAGCGTTCACTCTGGCAAAATCTTTGTCAGAACATTCGCCTGTCAGATATCTCATCAATATGTCTTCGCTCAGATTATTCATCTTTTCTTTTTCATTATATAATAGAAACAACTAAATCTTTAAAAACACTTATCTATTTGATAAAAAATAGTAGAAATAAAAACCATAAATGGCCGAGACGGTTTCGTAGGAACTTCAGTGCCTTGTACATGTGGGCTTCTACCGTACGTAAAGAGACTCCCATCACGTCGGCTATTTCTTTATTCTTCATTTCGTGCAGATAGCTCAACTTAAACACTTCCTTGCATTTGTCCGGTAGCTCGTTAATGGCTTGGTAGATTTCGTTTCGCAATTCGCGGTCTTCTATCCGCCGGATTACTTCGTTGTTGTCCGGCTGATAGAATTCCGCTCGTTTTTGGTTGATTTCTTCCACAGCAGCGCAATATCCGTCCTCTATACTGCGATGTTTCAGCACATTCAAGGCCCGGGTATATACCGCCCGATAGAGGAAGGCTTGGATCTGGTCGCCTATTACCATGGAATCTCTTCGTTTCCACAGTTCCACGAATACATCCTGTACCACATCTTCTGCTTCTTCATCGCCCACCAGGCGGGTGGCGTAGAACATCAGGTTCGGATAGTACCTCCGGAACAGGGCTTTGTAGGTTATATCAAATGTGTCGTCCATCTTTTTTAGCTGCTGGTTTTGGGGGTGCGGGCTACAAGTTATTGATCACTCGTAACTTTCTCCTTTCCCATTTCAAACTCAAGGGTTGCACCACTCATAATCTGTTCATGAGTAATGTAACTTTTATCATAGGGTTTTCCATTCAGTTTGGTTGATCGGATATAGATATTCTCTTTGCTGACAGCCGGAGCTTTGACAGTGAATGTTTTCCCGTTGTCAAGGTGCAGTTGCACTTCCGGGAAAAGGGGAGTACCTATTTCATATTGACCGCTTATCGGATTTACCGGATAGAATCCCATGGCGCTGAATACATACCAAGCCGACATCTGGCCGCAGTCTTCGTTTCCGCAGAGTCCGGCAGGGCTGTTCAGGTAGAGTTCGTTCATTACTTTTGCCACATACTCCTGGGTTTTCCAGGGTTGGTCTACCGCATTATAAAGGTAGATGACGTGATGGCTCGGTTCGTTTCCGTGAGCATATTGGCCTATCATTCCGGTACTGAAGAGCGGAAGTTCATCGTCGGCCGAAGGATGGAAGGTGAACATGCTGTCCAGCTTTTGTGCAAAACGTTCTTTTCCGCCTGTCAGACCGATCAGTCCGTCTATGTCATGCTGTACCGACCAGAAATATTGCCAACCGTTGCTTTCGCAGATATGCGGTGTATAAGCATCTGCTTTAAAGTCTTTCTGAAATTCTCCCTTGTCATCACGAGGTTGCATGAACGAGGTTGCCGGATTGTATACGTTACGATAGTTTTGCGACCGCTTATAGAATTCGTCCGCAATCTCTTTCTTTCCCAGTTTTTCTGCCATGCGGGCAATGCAGTAATCATCATAAGCGTATTCAAGTGTTTTGGATAACGACCAGTTTTCGGCATTATAACTATCTTTTTCATTGAAAGGAACATATCCCAGTTCTTTATAAGCACCAATTCCGCGGTAATTGTCCAGGTTGGCAGTGGCTACACAAGCTTCCAATGCCTTTTCCGGATCAAAGTTTCCAATACCTTTCAGATAAGCATCCACGATGACCGGAACGGCATGATAGCCAATCATCATATCTGTTTCACTACCGTAGAAATTCCAAACCGGCAGGCGTCCGTTCTGTTCGTAGAAAGCCAGAAATGATTGAACCATATCGTTGGTACGTTCGGGTTCGGTATAGGTAAATAGAGGATGTGCGGCGCGGTATGTATCCCATAAAGAGAAAGTACTGTAGTTTACCCATCCGTCTGTGCGATGAACCTTTTTGTCCGGACCGTAATACGAACCGTCGACATCGCTATAAATGGTAGGAGCAAGCATGGTGTGATAGAGTGCGGTGTAGAAGTTTACCCAATCGTCCTTATGGTCGCCTTTGACTGCGATTTTAGAGAGTTGCCGGTTCCAGTTGTCCCGTGCAGCCTCACGATATTTATCGAAATTATCCTCCGGAACTTCGGCTGCCAGATTTTGAGCTGCTCCTTCCATGCTGACACCGGAAAGGGCTGTGTTGACAAGTATTTGCTCTCCTTTTTGTGTGTCGAAATCGAATCGGGCTATGGTAGCCGTACCCATTCGTTTTCCGTCTTTCAGGATGGCAGTTGTATCCATTTGAACGGCTGTAAAAGGTTTAGAGAAGCGTGTACGGAAATAGACATGCTGGTCGCGTGCCCATCCGTCGGAGAAGCGGTATCCTTGAATGGTTACCGAGTCGATAACTTCGATGTGCGAATCATTGGTAAAGTCCCAATTCATAGCTTTTTTCAGGTTGAGGAAGATAGCGGCTTTGGCTTCAGGAAAAGTGTAACGCTGAATACCGCATCGTTCGGTTGCCGTCAATTCGACGTTGATGCCGTAATCTTTCAGCAGTACCTGGTAATATCCTGCCGTGGCACTTTCGTCCTGATGGGAAAATTTGGAGTAAATACCTAACGGAGCTTCTGCTTCTTTATAAGGCAGGGTGACGGGCATAAAAGAGATGTCATATAAGTCGCCTGCTCCCGTACCAGAAAGGTGGGTATGGCTGAATCCGGCAATAGTGCTATCGGGATAAAAATATCCGGAGATACGGTCCCAGCCGGGAAGTCCGTTGTCCGGACTAAGTTGTACCATGCCGAAAGGGACTTGTGCTCCGGGATAGGTATTACCGGTGAAATCGGTTCCGATAAATGGGTTTACATATTGGGTATAGTCAATAGTTGCCTGTTTAGGGGTAGACGTACAGGCAGTGAAAACAAATAAAAGAATAAATAGTGAATGAAAAAGTACTTTCATGCGGCTTGGGTTAGAGTTTTTTAAGTAATTGATTGATTTAGTGTGCAAAGGTAGAGAATATAAATGTAAAACGAAAGAGCTTGTGTGCTGATTGATTCGTCTTTTTGTATTTCGACTCGTTATCATGAGGGCGGAGGGGGCATTATAAACAGCCGGGGGAGATAATATGCTTTCCGTTTCAGTGATCCCTTCTTAATGTTTTGAAAAACGGGATGTATAGATAAAATACATCTGTTCCCCGGCGTACAATCGAACGTATGAGATGATTTGGATGGAGTTCTTATAGGTTGAAAAGAGGAGAACCGTTGCTTTAAAAGCCAAAGGATTGTTGGTTTTAAAGGCAGGATCCTTTGGTTTTCAATTAACATCTTGAATCTTAAGTATCTGTTTGTTAGTGAATCATGGCTTATGGTATGCTTTGACTTTATCTTTAGTCGGTTGCATTGGATTTTAAATCTCCTTTTAGCGTTTTGTCAGGAAAGAACGCCATAGTAACTTTCAATGATATAGCACTCCGGAGGGTTGAACGGATTGTGACAGTACATATCGGGTGCATGCATAGGCACAGGCAGAACCTGCTAAAAACAATATTCCGGTAGAGGTCATCATATCTCCTAAACTTACCAATGGCGATACAATACCTCCGAATGCAAACCCGGTGGCTCCCAAAAGTGCCGAAGCAATGCCTGCATTCCGTCGCTCACACTCCATGGCCAAGGTGTTGGATGCTGTAAAAGTCATGCCAATCATCGAGAGTAGAGCGAAGATCAATAACTCGTAGATCCAAAAATCACATCCCAAGGACAAGAATACCATCAATAGTGCAGATACTGACAGCATGCCCCGGCTTCCTATATATAAAGCCCGTTCCATGGTAGGTAATTTTATCGATATGGCTGAAAAGATAACCATTGCTATCGCATTGATTCCGAAACAGAGGCTGAAGGATAGAGGAGAGAGTCCGTAGTGTTGTTGCATGATGAATGGTGCAGAAGAGATATTGACAAACAGTATTCCCATAGTGAAACCATATTGCAGGACGTAGCCTACATAGCGGCGGTTGCGGAGGACTTCTCCGAAACTATGGTATAAGTCTTGCCAACTCACAGTCTGTCTGTGTTTTGCCGGAAGTGATTCGTTCAAATGTAAGCTTCCGGATAGGAGAACCACTCCCATAAAGAATAAGCAGATAAAGATGCCTTGCCAGCTTGTTATCTGAGCCAGTATACCTCCTCCGATAGGGGCGATGACTGTAGCTATTCCATTTATTCCGCCGATAACGGCAAGCATGCCGGCCAGTTGCTGTCCCGAATACTCGTCGGTAGCTATGGAGCGGGAAATCACTACACCACCTGCTCCGGCAATGCCTTGTAAGAATCGGGATGTCACAAATTGTGAAATGGTATGTGAAAAGATGCATCCCACCGTAGCGAGCAGGAACAGAATCATGGCCAGAAGTAATGGAGGACGTCGCCCGCACTTGTCACTCAAGGGACCGAAAATTAATTGTCCGGCAGCCAAGCCAATCATGCTGGTGGTGAGTCCCAATTGTACCATAGAAGATGAAGTGTGGAAAAAATCTGCCATAGCCGGTAAGGTAGGCAAATACATGTCCATTATAAAAGGGCCGAAAGCACTTAATACACCTAAAAATAATAATAAGAACCGTCTGGAATTCTGTCTGTCAGTCATTGCTATTCTCTTTGATCAATACGGTTGCAAAATTACTCCATCTGTTAGGAATCGAATATAGGCTAATCTGTACAAAACATGTTGTTTTCAGAACAAAATAGCCCGAATATCAAAAATAAACCTACATTTGTTGCCTAAAACAGACTTTTATGAAAACAGACCGATTGCTTGCCGATACAAAAACGATCCGATATGAAGAGACCGACCTGGCCTCTTTGATATCGGCCCCATACCATTTCCGGTGTGGTATCTATCTGATTTGTACGCAGGGAGAAGCCGTTGTCTCTACCGGTGTGCAGAAATATATATTCAATGAACAGACAGAATTGATCTTCCTGACCGGCGGTTTGCTGCAAGTGCTCGAAACTTCAGGAGATTTACAGGTGAAAATGTTGATGTTTCCTAAAGAAGCATTTTTAAATGCCATGTTACCTATCGATACACCTTACTTTAATTATACTCACGAACATCCCTGTTACCATCATACTGCTGACGAACGGAGTCAGAAGACCTGGCGGCAGATCAATTTGTGGATGGATATGGCACAAATGTTGTTTACCGAACCGATGCCCCAGTTCAGGGGACAACAAGAGCACAACTTTTTGCAAAGTCTGCTTATGTGGCTGTTTAATACGATTCCGGAAAAATTGGCTGTCAGTAAGCAATATAGTCGTACGCAATTACTTTGCCATCGGTTTATGCAATTGATCCGTGAATATAGTATGCATGAACATCAGGTAGCTTTTTATGCCGAAAAACTTTGTATATCGTCTCGTTACCTGCATAAAATTACAGTTCGGCATTTAGATGGAAAGAAGCCTAAACAGCTTATTGATGAACAGTTGGTGGCCGAAATAAAAGTGCTGTTGAATGAGCCTCGTTTATCTGTAACAGAAATAGCTGAGCAACTGCATTTTCCGGACCAATCCTATTTGACGCATTTCTTTAAAAAGAATACGGGTATCTCTCCAAAAGAGTTTCGGGCGATCAAGAATCTCGGATGAGGCTGAGTCTGTCCACTCTTCTCCGTTACTGTAGTAGAAGGAGTAGAATAAACAAGATCATTCTTGCTCTTTCCGGGGGATAAAGTGAGTTTGTGATATGGACATTCGATGAAGGGGAATAAAATAGAAAGAGTCCGGTGCAGTACCGGACTCTTTACTCGGAGAGTCTATGATGTTTAATCTGACTTCTAACTTTATATGGGAACTTTCGGATAGCGTGGTACCCACTCGTAAGAGTCGGCCCCTTTAGATTCCTGCCAGTTCCAGTACCTTCTCAACAGCAGCGTTCAGTCCGTCCGGATTCTTGCCACCGGCTGTTGCGAAGTGAGGTTGACCGCCACCGCCACCCTGAATCAGTTTGGCAGCTTCTTTCACCAGATTACCTGCTTTCAGTCCGCCGGCAACCAGGTTGTCACTGATCATAACAGTCAGCATTGGTTTATTGGCATCTACTGTTCCGGCTACAAAGAAGAGATTTTCTGTAATTTCACCACGAAGTTGGAAAGCGATGTTCTTCACTACTTCGGCGGGCATCGGCAAGCAGAACTTAATGACTTTAATGCCGTTAATCTCTTGTACATTCTTCAGCAGGCGTTCTTTGACGGCAGCTTCTTTTTCTTTCATGAAGTCTTCCACCTGTTTTTTCAGTCCTGCGTTTTCGTCGATATACTTGCGAATGGCCACACCAAGGTCGGGAGCATTGTTGAAAAGAGCTTTCAAGTCGCTCAAAGTATCCTGGATCGTATCCAGCATTTCTTCTACGCGAGCTCCGGTATATGCTTCGATACGGCGTACACCGGCAGCTACCGAACTCTCAGAGATAATTTTTACCATACCGATATTTCCGGTAGCGGCAACGTGGGTACCTCCACAGAATTCAATGGATGAGCCAAACTGGATAACACGTACGTGGTCACCATATTTCTCGCCGAACAGGGCGATTGCGCCCAGTTCTTTCGCTTCTTCGATAGGGATGTTGCGGTGTTCCTGTAATGGAACATTGGCACGTATCTTGGCGTTTACCAGATGCTCTACTTTGCGGAGTTCTTCGTCTGTCACTTTCTGGAAGTGAGAGAAGTCAAAACGCAGAGAGTCCGGTGTAACCAATGATCCTTTCTGCTCTACATGTTCGCCTAAAACTTCACGGAGCGCTTCGTCCAGCAAGTGGGTAGCCGAGTGATTGGCTGCACAAGCGGCACGTTTGTCTGTGTCTACACATGCCATCATCGGAGCTTCCGGATGTTCGGGCAGTTTCTTTGTAATATGTATCGGAAGATTATTTTCTTTCTTGGTGTCGATTACTTCGATAGTCTCGAATTCGTTTACCAATACACCGGTGTCGCCTACCTGGCCACCGCTCTCTGCATAGAACGGAGTGTAGTCCAGTACGATCTGATACAGAGTCTGGTTTTTCTGTTTCACCTGGCGATAACGCAGGATGGAGGTTTCGTATTCCGTGTAATCGTAACCTACAAATTCAGTAGTTCCTTCTTTCAGTATGATCCAGTCACCTGTCTCTATGGCAGCTGCATTGCGGGCACGTTGTTTCTGCTGTTGCATTTCGGCATCGAACTCTTCGACATTGACTGTCATACCATTTTCACGCAGAATCAACTCTGTCAGGTCGAGTGGGAAACCGAATGTATCATATAATGTGAAAGCGTCTTTACCGCTGATTTCAGTCTTTCCGTTAGCTTTGGTGTCAGCCATTGTTTTATCAAGCAGGCGGATACCGGTTTCCAAAGTACGGAGGAATGATTCTTCTTCTTCTTTGATAACCTTTTCGATCAACTCTTTTTGAGCAATCAGTTCCGGATAGGCATCTCCCATGCTGTCAATCAGAACCGGAAGCAATTTGTACATAAATGCCTGTTTCTGTCCAAGGAATGTATATCCGTAACGAACGGCACGACGCAGGATACGACGAATCACGTAACCGGCCTTGGCATTCGAAGGCAATTGTCCGTCAGTAATTGAGAACGCAATGGTACGGATGTGGTCGGCAATAACACGCATAGCAATGTCGTTCTGTTCATTTTTGCCATATTCCGTTCCGGCCATTTGGGCGATTGCTTTAATCAACGGCTGGAATACGTCCGTGTCGTAATTGGATGTTTTACCCTGCAAAGCCATGCACAGGCGTTCGAATCCCATACCGGTATCGATCACTTTCGCCGGAAGCGGCTCAAGAGTGCTGTCGGCTTTGCGGTTGTATTGCATGAATACAAGATTCCAGATTTCGATAACCTGGGGATGATCGTGGTTCACCAGGTCGCGTCCTGAAATCTTGGCACGCTCTTCTGCAGGACGGAGGTCGATGTGGATCTCCGAGCACGGACCGCAAGGGCCTGTATCACCCATTTCCCAAAAGTTATCATGTTTGTTTCCGTTGATGATATGGTCTTTAGGCAAGTATTGCTCCCAGTAAGAGGCGGCCTCGTTATCACGCTCCAGACCCTCTTCCGGGCTACCTTCGAATACTGTTGCATACAGGTGTTCCGGATTCAGTTTCAGGACGTCTACCAGATATTCCCATGCCCAACTGATGGCTTCTTTCTTGAAGTAATCACCGAACGACCAGTTACCCAGCATTTCGAACATGGTGTGATGGTAGGTATCGTGTCCTACTTCTTCAAGGTCATTGTGCTTGCCGCTTACACGAAGGCACTTTTGTGAGTCCGCGACTCTGTGGTATTTCGCCGGGTGGTTACCCAAAATAATATCTTTAAACTGGTTCATCCCTGCATTGGTAAACATCAGGGTGGGGTCATCTTTAATCACCATTGGAGCCGAAGGAACAATCTGATGTCCTTTTGACTCGAAGAAATTCTTAAACGAATCTCTGGTTTCTTTTGCAGTCAACATACTTCTATATATCTATTGTTGAGGTTAATATTCTGAAAAAAGCAGTGCAAAGATAGCTTGTTTTTATTATTTTTGCCGTATTAACAAGCGAAATATTTATAAGATGCGCAAAGTTTACTACATCTATAATCCGCAAACGCAGACTTATGACCGGATTTATCCGACTGTCCGACAACGGGCGCTGAGCATTCTCCGCCGTCTTTTTATAGGAATGGGACTGGGAGCCGGCAGTTTCATCATTCTGTTACTGATTTTCGGTTCTCCCTCAGAGAAGGAGTTGCGGAAAGAAAATAGCCAACTCTTGGCGCAATATAACGTACTCTCTCGTCGTCTTGACGAGGCGATGGGGGTGCTTCAGGATATCCAGCAGCGTGATGATAACCTCTATAGAGTGATTTTTATGGCCGATCCTGTTTCACCGGCTATTCGTCAGGCCGGTTATGGTGGTACGAACCGTTACGAACAATTGATGGATATGGCTAACTCAAAGTTGGTGATCAACACTACCCAAAAGATGGATGTACTGAGCAAACAGCTTTATATCCAGTCCAAGTCATTTGACGATGTAGTGGCAATGTGTAAAAATCATGATCAGATGCTGAAATGTATTCCCGCCATCCAGCCTATATCCAATAAGGACCTTCGGAAGACAGCATCCGGTTATGGGACACGGATTGACCCCATCTACGGAACAACGAAATTTCATGCCGGCATGGACTTCTCGGCGCATCCGGGTACGGACGTGTATGCCACGGGTGATGGTACGGTTGTGAAAATGGGATGGGAGACCGGTTATGGCAATACTGTCGAGATTGACCATGGCTTCGGATATCGTACCCGCTACGCCCATTTACAGGAGTTTCGTACTAAACTGGGTAAAAAGGTCGTGCGTGGTGAAGTTATAGCCGGGGTAGGAAGTACGGGAAAGAGTACCGGCCCGCATTTGCATTACGAAGTGCACGTCAAAGGACAGGTGGTCAATCCGGTGAACTATTACTTTATGGATTTGAGTGCGGAAGATTATGAACGGATGATTCAGATTGCCGCCAACCACGGTAAAGTATTTGACTAAAAGAGAAGAAAATCATGCAAAATACGGAGAGAGACCTGAAATTATATTACTCTATCAGTGAAGTTGCCCAAATGTTTGATGTCAACGAATCGTTGCTTCGTTTCTGGGAAAAGGAGTTCCCGCAGATATCCCCAAAGAAAGGGAGTCGTGGCGTGCGCCAGTATAGGAAAGAGGATGTGGAAACCATTCGCCTGATCTATCATTTGGTGAAAGAAAGAGGAATGACTCTGCCCGGAGCTCGCCAGAAACTGAAAGATAACAGGGAAGCGACGATCCGGAATTTTGAAATTATCGACCGTTTGAAGCAGATTCGTCAAGAGTTGATCGGAATGAGGGATGCTTTGGATGGGTTTTCAACAAGACGGGAAGAGGAGCAATGAGTGATTGTTCAAGCACTCATTGCTCCTCTTCCCGTTATTTAATTTATTGTTTTGTTAGTTTTCTACACGTGTCACCGACTTTATATTCGGAATCTTGCGCAGGTTGTTGCAAATAGCTTTTACATCTTCCACATCGTGCACATACAATTGGACCTTTCCTTCGAAAATGCCATCGTCCGTTTCCATATCCAGTTTCCGGATATTCACATTAAGCTGGCGTGAGATAACTTGTGTGATTTCATTCAGCAGCCCTACATTATCTATTCCTTTAATATAAATGTATACCAGGAACGAAAGCTTCTTGTGTGTATCCCATTCAGTGGCAATGATGCGGTTGCCGTAGCTGCTTTTCAGTTTGGCCGCTACCGGACATTGACGCTTGTGGATGATGATGCGGTCATTCTCGTCCATGTATCCCAGTACGTCGTCACCGGGGATGGGATGACAACATTCGGCCATGATATATTTCTTTTGCAGGGCATCTTCCGTCAGTTTGAGAATTTGTTTGGTGTTGATTTTTTCCTTTTCCTGCGGTTCTTTTTCCTCCTGCTGTTTATCCTTATTATTGCCAAAAGAGAAAGTCAGATACTTCATCCAGTTGCTGCTTTGTTTCTCTTTCAGTTCATTTTTGTCGGCATCTCCCAGAACGATGGTTTTGTTACCGATGGCTACAAGAAACTCTTCTTCGTTCTTCATGTTATGCAGTTTGCACAACTTCTCGATGACGGCTGCCTCCGGGCGGATCTCTTCTTTCTTAAAGAATTCATTCAACAATTCTTCTCCTTCTTTCTGGAAGGTTTTTCGTTCCTTACGCAGAATAGCCGCAATCTTAGCCCTTGCACGCGCAGTAGTGGCAAACACTTCCCATTGCGGCTGTACACGCTGTGACTTGGATGTCAGGATTTCCACTTGGTCACCACTTTGCAGCTTATGGCTTAGAGGCACCAGTTTATGATTCACTTTGGCACCTATACAGTGGCTTCCTATATCCGTGTGCAGTGAGAAGGCGAAATCCAGGGCAGTGGAGTTCTGCGGCATGGTTTTGAGCTCTCCTTTCGGGGTGAAGACAAAGATCTCCGAGGCGAATAAGTTTAATTTGATTGTATCGAGAAAGTCGATGGCATCCGGCTGCGGATCGTCGAGTATCTCTTTAATGGTACGCAACCATTTCTCCAGTTCGCCTTCGTCTTCGCTGCCTCCTCCTTCTTTATATTTCCAGTGAGCGGCAAATCCCTGTTCGGCTACATCGTTCATCCGCTCACTGCGTATCTGGACTTCGATCCACTGGCCATTATTGCCCATCAAAGTGACGTGCAGTGCCTGGTATCCGTTAGCTTTGGGGTGGCTCACCCAGTCGCGCAGACGGTCGGGATGCGGTTTATAGATTTTGGAGATAGAAACATAAATATCGAAACAGTCGTTCAGTTCCTCGTCTATGTTGCGTGGTTCGAAAATGATCCGTACAGCCAGAAGATCATAAATCTCTTCGAAAGGAACATGCTTGGTCTGCATCTTGTTCCAGATAGAGTAGATGGACTTCACACGTGCCAGGATTCGATATTTTAATCCCATTTTATCCAACTGCTCGCGTATGGGAGCGGTGAATTCGTTGAATACCTTATCGCGTTCGGCGGCTGTTGCGTTCAGCTTTTCTTCAATCTCCTGATATTCTTCAGGATGTTCATATTTGAAACTGAGGTTTTCCAGTTCCGTCTTGATCTTATACAGTCCCAGGCGATTGGCAAGAGGGGCGTAAATATAAAGGGTTTCGCCTGCAATCTTATATTGCTTGTTGGGCAACATGGAACCGAGTGTACGCATGTTGTGCAGGCGGTCGGCAATCTTGATCAGGATCACCCGGATATCATCAGACATGGTGAGCAGGAGTTTCTTGAAGTTTTCTGCTTGTGCCGAAGCCCGGTCACCAAAAATACCTCCGGAGATTTTGGTCAGTCCGTCGACAATCTGTGCAATCTTGGCCCCGAAGATATTTTCGATATCTTCTACTGTATAATCGGTGTCCTCGACAACATCGTGCAGCAAAGCGGCACAAATGGAAGTCGAGCCAAGGCCTATTTCATTGCATACGATCTTCGCGACGGCAATGGGGTGCATGATATACGGTTCCCCCGAGCGTCGTTTGATGCCTTTATGTGCCTGATTGGCGAAATTGAAGGCCTTGGTTATAATCTCAATACGTTTGCGGTGCTTGGTAGCAAGATAATCGTTCAGCAATTCCTGAAACGCTTGTTCAATCATCTGCTCTTCAGCTATTTCTTTCTGGTTCTCAGTGTCCATAATTTAGTCCTTTCGTTCCTTTTCTGCAAAAATAATCAAATTTAAACATCAGGCAAGCGAAAGGCGATTTATTTGTATATTTTCAAACGTTTTCCTGCGGAAATGTTAGTTCCCCGCAATCCGTTCCAGTTTTGAAGATCTTTTACGCGAACACCATATTTTGCCGCAATGGCTCCCAGGGTATCCCCGTTTTTGATTTTATAGTAAGTGGGTGTACCACTGCCGGCTTTGGCAGAGCTACCTCTCCTCTTGGAGGCTGAACTGTCGTCCCTGATGGCCACTGTACGCCGATTCTTGAACAGTTCGCCGGCACGGTGGGCATAAATCGTATCCTGACGGTCGATGAACGAACTGACCGCGTTTTGTGGAAGGCGCAGTGTGTACGACTTGCTTTCGCCCGGTATGATTTCTTTTTTATATTGTGGATTGAGACTTCTGATTTGGTCCATTGGGACGTTGCATAAGTCGGCGATCTGCTGGAAATGGAGGTTTTTGTTAACTTGAATCGTATCAGTGCTTTCGGGAATATTGGTTTCCATCGGGCAGATGTTGTGATCACAGTAATAGGTCATTACATAGTTCGCGGCGATAAATGCCGGTACGTAACCTCTTGTTTCTTTGGGCAGATAATTATAAATACTCCAATAGTCGGTTTCTCCTCCCGAGCGGCGGATGGCTTTGTTGATAGTGCCTGGTCCGCAGTTGTAAGCCGCAATCACAAGGTTCCAGTCATGATAAATGTCATATAGATCCTTCAGGTAGCGTGCTGCTGCCCAAGTTGCTTTTATCGGGTCACGACGGTCGTCCACCAGGCTGTTTGACTCCAGACCGTACATTTTGCCGGTTCCGATCATGAACTGCCACAAGCCTCCTGCACCGGCGCGCGATACTGCCGACGGGTTCAAGGCCGATTCGATAATAGGCAGATATTTCAATTCCAATGGTAAATTATACGCATCGAGGGCCTCCTCAAAGATAGGCATATAGAAGTTGCAGGCACTCAACATAAAAGAGACTTGATTCCGCAGGCGTCCGGCATACATATCAATAAATTTACGTACAATTTCGTTGTATGGCATTTCCATAACGGTCGGCATGCGTGATAGGCGGTCGATGTATACGGAGTCGCTGAACAGCGGGTTGATCTCCGCTGTACTGCAGTCTTTTCCTAAGTCGATATAATTCTTGGCTTTCCAGTCGTTGAGCAGGCTATCGAGAGGATAAGTCATACTTTTGGGAAGCTCGATGCTCTCTTGGCGTTCTTTGCCGTTGTCGCGAATCACTACGTCTACACTCTGTGCGTTTACCTTGGGTGTGGCAAACAAAAATAATAAAATCAGGGGGCAATAGTTTGCTAATTTCTTCATTCTTATTTGTTCAATCTTCATGGGTTAAAATCTGAGGCTGCATTGCACGCCTACCGACTTGCTGCCGGGTTGCAACGGGTTGTTATTTATAATAGTAGGTTCCACCCTCATACTCAGGTCGGGTGATATGTCGAAATTCGATAGTTCCGCATCCACATAGGCGTCGATGATGGAAATCAGATATACACCGATGACGGCGAATATACTGAGATCCCGATAGCGCCGGTATGTGTCCTTTCGTTTGCGGAGCAGGTCTTTCAGTTGCGTATCGGTATAGTTATGATTCGGAGGAAGCAAATCCTGAAAACTGTTGGTATTAGGATTGTTATCCATAATATCCATATACGCCTGAGCATAGTCTTTATACATTTTCCCGTTCCAGCTCAATGCGTAAGCACATCCGGCAAATCCACCATATATAATAGGTAACTTCCAGTATTTGCGGTTATAAATTTGTCCTCCGCCTGGAAATACGATGGCATACCAGGTGGCTTTCGTCGGGTTAGGTACGAAAAGCTTCTTGGGCATGACGGGTGGCAGGCTATCTGCCTTTACGACCGATGGCATGACGGGTGTTTCTATCCTTTTCAGGTTCTGTCGGTTGACTTCCTCCAGGCTGTCTGCCGTAACGATGGCGGGTTTCAGGTTCTCCAAACTGTCTATCGGTGGGAGGACGACTGCTTTCTCCACTTTTACGCTGTCGGTGGCCGGAGTAGAAACGACCGGCTCGCGATGGCGGCGTGCCCGTGCTTTGGGGGCTTCGCGTACCGGAGAAATGGAGTCTTGGGATACTTTGACAGGCTCCTGTGCATACACATCAATCCCTGCTACCTGAAAGAAACAGAGAAGCAGGGCAATGTATAACGGGTATGTTTTAGTTTTTTTTGCCATTTATTTCTTCAGTGAATCGAAGATTTCCATGATACGTTCCAACTCTTCTTCATTACTGAAGGGGATGCTTATTTTTCCTTTTCCCTTTTCAGAACAGGTCAGTTGTACCTTGGTGTTAAAGAATCCCGAAAGGTGCTGTTTCAGCATATTGAATTCTTCGGGCAGTTTGGCCCGTTTCGGGGTTATCTTTTTGGTTCCGCTCTTTACGGCTTCTCCCTCGCTCAGCGATTTCACGATCTCTTCTACTTTGCGAACGGAGTATCCGTGTTCCAGAATCTCTTCGAATATTTTAACTTGTAGTTTCGGATCGCCTAATGTGATCAGTGCCCGGGCATGTCCCATGTCTATCTGCTTGTTTTGCAGGGCCATTTGTATCGGTGCCGGCAGTTTCAGCAGGCGCAGATAGTTGGCAATGGTCGTACGCTTCTTGCCGACACGTTCACTCAGCCGTTCCTGTGTCAGGTCATATTGCTCTATCAGGTGCTGGTAGGCCAGTGCGATTTCCACTGAATTAAGATCCTCACGCTGGATATTCTCTATCAGCGCCATTTCCATCACGTTCTCATCATCGGCTGTCCGGATATATGCGGGAATAGTATCCAGTCCGGCTTTCTGAGAGGCGCGGTAGCGGCGTTCTCCGGCAATAATCTGGTACTCGTCGTCCGAGACTTTACGTAAGGTGATGGGTTGGATAATTCCTATTTCTCTGATCGAATCGGCCAACTCCTCCAGTGCCGTTTCATCAAACTCACGGCGTGGTTGGTTGGGGTTGACGGAGATTTGCGACAGTTCTATTTCGTTAATAGACGAAGAACCTTCGGTTTTCACCTCTTCCATGGAGAGTAGGGCGTCCAGCCCGCGGCCTAATGCATTTCTTCTCTGTGTTGCCATATCTTCGTTTATTTACTGTTTCTGCTTATTAGTTCTTTAGCCAGCGCCAAATGATTTTTCGCTCCGGTGGACTCTGCATCATATAAGATGGTGGGGAGGCCGTAGCTGGGGGCTTCACTCAGTTTTACGTTACGCTGGATGACGGTTTTGAACACCAGTTCCTGGAAGTGGCGTTTCACTTCATCATAGATTTGGTTGGCTTGACGCAGACGTGAGTCGTACATGGTCAGCAGAAAACCTTCTATTTCGAGTGCCGGGTTCAGTTTCGATTTGATGATCTTGATGGTATTCAGCAGTTTGCTGATTCCCTCAAGGGCAAAATATTCCGCTTGTACGGGGATAATCACCGAATCGGCCGCCGTGAGGGCGTTGATTGTGATCAGTCCCAGCGAAGGAGAGCAGTCTATCAAAATATAATCATACTCTTCCTTTAACGGAGTCAGCACTTCTTTCAGTATCTTTTCGCGGTTTTTGAGATTTAGCATTTCTATTTCGGCGCCTACGAGATTAATGTGCGATGAAATGACTTTCAACGAATCAATTTCGGTGTCATGAATAGCGTCCTGTACGTTGGCTCTGTCGATAATGCATTCGTAGATAGTACATTCAGATTGCTTGATGTCGACTCCCAATCCGGAAGAGGCATTTGCCTGTGGGTCTGCATCAACAACCAGTACTTTCTTTTCGAGCGTAGCCAGCGAAGCTGCGAGGTTAATCGTAGTCGTTGTTTTTCCTACACCACCTTTTTGATTGGCCAAAGCAATTATTTTTCCCATATTATCTAAATTTATTGGCAGCGAAATAAGTGATAAATCCTCAGAGCGCCTACTAAAAAATAGAAACTTTGCTTAATCTGTTGATAAGTCACCTGTTTTGTTAATAACTGCCAGGTGAGATACGGGCATTTTTTCTCTTTTTAGCTTGCAAATATACGTATTAAAATTGAATATCGATTCCTTTTTTTACTCACTTGCAGAAGATTAAGATTTGTAAACGGGTAGTCTGCATGGCTAAACATCAGACCCTTTCTGGGTTTACATGAAAAGAGAAGTGGCAAAACATCCCCATGTTTTGGATAATAACATCCCCATGTTCTATCTTAAAACATCCGGGTGTTGTTGTGTAAAACACCCGGATGTTTTTATCCCTCTCTTTTATAGTTATCATCTATGGAAAATGAAGAGACTTTCGCTTTCCTATTTGGTTCTGTTGTCGATACAAGTTCTTTTTGTTACTTTTGTGCATTTCGAAAACATAAAATAACAGATAAGGTAGATTGTATGGAAAATAAAAGACCTCTGATCCTCGTCTCCAATGACGACGGCATCATGGCAAAAGGTATTAGTGAACTGATAAAATTCCTCCGCCCGCTGGGCGAGATAGTGGTAATGGCCCCGGATGCCCCTCGTTCCGGCAGTGGATGTGCATTGACGGTGACACAGCCGGTGCACTATCAGTTATTAAAGAAAGATGTGGGACTGACTGTTTATAAATGTTCCGGTACACCGACCGACTGCATAAAACTGGCACGGAATCAGATACTCGACCGGAAGCCGGACCTGGTTGTTGGTGGAATCAACCATGGTGACAATTCCGCTACCAATGTGCACTATTCCGGTACGATGGGGATCGTGATCGAAGGTTGTCTCAATGGGATTCCTTCTATCGGTTTCTCTATTTGTGACCACGCCCCCGGAGCTGATTTTGATGCAGCAGGACCTTATGTCCGGAGAATAGCTGCGATGGTGCTTGAGAAAGGACTTCCGCCACTGACTTGCCTCAATGTGAATTTTCCTAATACTCAGGAGATAAAAGGGGTGAGAATCTGCGAACAGGCCAAAGGACATTGGAGCGGAGAATGGCAGGCTTGCCCCCGGAGAGACGATGCGAATTTCTATTGGTTAACCGGAGAATTTATCGATCATGAACCGGAAAACGAAAAGAATGATCACTGGGCACTGGCTAATGGATACGTAGCGATTACACCTACTGTAGTGGATATGACCGCTTATCATTTTATGGATGAACTGAAATCCTGGGAATTATGAAATATTATCTGATTGTTGGCGAGGCTTCGGGCGATTTGCATGCTTCCCACTTGATGGCTGCACTGAAAGAGGAAGACCCGGAAGCTGAATTTCGCTTCTTTGGCGGTGATTTGATGGCTGCCGTGGGAGGAACAATGGTGAAGCATTATAAAGAGTTGGCCTACATGGGGTTTATCCCTGTGCTGCTACATTTGCCGACCATTTTTGCCAACATGAAGAGATGCAAGGAGGACATCGTGGCGTGGTCGCCCGATGTGGTCATTCTGGTGGATTATCCGGGCTTTAATCTCGATATTGCTAAGTTTGTGCATGCGAAAACAAAGATACCGGTTTATTATTATATCTCTCCCAAGATTTGGGCATGGAAAGAGTATCGGATCAAGAATATAAAAAGAGATGTGGACGAGCTTTTTTCCATACTTCCTTTTGAGGTAGGATTTTTCAAGGGACATCGATATCCCATTCATTATGTGGGAAATCCGACGGTAGATGAGGTGACCGCCTTCAAGGCGTCGCGTCAGGAGTCCTTTGCCGATTTTATTGCCGATAGTGAATTGGCAGATAAACCTATCATAGCTTTGCTTGCAGGTAGCAGAAAACAGGAGATTAAGGATAATCTGCCCGATATGATCCGGGCTGCTTCAGCTTTTCCCGGTTATCAGCTTGTGCTGGCAGCTGCTCCGGGCATTTCTCCGGAATACTATGCCAAATTTGTAAAAGGAACGGAACTGGCGGTGATTTTTGACCGGACTTATCGTTTGCTCCAACAGGCGGATGTTGCCTTGGTTACTTCCGGTACGGCTACTCTCGAGACAGCTCTTTTCCGTGTTCCTCAGGTGGTTTGTTATCATACTCCGGTGGGCAAATTGGTGTCTTTTCTCCGAAGGCATATTTTGAAGGTGAAGTTTATCTCGTTGGTCAATCTGATTGCCGGACGTGAAGTTGTCAGGGAGTTGGTGGCCGATACGATGACGGTAGAGAATATGCGGGCCGAATTGGAGTGTTTGCTGTTTCGGGAGGATTATCGTCGCAAAATGTTGGACGGTTACGAAGAGATGGCACGGTTACTCGGACCGGCCGGAGCCCCCCGGCATGCAGCTCGTGAAATGGTGAAATTGCTTAAAAAATAGTTTTTTATTCAATAATAAACAGGAGACCGGTGCAGTAAATGCCCGGTTTTTTTATTTATAGGATATAAGGATTAACTAAAAAAAGAGATGAAAAAAATAAAACTACTTTGGATGGCAATGTTGACACTGATGCTGCCGGCATTGCAATCGTGTGACGATAATGATGGCTATTCATTGGGAGATATAGCGGTAGATTGGGCTACGGTACGTGTGGTCGGTGGCGACACTTATTCGCTGAATGCTGACCGTTGGGGAACTCTTTGGCCGGCTGCAACTGCTATTCCATTTTATAAGCCGATAGACGGGCAACGGGTGATTACTTACTTCAACCCACTTTACGATAATTATGAAGGATATGATCATGCTGTGAAGGTAGAGCATAATTATAATGTCCTGACCAAACAGGTAGAAGATTTGACGGCTGAGAATGAATCGGAATTTGGGAATGATCCGGTTTGGGTTAACAAGGATATGATGTGGATCGGCGGGGGATACCTGAATGTCATTTTCCGTCAGAATTTACCGGTTAAGGAGAAGCATCTTGTCAGTCTGGTTCGTGATATGCGGGCTACAGCTGCTGAGGGAGAGGATGATGGATACATCCATTTGGAATTTCACTATAATACATACGATGATGTGACCGCTCGCCAGGCGAATGGTGCCGTATCTTTCAACTTGAATTCATTGGATCTGACTGGTAAGAAGGGCATTAAGGTGAAATTGAATTCCGTAAAGGACGGGGAAACGGAAGTGGTCTTTAACTTAAAGGGCCAGTCAATGCCGGAGGAAGCAAAGCAGGTGACGCTTTCGGATGAAGTGCAAATAAAATAGAAGAAGGTTAGTTAAAAGAATAACGGGCTACAAACAATAAGTTTCTGCTATCTTTTGCAGGGTACTTGGTGTTTGTAGCCCGTTGTTTTTTTGTGACTTATTTTTTTGTCTGCTTTAGACCAATGTCAGTGCATATAGGTAAATAACGCCTGCCGGTATAGCCATTAGTGAACTGTCGAAGCGATCGAGCATACCTCCATGTCCGGGTAGAATACTTCCTGAATCTTTAATCTGCAATTGGCGTTTCAGCAGAGACTCTGTCAGGTCACCCCAAGTTCCGAAAATGACAACTACCAATGCCAGTCCCGCCCATTCTGCCCATGTCATGATGGGGAAGTAGCAGGCAAAAACAAATGAAGAGGCAATGGCTACAATACCTCCGCCAATGGAACCTTCCCATGATTTTTTAGGTGATATGCGTTCAAACAGGCGGTGTTTGCCAAAAAGTGATCCGAAACAATATGCCCCCGTATCATTCAGCCATAAAAAGACAAAGATGGATAGAGGCAATATCGGATTGTATGATACGCTGCTTGCTTCCGGATCATTCTGGAAAGCAAGCACATTCAGCATGGCAAAGGGAAGCGCGATGTACATCTGGCTCAGCATGGAGTAAGCCCAGTTTAAAACCGGATTCTTCTTTTTGAGATATAACTCGCTTACCATCAGATAAATGATTAATATCAGGTAAGGAATAAATATTTTAGAACCGGCAGCGTCGATACAGAAACCCATAATGGCCAGAAACAGATAAGCTCCTCCCAACATGGTGATAGTCCGGTTGATGCTTACCTCTCCCGATTGGTTGACGAGATGTCCGAATTCGCGTATAGTCAGAGCGCTGACAATGACAAAAAGAGTGCCGAAAGCCAGTGGATCATAAAGTATACAACCCACTATGATGGCTACGAATAATATTCCTGTTATGGCGCGTTGTAAAAAGTTGTTCTTCAAGGTGTTGTTACGTTTTTAGTTTTGTGATGCCGCTGACTCTTGTTGCGTATTGCCCTCTTGAGACTCTGTTGCTTGCGGAGTAGTTGTGTCTACATCTTCTCCATCTGCAGGATGAACGGCGTTTTCTTGTTTGTTATTAGCTGCCATGATTTCCTCCGAACGAGAAGCCCAAGGACGTTTTCCAAAGATACGTTCTACATCCTCAGCAAAGATGACTTCTTTATCGATCAGTAGCTGTGCCAATTCGTTGTGTTGCTCTTTGTGTTCCGAGAGAATCTGTTTGGCACGTTCATACTGTTCGTTTACCATTCTTTTGACCTCTTCGTCAATCAGTTCGGCAGTTTTTTCACTATATGGACGCTGGAATGAATACTCATCATTATTATAATAGCATAAATTGGGTAGCTTTTCACTCATACCCAAATATGCGATCATGCCATACGCCTGTTTGGTTACGCGCTCAAGATCGTTAGCAGCTCCGCTTGATACACGGCCGATGAAAAGGTCTTCGGCAGCACGCCCGCCCAAAGTAGCACACATCTCGTCGAGCATTTGCTCTTTAGTCGTGATCTGTCTTTCTTCCGGCAGATACCAGGCAGCGCCCAAGGCCCGCCCGCGGGGGACGATAGTTACCTTAATCAATGGATTGGCATATTCCAATAACCAGGAAATGCTGGCGTGTCCGGCCTCGTGCAGGGCAATAGACCGACGTTCGGCTTCCGTAGTAATCTTTGTTTTCTTTTCAAGTCCGCCAATAATACGGTCTACTGCGTCCAGAAAGTCTTGCTTGCCTACGAATTTCTTTCCGTGACGCGCGGCGATCAGAGCAGCTTCATTACATACATTGGCAATGTCTGCACCCGAAAATCCGGGTGTCTGGCGTGCCAGTAAGTCTACATCTACCGTATCGTCTATTTTGATGGGGCGCAAGTGTACGCCAAATACTTCTTTACGTTCGTTCAGATCAGGTAAATCTACATGGATTTGTCGGTCGAAACGTCCGGCACGGAGCAATGCCTTGTCTAGTACATCCACACGGTTGGTGGCTGCCAGGATAATAACACCGCTATTTGAGCCGAAACCATCCATTTCCGTCAGCAACTGGTTCAACGTATTTTCACGTTCATCATTTCCGCCCATTGCAGGATTCTTACCGCGAGCACGTCCTACAGCATCAATCTCGTCGATGAAAACGATACAAGGAGCTTTCTCTTTAGCTTGTTTGAAGAGGTCGCGTACACGGGATGCACCTACACCGACAAACATTTCAACGAAATCGGAACCGGCCAAAGAGAAGAAAGGTACATTGGCTTCACCGGCCACAGCTTTCGCAAGCAACGTTTTACCTGTTCCCGGAGGGCCCACCAATAGAGCGCCTTTAGGAATTTTACCTCCCAGGTCAGTATATTTCTGGGGTTCTTTCAAGAATTCCACAATTTCTTCTACTTCTTGTTTGGCTTCTGCCAGTCCGGCTACATCTTTGAAAGTTACTTTGATGGAACCGCCTTTTTCAAAAAGCTGGGCTTTCGACTTTCCTACATTGAATACTCCGCCTGCACCTCCGCTGGCACCACTGCCCATGCGTCGCATGAAGAATATCCATAAAGCAATCAGGAAGACAATCGGCAGTACATTCCAAAGTATTGCACTGAAATAGTCTTTTTTCTTATCATAGCTGACAGAACCGTCAAAGTGCGTCTCCTCTTTTTCTTTTTGTAGAAAGTTATCCAGGTTCTCGCGTGAAGGGGCTTCCGTAGTGATCATCGGATTCCGGCCTACACGGGTGGAATCTTGTTTGAATACGGTTCCTACGTACTGGGGTTTGATATAAATCTCGACCGAATTATCATCATAACCGATCACTTTACTTACATAGCCGTCACGTACGTACTGCTGGAACTCATCGTAAGAGATGTTCTTACTGACAGAACTGCTTCCGTTAGCGAAATACAGCCCTAAAAGCATTAGGGCGATAATCATATACATCCAGTTCAGATTGAACTTGGGCATATTTACTTTATTGTTGGGTTTCTTGCTGTTATTGTCCATACTGATAGATTAATCAATGTCGGGAATTGTAGTTAACTTGGCATCTGCCCACAGGTGCTCCAAATTATAAAAGTTTCTGGCTTCCGGTAGGAATACATGTACTAATACATCTGAAAAGTCCATAGCTACCCATTCTGCATTTCGCTGTCCGTCGATGGCAGAGGGTTTGGTGCCGGCACCTTTGCGGGTAAATTCTTTTATGGAATCTACAATGGCAATGACCTGGCTGGGAGAGTTCCCCTGACAGATTACAAAGTATTTGCATATCGTGTCGTCTATGTTTGTCAGGTCTGCTATGACAATGTTTTTACCTTTTTTTTCTTGTATACCTTCGGTTATCTTTTCTATTAATACTTTCGTTTCGTTCATTTATAGGTTGAAATTAAATAATCAATGTTCAGTTTCTGTTTATAACAAGGAAAGGGGATTCTTTGTTTTCTTGTCATAAACGTGATATTTTTTACAAATATACGCTGATTTATTGTATCAATGAAAGTAATGTGCTAAATCTATTTCATTTTTTGTTTTTTTTTAGGGATGCATCTCTTTGGAATCCGGCATATTAGATATTTTTTTAGAAAAAAAGAGCGAAAAGTATTTGTGATTAAAAAAAACTTTGTACCTTTGCAACCGCAAACGAGAAACAAGAGATGTTGATCGTAAGTAACATTGGGCTATGGTGTAATGGTAACACTACAGATTCTGGTCCTGTCATTTCTGGTTCGAGTCCAGATAGCCCAACAAATTCACATTATAAATAAGTAAAATCCCTCTAAAACTACGGTTTTAGAGGGATTTTTTATCCTTTCAAGTCTTTTCGATAAAACAGTTGTTCAGTGATATCCCCGGTGGCAGAGAACTGTTTCTTATCGTTCTTTCAAACTGTAGTTTTAGATTTTTTTTCTGTCCGATCCGGTGGTAGGATTGCAAACGAAATAATATAATCTGTTGATATTATGTAGGTAAATGGAGAATGTTTATACCTGTTTTTAATGTGTAACACTTGAATTTAGAAAAGGCGTATCAAAGAGATTCAAAATCCCTTTGATACGCCTTTTACATAGAACTAAAATTATTTTCCTTTATTCTTCTTTGATTGATTCATCGATTACTTTTATTTTCTGCAATACTAATTCTAAGTCGGATTTTAATTTTTCCACCTTGCGGTTGATTTCTGTCAAAAGACTATTCCCTTTTTTAGAAGAGGTAGTCAGGAAGCCCAAATTATTTTCATAAGTTTGGAGTTCATTTTTCATGTTTTCGTATGTACGGACTAATTTCTCACGTTCACGGTAGAGTGACTGGGAGCCTCCACTTTGAATATTGCCGATAGAAGACTTGAAATTACTCAGTTTCTTGTTCGATGCACTGATATTAAATCGATCGAAGAGTTGGTCAATCAAACCGTGATATTGTTTATAAAGCCTGTCTTTCTCTTTAAACGGTACATGTCCGATACCATTCCATTCTTTCATCAATTCACGAACCTCTTTGCTTGCTTCATCGGCATCCGTCGTTTCGTCAATAGCAGTTAAGCGGGCAATGATTGCCTTCTTCTTTTCTAGATTCTCTTGTTCTACAGAACGTTGAGAAGAAGTGGCCTTGCCTTTTTGCTCAAAGAAGTAATCACATGCAGTAATGAAACGTTTCCAAACAGCGTCCGAGTATTTTTTAGAAACAGGGCCAATTGTTTTCCATTCCTTTTGGAGCTTGGTTAAGATTTCAGCCGTTTCTTTCCATTCTGTACTATCTTTCAGAGATTCTGCTTTTTCGCACAATGCCTTTTTCTTTTCCAGATTAGCATTCATACCTTCTTTCAGCAACTTGAAGAATTCTCCTTTCTTTTTAAAGAATTCGTCACAAGCTTTACGGAAACGCTCAAAGATTTTCACGTTCATTTTCTGCGGAGCAAAACCAATTGTTTTCCATTTGTTTTGCAGGGCGATCACCTCTTGTGTCTTGGTTTCCCATGCCGCAAATGTTTTCAATTGGTCAAACTCAATAGCTTCTACTATTTCACAGATAACTGTTTTCTGATCCAAATTATGTTGTTCAGTCTCTTTTAGAGCTTCGAAATGCTGCTGATGGCGACGGTTGACGGCTGTAGAAGCGGCTTTAAAGCGATTCCATATTTCGTCACGTAATTCTTTGGCGACAGGACCGGTGTCACGGAACTCCTGATGTAGTTTCTGTAATTGATGGAAAGCGGAGACTACATCTTGTTCATCGGCCAACTTTTCGGCAGCTTCACAGAGATGTGTTTTAATCTCCAGGTTTTTTTTGAAGTCGTATTCTCTGAATTCATTATTCAGTTTTAATATATCATAGAACTTTTCAACATGCAACTGGTAGTTCTTCCATAACTCGTTCACTTTAGCTTGTGGCACCAATTTCACTTCGTTCCACTGCTGCTGTAGCTTTTTAAATTCGTTGTAGGATTTGTTGGCGTCATCGGGTGATTCCACTAACTCTTTCAACTCTTCGATAATCGATAGTTTAACTTGTAGATTTTCTTCCTTTTGCTTTTCAATCTCAGCTGCCAAGGCACTTCTTTTTTCTTTAATAGCTGCCATCAAACTTTTGAATTCTTCTTCCACGCCACTGGGCTGAGCAATAAATTCTTCTTCGGCACCACCATTCTCTACGAACGTTTTTTTCGCAGCCTCGATTTCGGCATTATGAATTTTATAGAAAGTTTGCTTTAAACCATCCAGTTCCTGCTTGTTTGCATTTTCAGCATCTTGGGCAACTTCTTTTAACCGGAGCAGCACCTCTTCTTTGGAGCTTAGTTTCGAAGCATTTTCTGTCGGTTTTTCCACAATAGTTTCTTCAGCCGGAGTTTCTGTAATTTCTTCAGAAACCTCAACCGCTTTTTTTTCTTCTTCTAATTCCCCTTGTTTCAAAGGTTGGTTAGTGTCATGAGAGTCCATCATTGTATATTCGTTTTTAGGAAAACAGGATTTGTCTTTAAATCCATTAGGTCACAAATTAATGAAATAAAATGATTACTTCATACTATTTTCCTTTATTTTTTTTTAATTGAGTCATTTTTTACGATAATAACACCGTAATCCCCATATACATCATCATGCCGATGATATCGTTCGTAATGGCAATAAACGGTCCTGTAGCTATGGCCGGATCTATTTTCATCTTTTCGAGTGTCATTGGAACCAAAGTACCGAAGATGGAGGCAAACATCACTACTGAGAACAGACTGATAGATACCGAATAAGTGACTGTGGCGGTTGCTCCGAAACGGATAAAATTATAGGTATATACCAGTAAAGAGATGATCGTAGCATTGATCAAGGCAACTACGGCTTCTTTGCTGACTTGCTTGAAAGTATTTTTGGCGTCAAGGGAACTGTTGGCCAAGCCTTGTACGACGAGAGCTGACGATTGAGTCCCTACGTTTCCGCCTGTACCACCAATCAATGGAATGTAAAGGGCCATTTCGGGATGCGCGGCAAAAGTGGAATCAAAGTTCCCCAATATCATAGAGTTGCCAATACCTCCAATCATACCGATTAACAACCAAGGTAAGCGGGCAGTAGTCTGGCGGAGTACATTATCGTCTGTTTCTACATCTTGAGAAAGACCGGATGCTAACTGGTAGTCACGTTCTGATTGTTCACGAACTTCGTCCATGACGTCATCTACGGTGATTTGTCCTACTAGTCGGCCTATACTGTCAAGAACAGGAATGGCAACCAAGTCATATTTCTCAATAATTTGTGCCACTTCATCGATAGGGGTGTCTACGTGTACTGAGATAGGATCCTTCTGCATTACATGTTTTACTTTAGATACAGAGGGAGATGTGATCATCTTTTTCAGTGGAAATATTCCGCGAAGGCGTTCATCATCATCTATTACATATACATAGTAGATATCGTCGAGTTCTTCGGCTTGTTGGCGCATCTCTTTCAGACATTCGGGCATACTCCAGTTTTCGTTGACGGTTACCATTTCCGTACCCATCAAACCACCGGCAGTATTTTCATCATACTTCAGCAGGTCGACAATGTCTCCTGCCTGCTCGATGTCTTCAATGTGCGAAAGTATTTCTTCCTGTTTATCCTCATCCAGTTCACGCATCAGGTCTACTGCGTCGTCCGTATCCATATAGTCAACGAAGCGTTTGGCAATAGTTTCTGATGGCAGGATGTCGAGAAACTCTTTACGAACGTCTTCATCCATTTCGACAAGTACATCCGCAGCTGTTTCATTATCAAGTAATCGGTAGACGAAGCGGGCTTCTTCCGGGTTCAACTCGTTACACAATTCCGCTATGTCAGCAGGGTGTAGGTCGATAAGAAGCTCTTTTACCTTATCGGCATCTTTTTCTTCGATAAGTTCTTTTACGTTGTCAATGTATTCTTCGTTCATAATTACAGCCTTACTTAACTTCCTATAATAATAAGGAAGACAAGTTTTGTATATTACATTTCCTACTTTGTTAGTTCAGTCCGATAATCCGGTTGGTTCTTTATGGATTTTCTATCTGAGAAACTGGTTCTATCGGAACTTTTAGTGCTTGTTCCACCTGATTTGTCAGGTGGATAAACTCTTGTACCGATAGTTGTTCCGGTCGTTTATTAAACAGGGCGTCTTCTGTCAACGGGCAATCTTTACCTAAAATCGGTTTGATTGAATTTCGTAATGTCTTTCGACGCTGGTTGAAAGTTGTTTTTACAATTTGTTTAAATAGCTTGGGGTCACAACCGAGCTCTTGTGTCTCGTTGCGTGTCATTCGTATGACTGCGCTTTTCACTTTGGGAGGTGGATTGAACACCTGTTCATTTACTGTAAACAGATATTCTACCCGATACCAGGCCTGTATCAGAACGCTGAGTATACCATACGTTTTACTACCCGGTCCGGCGGCGATGCGTTCGGCTACTTCTTTTTGAATCATTCCAGTACAGCAGGGGATCAGATCCTTGTTATCCAGCATTTTGAAGAAAATTTGGCTGGATATGTTGTAAGGGTAGTTTCCAGTTAAGACGAAAGGATGTCCGTCGAACAAACGTTGTAAGTTCATTTTCAGGAAGTCATCCTCGATGATGTTATCTTCCAATGACGGATAGGCTTCTCGCAAATAGGCTACTGATTCGTAGTCTACCTCTACAACTTTTACCAACCGTTCTTTCTTAACAAGAAACTGAGTGAGCACACCCATTCCCGGTCCGACTTCCAAAATTGGCAAATCGGGGAATGTATCTACTGTATCGGCAATGTCCTGTGCCACTTTCAGGTCTTTCAGGAAATGTTGTCCGAGAAACTTTTTAGGCTTTACTAATTTCATTTATCAACTAAATAACTACTTTTGCAGCAGACAAAGGTAATTCTTTTAAATGAAGAATAAAGAATTAGGGATGAAGAAACTAATAAAAAAGGCGCTGAAACTTATCTTACCATTGGTTTTGGGAGGCTTTATCTTATATTGGGTCTATCGTGACTTCGATTTTGTGAAGGCTACGGAAGTTTTGCAACATGGCACAAACTGGTGGTGGATGGCTTTCTCGCTTCTTTTCGGCATATTTGCACAGGTATTTCGTGGTTGGCGTTGGCGCCAGACGCTGGAGCCTTTGGGAGCATTTCCCCGAAGAAGGGATTGTGTTGATGCCATTTTCATTTCGTATGCAGCTAGTTTGGTTGTACCGAGGGTAGGTGAGGTGAGTCGTTGCGGGGTACTTGCTAAGTATGACAACGTTTCTTTTGCTAAATCTTTAGGGACTGTGGTTACCGAACGTCTGGTAGATACTGTGACTATTCTTTTGATTACCGGCGTTACGGTTCTATTGCAAATGCCTGTGTTTGTTACCTTCCTTGAGCAAACCGGAACGAAAATCCCCTCATTCATGCATTTACTTACTTCTGTCTGGTTTTACATTATTTTATTTTGTACAATCGGAGTTATTGTACTTCTCTACTATCTGATTCGTACGCTTTCTTTCTTTGAGAAAGTGAAAGGAGTTGTGCTTAATGTTTGTGAAGGAATTATGTCACTGCGTAATGTGAAGAATCTTCCGCTTTTTCTACTCTATAGTTTTTTGATATGGCTTAGCTATTTCCTGCATTTTTATTTCACTTTTTATTGTTTTGCTTTTACGGCACATTTGGGCTTACTTGCTGCATTGGTTATGTTTGTTGGAGGTACCTTTGCTGTAATTGTGCCTACTCCGAATGGAGCCGGTCCATGGCATTTTGCCGTTATTACCATGATGATGCTTTACGGGGTAAATGCGACGGATGCAGGGATTTTTGCACTAATTGTTCATGGCATCCAGACTCTGCTGGTTATTTTATTGGGTGTTTATGGATTGGTGACTATTTCTTTTTTACACCGGAAGTGACGGGGGCGGATTAAATATTGTATGTACCGAAAGATATATATTTAATCTCTGAATCCGCTTTTTGAACTTTTTTATTTGAATTTCTTCCGGTAATTCTTTCTTTTCCATTCTTTTTAGTAGCTTTGACCTGTAGAAATTGATTTAAAACCTATAAATAATTCATTTATGAGCACAATTCTTGATTTAGCTCCACAAAATGTATGGAAGCACTTTTATTCTTTGACACAGATTCCCCGGCCATCGGGACATATGGAAAAAATTACCGAATTTCTGGTAAACTTCGGTAATAGTCTTGGATTGAAAACTTTTGTGGATGATGCCGGTAATGTGATTATCCGTAAACCCGCCACTCCGGGGATGGAGAATCGTAAAGGAGTTATCCTTCAGGCACATATGGATATGGTTCCGCAGAAAAATAACGATACAGTTCACGATTTTGAGAAAGATCCGATCGAAACTTATATAGATGGTGAATGGGTAAAAGCGAAAGGTACTACATTGGGGGCCGATAATGGTTTGGGTGTAGCTGCTATCATGGCTGTTCTTGAAGATCAGAATCTAAAACACGGGCCATTGGAGGCTTTGATTACGAAAGATGAAGAAACGGGCATGTATGGTGCTTTTGGCTTAAAACCGGGTACGGTGAATGGCGAAATATTGCTTAATCTTGATTCTGAAGATGAAGGTGAACTTTATATTGGCTGTGCTGGTGGTATGGATGTAACTGCTTCTCTTGAATATAAGGAAGTTGCTCCGGAAGAAGGTGATATCGCTATTAGAGTGAATCTGAAAGGTCTTCGTGGAGGACATTCCGGATTGGAGATTAATCAGGGACGTGCCAATGCCAACAAATTGTTGGTACGTTTTATACGTGAGGCAGTAGCAACTTATGAAGCCCGCCTGGCAAGCTGGGAAGGCGGAAATATGCGGAATGCCATACCTCGCGAGGCACATGCTGTAGTGACTATTCCTGCTGAAAATGAAGAAGAATTGTTGGCTTTGGTGAAATATTGTGAAGATCTTTTCAATGAAGAGTTCAAAGCGATCGAAACTCCTATCAGCTTTACTGCAGAACGGGTAGAATTACCTGCTGGAGAAGTTCCTGAAGAAATCCAGGATAATCTGATCGATGCTATTTTTGCTTGCCAGAATGGTGTGATGCGTATGATTCCTACTATTCCCGATACCGTGGAAACCTCTTCAAATTTAGCTATCATCAATATTGGTGAAGGTAAAGCCTCTTTCAAAATCCTTGCGCGCAGTTCCAGTGACAGTATGAAGGAATGTCTGACTACCAGTTTGGAATGCTGTTTTTCTATGGCAGGTATGAAGGTAGAGATGACCGGAGGCTATTCCGGATGGCAACCCGATATTAATTCTCCGATTTTACATGCTATGAAGGAATCTTACAAGAACCAGTTTGGTACAGAACCGGCAGTGAAAGTAATTCATGCCGGATTGGAATGTGGTATCATCGGAGCTATTATTCCTGGGTTGGATATGATTTCATTTGGGCCAACACTACGCTCTCCGCATTCTCCCGATGAAAGAGCTTTGATTCCGACAGTTCAAAAATTCTATGACTTTTTAATTGCTACTTTGGAGCAGACTCCAATGAAATAAATAAAGTCCATTGATAGTGAAAAGAGGTAAGCGTGGTGTAAACGCTTTCCTCTTTTCTTTTTAGTGTCTTTTCTACTTTTGAAAACTATCTTTCTTCCTGTCTACTTTATGACGGCCTGTCATTCGGATGTGAGATATTGTCAGTTGCAGCCTGTCTTTTTGACTCCCTTATTGTCCTGTTTTGTCTTTTGATTACCATCCGGGACTCTTTTTCTTGATATACATCAAGAAATGTGTTTTAAAACATGTTTTTATCTTGCTTTTGAGTACAACGTATCTGTTTTGGCTTTACTTTTGTGTTGTAAAACATAAAAATTAGGATAACAAAGTTTTTAGGTAACAGTTTTTAAGGTAAAAAGATTATGAAGATTGTAAGAAGTTTATTAAAGAATTTGGCTAATGCCAATCCTAACATTTGGGGATATGTGACGCTCTAAGCGTTTTTCCCTTCAGGTTTTCAGTGTGTATTAATTAAGGTAATTATTATTAGTATTTAAAGCAATGAAAAAAGTAGTAATGCATCTGCTGGAAAGATGTTTGAGAGAAGCCGGCAGAAATGAAATGATGAAGTGGGGATACACTAAATAAAAGTGTTCCCCACTTTTTTTATTTTGACTCAAGTTTGTTTCGTGTCGTTGAGTTTTGAGGCCGGGTCATTTTTTCACATGGAAGTTTACCTCGCCTCTGATCAGCTCTCCTTTTAATGTGAAGCCTTCCACTACCACCTTAAATTCTCCTTCAAGGTCAGAAGTATAGAATGAAAGTGTGGTATCTATTCCTGCTTCTGTCTCTACAGAGGGATTCCAGTATAGCGTATGGCGGAAATCCGGTCTACGTGATTTTTTGTCAGTAGCGTCTTTATATTCAGGCATCTTAAATGTAACAGGCAGTTGCGGACACTTGTAAACCGTTAGTCGTGAATCGTCACTAAGCTGTATGGAAGGTAAGTCTCCTCTTTGGGTAGTAAGTGAAATCATGCATTCGAATACTTCACCACCAAATCCATAACGGCCGTTATATATTTCGATTTTCTTCACCAATCTGGGATTATATTTTAAAATATCCTCATGGTCATGAATGGGAACACCGTCCAGCAGTACCAATGTATTTCCGATATTGAATCTTTTTTCTCCTTCTTTGAGTACTCTTAATCTACGTTTTCCATTAACTTTACGTATTATCACACTGCGTACGAATTCCACGAAAGTTTCTGTCATTGTATTGAATCGTGTGTATTCATCCAAATTGTAATTCAGATAAGGTTGAAGTCCATAACAAGATTGCAGAGGAATAGCATGATCCAATGAATCGAGCACTGTGACTTGCTGCAGCTGTATACCTATGCTCCTTTCCAACAGTCGTTTTTTATTCCGATAGAGTTTTAATGATGGCAGGTTTTGGGGTAACTTTTCACTGAAGGGTGATAAGATGTTCATTCTGAACGGTTCCCCGTTAATGTTCCATGCAGCGGCTACTACATCGTTTGTTCCATATACATGGCTTGTGTAGAACAGTGTATTTCCTCCCGATTCCACTTGTCCTTGCACATATCGTATATCTTTTCCTACGAAAGCGATGTCGGCTGATATAGGTTCATTTTGTACTTGCTTCAATGTTTCTCCTGTAGGGCTTTCTATCTGTCCGCAGATGATATGCCCTTCATATTCCGGTATCCATTTTCCGGAAAATGTTCCGGGAGTAGCGGTTACTTGTTTTCTCCAGGTGGATTCTTCAAGAGGCGGGAGGGTTACCAGTGAATCATTACGGCTTACCGAGACAGTAAGATCGGATACTTCATCCGGTAGTCTATTAATGGTCAATTCTACGAGTTGGCGTGTGTTGTAATTCGACTGGGAAGTTTTTATATGAATATTTTCGGTGGTAGCCGGTTTCCCTTTCGGATATATCTCGGCAGAATCCGCTAGTTCAATAGGATCGGAGTCTGATACTCGGAAAGTGTTAATTACAGCAATGGATTTTCTGAAGAACACTTTTTCTCCTTCATTCCTCATATATCGTGTGTATCCGGTCAATTCATAAATTCCCGAAGGAGCGTCTGTAGGAATCTTGACTTTGCCCGAACCGCTCCCATTGTCAAGTGCCAGTTTAAGTTGTGCTTTAGGCCGTTCAGTATTCGATATTTCTATGTATCCCACTTTGCTGAAAGAAGATGGGCGAAAATGTGTGTCAATAGTATAAAATTTGAGCCATACTTCTTCACCGGCCAAATAACACGTTTTATCCGTATGTACATATACCCGTTCATATAATTCTTCTTGTGCTTGCAAAATCAGACAGAATAAGATAAAGAGATATAGTGTGAAAATCCGTTTCATAATTGCCTCCTTTTGTTTAAGTTATTGATGATCGTTGGGCCAGAATGAAGGCTTGTTTTTACTTCCTCCGTTGGCTTCACATTCTGTACATCTCTGTAGGGCCCAGTGGTCAATGTGAGTGCCTGTACCGACTGGACGATAACCGGCAAGGTATCTTATCAGATATGTGCTATAGCCCTGTTCATCCATTTCGCTATCCGACACTTCTTCACAGCCACTGTATAGAGGAGGACGTTTAATTTCGTTGGGATGAATGTATATTCTCTTTTCAGAGATGTTTTTATAGACGCCTACATAACCGATCGTCCTTCGTTCGGGCTGACTGATACAACTAATGTTTCCTTGGATTTCAGAGGGTTGTGGAGTAAAGATTCCTCCCATTTCTTCATTCTGTTGCTGTACATTCAAGTAATATTCATATCCCTCTTTACTCAATGCCCGTTGCTGTACCTGTATGCTGTATAGTACAGTGAATCTGTCTTCATTGACCGGCACATCGAGTAGCTTATTATTTATGATCAGATGTTCTTTCAACTTTTCCGTAGAGCCAATCAATATATTTCTTGATATTTCCTTTTTCCAACAATAGAAAGTTGGATAATTGCTGTCTTCATAGATGCGGTTCATATCCGGATCAAAGTAGCAAGTTGTAATGTAGCTGGCTCTTATCTCCCAGTCTTCCCGATAGTTCCACATATAGTATTGAGTTTTTCCGGGATCACCATGGGTCGATACCCGTATAGAAAGTGCTTGTTCAGGTTCTGGCTGTATCCACGAAACACTGTCTATTTCAGAAGATACCATCGGTGTGGAAGGAGACGAGGTATAAATCTCTCCGTCGCATTCTATCTCTATTCCGTAGGATACATCATCCTGCAATTCACCGATACTGACCTGGTATTTACCATCACCAAGAGCCGTTCCGAAATCACTTCGATAGCCGTCGCTGCCTACTACAGCAATTCTGGCATAAATGTTTCGATAATCTTCCGGCATGTCTTCGGATAGTGGAATACTTTTGCTTAATGAGAATATGGCTTCTGTATTAGCGATAATGTCGCCGGTTACTACCAGCAATTCTTCATCGGAAGAAGGTAGTTGTGCGTTGTATTCTGAAACACAACCTGTCAGGCAGAGTAGTAACAGATAGATTTTATATTTTGATTTCAGCATGGTGTTAGAATTTTATGTTATACGTAATGAAAGGAATCGGAACTCCGAAAATAGACATCTGGTATCCTTTTATTTGTCCTTCTTCCGGCATATAATAAATAGAATACACATTCTTTCTTCCGGTTACATTGTATACCCCAATCGAAATAGAACTATGTGTCAACAGGGTCAGATGATGGCTGGGTTCTATATTAAAAGAGATATCTGTACGAAAGTAATCCGGAATGCGGTATGAGTTTCTTTCCGTATAGTAAACTCGCATCGATTGCGTTGATTCATCATAATACTGTCCGGCAGGTATGGTAGTGGGGCGTCCTGTGCTATAATCCACGTTGATTGACATACTGTATCGATGCGTAAATTTGTAATTACCTACAAACTTAAAGTCGTGAGGCTTATCGTATTCTGTAGGATACCAGTCACCGTTATTCACCGGTTTCTCAATTCGTTTATCATTCTGTCTCAAGAAGGTACGTGAATACGTGTAACTCATCCATCCGTTGAGCTTACCGACTTGTTTTTTTACCTGCAATTCTACGCCATAAGCATGTCCCTGCGTGTTGATGACGTCAGTTTCAATATGGTGGTTCATAAGTAGCTTTGCTCCTCCACGATAATCCAGGTAATCGGACATTCGTTTGTAATATCCTTCCACAGAATATTCCCAGATGCCACTCGGAGAATTTAGATAAAGTCCGGCTGCGGCTTGCCAGCCTCTTTGGGGTTTGATGTTCACATCGCTCAACTTCCATGTATCCGTTGGCGACATAATGACAGTGTTCGACAACTTATGGATATATTGCCGCATCGAGTTAAATCCGGCTTTGACCGAGAAATTATCTGTGAAGGCATACCGGGCGGATAACCGGAATTCCGGCCCATGATAAGTCTTCATGAATTTTCCTGCTCCTGCAGTGATGGTGTCCGTTATGGTCGATTCGTGTGGGAGCATGCCTGATGCATATTGATAGTACGAACGTGGACCGAGTGCACTGAACAGTGAGTAACGGATACCTGCGTTGACCGATAGTTTGGGAGTGATTTCCCATTCATCACCTAAATAAAATGCCGTTTCCAAGGCTTTATCCTTTTGTAAAACGTCCTTTTTTACAAATGATTCACTTCCTTCAGGTTCATAAGTGCCCGAATTGATATGATAGAGCATGGACTTGAAACCAAAGTTGAGCGTGTGCTTATCGGCCAGTATGTTTGTGAAGTCTGCTTTGACAAAATACTGATTAATATCAAATGAAAGTTTATAAGCAGCTGATACATTGACGGTCTCGCGGTTATTGTAATCGTAATGATCGTATCCGGCGGAGAAGTATCCTATCAGTTTTTCGTTAAATACAGCTCTCCATCGTGCGGAAGCATTGAGATTATTGTAGCCGTATTTTTCGTTTGAATTGAAAGCGAAACGGTCATGACTATAGTATCCGTAGACATTAAGACTATGTTTGTCATTGAATTTATGTGCCACAATAGCAGCCAAATCATAAAAGCCGGCGGTACCGTTTTTGTATCCGCTTTTCTCCGGAAGCTGCTTCATGATCCAGTCAGAATACGTAGTACGCCCACTTAGTAATACAGACGTTCTGTCTTTGATAATCGGAATCTCCAGATTCAGTTTACTCGTTACCAGACCGATACCGGCCGAACCGGTGAATTTTTCTTTATTGGCTTCTTTACCGGTGATATCCAGAATGGATGAAATACGTCCACCATATTGTGCCGGGATGCTGCTTTTATATATCTCGGCTTCTTTTACCATATCTGAATTGAAGGCTGCAAAAAAGCCGAATAAATGGTTCGGGTTATAGATGGTTCCGTCATTTAGCAGAATTAGATTCTGGTCGGTAGCTCCACCACGTACGTTGAAGCCGCTTGAAGCTTCACCTACTGTTTTTACACCGGGTAAAGCCTGTACCATCTTTAAAATGTCTACTTCTCCCAAAGCCATCGGGATATTCTTCAATTGGGTTGGACGCAGTGTTTCTGCTCCTAATTGCGTACTTTTCACATTTTGTATACGTCCGGAAGTAATGGTTACTTCGTCCAGCATATGTGTAGTTTCTTCAAGTTCGATGTCCAGTGTACCATCACTGTAAAGCATAATTTGTCGACGGGTATCTTTAATGTTAAGTCCTTTGATATCAATTTGTTTGTGTCCGGTAGGAAGTTCAAGAGTAAAGTTTCCCTTAACATCTGTTGTCGTCGCAATCCATGGGTCCTTTAAAATCAGATTGATGCCTATCATGGGCTCACCGGTTTTAAAGTTAGTAACTTGCCCTTTGAGTACCGCTTTTCGTGGTGGTTGCTTGATTCGTACATCTCCCACATTATACACTTTGTTTTCTGAAGATGCCTTTTCAGGTTCTCCGCTTAGGTAAGTATATACGTCACCATAATAACTTTCGCCTTTTTCCGGTTCTCCGGTCAGTTTAGCAGGTAATAGCGTGATGAGTTCCTGCTCTTTCAGCACGAATAAATTGTTTCCGGATACTGACAATTTATAGGGAGTCGGCTCAAGTGCTTCTTTTAATTGTTGCAGGGGTGAAGCTTTTCCTTTCACCAAAACCTTGAAAGGAGCACTAATAGTGCTGAAAACCCTATAGGGTGTATTTTTTTCTACAGTCTCCAATAAGGAGTCAATAGTTATACTGTCGGCAGGAAGTGAGAGGGGGTGTTGAGCCGTCATTTGTTGCGGCCATGCAAATAGTAGGGGCAACATCCATAAGTATGTACTTTTTTTCATCGTGTTTGTTTTTGGTCTATCAATTCTTCACAAAAGTTAGTAAGAGCGATTAATGAGGCATCAGCGTCATGGCGAAAATTAAGTTTATGTTTTCGTGCGTAACGTTTTATCAGTTTATGTTGCTCCGGAAAGATCTTGGCAAACGACTTGTTGTTACTGACGGGATAATATATCCCATTGTATTCCAGATAATATTTTACTCCGTATATGAAGTATTCAGTTTGATGTTTGCGGGTTTTGGCTATTTTTTCTACGTTGATCTGAGCAACGGAGTATGTTTTTCGTGCCAGCAGTCTCAGTCGCTTTCCGTCTTGTAGTAATTCGTAAAATCCCTTATTGAGATCTGTCTTCTTTGTCGGACGGAAATAGATAAATGTAGTATTGTGCAGGTTGACTTGTTCGATTCCTTCATTATTGATAATCATGCTGTAATGGCTGTCAGGAGTCAGTGCACAAAGTTGGTCTTTGTGTAAATCCAAATGAAGATCCAGTCCCGGGTATCGGTTTCCTTTGAAGATAATCTCTCCTGTGGTAAATTCATCACCTTGAAAATAGGGAAGATTGTCGTATTGGGCAAGACTGTATGTTAATTCGATTTCACCATTGTAAATAGTAACATAGTCTCCTGCTGCTTTTAAGTAGTTTTCTATTGGATAAGTTTGCGAGTAAATGGTTTCTCCATTGAATAATAACGCAGTAATGGCCAGTATGTGCCTTAAGTAATGTCGGTTTTTCATAAAATGTTGTGCCTTAGTTTGTGATTAGATAAATGGTTCTTATTACAAAGATACCCGAAAAAGTTTTGCTATTTTGATTTTTGTGTTAAAAGAGATTAATTAGAACCATTAATAATCGTATCACGTTTGCCCTGTTCTCTTTTTTTAAGCTAAAAAGAACAAATCTTTAAACTTTAATTTGTTTCTTTGTTAATTATGTATTGATACTTAAACTTTTAATATATGAGAATTAAACTGATTTGTATTATCGTGTTACTTTCTATGGGGATGATGTCATGGACACATGCTCAATCATACGATAGATTATGGAAGCAAGTGGAGCAGGCCCAGCAGAAAAGTTTGCCCCAAACAGTTGTCCGATTAACCGGTGAAATTTATCAAAAAGCTAAAGCAGAGAAGAATTCTCCTCAAATGCTGAAAGCTTATATTTGGCAGATGAAATTTAGGGAAGAGATTACTCCGGATAGCTTTTACGTGTCGTTGAATGGCTTAGAGCAGTGGGCGGTGACTACGGACAAGCCATTGGACCGTGCAATCCTGCATTCGCTCATCGGTAGTATGTATGCAGATTATGCTTCCCAAAACCGTTGGAAACTGAATCAACGTACGGATTTGGAAGAAGAAGCTCCCTCTGTTGATATCCGGGAGTGGAGTAAGAATCAGTTTGTAACTAAAGTAATGACAGAAATAGCCGTAACATTTCAAGACTCTTTGCTACTGCTCGATACTTCCTCCCGAAGCTACATTCCTTTTGTGGAACTTGGAGTAACCAGTGATTACTATCATCATGATATGTATCATTTGTTGGCTTCCCGTGCCATTACTTCATTGGAGAATCTGTCCGGATTTGGCCGTGATTCTTTAATAAATGTACGCATTGAAGAAATTTATCAGCATATGATGAATTCATATCGTCGGACTGATAATCACGATGCTCTGTTGCTTACTACTTTGGATTATTTGCAGTGGAAGAGGCTTACTGATATCGATTTTCGGCCTTATCGTGCTCCGGAGGGGAAACTTGGCTTGACACAGGATCCTTATTTGGCTGCACTGGACAAACTGATTGCCGAAAATAAGTCACATGATGTCTGTGCAGAAGTTTATTTGCTCAAGGCACAGGCGGCAATGGATGCAGGAGTGCCCGCTTCTGCGTTACAATTGTGCGAAGAGGCTATCTCTCGCTATCCGGACTATCGCCGCATCAATGCTCTGAAAGAACTGAAGCAAGAAATTCTGCGTCCCGATCTGACAGTACAATCCCCGTCAACAGTTTATCCGGGTGAGGAGTTTGATTTAAAAGTCAGCTTTAAAAATTTGAAAGACTTTACGGTAGAGTTGTATGCAATTAATTTACCGGCACGTCCGAATACGGTGGAAGCACCCAATGACGCATTTCTAAAAAAACATGGACGTTTACTTTCATCGGAACATTATGTTCTCTTCCCGTCGGATGACTATAAAGTGAAAGATTCCATCTACCACATAAAGGCACCTGAAACAGGACTGTACGCCCTCCGTGTTATTCCGGGTGTTAAGGTTCGTTCCAATGTTTCAAAATTTCTCTATTCTACTTGCTTTAAAGTTCTTACCCGATCTCTACCTTCTAATCTGAGTGAGGTAGCTATTCTCGATGCTATGAGTGGCAAGCCTTTGCAGGGTGTTGTTCTTTCATTCTTCGATCGACAGAACAAACAACTTCTGACAGCCACTACCAATACCGAAGGGAAAGTACAGTTTGCTTCGTCGGAAAAATATAGGTATCTGACTGCTGCCAAAGGGAATGATACAGCTATGCCGCAGATGTATTTATGGGGAGGAGATTATAATTTTGCAGACCATTCAAAACCTGTTTCTGTGGTAACTTTGCTTACCGACCGTTCTGTTTATCGTCCGGGGCAGACTGTCTATGTAAAAGGTATTGCCTATGAACAGTATCCTGACTCTGCCCATGTGATTGCGGGACAGGAATATACGCTGACTCTTTCGGATGCCAATGGGCAAGAAATCAGTGCAAAGAAGCTGCGTACCAATGATTTTGGATCTTTCACCGCAGAATTTGTTTTACCGTCCGTTTGTTTGAACGGTACTTTCAGTTTGAATACTCAAAACGGATTTCGTTCCATTCGTGTAGAGGATTACAAACGTCCTACATTTGATATTACTTTTGAGCCGGTGACTGAAAGTTATCGGTTGGGAGATCGTGTCGAGTTGAAAGGGAGTGTAAAAACTTTCAGTGGTGTGCCGTTACAGGATATTCCTGTTGCTTATACCATTACCCGCTCATTGTATACTTGGCGGATGTGGGGGATGAATCCGGTTATTTTGGCCTCTAACACTGTCCGTTTGGGAGTAGATGGAAACTTCGAAATTCCTGTGGATCTGAAACCAGACACTTCGAATCCCGATTTGGGAGACGGTGACAATACCTCTTTATATTATGACTATAAAGTGCAGCTTTCAGTAACCAATGTCGCAGGTGAAACGCAAACCTCAGAAACAAGTCTGCGGGCAGGAAAGACCTCTTTGTTATTGTTTGCTGATATATCCGGGTTGATTTGCAAGGATGATTCTGTGAAAGCGACTTTTCGGGTAAATAATCTGGATCGTAAACCGGTCAGTGTCGAAGGCAGTTACCGGTTGTTTTTGATTTCCGATTATCAGAAATCAAAACCCTTGAAAGAACAGGACGTTTCCGATCAACCGGCTCTTTCCGGTTCGTTTAGGTCCAATGAAGAGATCTTGTTCTCCGATTGGAAAAAACTTCCTTCAGGTGCTTACAAACTTGTAGCTTCGGTGAAAGATGATCAAGGCCGTAAGGTAGATGCGGAAAAGGTAGTGATTCTTTTTGCTTCCGATGATAAGCGTCCTCCGGTATCTATGCCTTTGTGGTGTTATGAAGTGAATACCCGGTTTGATGCAGCACATCCTGCCCTGTTCTATTTTGGTACTTCCGAAAAAGATACTTATGTCTTAATGGATGTGTTCTGTGGTAATAAGCATCTGGAGAGTAAGCTTCTTCATTTGTCCGATTCTCTTGTTCGTTTTGAATATCCGTATCGGGAAGCCTACGGGAATGGTTTGGGTATTACCTTTGTATTTGTTCGTAAAGGTGTTGTTTACGAACAGGAGGTAAGCCTGATAAAACGTTTGCCCGATCATAACTTGAATATGCGTTGGGATGTATTCCGTGATAAATTACGTCCCGGGCAGGAAGAGGAATGGAAACTGACTATCCGTAATCCACAGAAATCACCTGTTTTGGCCGAAATGCTGGCTACTATGTATGATGCCTCTTTGGATAAAATTTGGAAGACCAACCAGTCATTGCAATTACATTATCAACTTTCTGTCCCCATTGCTCGTTGGAGGAGAGATTATGTTGGCTCAAACTATTTTTATTTTGGTTTCCGCCGGACTGATTTGAAGGTGCCTCCGTTTAGCTATGATCATTTTGACTTGCCTCCGGTTTTATATGCGGTTGCCGAAATGTTGTCGGTCACCAATGATGCTGCCCCGACTACCCGATATGCACGTCTGCGCGGAATGGGTGCTGCAAAACCACAAATGAAGAGCGCTGCCGTAGCCGATGTCGTTTTCGAATCTGAAATGGTTCCTGTTACGGAAGAGAGCGGAATAGCAATGTCAATGGACAATGCCGATATGGGTAGGACAACAGATATAGAGTTACGTACCGACTTTGCGGAAACTGCCTTCTTTTATCCGCAGCTTCACACGAACGTTCAGGGTGAGGTCAGTTTCTCTTTCCGTATGCCTCAAAGTCTCACGACCTGGAATTTCCGAGGATATGCTCATACACAAGATATGATGACAGGGCAGATGGATGCTACTGCTGTTACCAGTAAAGAGTTTATGCTTACTCCGAATCTACCTCGGTTTGTCCGGGTAGGAGATCACACTTCCATGGCTGCTTCTGTTAGTAATCTGACCGGTAAAAATCTGTCTGGTACTGTGAAACTGGTACTTTTCGATCCAATGACAGATCAGGTAATATCGACCCAACAGAAGAAATTTAATGCCGGAGCCGGACAGAGTGTCGGTGTAAGTTTCTTGTTCACAGTAACTGATAAATATGAAATTTTGGGATGCCGGATGATTGCCGAAGGAGGAAATTTCAGTGATGGAGAGCAGCATTTGCTTCCGGTTCTCAGTGATAAGGAGAACTTGACAGAGACTTTGCCCATGCCTGTTCGTGGCGAGCAAACACGTACTTTTTCTTTGGCCGATCTGTTCAATCACCATAGTAAGACTGCGACCAACCGCCGTTTAACTGTAGAGTTTACTTCCAATCCGGCTTGGTATGCAGTGCAAGCATTACCGGCACTATCACAACCTCGGAATGATGATGCTATTTCGTGGGCTACTTCCTGGTATGCCAATACAATGGCTTCTTATATCATGAATGCTCAGCCACGTATTCAGGCAATATTTGATAGTTGGAAACTCCAGGGAGGCACTAAAGAAAGCTTCTTGAGTAATTTGCAAAAAAATCAGGAAGTGAAGAATATCCTTCTTTCTGAATCTCCTTGGGTGATGGAAGCGACTTCGGAAAGCGAACAAAAAGAGCGTATTGCCACTTTATTCGATTTGAATAATATCCGTAACAGTAATACAGCAGCTTTGTTGAAATTAAAGGAACTCCAGTTACCTGATGGTTCGTGGAGCTGGTATAAAGGAATGGACGGAAGTCTTTTTGTCACCGACTTCATTGTAGAACAGAATGCACGTATAGCCCTGCTTACAGGGAAGCCGCTGGAGGGAGGAGCGCTGGATATGCAACAAGCAGCTTTCGGTTATCTCCATAAAGAAGCCTTGCAGGAATATCGTTCTATCCGTGAGGCAGAAAAGGTTGGCAATAAATCAGAGGGAATTTCACGAAGTGCATTGAAGTATCTCTATTTGATTGCTATCTCTGGCGAGAAAGTTCCGGCATCGGTGAAAGAAGGTTATGATTACTTCCTATCCAAAGTTGCTCCATCATTGTCTCAACAATCCGTCACCGAGAAGGCCTGGTCGGCTATTGTATTACAGAAGGCAGGTAAGGTAAAAGAAGCTCAGGAGTTTATGGAATCTCTCAAAGAATATCTTACTCAAACAGACGAGCAAGGCATGTTCTTTGATAGGACTGATAGTCCGTATGCTTGGAATAACTTAAAAGTGCCTGCCCATGTTGATGTAATGGAGGCTTTTGAGATGGTAGGCAGCAATGCCACGATTGTTGAAGAAATGAAAATGTGGCTTTTAAAACAGAAGCAAACTCAACAGTGGGACTCTCCGGTAGCTACAGCCAATGCTGTTTATGCTTTGCTTTACCGGGGTACTAATTTATTGGATAATCAGGGAGACGTGCGTATTGTCCTTGGCAATGAAGTTTTAGAAACGATAAGTCCTGCCAAGACGACTGTTCCGGGATTAGGCTATATCAAAAAGACTTTTACCGATAAGAAGACCGTGAATACCGATGAAATTATCGTTGAAAAGAGAGATACGGGTATTGCCTGGGGAGCAGTTTATGCACAGTTCGAAGAGAATCTTGATAAAGTGGTCCGCCAGGGAAGTGGGTTGAATGTTGATAAGAAATTGTATGTAGAGACGATTGTTAATAATAATCGCCGGTTACAGCCGGTTATCGGTAAAACTCAATTAAAGGTTGGTGATAAAGTAGTTGTTCGTCTGACCGTTCGTCTCGATCGTACAATGGACTTTGTACAATTGAAAGATCAACGTGCTGCTTGTCTTGAACCGGTAGAGGTCCTGTCCGGATATCGTAATGTCGGTGATGTCGGTTGTTATGTTGCAGTAAAAGATGCTTCTACCGATTTCTTCTTCGATACTTTGAATAAGGGGACTTATGTTTTAGAATACAGTTATCGTGTAGATCGTGCGGGAAGTTATGAAACAGGAATTGCTACTATTCAAAGTGCCTATGCACCCGAATATGCTGCCCATTCAGCTTCTGCCCGTTACGAAGTTTCTCAGTAAATAGAACTCTGTCTTTTGAAAGGGGAGGATCGTCAAAACCCACCACAGAGGACACAGAGTAACACAGAGGCAATTTTAAGTTGTTGATTCTTGATGAAAAGACTCTGTGATACTCCGTGTCACTCCGTGGTAAAAAGAGTTTCGATTAGGGTATATAAGCGAAAGCCGTTCTGCCTGTGCTTAAAAATATGTAATCAATGGCAGAATCTCACTGAAAACCCCTATTTTTGTACTCTAAACAACTAATAATTATAAAACAGAGACGAATGAAACGTAGTTTACTCTTCATATTTACTTTACTTACTATTACTTTATCGGCTGTAGCTCAACCTCGTATCTCTTCTAATAAGGAGACCCATCATTTCGGACAAATCGAATGGAAACGTCCGGTTTCTGTAGAATATATTATTACCAATACAGGTGATAAACCTTTGGTACTGACTAATGTTACCACTTCTTGTGCCTGTTCGGTTGCTAACTGGACGAAAACTCCGATTGCTCCCGGAGAAAAAGGAACAGTTAGTGCTACGTTTGATGCTAAAGCGCTAGGGCATTTCAATAAGTCAATCGGCATTTACAGCAATGCACAGCCCAGTTTGGTTTATCTGAATTTTGACGGGGAGGTGGTTCAGGAAATCAAGGACTTTACTAAAACACATCCTTATGCAATCGGGCAAATCCGGATTGATCGTACAGATATTGATTTTCCGGATGCACACAGTGGAGAGAAACCGGTAATCACATTAGGAGTAGTCAATCTTTCCGATCGTCCATACGAACCTGTATTGATGCACCTTCCGCCTTATCTGAAAATGGAAACTAATCCGACCGTCCTTTTAAAGGGTAAGAAAGGAACCATTACTCTCACACTCGACACCAAACAACTAATGGATTTGGGCTTGACCCAGTCTTCTGTTTATCTGGCTCGTTTTGCCGGTGATAAAGTGGGTGAAGAGAACGAAATACCTGTGTCAGCAGTCCTTCTTCCGGACTTTTCAGGAATGACCGAACAGGATAAGGCGGTCGCTCCTGTTATTCGCCTGTCCGAATCTAAGATTGATTTAAGTCAGGTGCTGGCCAAGAAAAACAAAGCCAGACGAGACATTGTTATCACTAATACGGGTAAATCTCCTCTGCAAATTAGCAAACTGCAAGTGTTTAATCCGGCAGTGGGGGTTGCTTTGAAAAAAACTGTACTGCAACCGGGTGAAAGTACTCGGCTGAGGGTGACTGTTCTGAAAAAGAACCTTGGAAAGAAAAAGAGACATTTACGGATCCTGATGATCACCAATGATCCGGTGCAACCGAAAGTGGAGATCGATGTAAAAGCTACGAATAACGAATCACATAATTAATATCTGCCATGGAACATCCTGAGAATAACGAAGCGTATAAAGGTTTGGTTGTGAATGCAGGCATTGAACAACCGTCATCTGTAAATCCTTATCTGAAACGGAAGGTAAAGAAGCGTCAATTGTCGGTTAGTGAGTTTGTGGAGGGGATTGTCAAGGGAGATGTGACGATCTTGAGTCAGGCTGTGACTTTGGTAGAAAGTGTGCGTCCTGAACATCAGGCTACTGCCCAGGAAGTTATTGAAAAATGTCTGCCCTATTCCGGAAATTCAATCCGTGTAGGTATCAGTGGTGTACCGGGAGCCGGTAAAAGCACCTCGATTGATGTCTTTGGATTGCACGTTCTCGAAAAGGGAGGTAAGTTAGCTGTTTTAGCCATCGACCCGAGCAGTGAACGCAGCAAAGGAAGTATTTTGGGTGATAAAACCCGTATGGAGCAGCTTTCAGTGCATCCTAAATCATTTATACGTCCTAGCCCTTCCGCCGGTTCTTTGGGAGGAGTAGCCCGTAAAACCCGTGAAACAATCATTCTGTGTGAAGCGGCCGGCTTCGATAAGATATTTGTAGAGACGGTGGGAGTGGGACAGAGTGAAACGGCTGTTCACTCGATGGTCGATTTCTTTCTGTTGATTCAGTTGGCCGGTACGGGAGACGAACTTCAAGGTATCAAACGCGGTATCATGGAAATGGCAGATGGTATTGTGATTAATAAGGCTGATGGTAGCAATATCGATAAAGCCAAATTGGCCGCTGCTCAGTTCCGTAATGCTTTGCATCTTTTTCCCGCTCCCGATTCCGGATGGACACCGCGTGTACTCACATATTCCGGATTCTACAATCTTGGGGTAAAGGAAATATGGGATATGGTGTATGAGTATATCGATTTTGTGAAAGGTAATGGCTATTTTGAATATCGCCGTAACGAACAAAGTAAATACTGGATGTATGAAAGCATCAATGAACAGTTATGTGACAGTTTCTATCATAATGCCAAGATCGAATCGATGTTACAAGAAAAAGAGCAACAAGTGCTCAGGGGAAATCTAACCTCTTTTGTTGCTGCCAAGAGCCTACTCGATACCTATTTTGAAGATCTGAAATAATGATAAAGGTGTGTCAAAATTCTGTGGTGAGTTATGACACACCTTCCAAATCTGCTTTCGATTTACTTTGAGTCACAAAGTAGACTCCAAGAAATACCAATGCGATCGCAACCCCTTTTTCCCAGCCGAAGCTTCCGATTCCCATTAAAATAGCAGCAATAGAAGCAACAATAGGCTGTACATAATTATACATGCTTACTACTGTAGGGCGCATCAGTTTTTGCGCGGTCATGATGCAGATGTAAGCAATGAAACTTCCACATAGTACCACATAAAGTACTTGATAGATGGCGGCTGTCGAAATGCTGTCCCATTTAATGCTTGCTATATCCTGGTATGAGAAAGGAATATAACAGATGGATGCATAGATAAACATCCACTTATTAATCGTGATGGCCGAATAGCGTTGGGATAACCCTTTGAATACGGTTAAATAGATGGAGAAGCTAAGTTGCGCAATCATGCAAAGTAAATCTCCCCAAATGCTTCCTCCTCCTGCACTTACTGCCTGACTGCTTAGAATTAAGATTAACGCTCCCATTGCTCCGATAAAGATGCCCAAAACCTTTTTGTTGGTAACCGGTTCTTTCAGATAGATAGCTGCCACAATCATGGTGATGATAGGTGAAGTTGTTGTTACGATAGATGCGTCTATCGGAGAAGTGAGAGACAATCCGAATATAAATATCCCCTGATTGAAAACAAGGGCAAACAGAGAAGCAAAAAAAATCTTCACCATGTCACGGTGTCCTACCTGCTCTTGTTTGCAGAAAGCGGAAAGTATCCAGAAAGCTGCTGCGGCACCTACCATGCGGAAGGTGGTTACCGAAAGCGCTGAGAACTCTGCCAATGCCGATTTACCAATGGGGGACATCAGCCCCCACATCACGTTGGCTGTAAATGCCAATGCGTGTCCTTTCAGATTCTTATCAATCTCCATACCGAAAATGTTACCTTTATTGAAAACTGATGCAAAAGTAACCAATTTATCGTTTGAATTTTCTATATTTGTTTAATTTAAATGCAACCATTTATGGAACTATCAGCCAATTATATCAAACGAATTGAAATAGACGGATTATGGGACCGTTTCAATATAGTCTGGGACCTTCGTCCGGATGTCAATATACTATCCGGAATCAATGGAGTTGGAAAAACCACTATCCTGAATCGATCGGTCGGGTATCTCGAGCAACTGTCGGGTGAAGTGAAGAGTGATGAAAAAAACGGAGTACATATCTTTTTCGACAATCCCGAAGCTACTTACATTCCTTATGATGTTATCCGTAGTTACGATCGTCCGCTTATTATGGGGGATTTCACAGCTCGTATGGCAGATAAGAATGTAAAGTCCGAACTCGACTGGCAACTCTATCTGTTGCAGCGCCGTTATCTGGATTATCAAGTCAATATAGGCAATAAGATGATCGAGCTGTTGAGCAGCAATAACGAGGAAGAACGTAGTAAAGCAGCCACGCTTTCCATTGCTAAACGTCGTTTTCAAGACATGGTTGACGAACTATTCAGCTATACCCGTAAAAAAATAGACCGTAGACGCAATGATATTGCTTTCTATCAGGATGGTGAACTTCTGTTTCCTTATAAACTTTCTTCCGGTGAAAAGCAGATGTTAGTTATTCTGCTTACTGTACTTGTACAGGATAATGCCCATTGCGTATTGTTCATGGACGAGCCCGAAGCTTCTTTGCATATCGAATGGCAGCAAAAGCTGATATCGATGATCCGTGAACTGAATCCGAATGTGCAGATTATACTAACGACACATTCTCCTGCAGTGATCATGGAAGGATGGCTCGATGCTGTGACCGAAGTAAGTGATATTGCAACCAGCTATAAGTAGCATTTAACTAAAACACGACCTATGGCAATCAGTCTCAAAGACAATCTGACTTCTTCCTATTTCAATGCTGCTCATAAGTTATACTCTAAAAAGGCGCGCCGCCGGATTGTAGCTTATGTTGAGAGTTATGACGATGTAGCTTTCTGGCGTACACTGCTTGAGGAGTTTGAGGACGAAGAACATTATTTTCAGGTGATGCTTCCTTCGGCTACATCTTTGGCTAAAGGCAAGAAAATGGTACTGATGAATACCCTTAATACGGCCGAGTTAGGCAAAAGTCTGATTGCCTGTGTGGATAGCGATTATGACTTTTTGTTGCAAGGAGCTACTGCTACTTCACGTAAAATTAATCGTAATAGATATATTTTTCAGACCTATGCTTATGCTATTGAAAACTATCATTGTTATGCCGATAGCTTGCATGAGGTCTGTGTGCAAGCCACTTTGAACGACAGACACCTGATTGACTTCAATGAGTTTATGAAACGATACTCTCAGATTGCTTATCCACTTTTCCTGTGGTCTGTCTGGTTTTATCGTCGTCATGATACTTATACGTTTACTATGAGTGAATTCAATGCCTGTGTTCGTTTGCACGATGTCAGCTTGAGGCATCCGGAACGTTCTTTGGAGGCAGTGAGGCGTTCGGTAACGTCTAAACTTTCTGAGTTATCCACGCGTTTTCCACAAGGTATCGAAGAGGTCGATAAGTTATCGGTCGAATTAAAAGGACTTGGAGTGCTTCCTGACACAACATATCTGTTTATTCAGGGGCATCACATCATGGACAATGTCGTGATGAAAGTATTGACTCCCGTTTGTACAGCCCTGCGACGCGAACGGGAACAAGAAATCAAAAAATTGGCGGAACATGACGAACAATTTCATAATGAACTGACTTGTTATCAAAACAGTCAGGTCAATGTGGAGGTAATGCTTCGCAAAAATAGTGCTTACAAAGATTTATACCTTTATCAATGGTTGAAAGAAGACATAAAAGAGTTTTTATATGGAACAGATAACCGAAAAAATAAATGACTTATTCGTTTCCTGGGGATTTGACTCCAGTGAAGTAGGTCCCATTATGACACTGGTACTGATTATTGGCATTGCCTTTTTAGCCGATCTTATTTGTCGTAACATTCTTTTAAGAGTAGTTGCCAAACTAGTGAAAAAGACCAAAGCAACCTGGGATGATATTGTGTTCGACCGTAAAGTTTTGATTTACCTCAGTCATCTTGTCCCTCCCATCATTATTTATGTGTTGATTCCTTTGGCTATTCCGAATGTAAGTGCCCTCGATTTTATCCGTCGTATCTGCATGATTTATATCATTGCGGTTTTTCTGCGTTTTATCAGTGCATTTCTGTCGGCTGTTTATCATGTATACAGTGAGCGAGAACAGTTTCGTGATCGACCATTGAAAGGTTTGTTGCAAACGGCACAAGTGATACTATTTTTCATTGGAGGAATTGTTGTTATCAGTGTATTGATAGATAAATCTCCGATGGTATTGCTCACCGGGCTTGGTGCTTCGGCTGCCATCCTGATGTTGGTGTTTAAAGACAGTATCATGGGATTTGTGTCCGGCATTCAACTTTCTGCAAATAATATGCTGAAAGTAGGTGACTGGATTGCTATGCCCAAATACGGAGCCGACGGTACGGTGATTGAAGTGACGCTCAATACGGTGAAAGTGCGCAATTGGGACAATACCATCACTACCATCCCTCCCTATCTGCTGGTCAGCGATTCTTTTCAGAATTGGCGGGGTATGCAAGAGTCCGGTGGACGGCGTGTGAAGCGTTCTATCAATATCGATATGAACAGTGTAAGATTCTGTACCTCCGAAATGTTGGCTAAATATAAGAAAATCCAATTGTTGACCGATTATGTGGAGCAGACCGAGCAGGTGGTGAAAGAGTATAATAAAGAACATCACATAGACAACTCTATTTTGGTCAATGGGCGACGTCAGACCAATCTCGGAGTATTCCGTGCCTATCTGACCAACTACTTGAAAAGTCTTCCCGATGTCAATAAGAACCTCACTTGTATGGTACGGTATCTTCAGCCCACCGAACAAGGTATTCCGGTCGAACTTTACTTTTTTTCTGCTGTGAAAGAGTGGGTACCTTACGAAGGAATTCAGGCCGATGTATTCGATCATCTGCTTGCCATTGTTCCGGAATTTGGTTTGCGCGTATTCCAGAATCCTACGGGAGAAGATTTTCGGGAGTGGAATAGAAGAAATTAAAAAAGTGTGTTATATTTGTGGCTAATAATACTATATTAGCTATGAATGCACTACAAAGCAACATTATTCGGGAGATCACTCCGTTGTCCGATAAGGATTGTTTCTACATTGCCGAACGGTATAAAACGGAGTTTACTTATCCCATTCACAATCATGCCGAATTTGAGCTGAACTTTACGGAGAAAGCAGCCGGTGTGCGACGGATCGTCGGTGATTCGGCAGAAGTGATCAGTGATTATGATTTGGTTCTGATTACCGGAAAAGATCTGGAACATGTATGGGAACAACATGATTGTCATTCGAAAGAGATCCGTGAAATAACGATTCAGTTCTCTTCCGATCTTTTCTTCAAAAGTTTTATCAATAAGAATCAGTTCGATTCTATTCGTGATATGCTTGAGAAAGCTCAGAAAGGTCTTTGTTTTCCGATGTCCGCCATCCTGAAAATTTATCCCCTTCTCGATACGCTGGCATCCGAGAAACAGGGGTTTTATGCTGTCATCAAGTTCTTGACCATACTTTATGAACTGTCACTTTTCAATGAAGAGGCCCGTACGTTGTCAAGTTCTTCCTTCGCGAAAATCGGCATTCATTCGGATAGCCGCCGTGTGCAGAAAGTGCAGGAATATATTAATGCTCATTATCAAGAAGAGATCCGCCTGAATCAGCTGGCCGATATGGTAGGAATGACTCCGGTATCTTTCAGTCGCTTCTTTAAATTGCGTACCGGTAAGAATCTTTCGGACTATATCATTGACATTCGTTTGGGGTTTGCTGCCCGCCTGCTGGTTGATTCTACTATGTCTATTGCTGAAATCTGTTATGAATGCGGGTTTAATAATCTTTCTAATTTCAATCGGATCTTCAAGAAAAAGAAAGAATGTTCGCCCAAAGAGTTTCGTGAAAACTACAGGAAGAAAAAGAAGCTGGTATAATTTTATGTGAGAATGCCTACCGAAAGATAGGAATCTTTTCTCATTTGGTAATGGAGTAAATATTGTTTCTTTAATTGATTCGGTAAAAATGATTTTTCGACTAAATCTTGTACTTGTTCTGCCTTTTGGCAAAAGCTTATTAGCTCTTTATGAACTCTTTTGGGGGGAATGCCGATGCGGATACCAAATTCTATGAATTCTTTTCCTGTAACCGCACCGTCATTTCCGTTTAACGTATTCTCTTTAAACAAGCCACGTTGTAAAGCAAATACATGATCATCAAAAATATGCAGTCTGGTATTTAGCAAATCATATGCCGGAGCAAGTATAAAATCTCCAGAAGGAGTTTCTAACAAAGAGAAATTTTTAGCATGAGCATCTCCATTTGAAAAAAGGAAGTTGAAAATAACTAATCGAAAGAATTTTAGAACCTCTACAGATGATGCTGAGACGTACTGTTTGATAATATCCGCCATCTCTTCATAACTTAATACATCATATTTGTAGTTGGGACCTTTATTACCCTTTGATATTCCGGCTAAAGAAGCAAAATCTTCTTTTCTGAATTTTCTTCCATTGGGTGCAATGTCAAAACGTCGTGTGATATAGGCAGGTTCATCATTTTGAAAAAAACAGAGCCCATTGGCTGCTGTAGGAATATTGTAAACTTGCGAGGCTATTTGCATGGTTAAGTGTTCATTGGCCGGACTTATCTCTTTGTTGGCATATTCAGAAAGTTTGGTTTTAAGTAACAATGTGGCTTGCTCCTGTTCCAGTGATAGTCTCATTTGCCCATTATCTACTACAAGAGAGTATTTTTGTTGAGCTCCGGATATAGACATGTGTTTGTTGTTATCCTGAAATTCTTTTTGTTCCGTTTCATTATTGTCCATGCCATTGTATGGCAGTATATGGTTTACCTTTTGGCTATTGAACAGCTCTTTCAATGCAACAGGCGAATAGGTTGAGAATCCCTTTTGTAAAGTAGAAGGACAGCAAGTTAATTCAATCATAGTCGAGAGGTTTTATGGTTACAGCCCCAGCCGTGTCGGTATGTGCTGTAGCTAATAAAATACCAAAATCATCTTTTTCATCAATCTGCAATAATCTTGCCTGAACGATGCGGTTGTGCCCTTCTGACAGCATGTTGGCAAAAAAAGGAAATAGATAATGGGAAGTATATTCCTGTTGTTGTTTTGTCAATGTCAGGCTTATGGAGGGCTTTGATGGATCATTGAAATATTCGTCATCATAGCGAAATTTATATTCGTTAGAAGATAATTCCGTAATAATGCCTACCCGTTCTTTATTCAAGTATACGACTCCTTGTCTCATAGATATCCCTCCTTATTTTTAATTTTCAGAGAAAGTTCTAATCCTAATACCTCCAATATGGCATAGAGCTTTTGAAAATTAATATTTATTTCTCCATTTTCAATTTTTGTTATAGTATTGATACTGATTTGTGCTAAATCGGCAAGTGTTTGCTGATTTATACCCAACATTTTTCTTCGTTGGCGAATCTGTATTCCAATTTGTTTCATATTCCCAATATATTGTGAATTTGAAACAAAAATACTAAGTATTTGTTTGATAAGCAAGGAAATTCCCAATATATTGTGAATTTGAGCTTTTTGTGGCTTGAGTTATGTACCTTCATCATGAAATTCACAATATATTGGGAATTTGATTATGGCTATTTGTACTTTTGATTTTAGAATGACAGAGATTTCTTTTTGTTTGTAGAGTGTTTCTCAATTAACATTGTTAACGCCATTTCTCCGTTATTTTATTCTTGTGTGCAAATAACAAGCCTTTTGCATTGAAAACACTTGCTATTTGCATTTAAGGAACAAGCTTTAACGTAGCGTTAAAACAAAGCTTTGGGCGAGAGAAATCTTGTGCTTTAAAAACACTGTGTTTTAGTTCGTTAAGCACACTTTTTACTTCTTTGTTTCACTGAATCCTTTTCTGGTCAAAAGCCTGTATACTTGCTTTTTTGTCAACTACAAATAGGGGACTGACACTCTCTGCTACCTTCTTTTCGTCTTGTTTAGCGCCGCTATCAGGTATCTTCCTTTGGCTCCGATGTCGCTCCAGCAAGTGTTGGCAATCAGTTTCCATACCGTCGTTCCCTTCCTCCCATAGTCCGACAGCCTGAGTATGGAGTTTACTTCCCCGGTGTCGGTAATGCTTAATCTCTTTAGCGTGTCCATCAGTCCCGAGTAATTGTGCGTCATTGTATTGAAGGCGTATCCCGGTATCGGGAGATAAGCAGAATCCTCCTTCCGCTCTTCTCCCTCCCCTTTGGGGGGAACTGAGGGGGGGAATTCTTTATTTTCCTCTGCTTTATTTTCTTTTACTTTACTTTGTCCGGAATTGCATGCATTTTTTGCGTTAACGGCTACATGATGTACTACATTTTTCGGGTTAACAGGTGTTTTTTCCTTTTTGAACAGCTCTGGTTGCTGAATTTCTTGCAGTGCCGGGGGAGTGTCGGCTTTTCCATTTTCTTTTTCCGGTTTCACCATCAGGTAAGGGAGCTCCGACAACTCTCTTTTCCTTCGCTTTGTCGCTTCCATCCATACTTTCTGTATACTTTCCGAAGTCAGTATTCCGTTTTCCTGATAACTGTTTCTGTCCAGTATTCCTTTGGTGAACAGAATCTCGATGATCCCCTGCACCTCTTCTGCCTGCACCTCTCTTCCTGCCTTGTTTGCGAAAATCAGGCATTGTTCTTCATCCCATCGTATGTAGTATCCCTCCTTGTAAATCTTACACATCAGTTTCAGCACAATTGCCGACCCTTTTATTCCATATTTTGCTTCTATCACTTCCATTGCGTTCTCTTCCATGAAGTTTACGCCCACCGGAAAATAATTGATCCCGTCGTATGCTATTGCCATATTTGTTTTTTTAGATTAGTTGTTTGTACTTTCAATAATACATTTACCACAAATTACTCCGGATTTCCAAAGACGTTTTCACTTGATTCCTCATAGTATAAATAATTCATCCGTGAAAATCCGTGTAATCTATGGTGGTACCCTATACCACCGGTCTCCACTCCATAAAATTCTCCACTTGAAACGTCGTCCATCTCTGTTCGTCCACATTCCAGTAGACTACGGCACCTTCTACTTCTGCGGGATCATACTTCTTACGGAACTCCGCTTCGTAGTAAATCAATGTTGCTTTTACCAGTTGGAAACTCCCGTTTTGTTTTCGGTAAGCTACCGTCGCATGTCCATATTGCATATGGTCCAGGAGTGCTTCAAGTCGTTCTACCATCCATTCGGCGCACGACTCGGTGTATCCTTTCTCGAAGACGATCCGTTTTTTCCATCTCAGTTTCATGGCTTCACTTTGTGATGCCGGGCTTTTCAACTTCTTCATATTATAATGATTTTAAAGTTTATAAATTGTTTGTCGGCCCGAAGGTAGAGTGTTTGCCGATTAGGTTGGAGTATAATAATTCATGGTGTGTTTTCTTGTCTATTTTATGCCAATGGATTTATCTCGTAGCATTTCGTTCCAGATGGTGTTTGTTTCCTTTAGAATAGTGCTGAACTTCAATGGAATGAATATTCCATTTCGAATATTCCCTAATAGTTTTTTGTCGTCTATATATCGTGCTAATGCAACTTGTGATGTCTCCTTTTTTATACCCATTGCCCCATCTTGATAGAGTGTGATTAGTAGCTTTAAGCATTCGTAGTGTTTCAAAACAATCCCTTGTATGGGTTTCTCCTTTTTTCGTCCTCTGTTTGACTTAAGGTCTCTATTGTCAGAGATTTGCTTGTTGCCCGTTTTGTTTTTTTTGAATTCTTTTTTTTTCTTCTTGTTGTTTGTTTTCGTAGTTCATAATCTTTTTAATTTTAGTGATTTTTATTTGTATAAAATGTTGCAAAGGTATGGACGAAAAATTTAGTAAACTTACAAATATAAGATAAATTGTGGAGTTTAATTTCTTTTTGGAGGTAAGCTGTTGGCTTATAGTGAGATAATTTGTTTAAGGAGAGATGTTTCAAAAAACGTTCGTCTATTTGAACGCAAAGATAAGGGGTATTTTCATAATAGCAAAATGTTTAATTAAAAAAAAGATTTGCACTCTTGCCTTTCTACCTTAATATATTAATTTCTAGATAGATATCTATGGATAAAAATCTCTTTTTTATCTGTCTGCTTTTATGTTTCGATACTGAAAAAATGAATACAAAAATAGTGTTCAAATAGACGAACGTTTAAAAACACGTTTTTTTAGTATAATTCGTTTGTTTATAGTTTCTTACCAGATAGGTAATGAGTAACTACAAGAAACCGTGGCAAGAGAGTACAAAGCTTGCCGTATATTACATAAAGTACTCGCAAGTGATTGAATTTCAAGTGTATGTAAGAAGTTCAAAGCCCCGGGAGAATGTCCTTTTCTGAAATAATCGTATAATGGAAGTGGAAAAAGAGACCGAAATATGGTTCGCTATGCGTGCCACTTATCGTCGAGAGACTGACGCTATGCGGTTGCTTGCGAAAGAGAACTTGGGCTGTTTTGTTCCTATGCAATATAAGATAAGTATAAAGAAAGGAAAAAAAGTCCGTGTTTTGGTTCCTATCATTCACAATCTGATTTTTATTCATGCTTGTCCTTCCGAAGTGAAGCGTGTCAAGTCTATGGTTGCTTATTTGCAATATATCACCGATACCCGTAGCGGCAAGAAGATAATTATCCCCGACAATGAAATGCAGCGTTTCATCGCTGTAGCCGGTACTTACAGTGACCATCTTTTATACTTTCAACCCGATGAACTCAACTTGTCCAAAGGAACCAAAGTCCGTATTACGGGTGGTGACTTCGAGGGTCAGGAAGGTGTTTTCCTGAAAGTGAAAGGTGCCCGGGATCGTCGCGTAGTCATTGCTATACAAGGTGTCATAGCTGTTGCCATGGCCACTATCCACCCTGATCTTATAGAAGTAATCAAATAATTCATAATTCAAATTTATTATGACTCTTTCCGAAGAAGTAGCTTCCCTTCAGCGTGCCGCGCACGACCTGATGTATTTGGGCATGGACGGGAGTCCCATTTACAGCGATGACTTGTCCCGCCGTAACAATGAAGTTTACCGCTTGACCACAACATTGTATAATTCCGGTATCCAAGGTTCCACGGTTGAAGAACAGGCCTCTGTCTGTCTCGCTCTCCTGATGGGTTACAACGCATCGTTCATCGACCACGGAGAAAAGCGCGAACATGTCCAGAAGATATTAGATCGTTGCTGGGATATCCTCGATACTCTTCCCGCTTCACTATTGAAGCTCCGCTTGCTTACTGCCTGCTATGGTGAGGTATTCGACGAGCCTTTGGCTGACGAAGCCCGTGCAATTATCGCTTCTTGGGATTCGGTGTCACTTACCGGTGAACAGCAGGAGGCTATCAACGAGTTTCAGACTGTGGTGGATAATCCTTATCCGTGGGAGTATGTTGAAGAATAAATTTGGATGAACGAAAGATAATGATTTTTAAGTATGATACTTATCTGTAAGCACTCAAATTAGGGCTCAAAAATGATATATATCTTTGCTGCCAATCAACAACCAACTGTTATGGCTGTATGCCAATAGTTAAAAATCAATCGAATTCCCTTTAAGTTTTAATTATGAAAGGTATTGTTTTGGCCGGTGGTTCCGGCACTCGCTTATATCCGATTACCAAAGGAGTCAGTAAGCAGTTACTTCCGATATTCGATAAACCGATGATCTATTATCCTATCTCTGTACTCATGTTGGCAGGGATTCGTGAGATCTTAATTATCTCCACTCCTTATGATTTACCCGGCTTTCAACGTTTGCTGGGTGACGGTTCTGATTATGGAGTGCGATTTGAATATGCGGAACAACCTTCTCCTGATGGTTTAGCACAAGCTTTTATTATTGGTGAGAAATTTATCGGTGATGATTCAGTATGTTTGGTTTTGGGTGATAATATTTTTCATGGTAATGGCTTTTCGGCTATGTTAAAAGAGGCAGTCCGTGTTGCTGATGAAAAGCAAAAAGCCACTGTGTTTGGTTATTGGGTGAATGATCCGGAGCGTTATGGGGTTGCGGAGTTTGATAAAAGGGGTAATTGTCTTTCCATTGAAGAAAAGCCGAAAGTACCTAAAAGCAATTATGCCGTTGTTGGACTTTATTTTTATCCTAATAAGGTTGTGGAAGTTGCTAAGAACATAAAACCTTCTGCCCGTGGTGAGTTGGAAATAACAACTGTCAATCAACATTTTCTCAATGATAAAGAGTTGAAAGTGCAGACTTTGGGACGTGGCTTTGCTTGGCTGGATACAGGTACGCACGACTCTCTGAGTGAAGCAAGTACCTTTATCGAAGTGATTGAGAAACGTCAAGGGTTGAAAATAGCATGTCTGGAAGGCATTGCACTTCGTCAAGGGTGGATTAATTCTGATAAAATGAAGAAATTGGCTCAGCCTATGTCGAAAAACCAATATGGGCAGTACCTTTTGAAAGTAATTGATGAATTAGCTGCAGACTAATAATGAATATAATAGAAACTGATATAAAAGGTGTTATGATTATTGAACCTCGTTTGTTTAGTGATGAACGCGGTCATTTTTTTGAATCTTTTAATCAAAATATATTTGTAGAGGAAGTTTGTAAAACGATGTTTGTCCAGGATAATGAATCTAAGTCGAGTTATGGAGTGATTCGTGGTCTGCATTTTCAGAAACCACCTTTTGCACAAAGTAAATTGGTCCGGGTTGTGAAAGGCGCTGTTCTTGATGTAGCGGTAGACATACGTAGAAATTCTCCTTTTTTTGGCAAGTATGTATCTGTAGAACTTACTGAAGATAATCATCGTCAGCTTTTTATTCCTCGTGGCTTTGCTCATGGTTTTTCTGTCTTAAGTGAAGAAGTGGTTTTTCAGTATAAATGTGATAATCTTTATGCTCCTCAGTGTGAAGGAGCTATTGCTTGGAATGATCCAGATTTAGGTATTGACTGGAAAATACCAATGGAGAAAGTCGTTTTATCAGAGAAAGATTCTTGTCATTCAGTTTTAAAAGATACTGATTGGTTATTTGATTATCATGATAAACTTTATTAATATGGCATTTAAACGCAATATTCTTATTACTGGTGGTGCCGGATTTATTGGTTCTCATGTTGTTCGGCTTTTTATAAATAAGTATCCAGAATATCGTATTATCAATTTAGATAAACTAACTTATGCCGGTAATCTTGCTAATCTGCATGATGTGGAAAGTGCATCTAACTATACTTTTGTCAAAGCTGATATTTGTGATTTTGATAAACTGATAGATATTTTTTCTGAATATAAAATTGACGGAATTATTCATTTGGCGGCCGAAAGTCATGTAGATCGCTCCATTAAAGATCCGCTTACCTTTGCTCGTACTAATGTAATGGGTACTCTTTGCCTATTACAGGCAGCCAGGCAAATGTGGGAGGAGTGTCCGGAGAAGTATGATGGAAAGCGTTTTTATCATATTTCTACCGATGAGGTATACGGTGCATTGAGGTCTGATGGTACATATTTTACGGAATCTACTAAATATGATCCTCATAGTCCTTACTCAGCTAGTAAAGCAAGTAGTGATCATTTTGTTCGGGCTTACCATGATACTTATGGTATGCCAACCATTGTGACAAATTGTTCGAATAATTATGGGCCTTATCAATTCCCGGAAAAATTGATTCCACTTTTCATTAACAACATTCGACAAGGCAAACCATTACCCGTGTATGGTAAGGGGGAGAATGTGCGTGACTGGCTATATGTAGAAGATCATGCCCGTGCCATTGATCTGATTTTTCATAAAGGAAAGATTGCTGATACTTATAATATTGGTGGCTTTAATGAATGGAAGAACATTGATTTGATAAAAGTAATTATAAAAACTGTCGATCGTTTGTTAGGTAATGCAGAAGGAATCAGTGAGCATCTGATCACTTATGTTACGGATCGTGCCGGACATGATTTGCGTTATGCTATTGATTCTACAAAATTAAAAAAAGAATTGGGTTGGAAGCCTAGTTTACAGTTTGAGGAAGGAATAGAACGAACGGTTCGTTGGTATCTGGATAACCAAGAGTGGATGGATGCTATTACAACTGGAGAGTACGAAGAGTATTATAAAATGATGTACAAAGGATAGTAGCCTCGTGTCGGGAACACTAAAAGATAAAACTATCAAAGGGGTATGGTGGAGTTTCGCTGATAATATCTCAGGTTCGGGAGTATCCTTTCTTGTAGGTTTGATTTTGGCCCGTATACTCTCACCGGAGGAATATGGTGTCATGGCTATGATTGCTATCTTTATAGCGATATCAAATTCTATTATTGACAGTGGCTTTTCGAGCGCTCTAATTCGTAAGATAGATGTAAAGGATACTGATTATAATACCGTATTTTACTTTAATATAGTTATTTCCATCTGTCTTTATATTCTTCTTTGGATATGTGCACCGGCTATTAGTCGTTTTTTCTCGGAATCGTTGCTTATACCTGTTATCAGGGTTTTAGGACTGGTTTTGATCATAAATTCTTGTTCTATCATACAACGTACCGTGTTGGTTAGAAACATTGATTTTAAAACACAGACAAAAGTCTCATTGATAGCTTCTCTTGTAAGTGGTGGCGTTGGCATTACAATGGCTCTATATCATTGTGGAGTTTGGAGTTTGGTGGGTCAACAGTTATCCCGTCAATTTTTTAACTCAGTCCTTTTATGGATTTATGGGAAATGGCGACCATTATGGGAATTTTCATATAAGAGTTTTAAAGACTTATTTGGTTTTGGCTCTAAACTGCTATTATCAGGGCTTATCGATGTTTTTTATAAGAATGTATATTATATAGTGATCGGTCGTTACTACAGTGCAACTCAATTAGGGCAATATACGCGTGCAGAACAGTTTTCTACAATATTCTCTAGTAATTTAACTTCTGTGGTCCAGAGAGTTAGTTATCCGGTACTTAGTTCTATTCAAGAAGAACCGGAACGGCTACGGGATGCTTATCGCAAAATAATAAAGGTTACTATGTTAATAACATTTGCCTTGATGTTTGGTCTTGCAGCCATAGCAAAACCATTGATTGTTATTCTGATCGGAGAAAAATGGTTGATGGCTGTTCCGTTTTTACAGATTATATGTTTTTCAGAGATGCTTTATCCATTGCATGCTATAAATTTAAATATTTTACAGGTAAGAGGCTATTCCGGTTTATTTCTTAAATTGGAAATTGTAAAAAAAATAATTGCTGTTATCCCAATTATGATCGGAATATTCTGGGGTATCAACTATATGTTATGGGGTGCTGTTTGCATTTCATTAGTATCTTATATTTTAAATAGTTACTATTCTGGAAGATTAATAGATTATTCTACTGTAAAACAGGTTAAAGATATATTTCCTTGTTTTCTTGTTTCTTCCCTTGTAGCATTATTAATGTGGGGAATCACTTTCTTACATTTTAATTTTTTGGTGACTTTATTACTTCAGGTATCTGTTGGGATTCTGTTAGCCATCGTGGCTTATGAAAGAATGCGGTTGGAGGAGTATAAAGAAATACGTCGAATCATACTATCTATAATAAGAAAGAACTCATAAGCACTTATGATAATTAAATCTTTGTTGACGGTTCGTCACACGATAAATTCAATAGAAGAGATAAAAAATTGGATTGATTCTCGCAATAAAACTGTAAAAGTTCAAGTTGACTCGATTCCTTTTTCTTCGTTGGAAGGTTGGGAAACAGATGAGAATGGAACATTGAAGCATGTATCCGGACGTTTCTTTTCAATTGAGGGTATTCAAGTAGAAACAGATTATGGAGATATAAGAAAATGGACCCAACCGATTATTAACCAACCGGAAATAGGTTATTTAGGTATTCTCACAAAAGAATTTAATGGGATACTTTATTTTTTGATGCAAGCTAAGATAGAGCCGGGAAATGTAAATTGTGTACAGATATCACCCACTTTACAAGCCACTAAAAGTAATTATCTTCAGATTCATAAGGGTTTAAAACCTAGCTATTTAGACTATTTTGTAAATGCCACTCCCAAGCAGATAATATTGGATCAGTTACAATCAGAGCAAGGAGCCCGGTTCTTGAGAAAGAGGAATCGAAATATTATTATTAAAGTAGAAAGTGACGTTGAATTACATGAAGATTTCCGTTGGATGACATTGGGACAAATAAAGGAGTTGATGCGTTATGATAATATGGTGAATATGGATACACGTACTGTGTTATCAGGGTTGAAAGTCAGTGATTTTTTGTCCCCTACTGATGATATTGAGTGCATGTCTTCTTTAGGGAAGGGTATGATACTTTCTTCTGTAACCAATCATTGCTACTATTCCATGGAGGAACATCTGTCTTGGCTTTCATCTTTAAAATCAAAATATGATTTGCGGGTTCACTCTTATCCTTTATCGAAAATGAATGATTGGCAAATATTGCCTGACGAAATATCGAGAAAAGATAATAAATTTTTTAGAGTGATTGGGGTTAAAGTTACCATATCCAATCGCGAAGTCTCTTCTTGGTGTCAGCCTTTGATACAACCCATGCAGCGGGGAATTTGTGCTTTCATTTTAAAAAAAATAGATGGAGTTTATCATTTCCTGGTACAGGCAAAACTGGAATGTGGAAATTTTGATGTATTGGAGTTAGCACCTACTGTTCAATGTTTGACTGGAGATATTAATAATCCTCAATTAGTCCGTCCCCCTTTTCTTGATTATGTATTGAATGTTTCTAAAGAGCAAATCGTCTACGATACATTGCAATCAGAAGAAGGAGGACGTTTTTATAAAGAACAAAATCGTAATTTGTTAGTTGAGGCTGATGATTCGTTCTCTTTGGATCTTCCGAAGCATTACACTTGGATGACTTTAGGACAAATTTATCAATTCCTTCGTTTTAATAATTATTTCAATATCCAGTCCAGAAGTTTGATTGCTGCTCTGAACTATTTACATAATTAAAGGCATGGAAAATATATATAAAGTGGGAGTATTGGGGTGTGCAAATATAGCAATTCGTTCTTTACTTCCGGCATTTCTTAAAGCAGACCGATTTCAGATATTGGCTGTAGCCAGTCGGCAACTTGACAAAGCAAAGGAACTGGCAGGGCAATATAGCTGTAAGGCATATGGAGGTTATGAAGAGCTTTTGGAGGATCCTAATATTGATTTAGTATATATTCCGCTTCCAACCGGGCTGCATTACGAGTGGGTAATGAAAGCGCTGCATCGGCATAAACATGTAATAAGTGAGAAATCTTTAGCCGCTGATTATGGAGAGGTAGAGGAGTTGGTACAGATCGCTCGTAAAAATGGGTTATTATTGATTGAAAATTTTCAGTTTCGTTTTCATTCACAGCATCAATGGGTGCGCGATTGTTTACAACGAAATGAGATCGGTGATATTAGATGTTTTAGGAGTTCTTTTGGTTTTCCTCCTTTTGCTGATTCTAGTAATATACGATATTCTCGGAAATTGGGTGGTGGGGCGCTATTGGATGCGGGTGCATATACAGTGAAGGCTATGCAAGTAATATTGCCTGAATATACCTTCAGTTTAAGGGCCGCATCTCTGTTTAGACCTTTTGGTGCTGAAGTCGATATTTGGGGAGGAGCTTATTTCCATTGTAATGATGGAATTGTAGCGGAGCTTGCTTTTGGTTTTGATAATTATTATCAATGTAATTATGAAATATGGGGTAGTACAGGCAAACTTATTGTAACTCGGGCATTTACTGCTCCTATGGATCTTAACCCCATTATAATTCTGGAAAAACAAGGGTATAAAGAAGAGTTTAATTTACCTAAAGACGATCATTTCGATAATATGTTGAAATATGTTACCCAATGTCTTGATAAACGCGAATATGAACAGGAATATGCTCAGAATTTAGCTCAGTCTTACTATTTATGTCAAATAAAACAGTATTGCCATGAAGAAGAATAATATTTATGTTACAATGCCCACATTAGCTTCGTTGGGTGATGTCAATGCATTGTTGGAAGGAGTTTGGGAACGTGGTGTTATGACTCATAACGGTCCGCTGGTACAACGTTTTGAGAAAGAAGTTGCAGAATTTCTGAATCTTAAAAATGTAGTGACAGTCACAAATGGCACTATAGCTATACAGATGGCAATCAAAGCATTAGGGCTGAAGGGGGAAGTTATCACTACTCCTTTTACATTTATTGCAACCATTAGTTCCATTATATGGGAGGGGTGTACCCCGGTTTTTGTAGATATTGATCCGGAGACTTTAAATATTGATCCGGATAAAATAGAAGAAAAGATAACCGAACATACTTGTGCTATATTACCGGTACATGTATTTGGCAATCCATGTGATATTGAGAAGATAGAGGAAATAGCACGACGCAATGACCTAAAGGTAATTTATGATGCGGCACATGCCGTTGGTGTGAATTATAATGGTAGATCAATTTTTGAGTATGGAGATATTTCCACAACAAGTTTTCATGCTACGAAAATGTTGAATACAGCAGAAGGTGGAGCTTGCTTTGCTGTGGACGACGGGTTGCATGAGAAGTTGAAGAGACTTCGCTTCTTCGGTTTTGATGATGGAAAAGAAGTCATTGATGATGGAACAAATGGAAAGATGACCGAAGTCCATGCGGCCATTGGTATTGCTAATCTAAAACTTTTGCAGTCAGCTTTAGATGACCGGAAAGAAAAGTATTTTCTATATAAAGAGTTGCTTTCTCGTTATCCGGAGTTGAAATTCCAACGGATTAATCAAGATTGTAATTATAGCTATTTTCCAGTGATCTTTCCTACAGAAGAAATATTATTATCCGTAGAGCATAGGCTGAATCAGAATGGTATTTTTCCGAGAAGATATTTTTATCCATCTGTCAATACGTTCATGAAACAGCTTCCTTATACAGAAATGCCCATATCTGAAGATATATCAAGGAGAATTCTTTGTCTACCGCTATATTATTCTTTGTCTAAGAGTGATATTAGTAGAATAGCTGATACTATGTACCTTGAATAGGACTCTTTTTATTATGAGAAATAAGATGAAGGTACTTTTTTTAATCTCATATTATAAAATTGGTGATGGAGCATCCAATGCATTGAATGAGTTTATTAGGAATAGTACCTTTATTGATGATTATGATATTCTCTGTAGGTGGAAAGTAAGTTCAGATCCAGATTTACATATCAAACAATTTGATGAAGTCGATTCTATTACGGATTATTTAAGAAAGAAATCATTTAGTTGTATACATTACTTTAAAGCTCGAAATTCGGATATTTTTTATCGTGTAGTAAAATCTGCAATGCAGGTGTCATTGCAAATCCCTGTGTTGACTACCGTATGTCAACGCCCTTCATTCAAAAGTTTGCTTTTAAGTCCTTTTGAAATTCAACACTCGTCCTATATTGTCTTGATAGACAAAGCTTCATATAATGATTCGATTATTAGATTTATACCCCAGGAAAGAAGAAAGCAAATATATTTTAGCGGGGATCCTAGACTTTGTGAGCAAACATCTGGAATTTCATTCAAGAGAAATGAAAATGGGCCTATAATTTTCGGCAGAGGGACTTCTTTGTCCAAATGCCCATTAAATATGATTGATATTTTTGACCGAATCTCCATTTCCAATAAAATATTTTGTATAGTTGGTATTCCTAAGGGGGATAATTGGGTTCGTCGAAAAGCAAAAGGTAGAAATGATATTATTATATATGATTTATTACCTTATGAAGAATGGTTAAAGGTTTGTGCGACTTTTGATGTTTGTCTTTATCAGATACCTGTGGATAGCCACGCTTCAATAGATGCTAATTTGGGACTAGCTATGTTAATGAATAAACCTGTAGTTTATTATGGTTCAGAAGCTCCTAAAGAACGTTTTATACATGGAGAAAATGGGTTTATAGCTGAGACATATGATGAAATAGTAAAATATGCAACTTTATTAGGTAAAGATGAAGATTTAAGAAAAAGAATTGGAGTACAAGCTCGTAAAACTACAGTAGAGTTAATAGAAGGCTTGAACAGGAAATCTCAATATGCAGAATTGTATTATAACTTGAAGCCTGCTTTGCCATGCCGTATCCCTCTATGTTATAGGTTTACATATCTTCTTAGATGCTTTCGTCCTTTAATCCGAATGATTTTGAATTGGTATCCTAAGGTAATAATAAATTGATTGGCTGTTTATATGGATGTTTCTGTTATAATTGTGAACTATAATACAATAGAACTGACTTTAAATTGTATTAATAGTATTTTTACACATACATTAGGAATTGATTTTGAAGTAATAGTTGTTGATAATAATTCTGATGATGGAAGTGGTGAGATATTGAGACTTGATAAGCGGATTGTGTTTATCCAGAATTTAGCGAATGAGGGCTTCGGAAGTGCGAATAATATAGGTTATCAGTATGCAAAAGGTAAGTATCTGTTTTTATTAAATTCTGATACTATTCTTTTAAATAATGCTATTAAATTATTTTATGATTATGCAGAACAACATTTATCTTCTTGTGTATATGGAACAATGTTGTTGAATCCGGATAATACTTATGGACACTCTTACGGGAAATTCCCCACAATTTTAAATCGTTTAGGTTTTATATTGACTCTCCCATTTCCTAACAAGAAAAGTGAAGAGAAATTATTTGAGGGGGCTTTCCATGTAGATTATATAACAGGTGCAGATATGTTTTTGACTCGTGAGACATTTGAAAAAGCCGGTCTTTTTGATACAGCTTTTTTTATGTATTATGAAGAAACTGATTTGCAAAAGCGGATGAGTCAGATGGGAATTGAGCGGATCATTATTGATTCACCTAAGATTGTTCATTATAATGGAGGGAGTTCTAAAAGAAAACGCTCAAATAGAAATGATTTTCGTGGCTTTGAAAGTTTGTTCCGATATATGAAAAAGCATAATTCTTATATGAGCTATTTAAGTTTTAGAATTTTGTCATTTTTGATTTTATTCCCATTGGTTTTTTATTGGACTGGAAGAAAGGCTAAACTGCGATTTCTACATACTATTTTAACTTCAATAAATTGATATGTCTAAAACGGTATTTTTTTATTCAAGTGTACAGACAAAGAAAATGTTTTCTATTCAAAGTTATTATCGCAATGATATATTAATTTTGAAAGATTTGGGTTATAAAGTTGCTTTGAGTAAAAAATCTTTTGATTTTTTATTGTTCTGGAAATATGATATTGCATTTATATACTTCTATAGATATGGGTTGATAGCTGCTTTGTTTGCAAAACTATTCGGGAAAAAGGTTCTTTTTACAGGAGGTATTGATGCACTAGACAAGAATGTTGCTACTCCAAGACAAAGATATATTCAGAAGATTCTCTTTAAATTATGTAACTTGTTTAGTGATACAAGCATCTTAGTCTCACAGACAGATCAATCTAATGTGAAAGATATTTATGGGGGAAAATTACCTTCTAACTGTGCGCTTTCTTTTCATGTTATAGATTTTGATAGTTTTGAGTTTAAAGGTGATTTCTTGGAGAAGAAACATTATTTTGTAACAATAGCTTGGATGGTGAGTATAGAAAACGTTTATCGTAAAGGGGTAGATAGGGCAATACGTATATTTGCATCAATAAGGGAAAGAATTCCTGATTATAAATTTTACATAGTTGGACCATCTGGGGCTGGGAGCGATTATATTCAGAGTTTGATTTCCGAATTGCATTTGGAAGAATCAGTCATATATTTGGGTACTATCCAAGAGCACAACAAGATAAATCTGTTGAAGGAGAGCCAATTTTATATTCAGCTATCTGCATATGAAGGGTTTGGTATAGCTGCTATGGAGGCTTTGGCTGCAGGATGTTGCGTAGTGCATAGTGGAAGGGGAGGACTTCGTGATTGTATGGGAAGCTTTGGATATAAAGTAGATATTGATAATGAAGATACAATATCCCGACTTATATTAGAGTTGTGTAGGAAGAAAACTGATGTGGAGCATTTAAAGAGTGGTATTCAATACGTAAAAAGCAACTTCTCTTATCAGACGCGTTTGGGAAGTTTTAAACAAATATTCAGGAAACTATAGACTATGTGGTTTGCTTATTACATCATAGGGTCTGTTTTGTTTTTTTCTTTCCTGTTTTATTCGGTAAATGGCTGGAAACGTTCTATAAGAGATATTTTATATTTGTTCTTTACTTTTTTTCCACTTCTACTGTTTAGTTCATTGAGGTATCCCAAGTATGGTACAGATACGTATGTATATTCTGATATGTTTGGCGTTTTTGCTCATGGGAATTATGCTTTTTATGAAAATCCTTACACTTATGAAGCAGGTTTTATGCTACTGTCTAAAATAATTTCCTTGATGACATCCAATTTTCAGATGTTCTTATTGGCTTTGAATCTTTTTTATATTTGGTCATGTGTTTGTTTTATTAGAAAGTATTCATCTTCAGTTTGGTTGAGTGTATTTCTATTTGTGGGAATGGGGTTCTTCGATCAGAGTATGAATGTTCTGAGGCAATTTTTTGCTTTATCTATTATTTTATGGGCCTATAGATATTTAGATAGAAGAGTTATTGGGAAATTCTTGCTTCTGGTGATATTTGCTTCTTTATTCCATTTATCATCAATTATATTTATAGTTATGATCTGGATAGACCGAATACCTCTTAACAGGAAAGTATTTTTAGGTTATTTAGCTATATTACTGATTTCATTTGCTTTTTCAGGAAAAATACTACAATTTGTTTTAATGGAATTCGGTGTGTATGGACAGTATTTGATGAGCAGTGATTTTGGAATAGTCGAAGAGTCGAAATTAGCCAGTGTATTGCATTTGCTTGTCGATATTGCAGTGTTGTGCTTTTGCTTTTGGGGTTGGGGAAATGTAGCTGTAAGAACCCGGGGTAATATATTGATGGTGAAGTTATTAATGGTGAGTAGCATCTTTTGGGCATTAGCTACTAATTTAGGAGTGTTGGGAAGGATAACCGCATATTTTGACATCTTCGCTATTGTTCTTTTACCAAATGTTTTATTCTCTTTGGGCAATAATACGAATAAATTGATATCGGTCATCATGATTGTATCACTTTTTGTTATGAAATATTTCGTTATTTCTTATTTGCGTCCTGAATGGTTTGGTATCTATCCTTACCATTTCTACTTTGAATATTTATAGTGTATGAAAAAAATTGTTTTGGTCAATCAATCAACGGGATATTTAATGATTGATATAGTGAATGCTTATGCCGAGAAATATTCCGATGTTGTTTTGCTTGCGGGTAGTTTTGATACGTTAGGGAGAACATTGAACAACTCTGTTAAAATACATAAAATAGTTACTTATGTTCGTACTTCATTTTTTATGCGCACATTAACGTGGTTTGCGGCTACTTTGCAGGTTTTTTTCTTATGTATTTAGAACCATAGAACAACCAAAAGCAATCAGAAATATCCGAGTATAAATCTTTAATTACCAGCATATTCTAAAATTTAACACTTTTCGGTTGCCATTTGTCGCTTCCCAATTTTCCACATATTTTTGATACATATTTCTGACGTGGAGAATTTGCGGAGCTTATTTTTTGTCACATCGTGCAGGTAGTTGACAAGGGTTTACAACCGTTTACGATAAGCGACAATAACCGCCCCGATATGCGGAAACAGTCACACTGTGTAGAAAAGCGACAACGGTTGACTTCCGTTCACATCCGTTTACCATTTCAGAGATATAGGATTGAAGAAATGAACCATTAAACGATAAAACGGTATGAAAGCAACCAGAAAATGCAGTTTTTGCGGCAAGTCCTTTGTAACCCGAAGCGGTATGCAAAGATATTGCAGTGAGGCTTGTCAGGCAGAAGCCAAACGAGCCAGAGTGATGCAGAAGAACAACCTCTTCAAAGTCGCCCAACCCTTGATGGAGATACAGCATCAGGAGTATCTCACCTTTTCCAAAGCAGCCATCCTCATGGGCTGTTCCCGACAGTACATTTACAAACTTGTAGCCATCGGCAAGCTGAAAGCCTCACGCATCAGCAACCGCATGGCATTCATCCGCAGAGCCGACATCGAGCAGATGTTGGAGGGCAATCCCTATCACCGCATCCTGCCCGGCAACACCTCCACACCAAGGAAATCATCTTCATCTTCCTTACCTGCCAAAAGAGAAAAAAGGGAAAAGGAAAGCGAAGAAGTGTTGGACTTCTATTCGGGCGAGGAGGTGATGTCCCTTTTTAAGGTAAAGCAGTCGTGGCTTTACACTTCCGCCAAGCGTAACCATATCCCCATCTGCCGTATCGCAGGAAAGAACTATTACAGCAAGAAGCATATTGACGAGTTTTTCGGTGTGGCAGTTGATATTAGCGAAATTACCGACTGGCTACTGACCGAGGAGGTGGAGGAACTGTTCGGCATGAAGCCGACCGCACTCCGTGCCTACACCTATCGCCATAAGATACCCACTAAAAGAGAGTACGGGCGTACCTATTACTCCAAATCACATTTGAACGAACTCCGCAGAACTGACCTTGTGAACGATGAACGCTACTATACCGTTGAGCAGGTGCAGCAAATCTATGGTCTTTCGTCAGCCAACATCTGCCATATCGTCAAGGTAAAGCACATCGAAAAGATAAAGGTGGGTGTGAAAAACCTGCTTTTGCGCTCAGATGTGGAGCGTGTCATGGCTGAAAGGAACAAATAACCGTGAAAAATCGGGATTATCGAAAATTATTTCAAAATGATGTATCGTGGAGGTATTCACGGATATTTCACGTTGTTCCTTTGCCATCGGAAACATGGATACAACTCCAAAATGTATACAACCAATTAAAACATAATTATTATGAGTAAATGCAAAACAGTTACCTTGCGTAAGCGCAAGATTAAGAACGGGACACAGTATTCACTATGCCTTGACTACTATCCCGGCTACCGTGACAATGTCACCATGAGAGTGATTACACGTGAAGCCTTAGGAATTTACATCTTCGCCAAACCTGCAAACCAGCAGGAACGGGACTTCAACGCACGCATGATGAAGAAAGCGGTCATCCTGCGCAACCAGCGCTACGAAGCCATTTTCAATGAAAACAACGGCTTTTTTGACAAGACCAAGATGAAGGGCGATTTCCTTGCCTATTTCAAAGGACTGGCTGACCGTAAGAATATCAAGTGGCAGCACGTTTACAAACACTTCGAGCGGTTCGTGAACGGCAAATGCACCTTTGAAGAGGTGGATGTGGACTTGTGCCGCAAGTTCATGGAGTATCTGCTTAACGCCCCTCAAACCATCCACACCAACCAAAAGCTGCATATCAACTCCGCAGCAGGCTATTGGTCAACTTTCCGTGCGGTACTTCATACAGCCTACCGTGACCGGAAGATAAAGGAGAATCCCAACGGCTCCTTAGACCGCATCGAGTGCATTCCCACCATCAGGGAACATTTGAGCCAAGAGGAACTGATACGACTTGCTGAAACTCCTTGCGAAGAAGAGGTCTTGAAAAGGGCGTTCCTTTTCGCTTGTCTTACAGGATTGAGGAAGAGCGACATCAGGCAGCTCACGTGGCTGCAGATACAGCCATACACCAACGGCAGGATGTTCGTTACCACCCGTATGCAGAAGACCAAGGAGATAGTGCATAACCCCATCAGCGATGAAGCCTACGGACTGTTGGGAGAACGTGGCGAGGGGCTAATCTTTGAGGGTTTCAAGGACAAGATGCTGCAAGGACCACTCCAACGGTGGCTCACGGCAGCAGGGATAACCAAGAAAATCACCTTTCATTGCACCCGTCACAGCTTCGGAAGCCTGCACGTGGAAATGGGAACGGACATGGCTGTCATCCAAGCCTATCTTGGTCATAAGAACATTACCACCACACAAATCTATTCCAAGATAGCAGCGCAGCAGATGTGTCAGGTGGTGGACAAGATAACCTTGAAGCGCAAGGAGGCATAAATATCTCACATTGACAGGTATTCAGAGGGGCGGTTATGGCTACAAGGCTATAATCGCCCTCTCTGTTTTTGGCTTGATGCCACCATTTATAAGCCCCTCAGAGTATGAAACGGAGTATGATATGATGACATTTAGTGAAATACATTGAAAAAGACCGTTCCAACCGCAAATAACGGGCAATAATTGGGAAAAATAGCATTAACTTTGCACAAAATAAAATAGGAACATTCAATCTCTCAATGAAATATGGAATCATCAATCAAGGACAAATACATCATCTTGGGCTTTGTCTGCTTTGCCATCGTCTTAATATCTTCCATTGCCACGCTGGTAATAGCGGACAGCTTCAACCAAGACAACTTTGTCAGGTGGATAGTATTCGTATGCTGTAACCTGTTGGGATGGTTGCTCTATTTCTCCTTTCAGACGCTCATCTTTGATACATACGAAATCTACAAAATCAAGTTCGGAAAGAAAGAAACGACTGTCGAAGCCATAGAGGTGCAGGAAGAACTGTCACAAAATACACTTGAAGAAGCCACATCTGTACCTGCACCTACATCAGTTCCTGAGCTTGTACCCGAATCATTCCCGACAAAAGAAGAGGCACCTATCCAAACACAGCCGATAGAGTTGACCATTGCCCCGGATCTTCACGAGAAGAACCGTGCCGACTATGTAAGCAGGGAACAGCGGGAAAACGAAGGGCGCATCCGCATGGTCATGGAGTATTGCCATTATTACCTGCCCCGTATTGCCGACCAAGAAACCGTGAACCATATCTGCACGGAGGTGGACAAATGGATGGAAGATTTCGACTACAAGCCGAAGCCCGTATCAAGACCGCTTACCAAAGACATCAACAACATTCCACTCCGTCATTTTGTATGGAATATCTCCGAGCGTTTCCTGTACAAGAAATACTATAACGGGGATAACCGTGCCAAGTTCATCAAAGCCCTTTTCCCGAAGGCGTTTGCCGATACGGATTTATCGACCATCAAGAATTTCAAGGTAGAACCGCTAAAGACGGAAATTCCCATTGATGAACCCGAAAACGGCAAACTTGATTTCCACTATCCCGAGGATTATGTGCGGAATTAGGATGATCACGACACCAACGACAACCATCAGGTAACTCATAACATCCTGTTTTACATCGTTTCCCGAGTAATTTTACCCGTCATTTATGGCTGGTCTTAATTATTCGGGAATTATTTTGCAATGACGTGTCGTGGAGATATTCACGGATATATCATTTCAGTCCTTTGCGCCAAGTCTTACAAAAGAGACAAGTACGCAAATGGAAAAAACAATCCTTACCTTCAACGACCTCCCCGAGGTTGTGGCTCAGCTTCGAGACGAGGTTAAGAGCCTTAGAAGCCTGCTCACCGAGCAGCGCAGTGTGAACAATGTCCAAGCGGTGGACACCCACGTACCCATGTCGGTGGACGAGGCGGCAGAGTATTTAGGTATCCCCAAAGGTACACTCTACATGAAACTTTCGGAAGGAAGTATTCCTGCCACCAAGCCCGGCAAACGCTATTGCCTTTACCGTGACGAACTTGACAAATGGCTGGAATCCTCCCGAAAGAATCCCGTGCCGTTATCAGACGAAGAGCTGAACGAGTCCATATCCTCTTCACACCGCCGTAAACCCAACCCACGTAATTGGTAAACGGTATGGAAGAGGACAAGAACTATATCAACCTGATACATGGCGACCTCGCAAAAGCCACCCAAGCGCAGAACGGTATGCCCGACAGTGTAGGCATGATGCACATCAAGACAGCCAACCAGACCATTCTTGAAGCATCCTTGCAGCCTACACCCCGTGCGCTGTGGGATTGCTTTTGGTATGAGGGGGAACTCTCCTGCCTGTTTGCCGACTCCAATGTGGGCAAGTCCATCCTTGCCGTGCAGATAGCAGACCGTATCGCCCGAACCGACAATGTGCTGTATCTGGACTTTGAGCTTTCAGAAAAGCAGTTCCAACTCCGTTATACCAACGAGCATGGCAACCTCTACACCTTTCCCGAGAAGCTGTATCGTGTATCGCTTGACTGCAATTCCCTGTTGGATGCCAACTTTGAGGAAGCCATTATCGGCAGTATAGAACAGATGGCACAGCAGACCGCCTGTAGGATATTCATTGTTGATAATCTTACTTACCTGTGCTGTGCCATGGAAAAAGGCGATGCGGCAGGACGGCTGATGATACACCTCAATAATCTCAAAAATAGATACGAGCTGTCTATCCTTGTGTTGGCGCATACTCCCAAGCGTTCATTGGACTGTCCCATCACGTCCAACGACCTTGCAGGTAGCAAACGGCTCTACAATTTCTTTGACAGCGTGTTCGCCATTGGAAAAAGTGCCCAAGACGGAGGGCTTCGCTATGTGAAGCAGCTTAAAGTGCGCTATGGCACGTTCTCTCATGATGCGGATAATGTAATCGTTTACGAGATTGACAAGGTGGATGCTTTCTTGCAGTTCGTGTTCAGGGGCTATTCCACGGAAAAGGAACACTTGAAAAAATTGGGCGACAATGAATCAAGCCAAAGGGATTGCCAAATTCTGCAACTCTCCCAATCGGGCAAGTCCGTCAGGGAGATAGCCTCACAGGTGAATTGTGGCAAGTCCACCGTAAACCGTATCATCCAGCGCAGCAAAGAGAGTAAAAACGCAGGTGTCCCACTGTCCCAACCCTTAGAGTGTGGGACAATGGGACAGGATGGGACAGCCGACAATCAACCATCAAAAACGGACTAAGCTATGGGCAATTATTCATTACAGAAGTATAAAGGAACGGCAACACGGCATACCTGCCCCAAATGCGGAGACAGGCATTCTTTCGTCTATTACGTGGACGAAAATAATGTGCCGTTGCATCCATCGGTCGGCAGATGTAACCACGAAAGCGGTTGTGGGTATCACTACACTCCGAAAGAGTATTTTCAAGAGCATCCTGAACACAGAACTACCAATGATTTCTCTTTTGACAGGCAAAGAGCAGAGCAGAAGAAAGTGAAGCAGCAAAGTAAGCCGACAGCCATCGGCTATATTCCCCCTCACTATGTGGAGAAGTCGCAAAGCGAGCGTAGCAATTTCTTCCGTTTCCTCTTCACACTCCTTACTTCCTACTATGGCAGCAAGGCGAAAGAGGTGTTGAAGCGGTTGTTGGAGGAATACCGTTTGGGGGCAACCCGTGACGGCTCTGTTATCTTTTGGCAGATAGACAGGACGGGCAAGGTACGCACGGGAAAGGTGATGCAGTACAATCCCGAAGACGGACACCGTATCAAGGGAGGACAGACATCGGCAGTGAACTGGATACACAGCATACTGAAAAAGCAGCGTGTGTTGGCAGAGGATTGGCAGCTATCTCAATGCCTTTTCGGGGAACACCTGTTGAAACCCCATCCCGACAAGGTGGTGGTCTTGGTGGAATCCGAGAAGAGTGCCGTCATCGGTTCTGCCATCTTCCCCGATTATGTATGGCTGGCTACGGGTGGCAAGAGTCAGATGAGAGAAGAGAAACTCCGTGTACTGTCAGGGCGAACCGTGCTTCTCTTTCCCGATTCCGATGCTTATGCCGAGTGGAAACAGCGAGCCGAGAGCATGTACTTTTGTAAGGTGGTGGTTTCGGACATCATCGAAAGGAATGCCACCCCGAAACAAAAAGAAGCCCATATCGACATAGCCGATTGGATTATCTTTCAGATACGGGAGGGCAAGGTGATGAGTACCGCCAACCACTTGGTTGAGGCTGAGAGAATCCTCCAGCGGATGATAGAGAAGAATCCCGTCCTGCAAAAACTGATAGACGATTTAGACCTTGTGCTGGTCGGTGCATCTCCAATCGGCAACGATGATGAAAAACCTCCCTGACGGAGGAGAGCGGAAGCCGTAGGCTGGAGTTTGCAGACAATGGCTTGCCATTGATATAGCCCACTATAACTACACGCTTCGCTTCCGTAGTTGTGGGCTCTCCCGAGGGGATTAGGACTTTGCCCTAATAACCCACAAGGCTTTGCCCTTGACCCACTCAGGGCGTTTCACCCCTGAGAACCCAGAGCAAAGAGTGACCTTCTCTTTGCAATCTCCGCTTATGGGTTACACCCCTAAGAACCCTCGTACAAATGAGAGCAGAGGTAAGCTTGCTTAACCTATGCAGAATGCAGTCGAGGGTCACTGAAAGTAACCTCTGCGGTTATGAGCGGAGCAAATGAATTCAGTTAAACAACCCAAATCAAATTTTAAGAAAATGGCAACAAAATCAAGCATACATATCAAGTCCTGCAATGTCAAATCAAGTGGGGCTCATAACCGAAGAACTGCCGAGTATATGCGTAATATCGGCGAGTCCAGAATCTACATCGTGCCTGAACTCTCTGCCGACAACGAGCAGTGGATAAATCCCGGCTTCGGCAACCCCGACTTGCAAGCGCACTATGACCACATCAAGCGGATGGTTAAGGAAAAGACTGGCCGTGCCATGCAGGAGAAAGAGCGTGAGCGCAAAGGCAAGAACGGTAAAATCATCAAAGTGGCAGGATGTTCGCCCATCCGTGAGGGTGTACTTCTCATCAGACCGGACACTACACTGGCAGATGTGCGCAAGTTTGGCGAGGAATGTCAACAACGTTGGGGCATCACTCCGCTTCAAATCTTCCTGCACAAGGACGAGGGGCATTGGCTGGGCGGACAGCCCGAAGCTGAGGACGAAGAGAGTTTCCAAATCAGTGGCAAGTGGTTCAAACCGAACTACCACGCTCATATCGTATTCGATTGGATGAACCACGACACAGGAAAGAGCCGAAAGCTCAATGACGAGGATATGACAGAGATGCAAACCTTGGCAGCCGATTTACTCTCTATGAAACGAGGAAAATCCAAAGCCGAGACAGGCAAGGAACATTTGGAACGCAACGATTTCATCATAGAGAAACAGAAAGAGGAGATGAACCGCCTTAATGCCACAAGACTATACCGTGAGCATCAGTTGGAACAGGCGAATCAAAAGATGCAGGAGGCGGAAAATGTTACCAACGCTCTCATGGAGCAAGCCAGCCAAAAGCAACAACAGAGTGAAGACCTTGACAGGGCTATCAGCGAGAAACGCTCCAAACTGAACAAGGAAAAAGGGAGCGAACTTTTGGATGCCGCTGTCGGCTGGGCTACAGGCAGGTCAAAAGCTCTGAAAAGCGAAATTGAGGATTTGCGTGATGAGATTTCCACGCACGAGAACACTATCGAGAGGTTGCAGTGTAAAATCCAGACAATGCAGAGCGACCATCACCGTGAACTGATGAAGCTGGAGGGTAAGCACCAGTCCGAACTGAACCGCAAGGAGGCAGAGCATACGCAGGAAACCACAAGACTTAAAAATCGGATTGCTTGGCAGAACCATATTATTGGCTGTCTCAGTTTTCTGCTACTCAAAACAAGCGACATCTTCCGCAAGGCTGTAAACGGCATCATCCGTTTGGCAAAGGATTATTACAAGCCACGTTTTGACTCGGAGCAGGTATCGGACATCAAGAGTGCGCTTAACCTGTTTGGGAGTGACAAACAATCTCACCGTGCAGCCGGGGATTTCCTGTATATTTCAGCCAAGCAAAAAGGAAACTTGGATAGCCGTGAGCAGGTCAAAGCCCAACGAGAGGTCGAAAATGTGGTGGAAGGTCGCTACGACTACCAGCAAAAGAGGGGCTTCTCAATGGGAAGATAACCGATAATGCTATGTCAGTGATAATAATCGTAAGATTTTGACGTACAACCGAATAAAAAGAGTAACTTTGTAAATAAATTAAAGAAGATTATGACTAAAAAGAAAAAACATACCAAGAAGAAAAGACAGCAGCCTAAAACCAAGAAACAAAAGGTAATGGCTAAGCAATCCATCAATGGCTTTAATCTATTTGAAACACAAATGCGCGCTATGGGTAAACGCTTGCTTGAGGTCTTTAAGGATAAAGATACTGTCAATGCAACTTTAAGAGAGCATATTGAGACGATTGAGGGCTATTTCAGGAAATATGATTCTGTGCAGTTGCTTGGAAGCATTGGATTATATTTATTAGATAACCTTCCCAATCTTGAAAAGTATTTTATGGCACAGATGAATGGCACAGAGATGCATCTGGACGAAAATGCTGAAGTGATAGCGGAATATGCAATGAACTTTGGTCTTTCAATGCCAAATGATGGCATAGATAATCCCACAGATGAAGTAGTTAAGGATTTGAGAAATCGATTGAGGGCCTTGTTCATGACATATATCTATCAAGATATGCCTTTAGTTGATGATCCTATGCAGTCCATTGATTGGATGATTCATATGGATACTATAGCTGTTCGTGGTGATGGTTATCAAAATCATGTATATGAAGTATTTAAAGAAATGTTCTTCCCTCATACAACCTTTTACCAACAACAATTTGGATATAGTGTTGACCAACTATTTGAATTCTTTATGGATCTGGAAAATAGAGTTATATGCAAGATTGCTAGTCAAGAGAATATCTATGGCATAACAAAAATGCATGAACGGTGGAAGAAATGGGACGAAAAGACATTTGGTCCTATTGACGATGAAGCTACATTAGAGAATCGAGATTTCTCAAAAGGTCTGTTTGGCGCGTTCTTTGAGGCAAACCCGGATGTAGCACACACGGAAGACGGTATGCATTTCCTAATGTATCAACCAAATGATTATGGGAATTCTGATAAGATATTTTGGGTTTATCCTCAAAACGAAGTGGAAACAAGAATTCTAGATTCTCTTTCTATGGAATTTGGCGATAATTCTGCTTTTCTTGCAGAAAGCGAATTCAAAGGCAGTATTATGAATGGTCATAGTATTTTTGAGAAACCATTTGTTAAAGATGGTGATAAATACTATTGCTTTACTCCTATGATTCCTCATAGAAATCTGTTCTTGATTGCAGAAAAACTTATGATGCGCGATGGAGCCTATTACCAGAAGAATTTCCAGCAGAATACAAGTCCGATTAGCCGAGACTTTTATATTGAGAATAAAGTAAAGTCTGTTATGGAGTCATTTCTGTCAGATGTCACATTTTATTCTTCTGTACATTACAAGATAGTAGAGGATGAGGTAGAAAAGAATCCAGAACTAGATATTCTTGGCGTTTCAGATAAGGCCGTCTATATTATAGAAGTTAAAGCCCATGAACTTTCTTATAAGGACAGAGTTAGGTTGGATGGAGCCAAGTATAAATTCAAGGCCTCTGTTGCTGAGGCATGTAAACAATGCTGCAGGTCAGTTGATTTTATCAATAACTCAACAGAACCTATATTTGGCACACAACAAGGGGCAGTTTTAATTAACAAGACAAAACCAATATACAAGATAGCTGTAACCTTTCAGCATTATTCTTCGTTGTTGGGACAGATGGATAAACTTGTGGCTGCTAGTTTGATGGAGGAACGCTTCCGTGATACATGGGTTGTGTCATTATTTGACTTGATGGTTGTTGCTGACTTTGTTGAATCAGAAGATGAATTTTTATCTTATCTTGACATGCGAAAGATTATTAATACTAATCATAGTACATTTCATGATGAACTTGATTTGCTGGGTCAATTTCTCAATGAGAATCTGGCTGATAAGGTAATTGCCAATAAGCCAATGATGATTATCGGCGGATCTAGTGATATTGATGAGGAATATGCTAAGGATTTCTATCTGCCAATAAATCTTAGCTCCGAAAAGGAGTGAATGTATCAAATTGACATGAACCCAGAAAGTTTTTTGTCTAACTTTTGAGGTTCATGTCAACCTGTAGCTTTTATATTACAGAATTATTATTGCAATAATTATTGTGTACTAATTATCATCAGAATCTGCATATAGTTCGCATTGACGGATAACGGTTTCGAGGGCTGCTTCTTGTTCTTCAGGCGGGTACTTGTACTTTTTGAGCAATCGTTTTACCATAGAGCGCATCTTGGCACGAGCCGATTCTTTCTGCCGCCAGTCAATCGTTTTACTGCTACGTAAGGCTTCGGTCAGTTCCTTAGCCATAGCAACAAGTTGGTCGTTTTCGTAGAAATCTCTTACGGCTTGCGGTTTTGTCAAAGCATCGTAAAATGCTTGCTCTTCCTCTGTCAGTCCCAACTCTGACGCTTGCTCAGCATTCGCTTTCAGCTCCTGCGCCATTTTTAGCAACTCTTTGATTACTTCCTCGTTGGAAATCAAGCCACGCAAGTATTCGGCAAGTCGGGCATCAAGCATCTCACTGAACTTCTCGGCTTCAACCATCCTCTTTTTTGCGTGTTTTCTGATATGTTCTTCAAGCAAGCGTTTGAGTAGTTCGAGAGCAAAGTTTTTCTCTTTCATCTCGGCAATCTCTTTCAAGAAATTCTCATCAAAAAGAGAAATTTCAGTTCCCTTAGTGCTGAGTATTTCCACCACGCCGTCAGCCTTGATAGCCACTTTGAGCAACTGTGTAATACGCTCGTCTATGATTTTTCGGGTAATCTTCTTGTTTCCCGTAAGGCGTAAAAGCAACGTCCTAACCGCTTCAAAGTATGCTTCTTCATAGCGTTCCGCAGGAGTCAGCAGACTACGACAAAGCGATGCGGCTTGCGCTAGACGTTTGCTTTCTTCCATAAATACCTTTTGAGCTTCTGCAGAAACGGCATCCACTAAAATAATGTTGCCGTTTTCATCAGTCTGGGTAGTAGGTTGAGAGGAAACAAGATTATTTTTGTCAAGCAGTACATTCACACCGCCTCTTATAAGATTGGCTCGTTGCAAGTTGGAACAGTCGGCAAAAGCGGAATAGTCGTAATCATCCATACATTCACGGCAATGCTTTAGTGCAGCAACAAATTGCTGATAAGCAGTTGTCTTGATGTTCGGGTCACCAAAGCGTTTTTTGTCACGTCCTGTATAGTCGTGCATGGCTTTTTTTAGAGCCTTGGCTATGCCAATATAATCTACTACCAAACCACCGCTCTTTTCCGGGAAAACACGGTTTACCCTAGCAATAGCCTGCATCAGGTTATGTCCCTTCATAGGTTTATAAACGTACATCGTGGCAAGCGAGGGTACATCAAAACCTGTGAGCCACATATCCACGACAATAGCGATTTTCAGCGGTGAATTGTTATCCTTGAACTGACGAGCCAGTTCCTCTTTTCGTGCGCCAGACCCAATAATATCATTCCATTCTACTGGATCTTGGTTTCCTTGTGTCATGACTACACAAATAATGTCTTTCCACTGAGGACGAAGTTCTATCAGCTTTTTGTAAATATCAATTCCTGTAGCACGGTCAATCGCCACAATCATAGCCTTGCCCGTAAGCAAGTCGGCACGGTTGTTCTCGTAATGGTCTATGATGTCCTTACATAGAGAGTCTATGGTTTGCGGAGCTGAGAGCAAGGCGTGAAGACGTGCATTTTCATCCTTTGAGCGTTTGATGTCCTGTTCTTCCGCTCCTTCTTCCGCAAGTTTCTCATACTCGTTATCCAGCAATTTAAGCGTGTCGGCATCCAAATCCAATTTCAACAAGCGGCTTTCGTAATATACAGGGACTGTAGCACCGTCTTCCACGGCTTGGGTCATGTCGTAGATGTCGATATAGTTGCCGAAGACCTCTCTTGTATCGTTGTCGTCTTGCTCAATAGGTGTACCAGTGAAGCCGATGAATGCAGCATGAGGCAAAAGTTTACGCACGATAGCCGCAAAACCGAGTTTCAGTTCACCTGTTTCTGTATCTACTTTCGTTTTGGTATTTGACTGTGTGCGGTGGGCTTCATCGCTAATCACAATCACATCGGAACGATTGGTGATTAGTTTGTCACGGTCTTTGAATTTTTGGATATTGGCAAAGATAACACCATGACTTTTACGCTTTTCCAGCAGTTCATACAAGTGTTCGCCGTCAGTAGCCTTTATTGGCGTTTGGCGCAAGTAATCGCTACAAGCCGCAAAAGTGTTATGAAGTTGGTCGTTCAAATCGAGGCGATCTGTCAGCACAAGCAAGGTCGCACTCAACAGATTCTTCAAAAGCTGATGGGCATAGAATACCATTGAAAGACTTTTACCAGAACCTTGCGTGTGCCAGAATACACCAATTTTACCGTCATTGCGTTGTAAGGCTTGCTTTGTGCAGTCAAGAGCTTTCTTTACGGCAAAATACTGATGATAACCAGCAAGGATGCGGAGTTTTTTATCCACACCCATAGTGAGGGTGAAGTCTGCAATAATATCAATGAAGCGATGTTTGGTGAAGATACCATTAAAGAAAGTCTCAAAGTCGGCAAATACTGTACTTTCATAACTCCCGTCTGTGGTTTTCCACTCCATATACCGGTCAAGCGGTGCCGTAATCGTACCTACACGAGTGTCTGCCATGTCGCTTATCACAAGCATTTGGCAAGCGGTAAAGAGTTGCGGAACAATACGCATATAGTTCTGCAACTGCTGATGGGCTTCCTCCGAATTGGTAACTTCACGGGAAGGAGACTTCAACTCAATGACAGAGACAGGCAGGCCATTAACAAACACCACAATATCGGCACGTTTGGTGGAATTACCGTTTACGATCGTCCATTGATTGGCAACAACAAATGAGTTGTTGTCTATATTAACGGGGTCTATTATTTTAATATGGTCACTGCGCAGTGTTCCTTGGTCAGTTTTGAACGTAACGTCCAAGCCATTTTGTAGCCAATCGGTAAGGGTCACGTTTGCACTAACCAAAGGCTGGCTGAATAATTCACGTATTTGTCGGATAGCTTCGTCAACGGCTCCAACTTTGTCTGTTCCATTGATAAGCAACATCGCCTTACGCAATGCTCCCGGTATGGTGGCATCAGTGAGTTCTCGGCAGGTGTCGGTTTCAAGTTCCGGGCCATAATGATATTCATAGCCCATTTCCTTGAACAAAGAGATTATCGACTGCTCGTATGAATCTTCTGTAAAATGGAACGTATTAGGCATAATAGGTTGGAATTAAATTATCATTTATACGGCGGTTCAGCTCGATTTTCGAGTCTATGGAGGAAAGAATAGAGGCTATCCTATTTTGAGTTTCCAAATCAGGAACTTCAATTTCATAATTTGAGAACGAACTCTTGTTAATGATAGGCACAGCAGTAGAAGTTTTGCTAAGATAATTCAACTCTCTACCAACCAATGTCATAAAATAATAAACAAAATCCGCATTGAAGTTTTTATTGGGAATAATTGAGTTAAATTGCTGATTCGTAACAGTCGGTTCTTTGGTCATTACCACCTTTCCCAAATCAGAGCCTATACAACTCACACATATAGAACGTGACGGAAGTAAACAATTTCTTACTTCATTTAGTCCTTGTTCTGTAAGTGTCTTAGTCGTTTTAGGGGCAGACTTATGAGAGAGGTCGTCTGAGGGGGTCAAGAAAGGTATATATCCATCATAGTTCTCCGCAACTGATGTCCTTGGTGTTTTTCCCGTAACAATTTTACCAATATCTGATATATGTATTTTCTTTAATTCCATAATACAAACATTTACGATACATTCGTTCTACATATAGCACTTGAGCATCAAATTAACCTAATCCGTTGAGCATTATCTAATCGCCTATGACAATAGGATATTATTCCCAATATTTCCAAAGCATCTTGTTCTTCTATATTCCATAAGACTTTAGGCTCGTGTGCTTCAGGATTTCTGAACATACCACACAATCCCTTTAACAAATTTGCGAAGCCAGAATGTTCATCCTTCTCGGATTTAGAAATAAAACTATTGATAATCAATACGGGGTTACTACTAAATACCTGTTCGATAAGTTTATTTCCATCTTCCTTCGAGCCCGACAAATCTCTTATTCTTTGGAATAATCCCTTATTTGCTTCAAAAACAGCATGAAAATAGTTGTTTTGCAGAAGTTCCGCCTTACAATAATTTAATATTTCAGAGTGAGCTTTACGCTTTTCTACTTCAACTTTTAGATTATTAGCTTTTATTTCTACATCTGTAATTCTACTTGCCTTTTGGGTCTTAGAAAATTTGCCATCTTCATTATATTTGTAGCCGCAAAAAGCAAGCTGCTGATTTATTTTATCTCTCAATGATTCAAAACGTTCCTTTTCAGACACAAAACGTTCTGGGGCAAGCGCCACGGAAATAAACGTAAAAACGCAATTTGAACATTTTGATTCATTACATGCTTTAGCAAAAGCATTGTAAAGTCGATATCGTTTTGTGTTTGTAGGGTCAACATCTTCAATACCTGATTGAATAAGGCATTTATGTATCTCCGATCCAGTCAGACCTTCTGATGTATCGCCCAAGACATTGGCAATACATTCGATTACTACTGGTGTCAAAATATGCTGTTCCATAAATGAGAATTTAGCTGTTTGTTTGACCATCTAATGTGGCTTCTATCTCTTTGATTGATGGCATTGTTCCTTCAACCTTTTCAGGATAGAGTTTTTCAAGCTCATATTCGGATATTCCGAGAGGCTGACTACTTGATTCTAACGCATATTGAGCCAACGTATTGCTTTTCTGCTTGCAAATGAGTAATCCTATTGTCGGATTATCGCGCCCCTCCTTGCGAAGAAGATGATTGCAAGCAACAACATAACCGCCTAATTGACCGGCATCAGCAAAGTCAAACTCTCCGATTTTTACCTCTACTACCACATAGCAAGACAATTTAAGATTGTAGAAAAGCAAGTCTATAAACTTCTCTTTCTCTGCTATTTGCAAGCGATATTCTTTGCCTACATAGGCGAAACCTGTGCCAAGTTCCAACAGAAAGTTTGTGATATTGGTGAGCAATGTATCTTTTAGTAGTCGTTCATTATATTTTCCTCGTAATCCCGTGAATGAGAAATCGTAGGGGTCGCGTGTTAGTTCCTGCGCCAAATCGCTATCCACATCAGGGAGCGTACTCTTGAAATTTGTGAGAGCCTTTCCGCTGCGCTCATACAGATTTGTGCCTAATACATTGAGTAATATATCCCTGCTCCATCCATTCTCTAATGTTTGGCGGACATAGAACAAAGCCTTGTCTGAATCAGTCGAACATTTGTCTATGATATAACGATGATGTCCCCAAGGAATAGAGAATAAATCAGAATATAATCTTTCCACAAGCTGTGGAAGATTTTCTTTCTCAGATTCTTCCACAATTTGTGGAAGAATTGCAATCTGTTGTTTATAAAGAGTATAGAAACGTTTTGCGTAACGGATTGATGTTTCAGATAATCCTTCCACATCAGGCATTTCATGGCGCAAGTCACGGCTTAATGTAGCGTAAAACTTACTGCCATACTTGTTATCTACTTGCTTTTCTTCAATATCTTTACCGAGTTCCCAATAATAGCGAAGCAATTCTCTATTCACTTTTATAGCCGCCTTGATTTGGCTGCCACGATAACGCTTTACAAGCTCTTTAACCCATAAAGTGTAATCCTTATCTAATATGCCGATAGATTTAACCATTTTATTTCTCCGTTTTTATTCACTAATTTTTAGTTCACCAGACATTAGCTGTGGGAGAAGCGTGTCACGCATCTTTGCCAACCTTGCATTTTCAAGACTGTTAGAAAGTATCGTTTTGATAAAAGGAAGAACTATGTCTCCATACCTTTTTACATACGGACTTTCATTTGAGTATATTGGAAGACACTCAATATCTTTTGTATTTATACCGGGGATTGCAGCCTTTCCTCCAATTGAATTTAATTGGTTCATAATGTATGGTGTACGCATATAAAAATATGCAAACGCATTATAAGCGTTATCCATTAAGTCCAAGATGAAGACATGCTCATTGATATACATTTCGTTGAAAGGAAATCCTTCTCCAAAGATAGAGAAATTTGGAATAAAATATCCCGGTTTGCCTCCGTCTTTGTAAATCAATAGCTCATATCCATTTATCTTTCCCTTTTTTATAGTTTGAGCATATTCTTTTGGAATGTACTTTGTCTTAGAATAGTCATAATACCCCAATCCTTTGATATTTTCCGCCCCAATGCTTGGAACGCCTTCAAAGGTTGCACCACCTTTGGGTCTTTTTCCACTTTCTATATTGTGAGGTATATCTTCGATGTAAACTATTGGTAACTCTTTGGGGGTACTACCGAGAGCTGAATCTACAAATTCACCGCCTCTGAATGGCTCGAAGTCTACGAACCACGACTTGAACAACGCCTGCGCCTGCTGCTCTAAATTATCATTTATCCGGCGGTTTAGTTCGATTTTGGAGTCGAGGGATGAAAGAACAGATACAATATCACTCATTGTATTTTCATTAGGAACAGGTATGTCTAAATTCCTTAATGCTCCCAATGAAATATATGGTTGTGATGAGCCACTTCGTAATTTAGAAAGCTGCTGCTTTCCATGCGGTGAGGTTAAATAATAATATAACCATTTACATTTAAGTTCATTGCCTACTTTAAGAAGTCCTACATTTTTAATAGCATAATCTGTTTGTTTGGAAGACTCAATACAACAAAAACCACAATAAGCACCAATCATACTTATAATAATATCCCATTGATCAACTTTACTCCGAGTAATAATCTTATTATAATCATCTTCTGATATTTTATAAGCACTTTCAAAATCAATGCGATTATCCTTAATATGTTTTGATGTAATAAGATATTTTCCAAACTCTGTTTGCTTGGGGCTATCATGCGTACCATCTGTCACATTATAGCAATAATCATATGCTTTTATAATATTCCACTGTTCCATAAATGAGAATTTAGCAATTAAATTCGTTAATTTTTAGCTCGCCAGACATCAGCTTCGGGAGAAGCGAATCTCGCAAAGAAATGAATTTTTCATTTTGATCCGTATTCTTTATCATAACCTCTTTCATTTTCAAATAGAGGTTATTAAACTCAACTACAACATCAGATGTTGGGTATATTGTTTTTATAAGCGACAAATCATTATAGCCGAGCGATTGTCTGACTCCACCAATAGCTCTTAAAGCAACTTCGTCTTTGAACATAGCTGTTCTTTTGAAAAAGTCGAAGAAATACTGGTAATTAGGTTCACACTCAAAAACGACATAGACTGGGCTAACACAACCCACAAAGTCGAAAGTATTTAACCCGATTGAGCCAATGTTAATACGAGCTGGATTATAAGCAAATGATAAAGGGTTGACAATTAGATATTTTGATAAGTCTTTGCTAAATACTTGTTTGGTGAAGTATTCTTCTGACAATACCAATTCTCCTGAATTTATAGGAGACAGCACTGTCACATCTTCACGATTGCCAACCTTTTCTGTTATTTGCTTTGTGACTTCACCTAAGCTAACAACTCTCCAACCTTTGGGTATCAATCCAAGCTCTGAATCTACAAATTCACCGCCTCTGAATGGCTCGAAGTCTACGAACCACGACTTGAACAACGCCTGCGCCTGCTGCTCTAAATTATCATTTCCTTGTCTGTTTTTCAGGAAAGATGAGCCACTGTTATGTGTCAAACAATACCACATGCTAATTTATGAATTTACGGTGTGAGAGTTTGACATTGTTTTGATTCACCATTGCATAGTGCATGGTAGTATCAATCTTGACATGACCAAGTAAGCGTTGCACTTGTTCCACAGGCATACCTTTGTCGATAGCCATTGTTGCCAATGTACGGCGAAACTTGTGAGGATGAACACGCACGATCTTTGCAGAGCGGCCAATTTTGCGCAGACGAGTTTCTACCCCCGAAATCTCCAAGCGTTTATGCGGTTTAGCTAAAGAGACAAAAAGAGCCTTATTTCTGTCTTTGCGAGAAGCTAAGTATTGTTGTAGATGAATCTTTGCACGGGCATTGAAGTAAACGATGCGTTCCTTGTTGCCTTTGCCAAATACGATACATTCACGCTCTGTGAAGTTGATGTCTTCTCGATTGAGTTTTACCAATTCGCCTACACGCATACCTGTTGAAGCCAGTAAGTCAATAATGGCAAGGTCACGGATTTTAGTGCAACTATCACGGAGTTGCTCGATATTCTCATCACTCAATACTTCCTTGACCTGTGTTCCTGTTTTCACCTTATGTATTCTGCGGACAGGACTTTTGACAATGTAGTCCTCTTCTTCGAGCCAAGCAAAGAACGAAGAAAAAATCCGGCGGATATTATCAATGGTCACTTTGCTTGATTTGTTTTTTCGCTGGAATACGGCAAGGTAGGCTCTAATGTCCTCGGTAGTATAGTCGGTGACCTTTTTAGGCATCTTCTTAAATAACTGCCGAATGGTAGAGCCGTAGTATTTGATTGTAGGTGTTGTGCAACCCTCCACTTGCTTCGCGGACAGGAATATGTCAAGCAGACGGTCGTTAGACGCTGCATTTTCGTGCAGTGTCTCGCCATCTTCAGTAATAGTGTATTGGCTTACTACTTGAAGCAATACACTATTAAGGTGAGCTACTTGTTCAAAACTTAACACTTCTGTCATTGCGGTGCTGATTTCCTGAATTAATTTTTCTTTCATATTCTTCGTTATTATATGGTGAACCTAACGAAGAGTAGAAGCTATATCACTTGACGGTGAAGCCGATTTTTGCCAATTGCTTGCGGATTTCGTCTTCGAGCGTGTGCGACTGGGCGAATAAATCAGACAGTTCGGAAGTGAGGCGTTCCATTTTTTCTTGAAATGGTTCGCCGTCTTCCTCCACTTCGGCTATGCCGACATAACGTCCGGGGGTGAGGATAAAATCTTGCTTCTCTATATCCTTGATTGTTGCAATGGCTGAAAATCCCTTTTCGGTTTCAAGCGTTCCAGCACGAAACTGCTCAAAAGTATCTGCGATACGTGCGATGTCGTTGCCATGCTCCTCCGTTTCTTCTCCGCAAGAGAGTTCACGGTGTGTGCGGTCTTTCATATAGCCCATGTTACGAGCATCTATGAAAAGCGTCTTGCCCGGTTGTGCTTTGCTCTTTGTCAAGAACCATAAACAGCAAGGAATCTGCACATTGTAGAATAATTGGGATGGCATGGCGATAATACCTTCCACCAAATCGGCCTTGACAATGTTTTCACGAATATCTCCCTCTGTACCTTGTTGAGAGGATAGCGAGCCATTGGCAAGAACCAAGCCGATGCGTCCATTGTCTGCCAAGTGATACAACATGTGTTGCATCCATGCAAAGTTGGCGTTCCCCTCCGGCGGTATGCCGTATTGCCAACGTGGGTCGTCACGTAATTGGTCACCGCCCCATTTGGAGATATTGAACGGTGGATTTGCCATTACGAAATCCGCTTTTAAGAATGGATGTTTGTCATCGTGAAAGGAATCTCCGAAACTGTCGCCAAAATTGGCTTCAATTCCACAAATGGCAAGGTTCATTTGTGCTAATTTCCACGTATTGCTGTTAAGTTCCTGCCCATAGACGGATATTTTATTGATATTACCTTGATGGCGTTCAATAAACTTACTACTCTGCACAAACATACCGCCCGAACCACAAGCAGGGTCAAAGATTTTTCCCTTATAAGGCTGAATAACTTCAACTATGGTACGGACTACACATGAAGGGGTGTAGAACTCACCACCTTTCTTGCCTTCTTCACGGGCAAATTCTCCAAGAAAATATTCATATACACGTCCAAGCACATCACGAGCTTCCGAACCTGTAAAGTGGAGGTTGTTTTCAAAAATATCAATTACGTTACCCAAGCGGCGTTTATCTAGTTCTGGACGAGCATAGTTCTTGGGAAGAATGCCTTTGAGCTGCTTGTTTTCTTTCTCCAATGCTTCCATTGCCGCATCAACGACAGCTCCGATTTCGGCAGTAAGTGAGGCATTGACAACTTTCTCCCAACGAGCATCGACAGGAACAAAGAATATGTTATCGCCAATATATTCGTCTGGGTCTTCCTCAAAGCCTTCACCTTCAGCAACAAGTTCGTCATGCTTAACTTTGAAGCAGTCGTTGATATATTTTAGGAACACAAGTCCAAGTACCACACTTTTATACTCGGCTGCATCAAGATTGCCACGTAATTCGTTTGCCGAATCCCACAATGTTTGCTCGATGGTTTTCTTTACTACGTCCTTTGTTTTTGCTTTCTTTGCCATTATCGTATATAAAAGCGAAAAACTCCACCGCTATCCCTGCGAGGCTGACCAAAGCCCATAAGACAGCGAAGGAGTTTCGTATGTTGCTTTATCGTTTTGATTCTTCAGGTCATTAGCGCAGTTGTATTTTGATTGCAAAGGTAATACATTTTCCCCGGTTTTCCTTGCATAATCCAAGAAAAAGTGTACATGCAAAGTACAGGTACCATCTTTGGTTTAAGTACATTCAGTCGTTTATCTCCTCATGTCGGATGCAAAGGTAGCCAGCCTCATTGAATATGGAAAGGTCAAGCGGTAAACCGTTTGGAGCAGTTTCTTCCTCCTGCGGAGAGTAAACAGCCCCCAAACCTTTCCCCATTCATCGGCTTGGCTTAATGAAGCATCCGGCAACGGAGACAAACGACTGACGAAATAATAGAAATATCAACTCAAACAATAGTTCTTGGTCTGAAAACCGATTACACACCATTATTTTTTCGGAGCGGGCTAATTTTAGCAAGAACAAATAAGGCAAGCGGAAGACTGCACTCCCTCCAAAATAATAGATTCCTTTTTCCTCCTTCCCTTTGCTGCGTTGGTATTGTGGCATTAGTACATTTGCTGTGCGGCAAAATAATCCACAAATGAGATGGTCAAGGAAGATTATCCGGCAAAATATCGTACCTTTGCAGTGGCTTAGGAGATAAAGTCCAAATAGAAGTGGAATAGCGGAACCCAAATTGCATCGAAAAGAGAAGATAACGCCCAAATTGGCACTCCCAACGAGTTAAGAAACAATAAAAGCGTTAAATCTTCACCCTTTAGAATGTACCATTAAAGTTTACGACCATATTTCTGACTTATTACTCACAAACTATTGAGAAATAACTGGTTGCAAATACTAACTTTTACTTTGGAAATATCGGCATTATAGGGTCGTTTATGTAACTAATCCACCAATGTCTTATTTCCCGTCATTAATTTTGAAACACCAATATTCTGTTATCGTTTATGATGTATATCCGGATGCATTGAGTAATGTTGGAATATACCAAGATTCCTGGATATATAAAGTGTGGGCTAAAATTAATAGGCGAATATATAGCAATGCTGATAAGATATATACGCTGAGTAGTGGAATGGCAGCTTTACTATTAAAATATTGTGATAAAGATAAAATAGTTGTGATTCCGAATTGGATGGGTATGGATTCTTTATTGAGGATTGAAAAAACAGAAAATCCATTCATCTTAAAACATAATTTACTCGACAAATTTGTTGTCATGTATTCTGGCAATATAGGATTTACTCATAATGTAGAATCTATTATTGAAATAGCGGAAGAGATTAAAGAAAATGAAGATATTATTTTCCTTATTATTGGAGAAGGGTTAAAAAAGAATGAGTTAATGTCATGGGTGAAAGATAAGAATTTGAAAAATTGCTATTTTTTACCATGGCAACCTTCGCAAGATTTGAAATATTCGTTGAGTGCTGCTGATATATCAATTATTACTCTAACTGATGAAACAGCTTTGGTAAGTGTTCCTAGTAAAACATACAATTTGCTCGCTGTCGGTACCCCTTTATTATGTATAGCATCTGATGAATCCGAGTTGGCGCATTTGGTTGCAGCATATGATTGTGGGAGATGTTTTACAAAAGAAAAAGTGGCTGCAATGGCTGGTTTTATAAAAGAATTGAAGACAGATAATATGCTTTGGAGAACTTATTCCAATAATTCAATGAAGGCATCCTTAAATTATACCTATAAAAATGCGGAACAATATGTATCGTAGTTTCATAAAGCGTTTGATGGATGTGCTTATAGTCTTTCTTGGCTTACTTATCTTTTTACCTATTTTATTAGGAAGTGCTCTTTGGCTTCATTTTGCCAATAAGGGGGCTGGTGCTTTTTTTTTTCAGGAGAGGCCCGGAAGGCATGGTAAAATCTTTAAAGTCATCAAATTTAAAACGATGACAGATGAACGTGATGCAGAAGGAAACTTACTTCCGGATGATAGACGATTAACTAAGATTGGTAAGTTTGTTCGTTCTACTTCGATTGACGAGCTTCCACAATTAATCAATGTTTTGAAAGGCGATATGTCCTTGATTGGGCCACGTCCTTTGCTTCCTCAGTATTTGTCTCTATACAATAGCGAACAGGCCCGCCGTCATGAAGTTCGTCCCGGTATTACCGGATGGGCCCAAGTGAATGGACGTAATGCTATTTCATGGACAAGGAAGTTTGAGTTGGATGTTTGGTATGTAGACCATTGTTCTTTCTCACTTGATTTAAAAATTATCTTTTTAACAATAAAAAAAGTTTTCGTACGTGAAGGAATCAGTTCTGATACCTGTTCAACGATGGAAGCTTTTAATGGAAATAATTAAGAAATGAAGAATATAGCAATTTATGGAGCCGGAGGCTATGGGCAAGAAGTAGCTTGTCTGATCAAAGCCATTAATGCAATAGAATGCCAATGGAATCTTATTGGTTTTTTTGATGATACCAAGCCTATTGGATGTGAGGTTGCATATGGTAAGATATTAGGTGGTATTCATGAATTGAACCAATGGACTGAAGAATTGTCTGTCGTTATGGCAATTGGGAATCCTGTTGCATTGGAGAAACTAACGATGCAGATAGTGAATCCGTTGATCGATTTTCCCAATTTGATAGCTTCGGATGTCTGTTATCACGATAGAGAGAGTGTAAAGATGGGAAAAGGTAATGTCATCTTTTTTCGATCATTGGTGAGCTGCCATGTAACGATGGGGAATTTCAATTTATTGAATAATGATGTTTTTGTGGGGCACAATTCAATAATTGGTTCATATAATGTTATGAATCCTTCGGTGCGTGTATCTGGTAATGTGAGCATAGGTAATACAAATTTTCTAGGTGTTTCGTCTGTTGTGTTACAGACATTGAAAATAGGGAATGGTATTGTTCTTGGGGCTGGAAGTGTACTTATTCGTAAGCCGAAGGATGGAAATACCTATGTTGGTAATCCTGCTACAGTAATAAAATATTAATGAAATCATAAGAATATGGAATTGAGTAAATTTATAGAAAATTTTGCAGAGCAGTTTGATGATCTTGATATAAGTTCTTTATCAGGAGATACTGTTTTTAAAGAGTTAGATGAATGGTCATCTTTAATAGCATTATCCGTAATTGCTATGATAGACGAAGAGTACGATGTGCATGTGGGAGCGAAAGAGATTGTAGGTTCGGGTACTATCGAAGATTTGTATAACGTAGTAAAAGAATTAAAATAATGGAGCTTGGAGGGAAGCATATATTGGTTACAGGAGCTTCTTCGGGTATAGGAAGGGTTATAGCCCAATTCATTTCTAATGAAGGGGGAAGGGTAACTTTATTAGCTCGAAATAAAGAAAGATTAGAAGCTGTTTTCCATTCTCTAAATGGTGATAGTCATAGCTTTACTTGTTGTGATTTGAATGACAATGAAAAAATGCAGGACACAATCAGTCAGATTGATAATGTAGATGGAGTTGTTTTTTGTGCGGGGATAAATGAATTTATTCCTATAAAATTTATCAAACAAGAGAAAATAAATTCAATCTTTCAAACAAATTATTTTTCTCAAATATCTTTGATTCGGACTCTGTTGAAGAAAAAAAAGATAAATAAAGGGGCTTCTTTAGTTTTTATATCTTCTATATCTTCTTTGATGGGAGTTCCGGGTACTTTGCTTTATTCTGCTTCTAAAGCGGCTGTTAATTCGACTGTAAAAGTCTTGGCAGTGGAACTTTCTGGTCAAAAGATAAGAGCAAACGCTATTTGTCCGGGAATAGTCAGAACTCCTATGCTTGGTAGTACAAATATTTCAGAAGAGCAGTTTTTGGAACAAGAAAAACAATATCCTTTAGGTATAGGAACTCCGGAAGATGTGGCAGAAGCTGCTGTCTTTCATCTTTCTGATAAGAGTAAATGGCTGACTGGTAATATCATGATCTTGGACGGAGGTTTCTCATTACAATAAATTTAGTATGGCTACAATAACATATCATAACATAGGTGTGAAAGCAATGGCAGCTTGTGTTCCTTCAGCGGTTGCCTACAATAAAGATCTGGCTTGTTTAATGAGTCAGGAGGAAGTTGATAAAATGATTAATTCTGTCGGTATTCATGAACGCAGGATTAGTCCGGTGGATGTATGTGCATCTGATTTATGCTATAAGGCAGCATTAAAATTGATGGAGGACAATCAGATTGATCCGGAATCAATCGATGTGCTTTTGTTTGTGAGTCAAACATCTGACTATCGTATTCCTGCTACTTCTTGTGTTCTTCAACATCGTTTAGGTTTGTCTAAGGCATGTGCATGTTTGGATTTGACTTTGGGATGTTCAGGCTATGTTTATGCGTTGTCTACAGCATATGCTTATGCTTCGATGGAAGGTGTAAACAGAGTATTGCTACTTGATGGTGAAACTTTTTCTAAAATAGTGAATCCTAGAGATAAAGTCAATGTACCTTTATATGGTGATGCGGGAACAGCCACTTTGGTAGAGAAAGGAGCCTATAAAGATTCTGTATTTATCTTAAATACAGATGGAACTGGGGCAGATGCAGTAAAAATACATGGTGGAATGCGTCATCCTATTACGTCTGATTCCTGTTTGGAAAAAGAACGTGAAGATGGTAACTATCGTACGGATATGGAAATCTTTATGGATGGGATGGATGTATTCAATTTTGCTATAAGTGTAGTGCCCAAAGGAGTAAAAGAGGTCATGAAAATAACTGATTCCTCTTTAGAGGATATTGATTATCTGGTTTTTCATCAATCTAATAAATTTATGACTGATTTCTTTGTAAAAAGATTGAAGTTTGATGAAACTAAAGTGCCCTATTGTATTGCTAAGTATGGAAATACAAGTTCAGCCTCTGTACCTTTAACTATCGTTTCTGAACTCTCGGAGAAGCTGAATGAAGAAAAAGTAGTAGTGATGTGTGGTTTTGGTGCCGGATTGTCATGGGCAACTGCACGCATTGTTTATAACGAGTGTCATATATCACCTATAATAGAATATTGAGTTATGCTTCCTGATTTTAAATTTCATCATATTGGAATAGCTGTCTTTGATATAGATGATACTGCACAGTATTATATAGATGCAGGGTATCAGAAAACAGAAACTGTAATTGATGCAATACAGAATGTGAAAATCTGTTTTCTGACGAAAGAAGGTATGCCGATGTTAGAACTGTTGGCACCTGTAGATGAAAATTCTCCGGTAAACCGAACGTTGGATAAAATGGGAGTAACTCCTTATCATTGTTGCTATTCGGTAGATGATATGGAAGGGGCTATTGCTCGTTTAAAGAAAATAAAGTTTGTGCCACTTATCAAGGCTGTGGAAGCATGTGCTATTGGTGGAAGGCGTGTTTGTTTTTTATTTAATAAGAAAGTTGGTTTAATAGAGTTAGTAGAGTCTTAATACTGCTGTTATGAAGTATTTTATTTTTCGTAATAACACATTAGAGAATCTGTTTGGCACGACAGATGTAGGATATTCCGGTTATGATGACATTTCATATGTCCCTTTGGAGGTAGATTCTTATGTGTGGTTTTATCAGGTTCCTATAAAATTTGACATTGATTCTTTGACAGAAGAAGTAAATGGATACTTTGATAAGTTGCAGATTGTTTATAAACAACTTCCTGCTCACAGTCAGCTGATCGTTTTTTCTTTGGAGAATCTTTATAATTTGAATTTTTGTAGTACAAATTATGAGCTCAAAAATTCGATTATAAAATTTAATATGGATATTCGTGATTTTTGCAATGCATATGCAAATGTAAAATTCATTGATTTTTCTGAATTCTTATCGGATTACTCCAAAGATCAATGGATCGATTGGAAATATTATTTTCTTTCCCAGATGGTGATTAATCCTAAGTTGGCAGGGGCTTTTCGCAAATGGTTCACTTGTAAAACAAGAGAGCTTGCTTTAAGCAGGAAAAAATGTTTGGTTCTTGATTTGGATAATACACTTTGGAGTGGTGTACTGGGTGAGGACGGTATTGGAGGTATTGGTATCGGAGGAGATTACCCCGGAAAGGCTTTTCTTTATTTTCAGGAAGCTTTGATTGAATTAAGCAAACAAGGGGTTATCTTGACGGTTTGCAGCAAAAATAATGAGGCAGATGTGCTGGAAGCATGGAAAAAGAATCCGTTTATAAAACTTAATCAGAAATATCTCTCTGCTTATCGAATCAATTGGCAGAACAAAGCTGATAATATAAAAGAATTGGCTCAGGAATTGAATATCGGTCTGGATAGTTTTGTTTTTGTTGATGATAATCCCACAGAACGAGAATTGGTGAAGCAACTTTTGCCGATGGTGGAAGTTCCTGATTTTCCGAAGTATCCTTATCTGTTGCCGGTATTCTTTTTCAACTTGGTTGAACGTTATTTCCGAGTCTATGCCATCACGGAAGAGGATAAGAAAAAGACGGAACAATATAAAGCGAACGTTAGCAGGACACAGGAAAAAAAGAAATTTACAGATCTCGGTGCTTACTTGGCAAGCCTTGAAATTGAGGTTACGGTAACGGAAGCAAACGAATTCAATATTCCTCGTATTGCACAGATGACTCAGAAAACAAATCAGTTTAATCTGACAACTAAACGTTATACTGATGTGGAAATTCGTAGTCTTATAGAAAAAGGATGGTCTGTCTTTTGTATTAGTGTAAAAGATAAATTCGGGGATAATGGTATCACCGGAGCTATAATTTTAGAACCTCTTACTGATGGAATGAGAATTGATTCATTGTTGTTAAGCTGTAGGATCTTAGGTAAAGGTATCGAGTTAGCTTTTGTACATTTTGTTTTAAATCGCTTGCACAGCTATGGAGTTGGCAAGATATATGCTGACTATTATCCGACATTAAAAAATGCCCAAGTAGCTGACTTTTACGATAGGGTGGGGTTTGATTTGTCAGATCAGAAAGAAGATGGGGCAAAAGCATATGTACAATGTTTGTCGAGTAATTATCAAATAGAATCTTATTATAAAATAAATATGAACTGATATGGAAGAGAAAATATTGGAGATACTGAAACAGGTATTTGAGCTGGAGAATGTGGATGAAAGTTGCGCCCAAGTGAATTGTGAAAAATGGGACTCTTTGAAGCATTTGGAATTAGTGGTTGAGATTGAATCGGCATTTAATATAGAGCTGGAACCTGAAGAGATTGCCGAAATGAAAAGTTTTAAGGACATTAAAAGGATACTTCAGGGGAAATAGATGGAGGTTGTTCGTTTTGTAAATTCAGTTTTTGAATCTAACACTTACCTTATTAAAGATGATTGCCAGAGTCAATGCTATTTAGTTGATTGTGGTGATCCGAAACCTATATTAGAAGAGTTGCAGCGCTTTGATTTAGAACTTGCGGCTATTTTTATCACTCATTCACATTTTGACCATATTTATGGATTGAATGAAGTGGTATCTAATATTCCCATTGTTAAAGTGTATCTTTCATTACATGGAAAAGAAGGACTGTTTTCCGACCGATTGAATATGTCCAGATACCATTCTACTTCTTTTATATATGAATATGATGATAATATTGAAGTAGTAGGAAACAATAGTGTCATATCTTTATTTGGTAGAGACGAGATGCAGATGAAAACTTACGAAACTCCCGGACATGATTGGAGCGCCTGTTGTTTTCAGATAAATAATTGTTTGTTTACCGGAGATTCCTATTTGCCTCAACACAAAGTGGTAACGACTTTTCCAAAAAGTAATAAGAGGGAGGCAGAGAAGTCTTTAGAGCACATTAAAAAAATTGCTGTAGGATGCAACCTCTATCCGGGACATGGAGAAATTATATATGCGTAAATATGGGCTGCTGCTGTTAAGTGTTTTTTCTTTTCTTTTTATTCCTTACTACGTAAGAAAATCAAATAAACATAGATAATTTCGTTATGAACAAACGAATCTGGCTTTCGCTTGCTCACATGGGTGGCCGTGAGCAAGACTTTATAAAAGAGGCTTTTGATACGAACTGGGTTGTCCCTTTGGGACCTAACGTGGATGCCTTTGAGCAATCTTTGGTTGAATATTTGCATGAAGACCGTCGTGTGGTGGCCTTGAGTGCTGGAACGGCTGCACTTCACTTGGGCTTGATTCTTCTGGATGTGAAGCCCGGTGATGAAGTGATCTGCCAAAGCTTTACTTTTGCCGCCTCTGCCAATCCGATTTCTTATCTGGAGGCCAAACCTGTTTTTGTGGACAGTGAGAAGGATACCTGGAATATGGATCCGGTATTGCTCGAGGAGGCTATAAAGGACCGTTTGCGCAAGACGGGTAAGCTCCCGAAGGCTATTATCCCTGTCCACCTTTACGGTATGCCTGCCAAGATGGACGAGATCATGGATATTGCGGGTCGTTATGGTATCCCCGTATTGGAGGATGCCGCGGAGGCTTTGGGTTCGGAACTGAACGGACGGAAGTGTGGCACATTCGGTGAACTGGCCGCTCTCTCTTTCAATGGCAACAAGATGATCACGACTTCCGGGGGAGGTGCTCTGATCTGTCGTACGGAAGAGGAGGCCCGACAGACAAAGTTCTACGCTACGCAGGCTCGTGATGCCGCTCCGCATTACCAGCATACCCATATCGGTTACAACTATCGGATGAGTAATATTTGTGCGGGTATCGGTCGTGGGCAGATGTTTGTCCTCGATGAACATGTTGCCCGAAGACGGGCTATACATACTCTTTATACGGAGTTGCTTAAGGACGTTCCCGGTATAACGGTTCTTCAAAACCCTGATGGGAGGTTTGATTCAAATTTCTGGTTAACTTGTATCCTGGTTGATCCTAGTGTTGCCGGTAAGACTCGTGAGGACATTCGTTTGAAACTGGATGCTGAGAATATAGAGACTCGTCCTTTGTGGAAGCCGATGCATCTTCAGCCTGTATTTGTAGATGCTCCATTCTATGGAAACGGTACGAGTGAACACTTATTTGATATCGGCCTTTGTCTGCCTTCAGGACCGACATTGACGGATGAAGATATCAGGAGAGTAGTAGATACGATCAGACAAGATATGTAAAAGTATACCCGTTGGGGTATAAATAAATACTGTGCTCCCACTTTTATACCATATCGGGTATAAAAGTGGGAGTCTTTTATTATACTTGTGCCCCAACGGGTATAATATGGAAAATCAAACGATAGCAGAATACGTAAAACAAATGCGTAGGGAAACCGGACTAACACAGGTGGATCTGTCAGAGAAAGCCGGTGTAGATTAGGTTTTGTACATGCGTTGAAACTGTTGATAATGTGATACTTGTAACTTTTCCTGAGGAATCGGCTCCGGAAGCCCTATTTCCCTTTGTCATCTTCCTGTAAATGTTCACCTTTGCAATGTTGATCAACGAAATGTGAATAAAATCAGTAGTAATAACATTAAAAAAAAGGAGATATAGGAATATGACTTTATTTTATAAAGCAGTGCAATCGACCATGGCAACTAAGGCCGGTGACAAGAAGTGGCATTTGAATCTGGTGAAGATAGGTAAAACGGTGTCCACCCAGCAACTGGCAGAGATGATTGCGGAGAAGTCGTCATTGACCCCGGGTGATGTGCATAATGTGGTCCGGAACTTAATGACGGCAATGCGCAGCGAGTTATTGAACAGTAAGACGGTACGCCTGGAAGGGTTGGGTACTTTTACGATGAAGGCGCGTAGCCGGGGGAGGGGAGTAGACAAAGAGGAGGATGTCAATCCGAACCAGGTGGGAGCTCTTCTCTGTCACTTCACACCGGAATATACCCGGCCTGCCGCTATTGGCACTACCCGTGCATTGCTTCAGGGTGTTGAGTTTCAGAAGATAGGCAGTATCGGCATTTCGGGCGGTCATGATTCCGGTAATGGTGATGGAGACATTGTGGATGATCCGACTGCATAATAACTTTAATCAGATAAATACATGAAGAAGAATAGCTGGAATATCCTTTTAAAGGTGATTATAGCTGTGGCAAGCGCCATTGCAGGAGTGATAGGAGGGCAGGGATTGCTCTGATAGCTGACCGATCGTTTCGGTTGAAAAAATAAATGCCGGTATCTGTTCGGAAGAATGGGTACCGGCATTTATTATTATGGTTAGCAAAACCGATAATTAAGAATAATCTTGTATATTTGTGAGTGAAACGATTAATAGAAATGTGTTATGGCTAAACTTTACCCGATTGGGATACAGAACTTTGAGAAAATACGTAGGGAAGGCTATCTTTATATAGATAAGACTGCATTAGTCTGTAGATTGGTAAAAACGGGTTCATATTATTTCCTGAGCCGTCCCCGTCGCTTTGGCAAGAGTCTGCTGATATCTACTCTTGAAGCTTATTTTCAAGGGAAAAAGGACTTGTTTCGTGGTTTGGCTATGGAGGAGTTGGAAAAAGATTGGATAAAATATCCGATTTTACATCTGGATCTGAACACCGAAAAGTATGATACGCCCGAAAGCCTGGATCGAATATTGAACGATACGTTGGCTAAATGGGAAATGGTGTACGGGACTGCTCCTTCTGAAACTTCTATTCCTTTGCGTTTCAAGGGTATTGTACAGCGTGCCTGTGAACAGTCGGGGCAGCGGGTGGTGATTTTGATTGATGAATATGATAAACCGATGTTGCAGGCTATCGGTAATGAGGAGTTGGGAGAGAAGTATCGTGATACACTGAAAGGTTTTTATTCTGTGCTGAAAACGATGGACGGGTATATCCGCTTTGCCCTTTTGACGGGAGTTACCAAGTTTGGTAAGGTAAGTGTGTTTAGTGACCTGAATAATCTGAATGATATCTCTATGGACGAACCTTATGTGGAGTTGTGTGGAATTACAGAAAAGGAAATCCATCATTATCTGGAACCGGAAATTCGTCAGTTGGCGAAATATCAAAAGATGTCGTACGAAGATGCTTGCCGGGAGCTGAAGGAACGGTATGATGGTTATCATTTCACGGAAAATTCTATCGGTTTATATAATCCGTTCAGTATACTGAATACTTTTTATAAGATGAAGTTTGGCAGTTACTGGTTCGAAACAGGTACTCCGTCTTATTTGGTAAAACTTTTACTGCGTGATAAATATGACTTGCAACAGCTGGCACACGATGAGGCGACATCGGATATGCTGAATTGCATAGATTCTACTTCGAAGAATCCTCTGCCGGTGATTTATCAGAGTGGCTATCTGACGATAAAAGGGTATGATGAACGTTTTGATATCTACCGCCTGGGATTTCCCAATCGGGAAGTAGAGGAAGGATTTATCAGGTATTTACTTCCTTTTTATGCAAATATTGATAAAGGACAAACAGGGTTTCATATAACCAGGTTCGTTTCTGAAGTGGAACAGGGAGATTGTGATGCTTTCTTTCATCGTCTGCAAAGTTTCTTCGCCGATACTCCTTATGAACTGGTACGTGACTTGGAGTTGCATTATCAGAATGTTCTTTTTATTGTTTATAAGTTACTTGGTTTTTATGTCCAGGCGGAGTATCATACTTCTAACGGGCGCATCGATATGGTTTTGAAGACAGACCGATACATTTATGTGATGGAGTTCAAATTTGACGGGAGTGCGGAAGAGGCTTTGAAACAGATAGAAGAAAAGGGATATGCCGCTCCGTTTGCCAATGATCCCCGTCAACTGCTAAAGGCAGGAGTGAACTTTAGCTCGAAAACAAGGAATATTGATTGTTGGGTCGTGGATTGACTCTAAATTCCATATGATAATCTGAATACTACACATCTGTGTGATCTGTTAATCTGTGGTGAAAAAGAGTTCATTGAAGAATGTTCCCGATACGTTGAATCTCGTCTGTACTGAACTTACAGTTTTCCGTCACTTTCAGATTGTCTTCCAGTTGCTTGACGGAGCTTGCGCCGACGATAACAGAGGTTATCAGATCATCTTTCAAGACCCAGGCCAATGCCATTTCGGCTAAGGTCTGTCCCCGATTACCTGCCACTTCATTCAATGCTTTGATTTTATTGAATACTTGCTCGGTCAATTGCTCTTTCTTCAGGAAACCTCCGCGGGCTATTCTTGAGTCTTCCGGAATTCCATTTAGATACCGGTTGGTGAGCAGACCTTGAGCCAGAGGAGAAAAGGCGATAAAGCCCGTACCATTTTCTTTGGCTTGTTGCAGAATGCCTTGTTCTTCCGGTTCACGGTTAAACAGGTTGTATCGTCCCTGATAGAGTAGACAATGCACGTCTCGTTCTTCCAGATATCGGTAGGCGAACTCTGCCTTTTCTTTGGGGTATTTGGATATACCGATGTAGAGGGCTTTACCTTGCCGGACAATATCGACGAGCGCCTGAAGAGTTTCTTCAAGTGGAGTTTCGGGGTCGTAACGATGGGTATAGAAAATATCGACATACTCCAGATTCATACGTTTTAAACTCTGGTTGAGACTGCTCATCAGGTATTTTCGGGAGCCCCAGTTTCCGTAAGGACCTTCCCACATATCATGGCCGGCTTTGGTGGATATGAATAGTTCATCCCGATAGGGCATAAAGGATTTCTTCATGATGAGTCCGAACGTTTCTTCAGCTGAGCCGTAAGAGGGACCGTAGTTATTAGCCAGGTCGAAATGTGTGATACCTTTGTCGAATGCAAAGTGAGCCATCCGGAGGCTGTTGGCTAATGTGTCAACATCACCAAAGTTATGCCAGAGGCCCAGAGAAACTTCCGGTAACAGTATACCGCTTTTACCACAACGACGGTACTTCATCCCACCGGAGTATCTTGCTTTATCGGCTGAATAAATAGGATTGATCATATGCTGAGATCTTTTGAAGATTAACTATGATGCAAAGATAATCGATTTATGGAGCAACATAGGTTATCAAAATAATAATTGTATTATGAATGGATAAAATAATACTGGATGGTTTGATGGAATCCCGATAATTTTGCATTATTGAAAAGCGTATGAACTAAAAACAGTGGAGACAGAATATGAAAGACATGCAAACAAAAATAGTAATGATAGGGATTCTACTTTCTACAGGTATAATGTTGAGGGCTCAGGACAATGGAGGGTGTGAGGATTGTCCGGCTTTTAATGCAGGAGGAAAAGTGGAAGTCCGTGGTGTAAAAGAGAGGATTATCGGAGATTTGTCGCAACCGGTCGCGGTTCGTGTAAGGACGTTGATTCAACAGATGACATTGGCAGAGAAGGTAGCTCAGTTGGTGAGCGAAAGTGATAGCATTCCGCGGTTGAATCTTCCTGCTTATAATTATTGGAATGAATGTCTTCACGGAGTGGCTCGTGCCGGTGAAGTGACAGTCTTTCCGCAAGCCATTAATCTGGCTTCTACCTGGGATACGGTGTTAGTCAAACGGGTGGCTTCTGCTATTTCTACCGAGGCACGGTTGAAATATCTGGAGATAGGAAAAGGGCTCACTTACTGGTCGCCTACTATAAACATGGCGCGTGATCCACGCTGGGGAAGAAATGAAGAGACTTATGGTGAAGATCCGCATCTGACTTCGCGACTTGGAGTGGCTTTTGTTAAAGGCTTACAGGGGGATCATCCGACTTATCTGAAAACTGTCGCAACAATCAAACATTTTGTGGCCAATAACGAAGAGAACAATCGTTTCTCCAGTTCTTCACAAATACCGACGAAACAGCTATATGAATATTATTTCCCCGCTTACGAGGCTTGTGTGAAAGAGGCAAACGCACAATCGGTAATGACAGCTTATAATGCTTTTAACGGAGTACCACCCAGCGGTTCGCATTGGTTACTCGATGATGTGCTGAGAAAAGAATGGGGATTCGATGGATTTGTAGTTTCTGATTGCGGGGCTATTGGGGTGATGAATTGGCAGCACCGGGTGGTAAACTCGCTGGAGGAGGCAGCTGCTTTAGGAGTAAACAGTGGTTGTGATCTGGAATGTGGTACTACTTATAAGGAAAAACTTGTTCAAGCGGTAGAACAAGGATTAATTTCAGAAGCTGCTATTGACCGGGCTTTGACAAGAGTATTAACGGCACGGTTTAAGTTGGGAGAGTTTGATCCGATGGAACTTGTCCCATATAATCATTATGATAAGAAACTATTGGCAGGAAAGAAATTTGCAGAACTTGCTTATGAGGCTGCTGTTAAGTCGGTCGTGCTATTGAAAAACGATGCTTTGTTACCTTTAAATAAAGAAAAGATTAAATCTGTAGCCGTAGTAGGACCGTTTGCCGATTACAATTATTTGGGGGGATATAGCGGACAGCCTCCTTATTCGGTTAGCCTTTTGAAAGGAGTGAAGGAGCTGATAGGTAAAAAAGGGAAAGTCACTTATCTGAACGGAATGGGAACCTCTGCGGATTCTATAGCGCAAGTGGTAAAAGGGGCAGATATAGTACTTGTAGCTTTGGGTAGTGATGAAAAAATGGCACGAGAAAACCATGATATGCCTTCTATTTATTTACCGGAGGAACAAGAGAAGCTTCTAAAAAAGATTTATCAGGTGAATCCGAGAATTGTATTGGTTTTCCACACGGGAAATCCGTTGACTTCCGAATGGGCGGATACACATATACCGGCTATTATGCAGGCTTGGTATCCGGGACAGGAAGCGGGTAGGGCTTTGGCCAATTTGCTGTTTGGAAATGAAAATCCGTCGGGTAAGTTGCCTATGACTATCTACAAAACCGAAGAACAGTTACCGGATATACTGGATTTTGATATGTGGAAAGGGCGTACTTATCGTTATATGAAAGGGGAACCTTTATATGGTTTCGGCCATGGATTGAGTTATACATCTTTTGAGTTCGATAATATACAAGGGAATGATACTTTGCAGCCGGATGCGATTTTACAATGTTCGGTCGAGTTATCCAATTCAGGTCAGTTAGCAGGAGAAGAAGTGGTTCAGGTCTATGTTTCGAGGGAGAATACTCCTGTTTACACATATCCGTTGAAAAAATTAGTGGCATTTAAAAAAGTAAAACTTGCTTCAGGTGAGAAAAAGAAAGTGGATTTTACTATAGCTCCCCGGGAGTTATCAGTTTGGGAAGATGGGAAATGGAGGATGCTTTCCGGAAAGTATACTTTGTTTATCGGTTCCGGACAACCGGGGTTGGCGAAAGGTATTACGAAAGGTTTTGAGGTTAAGATAAGGTAAAGTTAGTTTTTACAGGTTCTGGGGTAGTAGTTGTTTTTTAAGGAAAGATTGTTTGAAGGTGATTTCTGTATGTACTTGTTCTCTGATGTAGAGGGTGTGCTGATTGTATCAGTATCAGATAAAATAATACTGGATTGTTAATAATAACTGCACTAATTTTACATTTGAGAAAGTTCCCCGATATTGGGATGAAATAAGTCTCAATTTCGTCTTTTAGATAAACTATGGTGGAATAACGGATGCATTAAAGGCAAAAAGCGAATAAAGAGTGTTTGTTTGAATTGCATAAGTGAATGATAAAATCATATTTGTTTGTTCTGCCGGTTGACTCTATTTTTGCATTATCACAAAATTAATCATTTAAAATCAGTGTAATAGTATGAAGAACATGATGTTGTTTCTGATGGCACTCTTAATGAGTGGCCATATGATGGCTCAGCAAACCATTGTTACAGGTGTAATTACCGATGCTAACGATGGATCTCCATTGATCGGAGCCAATGTTCTGGTTAAAGGTGCCGGAACCGGTTCTATTGCCAATGTGGACGGTAAGTATAGTGTTAACGTCCCAAATGGTAAGAATGTATTGGTCTTTTCGTGTGTAGGTTATAAAGAACAGGAGATCACTTTAAAACCCGGACAAAAAGTGCTCAATGTGACCATGAAAGAGGATACTGAACTACTGGATGAAGTAGTAGTTATAGGCTATGGCTCCATGAAGAAGAGTGACTTGACTGGTTCGGTCACCAGCATCAAAAGTGAAGATTTAATGAAAACAAACCCGATTAGTATTAATCAGGGACTCCAAGGGCGTATTGCAGGTGTGCAGGTTAACCAGAATGATGGTGCTCCCGGAGCCGGGGTAAGTATTCAGATTCGTGGTGCTAATTCATTCTCCACCTCTACCGAACCGCTTTATATCGTGGATGGTATTCCTTTTACCAGTAGTGGAATGCCGGGAACAGGCAAAGACGGTATGATGCAGACAGCCAATCCGCTTTCGACAATTAATCCGTCGGATATCGAATCTATTGAGATCTTGAAAGATGCCTCTGCCACAGCCATCTATGGATCGCGTGGTGCAAATGGTGTGGTATTGATTACTACCAAACGTGGTGCAAAAGGAAAAGATAATATCAGCTTCAGTGCTAATTTCGGAATATCGAAAGTAGTGAAGAAATTGGATATGTTGGATGGATATGCATATGCGATGTATAGGAATGAAGCAGCGCAGATGTTTAATGAATACGAGAATGCGAATGAAGCAATTCCATATCCGGGTACTTCCAAAGTAGATCCTAGTACCGGTGAATCTGTTTATTCTCCTGGACCGGAGGACTATCGGAATGGTACATATCCTAGCGTAAATTGGCAGGATGAAGTATTTGAAACAGCATTTTCCCAGGAATACAATCTGAGCGTGAACGGTTCGAATGATAAAGGATATTATGCAATCTCCGGTAATATTTTGGATCAGAGTGGTATCATTCATAACTCCGGATACAAACGTTATTCATTCCGTGCGAACTTGGCTCGTAAAGTACATGAATGGATTGAAATAGGTACGAATATGAGTTTTACCAATTCGCTGAATAAACTTGCTAAAACGAATTCTGTCAGTGACGGTATTATTCGTGGTGCTTTATTTTATCCGGCTACCGCTCCGCTGGATGATGAAACGAATAATGCTCAGTTGAACTGGTTCTCTTCTAATCCTTATGTGTATACACGTGCTGCTAAAGATGAACTGACAACGAATAGTTTCTTTTCTTCTTCATTTGTAGAGATCACTCCGTACAAAGATTTGAAGGTTCGTCAGAATGTTGGTTTCTCCTACAATATCAATGAACGTGATGTGTATTACAACAGGGAAACAGTAGAAGGTAAAGATCCGACAAACGGATATGCTTCCAAGGCAGATAACTGGTCGAAAAACCTGGTACTTGAAACGATGGCAACTTATAATAAGACCTTTAATAGGAATCATTCGCTAAATGTAGTCGCAGCTTTCTCTTATGAAAGAGGGGATTATGGTAATAAGGCAATGGTAGCTACCGGATTTCCGCAAGACTTGACAGAAGATTTTGATATGAGTGCTGCTGTGAATCCTCAGAAACCGACTAGCGGGCGAGGAATGACTTCTTTGGTTTCCTTTTTGGGACGTGCCAACTATAATCTGATGAATAAATATCTGTTTACTGCCTCTTTCCGCCGAGATGGTTCCAGTAAGTTTGCGCCTGGTAATAAATGGTCGAACTTTGCTTCAGGGGCTATTGCCTGGAGAGCATCAGAAGAACAGTTTATTAAAGATCTGAATGTGTTTAGTAACCTGAAATTCCGTGCAAGTTATGGACAAACAGGTAATCAGGCGATTGGGGCATATGCTACCCGTGACTATCTGACTGTGGCCAATTATCCAATTAATGGTGCACTTGCCAGTGGATTTGCTAATCTGACTTGGAGAGGACCGGCCAATCCGGACCTGAAGTGGGAAACTACCAGCCAGTATAATGTAGGAGTGGATATGGGTTTCTTCCAGAATAGAATTAATCTGACTATTGATCTGTATTATAAGAAAACATCTGATTTGTTACAGAATATACAGATACCCCAAAGTACAGGTTTTTCAAATATGACGACAAATTTTGGTAACGTAACCAATAAAGGACTTGAAATTACGGGAAAATTTTATGCAATCACCGGAAAGAATCTCAATTGGGACTTTGATGCTAATATTTCTTTTAATCGTAATAAAATCAGTGGTCTTCCGGGCGATCAGTTTGCTCAAGGATGGAGTAAGGCTGATAATGTGTTCTTACAGCGTAACGGAATGCCGATCGGAACCATTTATGGATTTGTGGAAGACGGCTTTTATGATAATATAGCTGAGGTGAGAGCTGATCCGTTCTATGCAAAAGAGTCGGAGGCTGTATGTAAAGCAATGGTAGGTGAGGTAAAATATAAGGATTTTGATGGGGTAGCCGGTATTACGAATGCCGATCGTCAGGTAATTGGTGACACGAATCCGGACTTTACGTTTGGTATGACTCACAATTTTACTTATAAGAATTTCTCTTTGAGTTTTTTCCTGCAAGGCTGTGTCGGAGGTGATATTTTTAATGCAAACTTGCTTGAAGTGACTATGAGTGGTATTGGTAATATTCCTCAGAATATATATGAATCCCGTTGGACACCCGAAAATCGGGAGAATGCCAAATGGCCGAAAGCTTATGCCGGCTATGGGAGAACAATGAAGTTGTCCGACCGCTATGTAGAAGATGGATCTTATCTGAGAATGAAGAATATTAATCTGGGCTATAAGTTTATTTCTCCATTCAAAGGAATCGAATCTATCAATCTGTTTGCTTCCGTTAGTAATGTATTTACCATTTCGGGATATAGTTGGTATGATCCGGATGTAAATTCTTTCGGAAGTGATGCTTCCCGTCGTGGTGTAGACTTATTCTCATATCCAAGCAGTCGCACCTTCTCATTTGGTTTACAATGTACATTCTGATGTTTAACTCAAATCAAGAAAAGTCATGAAAAAAATAATATTCAAATCGTTTTTATTGTTATGGACGGTCTTGTTGGCATGTTCATGCAATGATTTACTGGATGAAAAGGCCTATGATTTTGTGTCGCCTGAGCAGTTGGGCGACAGTGAAAGTGCAGCTTCTCAGCTCGTGACAGGAGCCTATAATACGGTGATCACCAGCTTTATTGCTCCGGGATCTTATCTTTACCTGACCAATATGGACTGTGACTACGCATCAGGAGCTTCATGGGCATTCGGTAATGTGGGAGCGGGAAACCCACAAGGTTTTTGGGGGATAGACCACATGTGGCAAGGTAGTTATACGTTAATCCACCGGGCAAATCTGGGTATATCCAAGATTTCGGCAATGAGTAATCTGAGCCAGGAGAGTAAACAGGATGCTTTAGCTCAACTCTGTTTCCTTAAAGCATGGGCTTATTTTAATTTGGTGAGAAATTACGGTCCTGTACCTATTTTCCGGAAATCCATTTCGGAAGGAGAAGCTATGAGTCAACCTCGTGCATCGGTTTCGGATGTATATGCACATATTATCGAATTGTTGGAACAGGCTGAAGGTATGTACTCAAAAGATGATGCAGGTTTCGTGGTGGGGCATGCTTCAAATGGAACTGCTAAAGCATTGTTGGCGAAGGTATATGTTACTATGGCTTCCGGGGCGATGTCCGGTGTGCCTATCGTGGTTAAGGGAGGAAATCCGAATATATTTGAACCACAACCTATCACGCACATTGCAAAGACTGTTGCAGGTTATGAGTCTTTTGATCCGGCCAAGTATTATGCGTTGGCACGTGACAAAGCTTGGGAGGTGATAAACGAATATACCCTGTTTGATAATTATATGGACGTATGGGCCATAGGAAACCGTAATAAGGGAGAACACATCTGGATGGCACAGGCCATCAGCGGTGATAAGGACTTTGGAAACACGATCTGTCAGGATTATGTGGGCATTTTCAAAGAAGACGGTACGATGGAAGGTAACTGGTATGGTATGCGCGATCACTGGTATCTGCTTTTCGAAGAACAGGATAAGCGTATTGTCGATGGAGTTATTCATCGATATGCGTCGGATGGTATATCCAATGGTAAGGTTATCTATAACTATTATCCCCGTTGGTATGCAGATAAAGTGGAGAATAAGGAGGTATATGACAGTCAGGGCAATGCTTTTGATGGTACGGAAGTCTATCATGAAGGTCAGGGGTGGACATTGGCGAAGTTGACAAAATTTACTTTTGTTACAGACCGGAAACAAAAAAACAGTGATTTTCACTTTCCGTTACTCCGTTTGCCGGATATCATGTTGATTTATGCTGAGGCTGTCAATGAATTGAATGGTGGGCCGGACGCTGAGGCCTATAATCAGGTGAACCGCATTCGTACGCGTGCACATGCCACTCCGTTCTCCGGAATGAATCAGGATGAATTCCGTTCGGCTGTACTGGAAGAGCGTGCCCGCGAATTGGCCTATGAAGCTGACCGCCGTTATGATCTTTTCCGTTGGGGTATCTATCTGGATGTGATGAATGCCATCGATATGGATGAGCATAATGTGACTAAACGTCGTTTGGAACGAAATCTTCTTTATCCGATACCTACCAGTGAAGTGAACTCTAATGATAAGATTGATTCTAATAATCCGGGATGGTAATGAATACATTCGTAACATTTAAAATTGAAGATGCAATGAAAACATTTAGATATATTTTATTCGTGTGGGTGATGCTGGGCTGTGGGCTTTTTGCATCATGTGAGGACGATGAAGTGGAATATGCTCCTTTGGCGGTTACAAGGGTATCTACCGTACTTGACCGTGAGCAGGGCATTGATCAGGCTAATCTTGCACAGTACATCATAGTGCAAGGTACGGGACTGAATGCTGTTAATTCAATTCTGGTGAATGATGTGCAGGTTGATTTGAAAGACGCATACATCACTTCCGGAGAAATTACTTTTCCGATTCCAAGAGTGATTCCGGGAGAAATAAATAATCTGATAACTTTAGGGAGTGGAAATTCTACAGTGACAGCTCCGATATCAGTGTTTATCCCCGAATTGGAAGTGAATGGAATGTTCAATGAATTTACACCGGCCGGTGATACAATGAAAGTAGTCGGCGATTATTTCGATCTTTATGAGATAACGACCGAATCGGGACAACTGTTCTTTGGTGGTAAAGAAGTGAAAATTACAAAATCAACGGGCAACAGCTTGAGTTTTGTATTGCCGGAAGATGCTGTAATGGGATCAAAAATTAAATTAGTCAGTCCGGTTTGTGGAGAGGTAACGGTTCCAGGTAAATATATGGAAAAAGGTAACATGCTGTGTGACTTTGATCCGTTTACCGGTTGGGGAGGTAGTAAATATGTGATAAATGGTCCTGTGCCTGCTCCGTACAGTGGATACTTCTCCCGTTTCAAGATCAATAAAGGGGATGCGAACGATTGGGACTGGAACGAGGTGACTACTATTGCACAGTGTGCTGTCGAATATTCTCCGGAGGTTATTGCCGATCAAAATAAATATTTGCTGAAGTTTGAAGTAAATACAATCAAGCCATTGACTAAAAGGCAGATTCGTTTCTATTTTTCACAGATCAATTACGATTGGGAACCTTTTGCATCGGGACTTGCTCTGAATACAAATGGAGAATGGAAAACCGTTTCTATTGATCTGAGAGAGATGTGGAAAGGAGATATTCCTAATGATGGAGTCCTGCAGATTATGGGTAATAGTTGGGCGGAAGATACGGATATCTGTTTTGATAATTTCCGTATCGTTCCCAAAGATTAAGGTGTGCTTAGCAAAAAGCAGATTATAATCTGCTTGATGTAGGGTAGAGTTGGTAAAAGAGGGAAGTTTTTATGGAACTATCCCTCTTTTTAACTCAGCCTGCAATATAAATCTAACAAAAATGATAATGCGAAAAATTCAATATCTGTTTATTGCTTTGTTTATCTGCCTGGAAATCCAGGCACAAGACAAATTTAATATCAGGGGAGTGTTGCCCTGGCATAATTTTCTATCGGGACCTACTTCCTGGAATCTGTCGGATTACCGGATTTATCTGGATGAATGCCGGAAGAATGGTATCAATTTTATTGGTTTTCATAATTATACTGGTGGTGGAGAACGCTATGCCACCTATGTGGAACCTATGATAAAAATAGAATATAAAAATATTCTTCCGCAAGCTTGTTTTGATAATTCGATGACAGCCCGTTGGGGATATCTTCCAATGGCTGTGAAAGACTTTGCTTTTGATACGGGAAAGATATTTCAATTGCCTGTTGGTGCAGAAGCTTTTGGCAATAATGGTTCGATAACATCACATTCTTCTCGGGAACATTATGAAAAAGCTCAGTCCTTGATGAGGGATGTTCTGAAGATGGCACATGAACGGGGAATCCGAATGGCTATGGGATTTGAATTCGGAGTGATCCCTCCCGAATATTTTTCTTTGAATGTAGCCGGAGATTGTTTTTATTGGGCAGGTGAATCGAATATGATCCCCAATCCGAAAAGTCAGATAGCTGCTGAGATACATTATGCGGCAATTGATGATATCCTAAACACTTATCCGGATATCGATTATATCTGGATGTGGCTGAATGAACATTCATTTATGGGTGTCGATGTTCAGAAAGCACTTAGAGATAAACCCTTTGCCCGGGCTTATCAAGAGAATCAGGCACTCTTTAAAGAGGCTGCCGATTCATCGGCTCGTTTTGTCGGGGTATGGGCATTGGAATACATGAAATTGACTTATAAACATTTGAAATCAAAAGGCTCTCGTGCAAAGTTAATCCTTGGTGGTTGGGGAGGGGGACATCAGTTGCCTTCTTTATTGAAGGGACTGGATAGGGCCTTACCCCAAGATATTATTTTCAGTTGCCTTAATCCGGATTTAGGAAAAAGTCCGCAACCTGATTTCTTGGAAGAGATTGCCCGAAACCGTAGTGTTTGGGCTGTACCCTGGTTGGAGGGGGATCATCAACTCTGGCATTTTCAGCCGAGGGTCAATATGATGCGTGAACAGGTAAAGCTTGCTGCCGAACAAAATCTGGACGGAGTAATTGCTATTCACTGGCGTACAGAGGAACCCCGTTTTAATTTTCGAACGTTTGCCCGTTTTGCTTCGGATAAGGGTGCTGACGAGAGTGTAGATCAATTGTATGACCGATATCTGACAGAGGAATTTGGGGAAGAAGCCGCAAAAGAAATGACTCCTTTACTTGCCAGAATGGATCGTGAACAGATTCAATGGAATGTACCGTCACCGGAATTTTATGCATATACTCCGGAATGGGGATTATTAGATGAAAATAATGTGCGAATACGACAAGAGTTGGTGTCTTCGGGAGAATCGTTATTGAAAAAGTTAAGAGGAGAGAAACGGGAGAATCTGAAACGTTTCATAGCAATGTTCCGTTTTGAGCTGTTGTTGGGTGAGGTAGATCGGGCTATGATGCCTGCTTTTATCTTAAAAAAGAAGGAAGTGCAAGGTGAGAAAATAAATGGTTCGCAGGAGTATATGGACGCATATCGGCTGTTAGTTTCAGCCCCTGTTAAAGATATGTTTGATACTTATATGGAACGTGTTCATTCTCGTGGAGAATTGGGAGTACTTAGCTCTTTGAATCAACGTGTGTGGCGCGAATATAATGATCTTAAAATTTATCTGGAAAATAAAATAAAAGAAAAATGAAACGAATGGCATATCACCTGCTGGCTATCTTAATTTTGGGGATGGCAGCATCGGCTGTCAAAGCACAGATTTTGTTAACAGCTTCTGCTACGCCGATTGAAGAATATGCGGCGGTAGAACTTCAGCGGTATTATTATCAGCTGTCCGGACGCTTGTTGTCCATCGATCATGAAGAAGTACCGGACAGGAAAACGGAATTTGTTCTGACAAGACTGGATCATCCGTTAGTGAAGTCTTGGAGAGACAAAGGAGTATTACCTCTGAAGTCCATGCCGGGAGAGCAGGGATATGTCATTCGGACAGTAAAAGAAAAAGGCAGGGAATTGGTTGTCATTGCAGGTGTTGATGCCAATGGATTGCTTTATGGTGTATATGGGTTGCTGGAAGATCACTTAGGAATGCGTTTCTATATGAATGGAGATGTATATCCTGATAGGAAAGAGGTTCAGACGAGAATACCGTTGATTCAAGATGAACGAACTCCGACAGTGGCTATCCGTGGATTCCTTCCCTGGACTAATTTTCCGCAATCGGCTACCATTTATTCTTGGGATGATTGGCGTTACATCATAGATCAGGCAGCACGGATGCGTATGAACTTCATTATGATTCATAACTATAACGGGTTTTGCGGACATAATGAACTGTTTCATAATTTTGAATACAAAGGGCATTTATCGCGTGGATGGATGCCTACCATAAAGACAGGACACGGATGGGGCTGTCCCGGATGGAATATCAACGAATATCTTTTCGGGGCATCTGAAGTTTATGATGATTATGATTTCGGGGCAGACTATGGCTTGCATAATGAAACGTTGACGAATGGTCAGATCAAAGAGAAAGGAGCAACTATATTCCGTAAGGTGATTGCCTATGCACACTTACGTGGTGTAAAAATAGGTTTAGGGTTAGATATTGATGTCGTTTTGCCGGAATATCAGTCTGAACCGGATAACAAAGACTTGATAAAGGTACAGGTCGCAGAAATAGCTCGTGAGTATCCGGAATTGGACTATCTGCTTTGTTTTCAATCCGAAGGTCAGAAAAATGAGGCTTTTTATGCCCGTTGGCGAAGAGTCTTTGATGGATTTTATGAAGAGATGAAGCGGAAGTCGCCTTTTACCCGTATAGCTGTATCGGGCTGGGGGCTAACTGCGGAATCGGTGAATAGTCTGCCTGAAGATGTCATTTGTGCCCCTATATCTTACTATTCGGCCGCTTTTGAGCCGGGAAGTGTTTATGGAAATCGTGAATACTGGGGATGTCCCTGGCTGGAACGTGATTTTAACAGTTCTGAGTATTACTATCCTTATAATGTAGATCTTTCGGAAACAATCCGGGCCTTTGGAGATGCTTCTGCCAATATGAACGGATTTTATGCGCTGACATGGAGATTGGCGGATGCTATTTCTCCAAAGATGTGGTATATCAGTAAGGCTCCTTGGTATAATCATGAAGTGCTGGACTCTTCGGAGAAAGTGTATCGGGACTTTGCACTTGCCAATTATGGAGAAAATGCAGTGGATGCCATTACTGACATTATCGATCAAAACGAACCTTTTGCTACCGATTTCGGTGAGTGTCAGGAAACACCCGGATTTAATCAGATGGTACATACTTATCCGTTGATGAATCTTTATTCGATGACTTTTGGGGGAAAGAATGGAAAGGATGTGGAGATAAAGGCCACCGGATATGCAGAGAAAAAAGGTACAAAAAATGCTCCTTGTGATGAAGGAGGAGAGTGCGTGGGATATATTATGGCTGATGACTGGTTGCAGTATCCGGCAGTTGATTTTAGTAATAGTCCCGAACGAATGTCCATACGGATTGCTTCTGCATCTTCGGGTGGTGTTGCTACTGTTTATCTGGATCGATTGGGAGGACCTGTTATCGCTCGGTTTGAAGTAAAGAACACGGAAGGTTGGCAATCCTGGAAATCATTGACCGTTCCGGTGAAAGGGTTAAAAGGTGTTCATACGCTTTATGTTCGTTTTCAACCTTTTAATGTAATAGCCAAAGCTGGGAAATTAGCTGATAAACAGCTGAAAACAATTGATAGTTGTATGGCCGTTACTTCGGATGTACTTCAACAATTGCGTCTCTCCCGATTACGAGCACGTATTCAGGGAGCAGCATGCCATATAGCTTTGAATACTGATTTTGAAAATTATCAATGGAATGATTTACCGGGGAAAATGGATGAATGGGCGCGTAGCTTTTTGTATCGTATTGAAGATATTTCTTCCTATGGAAACATTATGAGTACTCAGAATCGATTTGTGAAACAGAACTATGTAGAGAAGATCAACCAGCTACGTAAACAGCAACGGGTACAGGCTCCTTCGCATATTATAGCTAAAGGTACTCTTGAGGGAGCACAGATTAGTTGGCGTAATGAAGAGCCGGCAGTAAGTTCCTTCGTGGTTTGTCGTAATGGAGAAGAGATTGATACATTGGCGTCTGATGTGAATTGTTATCAGGATAAGTTTCATGGAGCAGCTTCGTATACGGTATATGCAGTGGATATTGAAGGGCATAAAAGCCCTTTGGGAATACCTGCCGATTGTCTGGCCGGGAGTGCTGACCGGGAAGCTCCGGTTATTGTGATTAATTCCCCGTTGACTTCAATAATGGAGGGAACTCCGTTGCACATTCGGTTTTCAGTCGTTGAAAATCGGTTACCGGAATTTGTATCCGGGATATTTCACTATCGGAGAACAGGAGAGAAAGTGTGGAAAAAAATACCATTTAAGCACCGGACCAGAGGTGTCTTCACATTAACCTTACCTGCTTCTGAGATTACGCGTCAGGGAATAGAATACTACATTTCGGTTTCAGATTCTGACAATGTATTTTGCTATCCGGGTTCGGCTCCGGCTCGGAATCATACGGTGGTAGTAACTGAGGTACCGGGAGATGATAAACCCGAAGTTCCGATGATAAAACCAATTTGTGGTAAACGTATGTTTTGGAGTCGTGTGCCAAATGTGGAAATGTATCGCATCTATCGTAGCAGAACTCCTAATTTTAAAATCGGAGCAGATACGTTTGTGACGTTTGTAGCGGGAAATACACAGAGTTTTGCCGATAATGGATTTGATTTCGACGGGACTTCTCTGAAAGGAACTTATTATTATTGCGTGACTTCCGTATCCTTTTGGGATCATGAAAGTGAGGCATCAGAAATCATTCAAATAGATTATTAATGAAAAGAATTGGAATATATATTGTTATTGTAGTATGCATCCTGTCTTGCATATCTTCGCGAAGGAACCTCTTGACAGAAACCAGATTGATGTTGGTTGATACGAGAGCAACTGAACATACGGCGGCATTGTTCTATAACTTGCGGCAACTGACCGGAAAACGGGTGGTTTATGGACAACATAATTATGAAATGGATGGGTTCGATTCGGATAGTACACGCTGGAGGGATGAGGCAAACCGATGTGATGCGTATGATGTGACGGGGGCTTATCCTGCTTTGGCTAGTTTTGATTTCCTTCATTTTACGAATCCTCGCAGTTGGGAAACAAAAGAATTGAATTACATACAGGAAAAATTCTATGTTGCATATAATCGGGGAAATGTTATTACGTTCTGTTGGCATTATTATAATCCGGTGACCGGAGGAAATTTTTATGATACAACGCAAGTGGTTCGTCATATCTTGCCGGGAGGTTCTTATCATGCTACCTTCAAAGCCGATTTGAAGATCATTGCTGATTTTGCACACAATGCAAAGGGCGATGACGGAGAGTTGATTCCGATCATATTCCGTCCTTGGCATGAGTTTGATGGTAATTGGTTTTGGTGGGGAAAAAATCATTGTTCGGTTGAAGAATTTAAAAAATTGTATCAGTTTACAGTCACTTATCTCAGAGATTCTTTAGAGGTGCATAACTTTTTATATGCATTTTCTCCGGACTGTGGTTTCACTACTGAGGCCGAATATCTGGAACGTTATCCGGGAGACAAATATGTAGATGTTGTAGGTATGGATAATTATTGGGATTTTCGTCCGGATGGGGGAGATACCTCCCTGGTAGTTCTGAAAGCCCGTATCCTTACACAATATGCGCAAAAGCATGGAAAACTTTCTGCCATTACTGAGACAGGTACACAGACACGTGATTCATTGTGGTATACACAATTGTTATCTATTCTGCGTTCGGAAGGGGTAGCCTTGAATTATGTATGCACTTGGTCGGGGTTTTCTCCTTATAAAGGACATCCGGCAGCAGCCGATTTTTGTCGGTTTAAGAGGGACACTTTGGTGCTCTTCGCTGATGAAATTCCTAATTTTTATACTTGGCACTGAACCTGCTTATAAATAATATCATGGAATGCTAAGATAGTATTAGGTATACATCCATCCAACGCCTATCTTTGCAATATCACTTTCAGGGTGGAAAGAATCTTATAAATAAAATATCTGATGATTATGAAAATCCTATCGACTATCCTATTAACCTTGTTGATTGTGCTTGGGGCGTGCACTTCTCCTCAGGTTTCTCCTGATCCCTTTGTCCGTGTGTCAAACGGACGTCTGACGGTGAATGGAAAACCCTATTATTATATAGGAACTAATTTTTGGTATGGAGCTATTTTGGGGTCACAGGGACAGGGAGGTAACCGGGAGAGATTACTTCGTGAACTGGATTATTTGAAGGCTCTTGGTATTAACAATTTGCGTGTTCTTGTTGGAGCAGACGGAAAAGATGGGATTCCGACGAAAGCTGAGCCTGCACTTCAGGTGGAAGCCGGTGTGTATAATGATACTATTTTTGACGGGCTCGATTTCTTCCTGTCGGAGTTGGATAAACGGGATATGTATGCCGTACTTTTCCTGAATAACAGCTGGGAGTGGTCGGGCGGATATTCCCAGTATCTTTATTGGGCGGGACATGGTGAAGTGCCTATGCCGAATGTAGCCGGATGGGATGCTTTTTCGAATTATGTGGCACAATATGCTAAGTCGGAAAAAGCACACCATTTGTTCCGGGATCATATTACTCACGTTGTAAATCGTGTCAATCGGTATACTGGAAAAAAATATAGTGAAGATCCTGCAATTATGTCTTGGCAGATAGGTAATGAACCCCGTCCGTTCGGTGAGGACAATAAAAAGAGTTTTGCAGCCTGGATTGCCGATTGCGCTGCTCTTATTAAATCTATGGATTCTAACCATCTGGTTTCTATTGGATCGGAAGGAATGGCCGGTTGTGAGGGGGATTTGTCACTTTGGACTTCTATCCATGCCGATGCGAATGTTGATTATACTACGATTCATATTTGGCCGAATAATTGGGGATGGATCGATAAGAAAGATATTCCGGGTACCATCGGGCAGGCAATAGAAAACACCTGCTCTTATATCGATATGCATGTGCAGGAAGCTTTTAAGATAAACAAGCCGCTGGTACTTGAAGAGTTTGGTTTACCGAGAGACAGTGTGAAGTTTACTTCGAATACTTCCACTGTTCAGCGGGATCGGTATTACAGAGCTGTGTTTGATATCGTCGAAAAGCATGCTGCCGAAAAGGGTGTTTTCCAAGGATGTAACTTCTGGGCATGGGGTGGATTTGCGGAACCTCAACATCTCTTTTGGCAAAGGGGAGATGACTATATGGGAGATCCCGGGCAGGAGGAACAAGGGCTGAATTCGGTTTATGCAACTGATTCGACGATAAATATGATAAAGGAGGCGGTAAGTGATATTAACCAGATAATTCAGAAACAATGAAAATGAAATTAATATGCTTTTTGATGTTGAGTGTGTTTTTTATTTTTCCGGTTCGGGCTAAAAACACATTCGGGAAGAAAAAAGACAAAGTGACGCGCTTGCATTTTTATGACCTGAATAAGAATGGGCGGATGGACACTTATGAAAACCCTTCTGCTCCTGTGGAGTATCGTGTGGAGCATCTTTTGTCACAGATGACTTTGGAGGAAAAGGTAGGACAGATGCTTACTTCATTGGGGTGGCCCATGTACGAACGGGTGGGAGAGGACATCCGCTTGACCCCTCAGTTGGAGAAAGAAATCGGAGAGTACCATATCGGATCGCTCTGGGGTTTTATGCGGGCTGATCCGTGGACGCAACGTATGTTGCATACCGGACTCAATCCTTCGCTGGCTGCCCGAGCGTCCAATCGTCTTCAATCTTACGTCATAGAACATAGCCGTTTGGGTATTCCGCTGTTTCTGGCGGAAGAATGTCCGCATGGCCACATGGCGATTGGTACAACAGTATTTCCGACTTCCATCGGTCAGGCAAGTACCTGGAATCCGGAACTGATCCGGCAGATGGGACGTGTCATTGCTATTGAAGCAAGTGCTCAGGGAGCACACATCGGCTATGGACCGGTACTCGACTTGGCCCGTGATCCGCGTTGGTCGCGTGTAGAGGAAACTTATGGAGAAGATCCTTATCTGAATGGGGCGATGGGAACTGCTCTGGTACGTGGTTTTCAGGGAGAGACATTAAACGACGGTAAAAGCGTGATAGCGACCCTCAAACATTTTGCTTCGTATGGCTGGACGGAAGGCGGACATAACGGAGGTACTGCCCATATAGGCGAGCGCGAACTGGAAGAGGCTATCTTTCCTCCTTTTCGTGAGGCGGTAGGTGCCGGGGCATTGTCTGTGATGAGTTCATACAATGAAATAGACGGAAATCCATGTACCGGAAGTCGTTATTTGTTAACGGATATCTTGAAAGATCGTTGGCAATTCAAAGGTTTTGTCGTGTCCGATTTGTATGCTGTCGGAGGATTACGGGAACATGGTGTTGCCGGCAATGACTATGAGGCGGCCATAAAGGCCGTGAATGCCGGAGTGGATAGTGATTTGGGAACGAATGTCTATGCTGAGCAGTTGGTTGCTGCGGTCAAAAGAGGGGATGTTGCTGTAGCAACGATAAATAAGGCGGTACGTCGCATTTTATCTCTCAAATTCCAAATGGGATTGTTTGATGATCCATTTGTAGATGAAAAGCAGGCAGTACAACTTGTTGCCTCTTCCGAACATACCGGACTGGCTCGTGAAGTAGCCCGTCAGTCAATCGTTCTGCTTAAGAATAAGGACAAGCTGTTACCGTTGAAGAAGGATATTCGTACCCTTGCTGTTATAGGTCCCAATGCCGATAATGTGTATAATATGCTTGGAGACTATACCGCTCCTCAAGCCGATGGGACTGTAGTGACAGTCTTGGATGGAATTCGACAAAAGGTCTCTAAAGAAACTCGTGTGCTGTATGCCAAGGGGTGTGCAGTGCGTGATTCTTCCCGTACCGGATTTAAAGATGCTATAGAAATAGCCCGTAATGCCGATGCCGTAGTAATGGTGATGGGAGGATCGAGTGCCCGGGATTTTTCCTCGGAATATGAAGAAACCGGTGCGGCAAAAGTCACTATAAATCAGATCAGTGATATGGAAAGTGGCGAAGGCTATGATCGAGCCACACTTCATCTTATGGGAAGACAACTGGAGTTGTTGGAAGAAATCTCCAGGTTGGGTAAACCGGTGGTATTGGTATTGATTAAAGGGCGTCCGTTATTGATGGAGGGAACTATTCAAGAGGCAGAGGCAATTGTGGATGCCTGGTATCCGGGCATGCAGGGAGGGAATGCTGTGGCCGATGTGCTTTTCGGTGATTACAATCCCGCAGGACGTCTCACTCTTTCTGTGCCACGTTCGGTCGGTCAGTTGCCGGTATATTACAATACAAGACGGAAAGGAAATCGTAGCCGATATATTGAAGAACCGGGTACTCCTCGTTATCCTTTCGGTTATGGTCTTAGTTATACAACTTTTTCCTATACGGATATGAAAGTGCAGGTAACTGAAGGAAGTGATGATTGCCGGGTAGATGTAACAGTAACCATACAAAATCAGGGTACTGCAGATGGTGATGAAGTGGCACAACTCTATTTCCGGGATGACGTAAGCAGTTTTACGACTCCTGCCAAGCAGTTACGGGCGTTCAGCCGTATTCACCTGAAGGCTGGTGAATCCCGAGAAGTAACTTTTACTCTTGATAAGAAGTCATTGGCTCTGTATATGCAAGAGGGGGAATGGGTGGTCGAACCGGGACGCTTTACAATAATGGTGGGAGGCTCTTCCGAGGATATTGCCTGCCGACAAGCATTTGAGATAAACCGAAAATATACTTTTAAAATGTAAACGTCATGAACAGATCAAGAGATAAAGTGCGTTGTGCACTCAATCATCAGAATGCAGGTAGTATACCGGTTGATTTCGGGTCTACAGCAGTCACGGGTATCCATTGCCGTATTGTGGAAGCGCTAAGAAACTATTATGGACTGGCACCCCGTCCGGTGAAGATTGTAGATGCTTTTCAGATGTTAGGAGAGATAGATGCGGAACTGGCCGAAAAGATCGGAGTAGACTGTATAGGTATAGGTGGACCCAAAGATATCTTCGATTTGGATACGACTCGTATGCACGAACAGACAACCCCTTGGGGGCAACGGGTGTTGGTGCCTGAAGCAATGGATTTAACTCCTGATATGCGGGGAGATGTATATGTGTATGCCGGTGGGGATCAAAACTATCCCCCCAGTGCCGTGATGCCCAAAGGATGTTATTTCATTAATGCTATTGAGCGTCAGCAGCCCATTGAAGAAGATCGTTTGGACCCGGAAGACAATGTAGAAGAGTTCGGGCTATTGACAGAGAATGATCTGGCTTATTACTGTGCTGAGGCAGACAAGGCATATCAGACCGGCAGAGCTGTTGTTGCCAGTTTCGGGGGAACGGCTCTGGGGGATGTTGCTTTTGTTCCCGGTATGGGATTGAAGCAGCCCAAGGGGATTCGTAGTGTGGTAGAATGGTATATGTCTACTGCTATGCGGCAGGACTATTTGCATCAGGTATTTGAGAAAGAGATCGACATTGCCATTGCCAATTATGAAAAACTCTGGGCTGCATTAGGAGATAAGATAGATGTGGTGTTGACATGTGGGACCGATTTCGGTTCCCAGGAATCACAGTTTTGCTCTATAGATACCTTCCGTGAGCTTTGGTTACCACACTATCGACGGATGAATGATTGGATACATCAACATACTACCTGGAAAATCTTTAAGCATTCCTGTGGAGCTATTATCCCGATTCTACCCGGATTGATCGAAGCCGGATTTGATATTATCAATCCGGTTCAGATTAATGCCAAAGACATGGATTCCAGAAGATTGAAAGAGGAATTCGGCAGTCAATTGACCTTTTGGGGCGGTGGGGTAGATACGCAAAAGATACTGCCTTTCGGTACTCCTGATGAGATACGTCGCCATGTAATGGGGCAGTGTGAGATATTGGGCCGTGACGGAGGTTTTGTTTTCAATGCTGTCCATAATGTTCAGGCCAATGTTCCGGTAGACAATGTAGTTGCGATGTTCGATGCTCTAAAGGATATCTCTTGATAATTTTCAGAAAATACTATTTCTACCATGTTTGGCCTGTATTGATCATCAGATGGCTTTGAAATTCTCTTAAAGTCCCCTGATAGATCGGTTGGCAAATCGTAAAATCATCTCGCTGTACAATAAATTTATGTTAGGTAATCTTTAAGAAAGAGTATCTATATATTATTAATCTTATAAATGATAAAAGCTATGAACAACCTCAATGAATTATATGAAGCCATTTTGGCCGGTAAATTGGAACAGGCAGTCAGTGTTACTCGGGAAGCTGTTGCCGGAGGAGCAGCACCCCAGGAAATCATTAATGAATATATGATTAAAGCCATGGAAGCCATTGGAGCACGTTTTGAATCGGGACAAGTGTTTGTTCCGAACCTCTTGATGAGCGCCCGTGCCATGCGTGGTGCCCTCGATATACTCAAACCACTGATGCAAGGGCAGGTCAATTCGTATATCGGTCGGATTGTGATTGGTACGGTAAAAGGGGATTTGCATGATATAGGTAAGAACTTGGTTGCTTCGATGTTTGAAGGATGTGGGTTTGAAGTCATCAATCTGGGAGTGGATGTATCGAGTGATAAATTCATTTCTGCGGCATTGGAAAATAAGGCAGATATTATTTGCATGTCCGCACTGCTCACCACTACCATGAATTACATGAAGGAAGTGATCGATGCCCTTGAAACCTCCGGGTTGAGAGGAAAAGTAAAAGTAATGGTAGGAGGAGCACCTGTCAGCGATGCCTTTGCCAAATCTATCGGTGCCGATGCCTATACCAGTAATGCCAATGCAGCCGTAATAATGGCCAAGAAGTTGATAAACGCCTGTTGAATATGCCACTGATGAATTCCCATATTGTTGAAGAGTGTCTGCCTTTCACTTCGTTGAGACTCGATCCGGAGGATATTAATCTTTCAATGGGAGCCGGTTACGTGCCTGATGCGGAGATACAGGCAATATCTGATGCATTGGAAACAGAGATTGCCGGAATTTGTACACCCCGCTTTCTGTATGCTCTGTTCGATGCCGAGCCGGCCGGTACTTGTGAGGTGGGAGTAAACGGTATTTCTCTGAAAACAGGATCTGTTATAACTCCTTATCTTAAAGATGCTGCGGGCTATGTACTCTTTGTTGCTACTGCGGGGTACGAGTTTGAGGCTTTTCAGCATAGGATAGGCAGTCAGGGAGACATTTTACGCGAATTTCTTCTGGATGCTTACGGTTCGGCAATTGCTGAAGCAGTTGTCCGTGAAGTATGCCGGAAAGTGGAATCCCGAATGTTTCCTTTGGGATACGGAGTCAGTCATCCTTACAGTCCCGGTTATTGCGGATGGCACGTCACGCAACAGCAGTTGCTTTTCAGCTGCTTGCCTGAATTTCCCTGCGGGGTCCGATTGAGTGATTCTTCGCTGATGTCGCCTATTAAATCGGTCAGTGGTATTATTGCTTATGGTCCATGTATTGTCAAACGGAAATATGGATGCGAACTATGCGGCAAAGCCGATTGCTATAAAAACAGAAATAAACTAAACAGATAGAATGTTATGGAACTATCATTATATATAAAAGATAAATTAGTATCAGGAAAACGGGTAGCCATCCCCATTATGACCCATCCGGGTATTGAATTGTTAGGGAAACGGGTATTGGATGCCGTAACGAACGGTGAAATTCATTATCACGCTATCCGTGCCTTGAACGAATGTTTTCCGCAGTCGGCGGCTTGTACCACTATTATGGATCTTACCGTGGAAGCAGAAGCTTTTGGAGCTCGACTTAGTATGTCCCCCAATGAAGTACCCAGTGTTTGCGGACGTTTGCTCACTGGATATGCAGATGTTGAGGCTTTGCAGATTCCTTCGGTCGAATCGGGACGCATGCCTCAGTATTTGCTGGCCGACCGCCTGGCAGCAGAAGAAATAGACAAGCCCGTGCTGGCCGGTTGTATCGGTCCCTATTCTCTGGCAGGTCGTCTATACGATATGACGGAAATTATGATGGCTATCTATACCGAGCCCGATACTGTTCTGCTTTTACTGGAGAAATGCACGGAATTCATTCTCCGTTATTGTCTGGCTATCAAAGAGACCGGAGTGGCCGGTGTTATTATGGCGGAACCGGCTGCCGGACTTCTTTCGAATGAAGATTGTCAACGCTATTCTTCGGTCTATGTGAAACGTATTATCGATGCTGTCCAGGATGATTCGTTTGCAGTTATTCTGCATAATTGCGGTAACACCGGACATTGCACTGCTGCTATGCTGGCTACCGGTGCTAAAGGGTATCATTTCGGAAATAAAGCGGATATGATAACTGCTCTCCGGGAATGCCCTTCGGATGTATGGGTGATGGGTAATCTGGACCCTGTAGGAGTGTTCAGGGTACTGACGCCTGAAGATGTTTTTGCACGGACAGAAGAACTTCTGACCTGTACCGGAGAATACGCTAACTTTATTATATCCACCGGTTGCGATACTCCGCCCGAAGTACCTTTTGACAATATTCAGGCCTTTTATCTGGCTGTAGAGAAGTACAATAAGGGTAGGTGAATGATAATACCAGTATTGGATAATATTGTACTTGTTTTCAAGGGGGAACCCTCGTACTTTTGCATAGTATTCATCGTTAAATAAACGAATTATGATAAAGAGAATAAAGATATTAGCTACAGGTGCACTGCTATTGGCAGGATTGGGTGCTTGTTCACCTTCCGGAAAGAAAACAGGAGCGGATTCGACTGTCGACACTCTGCGAACGGCGGAAACAGTGAATTTACTGAATAATCTACGGAAGGTTCCCACACAGGGGATTATGTTTGGTCATCATGACGATCCGCTTTACGGTGTCGGCTGGGAAGGTGACGAAGATCGCAGTGACGTGAAAAGTGTGTGTGGTGATTATCCGGCTGTCATGTCGTTTGATCTGGGCCACATTGAACTGGAAAGAGAGAAAAGTCTGGATAACGTGCCGTTTCGCAAAATACGTCAGGAGACGATTAATCAATATAAAAGGGGAGGAGTGGTTTCTTTTAGCTGGCATCTCGATAACCCCTTGACCGGTAAAGATGCGTGGGATGTGAGTGATACGACGGTTGTAGCTTCCATACTGCCCGGTGGTGTACATCATGCGAAATTTATAAGTTGGCTCGATGCTGTTGCAGCCTTTATGAATACTTTGGAGACGGAAGAAGGTACAAAAATACCGGTTATTTTCCGTCCCTGGCACGAGCATACCGGCAGTTGGTTCTGGTGGGGACAAAATCTTTGCACGGCCGACCAGTATAAGGCTCTTTGGCGGATGACGCATGATCGTATGCATGCCCGGGGAGTAAAGAACCTGCTTTATGCTTATTCACCGGGATCGGAACCCAAAGATTCGACTGCTTATCTGGAGCGTTATCCGGGAGATGATATCATCGATCTGGTGGGCTTTGACACCTATCAGTTCGACCGGACACAATATATGGAGCAATTGGATAAGTCGCTTGCTATCCTGACTGAAGTAGGTAAGGCGCACGATAAGCCTATAGCCATTACCGAAACCGGTTTCGAGGCTATTCCCGATTCTGTCTGGTGGACACAGACTCTCTATCCGGTAATCAGCAAGTATCCTATCAGTTATGTGTTGGTGTGGCGCAATGCACGTGAAAGGGTAAACCACTATTATGCTCCTTATCCCGGACAGGTGTCCGCCGATGACTTTGTGAAGTTCTACCGTGAACCGAAAACTCTGTTTGTGTCGGACGTGAAGAACCTTTATAAATAGAAAATCAAATAAATAACGATAAAAACACTGTCCATTATGAGTCTGTTTAATGATAAAGTTGCTAAATTGCTTGCCGGGCATGAAGCACTGCTGATGCGTAAGAATGAACCGGTAGAAGAGGGAAACGGAGTGATTACGCGTTACCGTTACCCTGTACTGACTGCAGCGCATACTCCTGTCTTCTGGCGATACGACCTGAACGAGGAGACGAATCCTTTTTTGATGGAACGTATCGGTATGAATGCGACGTTGAATGCCGGAGCCATTAAGTGGGATGGGAAGTACCTGATGTTGGTGAGAGTGGAGGGAGCAGACCGCAAATCTTTTTTTGCTGTTGCCGAAAGCCCAAACGGTATTGATAATTTCCGCTTCTGGGAGTATCCGGTGACCTTACCCGAAGATGTGGTTCCTGCAACCAATGTATACGATATGCGTCTCACTGCCCATGAAGATGGGTGGATATATGGCATCTTTTGTGCCGAACGGCACGATGACAATGCTCCCATAGGTGATTTATCGTCAGCTACAGCCACTGCCGGCATTGCCCGTACCAAAGACCTGAAAAATTGGGAACGTCTGCCGGATCTGAAAACAAAGAGTCAGCAACGTAATGTGGTGCTGCACCCCGAGTTTGTGGATGGAAAGTATGCACTTTATACCCGTCCGCAAGACGGATTTATCGATACCGGTAGCGGAGGTGGTATCGGATGGGCATTGATTGACGATATAACCCATGCCGAGGTTGGAGAAGAGAAGATCATCGACAAACGATATTATCATACCATCAAGGAGGTGAAGAACGGTGAAGGGCCGCATCCTATCAAGACTCCTCAGGGATGGCTTCATCTGGCACACGGAGTACGCAATTGTGCTGCCGGGCTCAGGTATGTATTGTATATGTATATGACATCGTTGGATGATCCCACCCGGCTGATAGCTTCTCCGGCGGGGTACTTTATGGCTCCGGTAGGAGAAGAGCGCATTGGGGATGTGTCGAATGTGCTTTTTTCGAATGGTTGGATAGCCGACGATGACGGAAAAGTATTTATCTACTATGCTTCGTCGGACACCCGTATGCATGTAGCTACCTCAACTATCGAACGGTTGGTGGATTACTGCCTGCACACTCCTCAGGACGGCTTTTCTTCCTCAGCTTCGGTAGAGATACTGAAAAACCTGATTGAACGAAATCTGAGATTGATGAAATAAGAAAACCAAGAATAGAATGACTGCCATGATTACACTGAAAGAGAAGATCGGTTACGGACTGGGCGATATGGCTTCGTCCATGTTCTGGAAACTGTTCGGGTCCTATCTGATGATTTTTTATACCGATGTATTCGGCTTGCCTGCTGCCGTGGTAGGAACCATGTTTCTGATTACCCGGGTATGGGATTCGGCTTTCGATCCGATCGTGGGAGTGATTGCCGATCGCACACAGACCCGCTGGGGGAAATTTCGTCCTTATCTGCTGTATCTTGCCGTTCCTTTTGCACTGATTGGTATTTTTACTTTCACCACTCCGGAGTTGAATGATACCGGAAAACTGGTCTATGCCTACATCACCTATTCTTTGATGATGATGGTATATTCGGCTATCAATGTGCCTTATGCTTCACTGCTGGGAGTGATGAGTCCTGACCCGAAAGAACGGAATACCCTGTCCACTTACCGTATGACTTTTGCCTATATCGGCAGTTTTATTGCTTTGCTGCTCTTCATGCCGATGGTCAACCTGTTTGGTGGTGCAGAAGACGAGCAACGGGGATGGATGTTGAGTGTGGTGGTGATTGCTGTGATGTGTGCGGCTCTGTTTTATCTTTGTTTCGCCTTGACACGTGAACGGGTAAAACCGATCAGGGAAGTACAAAACTCCCTGAAAGACGATTTGAAAGATTTGCTTCACAACCGTCCGTGGTGGATTCTGCTCGGAGCCGGAGTGGCAGCTTTGGTATTCAATTCTATTCGTGACGGAGCTACGGTTTATTACTTCAAGTACTTTGTTGTGGAAGAGGATTACTCCACGGTTTCCTTCTTTGGCGTTTCTTTTGTGCTGAGCGGCCTTTATCTGGCAGTGGGACAGGCTGCCAATATTGTGGGAGTGATTCTTGCAGCTCCGGTCAGTAACCGTATTGGCAAAAAAAACACATACATGGGAGCCATGAGTCTGGCTACTTTCCTTTCCGTTATCTTTTATTGGTTTGGGAAAGGAGACATCACCCTGATTTTTGTTTTTCAGGTGCTGATCAGTATCTGTGCCGGAAGTATTTTCCCTTTGCTCTGGTCCATGTACGCCGACTGTGCTGACTATTCGGAACTGAAGACCGGCAACCGGGCTACAGGTCTGATCTTTTCGTCTTCGTCCATGAGCCAGAAGTTCGGTTGGGCTATCGGAAGTGCACTGACCGGTTGGTTGTTGGCTTACTTCGGCTTTCGTGCCAACGAAGTGCAGAGTGTAGAGGCTATTCATGGGATTAAGATGTTTCTCAGCTGGTTGCCCGCTGTCGGAACAGTTCTGTCCGTCGTTTTCATCAGTATGTATCCGCTGTCGGAGAAGAAGATGAGAGAGGTGACTTCAGAGTTGGAGAAGAGAAGAAAGGCTATTCAATCATAATTCAGACATCATATGGACGAGATTCTTAAACAAGAAATGCAGAAAGAGCTTACTACCCGTATTCTTCCTTACTGGATGGAACGGATGGTAGATCAGGAGAACGGTGGATTTTACGGACGCATCACCGGACAGGAGGAATTAATACCCCGGGCCGATAAAGGGGCTATTCTGAATGCGCGTATTTTATGGACTTATTCTGCTGCCTATCGTCTGCTGGGTAGAGAGGAGTACAAAGAGATGGCAAACCGTGCCAAACGATACCTTATCGACCACTTTTATGATTCCGAGTTCGGAGGGGTCTACTGGTCACTCAATTATAGAGGTGAGCCGCTGGATACCAAGAAACAGATTTATGCCATCGGCTTTGCCATTTACGGACTGAGCGAGTTCCATCGGGCTACCGGAGATCCGGAAGCATTGATGTATGCCGTCCGTTTATTCAATGATATAGAGTCCCACAGCTTTGATGGGCTGAAGAACGGTTATTGTGAAGCGCTTACCCGTGAATGGAACGAAATAGCCGATATGCGCCTCAGCGAGAAAGATGCGAATGAACGCAAGACTATGAATACCCATCTGCATATCCTCGAACCTTACACCAACCTGTACCGGGTCTGGAAAGATGCACGGCTGGAACGTCAGCTCTACAACCTGATAGGACTTTTTACAGAGAAGATACTGGATAAGGACACATCCCATTTACAACTCTTTTTCGATAACGACTGGCAAAGCAAATACCCGGTCGTCTCTTATGGACATGATATCGAAGCCTCATGGTTGTTGCATGAAGCCGCCCGGGTATTGGGAGACGCCGGACTCATTGCGGAGATAGAACCTGTTGTAAAGAAGATAGCTGCGGCTGCATCCGAAGGACTTACCTCCGACGGAGGAATGATATACGAAAAGAATCTCACTACCGGACACATCGACGGCGACTACCATTGGTGGGTGCAAGCCGAAACCGTAGTCGGATACTATAACCTGTTCCGATATTTCGGTGATTGCGGGGCTTTGCAACATTCCATCGACTGCTGGGAGTTTATTAAACGGCATTTGACTGACGATGTGCATGGCGAATGGTTCTGGAGCCTTCGTGCCGACGGTAGCCTGAACCGGGATGATGATAAGGCCGGCTTCTGGAAATGTCCTTATCATAACGGACGTATGTGCATCGAGCTGTTGGGCGAATAACTGTATTGTTTCCTGTTTCGTTAGATTGTTTTCCAAACTTTTTGTACTTTTGGGCACAATTTACCGAATATGAAAAACAAGCACGTCAAAAGAATAAACCTGCTTTTGTCCATCTTATTGGGAGCAGGTGTCTTCATTTTCTTCGGAGTATACTACTCCTACCATCTGCATTATCAGGAACAATTCCAGATGTTTCTCTTTACATCCGACTATTTTGTCGAACAAGTATCCCATCCCGGGGGAATGGCGGACTATCTGGGAGGCTTTCTCACCCAATTCTATTATTATTCGTGGGCGGGAGCCGCTATCTTGACCTGTGCAATAGGGGGTATTCACAGGTTGATGGTTTGGATTGCAAACCGCCTGGGCGGACACCCGGCATGGTATCCGCTTACTCTGCTACCTTCTTTATGTTTCTTTATTCTGTTCTGCGACGAGAATTTTCTTCTTTCCGGAGCCATCTCTGTGGGAATGGTGCTGGGAGCACTCATCGGATATACATTTATTGAGAATAGGCGGATACGCCTGATTTATTGGGGAGTCGGCATTCCGCTGCTTTATCTGCTGGCGGGAGGATGTGCATGGCTTTTCATTCCATTGATATGGATAACTGAGTTTTGCCGGTTTGCCGGTAGGCGTCTGCCTTGGTGGATTCTGGTGGGAGGTACATTGGGAATTGCCGGAGTGACCTATTGGATATCCTTGGCTGTATTTCCATATCCGGCCGACCGCCTGTTGTGGGCGATCGGAAGTTATCGTTTTCCATTAGTCTTTCCACAAATGCAGGTGATAGCCTGGCTGGCTGTGATTCTGGTACCGTTATTGGTAGCTCGTTTGCCCGAGAAGATGACTTGGAGATACTACTCGGGAGCATGGGTTCTGCAATTTATCCTGATGTTGTTTGTTTTGAATCTGTATGGCAAATACGGTATCGGGTTGAATAAAGAGGAAGTGATGGGGTATGATTATCATGTGCGCATGCAAGAATGGGATGAAGTGATTGCGATGGCGGAAAAGAAAGCACCCGATACACCGATGTCGGTTTCTTGTCTCAATTTGGCTTTAGCAATGAAAGGGCAGCTGCCGGAACGTATGTTTAGTTTTTACCAGCGGGGGAAGGAAGGACTACTGATGTCATTTGTCAACGACTTCACCATTCCTTTGGTAGCCGGTGAACCTTATTATTACCTGGGATTGGTCAATGTGGCGCAGCAGTTTGTCTTCGAGGCTATGGAGGCCGTTCCGGATTACCGGAAGAGTGTGCGTTGTTTTAAAAGGCTTGCTGAGACCAATTTGATTAATGGCAGGTACGAAGTGGCCCGGAAGTATCTGCGTATCTTGCAGCATACCCTCTTTTATAAAGATTGGGCTACTGAAACTCTGGCTTGCCTGAATGATGAAGACCGGGTCAATGCACATCCGGAATACGGGAGATTGAGGAGGCTTACTCCGCGAACCGATTTCTTCTTTAACCCTGACCTGCCGGAGATGACATTGGAGTTCCTGCTTCATGCAAATCCCCGCAACCGGATGGCGTATGAGTATTTGATGGCTTGTACACTCTTGAAGAAGGATGTGGGACGTTTTGTGCATTATTATCCTTTGGGAGCCGATCTGGGATATTCTTCCGTTCCCAAGGGCTATCAGGAAGCGTTGTTGTTCTATTGGCTTATGAGCAAACACACTGCAACAGATACAATTCCCTGGAAGATAGACCCGCAGACAGAGAATAGATTGAGAGAATACGCACAGATTTTCACATCTGCCCGTTCGGCAGATGCATTGTCTGCCCGATTCGGAGATACATATTGGTTTTATGCAGACTTTAGATAAGATGGAAAAGATAAAATACTGTTTTAGCATGATAGGGCTGCTCTTCTTGTTTGCAGCTTGTCAAGAGAAGGTGACATCCCCTGCCAGGGTGGATACATTGCCATCGATATTTCCCGATTATGTCGGGGTTACCATTCCCTCTACCATTGCCCCGCTTAACTTCCGGGTGACGGACGATGGGGTAGAGGCGGTTGATGTCGTGATTGCCGGTACGAAAGGAAAGCCTGTACGGCTGAATGGAAGATCGGTAGACATTCCCGCCAAGCAATGGCACGAACTTCTTGAAAGTAATAAGGGAGACAGCATCGAGGTGAAAGTCTCTGTCCGCCAGGGGAAGAAGTGGAAAGAGTATCGTCCGTTTCCGATATATGTCAGTCCTTTCCCGATCGATTACGGGTTGGTATACCGTTTGCTCGCACCCGGATATGAAGTGTACAGCAAGATGGGGATCTACGAACGTGAACTTTCAACATTCCGCCAGACTCCTTTATTTGAGAATACGCAGGTGACGGCCGCCTGCATCAATTGCCATGCTTTCAACCGGACGGAGCCCACACCGTCGAGCGTACATGTAAGAGGCGGGCATGGAGCCACTGTAATCGACACAGGAGATCGGTTGGAATTTCTCGATACCAAAGCCGACGGGCAATTGTCGGCCTGTGTCTATCCGTACTGGCATCCTTCGGGCGAATACATCGCTTATTCGGTGAACAAAACCAATCAGGCCTTTCATCTGGGAGGAAAGAAGCCGATAGAGGTATTCGACCAGGCTTCGGATGTGGTGGTTTATCATCCCCGGTCCCATCGGATACTGACTACTCCTTTGCTGAGTACGGCTTCGTTTGAAACTTTTCCGGCATTCTCGCCCGACGGACGGACGCTTTATTTCTGTTCGGCCGAGCAGAAAGAGATGCCTGTCCGATACAAAGACGTGAAATACAGCTTGTGCAGCATTGCTTTCCATCCCGAAGACGGAACGTTCGGCGACCGGATCGATACGTTGATCTCAGCCCGCACGCTGGACAAAAGTATCTCTTTCCCCAAACCTTCGTTCGATGGAAAATACCTGATGTTCACGCTTTCCGATTATGGGAACTTCTCCATCTGGCACAAAGAGGCCGATCTCTGGCTGCTGGACTTGAAGACCGGAGCCTATCGTAACTTGGAGGAAGTGAACAGTGACGACACGGAAAGCTATCACAACTGGAGCAGCAATTCACATTGGTTTGTGTTCAGCAGCCGGAGAGGTGACGGGTTGTACACCCGCCTTTATATCTCCTCGGTGGACGGACAAGGGCGTATAGGGAAACCTTTCCTGCTGCCTCAGCAAGATCCGTATACGTTCTACGATCAGTTGATCTATTCGTATAATGTTCCCGAGTTTGTGTCTGCTCCGGTGCAATGGGACAAGCGGGAGATGGCCAAAGGGCTGATGTCTAAGGAGCGAGTTAAAGTGAAATAAAAGAAGAGTAAGAATATGGAATACAGAAAACATAGAATAGAGTATTTAAGGACTACTGTTGAATATTCCCTTTTTGGGGGTGAGGGAGGAACGAGAGAGGCGCATTTGATGTTTCATGTCGATCCGGAAGCGGGGAGTTATGAAGAGCAGCTGACGGCCATTCGTAAAGCATACCATAGGATACTGAGCAGGAAGGTGAAAATCAGGGGAATGGTACCCGTGTTTTGCCGTTACTTCCTGAGTGATGCCGCCAATCAGTGGGAGGCTTTGCAGGTTGTCTTGCAGAAAGAGCCGTCGTGCGCTGTCTCTGTCGTGCAACAGCCCCCGTTGGATGGAAGTAAGATTGCTTTGTGGGTCTATCTGACCTCCGAACCGAATGCCGCTTACAAGCATTACTGGACAGCCGGTGCGGGTGTGTCTTGCGGCAAATCGGAACGGCAGATGAAAACCTTGTTGAAATCTTATGAAGCCGATCTGGTAGGAAAAGGCTGTACGCTGGCTTCCGATTGCATCCGTACCTGGATCTTTGTGCAGAACGTGGATGTGAATTATGCCGGCATTGTCAAGGCACGCCGTGAAAACTTTCTGGGGCAGGGACTGACCGAATCGACCCATTATATAGCCAGTACCGGCATAGAGGGACGGCATGCCGATCCGAAGATACATGTGCTGTTTGATGCCTATGCGGTAAAAGGATTGCAGCCGGGACAGGTGACTTACCTGCATGCGCTGTCTCATCTCAGCCCGACAGCCTTGTATGGAGTGACTTTCGAACGGGGAACTTCCGTGGAGTATGGCGACCGTCGTCATCTCTTTATCAGCGGTACGGCGAGTATCGATCATCGCGGTGAAGTGGTTCATGTAGGTGATGTCCGGGAACAGACCCGGCGGATGTGGGAAAATGTAGAGAAGTTGCTCGAAGAGGGCAAAGCCGGTTTTGAGGATGTGGCGCAGATGATTGTTTATCTGCGGGACGCTTCGGATTATCCGGTTGTGCGCGCTTTGTTTGCCAAACGCTTTCCTGATACACCGATACAGTTTGTTGTTGCTGCTGTATGCCGGCCTGCTTGGCTGATCGAGATGGAGTGTATAGCGATCGTCGCTAACAGTAACTCCTCTTATGAATCATTCTGATAGATTATATTCGATTCTTCTTTCAAAAAGATATGAAATGCGCTGTTTGACAAATAGCGCATTTCTTTTTTCAGGTCCGTCTGGGAGAAGAAAAGCCCGACAAAAGGACTTTCTGCTCAGGAAAGCCAAGGTCCGGGGCTCCGAAAGCCGGGATTTGATGAGAATAGGCCGGAGTTTCGGAGAAAAGAAGCAAGCATTTGCTCCGAAAGAAGTAAGCGTTTCCCGAAAATGCTTACTTCTTTTCGAAATATCTCCTAATGTTTTTCCGGATTACTCCTATTGTTTCCGATCGGAGGCTCAAAAGTGGACGGAATCTTTCCGGTTACTACTCTGAGATGAACAAAGCGGAAGTGATAAAAAGTTGTGTTTAGAGGGGTATCACTGTCTATCGGTTGCCTGTCCTCTGGAAAGTAGTGCGGTTTTGTTTGTCTTTGGCTTGTTTGGCCTACGAAAGCAATCATGCCGGATTGCCATAGGAGGCGTTTTTCGCAGAGTACCTTTCCCTCGGGCCGAAAGAAAGCAATCTGAGAGGATTGAAATATCATTTGGACAGAATGTCAAAACCGCTCTGTTAAGCGGCAATGAATAAGACTCTGTGGTGAATTCAATACTCTGTCTCTTGCGGGTTGAAGTTACACCATCCTTGGGTCCACTCCGGATAACCGGTTTCTTCCCTTTCGCTGAATACTACGTTATCCGCTGAGGCCGGTGTGCCCTCCATGTCCGACGGATATCCGCTGATCCGGCAGTTCCGGAAAGTCACCGATGTGTTGTTGCCCATATACAGTGCCGCGCCGAATAGCCCGAGCATGCTTTCATTCTCAGGCCGGAGGCCGCCGCCATTGATAAAATCGGGATGATTTACGAACGAGGCATTCCCTGAGGCAGGGCCATAGATCGTGACATCTTCAAAGGTGGCGGCTGTGGTAGGTGTCGCAGGAGTGTTCGTGCCATTATTGCTGCATTCGAAGGCATGAGAACCTGTGATGTCCGCTATTCGCGGATGGCGGATGCCCAGCAGATGCCGGCATGTGCCACTATAGCCGTTGTCTATGTCGAAATCGTCGTCCCAGCAGTGATAGGCCACCAGATATTCCGCATGAACCGTTCCGCCGAACCATTCGAAGGCATCGTCGTTGGCATACGATACTTGCAGGTGGTCTATTTGTGTGCCGTTTCCTACCGAACCGAAGGTGATGCCGTTGATCTCCTGGTTTTTCTTGAACGGATATCCCGCAAACTCTACACGGACGTAGCTCAGGACGCCCGAATTATCCGCGTTGTTCGGACCTCCGTGCATGGTACGCGGGCCTCCCTCTATCTGCATGATGTCTTCATTGTTCCGGGCATAACCACATAAAATCAATCCTCCCCAGTCACCCGGTTTCCGTTTCCCGGCGGGCATTTCGGAGGTGAATACGATGGGAGCATCTACCGTTCCCCTGGCAATCAGTTTCCCGCCCGGTTCTACAATCAGGGCGGCGCGGGTTTCCTTGTCTCCTTTGATAACGGTGCCCGCTTCAATGGTCAGCGTCGAACCGTAAGTGACGTAACACCATCCCTTCATCAGGTAAGTGCCCCGTTTCAGGTATTGATGATCTTTTATCTCGAAGGTCTGTTCTCCGTTTCCGATGATATTCTCACCATAAATAATGTTATTGCCCTGTCCGTTGTTCTCGTCGTCCGTACAGCTGCTGCCGGTCAGGCACACCAGTGCTGTCAATGCGATAATCTTTAGTCTGTATCTGTCCATAGTTTGAAAAACAGGTAAAGCACCGGGCCAGCAGGACTGTCCGGTGCTTCATTCTGTGAGTGTATACGTGATTTATAACTTGGTCCAACCTTTGGTCCATTCATTGTCTGCTTTCACTGCACCTTTATAAGCCGCTTTTTCAAAGAAGCTGTCTGCTGACAGGTCGGCTCCTCCGTCCTGTGTTCCGATAAAGATATTGCTGAAGCTCAAAGTCTGGTTGATGGCATTGTGATTGCCTTCGGCTGTGAACAGGGCAGAAGAGTAACCGCCGTCACCGCTTGCCTTGATATCTCCCGCGATAGCGATGTAGTTCAGTACCGAAGGACCGTCGATCAGGAATTTCTCGGTCTGTTCTGTTTCGGTAGTCAGGTTGTTGGCCTTGCCTGTAACGAGTGCATTGTAGATCTTGGCCTGAGTTCCGGCACGCAGGCGGATGCCTCTTTTGCCTTCGTCGTTGTTGGCGCCTATCAGTGTCAGGTTGGCCAGTGTCGGGCATGAGATCGGAGCGGCATCCATATTCTTGTCATAGTTGTCGGCCTCGATCAGGCAGTCGCATGTATATCCCAAAGTGGCGGGATCTTCCTGGTAGGCGACAAAGAATTGCCCTTTTCCGCTCCATCCCTCTGTCCAGTCGAATGAATCGTCGCTGTTGCTCACCGATACCAGATATTTGGCATTGACCGTACCTCCGAACCATTCGAAGCCGTCGTCGGTACCTTTGTATGCTTCGAGGTATTCGAGGGTCGTACCGTTTCCTACACCATAGAAGGTGAAGCCGTTACACTCCTTTTCCGTAGTGAACTTGTATCCGGCGTATTCCAGGCGAATGTACTTCAGGATACCCGAGTTGTCCGCCGGATCGGAACCACCATAAGCGGCATCTCCGACTTCCGATTTACCGGTCGATCCGATATTGATCGGGGCTTTGCCGCAAATGTGGATGCCACCCCACGCTCCCGGTTCTTTGGTATCGGCAGTCATGACAATCGGTGCGGAGGCAGTACCTACCGCTTCGATCTTGGCTCCCTGTTCCACGAGGATGTAGTCGATGGTGGCATCATCGCTTTTGGCGCTGATTGTCACACCTTCGCCGATCTTCAGGGTAGAACCGGCTTTGACGATATATTCTCCGTCGAGGGAGAAGTTGTAGCCTTTGGTCAGGATGACGGTTTTCGACCCGTCTACGCTTCCTTTCAGTGTTCCGTTGTTGGCGATCACCTCTTCGCTGTCGCCGTTTCCGCCGCCTTCGCCGCTGTTGTCGTCACTACAAGCTGCAAGTGAACACATTCCCATCAGGGCTGCTACGGCCCAAGAGTTGAGTTTTAGATAATTCGTTTTCATATTCATACTGTTTTAGGTTTATACTATCTGTTTGATTATTCATATAAATATTCTGTGTGACCCTGTGGCGAGCCTTAGAATCTGTACGAGACTCCTATTTCTGCACTGGTTCCCGGACGGAATGATTCTACTTCCACCTTTTGTCCCGTTGCCGGCAGCTCCTGTTTGAAGCGGATGGTACTGTTCAGCAAGTCTTTCATCTGCAGGCGCAGGCTCAGGTGTTTGTTGATGGCATAGCTTGCTATGAAGTCCATCGTGTGCAGGGTCTGTTGCTTGATGTTACCTGTTCCGTAGATACCTACTGTCTCGATGCGCGGGCCTTGCACATTGTAAACCAGTGCCAGTGTCAGGTCGCTTTCTCCTCTCAGTTGAGGAGTGTAGCTGAGATCTGCATTGATCAGGAACGGAGAGGCTCCTTGCAGAGCGCGTTCCGAGTCGGTATATACCCCGCCTTCGGGCAATACGACGTTTGTGTACATGTATGAACCGTTGGCTCCGATACGGAAGTTCTTGAACAGTTCTTTGCGGAATTCTATTTCCACTCCTGTGGCTATTCCATCTTCGGCGTTGCGGAAAGAGCGGATCACTGTGCCGCCCGAAGACTCCTGAGTCTGTTCAATCGGCGATTTCAGTTTTTTGAAATAACCCGTGACAGAGAACATGTCCCCGTTGTTGCGTTTCGGAAAGAAATCATAGCGCAGGTCGATGTTATAATTATAAGCGTTCTTCAGTTCGTTGTTACCGCGGATATAGGCACTTCCGTAAGATTCCTGGTAGAGGAACGGAGCCATTTCGATAAATGAAGGGCGGGTGACAGTGCGTGATACGGAGAGGCGCAGGCTGTTGGTTTCGTTCAGGCTGTACTTCAGGTTCAGTGCCGGGAAGAAGTCGCCTTTGTCCAGGTTCGTTTTCTTCTCCTGTCCGCCGTCCGTCCAATAGCGTACCCATTGTTTGGCCTGCTCGTAGCGCAGTCCCACGTTGACCAGCAGAGATTCCATCGGGTAGTACTCTATTTCTGCAAACCCTGCCCACACATCCATTCCGGCGTAGTAGTTGTAACGGGGCTGTGCATCGATGTTGGCTTTTATCGTCCCGTTGGCTATGTTTTCCTGATTCAGATATCCGTTGGTATCATAAATGTTGGTGACGTCAGCGTTCAAAGCATTGATATCGTAGTAGAAGTTCACGCTTTCAAAGTCGCGTTTTTTGCTTTTGTAAGTACCTCCCACACGAACCAGGTTCGCATCTCCCCATTTGTACGAGGTGCGCAGATCTCCTACAATCTCTTTCTCTTGCAGTTCTCCGAAGTAGCGGTTGGTAGTCTGGTTGAGTTTAAAGAGGTTCAACTTATCGCTGCCTTCGTTACGGAAGAAGACCACCTGCCGGCGATCCGGTTCGTCACTGTTGGTCAGTCCGTACGAAGCGCTCCAGTTTACATCCCACTGAGAAGTCAGTTCGTGGTGTCCCAGCAACTGGTTGTTCAGTAGTGAGTAGGCATGGAAAACGCTGTTGCTCGATGTGATGTTGTTCTTTTCGGCATCGATCCTCTCGCGGGACATGTAGTCGTTGATGGCATTGCGTGCATAGAACACGGTGAAGTTGATGTGGTCCGCCTGCCGGAACGAGTAGCCGATGTTGCCCAATCCGGCTATTTTCAGTGCGCTGGAATAACTGTCATAATTGAACTTGTCGAGGTGTGTGCCCTGAGCGGTCATAGTGGTCACGTAGGCGTCTTTCAAGATTTGGTTTTCGTTGCTGACACCTACCGAGGCAAGCACGCTCAGACGGTTTCCGTTGGGGAGTGTCCAGCTCTTGCCTCCTCCCAGGTTACCACCGAATTCGGGTAGTGAACGGTGCTTGCTGATAGCGAAGTTTGTGCCGAACGGGTCATTGTTGCGGGCGTAATCGCGGAACTCGCTTTTACCCATAGCCAGAATCCGGTCTTTATTCCTGAGGTTTCCCGTACTGAAGAGTCCGCCTTTCCGGTCGCTATAATAGAAATCTTTTCCGACAGTGTTGAAGCGTCCGCCCACGTTGAAGCCGATGGAGAAAAAGTCACTTCCCGTGTTCTCCTTGGTGCTGATGTCGATATGTGCGCCCGAATAGTCGGCAAAGGCTCCGGCGGCATATACTTTACTGACGGTGATGTTCTTTACGGTAGAGGCCGGGAAGAGGTCGAGCGGAATCAACTTGTTGTCCGGGTTGGGCGAGGCGATGGGCAAACCGTTCAGGGTGGTCGTGCTGTACCGGTCACCCAGTCCGCGTACTATCAGTTGTCCGGCGCTTGCAATGGAGATACCGGTTATTTTCTTGACTCCGTCCTGTACGTTCGATATACCTTTCAGGGTCATCTCTTTGGCTCCCATGTTTTCGATGGCAAGCGTTGCTTTCTGTCTCTCTTGCAGTAAAGCCTTTTCGCCTTCCAGGTTTTTCCGGGCCACTACGGTGACGGCGTCCAGCGTTTGTGCGTCTACTTCCAGTTCAAAGTTCAGTGTCGCATTGGCTTTCACTTTCACTTCATTCATCCGGAGTGTTTTATATCCTATATATTTCACTTCAATGGTATAGGTGCCGTTGCTTAGCGTCAGTGTGTAGTTACCGTCTACATCGGCTACGGTTCCGGTCGTGGTTCCGGCAATCTGTACGGTAGCTCCGGTCAGGGGTTCTTTGGTCTGTTTATCAATGATGGTTCCCTGGATGACCCCTGCTGTGATTCCTAAGGAAAATGTTGCGAGAAGAAGAGTGGAGAGAAGTCTCCCGATTTGTTGTTTCATGTCTTTTTATCTACGTTTTTCTGTCGGTGCAAAGTTGCACGATTCAGGTTACGGGGGTGATACATGCCCTATACGATTCGTTAACATCTGTATTACATTCCTGTGTACCCTTTCCGCAGTGCTGCTCTCAGCGTCTGCTTGCCACAAATATTTAATCCATTCTCTTGGTGTGAATGGATAATTTCCTAAATTTGCGTACTAACAGCAAACAAACATATACTCCTGTAAACTACTTTTATGGATAACGATATTGAACGATTTCGGCAAATGGCGTCCATGGCGCAACTCGGATGGTGGGAAGCTGATTTCACAGCCGGGCATTATGTATGCTCAGAATACCTCTGCGATTTATTGGGACTTGAAGGAAATACCATATCTTTTACGGACTTCAGGAAACGGGTGCGTGAGGATTATCAGGAACAGATAGTCCGGGAGTTCAATGCTTCCATCCATAGGGAGTTTTATGAACAGACTTTCCCTATTCACTCCAAAGAGGGAATCGTGTGGTTGCACACCCGTTTGGGGGAGCGTGAAGAAATACCGGGCAGGGGAGTCGTTTCATTCGGTATCATGCAGCGGGTAGAAGCTCCCAATGATACTTCCGAGCGGGTTCTGGAGCGTGTCAACGACTTGCTGTACAGGCAGAACTCCATTTCCCATTCACTCTTACGCTTTCTCAAAGATGATAGTGTGGACCTCTGTATCATGGAGATATTGAAGGATATCCTCGATCTTTTTCATGGGGGACGCGTGTATATCTTTGAATATGATGAATATTACCGCTATCAGGACTGTACCTACGAGGTGGTGGCCGAAGGAGTGTTGCCGGAGATCGATAGCCTGCAACGTATCCCGACTGACAGTTTACCTTGGTGGAGGCAGCAGACCCTGTCGGGTAAACCGGTGATACTGGATTCATTGGACCAGCTTCCGAAACATGCAAAAGCGGAATATGCGATCCTGAGCCGCCAGAACATCAAGTCACTGATGATCACTCCGCTGATAGCCGGCGAACATGTATGGGGGTATATGGGGATCGATCTGGTGAAGAATTATCGCAACTGGAATAATGAAGACTTCCAATGGTTATCGTCTCTTGCCAATATCATCAGCATCTGTATCGAGCTGCGTAAAGCGAAAGACGAAGCTGTGCGCGAACGTTCTTTTTTGCGTAATCTGTTCCGCTTCATGCCGATGGGGTATATACGTATGACTATGGTCCGGGATGCTGCCGGACTACCTTGTGATTACCGGATAGCCGATGCCAATGATTTGAGTTCGGAACTCATAGGAATGTCTCTTTCCGATTACGTGGGATGCCTTGCCAGCGAGTTGCATGCGGACTTTAAGGCCAAGGTGGATTATCTTCTCGATGTGATGGAGGGCAGTGTGCACAAAGAGACTGATGTCTACTTCCATCGCACCCAGCGCAGTTCCCATTGCATCGTGTATTCTCCGGAAAAGGACGAGGTGGTCGCTCTGTTTCTGGACTCTACCGAGACGATTCGTGCCCATAGGGCTTTAGATCGCAGTGAGAAGCTTTTCAAGAATATCTTTGCCAATATTCCCGCGGGAGTGGAGATTTACGATAAGGATGGCAATTTGCTCGACTTGAACAACTGGGATATGGAAACCTTTGGTGTAAAAGATAAAGCCGATGTAATGGGAGTCAATTTCTTTGAGAATCCGAATGTGCCTCTTGAAATCAGAGAACGGGTACGGAACGAAGACCTGGTCGATTTCAGACTGAACTACTCTTTTAATAAGGCTTCCGATTACTACCATTCCGATAAAAGTAATATAATCGAGCTGTATACAAAGGTCAGTAAACTCTTTGACAGCCAAGGGAACTTCAACGGCTATGTGCTGATCAACATCGATAATACGGAGCGTATCGATGCCATTAACCGTATCCGTGATTTTGAGAACTTCTTCCTTTTGATATCGGACTATGCAAAAGTAGGTTATGCCAAACTGAACCTGCTGAGTAAACGCGGCTATGCCATCAAACAGTGGTTTAAGAATATGGGTGAGACGGAGGATATTCCGCTTTCATCCGTTGTGGGCGTTTATGATAAGATGCATCCTGAAGACCGGCAGAAGGTCTTTGACTTTTACGAGAAGGTATTGGCGGGTGAAGAGAAGGACTTCCGTAGCGAAATGCGTATCCTGAAACCCGGCGCTACCAACGAGTGGAACTGGGTACGGATGAATGTGGTAGTGACCAAGTTTGAACCGGAGCATGGGGAGGTGGAGATTATCGGCATTAATTATGATATTACGGAACTGAAGGAGACGGAAGCCATGCTTATCGAGGCGAAAGAGAAAGCGGAAACCATGGATCGGCTGAAGAGCGCTTTCCTGGCGAATATGAGTCACGAGATACGTACACCACTCAATGCGATTGTCGGTTTCTCGGGCCTCTTGGTCGATACGGAAGACATGGAGGAACGCTGCGAATACATCAAGATCGTACAAGAGAATAATGACTTGCTGCTGCAGCTGATCTCGGACATCCTGGACTTATCGAAGATTGAGGCCGGTACGTTTGAGTTCACCTACGGAGAGACGGATGTGAATATACTTTGTGAAGATATCGTTCGCAGCTCTCAGATAAAGGTTCCTCAGGGAGTTGAATTAGTATTCGATCCGCATCCTTCGGATTGCACTGTGATAAGTGATCGGAACCGGTTGCATCAGGTCATCTCCAATTTCGTGAACAATGCCCTGAAGTTTACCTCCTCGGGCAGCATCCATGTGGGATATGAAAAGAAGGAAGAGGGTGTGGAGTTTTATGTAAGCGACACGGGAATCGGAATCTCTAAAGAGCAACTGACGCATATCTTTGAACGCTTTGTGAAGCTGAACAGCTTTATCCACGGAACCGGGCTCGGACTCTCCATCTGTAAAAGTATTGTGGAGCAGCTGGGCGGCGTCATAGGAGTGGACTCGGAAGAAGGGAAAGGGTCCCGTTTCTGGTTCACCATTCCCTATATTAACAGCGAACAGTCAATCGTTAACGATTGATAGACGGTCCGGCTATAAACAACAAACGGTGAACAACACATACTATATTGTATGCCTGTTCACCGTTTGTTGTTTATAGCTGATCGTTTACCGTTGATCTTTACATTCCCATTCCGAATGAGAACTTGTCAATTCCCTGATAGATGCAACTTGCAATACCCAGAGCTATGATACCCAAAGTACAAAGTACGAGACTCACTTTGGTGTAGTTATCACTGCGGAAAGTGGGGATCGGTTCTTCATTGGGATTGATATACATGGCCTTTACAATCAGCAAGTAGTAGTAAAGCGATACGACTGTATTGATCAGGGCAATGAATACCAATAGATGGAATCCGCTGTTGAATGCAGCCATGAAAATGAAGAACTTTGAGAAGAAACCCGCAAACGGAGGGATACCGGCCAGTGAGAACAGGGCAAGGGTCATGATAAAAGCCAGTTTGGGATTGGTCTTGTACAGTCCGTTATAGTCGTCTATCTCCACTTTGTTGCTACGTTGTTCCACAATTGAGATGACTGCAAATACACCTAAGTTTGCTGCCAGATAAACCAGTACATAATAAACCAGGGCAGTCATTCCCATTTCACTGCCTCCGATGACACCCAGCATGATGTATCCCGCCTGGGAGATAGCGGAGAATGCCATGAAACGTTTCAGGTTCTGTTGGCGGATAGCAAAGAGGTTGGCAATGGTGATGGAAGCAATGGTTACCCAGAACAACACTTCCTGCCATTGTGCCACCATCGGTGCGAACACTTTCATCAGGATGGTCATCAGCACGAAAGCTGCCGATCCTTTGGAAATCACACTTAAATAAGAGGTTACGGCTGTAGGCGCTCCTTCGTATACGTCGGCTGTCCAGAGGTGGAAAGGAACCAATGAGATTTTGAATCCCATGCCGGCAAAAAAGAACACGAATGCCATAATCTGAAGCATATTGCCTGTGATGTGTCCGGGGAGGTCATTGAAATAGAGCGTACCGGACGTACCGTATATCATTGAAAGACCGAATAGCAGCAATGCACTTGAGAACAGTGCGGTCAGGATGTACTTGGCACCTGCTTCTGCGGAGTGATGACGATATTTATCGAATGCCACCAGTGCGGCCATCGGGATACTTGCCATTTCCAATCCGATGAAGAACATCAGGAAATGTCCCGCAGAAATCATAAAGTACATACCCAGCAGGGTAGAGAGTGTCAGTACATAGAACTCTCCCTGCTTGATGCGGGTGTCTTCGCGTTTCAACCATTCATGGGCCATCAGTAGCACGATGATGGTACCTACGTTGAGCACTGCCTTGATGATGGTTTGCATCGGTGTGTACTGATACATTCCGCCGAAAGCCTCTGCCGGAGTTCCGGGAAAGAGGTTGATTACGGTGTGGAGGGTCATCAGGATCACAGCCGGCAAGGTGAGCGACCTGACGTTCACCTTAGGAGTGGCACCTTTTTGGTCCGGACAGGTAAACAGGTCGACAACAAACAGGATGAGGATAACTGCTATCAGTGACAGCTCCTCTTTCATATATAGAAATTGTGAATAATCCATCTTCTTTTAGGGTATTAAGTGTGAAACAACGGGCAATACACTCTCGCCAATCATGTGGCTGACCCAGAAAGGAGCCATACCCAGTCCGGCGACACAAATGATGAGACAGATGACGGCAAAGCGCTCGTCCCAGGTTGCATCCGTCAGTGCCAGATGATGTTTGTTGGTACACGTTCCATATAGAATCTTACCTACCAGTCGGAGGATATAGACTGCCGTGATCACGATGGACGAGCAAGCGATGATGGTCAGTGTACGATGGAATACATCGAAGTTCTGGAATGAACCGACGAAGATAGTCATCTCAGCTACGAAGCCGCTAAGTCCCGGAAGACCCAGGTTGGCAAGTCCGGCAATCACATAGCAGACACTGAGAAACGGCATCACTTTCATCAGTCCGTTCAGCTCGCGTACGTCACGGGTATGGGTACGTCCGTATATCATACCGATGAGGGCGAAGAACAGAGCTGTCATTAATCCGTGGCTGAGCATCTGAAGCACCGCTCCGGTAGCTGCTGTCTGGTTCATCATCAGGATAGCGAAGAGCACAAGGCCGCAGTGGCTTACGGAAGAGTATGCGTTGATGTACTTCAGGTCTGTCTGTACGCAAGCACTGAAAGCACCGTATACAACGGAGATACCTGTCAGGATCAGGAAGATCCAGCCCAGTTCGTTTGCAGCTTCCGGCATCAGGTACATGGCGATGCGGAAACAACCGTAGCCTCCGAGCTTCATCAATACGCCGGCATGCAGCATAGAGACAGCAGTCGGTGCCGAGGCATGACCGTCAGGACTCCAGGTATGGAAGGGAAAGAGTGCTCCCAGCACACCGAATCCCAGGAAAGTGAGCGGAAACCAGATGCATTGCTGCGCAAACGGAATGTTATGCAGTTGAGCTATTTCAAGAATGTTCATGGTTGTTCCGCCGGCACCGAAGAAGATACCCAGAATACCGATCAGCAAGAATGCCGAACCACCCATTAGCATCAGGGTCAGCTTCATGGCTGCATATTCTTTGCGTCCCGAACCCCATACACCGATGAGTAAGTACATCGGTATCAATGCGATTTCGTAGAACATGAACATGGTGAATAAGTCGATGGAGATAAAGAAACCGAATACTCCCATCGACAGGAGGGTGAACCACAGGAAATATTCTTTTGTCAGCGGCTGCAACTTCCAGGAGGCAAAGGTGCCGGTGAACACGATGACAGCGCTAAGCAGCAGCATCGCTACCGATATTCCGTCTACTCCCACCGAGTAGGCTATGTGAAGCGGTGCATACCATACCGTATCGGCACGGAACAACATCTCGGCTGTAGCTCCTGCCTGGCGCTCGCCCAAATAAAGGAACGTCAGCACAACACTCAGGATCAGCAACGCCGTACTTCCCGCTACCATCACTCCGCGGATGGCCTTAATGCTTTTGGCAAGGTATAACCCGCCAAGCATCAGCAGAGGAATGAGTACGAATAAGGATAAAAAGTTCATATCTTTTGTGCTTTATAAGATTAATATTAAGATAAGTATCAGCGCTCCGAGCAGGAATACATAAGCGTATTGCTGTACACGTCCGCTTTGCAATCCCCGTATCTCATCGCTTGTAGCATGGGTACCCCAGGCTATGAAGTTGAAGAATCCGTCTACCACGTGGCGGTCGAACCAGGCGATCGGTGTAGAGATGCAACGGAAGATAATCCGGTGTGTGATGAACTGATACACCTCGTCGATGTAGAAACGATGATAGGCTGCACGGTGCAGTCCGGCAAAACGTTTGGCAAGTTTATCTGCCAGAGGTTGCTGCTGACGCAGGTACATGCAAGTGGCCAGGACGATGGACGCCACAGCAATCACTACACTTGTGACGGCTACTGATGTCTCAAGATGGATGGTATACGATTCACCGTTGGAGCTGATGAAATGTCCGAAAGGAATGAAACCGGCCACGCAAGTGACGGCGGCCAGGAAGATTAACGGAACAGTCATGGTCAGGGGAGATTCGTGGGGAGTATGTACGTGGCTTGTACCATCGCTTGTCGACTTTTGCCCCGGTGCTGTGCCACCCCAGAAGATGCCGTAGTAGAGACGGAACATATAAAAGGCGGTCATAGCTGCGATGACGGTCATCACCCAACCCATCGTCGGGCTATACTGGAAGCAAGCTGCCAGAATTTCATCTTTGGAGAAGAAACCCGAGAACGGAGGAATACCTGCAATGGCGAGACAAGCTATTAGGAAGGTGATATGCGTGATCGGCATGTATTTGCGTAATCCTCCCATAGCCGACATCTCGTTGGAGTGAACGGCATGGATAATGCTGCCTGCACCCAGGAAGAGCAAGGCCTTGAACATGGCGTGTGTGAAAAGGTGGAACATGCCGGCCATGTATCCCAACCCTCCGTGATGCGGATCGGAAGAGGTACAAACACCCAGTGCCACGATCATAAATCCGATTTGTGAGATGGTCGAGAAAGCAAGTACACGCTTGATGTCACTCTGTACGCAAGCCACGCTGGCAGCATAAAAAGCGGTGAAAGCACCTACCCAACCAATCAGGTGGAGTACGTCCGGAGCATATTCGATGAAAAGCGGGAACATGCGTGCCACCAGGTAAACGCCGGCTACTACCATGGTGGCGGCATGAATCAGTGCACTGACGGGAGTCGGACCTTCCATGGCGTCCGGTAACCAGATATGCAGCGGGAACATGGCACTCTTGCCGGCACCGCCGACAAACATCAGCCCGAGTGCCAGAGGCAACATACCGGCGCCACCGCTCAACATTGAAACTGTGTCGGGAGTAAATCCGAAAGTACCTCCGTAGTATCCGTATATCAGGATACCGATCAGGAAGCCCAGGTCGGCAAAGCGAGTCACGATGAATGCTTTTTTACTGGCGGCAATAGCAGCCGGACGGGTATAGTAGAAACCGATCAGGAGGTAAGAAGATACACCTACCAACTCCCAGAATAAGTACATCTGGAAAATGTTGGTTGCCACTACCAGTCCGAGCATAGACATGGTGAATAAGGATAAGAATGCGTAGTAGCGCTGGAATCCCCGTTCGCCTTTCATATAGCCGAAAGAGTAGATATGTACCATCAGGCTGACTGTAGAAATTACGATCAGCATCATCACCGAGATGGGGTCGAGCAAAATGCCCAGGTTGAACGTTAGTGTTTCCGTGAACGGAAGCCATTCAAAGTTATAAGGAATGAGTGTGGCAAACGTTCCGTCTGCCAGACGGGGTGCCGAGAAGTAATGTACGGCCGTGACGTACGAGAGTACTGTCACTGCTGCCAATACCAGCGTGCCTATGGTGCCCGCTGTTCGGTGGCTCATCCACTTGCCTCCTATCCCTAATGCCAGGAAGGAGAGGAAGGGGAGAAGAAGGATCAGAATTGTATATTCCATAATTTAGTTATTATTTCTATGATCATAATGACGTATTTACCACTTTAATTCATCCAGATTCTTTACCTGAATACTACGTATATTCCGGTAAATATTAATCATGATGGCGATAGCGATAGCCGTTTCCGCTGCCGAGATGGCAATGGAGAACAGGGCAAAGAAATACCCTTCGAGCTCTCCGGGAAAAAGGAAACGGTTAAATACGGCAAAGTTGATATCTGTAGCATTCAGCATCAGTTCTACAGAGATGAGGATAGCAAGTGTGTTGCGGCGGGTGAAGAACCCGTATATTCCCGCAAACATCATGATGGTAGAAACCACCAGGTAATATTCCATGTGTATCATCATATCGTCCTATCTTTTACGTGCAATTAATAATCCGCCCACGATACAGGCCAGCAACAGAATGCTGACTGCTTCAAAAGGCAATACATATCCATATTTACCACTGCTTAACAAAGCATGTCCGATGGTCTTGATACTGATTTCTACAGGTTCCGGATCGCTTGTCGGCACAAATTTGTGTGTCAGTGTAATGAAGAGCACCAGGATTGCACCTATAATCGTAGTGACAAGCCCTGCCAGGAATTTACTCCGTTTCAGGTGAGCGGCCCGGTCGCCTTCTCCACTCGTCAGCAGGATGGAGAATACATAGAGCACCACGATACCTCCGGCATAGACCATGATCTGTACCGATCCGAGGAAAGTGTATCCTAACAGAAAGTAGATACCTGCTGTGCCGAAAAGCACGAACAGCAGGTAAGTGGCCGAACGCACGATACGCTGCGTGGTCACTGTCAGTATGGACATGGCAATGATGAACACTGCCAGAAAGTAGAATACTACTGTTTCAAGTGTAAGTCCCATATTCTTTTATTCTTTTTTCTTTTCGATTACTTTACTTCCTTCGCGGTTGAGTTGCAGGACAAGTTTGGTCCGGTCGAATACGGCATGCTCAAATACCTGGTCGAAGGTGATTGCGTCGTGTGGGCAAGCGTTGACACAGAGCTGGCAGAAGATACACGAACCAAGGTCGTATTCATACTTTGCCAGTATTTTCTTCTTTTTGCCCTCTTCGGTTTCAATGGTTTCGCTGGTCACTTTAATGGTATCATTGGGGCATGCCATCTGACACAACCCACAGGCTACACAACGGTGCTCATTGTTTTCGTTGTGAGGCATGTTCAATGTACCGCGAAAGCGGTCGAACATTTTGAGTTCGGCGCGGTTCTCCGGGTATTGTTCGGTCACTTTCTTTCGAAAATATACCTTGATGGTGGTTTTCATACCCGTCAGCAGGGAGCCGATGCCTTGCATCAGGCCGCCTAGATATGTATATTCTTCATTTTTCATCTTTCAGCCCTCCGGGTTAGAAGTGCAGTCCGAAGACTACGATTAATACCATGATTACCAGATTGACCATTGAAATAGGTACCAAATATTTCCATTCCAGGTTTAGTATCTGGTCAATACGCAGACGCGGGAAAGTCCATTTGATCCACATCAGCAGGAACACTACGAAGAATGCCTTTCCGAAAAACCAGATGAATCCCGGAATATAATCCATCACTGCATTGAATCCGTCCAGCCCGACAATGTGCAGCGGCATCCAGCCTCCCAGGAAGATGGTAGCGGCTACGGCAGCTACGATGAACATATTCAGGTATTCGGCCAGATAAAAGAAGCCGAAGTGCATACCCGAATACTCGGTATGGTATCCTGCCGTCAGTTCACTTTCCGCTTCGGGAAGGTCGAACGGACCACGGTTACATTCTGCGTTGCCGGCTATCAGATAGATAACGAAAGCGATCAGGGCCGGGATGTGTCCTTTGAAGATAAACCATCCGTTAGCCTGACTTTCCACAATCTCAGAGAACTGCATGGTACCCATCAGGACCACCATTGTGAGAATACTAAGTCCGACAGACAATTCATAACTGATGATTTGTGCACCGCTTCGCATAGCACCGATCAGTGAGAACTTATTGTTCGAACCCCAGCCGGCCAGCAGGATACCCACTACGCCTATGCTCGAAGCTGCCAACAGGAAGAAGACACCTACGTTGAAGTCCAGCACTTCCAGCCCTTTACTGATAGGCAGGCACGAAAAGGTGAGAAATGAGGCGATAATCACCATGAACGGAGCCAGGTTATAAAGGAATTTGTCCGAATGCTTCAGTTCGATGATCTCTTTGGTCAGCATCTTGAGCACATCGCAGAGCACCTGGATGCTTCCCCACTTTCCTACGCGGTTCGGACCCAGTCGGCACTGGAAGAAACCGCACACCTTGCGTTCCATATAAATAAGGAGAATGGCAAGTATGGCGTACAAAGCCACAATGCACACCCCGATAACGACACATTCTATGAATACAGCCAATCCCTCCGGCATGACGGAGGTTAATGTCTGGTGTATCCAACTTGTTATTATACTAAAGTCAAACATATACTATATTTACGATTAGACGATTTACTATTTACGATTGGAGTGATCCGGATTTAGGATAAGAGCCGTCAGGGCTTCCTTATCTGTCGATGTCCGGTACCACATAATCCAGCGTTCCGCCGATAGCGATCAGGTCGGCAATCTTAGCTCCCCGGCAGATGGTATCGACAGCCGAAACCAGTGGCAACCCCGTCGAACGGTAGTGCAAACGGTAAGGTGTCTTGTCGCCATGACTCTCGAGGAACACTCCGAATTCACCGCGGCTGCCTTCAACGGCGGTATAGTAACTTCCTTCCGGTACCCGGATGATGGGTTTCATTTTTTCCTGTATCGGTCCTTCCGGAATATTGTCAATCAATTGCTCGATAATGTTCAGGCTCTCCATGATTTCGTCCATACGCACCATGTAACGGGCAAAAGAGTCGCCTTCGGTATAAACGATTTCTTTAAAATCCACCTTATCGTATACGCCGTAAGGCATACGTTTGCGTACATCACATGCCCAGCCGCTGGCACGGCCTGTTCCACCGGTACATCCGAAAGAAATGGCATCTTCGCGACTCAGCACCCCTACACCTTTCAGACGTTGCCGGGCAATGACATTGCCGGTGAATACGTCGTGATATTCGTGGATGATTCCACGCAGGTAAGGGATGAACTTCTTTACTCTCGGGATGAAGTTCGGGTGCAGGTCTGCCTGTACGCCTCCAATGGTATTGTAGTTCATTATCAAACGTCCGCCGCAAGTTTCTTCGAACATATCCAGAATCATTTCACGGTCACGGAATCCGTAAAAGAAGGCTGTCAATGCGCCCAGGTCCATGGCAAGACAGGAGTAGAATAGGAGGTGAGAGTCGATACGCTGAAGTTCGTCCATGATGGTACGGATGTATTTCACGCGTTCGCTGACCTCGATACCCATTGCTTTCTCGATGCACATGCAAAGTGCATGGCGGTTCTGGTGTGCTCCCAGATAATCGAGCCGGTCGGTCAGTGCCAAAGTCTGCGGATAGGTGAGGCTTTCGTTCATCTTCTCGATCCCACGGTGTATATATCCGCAGTTGGCGTCGAGCTTTTTGATGGTTTCGCCTTCAAGTGAGACGCGGAAGCGCATCACTCCGTGGGTTGCCGGGTGCTGTGGCCCGATGTTGACTACATATTCACGGTCATCGAAGATCACATTCTCCTGAGTTTGATACGTTCCGTCCGGATTCAGCTCTATTTCCCGGGTTGTATCATACGTCTCTTCATTGTCCATACGTAGCGGATTGTCTTTCTCTGGGTTGTTATCTTTACGCATCGGATGGCCTACCCAGTCATTACGCAGATAAAGACGTCGCATGTCGGGATGTCCGATGAATACAATGCCGTAATAGTCGAAAACTTCACGCTCGTTGAAGTCGGCCGCTTTCCAGATGTCACTGACGGAAGGTATTTCCGGAGTTTCGCGGTTATTTGTGGATGTTTTTATCGCGATGCGTTCGCCGGTTACGGTCGATTCCAGATGATAGACTACTCCAAGTCCCCGGGTTACGTTCGGTGCGTCACCTTCGTCTGCCACTCCCCAGTCCATACCCGTTAGGCTTTCGAGGAAGTCCATCTGTTTTTCGTTACGCAGACGCAGCATTTCGTCGTGTAGTGCTGCGGGTTCTATGTATTTTATTTCTTCCATATTTTACTAATTAAAGCAGATTCATTTCCCTTCAGGTTTTTTCTCTTTCCGGTTTACTCCTCCGAAGAATTTCTCTATCTTCACTTTCCGTTGCAGTTGCATCATACCGTAATAAAATGCTTCCGGGCGGGGAGGGCATCCGGGAATATATACATCGACCGGGAGAATCTTGTCTACTCCGTTCACCACATGATAGGATTTGCGAAACGGGCCTCCGCTTACTGCACATCCTCCTACGGCAATTACATATTTGGGATCTGCCATCTGATCATACAGACGTTTCAGTACCGGAGCCATTTTGTTGGTAATGGTGCCGCATACCATGATCATGTCGGCTTGGCGCGGACTGGCACGGGCTACTTCAAACCCGAAGCGGGCCATGTCGTAACGCGCGGCACCCAGTGCCATGAATTCGATACCGCAACAGCTGGTTGCGAAAGTAAGTGGCCACAGCGAGTTGCTGCGTCCCCAGTTGATAAGATCGTCAAGTACTCCCACAAAGACGTTTGCACCGCCTTCATTGAGTTCTTTGACCATCTTTTCCAACGATTCGTTGTCGATGAAGTCTTCATACGGGATAGACTTTATTTTAGGCTTTTTCATTATTTCCATTCCAGTGCTCCTTTCTTCCAGGCATAGGCAAGGCCCAGAACCAACACAACTAAAAAGAAGAGAATACTAATCAATCCCTGAGGTCCCAGGTCACGGGCTATGACGGCCCAGGGAAACAGAAATACTGTTTCGACATCGAACATCAGAAACAGAATGGCAAACAGGTAGTACCCTACACGGAACTGCATCCATGATTTACCGCGCGTAGGGATACCACATTCATACGCTTCGAACTTTTGTGCATTATACGACCGCGGCGAGATAGCGTTTGAAAGGGCTATCACCACACCGACAAAGGCAATTGCGGTCAGCAGAACGACAACTAACAATGTAAAATTCATAATCCAATAGTATGTTTAGATTGAATAATCTGAAGTAAGCAATAAGTTGACACACCTCTGAGTGACAACTGATTGAAAGAGTATTGACAGCTATCAGTGAAACAGCTTACATGATAGCATGGCTACTCGTGGCTTGTGACTCTTTAAATGATGATTTTCCTTAATCCGTAGACATAGTAGGTCAGTGGATCAGACGGATTGTATGTATGTGAGTGATTTGAATGGACAGAAAAAGGATTATTTCTCATTCTGTATTTATGAAAGATCATTTCAGGACGGATAAAACTTTTGTCCGTTGGTACATGAGAAATATCTGCATGCCCCATTTCACAGGGCATAATGGTACAATAGAAATGAAAGCGTTCCAGGATATTCCGGCTTGCAGGAGTAGCTTGCGAAATGAAACATTCTTCCTGGTCCGGATCTTCTATTATATAAGAGGTGTTTGCCGCTTTCATCGTTACCGAATGAAGCAGCACGGCAAGCACTATTATTATATAATATTTTAAGTTTTGTTTCATTCCTATTTCTTAAACGGTTGCAAATATAGAATTTAATTTTATCTCTTTTGCAAACTCCACGTGACAAAAAAGGTTTTTTAATAAATCAAGGGAGTCAGAAGTTGGAGGGATTATCAACCGATCTCTGACCCGCCTCTACTATATATTATCTTGTATGATACAACAATGAAGCTTCTCTACTTGTTTCTAATTCCTTTTCCAAAAGTCAGAACTGAATAAAAGTAAGACGGTGAATAGTTCCAGACGTCCCAGTAACATCAGGAACGACAATAACCATTTGGCCAGATCAGGGAGTCCGTCCCATGAATAGGCCGGACCGCAGCTCCCCAATCCCGGTCCCATATTTCCGATACTTGAAATCACCGTCCCGATAGATTCTGTGAAACCTACGCCCATTGCCAGCATCAACAGTACACTGACAATGATGATGACGGCATAGATGAATGAGAATGCCAGTACCGTCGACAGGATGGCAGGAGAAATGACCTGTTTGTTCACCCGCACCGGAAGTACGGCGTTCGGATGTACGATGTGTTTAAATTCATTTCGTGACACTTTGGCCAGAATCACCATTCGGATGCATTTCATACCTCCTGTGGTGCTTCCGGCACAGGCACCTATCAGCATGATGACAGTCAGGGTACCCCAAAGTACCGGTACCCATTGCATGTAGTCGGCTGTTACAAATCCGGTGGAAGTATGCAGCGAAGCTACTTGAAAAAAGGCTTTGCGGAAAGATTCCTCAGCTCCCATCGGGGTGGTGCGGTAGAGCACTGCCGCAATGAATGCGGTAAAGAGAATCACTGACATCACGTACCACTTTAACTCGGCATTTTGAGATACTTTCTTCAGTTTACCGGTAAATAGCAGGAGAAGTAGCGTAAAGTTGATTCCGGAGAGAAACATAAAAACACCTATCACATATTCTATATAAGGTGAATTGTAATAGGCTATGCTGTCTTGCTTGGTAGAATAACCTCCTGTACCGGTCGTGGCAAACGAGTGGCAGATACTGTCGAACAGTCCCATGCCTCCGAATAACAGGAGAATCACTTCAATGGCTGTCAGTCCGGCATAGATAGTCCATATCCATTTGGCCGTCACACCGATACGGGGATGTACTTTATCGTAGGTAGGCCCGCTGGCTTCGGCGGCAAAGAGTTGTACGCCGCTCACACCGAAAATGGGCAGTACGGCAATGGTAAAAAAGACAATGCCCAATCCGCCTATCCACTGTGTCATGCTTCGCCAGAAGAGAAGTCCGTGGGGCAGTGCTTCGATATCGTCGAGAATGGTGGCTCCGGTACTACTGAATCCGGACATCGTTTCGAAGAAGGCATTGGTTATGCTTGGTATATAATGGCTGAGGTAGAACGGGAGCATTCCAAATAAGGAAAACACGACCCATGCTACACTGACAATGACATATCCGTCTCGGCGGTTAAGTTGTTTTTCGGCTCCTTTGCCAAGAGCCAGCAGAAGGATGGCGACTAAAGTAGTCAATCCTGCCGACAACAGGAAACTGCTCAGGTCATCCTCGCGGTATATCAGCGAAACACCTGCACAGCAAAGTAACAGGCCTGTCTCTATCAGTAAGAGGAAACCTGTGATGCGATATATCATTTTAGAGTTTATCATACCATCAATTAAAGTACTTTTCTATCTTCTTGATCATCATGCTGAGGCAGAATACGACGACGTGGTCACCTGCCTGAATAAGGGTATCACCCGTAACCAGTATACCTTCTCCGTTGCGGATCAGGCCACCGATAGTGGTCCCTTTGGGCAGTCCCAGGTCTTTCACTTTGTTTTTGGTAATTTTGGCGTTTTCGGGTACTGTGAATTCTGCTACGTCCGCATTGGCAAAGGTCAGGCACTTCACATTCGAAACGTCTGCATCGAGCATCATCTGGTAGATGTGGCTGGCGGCAATCATTTTTTTATTGATTACCGTGCCGATGTCCAGGCTTTCCGCCATACCGATGTAATCGATATTTTCCACTTCCGCCACTGTTTTGCTCACTCCCATGCGTTTGGCGGCAAGGCAGGCCAGGATATTGGTCTCAGAGTTACCGGTCAAGGCTACGAAAGCTTCCGTGTTCTTCAGTCCCTCTTCAATCAACAGGTCCATATCCCGTCCGTCTCCGTTGATAATCATGGTCTTATCATCGAGCAACTCTGTCAGGCGGTTACAGCGGTTTATGTCGTTATCCACAATTTTTACCTGCATGTAATCCGGTACATATTGTGCTGTACGGACTGCGATGCGGCTGCCGCCCATAATCATCACATTGCGTACGTCGGCATATTCTTCCTTTCCGGCAATTTTTCGGATGTAAGGGATGTATTTCCGGGTAGTGGTGAAGTATACGATATCGTGCAGTTTGATGGTATCGTCTCCACGGGGGATAATGGTTTCGGTGCCCCGTTTGATGGCTACTACGTGATAGGGAATATCCGGCGCACCCAGTTCGGCCAGCGTGACATTCAGTATTTCGGCTTTTTCACGCATCTTTGTACCGATCAGGATAAGTGATCCTCCGCAAAATTCCCACCATTGGCGCACCCAACTCATACGCATGGACGATACGATCTCCTTGGCAGCCAGCATTTCCGGGTAAATAAGGGAGTCGACACCCAGTTTCTGGAAGAACTCTTTGTTCTTTGGCAGCAGGTATTCGTAATTGTCGATGCGGGCTACTGTCTTTTCGGCTCCCAGATTGGTGGCAAGCATGCATGCGGTCATATTCCGGCTTTCATCGGGAGTGACGGCGATAAAGAGGTCTGCCTCTTTGATGCCTACCTCTTTCAGTCCTGATATGGACGAAGGAGAGGCCGTAACAGTCATCAGGTCGAAGTTAGAACTAAGCGTACTTAGTTTCTCTTCGTCATCGTCCATCAGGATGATGTCCTGTTTCTCGCGTGAGAGTAATTTAGCCAAATGGGTGCCTACAGCTCCGGCACCAGCAATAATTATCTTCATTGTGATTGCAAATTGCGGTTCTATTGCGTATTGGGGGATTAAGAATGGGTAGCCATGCAGCTTTCCACAGGAGCATCCATTCGTAATTCGTTTTTAGTAATTACCTTGTAAATTCCTTCTTCATCCATCCCGCACAAGTGGTAGAGTTGCTGCACCGATCCGTGTTCAATGAACTGATCCGGTACACCGATGCGCCTGATTTCGGGATAATATCCGTTATCGGCCATAAATTCGAGTATGGCGCATCCCATACCTCCTTTAATGATTCCATCTTCTATCGTTACGATATGGCGGAACTTTTTGCCGACTTCGTGCAGTAGCTCTTCATCGAGCGGCTTGAGGAAACGAAGGTCATAATGCGCTACGGAAATGCCGGTATCTGCTTCAGCACGTTCGATGGCACGGGCAGCCAACTTGCCGATAGGGCCGATTGTAATTACTGCCAGATCGTTTCCGTCCTTTAGTTTCCGTCCTTTTCCCACCGGAATCTCTTCCAACGGACATTCCCAGTCCACCAACGAACCCCGCCCGCGCGGATAACGGATGGCAAAAGGCCCTTTGTCGGGCAATTGGGCAGTATACATCAAGCGCCGCAACTCATGTTCGTCCATCGGTGACGAGATAGTCAGGTTGGGGATCGGGCGTAGATAAGCCATGTCGAACACACCGTGGTGCGTAGGACCGTCTTCACCTACCAGTCCGGCGCGGTCAAGACAGAATACTACATTTAGTTTTTGTATCGCTACGTCATGGATAATGTTATCGTAAGCCCGCTGCATAAACGAGGAATAGATGTTGCAGAAGGGCAGTAATCCGTCTTTTGCCATACCTCCGGAGAAGGTCACGGCATGTCCTTCGGCAATGCCTACGTCAAAGGCGCGATCCGGCATACGATCCATCAGCATGTTCATGGAGCAGCCGCTCGGCATGGCAGGGGTGACTCCCATGATCCGTTTGTTCTTTTCCGCCAGTTCTACCAGCGTATGCCCGAATACATCCTGAAACAGGGGAGGCATCCCGTCCGTATTGGCTACAATACGTTTTCCTGTTACCGGATCGAACTTACCCGGGGCATGCCATATAGTAGCCTGTTTTTCTGCCGGACCAAATCCCTTTCCTTTGATGGTGTGGAGGTGTAGAATCTTTGGTCCCTGCATATCTTTAATATCATGCAGGATACGGGCTATGTTTTTTACATCGTGTCCGTCGATGGGACCGAAGTATCGGATATTCATTCCTTCGAAGATATTCTGCTGTTGGGCTGCCAGAGATTTCAGGCTGTTTCCCAATCTTATCAAGGCCTTCCGACGTTCTTCATTGAGTAATCCCATTTTGAATAACAGGCGGGATGTCTTGAAACGCAGTTGGTTGTATCGGTTCGAAGTAGTGAGATTGAACAGATATTGTTTCATGCCGCCTACGCTGCGGTCGATGGCCATGTCATTATCATTGAGTATGATCAGCAGGTTGTTCGCAGTCGATGAAGCATTGTTCAATCCTTCGAAAGCAAGTCCTCCGCTCATGGATCCGTCACCGATAACGGCTACTACATGGCGGTCTTTTTCTCCTTTTCTCTCGGCTGCCACTGCCATACCCAACGCTGCCGAGATGGAGTTGGAGGCATGACCGCAAGTGAATGTGTCATATTCACTCTCTTCCGGTGAGGGAAAAGGACGGATACCGCCTAGTTTACGGTTGGTAGAGAAAGCTTCACGCCGTCCGGTCAGTATCTTGTGTCCGTAGGCCTGATGTCCCACATCCCAGACAATACGATCATAAGGAGTGTTGTACACATAGTGCAGTGCTACAGTCAGTTCTACCACACCGAGGCTGGCAGCGAAGTGTCCCGGGTTGCACGATAGTTCCTTAATGATGTCCTGCCTTAATTCCTCGCATACCTCCGGCAATTGATCTACGCTCAGTTGGCGCAGGTCTTTGGGATAATTGATGGCGTTTAGCAAGCTATATGTTGGTTCATTCTTCATGATTCGGGCAAATTTAAATGCAAATTTAGTAAAAGAAAGCGGAAGGAGCATCTTTTTGATTGGAAATTTAATAAGTAAGAGTGGAAAGGGAGGCGGACTGACAACCTTATGGACTTATAAATGTGGTCTCCTCCTTCGTTAACATTGTTAATGCGGTTTTCCGGGTGTTTTCTTTTTGTTGGCAAAGAAGAAGTGTTTTGTGTTTAAAAGACTTGTTCTTTGCAAACAAAACACTTGTTTTAACACTCTGTTAAATCAAGCATTTTATATACTGAAAGTGAAGTCGTTTAAGTTGTTGATACAGAGTGGATCGTTGTTGTTTCTAGTTTTTCTGCTATCCTGCTTGTCCGGGTGTGATGATAGATGGTATTTATCAAAACCACAGTGATACCGATGCCGATTTTCAAAAAAGGAAGGGGCGATTGAGAAGGATGGGGGATGGGTGATCTTGTACGGATAAATAACGTTTGTTTGTTGGAACTGTTGTTTCCGTTGTCATCAGTTACCGGGCTTGGGTCGGTTGATGAAAGCTGCGATGTCATCCGTCACGTAAGAAGGAATAGAGGAGGGACGGCTGTATTCAAGAGGGGTTGACTTCCCTTCTCCTTCCTGAAACAGATGATTGAGTCGGGGATAAGATTTAAATATCGCATTCGGATGCTTTGCCAGGGCGGATTGCCATAATTCGAAATCTTGCATGGTGACCTGATAATCACGTTCGCCTTGAAGGACAAGTATGGGGAGAGTCAGTTTTCGGACCACTTCCAAAGGTTTATATTGATTGGCAAGCATCCAGTAAGCTTGAGAGAGATTCATGGGCAAAGGAGTTGTAATGTCGAATGTGTCTGTACCCAGCCTTTTCACGTTGTCCACTTGTTTCTGTAATTCGGCTATTTCCTTTTCAATATCTTTAGCCGATGGGAGTGCAGAGGCGAGAAACTTCACCTGACTTATAAACAGATCTTCGAGTGGACGGGCTGCACCGGCAAGCAGAATAATCCCTGCCGGAACTTTATCGCTACGTTGGGCGATGCGGGGAGCCAAGGTGCCTCCCAGGCTATGTCCGAGAATGTAGATCCGTTCGGGATTTATTGTCGGTATGGAACGGGCAAGTTTAATTGCCGAAAGGGCGTCATCCACTGATTCTTCATCGAAAGTAATTTCTTTGCCTGCAGGTGCGCTGTCGGCTCCATATACTTTGGTGCGCTTGTCATAACGGATCACGGCTATTCCACGCTCGGCTAGTCCATACGCGAGGTCCCGAAAAGGTTTATTGGCCCCTACCGTTTCGTCCCGGTCGCTGGCCCCCGAACCGTGTACCAAAATGACTACCGGCAGATCTTTGCCGTTTTTAGGAAGAGTCAGTGTGCCGGGAAGCTTGAAATTCCCCGTACAAACCTGTATGTCTGTCTCTTTTATTTTGTCTTGTACCGATGTCGTCGGGGGAGTGGTCTTTTCAGCCGGAACAGGTACGAAACGAATGGTATTCACCTTTCCGTCCGGATTGAACGCTGTGAGAAAACGCAATGGTAAGCGTTCGAACTTAACATCGCAATAATAAATAGTCATTCCGTTTATTGGTTCGGTTTTCCACTCTCCGTGCGACTGATACTTACCTGCTTGTTGTTCCAATTGCTTGAACAGTCCGTTCAACATCTCTACGGAAAGCATTTTCCGGATGTTATCGTCCAGATGTACATACACACTGTCTCCTTGGCCTGCAATCAGTCGGTCGAGAAGTTCGAATGCCTGTTGCACACGATCCTGGGCTTGCAATACAGGAGTTACTGCCAGCAATAGCCATAGCAGGCAGATTCCTTTGAGTAGATTTTTCTTTATCATAACTTGTTTATTAAGAAATCTCCGATAAAAAATAGAGTTCCGAGGAAAAAGATTCCGTAAATCAGCAGGGAGATAGAAGTCAGCCAACGGGGCTGTTTTTGCTCTCCGACCGCACGGATACGTGCAAATGTACTGAACAGACATTCGGCTGCGGCAAACAGGACTATCAGATAGATGATCAGGTCGGTCCACGATTGTAGCCAAAGGTCTTTGAGATTACCTATCAGACATACCAATATCACGATGGCTACAAAATATGAAATACGCATTAAGTCTGTTTTCTTTGATCCCATAAGCGTCTCCTTTTCAGTTTTTAAGTTCAAATTCTTCCCTTTTTGTTGCTATTTCACAAACTTAAAATATTTTCTTTGAAAAAGGAGCTTTTCGGACTGATTCTGTTTTTCCGTTAACAATTATTATAAAGCTTGTAGGTGGGATGGCAGTAAAGTTACCGCTGAATTATCCGTATCTTTGTCGTAAACATAGAGGTATAAAGATATGAAGAAACTGATAATATTCGATTTGGATGGTACTTTATTGAATACCATTGCCGATTTGGCACATAGTACGAATCATGCTCTGCAAACTTTGGGATATCCGACTCATGAAGTCGCTTCCTATAACTTTATGGTGGGTAACGGCATCAACAAATTGTTTGAGCGTGCATTGCCCGAAGGAGAGAAAACCGAGGAGAATGTGCTCCGCGTTCGTAAAGAATTTCTTTTGCATTATGACCGGCATAATGCCGACGAGAGTCGCCCTTATCCGGGAATTCCGGAATTGTTGGAAACATTGCAGCATAAAGGTTATAAATTGGCCGTGGCTTCCAATAAATATCAGGCAGCCACCGAGAAGCTGATAGCACATTATTTCCCAGGAATCCGGTTTGTTGCTGTATTTGGGCAGCGTGAGGGAGTGAAGGTGAAGCCGGATCCTGCTGTGGTGCATGATATTTTACAGATTGCCGGTGTTTCGAAAGACGAAGTGCTGTATGTCGGCGATTCGGGAGTGGATATGCAGACGGCTATCAATAGCGGAGTTACTTCCTGTGGAGTCACGTGGGGATTCCGCCCCCGTACGGAGCTTGAATCATTCTGTCCGGATTATATAGTAGACAAGGCGGAAACTATTTTGTCTATTGTTTGATAGAAAACAGAAAGGAGAACCGAAAGATGCGTAATGTCTTAGGTTCTCCTCTCTATAAAAAGTAATTATATTCGCTCGGTTATTTGATTTCGTCCGGCCATGGGCATGGCTTTCCGGTTGCTTTGAATGAAGGGCGTTGGCCGCCTACTTTGCGCAAATAGTCACCCAGCTCTTTAGATAAACTTTTCACAATGTCCGGATGTAGGGCTGCCAGGTCATTCTTTTCTCCTATATCTTCCGGAATATTGAACAACTCTTTTTTACCGCTGTCATAGTAGTAAATCAACTTCCAGTCACCTTTGCGTACGGTACAAGTCGGGCCGATGCCGGGACCGTCGTTTCCCCAATGATTAGGGAAGTTCCAGTGCAGACTGCGTCCTTTGGACGGATCACCGGTATGTGTCAGCAGAGGCATAAAACTAATTCCATCGATCGGCTGTACCGTCTTATAATGTTTGATTTGTGCCATCTCGAGTATGGTCGGATAGAAGTCCTCGATAATTAAATATTTATCACATTTGGTATCCGGTTTTACAACTCCCGGCCAGCGGACGATCATCGGTTCGCGTACACCGCCTTCGTAAGCCGATCCTTTCCCACTGTTGAGAGGAGAGTTCTGCGTGTGCAGTTTTCCGTCACGCCATTCCGGTTCGCTGGACAGACCGCCGTTGTCGCTCATAAAGATGACGATGGTATTGTCTGCTTCTCCGTTTTTATCCAGCCAGTCCATCAGGTCACCCAGACTTTTGTCCATACCTTCGATCAGGGCCGCATAAGCAGCTTCTTTGGGAGTCAATCCTTTATTGATATATTTTTGATAGAAGCGTTTGTCTTTATCGATCGGAACATGGATAGCGTAGTGAGCCATGTAGAGGAAGAAAGGCTGATTGTATTCTTTGGCATGATCGAGTGCTTTGATAGCTTCGAGCGTCAGAGCTTCACTGACGAAAGTATCGGTTCCCCAGTATTTCTCTAATCCCGGAACGGCAAACCAGGGATTCGGTTTACCGTCCGTCCGGTTTCCGTAATTATTTTCACCCAGGTAGCTTGCCAATCCGCCTCCTGCATGTCCGGCTATGTTGACTTCAAAGCCCATGTGATAAGGACTTTCTCCCGGAGTGTTGACGGCGCCGAAATGTGCTTTCCCACAATGAATCGTGTGGTAGCCATTGTCTTTCAGGATTTCTGCCAGTGAGGTTGCCTGAAACGTGTGGTCGATATTGGGAACCTGGCAAACCCCGTTTACATTCCAGTCCGCTACATTGAATACATCGCTCGGGCGGTCTGTTTGCTGGCCTTTGGGATATGTCCAGTTGGTTACCCGGTGACGCGCGGCGTTAGTTCCTGTAATCAGGCTACAACGGGTGGGCGAACTGATGCTGCTGGCATAGGCTTGGGTGAACATCATACCTTGTTTGGCAAGGCGCTCCATATTAGGAGTTTCGTATACCTCGTTGTAGTGTGTCTTTTGGGTCCAGAAAGGCAGGGATGTATCTTGCCAGCCCATGTCGTCTACCATGAAGAGAATGATGTTGGGGCGTGTGTCCGTACGTCCGTTCGGCTGCTGGTGCTGGGCTTGCAGAGCCGGGGCAGCCAATGGAGCCAGTGCGAGGGGGATAATTATTTTCTTATTCATCGTAATTATATATTAGAGGATTATTTTCTGATGGTCATTTTTCCGGTTTCCTTTACCTGAATGTTTCTCAGTTCTTGTTTTCCGGAGTTCTCTGTCCATATTTTCAGAGTTCCCGGAGACAATACATTGAGAACCAATTTGTCCGGTGTCGAAGATAGAATCCGGACGGCCGCAGGTGACAGATATTTTTCCTGTATCCCGATAACGGCCCATCCGTCATGGATCGGACAGAGATGGAATAGACGGTCGGTAAAGCCATCCAGTTCTACAGTCTGTTTACCGGTCAGTTCAGTGGCTGTCCGATTATTCCAATCGAATAGAATCACTCGTTTTTGTTGAGGTGTTGGTTTGCCGGTCAGTGTTTCGCGTAACAGATAATCCTTCGGGTCTATTTCGGCGGTTACTTTCCGGTGTTTGGGTGAGGTGTTGAGGTTATAACAAATGACGGATACAGCCTCGTCACCGGTAGGAGCGAATACCCGGTATGCCTTTCCGTCTTGCAGTGGATTGGTCAGTACCGATTCCGGGGTCGGAATGGCAGGGGCTTCCGGGCGGAATATTTTGCCCTCTTTATCGATCAGTGGGAAAATATTCTCTTTTACAAATTCTTTCGGAGAATCGGACAGGTAGACCGGGCCGCCTGAAATAGCCTTGGAACGAGCCATCAAACTGCCACAGATCGTATCGCTGGAATGAAACATATCGTGATCCGGCCATACGGTTTGCCCTTGCAGTAATGTGTTGGTGTATGACTGGAAGAGATGCGACTTTGCCATGTTCTCATTGTATTTCTTATAGTCAATGCTGACACGGGCAACTCCGCTATGCAGGGTGTGGTCCGTGTTAAGTACGTTTTGAGCCATGCAGTTCATCAGTCCCACCTGCTGTGCGTGAGTTTGCTTTTCCAATGCCAGATTACACTCTTTCGCCTGACGTACGACTTCAGTAGAGCCCATGTAAAGCGGTAAGGTGAATGCCTGATTGTCTACTTTAAGAAAATCGAATCCATGGGTTTTCAGAGAGTGAACGTAATACTGGTAGAACGTGTCGATATTCGGGGTGCTTTTACCGGGCAAAAGACTTCCATTGAAAGAATAGAGGCTGTTTTTTACATGGGTTGGAAAATCATTATCGGGGGAGATTCCCATCCAATATCCGGAGAGGGCATACCACAATCCTATCCAACGTATTTTATCTTTGTTTTTGTGTGCCATGATCGGAGCCCATCCGTTCGGGAAACGTTGAGGATCGGGGGTAAAACTTGTCAGTTGACGATTCTTGTTGGCCAGGTGACCATCGTCGATCAGTACGTAACGTACAGGAACTCCGGAGGTTTCGATGGCATCCAGGTCATTCAGGATTTTTGTTTCATCAATATCGAAATGGTAATGTTCCCAGGTACACCATCCCAGATAGTTCAGAGCCTCAAAATAGTTCTTTTCCGTGCGCTTTTGCAGGGCCGATACGTTCCGGTCGGATATCAGGGTTTCGTAAGCCTCCCGGAATACCTGATAAATGTTGCCGGCACTTTGAACCAGTGCTACCGGTACTTTGTGTTCGAGCCGGTCGGTTCCCAATGTCGATACATATAAATTGAGCGAGCCGTCGGTATTTACCTGAAACCAGCTGAGGCTGTTATCACCCGCTATTGCTTTGGTGAACAGATAGCTTCCATCGGTCAGTTGCAACAATAAAGCGTCTCCCAGTGTAGAAGGACGTGCGTTGGAAGGAATACCCGGATAGTCGTCCCGGGTAAGGTCTGTCAGATGATTGAACATCCAAGGTAAGAGGCGATTGGTATTGTTGGGCCATTCGTAATCTCCGGGGCGGGAATCCCGACTGAAGAATGTCCCCCGTACATAAGACGGCAGTTGGATGCGGTAGCATATAGTGGTTGCATTCTCAGGAACTGCATTCTCATAAATGACCGGTTCTGCCGTTCTGTCCAGGCGGATGGCCTGAGGCATTGGAGAGGCGTTTACATCTTTAAACGATTTACCTTTTTCGTAGATAAAAGAACTTTGGGCAAATACAGCCGTCAAAGGAGCGACCGTACTTGCCAAAGTAAGCAAACTTATGATGAAATATCTTTTCATGCGTATGAATTAGTTGACAGAAAAAGCACTGAAATTTATAATATCGGGTAATGCAATGGATTGCAGTACGGTCAGCCGTAATGCCGTAGCTTCTACCGGATCGAATTTTTCGATGCGTTTGTGTCCGACAGATTCTCCGGAACAAACTGTTTGCCACTTTCCATTTACCTTGGCTTCTACTTTATATTGGCGGATACGTTCTCCGTTCTGTATGTTTTCTTGAATGATGCAGTAGTTTACCGGTTGCTTTTTGTCCAGTTTCAAGGTCAAACTTTTTTTCTGTCCCGATGTCTGGGCTAATGGAGAAGAGAAGCGACGATTGATTTCTGTACCGAATTCTTTCAGGCGTTGTTCGTCTCCTGTAGGTATTAATCCGTTCGGGTCGGGTGTCAGGCCTAAAATCAGGGTAGCGTTCCGTCCTACTGATTTTTCATATTTATCCATTAGTTCGTTCAATGGATAGATGTTGTTTTCGTCATCCGGTTCCCAGAACCATTCGTGACGTCCGTTGGCTCCACGTAAAGGAGTATCTGCCATGGCCGGTACCCAGTATTTTCCATCTTTGTCGCCATGCTTCAACAGTTCGATTTGATCGACATTGCTTTCTATCCGTTTGTGATGTGAACAGGGAGCGGGGAAGGTGGACCAGCAGGGATAACCTACGGTACCGGTCTCGGAACCACCCCAACGGAAATCTGCACGATCTATATTATGATAGAACAGGCAATTAGGCTGATATTTATTCACAATAGGCTCTACGTCCGGTCCGTCTCCACGAGGATCATCGGCGCCGCCGTCAAACCAAATCATGTATAGATCTCCATAACGGGTACAAAGTTCGGTCACCATCTTTTCACACAGTCGTTTGTACCATGCTTGCCGGTTGTGAGCAAATTCTCCTTCTCCTTCTGCCTTAAAGTTATGTATGCCCAAAAGAGAATTCCACCGGATACCGATGTAGATACCCGGTTGTAAGCCGTATTTGCGGCAAGAGTTGACAAAGTCACGGACGATATCCCCTTTGCCGTCTCTCCATTTTACGGCTTTGAGGCAATAAGGATTTACGTCACTCTGCCAGAGACCGAAACCGGTTTCATGAGTGGCAGTCAGTACGGCAAACTTACATCCGGCTGCTTTGGCTGCCAGCACCCACTGGTCTGTGTTTAGTTCCGTAGGGTTGAATATGTTGTAATCTTCTATCGGATTGATGCGGTTGTTGCCTTGTCCGTAGCGTACTCCGTCGAACACATGCAGATCATAATGGAATACGGCTCCCATTTCCGCTTGATGCCATTTCAACTGAAAGGGCTTGGGAACGGGGATAGTAGCCTGTTGCGCCAAGCAATAGACTGAGCAAAAAAGTAAGAGTAGGGTGGTGTTGATTCTGTTCATGATTATTTAAGTTTTATATATTGGGCAAATGGGTCATTGGTCTTTTCAAGCCATGTTTTCAGTTGCCGGTTAAATGTATGGGTAAGTTTCAATTGTTGGCTGGCAATGTTATTCATTTCATGAGGATCATTGGTACGGTCGAAAAGAATGACATTATCGATCTTTCCGTCTGTTGCGTGTACGGCATATGTATATCGGTCGGTACGGAGTCCGCGATAACCTGTTGCATGGTTATCGAATTTTACGAAATAGTATGGTTGTACAAGATCTTTTTTGTTTTTTCCGGTCAGTACTTCATTGGACAGGTCGAATGTCTGTACTGTTTCCGGGATTTCTTTACTGAATCCCATCATTGACAGGAGTGTGGGGTATAGGTCGGCAAAAGCAATCATCAACGGGTCGCTTTTACGTGGTTTTATTTGATCCGGCCAAGATAGAATCATGGGGATACGCATAGACTCTTCATAGAAGATATCTTTTCCGGCATTTTCGTGAGCGCCCATACAGATTCCATGGTCAGAGGTAAAGACCACGATCGTATTATCAAATAAATTATTTTGTTTAAGGGCCTCGATGATTCGCCCTACATTTTCGTCTACACCGGTGATGCAGGCATAATAGTTCCGGATGTTATTTCGGAAGTAGTCTCCCATTTCCGTACCTTTGGCCGGGATATCGGGACGTCCTTTGCAAAGCGCCTCTACATCCAGATCTTTGTATATCTCTTTATATCGGTCCGGCACCAATTCATATCCCGTGTGTGGAGGATTCATCGATACCACCAATGCAAACGGTTGTTTTTGGTCTTTCTGTCCGTTGATGTATTCGATAGCTTTGCTTGCCTCGTATTCCGGACCCCATTGGTTGACATAATAGAAGCTGTCTCGTGGAGCAGTGGTATTCCAGTACATCGGTTTCAAATGGTAATCATATGTTCCATAAGCTATCCAATGGTCGAAACCGTGGCGACGTTCGGGTGGACACCATTCGTTCCATGCCACTTTCCCGCGATTATTGTAAGTGTCTACATAGGGCTTGTAGGGTGCATCCAGATGCCACTTTCCGATGTATCCCATATTGTATCCCTGATCTTTAAGCACATCGCTCCAACAGCGGGCGTTTTGGGAAAGTTCCACTCCGTAAGGAGCGGTTTCGGAGTTACAGTTCCCGGTTACTTTACTGCCAATGGGATACATACCGGTCATTAGCATTCCTCTTGCCGGCGATGATACCGGATAACTACTGATAGCATTGGTGAAGTTAATTCCTTCGGAGGCAAGCTTGTCCAGGTGGGGAGTCTTTACAGGTTCTTTACCGATGCAACCGATGGCATCTCCACGATATTGGTCGGCCATGATGAAGACTAGATTGGGAGTCGGTTGCTTTTCTTGTGCTTGTAGTCCAGTGCTCAAAATAGGCATGGTAAGCAGTGCTTGAGGGATGATATTTTTCATAATGCTGTAAAGTTACTCTTTTTGGGGTAGAATACAATTTTTATTGATAATAATAAGATCTCCTCCTTTTGGGGGGAGGAGATCTTGTCTTGAGTAAGATATTTAATCTACTGAAAACTAATCTCCTTCAGGGAGACTGCTCGTTTCTATCTTCCATCCCGGATTTTGATAAATCGTAGAGGTTGTATAGTCGGTTGATCCTTCTTCTGCTGTCGTCAGACGGAAGTGGTCAAAAGCAATTGGATTTAAATATTTATTTTGGTTCCAATTATAGCCATTGTATGCAATGTTGTTTGTATTGATCCGGTAAGGACGTAAGTACTGACTTTCTGATTTAGCTGATACATTAGCATTATTGTTACCTGATTCAATCAGATTAATGACAGAGAGAGTGACGTCTGCAACTGGTATTGGGCTAGGAGTTTTGTAACGTTGATAATTTTCACTCCATAAATCGAATCCTTCTACGTGATAACCTTGCATCATGTCTAATGCACGCCAGCGTTTCAGATCATTTAGGCGTAATCCTTCGGCCGCAAATTCGATGCGACGTTCCCGACGAATATTATACAAAGTGGTTGAAACAAATTCAGAACCTGAATAGCGGGCAAAATCGATCTCTTTACTCAGATCTGTAGCGTCTATTGTTTTTTGAAAATCGGTATCCATTCCTGCTCGATTTCGTAAAGCTTTCCAGTATTTGGAACTGTTGGCATCAAGCGAGTTATTCAGTTCATAATCAGCTTCCATATAATTCAAGTATGCCTCTGCTGCACGGAATATGACACAGGCTGTAGTTGATGGGAGTGTAGGTCCTTGTGCGGCATCTGTTGCTAATCCCTTTTTTACTGAATAGCCGGTGGGACATTTGTTTTCGTCCTGTCCAAGTACAATTGGTGCACGATAATAATAACCATATCCTTTGACTAGATATTCAATGTTACTTCCTCCTTCAGATAAGAGATCTCCAGGTAATAAAGTATTATAAATCAGTCGTGGATCACGATTGGTTGCAACTGCTTCATAAGTTTTATCTCCTTGATAACCAGAATTGTTTGCGTATATTGGCAAGCCATTTTCCATCAAATAACTTTGCATCATACTACGAGTCCATCCGGTATTCCCACCTCCATTGCGTTGGATGTAACCGACAACAAAATGATTGACTGCCGGAGTTAAACTGGCGTCGTAGGCTCTCCACAATAACACTTCCGAAGCGTTAGCTAATGATTGGCTGTTGAATAACGACGGATAATCGTTAAATAAAGTGTATTTATCAGCTACTATTTGAGCGGCAGTTTTAGCTTCTGTCAGGAAGTATTTAATTTCAGAATCAATATTGATAGTGAAGTCCTTTAAATAATCTTTGTTTGCTCCTGGCCATCCCGGACCTCCTGGTACACGTGCGGTCCCTTTGTGGTATTTTTCCCAAGTACCTTCAAATAATGCCACACGACTTTTCATGAGGGCAGCACAGTCTTTGGTTAGGCGATTGCTCATTGGTGGGGTTGCTTTCATATAATAGTAAGCAGAATCTAAATCTTGTATGATGAAACGTGCTACTTCATTGCGTGGGCGCCGTTTACTTGCCTCTCTAACTGTTTCATAATCTTCCGAAATCCAATGTTTTAAGATAGGGAAATCACCGAGTGCAACTAATTTAGTAAAGTAAATATAAGCGCGAAAGAAATACATCTCTCCCAGATAGTGCATATTGTTAGCTTCTACTCCACTAAGTTCGCCGGCTTCCAGTCGGGGACGTACCTTATTGATGAAATAATTGACATTCCGGATTTTCCCAAAATCCCAAGCACCTCCACTTTGAGCCACACGTGTTTCTCCCTTTACAAATGAACCGTTTGGATTACTTGCTGCTTGGTTGTCACTATTATTGTCTGTTGCAAATACTCCCATACTGTATTGGCCTGGAGTGTGGGATGGAAGTTGATCATATAGATTAGCCGAATAGGCTGCTAAATCGCTTTCTGCCAAAAGATATTTGTCGGTAGGTACGGCATCTAGTGGCTCTTTGTCGAGAAAGTCATTGCAAGAGCATAAAACACTTGCTAAACTAAAAATATATAATAGATTCTTTTTCATTGTTCTTGCTTTTTAAAGAGTAATATTTAATCCAAATGAAATAGTCTTTGACAGCGGATAAGTCTTTCCGTTGCTAAATCCGTTACCGGCTGTTGCTTCTGGATCGAACATATCGGCAATACCACTGATTGTGAATAAATTCTCTCCACTGACATAAATGCGGAGCTTTTCAATTTTTGCTTTATTCATCCAAGCTTTGGGGAATGTATATCCTATTTGCAGATTTTTCATACGCATGTAAGCACCATTTTGCAGATAACGCGTTTGAGTTTGCTTGTTTTTGTTTCCTTTGTCTCCTAAGTAGGCTTTGGGATAGTAGGAGTTCAAATTTGCTCCGAATATAGAAGTTGTATTTTCAGGACGGAAATAATCAAGATGTTCGTCAAAACCTACTGATTGCCATTCTCCTCCATCTGCTCCCCAGAACATTGGTCCGCTCAACCATAAATCACGTTTCATGACTCCTTGGAAAAACATTTGAATATCGAAACCCTTCCAGTCAGCTCCTAAGCTTAAACCGAAACGAAGGCGTGGAGTGCTATTTCCGATTTTCTTTAAATCACCATGGTCTGTGGCAGTACTGTTTCCTTTGTCTACTATACCATCACCATTAAGGTCTCGATACATGATATCACCTGCACCCCAAACTGAACCTATTTTACTCTGATCATTGCTAGCCAGCCATTCGGTCATCTGTGCGTCTGTTTTGGCAATACCTTCAGTTTCATACCCCCAAATTTCCCCGATAGTCATTCCGTTGTAATAAAGAGTATTTCCATTAGAATCCCATAGGGCTTTAGAAGCGTTTGGATATGAAATTACTTTGGCGCGGTTGTCAGAAAGGTTAAATCCTATATTATAGTTAACTTTTCCAATATTATCTCTCCAATTGGCCTGTAGTTCCCATCCTTTATTTTTCAACTCAGCATTATTGGTATTTGGCAGAGCAGTTCCTAATATTGCACCGACTTCGGCTGCAGGGCCTACCATGTCTTTCGTTCTACGTATGAAGTATTCAAAAGTCATGTTCAGACGATTGTTGAACATACCAAGGTCGATGCCTAAATTGGTATTATAGATTTTTTCCCATGTGAGTGTACTGCTGACCATTCCAGGAACTCCGGCTGTTGTTGGTCTACTGCCGTCCATTAGCCAATTGCCACCATTGGCTGTTACACTTTGTGTTAAATAGAACGGATAGTAAGAGTCTGTGTTCTGGTTACCGAGCATACCCCATGATACGCGGGGTTTTAGTGTATTAATAATGTTGTTAATTGGTTCAAAGAATGATTCACGTGCTAAGTTCCATCCCAAAGAGAAAGAAGGAAATACATTCCAACGTTGATCTTTTAAAAAGCGGGATGATCCGTCGTAACGAACATTTACTTCAGCCATGTAGCGGTCTTTGTAACTGTAGTTGAGACGTCCGAAGAACCCGGCTGTAGACCAATCATTGTATTTTGAACTATTGATTTTATCTTCTCCCGTTGCTGCACTAATTTCTGGAATGAGACTACTAATCACGTCAGGACGTTGTGCGGCAAGTTCGCGATATACATATTCTTCGGTATTCATTCCGACTAAAGCTTTGAAATAATGATCTTTTATTTGTAATGTGTAATCGGTGTACACACTTGTCGTATAAAAGTTACTATTGTGGTATGCTGAACGTGCAAATGAAGATCCTGGTGAGTAACTTCCGCTGAAAGCCAATGCTAATGGATTACCGTTTACGTCGTGCTCATAGATTGGATTAAGGTTGGTTTGCTTATTTTGGTTGATGACTCTCATACCTGCTTCTGCATAGATATTCCATCCTTTTAGCGGATGAATAACTAATTGTCCCTGAAGATAAATATTGTCATTATGTGTTTTGGCACGTCCACCGTCAGTCAATTGATTGAGTTTTCCATTTCTCATATAATAACCGTTCGGATCTTTAAAAGGCATCATAGGCCACATACGTGCAATGTCATGATAAAGAAGTCCACCTTCCTCAAGATATACTGGATTGTCAAGATCAAAACGAACAAATTTGGTATTAATGTTGAAATCTACATATTTGTTGATTTGGGTATTGACTTTTGCTGTTGCGTTGTAACGTTTATAATTATCATTTCCATAACGAAGATTACCATCTTGGTTTAAGTAGCTCCCTGAAACATAGTATTGTAACTTCTCTGTTCCTCCATTTAAACTGATATTATGTTCGTTTGACCAGGCCCATTGAAAATGTTTTTTCCACCAGTTTACGTTATCATTTGCTTTTTCGTGGAAATGCCAGTTGGTACCGTTAGCTATGGTGGTGGTTGTAATCTCGCCTGCCATATACTTTTGGATACGGTCAATGGTCTCTTCATCAAAGATCACACTTCCTCCTTGATTAATGGCTGCATCATTGAAATAATTGGCAAAACGATAGGAATCAAGTTGATTAGGAAGGTTGGTTGGTCCGGAATAGCGGAAACTATTGTTATAGTTCACTTGCATTTTGCCCGCTTTTCCTTTCTTTGTAGTGATTAAGATAACACCGAATGCAGCACGTGAACCATAGATGGAAGAAGAAGCAGCATCTTTCAAGACAGAGATATTTTCAATATCTTCTGGATTCAGATTATTCATATTGCCTTCCATTCCATCAATCAGTATAAGTGGTGAGGCACTTGATCCTTTACCAATGGTTCCTGTTCCGCGGATGTTTACGTTCATTGTTTGTCCCAACTGTCCCCCTAAATCAGGAGTCGATAGATTTAAGCCTGGAACTACACCTTGCAGGGCTTGACCGACTTGTGATACCGGACGTGATGCTAGTGCTTTGGTATCTACACTTGTAACCGCTCCGGTCAGATTTACTTTTTTCTGAGTACCGAAGCCTACTACCACTACTTCATCAAGAGTTTTTGAATCTTCACTTAACTCAATCCTGAAGGATGTTTGTGTACCATTGAGAGGAATTGACTGAGTGGTGTAACCTATGTAGGAAACAGTCAGTATACCTCCTTTGCTAACGTTTTTTAGAGAAAACTTACCTTCCATGTCCGTGATGGATCCATTGTTCGTCCCTTTTACTTGGACTGTGGCACCGATGATTGGCTCATTGAGCTTTTTGTCAATCACAGTACCCGTAATGTTCAATTGCTGTGCATATAATGTAGTAATGCCAAGCAACAACATGAATAAGATTGAAATTTTTTTCATTCGTTTCTTATTTAAAGTTATACATAAGGTTTAATTACATGGCAAATGTACAGGGATTGAGAGATTACGTAGGGGCATGTCTATATCATTCAGCATACACGTTTAATTCAATACCATGTTTTTTTTGAATCTCTTTTGTATGTTTAGGCTTTATTTCGTTCTTTTGCAATAAATTGATTATTAATATGAAGAAGCTAAATCTCTTTTTATTGGTTTTGTTTATATGTAATTGTCCGGTCGTTTCTGGTTATGCTTTTTTTGATAGAGATATTCGTCTGTTAACCATGCAGGATGGGCTGGCGGATAATACTATTACATCTATCTACAAAGATCGGGATGGCTTTATGTGGTTTGGTACTAATAATGGCTTGAGCCGTTATGATGGTAAATTAATAAAAAACTTCTCTTCTTCACCAGCGTATATGTATGTTTCCGAAATTGTAGAGATGTCAGATCGATATTTGGGAGTTATCGCTGGAAATACTTTATATTGTTTTGCTCGGTCGCTGGAGAAATTTATACCGATCGTCCATGCAACGGATTATAGTTCTGTACATGTCTCTCACTTATTACCTATAGATAATAACTCTTTTTGGGGACTGTCAGGGAATAAATTATATCTATATACACAGGAAGAAGTTAAAAATGAGAAAGGAGAGGTTGTTCAGATTAAATTGAAATGTGAGAAACAGTATAAAGATTTGATTGATTCTGGTGATAATTTCTGTGCAATGTGTTATACTGATAATCATGAAATGTTATGTTTGGTTACACAGCAAGGAAATTTGCTATTGTTTCAGCCTGAATCTTCGGAGAAATCTAAAAAGATATCTTTGTGGAAAAATAAAACTTGGGATGCAACTTCGGTATTATATGATAAAGGAGTGGTATGGGTTTCTACTATTGGACACGGTATTCTGCGTTATTACGTTTCTTCTGGGTATATAGACAGAATTACTTATAAGGAAAATAATAAAGAAAACAGTCTATCCCATACAGATGTTTTTCAAGTTATTCCAATTAATAATAATCGTTATCTTGCAGTGACTTGGAGTGGGTATACTTTATTATTTCAGGATAAGAATGATCCGAAAAGAATGATGACAGAAATATACTATAATACAGCTTCACAACTTCACCGCAACTTAGAAACAAGAATGATTTCAGCGTATTACGACCCCAGTGGGATTGTTTGGATAGGTACTAATGGGGGAGGAGTGATTTATTCTGATCTACGGTCACAATTTTATAACCAATTTCATCAAGAGAGGCATAATGAAATTTGTGGTATAGTCATGGATAATAGAAAATATGTTTGGATGGCTACGTTTCATCAAGGGATTATGAAAAGTGAGCAACCTTTTGAACCAGGAAGACGAATGAATTTTACTAGGGTTGGTACTCCGGATATTCAAAGTAAAAATACAGTTCTTTGTGCCATTAATGATAATAGAGGTTCACTTTGGTTTGGAAATAGGGATGGAACATTAACTTCATATAATGAGGCAACAAAACAATTTCGATTACATTTTTTACAAGATAGAGGTAAAGTGAATACTGTGTCAATTTGGGCATTATATTGGGATACTAATCGAAATTTATGGGTAGGTACTAATGATGGAGTTTGGAAATTGAATATAGATTCTGGATTTTGCAAAAAAATCCCTATTGAGATTTTGTTTAAGGACCCTACTCCTATTTGTATACGAGCTATTGCCGGCACGAAGGACGGAACTATATGGTTAGGTACAAGTAATGCAGGAGTTTGCAAATTGAAAATTGATTCTAGAGGAGAGATGTCTTTAGAGACAGGCTATGAGAAGAAAGCGAATATCAAAAATAATTCGGTTCGTTCTTTGTTAGTATCTTCTGATGGTAATGTATATGTAGGTTATATGGATGGTTTCGCTATTCTTTCACCTAAAAAGGATGCAATACGTGAGTATTATACAACTAGAAATGGATTATGTAGTAATTTTATAGGATGTCTGGTCGAAGATAACCGAGGACATATTTGGTTGGGAAGTAATTCGGGAGTCTCTCGTTACAGTAGGCATCAGCACCTTTTTTATAATTATTATATAAGTGGAAGCAATCGTTCGGCATTACTTGCTGATAATACACTATTTTTTGGCAATAATAAATCGCTCACTTATTTTGATCCGGATGACGTGGGTGGTCATTTGGATGAAGATCAGGTTCTTATTACTGGACTTGAGGTAGATGGTCGTCCTGTAGGGATTGGGGATAAAATAAATGGGCAGACTGTATTGGCAGAAGGCATTTCATATACTAGTTCGATTACTTTGAATAATGAAAATCGTGACTTTGTTTTATCTTTTAATAATCTTTCTTATGCAGAGGAACAACAGAAGTACAATTACCGCTTATTACCATATCAGACGCATTGGTTGGTTTCTAATGATGGAGAGAAGGCTACTTATATGAACTTACCCGAAGGGGATTATACATTTGAAGTGAAGAATATTTATCCTGACGGGAAAGATGGAAAGGTTACATCACTCCAAATACATATTCTACCGCATTGGAGTCGTACATTGCCTTTCCGATTATTTATTTTACTGTTATTGGCCGGTGGTGTGGCTTATTTGATTCGTCTTGTCAAACATCGTCAGATGCGTATGGAACGTGAAATGCGCATGGAACATGAACTTCTGTCAGTAAACTTAGAGCGTGAGAAAGAGCGACAAATCCGGATGGAGCGTGAGAACTTTTTTACAAGTGCGGCACATGAACTACGTACGCCGCTAACCTTGATTCTTGCCCCATTACAGGAATTATTGGAACACATAAAGGCATCCGATCCACTGTATAGCAAGCTATATACCATGTATAAAAACAGCTCCTCGCTACATACACTGGTCGATCAGTTGCTCTATGTACAAAAAATAGAGGCCGGGATGGTGAAACTGCGTTTGTCAGAAGCGGATATTGTGGAGCTAGTGAGAGAAGTAGCAGAGTCTTTTCGCCAAATGGCAGGGATAAAAGGATGTACATTTCAGGTAAGACTTCCGGAAGATCCTGTTTTCCTATGGATAGATACGGAGAAAATAACTTCGTCGGTCGGAAATCTACTATCTAATGCTTTTAAATACACTTCTCCCAATGGAGAGGTATTGCTCACTCTTACCCGTATGGAACAGGATGGAAAGCCTTTTTGCCAGATAACAGTATCGGATACGGGTGAGGGAATACCGGATGAGTTTCAGAAGCGCATTTTTGACTCTTTCATTACGGGTGATAATTCACCGGCTTTCTCTACTAAAGTAGGCATTGGACTGCGGATTGTGAAAAATACGATGGATCTGCATCATGGACAGGTCATTCTTGATAGTGAGCCGGGAAAAGGTTCTACATTCGTATTATTGATACCGGAAGGTAAATCTCACTTTACTGGTGATTTATATGAAATAGTAGATTATCGCGGGCATGAAACGGAACCGCAGTTTCAACCTCTATCTGTACAGGAAAAATCGGAAGAAGGAGTTCCGGTCACAAAGAAAACATTGCTGATTGTTGAAGATAATGTAGATGTCCGTCAGTATATTCGCTCTTTGTTTGTGACAAAATACACGGTACTTGAAGCGGCTGATGGTGAGGAAGGGGTCCGGATTGCTACCAATGAGATACCCGATCTGATTATCTCGGATGTAATGATGCCGGTTAAAGATGGGTTTGCCTGTTGCCGGGAGATACGTGAACGGCAAGAGACCGCTCATATTCCTATCCTGATGTTGACGGCCAAGGCAGAAGATGCAGATGTATTGCAAGGATCTTATAGTGGGGCGGATGACTATATGATGAAGCCTTTCAATCCGGAAGTATTGAAAGCAAAGGTAGAGAACCTGATTCTTCAGCGCGAACGTCTGAAACGCATTTATACCAAAGCATTGATGTTGAAACGAGAATCGGTTGAAGATGAAGAGGCAGATGACGAATTTATACAAAAACTCATTCACGTGGTTGAGAAGAATCTGTCTAATGAGAACTTCAACGTTAAGATGTTGGCCGAACAACTTCACATGAGCCAACCTACTTTATACCGGAAGGTAAAGCAACGCAGTGAGTTATCTGTGGTCGATATGATCCGGAGTGTGCGGGTGAGTAAGGCTGCTTCGTTGATTATGGAGAATCGTTACTCCATTCAGGAGATTTCCGAAAAAGTAGGATTCAGTGATGCCCGGACATTAAGGAAGCACTTTACGGAACAATTTGGTGTGCCCCCTTCAAAATATATGGAGAATAAATGAATAAATTTGAAGGAAAGAAAGCTCATCACAGATTAACAGATTACACTATGAGAAGATCGGCCGGATTGATAATCTGCACATTGTAGGTTACTGTAATCTGTTGATCTGTGTTGAGAAAGACTTTCGACTTCATTCCTAAAAGTTAATCCTTCTTTTAAGTTGGTTTTTAATTCAGGATAATGGGTTTATATTTAGGAACTAATGCCTTCATAACGATCCATCCAATCAGGTAGGCTACCGAGCAGATACAAAAGATAACGAAATAACCAGCCGGTTTCCCGATAAAGCCCATAAATACCATTTGAGTTTTGTCGGCATGTACAAACAGCTCGCCGGCTGAATACTGGAGAATCATAGAACCTACTCCTCCTGCCATACCGCCAATACCGGTGATGCTGGCAATGGCGCTTTTAGGAAACATATCGCCTACGGTAGAAAAAATATTAGCCGACCATGATTGGTGGGCAGCTCCCCCGATACCGATCATAATAACCGGAAACCAGGGAGAGATGGTTCCTAATGGCTGGGCAAGTAATACCAACAGAGGAAAGAATGCAAAGATCAGCATAGCTCTCATACGTGCGGCATACGGGTTTAGCCCGGTTTTATGAATGATGATCGTAGGGAGTTTCCCTCCATAGATCGATAACATTGTTATAGCGTAAAGTGTAAAGATCAATGCTCTTCCCAATCCTTCGGAGGTTTTGATGTCGAACTGGGTATTCAGGTAAGAAGGTGCCCAAAAAAGGAAGAACCACCACACTCCATCCGTCATAAACTTACCGAATGCAAATGCCCAGGTTTGTCTGTAGGTGAAACATTGCCGGAAAGTCATACTTTTCTTTTCCTCGTTCTCTTTTACAGTTGCTGTGTAGGTTTCATGTTTGTCTTGCTCGATATATTCGAGTTCGGCTGAGTTTACAAATTTGTTTTTAGAGGGAGCTGTGTACATGAATACCCAAAATCCCATCCACACGAAGCCAAGAGCACCGATGATGACGAATGCCATTTCCCATCCCCAGGCTTTAGCCAGTAATGGAATGCTGAGAGGGGCAATCAGGGCACCGATAGAAGCTCCGGCATTAAAAATGGAAGTAGCGTAAGCCCGGTCTTTTTTCGGGAAATATTCGGCGGTAACTTTAATGGCAGCCGGAAAATTGCCGGCTTCACCGAGTGCTAAAATACAGCGTGCGACTAAAAAACAATACATGCTTATGGTGGCAAGTACCACTACTACATCACCGGTAGCAGCGATTAGTTCGGCTGCGCTATGCATTCCTACATATTCTTCGGTTATAATTCCACAGAAAGCGTGAAGGCAGGCACCGGCCGACCATATACCGATGGACCAAAGGTAACCTTTCTTTGTTCCCATCCAGTCGATAAACCGGCCAGCAAACAGCATACAAATGGCATATACAATAGAAAAGACAGCAGTAATGATGCCATAATGTGACTCGTTCCAATGAAATTCGGGTTTGATAAATTCGTCCCAGGTCAGCGATAGTACTTGGCGATCAAGGTAGTTTATAGTTGTTGCGAAAAATAACATGGCGCAAATCGTCCATCTGTAGTTTGTCATTTTCCCCATTGCATTTTGGAGTGTACTCATACTATTTGATTTAAAATTTTCAGGTTTAATTTCGGACCAAAAATACACATTATTTGATTTTATCCAATAATAACTGCTATTTAATTTGATGCTTCAAGGGATCTTTTTATGATAAATACACTAAAAGGAATAATAATTTCGTTATCGAACACAATAATTATCGTTTTCGCACACGACTATGTTTGTTCTATAATTGGGAGGAGGTGGCTGTTATAGCTCTTTTTCTTCGGATGAATCTGAATATATGTGCAGGGGATATATTCTTTGTAAGATTGTAATTGTAAATTATTAGTGATTTGTTTGGAGTGCTGACTCCGTATGTGTCTCGGTTGGTGGGTGAGGCCGGAAGAATCGGCTTGCTTTTATGTTCTTCCTTTTATTTTGTATTTTAAGATAGATATTTTATCTTTGCCTTAATTGAGACAAAATATAATTGAGATAAAATGAAAAACAACCGATTGATCATTACCCTTATTGCCTTGTTTCTCCTAGGATTCGGGCTGAAAGCCCAAACTGCTTCTACTGAAGAAACTGCTGCTCAGAAAGAGAAAAGAATGGAATGGTTTGCCCAGGCCAAGTTAGGAATCTTTATCCATTGGGGAATCTATGCCGTGAACGGAGTATCAGAGAGCTGGTCATTCTTCAATAACTATCTTCCTTATGAAGAGTATATGGCTCAGGAAAAAGGCTTTACGGCATCGGCCTATAATCCTCAGGAGTGGGTGAAACTGATTAAAGAAAGTGGTGCACGTTATACGGTCATTACCACCAAGCATCATGATGGCGTAGCTCTTTGGGATACGAAGGCGGGTGACCTCAGTACTGTGAAAAGTACTCCTGCCGGGCGTGACCTGATTGCTCCTTTTGTGAAGGAAGTACGTAAACAAGGGCTGAAGCTCGGGTTCTACTATTCGCTGCTTGACTGGTCGCATCCGGACTATCCCAACAAAACCCGTACGGAAGTACGTTACAAAAACGATCCGGATCGTTGGGCTAAGTTTGTTAAGTTTAATTTTGGACAGCTTTCCGAGTTAAACAAAACTTGGAAACCTGATCTTTACTGGTTTGACGGAGACTGGGAACAAACTGCTGAGGCTTGGGATTCGAAGGGCATCATCAACCTGTTGCGTTCTACTAACCCGAATGTTATAGTAAACTCCCGTATTCAGGGGTATGGCGATTATGCTACACCCGAGCAGGGAGTTCCTGTAGTACGTCCTGCCGACAAGTATTGGGAGCTTTGTATGACTATGAACGATTCATGGGGGTATCAGCATGCCGACACTAATTATAAGACTCCGTTTATGCTGTTGCGTACTTTTGTCGATTGTCTCAGTATGGGAGGGAATCTGCTATTGGATATTGGTCCGAAGGAAGATGGAACTATTCCTGCTGAACAGATTGCTGTTCTGAAAGAATTCGGCCGTTGGACTAAGAAGCATAAAGAAGCTATCTACGAAACACGTGCCGGCATCCCGTGCGAACATTTTCAGGGATATACCACACTGAATAAAGCGGGTGACATCCTTTACCTCTATTTACCCTATAAGCCTAATGGCCCGATCGAAGTGAAAGGTCTTGTCAATAAGGTAAATCGTGTATGGGTAGTGGGGAATGGAGCTATGCTGCCATATAAGGTTTATAATAAGAACTACTGGAGCGAGGTGCCCGGAAACCTCTATATTGATATACCCGAACGTGTACAGGATGAGCAGATCACTGTGATTGCCGTATTGCTGGACGGCCCTATCAAGCTTTATCGTGGAGTGGGACAAGTGATTGAAAGTAACTAAATAAAAAAATAAATTCTTATGAATATCAGATTAACTTCTTTATTCGTTTCTTTATTCCTTTCTGTTCCGGTATGGGCGGGCGGGCATAAAAATCTGCCCGCTAAAGGCGATCTTCATATTCCGGTTTTTGAAAATGTGAATGTGCGTTTCTCTCCCGATACGTATCCTGATAATTATAATGAAGCAGATGGTACGGGCGTATACCATTTGGTCAACGGACGTATCATTCTGAAAAAGATTACTCTTCCCGAATACAAACGAAATGTGTCGGTAAGCCTGAAAGTAACCCTCGCCTCCAATGGAGATCGTTGGGACAAATCGGGTTCTTGCTTTGTATTGCCTAAATCATCGGCTATTAACCTACTGACTATTGCCCGTGACGGCATGAAGTTTCCTTCGGTAGATAGTTTGAAGCTGGAGAAAATGGTAGGTGTTGTTCCCGGAAAGGATTATTTACCCACAGTGGAGCTGATGCGTTTCATGACTCCGTTCGGTGTAGGACACTATAGCAATAATAATGATTCGCTGAGCAGTAAACGTCGTCCGGTCTATATCCCCAAATGGGAAAGTAATGTCACCTGGCAACAAGATATAACCGATCTTTATCCGTTGCTTGAAGGCGAAGCCTATGTCGGTATTTATATCGATACATGGACTTCTGAAGGGTATTTGGTCAATGCGGATATCGACGTAAAAGAGAGTCGTCTGGCTTGTGACGTACTTCCAAAACGTCATGTGGAGCCGTTGATGAATACGGTTTACTACATGGGACAAAGTTATCCCGATATCTTTGCCCGGAGAGATGTATCTACTGATTTTACAGTTCCGAAAGGTGCCAAAAATATCCGGTTAAAATATATAGTGACCGGACATGGCGGGCATAGCGGCGGGGATGAATTCGTGCAAAAACGCAATATCATTTCTGTAGATGGAAAAGAGGTGCTCAACTTCATTCCTTGGCGTGATGATTGTGCTTCTTTCCGTCGTTTCAATCCGGCTACCGGTGTTTGGTTGATTAAGCGCCTGGCTTCTTATATTGGTGAGAAAGGATATACGGAGAAAGAAGTGGAAGAACCTCTGGCTTCTTCAGACCTATCCCGTTCCAACTGGTGTCCCGGTTCGGATGTTGTACCCGAAGAGGCTGTTATCGGTACACTTGCTCCCGGCAAGCATACTTTTACAGTCAGTATTCCCGAAGCTCAGGCTGTGGATGGCAATAAATTGAACCACTGGTTGGTTTCGGCCTATCTGGTGTGGGAGGAATAATTATAGTGAATTAAGATTCACTGCGGTGACCCGTTCAAAGCCATAAGGAGATGATCGAACCCTGTATCTGCCGAATGGAAGCATAAAAAAAAGCCTCTTCTCACGAAGGGGCTTTTTAGGTTTACTTTCTTTTTATGCTTTTGCTCAAAAAGAAAGCAAACTTTAAGATGAAAAAAAGGGAAGTCTCACGACTTCCACAATTCTTCTAACCTTAAATCTAAATCTCTATGAAAAAAACGTAGTGCAAATATAGCGGTTTGCAATATACTGAGGTGTTAACGAAGTTCAGAAAGAAAGAATAAAAGCTAAGGACTGCAAAATTAAGATAACGGTTCCTGTTGTTTTATTAATTTTATCAAACTGCCATAAATCGGGTTTTGTTCCAATAATCGGGGAACCCCGGTGATGAACATTTGCTTGCGTGCTCTTGTCAATGCGACATTTAGTTTTCGATCTATGAATACTCCGTTTTCCTCTGTCAGGTTGGAAAGGAAACGGAGTTGATAAGGATAGTTCACACAGAAAGAATAGATTATCACATCCCGTTCGCTGCCTTGAAACCTTTCTACCGTATCGACTAAAATGGAGTTTAGTTCCGGAATACCCATTTTGACAATCTCTTTTCTTATTAATGCGATCTGACTCCGATAGGGAGTAATGATACCCAGAGTACGCATTCCGTCGAATGTTCCACCATATTGCTGGTAAACGTCGGCTGCGATTCGGGCGACGATCCGTGCTTCGGAATGGTTGACTTTGGCCGATGTACCTTGAGGTTCGGGTTCGGAAGGTAGAAAAACCATTCGTTGCACATCTTGGTTGTCTTCCATTTGATGAGGCAATCCCACCGGTAACAGGCGTCCTTCATAAAATGCCTGATTGGCAAAATGAGCTACTTCCGGATGCATACGTCCTTGTTTGCAAAGCATGTCGAAGGAGCGATGGTTCGGAGCTGATACCGATGCTGAGTCGGGAAAGAGATCCTCGGAAGAGGTTTGCAGGGTGCGGTAGAGGCGTTCGAAAAGAGAATCCTTGAGATTTTTCAGTCCGGCGCTACGTAAGCCTTCATCGTAGATTTCCGATTGTTCGGTATTTTGCAATACGACGGCAGGCAATTGTTTATGATCACCGATCAGTATGAACTTGCCGACGGCATTCTCTCCATTTTCGCTCCGGGCACATAGGATACCTAATAGTTGAGGTTCCAGGATTTGGGTCGCTTCATCGATAATGGCTACATCGAATCTCTTCAGGCGGAACAGTTCGGGTTTTCCGGAGATGGAAGCAACTGTGCCTACAAAGATACGGCAACGGGCGATGCGTTCTGCTACTTCCGAGCGGCGGGTACAAAGAGAAAGTTCGTTTTCAATCAGATGATGCCGGTAAGCTTCGTCACAAGACAGTTCACTGCCGACACGAATAAAGTCGACCTCCGGCCGAATGGATGAGATGGCTTTGCAGATTTCGTCCACAGCCCGGTTTGTATACGAGAGCAGGAGGATTTGGGTCTGCGCTTCGCAATGGAAAGTTTCCACCATTTTTTTCAAGGCGCATGAGGTCTTGCCCGTTCCCGGCGGTCCTACCAATAGGAAAAAGTCTTTGGCAGCCAGTGCTTTTAGTGTGACCCGTGTAAAATCGTCCGGGGCGGTTAGAATCTGTTTGTCAAGTCCGTACTCGAATTCGGGCATTCGTTGTGCCAATAAAAGATCACGCCGTTCTTTGGTTGCCGAAGCGAAAGCCGATAATGCCTGGTACATGCTCCGGAAGGTAGTATCCATTGTGTCGTGCTCTATTGCATAGAGGCTGTCCGGCGGAAGCACGGAACTATTCTGCTGAGTGGCACGCAGGCGTATACCTATCTCTTCTTCTGTGATGAACTCGATATTGCCTTTGAATACCATCTTATTGGTGACGTTATCTTCGTTCCGGTTGCGTTCATAAAGTACAATGGCATCCCCCTGACGGAAATTAGGCAAGGCCTGTGCTCCTTTTTCTACCTCAGAGGATATTTCGTTAGGTTCCGGGGATAGTTTATTTTCTCCGTATCCCTCTTTCCTTTGCTCAAGGAGGATATATGCTTTATGTTCATCGGCAGCATGATTCTCTTTGATGCGCAGATCGTAAAGAATCTCACCGGCTTCGCATTTCTCTGTCAGGGTAGATAGCCACAGGGCGGCTGAGCCGGTACGTCCTTCGTAATCGACGTCTCCGGACTTGGAAGTATACAGCTCTTTGGTTATGAAATTATAGAGTGCGTAGAAGTACGACTGTTCCAGCGGGGTAAGTGAAGCCAGTTTCTGCGATAGATTATCGATGGACGGGCGGAGATATTGTTCCCAGAACCGGCCGGATAATCCTCGTTCGTTGAGTATGTCGGAACGTATGGCTTGGAGTTTGGAGGCGGTATACTCCACACTGTTTCGTAACTGGATTCCATATTCATCAGATACGATCCGGTTGCGCAGATTGATGATCCGGCGCACCATGGCCCACGACGGACGTGCCGGATAAAGTAAAGGGTAGCGTGTGTAGAGCAGATAGGCTTTTACCCGGTGGTGGTCCATTCTCATCGAGTATTGCAGCACTGCCTGGTAGAGCAGCATTTGTACTTTATTGTTTTCTTTGGGCTCTACTTTGTTGCGGATGGAAAATTCGTCTGCTTTCCCCGATTTCATCTCAATAAACGATGACATGTCACGCTGCATGTAGTCCAATCGTCCTTGCAGTCCCAATGCTTCGCAAATGTACGAGGGCTCGAGCACTGCATCAGTCTTATCCAATTCATAGCCCGGCGCACGGAAGGTGTCTGTCACCACTTCGCGGATATGTTCGAAGTGTAGTTTGCAATCGTCAAAGAACTGTCGTTCCTTCTCTCTGTCACGTAGGTCGGTGCAGGCAGCCAGTTCAATCGGGTAACGGCGAAAGGCTTTTTGCATACACTCTCTGTAGTCCGGTTCGTTTTCTGCATGAATCCATTCGTCCAGGAAAAGGTTGGCTATGTTTCCCAGTAATAATGGCCGGGCATTGTCGATGGGTTGGAGGCGGGCCAGTACATAGTTGGCGGGATGATGTCCGTAATCACGAAAACATTCTGCCAACGAACTGATGTCGATTAAGTAATCCGGTTCGAGTACGATGAACGAAGGAGTCAGGACACCGGTTTCGTCAATGGCCACATCAAGTAGGTTGAGTTGTGCGTGACACCATAAAATTTCGCAGGTTTGAGCAAACTCCTCGTTGATCTGCGGCACATTATAACGTATCCTCAGATATTCGTCAGCAATGGTATCGACCGGAGTTACATATAGATACTGCTCGTCGGCATATTGATAGCATACACGCATTCGCTCTATTCGCTTTTTAGCCGGAGGTGCTACGAGGTAAGTTGCGTCGGCACGCGGCAGTAAGTGGTAGAGTTCGCCGGGAATCTCGACTTCGTAAAGTTTACGTATAAAGAAGGCAAGTGTCTTGGCATCCCGCAGTAACTTTTCGCGTACAGGTTCCTCTTTTCGATTGAGAATAGCGTTTGAGGTCAGGCGAAAAGTGTGTAATCGGTTTTGTTCAACAATTGTCAGCCCTGCCCGTGCCGATACAAAACTGATCCGTGCTGAAAGGTCAGTCATCTGAAGGCTTTCATCCTGCATTTGTGCCCGGCACAATCGTTCGAGCAAATCACGCAACTGTTTGTAAGCCACCGCCAGATTGCTGTCTGCTGTCCGACAGGCTGCAAGCAGGATTTCAAAAGATTCGTTTACCTCATTTTCCATACAGCAAAAATACATGATAATTCCCGGATTTTCATGCGGACGGATGAAAATGTGTACGAAAGTATCATTACTTCGATATCGGAGTTTCTGTAGGCAACTTGTTTTGTGAACTATCTGTTTAGTAATGTTTTTACTCGTTTATTCATAGGCTTCTCAAAATAGTAGTAAGAAAGCAGGCTTAATAGAATGATGATACTGAATAGAATCGGGACGGAAATGTACCATTCCGTATGAAGATTATTTTCTTTTTGCCATTCTGAATATGTCAATAAGACAAATAGATGGATCAAATAAAAACTGTAACTGATTTCTCCCCCTATCACTAGAAAACGGTTGGATAAAATGCGGGAAAAGATACCTTTCTGAAGTGAAAAACTAATCAGAATCACCGCAACAGGGAGCCAATAATAACATGAATATCGGTATACTTTAGGTATATCGGCGGCATAGAGGTAGAAAATTAAAAATAAGATAATAGATGAGATTTCAATGATACTTCCTTGCAAGGCAGTGATATTCTTGTTTTTCAAGCGTTCATACAATTGGAACAGTAACATGCCGACAATGAAATCCGGAAATCGGGTAATTGGATTGACATACCAGAAGCCTTTTATTTCATCTTCCGGAGTAAAGTACATGCCGACGACCATTAGTATCGCTACAATTCCAAAAACAGAAAGCAAATACTTGTAATTTTTTGCTAAAGGTATAAGGAATGGGAAGCAGATGTAAAAAAGCTGTTCACAGCATAAACTCCATGAAGGGCTGTTGAAAGAGAAAAAGTAGTCGGCTCTGGGAATATAAGCATTTGTCAAAGTGAGCGAAGCTAAGAAATGCTTAAGCCAATCTAAAGTTCCCGAGGCTATAACGTAACTTCCTAAAATAGCAGCAATAAACAATGTCAGCCAATGTAAAGGATAAATACGCGCAATGCGTGCTACCCAGAAAGTGCGTTTGTCTATTTTGTTGTCTTTCAGCTTCTCTTGATAATTATATGCTATAATAAAGCCGCTTAGCACAAAAAAGAAGCTGACGCCTACAAATCCCTCTTTGAAAAAATGGGTATTGAAAACATTGTCTATAACATAGCAATGTGCTCCAAAAACCATTATTGCAAATATGAATCTCAACGATGTTAAAGTATTAATCATAATTTCGTATTGTCTTATCGTTTTTTTATTTTCATCATTAAAGATGTGATGTGTGTGTTGAATACTGCAAATATATGGAAAGTATAGTTAGTATGAATCAAGAAGTATGCTTTTTTCTTGTATGATAATGGAATAAATGAATTGTGGCTTGATATTCAAGCCGTATCGAGAGAGACTGATATATGCAAAGAAGAGTAGGTAACTAGGATCTACGAGCGGTTTTTGTCTTTAATCATCAATATGCTCATTTCATAAAGCAGATAGAGGGGAATAGCTACGATGCTGAGTGTGAAAGGGTCTCCTGTTGGAGTAATGACAGCAGCAGCGATAACAATCAGGACAATGGCATGTCTCCGGTATTTTCGTAAGAATGATTTGTTTACCAATCCAAGCAAGGAAAGCAACCAGGTTACCAAAGGTAGTTCGAAAGCCAGCCCCATGCAGAGCACCAGCATCATAAAATTGTCGATGTAAGAGTTCAGGGAGATCTGATTCTCTATTTCTACGCTGAGTTGATAGGTAGAGAGAAAACGAAGGGTGAGCGGATAGACCATGAAATAACCTAAAAGGACTCCGATAAAAAACATGACCGTGCCGATGGTCAGGGCTTTGCGGACTCCTTTCCGTTCATTAGGGTAAAGGGCAGGACGGATGAAACGCCATATCTCGAAAAACAAATAAGGTGTGGCAGTGACTACAGACATCCAGAAAGCGGTGGACATGTGGATAAAAAAAGGTGCTGCCAGATTGATATTTACCAGCTTGACTTTAAACTCACGGGTAAAGAAGTCATCGGTAAGGTCGAATGCCTGTCCGATGTCCCGCAGAAGATGGTAAAAGATGAAATCGTTGTGGCAGGGAGCCAGAATGACATGGTCGAACAGATAGGGCATAGCAATGAAATAGCCTACAGCCAAAACAAACCATACACCTATAATTCGAAACAGCACCCGGCGCAGTTCATCCAGGTGATCCCAAAAAGTCAGTTCTTTAATTTCTGCCATTATTAAGAGAAAGGCGGTTGAAATTTACTTTCGTTCTATTTTCATTTCATGTAAGAGACGGAAACAAAACAGGATATCAGTTATCTTTCTTTTCTTTGTTTTCCGGTTCGTCGATTTCTTCTTTTGCTTTGTTTATTTCCTCTTTGGCTTCATTCACCCCTTCTTTAAAACTTTTCACTCCTTTGCCGAGCCCGCGCATCAGTTCGGGAATCTTTTTACCACCAAAAAGCAAGAGTATAACCAACAGGATGATAATCCATTCGGAACCACTGGGCATGAATCCTAATAAAAAAAGGTTTGTCATAACGGTATTGTATTAGTTTGTGTGCAAAGATAGACTATTTTGAATGAAAAAAGAAAGGCAGAATCATAAAAGCGAAAACCAGGCTCATAAAAACGAAAAGTGAAAAGCTGAAGGAGGTTAATGTCCGTTACTTTTCACTTTTCCGACTGAATCTTTGGGAGTTAATCTTGATAATATACTCTCTTGACCCGGGTTGAAATACCTGTCAATACTTCATAAGGGATGGTTTCGAGCGCATCCGATAAGACGGTAATCGGTAATTCGTCACCGAAGATGATAGCTTGATCACCTTCTCTACAATCAATATCCGTTACGTCGATCATGCACACATCCATGCAGATATTTCCTACGTATGGGGCTTTTTTACCATTAACAAGGCAATAGCCATGTCCGCATCCCAAATGGCGGTTCAGGCCGTCGGCATATCCGATGGGTATAGCAGCGATACGTGAGGGACGTATCAGATGCCCTTTGCGGCTATAACCTACAGTATCTTCTTCCGCCACGTCCCGTATTTGGAGAATCGTTGTTTTCAAGGTACTCACGTTGTTGATGATTGAATTATCGATCGGACTGATTCCATACAGTCCGATGCCAAGACGAACCATGTCGAACTGTGCACCGGGGAAGCGTTCGATACCGGCTGTGTTGCAGATATGGCGCAGTATTTTGTGCGGGAATGCATCTTGCAGTTCCTTTGACATCTTTTCATATCGTTCTATTTGCTGCCGGGTAAAAGCGTCGAACTGGGCAGAATCACTGCCTACGAAATGGGAAAAGACAGAGCGGGGAATCAGTGCATTCTGGTTCTTTAACCGGCGAATCAGTTGCGGGATGTCTTTCTCTTCGAATCCCAATCGGTGCATACCCGTATCCAGTTTTACGTGAATGGGGAAGTTGGTGATACCTTCTTTTTCGGCGGCTTTTATCAATGCGTCGAGTAAATGGAAATTGTATACTTCCGGTTCCAGTTTATAGTCGAACATGGTTTTGAAAGCGGTCAGTTCGGGATCCATGATGATAATGGAGGCTGTGATTCCTGCTTTGCGAAGGTCGGAACCTTCATCGGCTACGGCCACTGCCAGATAGTCAGCGTGATGTTCCTGAAGGGTTTTGGCTATTTCGTACGAACCTGCTCCATAAGCAGACGCTTTCACCATGCACACCATTTTAGTTTCCGGTTTGAGCATCGAGTGGTAGTGATTCAGGTTGGCTACCATAGCTCCCAGGTTTACTTCCAGGATGGTTTCGTGTACTTTCAGTTCCAGTTCTTCCGAAACGAGGTCGAAACCGAAGTTGCGGGAGCCTTTTATCAGGATGATTTCATTTCTGAGTTTCTTAATTACATCTGATGCCAGAAGTGCCTTGGTATCGGGGAAGAAATATTTTTCTATATCAAACTTTGATGCGCATGAGGATATTTCGGCACCTACACCGATAATCTTTTCAATGCCGCGGCTGTGAACCAGTTGTGCCACTTTGCGGTAGAGTGTTGTCGTGCTTTGTCCGGTTTCCAGGATATCCGAAAGGATCAAAGTGCGCTTTAGGCCTTTTGACTGCGAACGCCGGTAAAGAAAGTCGAGAGCGATATCCAGCGAAGCAAGGTCCGAATTATAACTGTCATTGATCAAGATACAGTTGTTCTTTCCGTCTTTTACTTCAAGGCGCATCGCTACAGGTTCGAGCCGGGCCATTCGTTCGGTGATCTGGTCGGCCGGTACCATCAGGTACAGGCAGGCAGCGAGGCAGTTCAGTGAGTTCTCTATGGAAGCATCATCGATAAAGGGAATACAGAATGTATTGTCCATCTCCAGATAGCGGTAGGAGATGACAGTATGATCTTCTTTCTTCTCAACCCTGCTGATATAGAGCGGACGTTCGATATCCCTCATGCTCCATGCGATTTCACGGGCAGTCAGCATTGACTTTCCTACGCAGTTGCTTATCATTTCGTTGTCGCCATTGTAAATGACTACGTCGCAATCTTTAAACAGGCTTAGTTTTTCCATGCACTTCTCTTGCAGTGAAAAGAAGTTTTCCTGATGTGCTCCGCCAATGTTGGTCAGGATGCCTATTGTCGGCTTAATCATATTCTGTAACGGACGCATTTCGCCCATTTCCGAAATGCCGGCTTCGAAAATGCCCAGTTCGGATTCCTCGTTCATTTGCCAGACTGACAGCGGGACACCGATTTGCGAATTGTAGCTGCGCGGTGAACGCACGATAACCCGGTCGGGGCTGAGCAATTGGTGAAGCCATTCTTTTACAATGGTCTTTCCATTGCTGCCCGTAATGCCGACTACCGGAATCTGGAAGGAACCACGGTGTTGTTCGGCCAATTTCTGAAGTGCTTTTAAAGTATTGGGGACAATAAGGAAATTGCATTCCTGAGCCATTGTCACTTTTAGTTGCTCACTGTCCATGGTGAGCCCTTTGAAATCTTCGCTTGTGACTACAAAATTGCGCACTCCCCGTTCATAAAGGTCAGGGATGTAGCGTGCGCCGTTGTTCCTTTTGGTGGGAATGGCAAAAAAGAGGGTCTCTTCCGGAAAGCATAACGAACGGCTGTCAGTCAGTAGCCAGTCGATGGCAGCAGGCTTGTTTCCCAGACGCCGTGCACCTATTTTTTCAACGATTGATTCAATTGTATATGACATAATATTAAAGCATTGGCATATTTGCACATTTATTGAAGCGCCAATCGGCACATGTTTGTTTCTTTTTCGAAATCTAAGTACGGGTATTTTCCGTTAAGTCGTTCTATTTTTAACACAATTTGTCCTAAAAATCTTTTATGCTCTTCCGACTCGGGATGGAAAGGTTTGTGCGCAATCGCTTTTCGTATCGTTTCACACTCTTTGATTAGGTTTTGGGTTTCGGGGGTGAAGAAAGTCTCCGAAAAACGCTCCCATAGATAGTTGACGGTCAACGTGGATGGGTGTACCATGTCATCTGCATAGAAGCGATAGTCCCGAAGTTCATCCAATACTATTTCATAAGAAGGAAAGTAGCAAGTGACCTGTGGATAACGTTGCATCAGTCGGTCGATGGCAAGCAGCAGCACGCTTTTACTGAGTTGGTTGGCATGCATTCCGTCTCGTATGTGGCGAATGGGGCTGACTGTGAACAAGAACTTTAGTTGAGGATTCAAAGAGATCAATTCGTCCAATAGCAGGGTATAGTCTTCTACTATCTCGTCTATCTCAAGGCGGCGGCGTATAAAATTCTTTTCAGGCAATTTGTGACAGTTGGCCACTACCTTTCCTGTCTCTTTTTGTTCGTATACGTATGCGGTGCCGAAGGTCAGCATAAGCCGGTCAAGTTGTTTCAGCTCTTTATGTGCCTGTTCCACACGGGATTGGATATTCCGTAAGGTGTCTGCAAGGGTGGCGGCGGAGAAAGAGCCGTGATGCATCGGGCTGTGCCAACATTCACGATGCAGAAACAGATCGGATGCTTTGTATTGCTTTTGGCTGATGATTTCGCGCAAAGCCATTGAGATGGATCGTGGATTATATAAGATACCGAATGGATTGATATCGATCCGGAATTTATTTTCAGCAAGCAGGGTACCGATGTTCTCTGCAAAGCAGGAACCCATAATCAGCAGTTGCTGGGCATGGCTGATGGGGGTGAATCCAGATGGAATCTCTACCGGAGTATTCAGGTTCATAATCAAGTAATTCTATAAACGGGAGTACAAAGGTACATGATAATTTCGGGAAACGTATGCAAGCAGCTGAAAATATGCCGTATCGTTGTTGCGGATACCTGAAACGCTTGCCCTCTTGCGTAACCCTACGTATTCACGCTCCTGATTTGAAATACCATCTCCTGCAAAAGATGGTTCTTCTTCAAATTTGGTGGTAAATTCTTTATTTCTTTATTTCCAATTTGCTTGCTTTAATAAGAAAAAACAGACACCGGCTGAATAAGATAACTCAAGTTTCGGAAGCGAGTTTACGCCGTCTGAACCGGTATCTTCATTCTTATACCTTTTTTCAATTAACATTGTTAACGTCTTTTGCAGGTTGTCAGGTTCTTGTGCGCAAATAACAAGTCATTTGCATTTAAAGAACTTTTTATTCACATCCAAAGAACAAGCTTTAACTCTGTGTTAAAACAAAGCTTTTGAGGATAGAAATCTTACTTTTTAAAGGCGTTGATTTTCAGATGGTTTAGTCTAAAATCCGCTTCTTCACCTCACGGATGGATTCTTCGGGCGCAAACCGGGATACCTACTTTTTTGTCAACTATAAAAGAGGGCTTACCCTTCCGAAAACTGAATTAGATTCCATGAGTAAAAGAAAACTTACCATCAAATTTGAAGAAGAACCCCCAAAAAATCGATCTTCCATCTTCCACCCTCTGTTTTAAGGTGATATTTCACGTAAGTATATGAACTACAGATATAGATTGCACACTTCTTAAGCAAATATACCTTTTAAAGTATTTTGTTTTTCTTCGTTGTTTAAATAGGAAATGGTGCAGTCCTTATCTCGTCCCGTGTACCTGAGCCCATAAGCCCCGCTACGCGGACCGGGATAAAGGTGCTGAGATAAGAAGTAAGATATTGATATACGATGCTTTATAAGTATAGCAAAATTAAGATGTTTATTTACTTAATTGGCAGGATAAAAAGAACCGCTGCTCTTTACGGGGGGCAATAAAGAAACAGCGGTTCGCATCAACTGGTTGAGTTTGTTGTAGAGATCTGGATTTAAGAATGTATATAAAGGTTCAAACTGAAAGAAAAAACTAAAATGAAAATGGAATCTTTGAAATAGGTATGAAACTCCGGGGACACATCGTCCAAATGATGTCTGATTTACAAAATCGGGTGGCGGTGCAGATCTGCCGGATACGGGATTTATACTTAGTGATATATGAGTAGCTTGGACTTAGTATCAGGCGGGAATATCTCACCTTGTGAACTTTGAAGATGTATTGGGCTGTATCGAGAATCGTTTCTTTCCGTTCGGCTAAACAGGAAGAAGTGAAACAGTCTGAATATTCAAAGTCCTTGGTTTCTGTGGCATAGTATAGAATCTTTCTGCCTCGCTGAATGATGTAATTCAATCTGTAATAACCATTGGCGTCGATTCCCCGGCGTTGGAAATATAAAATTCTGATAATAGGTTTGCCCATGGCTTAAACGTAATAGGCAGGGAAAAATGAACGGCCCTGCTGACCCGCTGTACTACGCATATTTGAATCCAGAGGATAGAAAGCATGCAGTTTAGGCCATTACAACCTAATCACGGGGGCAGAACCGTTGTCTTTATGACAAAGCCGTGAGCATATAACTAAATTATATGCTCTTGGCTGTTGTAAGACAAAAAGTTTGCTTTCTATTGTCTCTAATAAAATTCAAAAAACGTAGTACACTACAAAGGTGAGAATTATTTTTGATTTAGCATAGCAAACGGTTAAAAAATGTATGAAATAACACTTTATCGGCTGGTAATGTTTTGCATGTATATGCTTTATCATGAAACTATCCGCTTTAGTTTTAATTAACTGCTGAAATTAGTTTTTGAACTAAATCTTTTCGTTATTTGTGTTCAAATGAAGAAAAGGTTATGAAAAGATTAACAGCAAAAGAAGAAGAGATTATGGGATTTTTCTGGGAGAAGGGTCCTTTGTTTGTGAAAGAGATACTGGCATTTTATGATGAGCCAAAACCACATTTCAATACTTTGTCTACAATTGTGCGCGGATTGGAAGAGAAGGGCTTTTTAGCACATCATACTTATGGCAATACCTATCAGTATTATGCGGTAGTCAGCGAATCGGACTTTAGTAAACGTACGCTGAAAAGTGTAATTAGCAAGTATTTCAATAATTCGTATCTCAGTGCTGTGTCGTCATTGGTGAAGGAAGAAGATATTTCGCTTGACGACCTCAAGAAGTTGATTCAGGAGGTGGAGCAAAAGAACGAAGAATAATTAAATGATGCGGATATGATGGGACTCTTTTTCGTTTATATAGTAAAGTCTTCTGTTTGCCTGGCAGGTTTTTATCTGTTTTACCGCTTGTTATTGAGCAAGGAGACATTTCACCGATTTAACAGGATCGCTCTGTTGACTCTGTTGTTGCTGTCTCTGTTGTTGCCTCTTGTTCAATTGACTACTATCGAACAGACAGAAGTACATCAGACGATGCTTACTATCGAACAATTATTGATGATGGCAGATATGCCGGTATCGGAGGTGACACCTGCCGAAGCGGTGACTTTATCCGGCATACAGATTCTTTTGATGGTTTATTTATCAGGAGTTCTCTTTTTCGCCTGCCGGCATATTTATTCTTTGGGGCGTCTGTTGATGCTGCTGAGGTCAGGGGAGAAAGAGAAGATGGAAAACGGAATGACCTTAGTGATTCATCAACAAAAGATTTCACCTTTCAGCTGGATGAAGTATATTGTTATCTCTAAAGTGGATTTGGAGGAGGATGGCAGAGAGATACTCATTCATGAGGCAGCACATGTTCGTAATCGTCACTCTGTCGATTTGCTGATTGCCGATATCTGTATTTTCTTTCAATGGTTCAATCCGGCTTCCTGGCTATTAAAGCAGGAACTTCAGAATATTCATGAGTATGAAGCGGATGAGTCTGTTATCAGAGAGGGAGTTAATGCCAGGCAATATCAGTTGCTACTGATAAAAAAAGCTGTTGGCACAAGGCTCTACTCTATGGCCAACAGCTTTAATCACAGTAAACTTAAGAAACGTATCACTATGATGTTAAAAGAAAAGTCAAATCCATGGGCACGATTGAAGTACTTGTATGTACTTCCTTTGGCCGCCATTGCTGTGACTGCATTTGCCCGTCCTGAGATTTCGGGTAAGATGGATGAAATCTCGGCCGTGAAAGTGAATGATTTCGTGCAAATAGTAGGGACTAAAGTGCCTGAAAAAAAGATTGAGGTGTTGAAAGATACTGTGAAAAAAGATGCTCCGAAAGAAGAAGCTTTTGAAGTATCCCGGTTGGAAACGGTACCTACGCACTCGAAAGTAACCATAACGGATGGGATGAAAAGAAGCGGGATGGATTTGTTTTCGGTTAGAAATGCCGGTTCTCAACCTCAGCCCTTGATCCTTGTGGATGGAAAAGAGATAACCGGCGAGCAGATGCAACGGGATATCAATCCGGATATGATTGAGTCTATCAGTGTTCTGAAAGACGAAGCGTCGACAGCCATATATGGAGATAAGGCCAAACATGGCGTAATTCTGATTACACTGAAAGGAAAGGATGTGCAAAATGTGCTGTCTCTTTCTGCTTCGGATCCGGAAGACGGGGTGAAGGTTGTAGGAGTGGTCAAAGATCATCTGGATAAGCCATTGGCGGGGGCATCTGTATTTATTTCGGGAACCGTCTCGGGAACAATGTCTGATGCTTATGGACGTTTTGTTCTTTTGGCTCCCAAGAACGCTATGCTCCGTATTTCATATACGGGCATGACAACAGTTGAAAAGGCTGTGGCTCCGGAGGTAAACGTGACATTGAATCCGGCAGACTAAAAAATATTTATTGTGGGGTGCTACTCCCACAGACCAATGTGTCAAAACTCACCATGGAGGACAAGTCTTCTATCCCCGGTCGGAAGGATGGAAAAAAACGGGAAAATATCGATTTGAAAGAACTTTATCAATTATATAATGAAATAGATTCGTATATTAGCCAACGATATAACGAACTGTTTGGACTCTGAAGCCATGTTTATTCCGAGTCGGAGGATTACACTTTAACCATTATGTATTTATGAAGAGATTATTATCCGTTTTTTTATTTCTATTTTGCTGCGTTATAGCGGCCGATGCACAAGACGATGCCGCACAGTATGATTCGATAATGAATCTGATGAAAAATAAAAAGATTCCTTTGATGGAACGTTATTATATGACCGGGGATATCGAATATCTTTCACGGGAGCATCAGATTGCCGTGCTGAAGCAATTGATTCCGGAAGCGAAAGAGGTGGAGGATAAGGCGGTCATTACCCGTCTTTATTCCATTGTAGCCATGTTCGAAAATCAACTTGGACATATGACTGAGGCTAAAAACTATCTGGACAGTGCTTTTATGAATAAGGAAAAGTTTGAAAACAACAATATTTCCGGTATGATGCACTACATTGCCGGAATCTATTATTCGGATAAGAACTTGATGGAACAGGCACATGAGAATTATTATCAGGCTGCTGAGTATTTTAATCGCAATGAAATGAAGCCGGCCATCTTAACGGAGATTTATTATGATCTGTCTATCATTTACTCGATGTGGCAAGATGATGAGGGATTACATGAATTGTCGGAAGCGATGAAAGACTTACCGGTAGATTTCCCTTTTCAGCAGATATTGAAGTGGACCATAAAGGCGAAATACTTTTATGCCTTATATCAGAATGAACACCGGGTGGATTTACTGGATTCTGTAACGAAGTATAACCAGGAGGCTTTTAAGGTCTACACATCCACCGAAAATCCTTATGACGTGGGATATGTCATATCCGACAATTATTTGCACCAGGCAATAGTTTACAGCGAGGCGGGAAAAATCAAGGAAGCCGAACAGTGCTTTGAAACGGGTAAGAAACTGATGAATCCTAAAAAGATCGATGCCAATGTTTCGGTCAGTTATGTTTCGGGAGTAATTGCCTATTATCAGGCAGATTATGAATTGGCTGAACAACATTTACAGGACGGACTGCGTGAGTTGAAGCGGATGGATGAAGAGCAGGAGGTGGATTACTATCATGCTTTGATTGAATTCTATACACTGTTGGCTAAGGTATACGAGAAGCAGGAACTTTATAATAAGGCTTTGGAGGCAGCCCGTAATTCACTGAAATATGAAACTCGCTTGTTTGACAAAAATAGCAATAAGACGATCCAGAAATTACGGACACAATATAATCTGAATGAAAAGGAACGGGTTGTGGAGCAATTGTCCGCTATTAACGAAAAGAACCGACGGATTAATATTCTTTCGGCCATTCTTATTGTTCTGGCACTGGTCACTATCTTTTTACTTTTGAAACGCTATCGTTCGCGCCAGCGTATTCATGAAGGAATGCTGCAGATTGCCAAACTAAAGCAGCAGGAAGCTGAACTTCTGGTTAAGTTGCAGAAGACAAAACTTGAGGAAAGGGAACGGGAGTTCCAGTCTTTAGTGCATGAAGCGCAACAGCGTAAAGTTCAATATTATCTAGAAGGTCTTGAGGTGGAAAGAAAGCGATTGGCGAAGGAACTTCATGATAATGTTTCCAATGAATTATTGGCCATCAAGATGAAAATCACCGATGGAACAAGTAGTTGTGAGGAGATCATGGACACGTTACAAACTTTGCAAGCGGAAGTACGGGGCATTTCGCATGACCTGATGCCACCTATTTTCAAATACGCTTCGTTATCGGAGATTCTTCAGGATTATGTATATCAGCATAATCAGCCGGGGCAGACCGAACTGGAGCTGTTGCTCGAACCGGAGGATAACTTTGACAATTTATCGCAGAAGGTGTCGCTGGAGATCTATCGAATTGTACAGGAAGCTGTTGGTAACTCGTTGAAGCATGCACAAGCCACGTTGGTGAAGATTATCCTGGTGCGGGAAGATAACAAGGTGAAATTGACGGTTTCGGATAATGGAAGAGGATTTGAGCAACAGACCGGGAAGACGGGAATTGGTCTTACTATCATAAAAGAGCGTGTGGAAAACCTGAGGGGAACTCTGACTTTGAACTCTGCTCCGGGAAAAGGAACAGAGCTGATCGTGGAAATCGATCTGGAGAATCTGGAAAAATAAAAGAGAGATAACAGTTTGTTTACCACCGATTACGTAAACCGGGATAACCGTTTGGGTAATCGGTGGCGTTGGAGATATATCCTATTGTCAAATATTTATTTTATCTGATAGCTGAAAATGACAGGATTAGAGTCGCTGTCCAATGATTCTGTCAATTTATATAGTTTATCGGACATTTTATCCTTGAAAGATGGATGATTGTCTACGATAGCTTTGAGGCTGAACAGGGTCGTAGGATAAACCGTGAAGAATACACGGTTGTTGGCTCCTTCCACCGGTATGTATTGGTGTAAGTCTGTTTGGTATCCCGTATTTCGTATCTTATTGTATTTCAATAATTTGTTTTGCATTTTATCAAATACATATACACCGAACAGATTCGTACAGAACATTAAATACTGGGGAGCATTTGCCACATTAGCCATTAAATATACATATCGATCCCAGGTGAACTTATTAAGCTCACGACAGGTGTATTCTTTGTCTTTAGCAGCTTCCGGAAAATTCTCGTTCATAAAATCGAAAGAGTAGTAAGGGGTTATCTTTCCGTCTTCCAGTTGGTAGATGGTGTTATCGAATTTTCTGGTAAATACAATAGGAGTGGTTCCATTCAGCCGGCTTCCTCCGATAAAACAATAAGGAGCTATTTCTCGGAGTGGTTTTAATAGTTCAGTCTTTTGGTTGTCCGGGGCTATTACTGTGATGGATGATGTGGATAACTGATTATTAATATATGTGGCATTTTCTAAATATGTCACTCCGTTGTCAATTGCTATTGAATGATAGTATCCTTGTAGTTTGGTAGTTTTAATGAAGTTTCCTTGTAAGTCATAATATATCAGTGAGGTCGGGTCAGCCAGGAATACTAAATTTTCATTTTGCCTGTCTATGGCTATATCCAGTATGCTTCCATATTCTCCTTTACCTATCCCTACACGGTGTATGGTAAATAGGTGTCTGCCTTTGTCATTGAAAGCCAACACTTGCTTCATGGATTTATCTAAAATATAATTAGGTGTTTTTCCATTCTATTACCCGATTTATACGCTTTATCAATGCATTGTCTTTGGTTTCCAAGCAGAAGACTTGAGGATTTTTTAGGAAAAGAGTGTCATCCACTACTTTTTCTACTGTTTCTAACTTTGCGACCGAACCTGTTATTTCATTCTGGGTCATACATCCGCAGAACATTATCATCAATAGGAAGCTGGAGAAAAATATTTTTTTTATCATATTAAAGAGGTCTTTGACTAATATCTGCACTAAAATCATATTCGCATGCGATTATATCCATTATTATATTCGTATCCGATTGGTGTCAATGCCCCGATATTGGATAAAAAATTGAAGATTGAATTTAATTGTAGTGATTATGCGCAAGACAATGGGTGCTGCAATACCGGGTAAGAAAAGTACTCGTTTTCGCATAGTGTTAACTTTTAAGGGATATTCTTATTATCGATAAAGATACTAAAAATATTATGTAATAACGCTTCCTTTGCAACTCTTTTTATTTTATCCGGCTTTTTTCTCTTCTTTGTTAAGAATTCATCTTCTATATAAACCTGTTTATTTAATTGAGGCCTGAAGATACGATAATATTTCTTTCTCTTGTTCAGGATGGAACCATCTGATCTCTTCATCCCGTTTGAACCAGGTCATTTGTTTGCGTGAGTAGATACGTGAGTTCTGTTTTATTTTTTCGATAGCGAAGTCAAGATCCCACTCTCCATCCAGATATTTAAATATTTCCTTATAGCCTACAGTGTTCAGGGAGTTCAACTCTCGGTGGGCATATACGGAGCGGGCTTCTTCCAGCAATCCTTCGTCCATCATCTGGTCTACACGACGGTTGATGCGATCATATAATTCGGCGCGATCTCGCGTCAGTCCTATTTTTAGGATGTGGAACGGGCGTTCCTTTTTTTGTTGTGTACGGAAAGAGGTATAAGTTTTCCCTGTCATGTAACAGATCTCCAAGGCGTGAATGACCCGTTTGGGATTTTTTAAATCTACAATTTTATAGTACTCCGGATCTAGTAGCTTCAGTTCGGCACAGAGATTATCGAGTCCTTCTGTGTCATATTTATGTAGCAAGAGCTCACGAGTCTCGGCATCTACTGTCGGTATGTCATCAATGCCTTTGCAGATGGCATCCACATACATCATAGAGCCTCCGGTGAGCAGGACGACATGATGTTGTTGAAATAACTGTTCGAGAACACTCATTACTTCCGTCTCGTATTGGGCGGCACTGTAATAATCGGTAAGTTGCAGGGTACCTACAAAGTAGTGTGGAACCCGTTTTAATTGCTCCGGGGTCGGAGCAGCCGTTCCTATCTTAAGTTCGGCGTATAACTGTCGGGAGTCAGACGAAATGATACTCGTCTTGAAATATTCTGCTATGCGGAGGCTTAACTCCGTTTTTCCTACACCTGTAGGACCTATAAGTACAATTAAAGTTTTGGCAGTCATAACGATTGGTCATGTGATAATGTACCCATGTGACAGCATAGGGGGCGGGTAGTAAGATGTCATAACCCACCGGATGTGGTCACATGGGCATATTATTCAAAATTTATCTTCGTCGTATGAACTTCCACCTCCGGCTGCACCGTCATTTACATCAAATCCTTCGGCATCAAAGTCTTCCATATCGAAGTCCTGGTCACCGTAGAAGTTTTCATCCAGATCGAGTGAGCCTCCTCCGGCTGCCATCTCTTCGAAATCGACTGTTTGCTTGGGGGCTTCACCCGATTTCTTAGTACATTTAGCACCTTTTATTTCTTTTCCGGTGATGATTTCGGACAATTCGATGAAGAAACAACGTTCAGTCATGTAATCGAATACGTAAAGCAATTTTTGCTTTTCATCTTCAATCAACTCGTTGAGGCGGGTCTCTTTCATAATCCAGCTGTCCATTTCCGGATTATTGTCCATCTCTTCCAGTGTAATTTCTTTTTCTTTTTCCCAGTCATCATCACAGATAAAGAAAGAAGTCATCTGGTCGTTTGTATAGTTTGCTGCTTTCAGAATAGCTTCATGAAGATCGAAGAAAGTAGCTTCCGGGTCAATCTGTATCTCTCTGACGAAATCGTCAACCTCATCAGATATAATGGTAAATCTGTATATCATAGTTGTTACTGTTTTATTGATGGCGTAAAAGTAATAAAAAACCGAAAGATTGCAAATAAGATGGCTGGGTTTATTCCACAAAAAAGGAGGATGCTTGGAAAACATCCTCCTCTTCTTATTGATTTCTATTTATTTACCTGATAATTCCCCGTTCCGAGTTGCGAATAAAATCAACGATGTATTCTATTTCGGGGCTGGCCGGCACTTCTGCTTCAACCTTTGTGAGGGCATCCGAAGTGTTGAGTCCGCTTTGATAAATGATGCGGTAGGCATTGTGGATATTCTCTATAATCTCGTTCGAAAAACCACGACGACGGAGTCCGATGATGTTGATTCCACTGTAAGCGATAGGTTCGCGTCCGGCTATGATATACGGAGGAATATCTTTACTGAAACGGCATCCTCCCTGAATCATGACGTATCCGCCTACCCGGCAAAATTGGTGCATTAACACATTGGCACTGATGATGGCATTGTCATCGATGATGATTTCTCCGGCCATTTTGGTGGAGTTACCAACGATACAACCGTTGCCGATCAATGCATCGTGGGCCACATGGACGCCTTCCATCAATAGGTTGTTGTTACCTACAATGGTTCTGCCTTTAGCTGCTGTACCTCGGTTGATGGTCACGTTTTCACGAATCAGGTTATTGTCACCTATTTCGGCTGTACTTTCTTCACCTTTGAATTTCAAATCTTGTGGGATTGCTCCGATAACGGCTCCCGGAAAGATTGTATTTCCGTTACCGATACGTGAACCGTACAGGATGTTGGCATTAGCCATAATTTTATTGTTATCTCCGATGACTACATTTCTATCAATGTACACAAAAGGAGCTATCTCTACGTTTTCACCGATTTTTGCTTCGGGATGAATATACGCTAAGGGACTTATCATGCTTAATAAATTATTTGTTTTTTACTATTTGAGCCATGAATTCGCATTCACAGACTACTTTTTCACCAACGAAAGCATAGCCTTTCATGGTTGAAATGCCCCGGCGGATAGGAGCCAATAACTCAACACGGAATATCAGGGTATCGCCCGGAACTACCTTCTGACGGAACTTCACACCATCGATTTTCATGAAATAAGTAGAATAACGCTCCGGCTCATCTACTGAATTCAAAACGAGTAATCCGCCGATTTGAGCCATTGCTTCAATTTGCAGTACACCTGGCATCACAGGTTCCTGAGGGAAGTGTCCCTGAAAGAAGGGTTCGTTGGAGGTTACGTTTTTTACACCGACAATGTAGTTGGCACCAATTTCGATCACCTTATCTACCAATTGGAATGGATAACGGTGGGGGAGTAGTTCACGGATGCGGTTCACATCCATAATCGGAGCACGGTTGCAATCATAGGTAGGCGCCTGTATCTCGTGCAGGCGAATTTCTTTGCGCATCTGACGTGCGAATTTATTATTGATGGTGTGTCCGGGACGCGTAGCAATGATTCTTCCTTTAATGGGTTTACCGATCAGAGCAAGATCGCCGATGACATCCAACAATTTATGGCGGGCACATTCGTTGGGCCATACCAGAGGTTTGTGGTTAATGTATCCCAACAGCTTGGCATCCATGTGAGGGACTCTCATGACATCGGCCAGCTTGTCATAGTTTTCCTGGGACATTTCACGTTCGTAGATAACGATGGCATTGTCCAGATCGCCACCCTTGATGAGTCCGGCCGACAACAGTGGCTCGATTTCACGGACAAATACAAAGGTACGGCTGGGGGCAATTTCATCTTTGAACTTCTTCATATCCTCCAGTGTGGCAAACTGGTTGGGGATGATGGTTGAATCGTAAGATACCAATACGTTCAGGCTGAAGTTCTCATCAGGAAGTACGATGATAGACGATCCTGTCTCCTCGTCACGGAATTCTATTTTTGATTTGATGATATAGAAATCTTTAACGGCATTTTGTTCTTCGATTCCTACTTTCTCTATTTCTTGTACATAATATTGTGCACTTCCGTCCAGAATCGGAAATTCCGGTCCGTTGACTTGGATCAGACAGTTATCGATGCCCAAGGCATATAGAGCTGCCATTCCATGTTCAACTGTGCTTACTTTTACTCCATTTTTTGACAGCACGGTCCCTCTTGTCGTTTCACCTACATTGTCGGCTACGGCATCGATAATGGGTTGCCCTTCCAGATCCGTACGCTGTATTTTGTAGCCATGGTTATCCGGGGCGGGGTTAAACGTAACAGTCAGGTCAAGTCCAGTGTGAAGACCTTTTCCTCTCAGTGAAAAGCTCTCTTTCAGAGTTTTTTGTTTCAGCATTGGTTACTTATTTAATTGTTGTTTTAATTCTTCTATTTCTTTGCGGAGATTGCGTAACTCAATCTGCATCTCCGGAAGGCTTTTTTGTACAATGGATGCTTTGAAAAATTGTTTTAGCTCCATAGGGGGAGTTCCGATAAGTTGGCTACCGGATTTTATATTTCCGGGAACACCCGATTGGGCTCCCAGATTCACTTGGTTGCCTATTTTGAGATGTCCGGCAATGCCTACTTGTCCGCCGAACATACACCATTCGCCTACCTTGGTAGAACCTGCGATGCCCACTTGGGCAGCCATGACGGTATGCGAACCTATTTCATCGTTGTGGGCTATCTGGACCAGATTGTCCAACTTTACTCCGCTATGAATAACGGTTGCTCCCATGGTTGCACGGTCGATGCAAGTATTGGCGCCGACTTCTACATTGTCTTCCAGGATAACAATACCGATTTGGGGAATTTTTTCGTATCCTTGTGGGGTAGGGGCAAAACCGAAACCGTCTGCTCCGATCACGCATCCCGCATGCAGAATACAGTTATTACCTACCCGGCAATCATGGTATACAGTCGAGTTGGCGTACAGGATACAATTGCTGCCTATCTTGGCACCACCTCCCACAGTGGCATGCGGATGAATCACTGTGTTGTCTCCTACTTCCGCATGATCACCGATGCAAGCGAAAGGAGCTATATATACGTCTTTTCCTATTTTAGCGGTTTCCGCTACATAGGCACGTTCGTCAATACCGGTTCTTTTGGGTTTGCTCATTTCATACAGATTGAGCAACTTGGCAAGGCTCTCGTAAGCATTGTCTACTTTGATTAACGTTGCTTTTACTTCTTGTTCGGGAGTAAAATCTTTGTTCACCAACACAATGCTAGCTTTAGTCTCATATATATAAGGTGTATATTTCGGATTGGAAAGGAAAGAGATAGCGCCTGGTATTCCTTCTTCTATCTTTGCGAATGTATGTACAGTAGCGTTTTCGTCACCTATAATTTCCCCTTGGATAAATGCTGCAATTTGCTTAGCCGAGAACTCCATAATCTTACTTTAAAATTTAATTAGTACGCAAATAACGGACTTTTTTTTTATATATCCTTACTCTTTGATGAATATTTTATACTTATCTATCCCAACGCAAGTAGCAGATATAGTATTTCTTTACCTTTTTAGAGAGCAATGAAATGTTTAGCATGTCCGATGCTTCTGCAATATTTTTTATTGTTCCGTCCTTATAAATAATATCAATGCTGTCATCAGCCGAATCATACATGTTCTTTTCGATACTGGGGGTAGAGACAAAATAGTCCGCTTCGGAAAGAGTAATGCCTAATTGCCGGCTGATCAGTAAAGTCAATTCTTTTTTTCGTTCTTCACTAATAGGTTCGGAGCATATCTCCACCTTGAAGATGTTGCGATTAATCATACCCAGGCTTAATGTCGATAAAACCTTATCCGTGTGGGTACTCCATACCTTTAAAGCTGTCCAGATGTCATTATCGTCCAATTGAATAAAGTTCTCCAGACAGTCCGGGTTATTGTAAAACACTTCCGGATCGATGTGATTATACAGAAAAAATTTCAATGCCGGTGAAGCAAATAATTCGACTCCTTTCGAAGCGAGTTCTTTGGCACGTAACAGGGCACTGATCAACATTCGTTCATAAGCTACCGATGTTTTGTGCAGATAAACCTGCCAATACATCAATCGCCTTGCAGTCAGGAAATTTTCTATGGAATAGATTCCTTTGGATTCCACTACCAGATGATCGTCTGCCACATCGAGCATTTTGATAATACGGGCCGAACCGATGTTTCCTTCCGAGACTCCGGTGTAGAAGCTATCACGACGCAGGTAATCTAAACGGTCCATGTCCAGTTGTCCGCTTACTAACTGATGTAAGAAACGTTTGGGATATTCATCTTTGAATATCTGGATAGCCAAACTCAGCTGTCCGTTCATCTCCCTGTTCATCCGCTCCATCAGCATCAAAGAGATTTCTTCGTGAGATACTCCTTTGACAATGGTATCTTCAAGTACATGCGAGAAAGGACCGTGACCGATGTCGTGCAACAGAATGGCTGCCTGTACGGCTTCGGCTTCACTGTCGAATATAAAGTTACCTTTGGAAGCCAGTTGTGTGATGGCCTCGCTCATCAGGTAGAAGGCACCCAGAGAGTGTTGAAAGCGGGTGTGCTGTGCACCGGGATAGACAACAGACGAAAGTCCTACTTGCTTGATGCGGTTTAAGCGCTGCAAAAGGGGATGCCGTACGATGTCGTACAGCAACCCCTTTGGTATGTTGATAAACCCGAATACCGGATCATTGATAATCTTCCGTTCGTGAGGCATTATAAAATAGCTTTCAGCTGTTCTGCCATTTGCTCTTGCACTTCTTTGGCAGCAGCACGGGCGGCAGCGGCAAAATTCTCTGTTTTATCTACATAAATAATTCCGCGAGAGGAATTCACAATAAGTCCACAGGTACTGTTCATACCATATTTGCATACTTCTTCGAGAGAACCTCCCTGAGCACCGATACCCGGGACCAAGAGGAAGTGATTGGGAACAATTTTACGAATATCTTCGAAAGCACGTCCCTGAGTGGCACCTACTACATACATCATTTGTTCGTCGTTAGCCCATTCCTGTGATTTTTTTAGCACTTTTTCGAACAGACGTTCGCCGTTGGCATCTTCTGTCAGTTGGAAGTCATGAGAACCTTTATTTGAAGTCAGTGCCAGTAAGATTACCCACTTGCCTTCGTAAGACAGGAATGGAGTAACGCTGTCTTCTCCCATATAAGGAGCTACAGTGACAGAGTCGATGTCCAGTTCCTCGAAGAAAGTACGGGCATACATTGCTGAGGTATTGCCTATGTCACCACGTTTGGCATCGGCGATGATAAACTGATCGGGATAATTCTCCTTGATGTAGTTCACGGTCTTTTCAAAAGCGATCCATCCTTTTACACCCATACTTTCGTAGAAGGCCAGATTGGGTTTATAAGCGATGCAATAGTCAGCTGTTGCATCGACAATTGCTTTATTGAAAGCGAAGATGGGATCCGGATCATCCAACAGGTGATCGGGTATCTTCTTGATATCTGTGTCAAGTCCTACGCAAAGAAATGATTTTTTGCGTTTGATGTTTTCAAATAATGATTGCTTATTCATCTTTACTTAATTTACAAATTTACGATTTACAATTGAAGTAACCGTCCGTTACAATTCACTCTCTTTCAAGCACTCCGCATTTTCGGCCACAGTCAGTTTATCGATACATTCCTGAATATCGCCGTCCATAAAGGCAGCCAGGTTATAAATGGTATAGTTGATGCGGTGGTCGGTGATGCGTCCCTGCGGATAATTATAAGTGCGGATTTTAGCCGAACGGTCACCTGTCGAAACCATTGTTTTACGCTTTGAAGCAATATCGTCGATATACTTCTGATGTTCCTTGTCATAGATAAACGTACGGAGGCGTGCCAGGGCGCGCTCTTTGTTTTTCGGTTGGTCGCGGGTTTCGGTACATTCAATTAAGATCTCTTCTGCTACTCCTGTATTCGGATTCTTCCAAATGTAGCGCAAACGGACACCCGATTCAACCTTGTTGACGTTCTGTCCACCTGCACCTCCGGAACGGAAAGTATCCCATTTGATTTCACCTTCGTTGATCACTACATCGAACTCTTCGGCTTCGGGTAGTACGGCTACCGAGGCTGCCGAAGTGTGTACACGTCCCTGGGTCTCTGTTGCAGGTACTCGTTGAACACGGTGTACTCCCGATTCGTATTTTAGTGTACCGTATACATTATCGCCTGTAACGCTGCAAATGATCTCCTTATATCCGCCGGCAGCGCCTTCATTGGCACTGGATACTTCCATTTTCCAACCTTTCGTTTCACAGAATTTGGCGTACATCCGGAAAAGGTCGCCTGCGAAGATCGCAGCTTCATCACCACCTGTACCGCCACGTATTTCAAGAATGGCATTCTTACCATCCTGAGGGTCGGCCGGTACCAGTAATAATTTGATTTCCTCTTCCAATACAGGGAGACGCTCCTGGCTGTTGTCCATTTCCTCTTTTGCCATTTCTCTCATATCAGCATCCGATTCGTTTGAGAGAATATCTTTAGCTTCTTCGATGTTAGCCAGTAGTTGCATGTATTCTTTACGGGCTTTCATCAAGTCGTCCAGCTCCTTGTATTCTTTGGTCAGTTTTACGTATCGTTTCTGGTCGGCAATCACTGCCGGGTCGGTAATGAGGGTAGACACCTCTTCGAAACGGGCTACAAGGCCGTCGAGCTTTTCTAATATACTATTGTTGTCTGCCATCTATTTCTTTTTCTTCTATTTCTCTGGGATTTGTGATTTTACAGATCGATTCTTTCCTATACATTAATATCTGAATTCACCGAATTCACTTTTGATAATCAGTTCTTTTTTATCACTCTCTTCAATACGTCCCACAATTTGTGCCGGGATACCGAAGGACTCACTGATGGCGATCACTTCGGCTGCATGTTCCGGAGAGAGATATACTTCGAGGCGGTGTCCCATGTTGAATACCTTATACATTTCAGCCCAGTCGGTACCGCTTTGTTCCTGAATGGTTCTGAACAATGGAGGTACAGGGAAAAGGTTATCTTTGACTACACGTACGTCGCCTACAAAGTGCAATACTTTCGTTTGTGCCCCACCTGAACAGTGCACCATTCCGTGAATCTCGGGACGCAGTGCATCAAGCAATTTTTTCACTACCGGTGCGTAGGTGCGGGTAGGAGAGAGTACGAGTTTTCCGGCATCGATCGGAGATCCTTCTACTGTATCTGTCAGTTTTAGTCCGCCCGAATAAACCAGTTCCTCTGGTACTGCGGCGTCATAGCTTTCGGGATATTTCTCAGCCAGATACTTGGCGAATACATCATGACGGGCGGAAGTCAGTCCATTGCTGCCCATACCGCCATTATATTCTTTTTCATAAGTGGCCTGTCCATGAGAGGCAAGTCCCACAATGACATCTCCCGGACGGATATTGGCATTGTTGATAACATCTGCACGTTTCATGCGGCATGTCACTGTACTGTCTACGATAATAGTGCGGACGAGATCACCTACATCGGCTGTTTCACCTCCAGTGGCATATACGCCTACTCCCATTTCACGAAGTTCGGCCAGCAATTCGTCTGTTCCGTTAATGATGGCGGAAATTACTTCTCCGGGGATAAGCAACTTGTTACGTCCGATAGTAGAGGATACAAGAATATTGTCAACGGCACCCACACAAAGCAGGTCGTCTATGTTCATGATCAGTGCATCTTGTGCAATACCCTTCCAAACGGAGAAATCTCCCGTTTCTTTCCAATACATATAGGCCAGGCTCGATTTGGTTCCTGCACCATCAGCATGCATGATATTACAATATTCGGGGTCCCCACCCAAAATATCAGGGATTATTTTACAGAATGCTTGTGGAAAAATTCCTTTGTCGATGTTCTTGATGGCATTGTGCACATCTTCTTTTGATGCGCTGACGCCTCGCATCATGTATCGTTGATTACTCATGAGTTATTTGGATTTTGTATACAACGGCAAAAGTACAGCTTTTTTTCCTTATAGCCAACAAATTGGAGGATATAACGATCCGGTAATATGATGGGGGAGAGGGTACATTCTTTAATTTGAAGTTTGAAATGAAAAGTTTAAAAGAATTTTGTGTACCGTTTCTGAATTGTTTGTGGGGAAAGGAAGCTCTTTCGACGATTCTTTGTTTTGACGGTTAAAGATGGACTTTAGTTGCCGCCTGAAATAGATTTTCTACCGCTGCTTTAGGAATATAGACAAAAAAATATTTTGTTTTGTAATTAATATCCTGAGTGGATGCCACTTTTCTATCAAAATTGTATGTCACGAAAATGACTGGGCCTGAAATGGGTTTTAAGAGAAATATGGAGAATGTGGGAATGTAAAAATCCCCTGACTCTTGCCTTGTATCGTGATCGACTAAGGCCAAAGCAGGGGGATTTTTATATCGGAACTTGCAAATAATAAGTAATGCTGTCTCGTTTTTCTATTTGAAGACAATCTCCTTTTTGGGGTAAGATCGTGCATTAACAATCATTGCCTGTGAGAAAAAATGTGTGTGACCGATCAGAATTTTACTTCCGGCGCTTTTTCCGTTCCTTCGGCGGCTTCGAAATAGGTACGTTTCTCGAAGCCGAATACAGAAGCAAAGATGCTTTTGGGGAAACGGCGGATAGATGTATTGTATGCTTGTGCAGCATCGTTAAAGTTTTTGCGGGCAACGTTGATCCGGTTTTCTGTACCTTCCAGCTGTGCTTGTAACTCAAGGAAGTTTTGATTAGCTTTCAGGTCCGGATAATTTTCGGTAATGGCAAGCAGCTTGCCCAATGCGGATGTGACGGCTCCCTGTGCTTTCTGATATTCGGCTAACTTCTCCGGAGTGAGATCGTTGGCATCTACTTTGATCTGGGTAGCTTTACTACGAGCCTCTACAACTCCTTCGAGAGTCTCTTTTTCGTGCGAAGCATATCCTTTAACCGTGTTGACCAGATTGGGGATCAGATCTGCACGGCGCTGATATTGTGTCTCTACGTTAGCCCACTGGCTACTTACATTCTCGTCCATGGATACCAGTCCGTTATAGGCACTGATAGCCCAGATAATGATAACTGCCACTACGGCAATAAGGATAATAACTGACTTTTTCATATTGTTTCTTTTTGTATTACTGATTAATGACTCATGCAAATCAGAGGGAGCAAAAACTTTAATTCCGGATTCGCATATTTTATGGATTGATTTTTTAGAAACGTGAGCCGGCACCTCCACCGCCACCGGAACCGCCTCCGAAGCTTCCACCGCTGAAACCGCCTCCACCACCGGATCCAAAACTTCCTCCTCCGAATCCTCCGATGAAAGGACCTCCTCCTCCGCGTCCCCGGTAATTGTCGTCATACGATTGTTGGCGTCGGACTACAGTATGTCCGCAATTGCGGCAGGTATATATAATGTCCTCGGTCTTTACTCCATTACGGTTCGATATCAATTTCGTACTACTGCGCTGGAGTTGATGTTTACCACATTTAGGGCAACGGGTACTTGCACGTACTGCCAGTATGCCGACCACTCCCGCTATCGTAATAAAACCTAAGATGACAACGAGAAGCATGGAGACAGATATCCCTTCTTCTCCACGACCTTCATCATCGTTTACCATCGAGCCGTCCAAGCGCTGGCATACAGCTTTTACTCCTGCCAGCATTCCTTGGTTCCACTCTCCTTTCTTGAGATAGGGGATCATCTCTTGCATTTGTATACGTTTGCATATGGCATCAGGCAGAATGCCTTCCAATCCGTATCCGGTATAAAACTGGATACAGCGCTGATCGGTAACCAATAAGATAACCAGTCCGTTATCTTTACCTTTTTTGCCTACTCCCCATTGATTGAGTAGCTGATGGGAGAATTCAAAGCAATCTTTATCTCCGATCGATGGCACTATGGCAACAACTGTTTCAATCCCCGTCTGCTGTTCCAGTGCATATAGCATTGCATCTATTTCGTCACAAGCTTGCTGTGACAAGATGCCGGCAGGATTACAAACATACTGCATCTTGTTCTGCAAGTGCACTTTAGGGATGTTGTCTACGGTATATATTTTTTCTTCTGCTTTTAATGGGAGGAGTATCCATATAAAGAGCAGGTATGTGAGTATCTGTTTCATATCAGTGAATGTAGCGGTCTGTAAATTCTTTGACTTTCCGGGTGTATTCTTCCTTGTTCTCTTTATAAGATACGGCATGTGCAGCTCCCGGTACAATCCAGAGTTGCTTTGGAGCCGATTTGGCTTCATAAAGAGGATAGACCATCCATGTAGGCACGTATGTGTCTTTGTCACCGTGAATGAAAAACATCGGTAGATGACTTTTTTTTACTTGATTCAAAGAGGAGGCTTCTTCAAAATTCCATCCGTATTTTTTCTGGCATAGCCAGCTGGTTGTATTCATCAGTGGGAATGACGGGAGGTGAAAACTCGATTTCAGTTCATGTGAAAATTCATCCCATACACTGGTGTAACCACAGTCCTCAACGAAACATTTTACAAAATAAGGTTGTGCCTCTCCCGAAACCATCATGGTGGTAGCTCCTCCCATTGAAATACCGTGTACTACCATTTGGGTACTGTCCCCGTAAATCTGGTTGGCGATGTGCATCCATTGCATTACGTCCAGGCGGTCTTTCCAGCCCATCTGGATGGCGGGACCACCACTCTCCCCCTGATGTTGAAGGTCGGGCAATAGTACATTGTATTGTAAATCATGGTTATACAGGTAACCTATCATAAACATGCGAATGGCATTGTCTGTATAACCATGTACAATGACTGCCGTCTTTTTGGTTGGTTGCGGAGCTGCAATGTAATAAGCATGTAGCCGGATACCTTCCGGATTTAAAACAAAAGTGTCCCGAAGTGCATGAGCCTGATTGAGACTATCCACCCAGGGACGCAGAAAAGGATAATTCTTGTACATGAAAGGATAGGAGTCAGCATTTTTGGCACGTATCTTCGCTTCCGGACGAAGCGAATAATTGAGCATGAAAAAACTTCCGCCTATCGTACATCCGGTAAGCAGCAATAATAATGTTATGACGCCTATCTTAATTCCCTTTTTCATTTACTTATTCCATATTTCCCATGCGGCAAACGCTTGTAATAGTAGCATTTCAAGCCCATTTTTGGTTACTGCCCCATGCTCTTCTCCTTTCTTCATGAAAAGAGTAATGTTAGGATTATATAACAAATCGTAGAGTAAATGGTTTGGGGTTAGCAACTCATAAGGTATGGCAGGACAGAAGTCTACTTTCGGATACATACCTACCGGGGTACAGTTTACAATCACCGTATGCTCTGCCATAACTTCCGGTGTCAATTCTTCGTAAGTCAGCATACCTTCTTTCTTGGTGCGTGATACGAAAACACTGTCGATACCCAGATTCTTCAGGCCATGATAAATCGCTTTTGACGAACCGCCGGTACCCAGGATTAAGGCTTTTTTATGATAAGGTTGCAACAAGGGCTGAATGGACTGGCTGAATCCTATAATATCAGAATTATATCCCACCAGCTTTATTTTTCTTTTAGGGGTACGAATTATTTTAATAACATTGACCGCACCGATTTTTGCAGTGTCTTTATCCAATTCATCAAGGAAGGGGATTACCTGCTCTTTATAAGGGATTGTCACATTTAGTCCGCACAGATTGGGGTTCTCTTCGATCACCTCCATAAAATCATTGATTTCAGGAATTTCGAAGTTTACATATTCGGCATCTATGCCTTCAGATTTGAATTTTTCATTGAAAAAGCCGATAGAAAACGAATGTTTCAGTGGATAGCCAATTAAACCGTACTTTTGCATAAAGGGGGAAGATGTTAAATTAATATTTATTTCGTAGCCGTATAAAGTGTACAGATACCAAATGTCAGCCGCCTGAACTGAACTTGGCTGAAACCCACCCGTGAAATAACATTTTTCATAACTTCTCCTTGGGGAAAAGCTTTGATCGTTTGGGGTAGATAGCTGTAAGCACTGTTGTCTTTTGATAATAATTTGCCGAGAGTCGGGATAACTATCTTAGAATAAATGGTAAACATTTGCTTCATCGGAAAACGATCCGGAGTTGTCAGTTCGAGAATGACTAAATGTCCGCCTGTTTTGAGGACACGGTACATTTCAGAAAGTCCTTTATCCAAATCTTCAAAATTACGGATACCAAAAGCGACGGTGATAGCGTCGAAACGGTTGTCGGCAAACGAGAGAGAGGTACAGTCTTCCCTTGCAAAAGATATTTTTTCGGAAAGACCTTCCTTTTTTACCTTTTCACGTCCCACATTCATCATTCCTTCAGAAATGTCTGTTCCGATCAGTTGTTCGGGTTGCAATTCATGGCATGCCAAGATAGCAAAATCACCGGTGCCGGTTGCTACATCCATTATTTGTTGCGGACGGAAAGGTTTGAGCCAATTGATTGCCTTTCGCCGCCAGCTCCGGTCGATCCCTAACGATAGAGTATGATTCAACTGGTCGTATGCAGGGGCAATGTTGTCGAACATTTGTTCTACCTGTTCGCTCTTTTTCCCATCGTTGCTATAAGGTTTGATCTTTTCTTGTGGGTAGTTCATTCTTTTATTCGATTTTATTCACTACGGAGTTTACAGAGTTTTATGGATCGTAACAGTCTGTACGTTCCGCACACTCCGTATACTCTGTAGTGAATCTTAATTCGTTTCTGATTCAGGTTTCCTATTTTGCAAGGAATGCCATTACGTTCTTTTCGATACGTTCAGCAATGTTGTTGGTATCCTCTTTCACGAATTTTTCGCCGGTGATGTTTTCAAACAGCTCGATATAACGCTCGCTGATGCTTTCCACAATAGCAGGAGTCATTTCAGGAACTTTCTGTCCTTCTTTGCCTTGGAAACCGTTTTCCATCAACCATTCACGTACAAATTCTTTGGAAAGTTGTTTCTGTGCTTCGCCTTTTTCAAAACGTTCCTGATAACCTTCAGCGTAGAAATAACGGCTTGAGTCCGGAGTATGGATTTCGTCCATCAGATAGATGGTACCGTTGTGCTTTCCAAATTCATATTTGGTGTCTACCAAGATTAAACCGCGTTCCGCTGCTATTTCGGTACCACGTTTGAACAAAGCTAATGTATATTTTTCGAGGATGGCATATTCTTCCGGAGTAGCCAGTCCCTGAGCCAGGATTTCTTCTTTGGAGATATCTTCATCGTGCAATCCCATTTCTGCTTTTGTAGTCGGAGTGACGATCGGTTCAGGGAACTTTTGATTCTCTTTCATACCTTCAGGAAGTTTTACGCCACAGATTTCGCGTACGCCGTTTTTGTAAGCACGCCATGCGCTTCCGCAAAGATAGCCACGTACGATCATTTCTACCGGGAAACCTTCGCAGAGTACTCCCACTGTAACCATTGGGTCGGGAGTGGCGAGTTTCCAGTTCGGACAGATGTCTGTGGTTGCATCCAAGAATTTTGCTGCAATCTGATTCAGCATTTGTCCTTTATAAGGGATACCTTCGGGCAACACTACATCAAAGGCCGAAATACGGTCGGTAGCTACCATTACGAGTTGTTCGCCATTGATGTTGTACACATCACGCACTTTTCCGTGGTACACACTTTTTTGTCCCGGAAAGTTGAAATCTGTTTTTGTTAATGCTTTCATACTTTTATATAATTATGAATTACAAATTACCAACGTTTTGCCGTTCTTTACTTATTGTAAGCCGTTCACCGTTTAATTTTTCCCGTTCGGCTTTCTTTTCCTTATCGAACTTTTCGTAAGCGTCCACGATACGTTCTACAAGCTTGTGTCGCACAATGTCTTTTTTATTCAGTTCGACAAAGCTGATTCCTTTCACTCCTTTTAGAATACGCAATGCCTGTACCAATCCCGATGTTTGTGAGGCCGGAAGATCGATCTGGGTCATGTCACCGGTAATGATCATCTTGGTATTCATTCCCATACGGGTGAGGAACATTTTAATTTGTTGGGTAGTGGTGTTTTGGGCTTCGTCCAGGATGACTACTGCGTCATTGAGTGTACGTCCGCGCATAAAAGCGAGCGGAGCGATCTGAATGATGTTCAGTTCCATATATTCCTTCAGCTTGGCTGCCGGAATCATGTCTTGTAAAGCATCATAGAGTGGTTGTAGATACGGATCGATTTTATCTTTCATATCTCCGGGAAGAAAGCCTAACTTTTCACCGGCTTCTACCGCGGGGCGACTGAGAATTATTTTCTTGATTTCTTTGTTCTTCAGTGCACGAACGGCCAGAGCGATCGCTGTATAAGTCTTGCCCGAACCGGCCGGTCCGATAGCAAATACCATATCGTTTTTGGCAAACCCCTCCACTAATTTCAGTTGGTTTTCGCTACGTGGAATGATGGGTTTCCCTGTGACGCTGAATACAATAACATTTCCCGCTTTTTCAGCTTGTGGTGCATTACCTTTAATGATGTCGATAATGACTTCTTCTTTCAGCGAATTGTATTCGGCACAATATTTTTCAAGCTTGGTGATATTTTCCTCAAAAGCGCACATTTCTTCCTCATCGCCCAGCACTTTGATGACATTGCCTCGGGCAACAATGCGTAGCTTTGGATACAAAGCTTTTATTAATTGTATGTTGGCGTTGTTTACGCCGTAAAAGATGACCGGATCAATATCCTCAAGGACTATCAGTTTTTCTATCATTGAATCAATTTAAAGGTTCACGCATATGCTGTGAAATGGACTGCAAATTTAATGAATCGTTCTCATACTTTGCAGATTCTTGCCGAATTAATTTGCGATGCTCTTTCCTGAAAAAGACAATTCCAGTATATTTGCACTCTGGGAACTTATAAAAAAGACTAATTATGAATCAATCTAAGTGCAGGAGCCACTTTGTAATTTCTATCTTTTTATGCTTTATATTGCCTTGTCTGGCGGGTTGCAAAAAGAAAGACATGTCTCTTAAGCTTAACGAACCGCGCAATATTAAAGGAGTGGTGAGCTATAAACGTTCGTTTGGAGATCTGAATGATGTACAGTTAAAAGCAGCACATGCGTGGGGCATTGCACCATTGGCTTCGCGCGAAGAAGCGGAAGAGATGGATGGAAAGTTGGTTCATATTGTCGATAATGACTTTTATGTGGTAGATTCACTCACTCATTCTATTCCTTATTTAGTGCCGCGCGCCAGTGCGTTACTCGATACGATAGGGGCAAATTTCTTGGATTCATTGACTGCTAAGGGGCTCAATCCGAATAAAATTATTGTAACTTCCGTACTTCGGACGGAGAATGATGTAAAACGCTTGCGTCGTCGAAATGGGAATGCATCGAAGAATTCTTGCCATTTTTACGGAACTACATTCGATGTGAGTTGGAAACGGTTTAAGAAAGTGGAAGATGAGGATGGACGTCCTCTTCAGGATGTGAGTGCTGATACTTTAAAGCTGGTATTGGCCGAAGTCTTGCGGGATGTTCGTAAGGCGGATAAATGTTATGTAAAGTACGAATTGAAACAGGGATGTTTTCACATAACAACACGCTAAGTGTGAGAAACGGTGAACGATGAACGAATCAACGATGAACGGGCTGCGCTCAGCCTATTCATCGTTTACTACTTATTTATGGTTCATTTTTTCTCTGTTTCTTCTTTCTTTTCTTCCGGATGAATCATATTTTTCACTGTTTCTCCGATAGGTAATTTGTCTAACACGCCCAAACTCGGCGCAACAGTTTTCACCAATGTGTTCAGGAAGTTGCTCGTGCCCCCATTTCCTCCGTCGAAGACAGTGATATTGCCTAAGTTTATATGTTCGAAGGCTTTTACCTGTTCGCCTGCTATTTCTTTCCACTGATCTACCATCTTGTATTGGATAGCAATCGCCGGATTCGATTCGGCTGCTTTAACCATGGCTTCAAAACCTTCTGCCTCGGCCAGCAATGAACGTTTCTTACCTTCAGCCTCCGCTTCAAGTTTTAATTGAATGGCTTTTGCTTCTGCTTCAGCTTGTGCCAGTGTCGCTTTGGCACGTGCTTCCGCTTCGCGAGTGATTTTCTCAGCTACGGCTTCTGCCTGTAAGATGGCCTCTTGGCGGGCAACCTCTGCCGGAACTATCTTTTCTGCTTTCAGAGATGATTCCACTTTACGTGCTTTCGCCTCTTCCACTTCTTTTTGTGCTATTTCCTTAGCGGTTTGCACGGCAGCTTCCGATTTAGCGGATGCCTCACCGGCTTGTTTATCGGCATTAGCTTGGGTTACAGCTAGTTCGGAGTTAGACAACGCAATCTCTTTTTGTGCTTCGTTTCGTCCGATGGCTGCTTTCTTTTGTGCTTCTGCCTGTTTGATTTCCATGTCGGAATTCAGTTCCGCAATGCGGCTTTCTTTTTCGGTATTGGCCTGTTCTATCCGGATGTTTTTTTCAGCTTCCGCTTTGGCTACCTGTGATTCCTTCTCCGCATTGGCAATAGCAACCTGAGAGATACGGTCTTTATCAGCGTTGGCTACAGAGATTTCTTGCAACTTCTTGGTTTCCGCAATGGCAATGTCTTGGTCTTTACGGGTTTCGGCCACTTTGGTTTCGCGTTCTTTTATCTGGTTGGCAATCTTGATAGCACCCAGTTTTTCCTGTTCTTCAATATTGGCCTGAGCTTCGTTCTGCGCTTTACTTTCGGCCTCTTTTCCTAAGTTGACAATATAGTTGGCAGCATCACGAATATCGCTGATGTTGATATTCATCAGGTATAAACCGAATTTGCGGAGTTCTGTATCGATGTTGTCTTTTACTTTGGAAAGAAATTTATCACGGTCGGAGTTCAACTCTTCAATTGTCATGTCGGCAATAACCAGACGCATCTGTCCGTAAACCACATCTGTAATCAGGTTTTGTTTATCGTCCATGGTCAATCCCAACATACGCTCAGCCGCATTTTGCATTACTTCGGGATCTGTGCTGATAGCTACTGTGATAGTAGTGGGTACATCTACACGGATGTTTTGAGCCGAAAGTGCTCCTGTCAGCTTGCAGTCTATCTGCATGGGTTTCATTGACAAGAATTCATATCCTTGTACAATAGGCCATACAAAGGCGGCACCACCATGATATAACTTTGCCGATTTCTTATCTCCACCTGTCTTACCATATACTACTAATACTTCGTCACTTTTACATTTGCGGTAGCGTGAAAGAATACCGATAAATGTAATTAAGATTACCGCCACAAGTATGGCAGCCATGATCATCATTTCCTGGGTCATAGTTCTCTTTTTTGAGTTTATTAATTATTGAATATATAAAGTTCCATCTTTATAAGCAGTAATTGTTGCTTTATCTCCCGTCTGGTATGATTTACCCGATTCCGTGACAACATCGATTTCTCTCATGGCTCCGTCACGACTGATCTGCACAGTGTACTTCTTTTCGTTCTGTTTGAAATAAATAGTGCATTCTCTTCCTACCAATTGTTCTGTTCTTTCCGAATGTGTGGTCTGCTGTAGTTGGTAAGCCTTTTTATATAAGAACCAAACGGCAAATACAAATATGAGTCCGATGGCGACACCCGTCAGGTAGGTCTGTATCTCGGTGTTATGCTGCAGATACATATACCAACCGAATCCTATCCCAAAGTGAGTTAATCCCTTAAAAGAAACCACACTGCTGATATCTGTGTCGATGTCAGCATCTGCATCGATATCACCAAAAAATATAGATAAGATAAATTGTACTGCGAAGATGCCTGTTGTGACAATAGCAATGGTGAGGAAAATATTACTACTCATGGCAATAGGTGTTTAATGATTTATTTTATAGATATAGTTCCCAAATATACACCTTTGATTTTTATATGCAAAGGTAAACTAATAAAAAAATGGAAGAATCGGAAAATGAATGTATATTTGTACCCTAAATTATTAAACAGAAATAGAAAAAACTATGAAGACAATCCTACTCTTTGCTCTGAGTCTGTTGCTCTCTTTATCCGTGTCGGATGTTTGTGCACAAGAGCGTGTTTATGACATTTCCCAGTTTGGCTTGAAAGCTAATAGTAAGAAAAATGCGTCTCCAGTGGTTCGTAAGGCCATAGCGAAGATTAAAGCTGAATGCCGTGATGGGGAAAAAGTGATACTTCGTTTTCCTGCCGGACGTTACAATTTTCATGAAGCGGGTTCTACCGTGCGTGAATATTATATTTCCAATCACGACCAGGACAATCCTAAAAAAGTGGGGATTGCCTTGGAGGATATGAAAAACCTGACTATTGACGGGCAGGGTTCCGAATTTGTGTTTTATGGAAGGATGATTCCGGTTTCTTTGCTTCGTTCGGAGAATTGTGTATTGAAAAGCTTTAGCATTGATTTTGAACAACCCCATATTGCTCAAGTACAAGTGGTAGAGAATGATCCGGAAAAAGGAATCACGTTCGAACCTGCACCATGGGTCGATTACCGCATCAGTAAGGATTCGGTATTCGAAGGACTAGGTGAAGGCTGGGTGATGAGATATTCATGGGGCATTGCTTTCGATGGCAAAACGAAACATGTGGTATATAATACCAGTGATATCGGTTGTCCTACCAAGGGAGCTTTTGAAGTGGCTCCCCGCCGGATTTGCTCTCCAAAGTGGAAAGATGCACGTCTGGTGCCCGGCACAGTGGTGGCTATGCGTGGATGGGGACGTCCGACTCCGGGCATTTTCATGTCACATGATGTGAATACTTCCTTGCTTGATGTCAAAGTACATTATGCCGAAGGTATGGGATTGCTGGCACAGCTTTGCGAAGATATTACGCTTGATGGTTTTGGAGTCTGCCTGAAAGGCGATAATGATCCGCGCTATTTTACAACGCAGGCAGATGCTACGCACTTTTCCGGATGTAAGGGAAAGATTGTCTCAAAGAATGGTTTGTATGAAGGAATGATGGATGATGCCATTAATGTACATGGTACGTATTTGAAAGTCATCAAGCGTGTGGATGATCATACGCTGATAGGACGTTATATGCACGATCAATCCTGGGGCTTTGAATGGGGACGTCCGGGTGACGATGTTCAGTTTGTACGTTCGGAAACAATGGAGTTGATTGGCAAGCAGAATCAGATTACTGCCATTCGTCCGTATGATAAGGGTGAGATACAAGGTGCCCGTGAGTTCAGCATTACTTTTAAAGAGGCAATCGATCCTGCTATTAACGAAAAAAGTGGCTTTGGTATTGAAAACCTGACATGGACTCCTGAAGTGTTATTTGCCGGTAATACGATTCGTAATAACCGCGCTCGCGGTACACTATTCAGTACTCCTAAAAAGACGGTGGTGGAGGACAATTTGTTTGACCATACTTCCGGTACGGCTATATTGCTGTGTGGCGATTGCAATGGCTGGTTCGAGACAGGTGCTTGCCGTGATGTCACCATTCGTCGCAATCGTTTTATCAATGCGCTTACTAATATGTTCCAGTTTACCAATGCAGTAATCTCTATCTATCCGGAAATACCTAATCTGAAAGATCAGCAAAAGTACTTCCATGGTGGTAAAGATGGAGGTATCGTGATTGAGGATAATGAGTTCGATACGTTTGATGCACCGATTCTTTATGCAAAATCTGTAGATGGGTTGATATTCCGTAACAATGTGATCAAAACCAATACAGAGTTTAAGCCCTTCCACTGGAATAAAGATCGATTCTTGTTGGAACGAGTGACAAACGTGAAGATTTCAGAGTGAAATCCGCCTCTGTAAAAACACTTATAAATGTATGAAGAGAATTTTATTGTTCCTTTTGGCCTGTTGTCCTATGCTTCTTTGTGCACAGGAAGATAACAGTAAGTATCTGGCCGGTGCAGTGCCCGTAGTCAACGGAAAAGTCATTTTTACAGAAGTAATTCAAGCTTCCGATATGTCGAAACGGCAGATCTATGATGCTTTGTTAAAATGGGCAGAGAAGCGTTTTACACCTTCAAAAGGACAGAAGGGGAGAGTCGCCTATTTTGATGAGAAAAAAGGGCAGATTGCATGTTTGGGTGAAGAGTATTTGCAACTTTCGGCAACGAATAGCTTCTTCTTGGATCGTGCTACTATTAAATACCGGCTGGTGATTAACTGCCTGGACGGTTCCTGTAAGATGGAGATGTACAACATTTCTTATTTTCATGGTGATGATACAGAGATGGAGGCGGAAGATTGGATCACGGATGAGACCGGATTGAATAAAGCCAAAACGAAAGTGGTTGCCAAATATGGAAAACTCCGTATCAAAACAATCGATCTGTTTGATGACTTGACGGAGCAGGTTACGAAAACGCTGGGAGGAGCAAAATCAGAGGTTCCTCTATTGGCAAAAGAACCTAAAGTTACTCCGGAAGTATTCGATCGGGAACTTCCAAAGGCTGTGGAGCAGGGAGCTATGGCAGGGTATAAACATATTCCTGCTGATAAGATTCCGGGTAATATCATTAAAATGCTCTCTGAAGATTGGATGTTGATTACAGCCGGTACGGAAGATAAATACAACATGATGACAGCCAGCTGGGGCGGACTGGGGTATCTCTATAATAAGCCGGTTTCATTCTGTTTTATTTATCCTACACGCTATACTTATCAATTGATGGAAAAGAATGATACATATACTATCAGCTTTTATACAGAGACTTATCGGGATGCTTTGAAATATTGCGGTAGTCATAGTGGCGAAGATGTTGATAAAGTGAAAGGCGCCGGATTGACTCCTCTTACTACTCCTTCGGGCAGTAAAGCTTTCTCTGAAGCATGGATGATCATAGAATGTAAGAAGATGTTATCCCAGCCGATCACTCCCGGAGCCTTTGATACTCCGGAGTTGAAAGAAGCATGGAAGGATAAATCTTTGCATACGATGTATATCGGTGAGATAATGAATGTGTGGGTCAAATAAAGCAATTAATTATTGATAAGTATCCATTCTGAATTATCAATTAAAGCAGTATCTTTGCACGCAAAAACCAAGTGAACGGAATGAGCGTGCAAAGATATTTTATTTATTTAGCCTATGATGGCACCCATTATCATGGATGGCAGATTCAGCCTAACGGAATCAGTATACAAGAATGTCTGATGAAGGCACTTGCCACCTTTCTGAGGAAAGATACGGAAGTGATTGGGGCGGGACGGACCGATGCCGGGGTACATGCGTCTCTGATGGTTGCCCACTTCGACTACGAAGGTGAACCTTTGGATGTGGATAAAGTAGCTGAGAAGCTGAATCGTCTTTTGCCGCAGGATATTTCGGTCTATAAGGTCTGTCGGGTAAAGCCGGATGCTCATGCAAGGTTCGATGCAACAGCACGTACTTACAAGTATTACATCACTACTGTAAAATTCCCGTTCAATCGTCAATATCGTTATCGGATACATAATCCGCTCGACTTTCAAAAGATGAATGAGGCAGCCCTGACATTATTTCATTATTCGGACTTTACGAGTTTTAGTAAGTTGCATACAGATGTAAAAACCAATATTTGTAAGATTATGCATGCCGAATGGACTCAGGAGGATGAATATACCTGGGTGTTTACCATCCAGGCGGACCGCTTTTTGCGTAATATGGTACGTGCCATTGTCGGTACGCTTCTGGAAGTGGGGCGTGGCAAACTGTCAGTCGATGACTTCCGTAAAATAATAGAGCAGCAGAATCGCTGTAAAGCCGGTACTTCAGCTCCCGGAAATGCCCTCTTCCTGGTTAATGTAGAATATCCTCAGGAGATATTCGAATAAGCCTATAGCTTCTAATTTAAAGAATTCTATTATGTGGTTACTTCTTGCTTTTCTCTCAGCGACATTGCTGGGCTTTTATGACGTGTTTAAAAAGAAAGCGTTGAAAGACAATGCGGTTTTACCGGTGTTGTTTTTCAATACACTTTTTTCCAGTCTTATATTTCTTCCTTTTATTTTGTTGTCGGCATTTGCGCCCGGAGTGCTGGGGGGCACTATGCTCGATGTACCGGTGGTGGGATGGGAAGTACATAAATTTATTATTATTAAATCATTTATTGTTCTTTCCTCGTGGATACTCGGATATTTCGGGATGAAACATCTGCCTATTACTATTGTAGGACCGATTAATGCCACCCGTCCCGTAATGGTGCTTGTGGGAGCCATGCTGGTATTTGGCGAGCGCTTGAATCTCTATCAGTGGATCGGCGTGATGTTAGCCATTATTTCTTTTTTTATGCTGAGTCGTTCGGGGAAGAAGGAAGGTATTGACTTTAAACATAACAAGTGGATACTTTTCATTATTCTGGCAGCCGTAGCGGGTGCGGTAAGTGGCTTGTATGATAAATACCTGATGAAGCAGCTGCCTCCCATGGTCGTACAGTCGTGGTATAATGTGTACCAAATGTTTATTATGTGTCCTATTCTTGCGCTTCTTTGGTGGCCGAAACGTAAGTCATCTACTCCGTTCCGTTGGGATTGGGCTATCATTTTTATTTCCATCTTTCTCTGTGCTGCCGATTTTGTTTACTTCTATGCATTGAGCTATGAAGATTCCATGATTTCGATTGTCTCGATGGTTAGACGGGGAAGTGTGATTGTATCTTTCCTTTTCGGTGCTATGGTGTTCCGTGAAAAGAATTTAAAAAGCAAAGCGATTGACCTTATTCTGGTGTTAATAGGAATGATATTCCTATATTTGGGAACTAAATAAGAACGTAAAGAAACAAGATTATCAGATATGAAAAAGTCTACTCTTACCCTCCTGTTATTTATTCTGGGTATTTCTTCTTCCTTTTCTGTCGGAGCACAGGAAGCTAAAACGGTGTTTGTGAATATACCTGACTCGCTTTGTCCGTTGCTGTCATCAGTGAACCGGGCAGATTGTATCGATTTTATTGAAAGTAAAATGAAAGCTCAGGTGACCAACCGTTTCGGGGGCAAGTCGGAGATGACGGAGTTAAGTCCCGATTATGTGTCTCTGCAAATGTCTGACGCAAGCAATTGGCAGATGAAGTTATTGCCGTTGAATGATACAACGAAAGTGGTTTGCGCCGTTTCTACAGTTTGCGCTCCGGCATGCGACAGTCATATCCGGTTCTATACCACGGACTGGAAAGAGCTTCCCGTCACCGACTTTTTGCCGTCAGTTCCTCAGATGAATGATTTCTTCACCTCTTCCGATTCTACCGACTATGACTTTATCGATGCCCGCCTGCAAGCGGATATGACTTTGATGCAAGCAGAACTGTCCAAAGAGAATGGGACATTGACTTTTACTTTGACAACTCCGGAATATATGGAAAAAGAAACGGCGGAAAAACTGAAACCGTTTCTCCGCCGTTCAATAGTTTACACCTGGAAGGATGGGAAGTTTATCCCAGACACTCTTTGATGTATGCCTCCATTTCGGGGGTATGTTCTTCTACGCTTTGCAATAGTTTGAACTGTGCTTTGGTACGTACCAGGTTGTGTTCGGGATACTTGATCTTATAGTAAGTATCGCCGTTGATATAGTCTGCCAAGAAGCGTACACATTGCATGTAAGGGAAGAGAGCGGCTGCATAAGGCAGGTTCTCTATTTCGATCGGAGTAAGGAATGAACCGGCTCCTTCCAGATATCCCTTAGTAAATGCTTTGAATATCTCCATATTGAAATTGACATTGTCCAGATTCTTATCGTCTTCATCTCCGGTATTGGCTCCTGTGCGCAGGAAGTCTCCATAGTCGGAGAAGATAAAGCTTGGCATTACTGTATCGAGATCGATTACGCAGAGCACTTTACCATCTTCGTCGAACATCATGTTGTTCACTTTCGTATCACAGTGGCATACGCGTTTAGGCAGTTTGCCTTCGCGATACAGACGTTCGGCCTTACACATTTCATCTGCACGTTTTTCTATTTCATCCAGATAATACTGTACTTCGGCTACTCGTCCGGCTGCATTGGCAGCTACGGCCTCACGAAGTTGTTTCAGGCGGAACTCCATATTGTGGAAGTCAGGAATAGTTTCGCCCAATGTTGCCGGAATGTCAGCCAACATTGCCTGGAAGTTACCGAAAGCTGCTCCGGCATAATATGAATACTCGGGATTCACAGTCTCATAAGTTTTGGCACGTGGGATGAATACCATTACACGCCAATAGCTGTCACCGTCAAACCAATATGTTTTGCCTTCTTCCGTCGGGAGGAAAGTCAAGACTTTGCGATCAACGTCTGTCTCTCCGGCTTCCGTCAGTTTCTTGCGGATGTGTCCCGTCACGGCAGCAATGTTATCCTGAAGCATTTCCACATTCTGGAAAATTGCATGGTTGATGCGTTGCAACACATAATCGGGAGCGTCTGCTTCGGTAGTGTTAACTTTGTAAGTGTCGTTAATCAGGCCGGCGCCAAGTGGTTTGATTTCGCCTACTGTGCCTTGTACTTTGAATTTAGATACGATACTAAGTAAATCTTTCATGGTTTTTATTTTTAAGTTAGTTTATCTTGGTACGATTGTGAATCCCCATTTGTATTCCTGGTTTGCCGGAATATTGTAACCCGGTTCCGGACGTGCACCCCAACTGTTGTAACCGGCTACGCCCTGTTGCTTCATGTCCACACATACTTCTACGAAGTTCCTTGGTGTGATATCATTGATATGTGTCTTTCTCGGCAGTTGATCTTTGGCTTTGCTTTCGTCGTGAACCAATTCGCCGGCATCACGGTTCAGCCATTGATAGGGGCGGGATACGGTTTCTTCTCCGTCAAAGTCCTCTACCGAATTGCGCAGTGCATTGAAACCGATAGTCTTGTCTGCATAAATAGTCAGTCCTTTACCGCCTTTTTTATTCAGGGTCAACCAACGGGTATCGGTATGATGTCCGTTTTCCTGCGGACGTACGTATGGGAAGTACATTTGGTCGGCAGTCGTTTTATACAGGTCGATCAATGTACCCGCATTGCGGTCTATATAATTCTCTTCCGGTCCGCGTCCGAAATATTCCACTTGGTTCATTTCTGCAGGCAGACGGAAACGTACACCGATACGGGGTACTTCCAGTTTGGAGGCAGCCTTGCGCGCTGCATCGCTGCCGGGAGTGAAAGTAGCCATCAGGGTTGCTTCCGAGGCTTCGGTTTTGGCAGCTTCCATATCGGTAGAAGTGAAAGTGAAATCGGCTTTTACTACACCCGAAGGAGAGATGCGGTATGTAACAATGTAAAGGTTGCCGGCAGCCAGCAGATAGTTAGCTGTCAATACGGCATCTTTGCCGTCCATAACGATGTTGGCGTCCACTACATTGAAGTTTTTGCTCGACTGTTTCCATACTTGCAGGCGTTTGGGGTTACCATTGCCATAGTCGTTGTCGTTCGGTGCACGCCAGAAGTTCGGCTGAAGTCCGAAGCCATCTTTAAAGTATTCGGTTCCACCTACCTTATAGGAAGAAACCAGACCGGTCTTCTTATCGAATACGAAGTTTACTTTTGAAGAAGACGCTGTCAGTTCATTGCCTTCTGCCGATACTTTCAGAGCCGGACCACCGGTAGCGAAAGTACGTTCGCCCGGTTCGATAGGCAGACGGAACTGTTCGTATGCTATTTCATGTCCAACGGGGATTAACGGTTCCGGTTCGGTAGTCGTTACGTTGAAGTATATAAAATACTCAGTTCCGGGTTTTGATTTCAGTCCGCTTGTCGCGATCGTGATTTCTTTGCTTCCCTGCGGTTCCACATTGACAGACATTTTGCCGCCTTTCACTGTTTTGCCATTGGCCTTAATGGTATATGAGATCATATACTTCTGCAGGTTCGTGAAGTAGAAACGATTCTTGACCAGGAATTTTCCATTAGCCGGATCCACCGCTTCGAAAGCCACGTTCTGGTGAACATACTTCACTTCGGCCATAGCCGGATGCGGAGTACGGTCCGGACTTACAATACCGTTACAGTTAAAGTTACCGTCGTTCGGAGTGTTTACCCCATAGTCACCACCGTATGTCCAGAAGTGGCGTCCGTTTTCGTCTACTGCGTCAATGCCCTGGTCTACCCAATCCCAAATGTATCCACCCTGCAGGTTCGGATATTTATAGATTGCTTTCCATTGATCCCAAAGGTTACCGTTTGAGTTACCCATGGCATGTGAATATTCAGAAGGAACAATCGGGCGGTCACTGCCGCGTTTGCCCATTGCCTCCAGCCAGTCGGCACCCGGATATTGCGGAACATACATATCGGAGTTCCATTCCCATTGGGCACGTTCGTAGTTGACCGGACGGTTCATGATGTCTTTATCGGCATTCTTGACCCAAAGGTAAGTCTGGTAGAAGTTATAACCGTTGCCGGCTTCGTTACCCAGCGACCAGAAAGTCAGACTCGGATAGTTCTTATTACGTTCGAACATGTTGATTGTGCGGTCCATGTGCGCTTTCAACCATTCCGGATTGTTTCCCAGCGTACCGCCTTTAGCAAGATCATAGTACATGCCATGGCTCTCGATGTTTGCTTCATCGTATACATAAAGTCCGTATTCGTCGCACAATTCGTAGAAACGGCGATCTTGCGGATAATGGCACAGGCGAACCGTATTCAGGTTGTGTTGTTTCATCAATTCGAAATCTTTGCGCATCAACTCTTCAGTCATATAGTGACCGGTAGCAGGGTTATGTTCGTGAATGTTCACTCCCTTCAACTTCAGCGGCTGTCCGTTGATGAAGAGGCATACATAGGGCTTTCCGTTGCGTGCCAGTTGCTCGGTCGGTTTAATTTCGATGCGGCGGAAACCTACGTTGAACGGAATGATCTCGTTCACTTTACCGTTTTCTTTTACTGTCATCACCAACTTGTAGAGGTTGGGGGCTTCCGAAGTCCAGGTCTTTACATCCGGAAGTGTCTGGTCGAAAGACACCGTACGGGTCTCTCCGGCCGCTACATTAGTTGCTTTCTCTCCGGTTGCCACTACTTTGCCATTGGCATCGAGCAGTTCGTATACCAACGTCATATTGCCGGCTGTCGAACCGTTGTTTCTCAGGTCTACGCCCAGTTTGAAGATACCGTCTTTGTATGTATCGTCCAGAGTCGATGTTACACGGAAATCTTTGAGCGCGGCTTTGGGTTGTGAGTAAAGGAATACATCGCGTTCGATACCGCTGATACGCCAGAAGTCCTGGCATTCCAGATAGGATCCGGTACTCCAGCGGTAAATCTTTAAAGTAAGGACATTTTTGCCGGGCTTCACGAATTTATTGATCAGGAACTCCGCACTGTTTTTAGAGTCCTCGCTGTAACCTACTTCCTGTCCGTTGATATATACGTATACACCCGATTTGGCACCGGCCAGGTGGAGGTAAATATCGCGTCCGTCCCAGTCGGCGGGAATATCGATGTCCCTGCGGTAAACACCTACCGGATTGGCTTCCGGCAAAGTAGGAGGTTGAGGGTTACGGGGCTGGAATTCATATCCGTGGTTGGTATAAATAGCTACTCCGTGGCCTTGTACCTCCCAGTTGCCCGGTACTTTGATGTCTGCCCAATCGGCTGTACTGATTGCAGGGTCGGTGATGTTGGCCGGCAGGTTTTTGTATGAATCTACAAAATAGAACTTCCAGGTGCCGTTCAGGAGTTGGTAGTACTTGCTTTTTTCAAACTTTCCGGTCAGGGCGTTTGCGCGGTTTTCGTAGGTCATAAATGAAGAACGGGGGTATTCTTTATTTACGGCTACCACCTGTACGTCCTGCCAGTAAGGTTTCGTCGGTTTGTTGCCGGCCGAAGCAAAGGTGGATGCCATCAGGAGGCCACCCAACATAAGGCTATTTAAGGTGTCAGATAGTCTTAACTTCATGTTTTGAGGGTATTAGAATGATAATTTATTTAACTTTTATATGATCAAAGCCTTCTCCGTATACGCCGATTACTGCGCTTTGCGAGACAAAAGCAGTCGGGTCACAGTCTTTTATCAACCGGAAGATAATGGTTGACTCCCGTTTTTTTGCCAGGACGAACATCATCTTCTGCTCTTTGCCGGTATAGAATCCGGTTGCATTGATAATGGTTACTCCCCGGTGCGGATATTCGTTGATGCGTTTGCCTATTTCTTCATACTTGTTGGAGATGATAAAGAATTGTACCGATTGGCGCGCACTGTTCACTACCTGGTCCAGTACGAAGCTGCAAACATAAAGGGTCACATATCCATATACTACCTTTTCCCAGTCTTTCAGTACGAAATAGCTGGAAGAGATAATGATCAGGTCACATATCAGCATGACTCTTCCCAAAGTGATGTCGCGGTATTTGTTGATGACAGCCGCGATAATATCGGTTCCTCCCGTACTTCCGTTGGCTGAGAAAGCAATACCGATGCCGCTGCCACAGAAAGAAGCACCCAACACGCAAGCCATGAACGGCTGATCGTGTAGCAAGGTTACGTTCGCGGTTAACTTTTGGATAACGGACAGGAAGAAGGTTAAAGTGAATACACCGAATATGGTTTTAAGACTGAATCGAAATCCCAGCACTTTGAGGGATACCATCAGCAAGACAGCATTGATGGCAAAGTAAGTGTATTGAACCGGGAATCCGGTAGCGAAATAAACAATAGAGGCAATGCCCGGTACTCCACCGGTGGTGATGTCGTTAGGAAGCAGGAAGAGAGTCCATCCGATGCCGTAAAGGATCATTCCCAAGGCAATCATTAAGTAGTCTTTCGTTTCTCTGATTACTCCCTGTTTAGAGGGCTTTGATATTTTCATCTTCATGGATGGGTTGTGTAGTCTTATAATCGGACACGGATTTCACGAACCGGCCGGCTTTGTGTAGCGAACTAACTGCCGGATGACTCGTGAAACCCGTGTCAAAAAGAAGTTTTATTATTTTGCGAAAGCGTGTCTGTAACCTTTCACCTTGTTCCATGCTCCACGAGTAAAGTCGGGGATAGCTACCGGGGCAGAGCTGTTTTCGATAGAAAGCTTGGTCAGGTCGGCCATACAGCACCATTCTGCAAGGTCATAAACGTCCATATCCAAAGGAAGACCGTTGCGCAGACAGTAAACCAGACGATAGTCCATGATGTAGTCCATACCGCCGTGTCCGCCTACTTTCTTGGCAGTTTCTTCCAGTTCTTTGTGGATCGGATGTTTGTATTTGTCCATCAACGCTTTTTTAACGTCAGCCGGTACAGAACCGTGTGCATTTAGCTTTTCGTGGTTAGGTACATCGTTTGAAGCGATCTGAGTCGGACGCATGCAATATTCTTCGATAGGATATTTGCTTGCATAGCCGTCAGCACCTACTACCTGATACATACGGCTGTAAGGACGCGGAGTCATCACGTTGTGCTGAATCAGGATAGTCTTACCTTTTTCTGTACGGATCAATGTAGAAGTCTGGTCACCGTTCTGGAAGTCTTTCACTTCTTTGCCGGTTGTCTTTTTGATGTATGCCGGACCGTTTACAGCTTTGGTATCCATAGATACGAGGTAGTTCATTTTGTCACCACGGTGAATGTCGAGCAGCTGGCAAGCCGGGCCCATACCGTGAGTAGCGTATACATCGCCACGGTGGTTCTGGTTGTAATCCATACGCCAGTTGTTCCAGTAGTACGGCCAGAAGTCTTCAAGGTTGTGGATGTAAGCACCTTCTGTGTGCAGCACTTCACCGAATACACCCTGTTGAGCCATGTTCAGGGTAGTCAGTTCAAAGAAGTCGTATACACAGTTTTCAAGCTGCATACAGTGTTTGCGAGTTTTCTCTGAAGTGTTGATCAAAGCCCAGATTTCATCCAGCGTCATTGCCGAAGGAACTTCAATGGCAACGTGTTTGCCATGTTCCATAGCGTAGATAGCCATCTGTGCGTGATGTTTCCAGTCTGTTGCGATATAAACGAGGTCGATATCTTTACGTTCGCAAAGTTTTTTCCAAGCGTCTTCACTTCCGGAGTAAGAAGCTGCTTCCGGTAAGTTTGCTTTTGTCAGGATTTTCTGTGCGCCGGCTACGCGTTCAGGGATAAGGTCACAAAGGGCTACGATCTGTGTTCCGGGGATGTGAGTGAAGCGTTCTACTGCACCCGGACCACGCATACCCAAACCAATGAATCCGACACGTACCACGTCGAGTTTAGGAGTAGTCAGTCCGACTACATCTTTTTGTCCGGCGGGACGTACAGGCACTGGAGTCTCGATAGGCTTGATGGTTTGTGCTACGGCACCAGAGGTGCATGCAAACAGAGCAAGTCCGATAAACAGGGCATTTAGATGTTTAAACATGTTTGAATAAGATTTGATTAGTTAATAAAATTGTTGTTAATAATAGTGTTTCATTTCTATCGTGCAAAGATAAGAATACTTTTCACAACTCTTATCTTTTATGCGATTAAAACGTTCTCTGTTACATCTTTAATTCATAGATATTCCGGTTATTATTATAACAGGACAATTCCTGTCGGTCTACAGAGATGGCTGCTTCTGTTCTTTAACGGAAGTTGCCATCTCTGCAGCAGGCTGGCTTTTCTTTCTGCAAAAGCCTGATAATGTCATCTTTTACAAGTTGTTTGAACCCGGTAGTGCAATGTTTGTCCGGGGTATATAATGCTGCGTGTAGTGTGTTGTGGGTTGCAACTCTGTCTTTCATTCTTCTGTTCCTTTTATGAGATTCTTTTCCTTTGTTAGGTTGCTCGAGCTTATTATTTACTTTTTGATATACGTTATAAATACACACCATTGGGGGGCTACCCTCGGTATAATAGTTTTAATTTATATTATTTTAATAAATGACCGGCTTTAAAACTACTTTTGATTTCTGAAAGAAGAATGACTCAATCGGTGTGATTCTGATAGTATATCCTGTTTTTTGCTGACTCGCAATTGGGGTAAAATAGCTCTGGCAGAGAAGAGGACTGCATAAAAAACGGATGTAAACTGCAAAAAAATACGTAAAAGGTGAAATTTTTCCAATATCTATGCATGAAATCTATTAAACGAAAGTTTTCTTTCTTTAAAAGGGAGGCGGCATTCGTTTAGAACCAACGCTCTATTTCATTAGAACTAAAGTTACATTAGGTCAGAAGATAAAATTCATTGCTCTTATTCCGCCTCTTTTTCACTTTTTAGTCGTGTGTCGGTTAATGTCGGAAAAGTGTCAGAATGTAGCCGTTTACACCTTTCGATGAAGATGAATGTGGCGCTTTTGCCGGAAAAGGTAGGGATGTGTATCTGAACAGACGGGAAAGGTGATATTCTGCAAAAGCCTGATTACCGGAAAAGGCGTTTTTGATCACCGCAAAGAAAACTACCCGGATATAGCAGAAGCTATACCGGGTAGAAAATACAAAATGACATTATATATACACTCTTGACTTTTTGTCGGAGTGCATTAAGGGTTCAACTCGATCCATTCACCGGCTTGAGTATCTATGTTTAAGATATCCGTGCCGGATAAAGTATAGTTCTTATTCGGCTTCAGTGTACCGGGACGGGCTATTTTCAACATGCCGCCTTTCTCCGAATAGATGCGTACCCGATTGATTTCTCCACCTTCCATCCGGGCCGATACCAGGAATGCACCCATGGCGCGTAAGCTTTCGAAGGATACATCTTTCCATTCTTTCGGTATTGCCGGGAAGATGCGTATTACGCCTGTGTGACTTTGCAGCAACATTTCTTGTATGCCTGCTGCAAAAGCGAAGTTACCTTCGAGCGTGAAGGGGCGGTAAGTGAAGCGGGATTTGCCGCTTTGGGTCTGGTCACCGTTGGCATGGAAGGTGTTCTTCAGGCAGAAGCATTCCGCAAAGGTTTTCAGGGCTTGTGCGGCACCTTCACCATCGAATGCACGGGCTTTCATATTGGCGAGCCAACTGTATGAATATCCTGTCCAGTAGTCCGGCCCTACTTCATCGAGTCTCTTCAAGGTGGCGCGGATGATGTGTTGTGACTTTTCTCCGTCGCTCCAGTCTATCAGTCCCAGCGGATGGATAGCCATGGCATGTGAAAAATGACGGTGTGATTCTTTGTAGGGATATCCTTTGGCGAAAGTGAGGCAACCTTCTTCGTCTATGTCGTAATCCGGTAGTTGGGCTTCCAGGGATGCCCAGTGTCCGGCTTCGTCGGCCAGGTTCAGTTCGTGTGCCAGTTCGGAAGCAGCCTTAAAGAGGAAGTGCATCATTGCCAGGTCATAATTGGTCATGTCGCTGAACCACGCTTGCAGGGAGTTGTCGAATATTTCGGGACTTGAACTGAATTCCAGTTTACGTACTCCTTCGGGGGTAACTTCTGAAATTTGCTCCAGATAGATTGCCACATCCTTGATGAATGGATAAGCACGCTCTTTGAGGAAAGTGCGGTCTGCCGAATATTTCCATTGCAGATAGAAGTGTTGTGCCAGCCATGCAGCTACGGTTTGCGACATGGAGTATTGTATCCATCCTCCCATGGGTTCTCCTGTCAGGGTGCAGACCCCCGGTATATTCATCCCTTCGGTACCGAAATAGCGGCGGGTGTAGCGTTTGTATGCATCCCGTTGGTTCCACAACGTGTTCAGATAGCCCATTCCTTCGGTTAGGTGATTGCCTGTATAGGTCGGCCAGTAACTTAGCTGGGTATTTAAATCGTGATGATAGTCTCCCTTCCAGGGCGGAAGTTTGCCGTTATCGGCTGTCCATACGGCCTGCAGGGAGATGGGGTAGGAGTGTTCGCGGGTAGTGGAACCGAATTTATACATTTCGTTCTGATACTGTTTTTGCAGTACAGAATCGGGTAGAGTGATCGATGATTGTGCCCAGTACTTGTCCCAATATTCCAGGTGTGCCTGATAATCATGCTTTAGACCGCGTTGCAGGGCGGCTTCTGCCTTTTCAGAAGCTTGCTCGCTGGATAAGGAAGAGGTGACGCTCCAGGTACCGTACAAGGTTTCGCCTTCTTGCTTCCAACAGACTGTTACGTCATACGAAAAGTCTCCGTATCCCTTTTGATGGTAGGTTATTTGGTTTCCTTCACGAACCACTTTTCCTTGTTGATAGCCCAATCGGTGCAGATCTTGTCCCGAAACCGGATCGAGGCTGCCATCCGGCTTCGTTTTATTGTATACAGGAGTGATGATGGAGGGTTCTATCGGGGTTTTCAGGTTACGGAATACAAACCATCCGATCGGTTCGGTAGCATGAACGAAAGTCTGCATTTGTGTACCGTCTGCCCAGTCTGCTTCACATAAGGCATTGTTCAGGTAAAGTCTTACCTGAGTCGGAGTGCCGATCTGCTCCAATGGAAATTCGATGGCAGCTCCGGGAATCTTGGATGGCGCGGGATTCATGTCATAAGGCCAGTCCAGCTTTTTCTGTACGGGCAGATAGTTCTTTTGGCGAATATGTTCTTTTACCCAGGAGAAGCGGAAGTTATCTCCCGACAGACTGTCTACCGGGCGTAAATCCCATAAATCGGTTCTGTCCAGTGACAGGCGTAGGGTGGAGTCACGTTGCCATACCAAGGCACCGACGGTAGCATTTCCCAAGGGCATTGCTTCGTCCCACGACCGGGCAAGTCCGGTGAATACAAGATCACTCTCTGAAGGAGTGACCGGACAATAGTCATACGAGTTGCAACTGCTCCACAGACCACAACAGAGTAGTAATAGTAGTTTGATTTTCATAATATTAAAAAAGATCAGTTTATAATGTTCTACTTTCAGACTTGTGCTATTATAAATACAATGAGAATAGCAGTCACCATAGAGCGACCGCTATTCTTTTAATGTATTTTAAGATTCGTCTGACTATTTATTCAATAGCAATTCGATCGCCTTGCTACCCTTGCCTCCGGATTTCTCTTCGGATGCCGGGGCGAAAAGTGCATCCAACAGGTAGACGGGTAAACTCTTTGTCGGGTTGAAATGCCCGGATGACACATAATTACGGACAGACGTTAGTAACTGCTGCATCGCAGGTCTTTCATCGATTTTCTTTTCCGGATCGGCACAGAGCACGAATAGTTTTCCTTTTCCTACCTTAGCTTCGAACGAGATACCCAGTTTTTGGTTGGTCTCGTATGAGTCGATGCTCTGTATCAATGGGGTGATTTCTTTCAGTTCGTCGAGTTCCAGGGCTGTCGAATAGTTCAGAATGTCCCACCATTGCCAGTCGGCATAGTTCCGGGTGGGGAAGTCGCGAAAGGCGGGATGCTCGTTATCGATCAGTGTACCTACGATCATTGGATTCCAGTTGAACATAATCGGGTTCCAGAAATGGCTGGCGAAGTGCGCTTTGCGTCCTTTACACTTTTCTGGAATTAACAGTACATTCTTGCCTTCGTTGAGCCACTGTTTGGTTTCGTCGTTCCAGGTACGGGTGTAGACAAAGTTGTGCTGTTCCGTTTTCGGTTGTTCCGGATATACCCACACATCCCATTCATTGTGTATACCGCCCAGCTCAGCCTTCAAGGTCAGTTTGCGGGCACTGTCCATCCCGTTCAAGGGGAGTTCGATGATTCCGAGTGAATCTACCGTAGCAGGTTGTATGCTTTTTGTCTTCAGGCTTCCTTTGTGGTATACGGTTCCGTCTTCACCGATTAGTGTCCAGTTCAGTTTCCGGCTGTTCAGGGCATCTTTACCGAAATGGTAAATTTCCATTTTTGCCTTTAGTTTTTCCCCGTTTCTGAAAGTGCGTTTGGGTAAACGTGCCAGGAGTACGGTCGGAGCACACGATTCTCTGAACTTTTCGGGTGTTACCAGTCCTTTGCTTTCCCAGAAAGCGTCGAGGATGCCTACAAAGGCACTGCCCTGTCCGGGGAAATCGGCCAGTCCCAACAACTGAAAACCACCGGAGTTGCGAGTACGGAGCAGCGATTCGTTTACCTCTTTATATTGCAGCACCGTATGTGCTCCGGTTGCCCGGAAGAAATCGTTGGCTTGGTGCAACATGCCGTTTTTGGCAAGCCGTTCGCGGAATACCTCGAAATTGCGTGCTTCTACAACGCCGGTATATTTCTTCATTTCCTCAAAGTTGGGATACATACAGCGTTGTCCGGTTTCGTGAGCAATCACCGGTACATCGATATCCGATTCTTTGCAACGGTCCCAGTCAGTCGATGGCTTTCCTTCGTATACGGTAATCCATCCTTTCGAGGTGACATGCGACACATAGTACTGATCCGAAGGAGTATGAGTACGTGCGGTCGAGGCGCTATAGAGCCGTCGGTTATCATACTTCTGTGCCTTTTTTACCAGATCTTCCAATACGGCGAAGTCACCTTCGTTTTCGTTGCCGTTACACATCAGGATGAAAGAGGGGTGATTGCCATAGGCATCGAGAATGGCATACATCTCTTTTTCAAAGAAATCACGCCGGTCAGGATATTTACCCACATCTTTGATCCACATGGGAAGTTCGGCCTGGAGGTACATACCTACTTCGTCACCGGCTTCGAAAGCTGCTTCCGGCGGACACCAGGAGTGAAAGCGTACGTGATTCATTCCATATTCTTTAATGGTGGTGAAGATGCGTTTCCAGTCATCCACATTTGTCGACGGATAACCGGTCAGGGGAAAGACTGCACAATCCAGTACTCCACGTAAGTGAATGTTTCTTCCGTTCAGGCGGATATGATGTTTACCCTGCTCTACGTTCCGCATACCGAAAGTTCGGGTTTGAGTATCTGTCTTTCCGTCTACGTTCCAACTGGCTTCTATCTCGTATAAATAAGGTGTGAATTCATCCCAGAGTTTCACCCTATTTCCCATCGGGAGCGTTTGGCGTATGCCTGCATGTACCTGAAGACTGTCTGCATTCAGTGTTTGGCGGACTATTATTTTACCTCCTTGCTCGCGGATGCATAGCTCCAGTTTTCCTGTCTGTCCGGTCTTTAGGGGAGCGGGTTGTACAGATACTTCCACAGCTTTCGAGCTGACATCGGGGTATACATTGATCTGGCGGATATACGCTTTCTCCTTGGCATATAGTGAGATGTCTCCGGTTATTCCGTTCCAGTTAGTCTGCGTATATTCGGTTGTTCCATGGTTCCATTGATCCATCGGATATTTAAGTGTATTGTTTACGCAAATGGTCAGTGTGTGGATTCCCGGAGTAAGTAGCGGAGTCAATACGAACGTGTTCGGTGTGCTCAGGTGCTCTTTCATTCCTGCCTCTTTGTCATCCACGTAGACGGTGGTTTCCCAATGGCAACGTTCCAGTTTCAGGTAAATCTCCCGATCTGCCCAATCTTCCGGAATCACTATTTCACGTTGGTACCAGGCGGCTCCCTGATATTCGAATTTACGGCTTAAACGGTCTACATAGCGTGCCGTATTTTTAATTCCTTTACCTCCCTGGTCTGTCGATCCGGGGAGCATAATGGTTTCAGAGAGCTTGTCCAGATAGAGTTCCGAACCGGGAGTTTTACCGAATCCCATCGGATCCAGTTGGAAACGCCACATGCCCGACAAGTCAAGAGCATCATTCGTTAGGGTTTGCGCCATAGTGGTCATGGCAAGCATCAATCCGGTCAGGAGCAGAATCGCCCGGTACCGGGTGTTTTGAAAAGATTGTTTCATGATAGAATGGTATTCATTAATTTCCGGTGAATTTGTACTCCTTGATGATTGTTATCCATTGAGGCGGCTATATCAAAGAAGTGTTCGGCTTTTGTTCTATTTCCCAGTCCCAGATGTCCCAGTGCCATCAGGTAGTTGCAGTGAATGCGGTTCTTTTTATCCATATCGTCTTCCCAAATCAAAAGATCGGGTAAAGATACGGCAAAATAATCCATCTTGAATCGGTCGAAGAGATGTTCTTCTCCATAAGTAATTAATTGGTTGAACCGGCTGCGTGCCTTTTCTTCCTCTCCTAATTTCCGGTATGCCAGTCCTTGGTAGAATATTTTATCCGGTTTCTGGTCGTTGTAATACATGGCAGCGGCTGGCTGGCTGTTTCCCGAAGAGGCTTTGACGAACAGGCTGTGAGCCTCTTCCGGTCTCCCTTGTTGTTGCAGGATATATGCTTTGTAATAATTGAAGTCATTTTCCTGTGCCCCCGGTAGTTTCCCTTCACCCAGATGGGTCGGGTATATGTAGCATTCATCTATTAAGGCGAGTGCGTCATCATATTTTTTCCGGTTTATCAACTCCTTTGCCAGTTCCAGGCGTGCCAGCTGATATTGTGCGGGTACTTTACCTTCTCCTCCTTCCCACGGATGGAATTTTCTTTGGTCTATCCGTCGGATTGCTTCCCGATATTGCCCGGTTTGGTTCAGTAAAGTGACGTATTCCAGATACAGGTCGTCACGGGTCATTACGATATCTATGTGCTGTTCCAGAAAGCACAGTCTTTCTATGTGCGGACGGTTCAGCCGTTTGTACAATTGATCCAGTTCCATCAGTACACGGGCATCCGTGTGATCCAGGCGGAATGCTTTTTCCAGTAAGGCGACAGCTTCGTCCGGACGGTTCATTTTGTTGAAGTAAGCCAGTGACAGATTACGCCATACGGTGGGGAATGTCTCGTCTTCGCGCGAAGAGCGCTCCCAGGCTGCGATGGCAGTGGGATACCGGCGTTTATCATACCATAGATTTCCCAGGTAATAAAGTGCTTTGGGGGCTTTTCCTGCAAAGTCGACTACACACTGAAGGGCTTCTATCGCTTCCAGGGCATTGGGGAAACAATAATCGGCCGGTTCTTTTTCGGCAGTGGCAATGGCTATTTGTGCTTCGGCTGTTTTTCCTAGACGGATCAGGCACCAACTCTTGTAATAATGTAAGAGTGTCTGTTCACCGGCAGGTTGGGCAATGGCAAGTTCGGCTACAGCCAGTGCTTCTTCAAATCGTCCGGCAGAAGTATAGTCGAGTACCAGTGCTTCGTAATCGGGTGCTCCACGTTTCATTAGGTTCCGAAGTTGGATCAATACTGTTTCATCCCGGGTGATCAGGTATTTTTCGAACAGGCAACCGAAGTTGAATGCATCCGTCTTCAGGGAATCTTCTATCCAGGCAAGAGCCTCCTCTTTTTGTTCGAGATGGCGGAGTATGATTGCTTTCAGATGGCGTCCGCGCAGATTGTGCCAGTTGTGGAGAAGGGATTTTTCAATCTCTTCGAGAGCTTCTTCCCAATTGCTGCGGGACACGGAGATCTGGGCCAGCGAATAGTAGCCTGCGTCTTGCCATGCCGCGTTCCAACACGATTTATAGAACGAATCGTAGGCCTCATCATCTTTTCCCTGAAATTTTAGAGCAAGTCCGAGGTTATAAAAAGCTTCTCCATCATAGGGGTTAGGATTCTTTTCGGTGAGTCGGGCAATGGCATTCCGAAGATATGGTTCAGCCTGCGCAAACTCTCCTTTGCGTATCAGCCATAGTCCCATGGCGTTGTTGCAACGTGCATCTCCATTGTCCCGGCGGAGTGCTTCCCGATAATAGTCGGTCGGGCAATAAGTGGCATGACGATATTGTTCCAGATGCAGTCCGGTCAGATAGAGTTCTTCGTTGGTTTTGATCTCTTCCGGTGCAAGGGCGGGTTTGGCTGCTTCCGGAACTGCTTTGATTGTTTCCGGTTCGGCCTTCCAACTTAGCTTTTTTCGTCCGTTGGTATCGTAGATAATGACTTCCGCTTCGTGAAGATCATTTATGGGGATCAGCCGGTCGAATACTTGTTCAGGCGAGAGGCTACCGATTTCCTCAAAGCGTATAACACCCGCTTGACGGACTACGATGCGTAATCCTTGCTGAGCCGAGGTGGCAAACAGCTTCAAACGACATTCTTCTCCTTCGGTTTCCAGATTCATTAAGAGTTCGGAGGAGGCATTTTTCACAACTCCCAATTCCCGATAGGGCATGAAGTATTGGGTAAAAGTCTTCTCTTCATAAGGTTGCAACCAACTGAAGTCCGGTTGATTGTCCGTATAGACTCCGGTCATCAGTTCTATGTACGGACCGTCAGCATCAGTCAGGTTGCGGTCCCATGCCTGTCCGAAATCCCCGTTTCCCCAGGTCCATTGTTTTTTTCCGGGAGATATGTGATGATTGGCCACATGCAGGACACCTGCCTGTGTATCATTTTCGTACCCGCCTACAAAATTATAGTTAGACCGGATTGCCATGTAGGAGGTCGGTACGGGAATATTTTTATATCTGGAAATATCCACGCCGGCAGAATAATCCATTTTATAGTAGGTTCCGGTAGCAATAGGATAACGAGACACGTCCCGTTTTCCATGATCGAATACAGCGTTGACATCCGACGGGAATACTGACTGATAGCAGTCATTGACCGCTACGGCCGGATTGGCCCACCAAAGGAAAGTTTGTGGAAGCGGAGTCGGGTTGGAAACTTTTCCTTGTATCTCGAGTACGGCACGTCCCGGGCGGAGTGTAAATCCGGCTGTTCCTTTTTGACCGAACATCCGTTCCCGTTCGCTTACCCATACAACGACACTTCCGTCTTTACATCGTTCGATGCTGTAGTCCACCGGCAAGAAGGTGCTGGGACGGTGATGTTGAGGCCAGTTGAACTCAATGCCTCCGGAGATCCAGGGACCGGTGAGTCCTACCAGTGCCGGCTTTATTACGTGATTGTAATAGATAAAATGCCGTTGCTTTACCTTGTCGAATGCCATTTGAATACGTCCTCCCAGTTCGGGCAGGATCATGACTTTGATGTATTCGTTCTCCAGCCATACGGCATGATAACTTTTCTCTTCGCAGGTATCTTCAATTTTCTCGATGACCGGATACGGATATACGACTCCACTGCTTCCCTGGTAGACACGTTTCTCCAGGAACATCGGGTTTTTCTCAGGGCGTCCGATGCCATAGGTAGGGAGCAGGATGTCTTCCTCCCATACATTAACACTTTCTTTCATCTTGTTCTATGTATTATTTGATTAATTCTTTTTCTATTTCTTCCAGTGTTTTCCCTTTTGTTTCGGGCAGGTTTTGGCGTATGAACAGGAATCCGGCCAGGCAGATACCACCGTATAGCCAGAAAGTTCCTTCGGCACCTATACTTTCATTCAATACCGGGAAGGTATAGGTCAGTATGAAACAAGCCACCCAAAGGAAGAAAGTAGAGATGGCTATAGCCATACCTCGTATTTTCACGGGGAAGATTTCGGATAACACCACCCAGACTACCGGGGCAAGTGACATAGCATAGCAAGCGATGGCAAGTACCACCAGTAGAAGCATGGGTAAACCGCTTACATCCAGAAAGTAGCAGGTTCCCAATATAAGGTAAATCAGCGCTAATCCTGCCGAACCGATCAGCATCAGTGTACGACGTCCCCATTTGTCTACCGTATAGATGGCGACGAACGTAAATATCACATTAGTGATCCCGGTCACTACGATGTTCATCAGTACATCGGAAACGGCATATCCGGCTGATGAAAAGATCTCGTGGGCATAATTGAAGATAACATTAATGCCGCACCATTGCTGGAATATGGCCAGAACGATTCCAATGATCAGTACTTTGCACATTTCCGGGCGGAAGACCGATTTCCATTCGTTGTTTTGCCGGTTACCTTGAGATTGAGTGAGTTGGTTCAGTTCTTCCAGGGTTTGGCGGGCATACGTTTCTCCTCCGATGCGTGTCAGTGTCTTTTGTGCTTTCTCCTGTTGATGGACGGTAGCCAGCCAACGGGGACTTTCGGGGATGATGAACGATAACAGGAAGAAAATTCCTGCCGGGATCAGTTCTGCCCAGAACATCCATCGCCAGGCCCATTGCACACTTGTTTCGCTGAGTATATCGGAACCTTGTGTGTAGTATTCCCCGATTTGCCAGTTGGCCAATTGTGCCAATAAAATACCTAATACGATGGTGAGCTGGTTGAGCGATACGAATTTGCCGCGTACATGGGCAGGAGATACCTCTGCAATATATACGGGAGAAATGTTGGATGCGATGCCGATGCCCAATCCGCCCACAATGCGATAGAAGATGAAGTAGGAAAAATGATCGACTGCTCCCGTACCCCAAGCCGAAAGTGCAAACAGGAATGAGGCTATGACAAGCATCTTTTTGCGTCCGTATTTGTCGCTCCAGATTCCTGAGAGCAAGGCTCCTGCCAGACAGCCTATCAGTGCGCTGCTCATAGCCCAGCCACGTAGAGCCGCAGAGTTTTCAATACCAAAGAAAGGTTCATAGAAGATTTTAGCTCCTCCGATAACAACCCAATCATAGCCGAACAGTAATCCGCCCATGGCTGAGACGATGCAGATAAGTAGTAAATAGCCTCGTGTCTGTTTCATGTTATTAAATGGTTTAATTGATATTGCAAAGTAAGCGGGTTTGAGAATAGAAATAAATAGAGAAACCGATTAAAAAGATGGACTATATTTCTTTTTTATCTCTATATTTGTGGCGTGAACCGATGAATCTTATTAGTATGGCAAAACAAAAAGACGGCTTTCTGGGCGAACAGGCATTGGTATTGCCTCCTGCCATTGTGCAACGTATGAAGACTGATCCTGCAACTTCTATACTCTATATAACCGATATAGGCTATTATCCAAAGGCTTATAATCACTTTCGGGAGCGGGAAACTCCGATTGACCAGTATGTGTTTATCTATTGTACGGAGGGTAGGGGATGGTTCAGTCTCGATGGGCAGAAACACCCGGTAGTGCCTAACCAATACTTTATACTTCCTGCAGGACTTCCTCATGCGTATGGCGCTGATGAAAAGGAACCATGGACAATTTACTGGATTCACTTCGGAGGAACACTTGCTCCGCTTTATTGTACGCATCGTACCTGTAGGCTCACGGATATAAAACCGGGAATGCATTCGCGTATTAGTTACCGGACAGAACTGTTTGAGGAGATCTTTCGGGTACTGAAGATGGGGTATAGCTTGGAGAATCTTTCATATGCCAGCTCTGTATTCCATCATTATTTGGGATCATTGCGCTATCTCAGAGAGTATCGGGAGGCTTTTTCAGAGCATCGTCCGGCAGGAGAAGAAGATCCTGTAAATGCAGCTATTCATTATATGAAGGAGAATCTGGGCAAGAAGCTGACTTTAGCCGAGCTGGCTGATTACACGGGGTATTCATCCTCATATTTCTCTAATCTGTTTTTGAAGCGTACAGGATATGCCCCATTGAGTTATTTTAATCAGATTAAGATTCAGAAAGCCTGTCAGTTTCTCGATTTTACCGATATGAAAGTGAATCAGGTCTGTTATAGAGTGGGTATTGAAGATGCTTATTATTTTTCACGGCTGTTCAGCCAGATAATGGGAATGTCTCCCAGGGAATATAAAAAGGTAAAGAAAGGATAAAAGGAAGACAGCAAAGAAGAAAGGTGTGTCGAAACTCGTATTCACCACGGATTATCACAGATTAAGAGTGTTGATAACCAATGACGGGAAATTCACTCTGTGCTACTCTGTGTCCTCTGTAGTGAGTTCCGACACGCCTTCCTTCTGATAAATACTACATTTTTATTTTCTCTGCCAGTCTGATGTCTTTAGAGGAGGCGCCTACTAGAATTTCAAATTCACCTTTTTCAAATACCCATCGGTTTTGTTTGGCGTTGAAATACTGGAATGCGTCTTCACTCAAACCGATTTCTATCTGTTTGCTTTCTCCTGCTTTCAGATATACCTTGTCGAAACCTTTTAATTCTTTCAAAGGACGTGGCTCTTTAGATTGCATGTCGCGTACATAAAGTTGAGCGACTTCATATCCGTCTCGCTGTCCGGTATTGGTTACGGTGAATGAAACGACGAGTTGCTTCTGTTTTTTATCCGTCATACGGATGTTGAGGCCCGAATAGTCAAAGGTGGTATACGAAAGACCGAATCCAAAAGGGAAAAGGGGTTCGATACCTTTTTGATCGTATCCACGGTAACCGGTGAATATTCCTTCTGTATAATACACTTTCTTTTCCTTGCGAGTTTCATCGTAATGACCGCAGGCAGGTGAGTCTTCCCATCTTTTCTCGATAGTGAATGGCAGCTTGGCTGACGGATTCACTTTACCCGAAAGAATATGAGCTAAAGCATGTCCGCCTTCCTGCCCCGGATAGAGGGCGTGTACTACCGCAGGCACCTGATCGATCCATCGGGTCATGTTTATTCCGCCTCCTGCATGGATGGCAACTATCAACTTAGGATTTACTTTTACCAGTTCCTGAATTAACATATCTTGTCCGTAAGGCAGGTCGAAAGGACGGTCGCGCCCTTCCAGTTCGATACTGCCATCCAGTCCGGCACAGAAAACCACCAGATCGGCTTTGGCAGCCAGTCGTTTCGCTTCAGAAAAGTCAATATCACTTTGATAAGCATATCCCATCCGGATCTCTGCCGGTGTACTGCGTTGGTTGCAGAACTCCAGCCGAATATGTTTGGCATCCCCTTTTTTTGCGGAAATTGCGGTATTGCGAACATCGAATGATTGAGATTGAGAGGCATCCAATGCTAATGTTCCGTCTATCCATAAACGATAGGCACCTTGTGCGTCGACAAAGAATCGGATACTGTCTGTTTTCTCGACATCTACATATCCTTCCCAGCACACCCGATAATCATTTCCCAATTTACTTTCGTTGAAAGGATATCCCCACCATTCATAATTTACCGTGCGGTCGGTGCGGCGGAGAATCAATCCGCTTTCTTCTTTATCGGTTTCTATAGTTCGGTCGGCCGATTGATTAACACTTACAGTTCTTCCTGCCGCTACTGCTTGTTGTTGGATCATTTTATCCGAGAGTGTGGCAGAAGTGTCGGAAGATAGTGCATAATAGCTCGCTTCCAGTCCGGGTTTACCTTCTTTCGTACGGAATTTACTGTTACGGAATAAGCGGGGTTTGAATTGGTTGGATATTCCTTCCGTGTAAAGTACGGTTGCTTCCGGAAACTCCTGACGGATACCTTCTAACGCTGAAACTACATACCAGGGATGAACTTTTGAACTTCCCCCACCACCGTAAACGATGCTGTTTACATTGTATATTCTATCCGAAACGATAGCCGGATTGGCAGTCGGTCCGATCACAGCTATCACTTTGGGGCGGTGGATCGGTAAGGTATTCTGTTCATTCTTTAACAGGATGATTCCTTCACAAGCGGTATTCAGAGCCATCTGATTGGCTTGAGGATTAAAAGTCGGAATATCGGTGTCTTGCTGAGGCCTGTCGAAAAATCCCATTGAAATACAGGCACCATAGATGCGGCGCACTTTATCATTGATTACTTCTTCTGTAACCTTTCCTTCTTTGACAAGTGGGAGAAGTTCTTTGCGGGTGAACCAGTCATTGCTGCCCATCTCAAGATCCAAACCGTAGTTTGCGGCATTTTCGGCGGAATAGGTACATGCCCAGTCAGACATTAACATGCCTTTGAAGCCCCAGTCTTTCTTTAAAATATCGATCAGATGTTTGTTTTCAGTGCAATATACTCCGTTCACTAGGTTATAACCCGTCATGACAGCCTTGACACCTGCTTTTTTCACAGCAGCTTTGAAGGGAGGCAGATAGATTTCCTGTAAGGCACGTTCGGATACTTCGGTACTGACGGTGTATCGGTCAAATTCTTGATCGTTGGCTGCGAAATGTTTGATGGTAGCAATGACTCCTCCGTCTTGCACTGCTTTTATAAAGGGGACTACCATCTCGGATGCCAGATAAGGATCTTCACCAAAATATTCAAAATTACGGGCTCCTTTTGAAGCCCGATAGTTGTTAACTCCGGGAGCTAAGAGAAAATGAATACCTCTTGCACGCCATTCCTGAGCATACATTGCTCCTGTTTTCTCTGCCAGATTTTTATTCCAAGAGGCAGCCAGCGAAAGTGCTGATGGAAATGCGGTGGCGCGTCCGAATAATCCCCAGGATGCAACGCCCAGCGGACCGTCGGCCAGTTTGAATGCCGGTATTCCTAATCGTTCGCAGGGGTGCAGATAGAAATCATTGTATCCGGAAAGCAGGTCGATTTTTTCTTCCAGAGTCATTCGTTTGATAAGATCGTCTACTCTTTCTTCAGTGGATAATGTCGTGTTCTGAAATGGGTACTGGCTTTGGGCATGTAGCTTGCAAGGAAAAAGCAGTCCTATACCCAGGCTCATGGTAAGGAAAATGTTTTTCATGTGTTTTTTCTGAATTAAATGTTTATTGAGTGATGTTGCAAAGTTCTAAAAAAGAGGGCTTATTGCAAAATAGAAAGCCCTCTCTTTTAGAATAAAGAGTGTTAAATTAATGTATAGTTTCTATCATTTCATTTCCGTTTCTTACGGGTTGTTTAATCAGTTCCGGCAGATTATAAGTTTTAGTGAACGTGTCATAAAAGTCCGGATCTTTTTGGGGCATCAGGAAGGGTTTCCCCGCTTTTCCGGTTTCCGGATCGAAACTGGCAAAGAAAGGGCGAGCCCAAAGCCCGTCCAACCGTTTGCTGCTGAAAACAAACCAGCGTCCGGATGATGACCATGTATGGAAACTCTCCACGTCGTTGCTGTTCACTTCATTTAAAAGCCGTATTTCTCCTGTATCCATTGTCAACAGACAAAGTTCGCTTTCCGGATGCCAGATGGAGAAGTTTCCATAATCCGACAGGGTGAACATCAAGTATTTACCATCGGGAGAAACCCTTGGGAAAGAGACACTTTTTCCCTCTTCGGAGGCTCTGTACACACACTCCGGCGTACCGAATTTACCGGATTCCGGATCGAATCCTATCCTGCACAGGTCATAACGGATACTGTCCAGCGGCATCTTCTCTTTATAAGCGTTTCCCCGGCAGAAATACAGTGTTTTCCCGTCCGGTGTCCAGTTGGGGAATGTTTCCATATACCGCTCCCCGCATATCAGGGAGTCAGTGAGGAATGTTTTCTTTTCGGTATCATAAACCATCAGGTCGGCAGCCAGGTCGGATACCTCTATGGGTTTTTGTCCCGATGAATGGAAGAACTGCTGTATCTCATTCATTGAGAATGCGATGTATCTTCCTGAAGGATGCCAGGCCGCATAGGTTCCCCCGTTCTTGAATCCCTCCGGTTTGGTGTTTACCTTTTCCACTTTCCCGTTTTTGCATACCAGTGTCCCTCCCGACTTTCCCCGCACATGCACCATCATGGTTTCCGGAGAGTTTTGATTGAACGTATGGCAGTTGATGCACTGTTTGCCGAAATTTCGGTTCTCCGCTATCGGAGTCTCTTCATAACCTGTCAGGTCTCTCTGGTAAATCCCCATTTCGTTCCATAGTTCATATCCCGGGTACAGCAATCGGTAGACCAGGTATTCATCTATCGGTTCGTTCGATATGGTATCCTTGATATCCGCATAGCGTGTCCATTTCCCTCCCCTCAGCAGGGTGATGCGGATGAATATTTCTTTTCCCGCGGCTTTTTGGAGAAGTTTCTTCCATTTCTTTGTCGGTATAATCACTTCGGGATTCTTGCTTGTGTAGAGGATGTCCGCCGTCTCCCCTGTGCCAATTTCCGTTTGGAAGGCATCCGCGTTCTCCCCGATCCTGAAATTGGGAGGTGCAATATTCAGCGGGAATGTGACTCCCGCATAATCGGGATATATACGGGGAATACTGTCCGTGCAGGCATCCGGTTTGCCGCATTGGGCGGTGCATGCCTGCAGGCTCCAGCTGAGAACCGTGATAAGAAGGATATAGATTGTTTTCATGTCTTTACATATTAGTTCCTTATGATTTTGTCTCCATACGGACTGATGAAGTTCAGGTAATACCAGTAGGTGTTTCCGAACTCCGCTTTCAGCCTCTGCATTTGCCTGTTTTTATACAGGTTGTAATACCTTTGGAATCTCTTTTCGGTGTTTTCGCTGACATTGAATCCTGATTTGGAAAACGTTTCCCCGTCCACTCCCAATTTGTATATATAGAGTGCTTCTTGGTATGCGGGTGGCATTTCCGGATATTTAAAGTGCCTGATGAACTTCAGGTTATCCACAAAGCGTACTATGTTATTGCTCAGCAGTAGGTCACTCATCAGGTATTCAAAAGCCATTCTGTTTGTCGTGTCCTGCTCACACAGATACTGTAATTCCGGTCCTATATTGATGACGTTTGCAAATCGTGCGGGATGTTCCTTATTGTTTTCAAGTGCCATGCGCAGTCCCGGTACACTGCCTGCATGAAGTTGTTTTTCCAATTCTTCGGCATCTCCCCTATAGAAGAGGGACTGTTTCAGGAGATTGATGAACCGTCGTGCCACTTCAGGTCTTTTGTTTACTATGTTGTATCGTGCCAGGTTAAGCAAATGGGGTGCCGTTTCTCCCCATACCACCATTGCTTCGAATTCCCACCGCTGTGCTTCGTTGATGTACCCTAAGTCTTCATATATAAAATGTCCGTACTCACTCTCACGGCTATCGCTGTTCCATGGGAAGTATAGCGCCTTGACTCCCAGTTTTTGTGGGTAATCGAATAGTTGATAAGGCAATTTTCCCGTATGGTACAGAGCCAGGTTGTGAAAGTAGGAGATCAACTGGTTGGTTCTTCCCGAGTTGATATATTTTTCGGTTTGTGTCAGTACATTTTCCCAATTCTTTTCTTTTACACTCTTTTCCGCCATTATCATTCGGTGTTCACTCATGTTATAGGTTTGGACAAAAAAGTAAAATGAAGTGCCTGCGTAAATTGCTATTAGTAAGCTGTATATTAAAAGACGGTACTTATTGTTGGGGGGAAGTGGAGAATAAATTTTTCGGATAAAAGACCAAGGGCGAACTGTGATTTGATGAAAAAGGCCCATAATCAGAAGTCCCAGGAAGGTAGCGATGATTGGTGTTAATGAATGGTCGACAGTCATTGAATAGAGGAACAAATATATAGAAGGTATTAGTGATAGCAGTAGCAGATCATTGTGCCCTGTAATTTTTTTTATGGCATCGTTAGTCAGTAAATATATGAGGGCTAAAATTCCTGCAAGTAAAATGCTGCCTATAGTAGGTATGTGAAAAAATTGTATAATAAATGCTGTCAGATAACTCATCCATCCTTGTGACTGGATATGTTGTAGAAAAAAAGTTTTGGAATATAGAAAAAGATGATGTTGTTCCTGATAATAAATCACATGTGATAACACACTCTGATAACAGAGAAAATAAATAAAGAAAAGAAAAATGAAGAGTATGTAAGGGAAGTACTTTCTCATGATAAGTGCTGCTTAAATATGGGAAAATTCACGGACTCTATAACATTTAAATGTAGAGAGTCCGTGAATTTGTGTGTTAGATATTAATATCCCGGATTTTGAGTTAACTTGGGATTTAAATCAATTTCAGATTGAGGAATCGGGTAGATATAATTATGGTCTTCATATCTACTACCGGCCAGTTTAACATTGTCACCCTCGTACAGAACACATACCTTTCCGCCATCTTTGGGATCTGCATTAACCGCATCGTCTACCATTTTGTATTTAATGCCAAGGAATGGTGCGTTCAACACATCTTTAGCAATACCCCAACGGCGAATATCCCATTGACGCTTTCCTCCTTCGAGAGCAAACTCAACGCGCCATTCATTACGTATACGCTGACGAAGATCATCTTGAGTCGCGCAGTAAGTCGGCTTGGTTGCATCTGTCTTTTGTAATTCCGGCATACCTACGCGGCGACGGACCTGATTAACAGCTTCAAAAGCAGAATCGTCCAGTGGTGAAACTTCATTTTTGGCCTCAGCATAGGTTAACAGAACTTCTGCATAACGGATAGTTACCCAATCTTTTCCCATTTCCCAACCTGCTGATTGAGGGTCAATACTTGGGTCAAGCCATTTCTGTTGATAATATCCTGTTGCTGTAGCATCACCATGCTGTGCAATACCAGTGCTTCCACTTGATTTTAGTGGAGCTACTTTAATTGTCACGCCATACATTTCCTCACCATCGTGTAAAACGTTAACCTCTAAACGAGGGTCACGGTTAGCGAATGGATTTTTTTCTGAATAAATTTTAGATTTGCTGATAGGAGCTCCTTCACTGTCTTCGAATGCATCTACCAGACTTTGAGTCGGATTCAAACCACCCCAACCTTTTGTCGGAAAGCATTCCCATCCAATTAGGTAGTTTGTTTTATCAGGTGCGTTGTACTGTACTGCAAGAATAATTTCTTCACAACCGTCTGTCTTTTCCCAGAATAATTCTTGGTACTTTCCAGTGTTTTCTTTGTCGTACAGATCATATTTATTTAGATCCATAACAGATTTTGCAGCTGTAGCCGCTGTTTCCCAATTGCCAAAATACAAAGCTGCTCTTGCTTTCATCGCCATAGCGGCACCTTTGGTTATGCGTCCCCACTGTGTAGCCGGCCATTCTTCTGGTAAGTAGCTGAAAGCTTTATCGAAGTCGGCCATTATTTTGGTGTAGATCTCATCTTTAGATGTACGGGTAATATCCTCTACATCAGTTAATTTTAAAGGCTGGTCGATGTATGGGACGTCTCCGAATTTACGAATCAATTCAAAATAAATATAACCTCTGAAGAAGTAAGCTTGTCCGGCTATTGGTTCCTTATCCGACTGAGATAATTCCATTTCTTCTAATTTCTGTAATACCAGATTACATCTACGAATATATCCGTAATCCTCTGACCATCCTTGGTCAGCAGGGTCGTATACGCCTTTGGACACGTTTCCATTAGCCCACTTGATACCATGTACTGCATTGTCTGAATTGATATCTTCATCTATATCCCAATTGGGAAGACATCTATAAATATCAGAAACGGCCATTTCCGCATCTGTTTTTGTTTTCCAGAAACTTCCGTCTGAAAGTTCTTCTGTTGGATAACGATCCAGAAAATCGCTACAAGAGGTAAATCCTGTTAGCATAACGGACGCTATAATATATAAAATTTTATTTTTCATATTTTGTTATATTATTTTAGAATGAAACTTTTAATCCGATTGAAACTTTTTTTACGTTTCCATAAGACCAACCACGTTCATTGCCTTCTTCTGGATCGATACCTTCCAAATCACTGAACGTCAATAGATTCTCTCCGGCAACATAAAGCTTTGCTTTTTGAACACCCAGTTTGCTTAAGAAACTGTTAGGCAGATTGTATCCCAGGGAAATAGTTTTTAAACGTACATATGAGGCATTTTGTAGCCAGAATGAAGAAGTTGTGAAATTCGTTTGACTGTCTTTGGTGATTCTTGGGTAAGAAGCGTTGTGATGCTCCGGAGTCCAACGATCCAAATGTCTCTTTAGTGCATTAGCTCCGTTGTAGAATGCATAAGCTGCTTCGGCCATGTAATAGCCATCCACATCAAAAGCTCCCTGGAACATGGCAGAGAAATCAAAATCTTTATAGTATAAAGTCAGATTTAAGCCTGTAGTCCAACTGGGGAAATTCTTACCAATGATTTGGCGGTCTCCGTCAGCGGTAATTTTGCCATCTCCATTCAAATCAAGGTATTTGATGTCTCCCAATTGTTCTTTGCCGGTGCGTTTCGGATAATTGGCTAATTCATCGTCAGTGTTAAAGTATCCGTTGGCTACGTAACCATAATATGAACCAATTGGATTGCCTTCGATGTACCATAATTTATCATTTTTTGAATTAGCACCTTCCGTACCATTCATATCGATGATTTCATTTTTTACATATGCAATATTAAGGTTTACAGCATAACTCCAATCTTTGTTGATACGATTGTTGTGCAATAAATTCAAATCAAAACCAGTGTTTTCTACACTACCTGCATTTTGTGCAGGAGCGCCCATACCGATCACACCTTGTATAGGCATGTACAACAACATATCATTTGTTTTCTTTTTATAAACAGATAATTCGAATCCAAACATATTGTTTAGAAAACCGGCCTCTAGTCCTAACTCATAATTTGTAACGGTTGCCCATTGTAAGTTGTTGTTTACGTAACGGCTTTCGTAAGCGGTAGAATACAGGCTATTACCAAACATATATTTTTCGTAAGCATATGTCGGTATTGCCGGATAAATATCATCCGGATCTAATTCTTCGTTACCGGTTTTTCCCCATCCAAGACGCAGTTTCAAGTTGCTAATCCATGATACATTGTCTTTGATAAATGTTTCTTCCGAAATTCTCCATCCGGCAGAGATTGCTGGGAAAACACCCCAGCGATTATCTTTTGGAAAACGTGAAGAGGCATCCGCACGTAAATTGGCTTCAAACAAGTACTTATTCATAAAGTCATACTGGACACGTCCGAAGTAGGATAGACGAGACATTTCATATCCACCGTCTTCATTTTTTTGTGAAGATGCATCCAGGGTATTCAATGATTCCGTTAATTCATTGTTGCCACCGCCCTTTCGAGAAGCTTTGGTAAATTTATAAATGTGTTCGAATGATTCAAAACCTCCCAGAACTGCTATTGAATGTTTGCCGAAAGTTTTATTATAATTGGCTAATACCTGACTTGTGTATCGGTTGTGATTATAATACTCGTCGTAACCTTCGCGAAGTCCGGAGTCGAAATTACCATAAGTGAAATGCTTTTTAAAGCCTTCTTGATTGGTGTAATCATGGCGAAGAGAAAATACTCCTTTAACGCTTAGTTCCGGTAAAATATTAATTTGTGCATAGGCAGTGGCATTTAATTGCTGTGCTGTACTGCGGGTAAAACCGGATTGATCTTGAATTGCTACCGGGTTATCTTTTCCTGAATAATTGAAAGAACCGTCTTCAGCATATACCGGGTCTGTCGGATATGAACGACTCACACCCTGCGCTACTGTGACGTATCCCATCCAACCATCTTCTTTAATACCACGATATCCGGATGCATTAACACCTACAGAGACATACTTGTTAATATCTGAATTCAGACTCATACGTGCGTTATAGCGTTTATAGCTAATTTCATCTGTCAGACCTCCTTGGTTGGTATACCCGATGGAAGCATTATAAGTGGTCTTTTCAGAACCGCCACTGATAGATAAATTATGCATTTGCTCAAAAGCACTCTTTTTGAACGCTTCATCGTACCAATTTGTACTGGGGTAAGTTCCATTACGATAATTCTCGATATCTTCATCCGTAAAAGGAAGTACTGCGTTCGGATTTTCGTTGTGAACTGCTTCATTGTATAGTATAGCATGTTCATAAGCATTGACATACTGACGTTTCACAACAGGAGAAGCCCATGAAACAATACCTGAGTAGTTTATATGCGTTTTCTCACCTTTCTTACCTTGTTTGGTAGTGATTACAATAACACCATTGGCTGCTTGTACACCATAGATAGCCGATGATGCAGCATCTTTCAATACAGTTAGCGTTTCAATGTCCGAAGGATCTATTGTATCCATGGTTCCGGGAACACCATCTACAATAACCAATGGGCTGGCAGCATTAATAGAGTTCTTACCGCGGATGGTAATACTACCCGTTTGTGATCCCGGAGCACCCGAAGTTTGAATAGAAGTTACACCCGGAATTTGTCCGGCAAGTGCGGCAGACACACTGGCAACGGAACGAGACTCTAAGGCATCAGCACTGATTGATGCTACAGAACCTGTTAGATTGGCTTTCTTCTGTACACCATATCCCACTACTACGACCTCATCCAGTGTTTTAGTATCTTCTTTCATGATGATATTATAAGAAGCTACACCGGTCTTCAACGATACTGTTTCAGGCATATAACCGATATAGGTAATCTGTAATTCATTACCACCTACATTCAGGCTGAATTTTCCGTTGATATCTGTGATGGTACCGTTAGTCGGATTTCCTTTTTCTATAACCGATGCTCCGATGATGGCTTCTCCCATTGCATCTTTCACAACTCCCGAAATTTTTCTTTGTTTCTGTTGCTGGGTAGTCTGTACCTCTTTCGCTGCTGCAGCTGCTGTAGACACTACGATCTGATTGTCTACAATCTTGTAGGTATATCCCGAGTTTTTGAAAACTTCGTTCAATACGGTTTCGATCGGAGCGTCGGATACGTTGATGGATACTTTCTTGTTCAGTTTTACCTGATTGTCATTGTAGAAGAAAGTGTAATCGCTTTGTTTTTCAAGTTCACGAAGTACATTTTCAATGGATACATTGGTCTTTGTCATTGAAATCTTTAGTACTTGAGCGAAGGCACTCACAGGTACCATAGCCACCAGGCTAACTGCTAAAGCAAAAGCCAGATGCTTTTTCATTCTTTGCGGACTAAACCACCGCATGTTGCATTTTCTCATAAATACGATTAATTATTAGATTGTAATTTAGATTGATAAAGTAAGCACAGGATACTTCTGAAGTATCACTGTACCAGGTTAACGTCATTTACGGTTTCTCTCTCATTCTTTTCTTTCTTATTTAGGTTTAAAATTGATGTTTGGTATAAGTTCTAAACGAACTTGGGTGAGAAGGATGCGGATTAGAAAGTAGCGAGAGAGAATTATTGGTGAGAGAATTGGAAATACAGAATTTGAGAATAAGACATAAAAAAGCCCGTCCATGCGTTACCATGAACGGGCTTTAACCCTCAATAAATAATGTGTTAAATTAATATCCCGGATTCTGATCGTCTTTCAACAATGGATTCAGGTCAATGGCACCTTGAGGTATAGGCATCAACATCAAACGGTTATCCCAAACTTTATTAATTACGACATATCCGTTTGGAGCATAAGAAGGACCATTCATAGCCTTACTACAGTAATCATTACCATAACGCCGTATATCATCAAAGCGATGGCCTTCTGCTGCCAATTCAATACGCCGTTCATTACGTACAAAGGCCAGAGCTTCTTCTTTTGAAGGCATGGTGGTTGGCACATCCGGCATACCACAACGATCACGCAAATCATTCAATGCTTTTTGTACTTCTGTATCCCATCCCGAATTCTGAATACGTGCCTCTGCATAAGTTAACAATACTTCAGCATAACGAATCACCGGATAGTCTTCTTCTGCAGTCCAGGTATCGTATGGATCAAGAGTGACCATTTTACGATAAAAATATCCGGTCCATGATTCATTACCGTCTTTATTTATCAGATCCGGATCCCAACGGAAGTAGAATGTACCTTTAATGGTTTCATGCCATCCTTTGAAAGGGAACATCATAGACACATACAAGCGGCTGTCGCGGTTACGGAACTCTTTCATATAGTCATATTTCATAATATCTATTTGTGGCACTTTTTCTATGAATTGAGATTGGCTCATATCTTTGAAATCTTTCCATATTTCCGCATAACGTTCTTTACGTTGTTCCATAGTGATGTCATTACGCATCGTTTTACCATCCACATCCCAATAGGCGTCAATCAGGTCCTGCATGGGTTCGTAAGAACAATACCCGTCATATTGAGAGAACGATTTAGGTATAAAATAGGTGTATCTGGTCCAGTCGTAATTGTTTGCATCAGCCATATACTCACGTGTTACAATATACTCCGGATTAGCGGGAGATGCATTACCTTTGTGCCACAGTGATTCATAACTGAACATACCTTTTACGAATTTATCTTTATCGATACCTTTGGCTGCATAGTCAATATATGCATCCATTTCGTCAGCTTCTTTTTGCTGTGCGGTGGTAAGCGATGATACACGGAATAAAGAATGATGTCCTTCAGATATGATTTTTCCGGCTGAAGCCTCGGCTTCAGCATAGTTGCCGAAATATAAAGCTGCACGGGCACGGAGGGCCAAAGCACCGGCACGAGTAATACGTCCGGTTTCATACAGATAACTACCGTTATAACTGTCTGGAAGAATTTCAGCTATTTCAGCCAATTCATCTAAAATAAATTTACGAACAGTTTCTACTTCATCACGTTTTACATTGGGAGCGTCATAAGCCAAAACCTCTGTAATTACAGGAACTTTTCCGAATTTTGTGGTCAAATCCAGATAGCTTAAAGCGCGGAAAAAACGTGCTTCTGCTTTCATACGTGTTTTCAGTTCTTCACTGACTGCACATTTATCTATATTCGCGATAAAGTTGTTTACTATACGGACGGTACCAAAATAGTAGCTCCCATATCCGTTGGCTGTACTAATACCATTTTGCTGGACCATTTCGAAGTTTCCTTCCCAAGGTTTATGGCTATGCGCATTGTCGGTACACAATTCATCCCAGATATCTACACCATCTAATGTGGCATAACAAGTGTTCAAAGCATACCATGCATCTTTTTCAGTCTGCCAAAAGTTTTCTGCTGCAATGTCAGCAGGTGGAACCACATCTAAATCGCAGGCTGTCAATGCTCCTGTGAGACATAATCCCAATGCAATTTTTCTTATATTGTTTTTCATTGTGAATTCTATTTTTTAATGAATGGTTTTAGAATGATATGTTTACACCAAATGCTACCGATTTAGTCCCCAGCGTATAAATCACACCGCCGGCTGTTTCCGGATCAAAGTCTTCCATCTTTTTATCAGCACGAACCGTGAAAAGATTCTCGCCTGTTACATATACTTTCAATGACTGTAATCCCCAGTTCTTCACTGTTGCAGATGGTACTGTATATCCCAGTGACAGAGTTTTGAAACGGAAATAATCGGAATCGAACAAATGATAATCACTAAAATTACGGTTGTAAGTTGTATGTACGCTACTTGCTGAATAGATGCGAGGATATGCCGCATGTGGATTCGGATTCTCTTCCGTCCATCTTTTCAAATGATATTTTCTCGGGCTGTCCTGTCCATGGTAGAACGGATGAACGCCATAAACATCAAATGCTACTTTCGTTCCACTGATTCCTTGTCCGAACATACTGAACTCAAAACCTTTATATTGCAGACTCAAATTTACGCCATATGTAAAATCGGGTACATCTTTACCAAGAATAGTACGATCTTCATCTGTGATTTCTTGCTTATATTCGATATCACGCTGAGGAACGAATTTAATGTCACCCGCATTGGGTACCACTCCACTCAAGGTGTAGTAATGTCCGGCATCGATGTCTGCCTGAGTATAAAGTCCGTCCGTTTTAAATCCATAGAATGAACCGATTGATTCTCCCTTTTTCAGAATGTACTTCACGATATAACTGCTGGTTTGGATAATGTTGTCTGAACCACCTAAATTGGTAATTTTGTTTTTATTGGTAGCAATGTTGGCACCGATGCTATAATTCACAGCTCCAATTTTGTTCCGGTGATTCAAAGCCAATTCGAAACCTGTATTTTTCACTTTTCCAATATTTTGCGATGGAGCTGCTGTAATACCGGTTTCCGTAGGTACATTGTATCCTAATAAAATATCGCTTGTATTTTTAATATAATAGTCGGCAGTTACCCCCAGAAGTCCATTGAAAATGTCGAAATCCAAACCAATATCCGTCAAAGCAACTTTTTCCCAACCGAGAGTTTCATTAGCCGGTTTGGATTCACCGATACCAATCACTGGTGAATCACTGAAGTTATAATGATTTCCACTACTATAATTTTGGAAGTAATCATAATTACCCACATTGTTTATATTACCAAGTGTACCATAGGAGGCTCTGATTTTCAAATTATTGATCCACTCAATATCTTTCATGAAGCTTTCTTCACTCATTCTCCATCCGGCCGAGAATGAAGGGAAATATCCCCAGCGATGATCTTTATGGAAACGTGAGGATGCGTCTGCACGCATATTTACCTCGAATAGGTACCGATCCATCAAGGTATAATTGACACGAGCAAAATAAGACAACATTTTATATTCTGATGAACCTGCTCCATTGGTATACCCTGCTCCGGAGGTAGAACCTGCTTCCATATCCGTCAATGCGTCGGATGGAAATTCTTCACGTGATCCGGCCAATCTTTCGTATTTATAATGTTCATAAGATGTACCGACCAAAGCTCCGACAGCATGTTTATCGTTCGACCAATCATATCGGGCTGTTGCTGTATAAAGCATTGTATTTGTACTTTGCCAGTCCATGCTCATTTTATTTTTGGTAACTCCGGTTCCTGCTATTTCCTCTCCGGAAAAGTAGTTTATAGCATTGGGTTGTAAAGCCGTGTAGCTTTTGCTCTTATATTCATAACCCTTGAATACACCTTGTCCACTGATTATAAGTCCTTTCACGGGTTTAATGTCAAATCCGAGATCGTACATTGTATTTTCACTCTTGGACTTACTCCAATCTTTCTTGCTCAGTGCACGAAGCGGATTGCCTGTAATAAAATTACTTGTAGCCGTCTGACCTCCATTTACAGTACCCCAATCACCATTTGACTGTTTGGCAACGAATGTAACCGGTACCATTGAGAAACTGGCCAATGAAGGCGCACCACAATCGCGGTCGGAATCATTACGTATGTATTTCACTCCGGCTTTTACCGTCAGCCATTTAGTGATATCGGAACTCAAATTGGTATTCAAATTGTAACGCTGGCTGTCTTGTCCGGGAATCATATTGTCTTTATACACATATCCCAATCCAATAAAATAGCGTATTTTATCTGTTCCTCCACTGAAGTCCAGTGAATGTTGAGTGGTCAATACGTTCTTATCCAGTACCAGATCATTCCAGTCTGTGTTTGGATATAAATCGGGTTTGGAGCCATCTCTGAAATAACCAATTTCTTCTTCAGTGTAGCCTTGGTATTTCCCGCCTTTAGGATTGTAATTGTAAAGAGCTTCATTGTACAACTCTGCATATTGGGTAGAGTTGACGTATTCCGGTTTGTAAGTCGGATTGCTCAAACCTACGTAACCACTATATGAAACGTTCATTTTATCGCTCTTTCCCTGTTTGGTCGTAACTAACACTACACCGTAAGCGGCACGTGAACCATAAATAGCTGATGAAGCTGCATCTTTCAAGAAAGAGATGGACTCAATGCTATTCGGATCAAGGTTAGAAAAGAATGTGGCGTCCGCAATTGCACCGTCAATTACATAGAGAGGAGATGAAGTTCCTAAATTACCGCGTCCACGGAAGTTTATACTCGGTGTTTGTCCGGGACGTGAGATAACCGTAACTCCCGGCACTGTACCTTGCACTGCTGACAATACATTTGTTTGTACACGATCTTTGATTTCATCGGTACTAACCGAAGCTACTGACCCTGTTAAGTTTACCTTCTTTTGTGTACCGTAACCTACAACTACGACTTCGTCCAGAGTTTTAGTATCCTCTTTCATTGTAATACTATAATCGGTTACTCCCGGATGGATTTTTACAGTTTGTGGAATATAACCGATATATGTAATTTGTATTTCATTACCGGATACCGTTAATTTAAAGTTTCCTCCTACGTCAGTAATTGTACCATTACTTGCTGACCCTTTTTCCACCACAGAAGCACCAATGATAGGTTCTCCGGTGGTATCTTTTACTTGTCCGGTGATACGCACACTTTTCTGTTGCTGAAGAGAAGAGGTTTTCGGGATTTCTGCTTTTATGGCTGAGACAACAATCTGGTTATCTATTATTTTATAAGTGTAACCGGAATTGTTGAAAATCTGATCCAATACATTTTCAATAGGTGCGTCTGTAACATCTACAGAAACCTTCTTAGTAAGTTTCACCTGATTGTCATTGTAAAAGAAAGTATATCCACTTTTTTGTTCTAATTCCCGAATAACATTCTGGATAGAGACATTTGTCCTCTTCATGGATATTTTAAGAATTTGAGCATAGGTAGTGACGGGCACTATACAAACCAGACAAATGGCTAAAACAAACGCTAGTTGTCTTTTGATTTTTTGCGGACTAAACCACCGCAGATTGCATTTTTTCATAAATACGATTAATTATTAGATTGTAATTTTGATTGATAAAGAGGGTACATGATTCTTTTTTGCATCAATGTACCTGGGTTAACTAAGCTTTCAATTTTCTTTGTGCATTTCTTTCTTTTTATTTAGGTTTAAAATGATTTAATTCCTAAGTTCCATATGAACTTGGTATACGGTAAGTTTCAAAGAGATAACTAATAATAATCATATTACATATAGAAAGAGGCCTATCTATAACTAATAGATAAGCCTCACATTTTTTATAAAAATCTATTGAATATCGTCAAACGCTTCTAATTACTGGTTGGATTCTGTGTTAAGGTTCCAGGATAAGAGTTAATAGCACTTTGTGGAATAAAATAAATAACCCGATAGTCTGTAGCCGGAATTTCAAGCATGGCATCATGTACTCCGGGATATTTGCGAGTTAATGTTTCACAATTGCGAAATACATCATAACTACGTTCTGCTTGATAGGCCAACTCTAATTGTCTCTCTTTTTCTATTCGCACCTTAGCATTAGAAGCATTTAAGTCATTATAGCCTCTTCCGGGTAAAGAGCGTTCACGAATGATATTCAGATCTGCTTGAGCATGAGAATAATCACCTTTTTTGGCATATGCTTCTGCACGATTTAAGTAAACCTCGCCTAAACGAGAGATAACAGGAGAATGTAATTGAGATTCAGCTTCTCCGCTTGCAGTTCCTTCATTCGAACATTTGAGAATATAGAATTTGGGTTGCCCACTTGAGAGTTCTATTTCATAATCAATAACACCGGAATAGGTTTGACCATCTGAATAGTTGATTGAATATTTTTCTTCACTACTGTTTATTAATGACAATGTGTAATTAGTTTCCCCCTCTTTACAAGTCACAGTGTTACCTCTCTTAGAAATGGGTAATTGTACATATGTGTACCCCGTATGTATGTTGTTTTTGTTGTATACATTCTTTATGAAACGGAATACTTCAACATATTTACCATCACTATCCGTGATGTAGCTTGGTGAAATGAAATTTGCTCGTGCATCTACAATTTTTTTCTTGTCAGGACGCCAATCGTTACGTCCCTGTTCATTTAATAAATCCATGTATTTGGCACTTGCATACATTTCTCCCCAACCTTGCTGACCAGCATAAGAATACATTCCACCGATAGAATTCCAATAATCCGGTTTTTCTGATGCCATGATTTTTACTACAAAAATAGATTCTTTATTATTTTCCGGCATGAATGTATTATATCGCATAAAATTTTCACGGGAGAGTAACTCATATTTCAGCCCACCTTCACTAGTGGTACTTTCAATAACTCTAGTTGCATAATCAATGGCCAACTGAGCATTTTCACTATTGGGTGCTTCATAAGTTCCACTCATAAATAAATAAATACGAGACAACATGGCCCATGCCGCTTCTTTAGATGCATATGCAGGACCTTCCCGTTTAGTTTCTCCATTTTCCATCAATCGAGCCGCTACTTTCAGGTCATCAATAGCTTGTTCATAGGTATCTTGAACAGTCGAACGATCAGGAAGATTAAGATTATTTACATCGTCTGGCGTACCATTTACAATAGGGACTCCCATATGTCCTTCCGGCTTGTCCCAATAAGGACGTCCGAAAGCACGTCCAAGATAAAAATACATCATACCACGGATGTAGTAGCATTCACCCAGTTGATAATCAATGGTTTTGCTTTTTCCTTCATCAATCATTTTAATAATATTCGAAGCTTGTGCAATAGCTTTGTATCCAGAGTCCCAAAAGCTTTGTAGACGATAATTATCAGCATCACGGGAATAAGAAATAAAATCAAAAAAAGCATCCGTTGATGATTTATCTTTCGCCATATTATCACCCGCATATTCCCCTAAACGATGCATAGGATCCGACCAACTTTTTAATTGTGCATAGCATCCATTTACAAGTGACTCTAATGAAGAGGTAGGATCCTGAGTTATTTGTTCGGCTGACATTGAACCATAAGGAAGTCTGTCTATGTCACAAGCAGTTAAAGTAGCAACCGCACATAGTAGAGTTATTATCTTTTTCATATAATCGTTACTTTTAAAATGTTAAATTAAGCCCAAACATAAATTTACGTACAGTTGGATAAACCGAAGGTAATGCAGTACCTATTACAGAACCATCACTAGCCGGAATTTCCGGATCTACGCCTGAGTAATTTGTAACACAGAACAGGTTCTCTCCAGTGAAGAAAATTCTCATATTATTAATATAATATTGAGGTAATTTTAAGTTATAACCGATTGATAATGATCTCAATTTAAGATAGTCATTCTTTTCAAGATAGCGCGAGGAAGAACTGTTCGACTTACTCGTATTACTATAAGATGCCACCGGATGTGTAGCTATATCTCCCGGTTTTTCCCAACGATTCCATCCCTTTTGAAGTTTCATTTGATTTCGATCGTTATATGCTCCGTCTGAATCATATTCCTGGCGAGAATAATTATAGATTTGCCCTCCTACAGAGTAGCCAAATACTGCATTCAGATCAATATCTTTCCAGCGGAGTACAGTACTAAATCCTCCAAAGATGTCTGGAGATGAACTTCCACATTTCACTTGATCGGCCTCAGAATAATTACTTGTTTTCTGACGTGATAAAGTTCCATCTTCATTTTCTACGGTTTTATACCACTGAGGTGCCCCATTTTCCGGGTTTACACCTGCCCATTCTTTCAGATAATAAGTATCACATGGATAACCTGGCTGTAATACTCTTTTGGCTGTACCTGCAATCGATGTTCCATCTGAAATAATAATTGGCTTTTCTACAAATTGTCCCTCAGCGTTCTTTGTCTTATAGAGTTTCTTTAATTTGTTCTTATTATGTCCCAAGTTAATTTCTATATTCCAATCCCAGTCTTTCGTACGGATAATATCACCGCCAATGGACAATTCAAATCCTTGATTTTGCATTTCACCAATATTCTTCCACATACTTGTCACTCCTACTAATCCGGAAATGGGTACTGCATATAGAATGTTACTTGTGTACTTATTATACCAGTCAAAACTTGCTCTCAACCGATTATCAAAAAAAGCTACGTCAATTCCGGTGCCTGTAGTATAAGTCTTTTCCCAAGTAAGATCTTTATTGCCCAATTGTGATATCAAGGCTCCGGATTCTTCGTTATATTTAGAAGATACTGAATAGAGATCGTATTGGGGATAAAGTGAACTTGGTCTGTTACCTACTGAACCATAAGATATACGTAATTTCAATATATCAACCCAAGAGGCATGAAACCATTTTTCACGATTAATGTTCCATCCGGCACTAATAGAAAAGAAATTTCCATATTTTGCATTATCTCCGAAATTAGAGGCTCCATCGCGACGGAAAGATAGTTGTGCCAGATATTTATTATCAAAAGCATAGTTTGCATTAAATAAAAGAGACTGTACTGCCCACTCACTAATACTACCACCAACTTTCTCCGGTTTAGCTACCACGTCCAATACTTCGAAACCGGGAATAAATCCTATTCCATACATATCTGTTGCTTTGGCCCAATAATCGTTGAATTCATAAGCAGCTAACGCATTTATTGAATGTTTACCAAACATCTTGTTAAAACGTATGATATGATTAGAATAACGACGTACAGTGGTAGTTTGATATTCACGCATACGCCCATCTACCCCCTCTCCACTACTTGAGCGTGGATCTGTATATTCACTGTAATTATAACCTATGTATTTATAGTTATTGACGGATGAAAAACTCAGCCAGTCAGTAATTCTAATATCAAAATCTAAATTACCCATAAACTCATAATTGGTAGAGTTCGATTTATTCCACTGCAGATCGTATAGATAATTACTATTAGAACTGTTCACCCATCCCGTATATCTATTGGGAACCAAATTCCCTTCTTCATCAAAAGGACTATCCCATGGCAATCTTTGGAACATGGAAGTTACATCATACTGTTTATCTTCAATATCCCGTCGCGATCCTGCCAGTGCAGGTTTTATACTTAGCCATTCAAAGGGTTTATAGGTTGTTTTTAACCGGAAGTTATATCGTGTGTAATCGTAACCTTTCACTGCTCCTTCTTCATCATAGACACCGATGGAAAGGAAAGATCTGATTTTCTCATTACCTCCAGATAAAGAAACATTGTAATCTTGGGTAACTCCTGTTTGGGCAGCCAAGTCAAACCAATCGAAATTACAATTTCGCAGTTTATCATTGTAACGTGAAAAAGTAATCGCCTCCTGATTTGAAAATGATTTATAGTAATCATATAGCTCCGCTCCATCCATCATTTCCATATTTCCTCTCCCTAACTTACTGATACCAACTTTTGCAGAGACATTTACCGTCATCTTTTCTGCTTTACCATTTTTGGTTGTTACAAGAATAACGCCGTTAGCTCCTTGTGAACCATAGATAGCAGTAGAAGCAGCATCTTTTAGGATAGTCATTGTTTCTATATCACTTGGATTCAAGGCACCGGCATTTGAACCAACAATCACTCCATCAATAACCCATAATGGAGCAGTGGTCCCACTTAAAGTTGCTTGCCCACGAATCACGACAGCTCCTCCTGACCCGGGTTGTCCCGACCCTGGAGCTACATATACTCCCGGCACCTTTCCGTTTAACATATTTTCTACTGAAGGGGTGGTAATATCTTTTAGTTTATCACTCTTAACTGTTTGTAGCGCACCAGTCAAGCTCTCTTTTTTTTGTGTACTATACCCAACTACCACTACTTCATCTAATGTTTTGGTATCTTCCTTCATTATTACATTATAAGAGCTTACCCCCGGTTTGAGATTAATGGTTTGAGGAATATATCCAATGTAACTAACCTGGAGTTCATTACCTGTTACTATAAGAGAAAAGTCGCCATTCACGTTAGTGATAGTCCCGTTTGAAGAAGATCCTTTTTCTATTATAGATGCTCCTATTATAGGATCTCCTGCAATATCTTTTACTACACCGGTCACTTTTTGTTGTTTTTTCTGTTGAACCGTTTGTTGCACAGTTGTGGTGGGTGTTGTATATATAACAATTTGATTCTCTACTATTCGATAGGAATATCCTGAGTTTTCAAATATTTGATTTAGAACAACTTCTATCGAGGAATCTTCTATATTTATAGAGATTTTTTTATCTAACTTCACTTGATTGTCATTATAGAAAAAAGTATATCCACTTTCTTTTTCTAACTCTTGTAATACTGATTGGATAGAAGTGTTACTCTTTTTTATTGAGAACTTGAGTACTTGTGCAAATGTGCTGATAGGTATTGCACAAACTAAACTAATAGCAACAGCAATTGCTATTTGCTTTTTTACTTTTTGAGGATTAAACCACTTTTGATTGCATTTTTTCATAAATACCATAATTATTAGATTATAATTTAAATTTAACAAATAATAGACGTCATCCTTTAAGAATCCCGTGCTTGATTAACATGTTTCACTGTTTTTTCCATTTTTATTATTTGAATCTTTTTAGGATGTAAAATCATGTTCTACTTAAGTTCTTCGAGAACTATGGCGTTTTTCCTCTTTTATTATTTCTATTTCTGGATTCTACTTACATTTTGATTATATTATACTTTTTATCATTTTGTATTTTCTATCCCATCTGTATTGCCTGCTTTTAACACCTAACTATGGAACAAAGAAAAAACACGGCTATTTTATTATTAGTAGAATAACTTATGACAGATGAACCGTGTTGTATGCGATTTGTTTGCTACATAAATCCTAAAACAGGATGCTATATGATGCTTATAATATAAGTTTATTATATTTATGATAGTTGAATTGTAATCAATAAGAGGTAGTAAATAGCTTTTAAGAGGCGGACTTTTAAATTTCATTTTCGCACGATGTTAACTTTGTACAAATAGAGAATTAGTATCTTGAAAACAGGAAGTTAACTTCATACAGATAGAAAGTTAATTATCTCTATCCAAGAAACAAAGATGATGTGTCAATAACATGTATTTTTCCTCAAAAAACATGTTGGATTTGTATTAAAATGCTATTTATATTCGAAAACAAATGATTACAGCACTTTTTCTTAAAAAGTATGAGTAAGTTAAATATCGAGATATTCTCCTTTATGTCAACATAAAACGCAATTAACTATCTTTTTTGTATTTCTGCAATCATTATTATTTAAACACACATTTTTATATTCAAATGTTTTCGTTTACTATAAATTCTCTATTTTTCTTTTAAAATTTGTATTGTTTCTCCCTGAAAAATTGTATGTTTGCACATCACACCGATAGATTTATGACCGAGAAAGAGCTTATTGTATCATTAAAACAGGGGGACGAAGCTGCATTTACTGCTCTATACAGAATGTATTGGCCTAAAGTTCACAACTTTTCCCGTTTATACCTATCTTCTATAGCCGAAGTAGAAGAAGTGGTACAGGAAGTTTTCGTAAAATTGTGGGAGGCACGTATCTTTCTGAAAGAGGATGAAAGTTTCAAAGGATTCTTGTTTATTATAACCCGAAATATCATTTTTAATCAATTTCGTAAAAGTTTTAATGAGAATGCCTATAAAACGACTGTACTTAGTAGTGCAGAGGTAGAGTATGACATTGAAAACGAGATGGATGCAGCTGATCTTCAAGGCTATATCAAAAAATTAATTTCAGAACTGACACCACGACAACAAGAAGTATTTCATTTAAGTCGTGAGGAACATCTCAGTTATAAAGAAATAGCTATTCGATTATCTATCAGTGAAAAAACAGTAGAGCGTCATATTAATGAAGCCTTAAAATTTTTACGTAAGAACATCTATTTATTTTTTATATTTCTTTCTCTATAATAATAAGGTATAGAGGAGATTATTTAATAACTTCCCTTTTATTTTAAAGAATTTAAATTTTCTTTGGGGGATGTTATGGAGTTGCGTGTATTTATAAATAGATAGGTAATAAGAAGGTAATAAAGATGAAACAAGCGACAACAGGAAATAAGGATATAATAAAGAAGCTACTGACTGATAGCCTATCGCCAGAAGAGCGAGAGAAGCTAAATAACTATAAATTTGTGAATCAAGCAATTTATAGTCAATGGGAACAGGCTTCTGATATGTATACCGATGTCGATAAGGAAGAACGAATGCTGACAAACGTCATGCACCAAATAAAGAAAGGAAAAACCGGACGTTTTAGGCAAAACCTACATCGGTATGGCTGGGTGGCATCTATAGCTTTATTGCTGATTTGCGGAACACTATCTTTAATGTTATTATCCAGAAAAGCAGAGCCGGAGGTTTGGTATGTACTGAACTCCGGACGCCAGTCAATGGATTCGGTAAGATTAGCGGATGGTACGCTTGTGATGCTGAACGCAGGGAGTCGCTTGACATATCCTAAAGAGTTTTCCGGAAACAAGCGGGAAGTAACTCTTTCCGGACAAGCTTTTTTTAGTGTTCATCCGGATAAGGCACACCCTTTTGTTGTGAAAACAAAGAATATGGATGTTACAGCTTTAGGAACAGCATTTGAAGTCTTTAGTTTCGATGGCGATGAAAGTGTAGAAACGGTGTTACTTAACGGAAAGGTTAAGGTAGAACCTAAGGATCACAAAGAGCAAATAAAAGGAGAATACATCCTTCAACCGAACGAAAAACTAACGTGCCAAGTAAATGGTGATATACGTATAGATCGCGTAGATGCCAATTCTTATTCTGCTTGGCGTATTGGAGGACGGTTGAGCTTTAAAAATGAAACATTAGCCATGATCTTGCCTCGGTTAGAGAAATGGTACGGACAAAAGATCGATTGCCCGCAGAAAACTGCTGATCATTATCGCTTTACATTTACGTTGCGGAATGAACCTTTGGATCTGATATTAAATATAATGTCGCATAGTGCGCCATTAAATTATAAATTAATAAGTAATGACTACTATGTTCTCGAAGAACTTAAGTAGAACACGATATTTTTGAAAGTAATGAATAAAATAGAAAGCTAAGTTCATATGGAACTTAGGAAAACAGACAAGAAATAAAATTTATACCAAGTTCGTTTAGAACTTATACCAAACATCAATTTTAAACCTAAATAAGAAAGAAAAGAATGAGAGAGAAACCGTAAATGACGTTAACCTGGTACAGTGATACTTCAGAAGTATCCTGTGCTTACTTTATCAATCTAAATTACAATCTAATAATTAATCGTATTTATGAGAAAATGCAACATGCGGTGGTTTAGTCCGCAAAGAATGAAAAAGCATCTGGCTTTTGCTTTAGCAGTTAGCCTGGTGGCTATGGTACCTGTGAGTGCCTTCGCTCAAGTACTAAAGATTTCAATGACAAAGACCAATGTATCCATTGAAAATGTACTTCGTGAACTTGAAAAACAAAGCGATTACACTTTCTTCTACAATGACAATCAGGTAAAACTGAACAAGAAAGTATCCATCAACGTATCCGACGCTCCGATCGAAACCGTATTGAACGAAGTTTTCAAAAACTCGGGATATACCTACAAGATTGTAGACAATCAGATCGTAGTGTCTACAGCAGCTGCAGCAGCGAAAGAGGTACAGACTACCCAGCAACAGAAACAAAGAAAAATTTCGGGAGTTGTGAAAGATGCAATGGGAGAAGCCATCATCGGAGCATCGGTTATAGAAAAAGGAAATCCGACTAACGGTACTATCACTAATATTGATGGTGAGTTTACTCTTAACACTGCTGGTAAGGAACTTCAGGTGACTTATATTGGTTATATACCTCAAGCGATTGTTCTTAAACCGGGAGTTAATAGTTATACAGTTACCATGAAAGAGGATACTAAAACTCTGGACGAAGTGGTGGTAGTAGGTTATGGTACTCAGAAGAAGGTAAATTTGACAGGTGCTGTGTCTTCTGTTGGAGCGGACGAATTGAAAGAACGTGTGAATACAGATGTATTGGCATCAGTACAAGGACAGGTTCCGGGAGTAACTATTATATCACGTCCGGGATCTACTCCATCAATTAATATGCGTGGTCGCGGTAACTTGGGAACATCTTCTCCTCTGTTTGTTATTGACGGTGCAATTGCTGATGCTTCTTTCTTTTCAAGTCTTGATCCGAATTCGATAGAGAGCATTTCATTCTTGAAAGATGCGGCATCTTCTGCTATTTACGGTTCTCGTGCAGCTTATGGTGTTGTATTGGTAAAAACTAAAGGTGGTAAAGAAGGTGATTTGAAGATCAGTTATGATGGTTCGGTCGCAGTGAAAATGGCGACTTATACACCTGATGTATTGGGCTCTGAATGGTATGCACGTTTGAGTAATGAGGCTGCTTTGAATGAAAACCCGAATACCAGTACGCTTCCTTATACAGATAAAGAAATACAAATGTTCCGCGATGGCTCTAATCCGGATATGTATCCAAATACAAATTGGTATGATTTAGTCTTGAAGGATGAAGCTGTTATGACAAAGCACTCTGTAAGCTTTAGCGGTGGTAATAAAGTGAAATATTTCACTTCATTAGGATATATGTATGATGATAAATTTACTCCTGGTGCAAAGAGTGAACGTTATAACTTGACTACCAATATTTCTTCAGATATTAAGTCTTGGTTGACAATGCGTTCTAATATCAATTATATTCAAAGCACTTCCGATAATGATAAAGGAGGAGTTGTTTATACACACTTGTTGACAATTCCGTCAACTTATGTTGCTCGTCAAAGTAATGGTGAATGGGGTAGCTATGAAGGTGGAAAGCCGGCTGCAACAGTAAATATGGAGCGTAACCCTTTACGCCGTTTGGAAGAAGGAGGATGGTCGAACAGTAAGACTCAGAATACTTTGATAAATCTGGCTTTAGATATTAAGCCTGTAAAAGGACTGGTATTGACAGGCGAAATGATTTATAAAGCTTGGGATTATAAATCTAAGACTTATACTGCAAATAAAAGTAAGATTAAGGATTTCCAGACCGGTACTGAGTTGAATGGTACAGATGTAACTAATTCTAAGATGGAGTACAGTTGGGAAGAAAACAGTCGCCTTACTTATAATGCATTGGCTAATTACGTTTGGAGTAATGAAAAACATAATGTGAATGTATTGGCTGGTGTATCTTATGAACATTATAAGTATCAGAAACAAAAATCATATCGTCTGAAATTCCCGACTAATGGTATGACGGACATGAATGGTGGCTCGAGTGCGCCAGATGATACTTATGCTGAAGGTGGAAGTAACGAAGACAAACTGATGTCTTACTTTGGTCGTGTAAATTACTCCTTTATGGATCGTTATTTATTAGAGGCCAATATCCGTGCTGATGCTTCTTCTCGCTTTCATAAGGATAATCGTTGGGGTGTTTTCCCGTCATTCTCTGCAGGCTGGCGTATTAGTCAGGAGGGATTTATGCAAGATATCAACTGGATTAATAACCTGAAGTTGCGTGCATCTTGGGGACAGTTGGGTAATATCAATAACGTAGGCCAATATGATTATTTCTCTTCATATCAACAAGGAGGTAACTACAACTTTGAAGATGCTATTGTTTCGGGTATCGTAGAATCTAAACCTGCCAATCCGACTTTAGGATGGGAAACTGTTACTATCACTGATATCGGTGTGGATTTTGACATTTTCAATGGACTGTTGAATTTTACAGCCGATTATTATAACAAAAAAACAGATGATATCCTGTTGGCATATCCGAGTCCGAAAGAAATCGGTATTGGCTCTGATTTCAAGGTTTCACAAAATATTGGTACAGTAAGTAATAAGGGTTTAGAACTGAGTATTACACATAATAAAACTCTGGGTGACTTTGCATATACAGTTGGGTTTAACATGAGTAAGAACTGGAATAAAGTAACCAACCTGGGAGCGAATGACCCGATTATTGAAAGCCCATGGATTAAAAAGGTTGGTTATGCAATCGGTACTTTCTATGGATATCGCTCTGATGGTCTGTTGACTCAGGAGGATATTGATACCGGTAATTACATCACCGATGGTTTGGTGCCTCAAGCGGGTGATATCAAATATGTAGATTTAGATGGTGATGGTAAACTTACCGATAAAGATAGAACTTATATAGGTTGTGATGTTCCTGACATTACTTATGGTGTGAACCTGAATCTTCGCTATAAAGGATTTGAATTAAGTATGTTCGGTCAGGGAGTTACCGGTACAAAGGTAAACTTCAGTATGGAAAATGCCTGGGCATTCTCGGATTATGCAAGTCCGCGTAAATATCACTTGAAGAGATGGACGGTAGATAATCCTAACCCGAATGCAGCTTATCCTCGCATTTATCCTCGTACAAGTAAACATTCAACTTATAACCAATATTTCTCTGATTACTGGTTGTTTAATGCCGATTATTTCCGCATCAAGAATATAACTTTTGGATATTCTTTCCAAAAGCCGGTATTACAGAAGTTGAGTCTGGAGGCATTGAAACTCTATGTTGCGGCTGAAAATCCGTTTACTATTCGTGCTGATCACCGTATGGAAGATTTCGACCCTGAAACGGCTTCAGGACGCGGCGTTAATACTCGTGGTACGTCTTCGATTGCTTTTGGTGTAAATCTAACATTCTAACATTATTGATTATAAAAGATGAAAACTATAAATAAATTATTCAAGGGTATATTCTTTTGCACTTTAGTTAGTGTAAGTGTTAGTAGTTGCGACTTGGAAGTGGAGCCGCCTGCTAATATTGCGGCCGAAACATATTGGACATCTGAAAAAGATGCCTGGTATAATCTGAATTCAATTTATTCTGCTGCGATTCCGGGTATTGGAATTTACGGAGATGCTTATTCGGATGATGTATATTGCCAATATGCACATGAATCTAACGCAAAAATATTCCAGCAAGATGGTTTTAGCCCTCTTTATGATGAAGGTTGGAACTTTGAGACAATTCGTAAGGAAAACTTGTTTTTGCAGAAAGTTGGAAATTGTGAGATGGATGAATCTTTAAGAGAAAGGTTCAAGGCAGAAGTTCGTGCAATGCGTGCCTGGACTTATTTGGGCATGACTATGACGTTCGGTAAAGTGCCTTTGATTACTGAAGTACTGGATTATAACTCTCCTAATATTCCGCGTGACGAGGTAAGTGTGATTCGTGATTTTATTATGAAAGAACTTACTGAGGCTGCTGCAATATTGCCCGAGAAATACGCTGGTGGTTATCCAAATGAAAAGGGACGTATCACAAAATATGCTTGTTTGTCATTGAAAGCAAGAGCGGCCCTGTATTTTGGGGACTATGCTTTAGCAGAATCTACTGCGAAGGAAGTGATGGATAAGGGAGGCTTCTCTTTGTTTAAAATATCTTCTTTGTCGGATGCACAGAAGAAAGAGGCAGAAGAAATGAGTTTGTATATTGATTTTGCAGAAAAAGGAATCGATAAAGACGAATTCGTTAAGGGTATGTTTAATTATGAAGCTTTGTGGCATACAGAAAATGCTAATCCGGATAATCCCGAATACATTATGACTCGTCAATATGCTGCTTCCAGTTGGGATTATCAAGATATGACTCGTTATACAAGTATGCGCCCGAATCAGTTGGGTGGCTGGTCTTCTGTAACTCCGACACAGAATCTGGTAGATGCTTATTGGGGAGTTGATGGCCACAGTGTACCGCAATTGCCTACTCCGGAAGAACGTGCTAAAGCGTATAACCAGATAAAGGCTGACTTGGATGCTTATCAAAAGCCTGAAGGAGAAGCTAAGTTTATTGCTTTCTGCCAGGAAAAGATAAAGAATGGAACATTGAAAGATTATAAATATATTCAAGAGTTCCGTAACCGTGATAGCCGTATGTATGTTTCTATCTTGATGCCATTCAAGAGTTGGTATGAATCTAATTATGGTGATAAGTTTGTGTATGAATGGATAAAGAATGGTAATAACGAATCAAAGACCGGATTTAACTTCCGTAAGATGCTTTCATTGGAAAATGATGCTAATGGCGACGGACAGGCGACCGGTGATTATCCTTGTATCCGTTATGCTGAAATTTTATTGATTTATGCTGAAGCGCATACACAGACTACTGGTTATGATGCTGCAACTGAAGCTGCTTTGAATCAGTTACGTGATCGTTGCGGTATGCCGGATGTTCCTTCTGGCTTGAGCAAAGAAGAAGGTCTGAAACTGATTCAGAACGAACGTCGTATTGAATTGGCCGGTGAAGGTTTCCGTGGTGACGATATGACTCGTTATAGCGATGATTACTGGAAAGAGCACATGAACAATGTACCTATCATGACTCCTGACGGTGATACGGAACTTACAATGAAATGGAGCTCTCGTATGCGTCTGAAACCAATTCCGCAAACAGCTATTGACTTAAATCCGTTATTGGCTGGTGATCAGAATCCGGGATATTAATTTAACACAGATATCTCTTAATTAAAGGTTGAAAAAGGGGGTGTCGGTTATCAGACCGACACCCCCTTTTCTGTAAATCTTTCTTTTATCATTATCTCTATCAATCTATTTGCTTGAATGTGTGTCTTTTTATACGTCTGTTCTTTTTATTTCTATTTCTTGTCGATTTAATCTTGCTGCTATCAGTATATTCTATATTAGCCTATATCTACTAAAGTGTCACAAGAGTATAAATCTTTCGTGTAGATATAAGGTACGACTTTCGGAAGCGTACATGGTTTATAATGAAAAGCTATCATCTTTTATAAATAGCGATTAAAGTATTTATATACAGATTATTAATACTATTATATAGTCGTTGTATGGAATGATTTTCAGGTATCTTTCTCTGAGCATAAATAGAACAATATTCAGTTGAGCCTGATAGTAAAGCTTAAATTGTATGTTTAAAAAGGAAAGCTTTGGGTGGCAGGAGGTCAATTCCAGGGAAAGTATAAGCTTTTGAGTAGAAAATACTTGGTTGGATTTTTGATAATCTTAGTTTATATTGTAGAATCTATGTTTAATAGCATACATCTGTTTATTTGTAGAATATTTTGGGATTAATGTCGTTTTTAAAGTTTATATTTACTCATTGTTTAATACTAAAATCTTTTATTATGAGAGCTTTAATTTACGTAGTTTGCCTTATTGGGGCTATGTGCGGTTGGTCATGTTCAGACCATATTGCCGATTCGTCTGATTTATCTGTACAGACACGTACAATTGTATCTCCGGAAGGAGTTTCTACTTCAAATCCGGATCTGATTAGTGATTGGGAACATCAATCTTTGCTTACCCTTTCTACTGGTGAACGGATTAATACTCCATGGACGCCCGGTGCATCTCACTCTATGTCAGAAGAAACTGTATCGGATATCAAAAAAGAAGATGGATGGACTATGCTTTTTCATACTTTTAAGGCATTAAATGAGTCTCCCAACAGCAATTATCTCTGCTTCTATAATGAATTGACAGGAGTTATTAAGGTGTTTTATTATATAAAAAATGCTCAGGGAAATAACGGATTTCAGTGGAGAATCAGCACTGCCAATGGGGTAGGGAGTAGTTTATTGGCTTTGAACAGTTATATTTCTCCTTTGGATAACAGTTCTGACAAACCCAATTGTATGAATCTGTCTACTTTTGCACAAACACCAATTAATGGATTGACACCGGGATGGAATGGATTTGAGTTTGAAGTTCCTTATACTACGGATTACCGCAATATCAGTTTATCAATAAACAGTTATAATCAGGTGATAACTGATTTCAATTTTTCAGGTACAACCGAGCTGAAAACGGAAGGTACTATTACAAAAAATGTAGCTAACGGAGGAGGTACGACAAAAACGGCTGCTACTTTGGCCAGTTCGGGAGCAAAGAAGTATATGGATGAGTTGAAGAAAAAAGCGAATGGACAACCCTCTAATATAGCAGGTGATGTGAAGTTGGGTAAGAAGATCGTTGATGCATTAACTTCTGGAAACTATTTTTCAGCAATAGCGAAAGGGCTGAAGTTTATTTTTGGATCTACTACTACCCGACCTGAAGTATCTAAAGTGAGTTTGACTACGACAGGGGTTGTAACGATGGGGGAAACTTCGCAATCTGGTTCGCATGATAATGTGGAACCACTATTTTCAATTAATTTGTATGATTTGATGAATGGTAATTTAGCTGCATTAAAAAAGTCTCCTTCTTTTAATTCTCTTGTATTGCCTGTAGATGTTACTACACGGTCGGGAGGAGAACGCTATGCAGGAGTTTGGACTTTGAAAGAGTCTCCTGTCATCCGAATGACCCGTTATGGACGTGTATTGAATTATAATATATCTGGTGGAGTATTTACTGTTGCCTCTGTATTGTTACCTTACTTAGATTCGAATGTAAATAAAAAGGCTTCTGTTATTTTGAATCCTTATTTGAGTCAATACGTTACTTCTATGCAAACTATGGTAGATGTGGTGTCTTGCGCGAAGTTAAATGGCGAGAAATATTTCAATGGTTATGCCATTTCAGATTTTATGTCGGAAGACCCCATATATGAAGATAAAGATTTGGCAATTCGTAAGTCTGCTTTTTCTGGATCGGGAGGTGAGATTTGTAATCAATCGATATCTATTTCAGATTATAATATAGGGGATGGAGGAAATCAAAATATGTATTTTTTTGATTGGGGAACTAATATAAAGGGTGATGAAGTAGCTGTGGTTACAGTTAATATAGCTTATAACTATAAGGGCAAAGTACACAATGTCTCTATATCCCGGAATTATAAGGTCCAATATGTGCATGATCCTGCTACAGATGTAAAAATACTTGGTACTGCCGGAACTAAAAAAGTGGTAATTGTGAATAACTATCCCCAATTTGAATAATTTGTAAGGTGAATATAAAGGCGGACCAGTGATAAATTAATAGTCCGCCTTATATGATAAAGTGGTTATTGATAATTCAATAAGAAGAGATTGGGGTTAGTAGAGATCTGATGTTCTGCTTATATGGCATTTCTTCCATGCTCCTCTCGTAAAGTCCGGAATCTCTACCGGTATACTGCCGTTTAATACCGATTGTTCGCTCAGTTCTGTGATGCACGACCATTCGGCAGCATCATATACATCCATATCCAATGGTAATCCGTTGCGCAAACAATAAATTAGCCGGCAGTCCATTACATAGTTCATTTCATTGGGCAGATTTCTGCGATGAGCCTCTGTACCGAAAGTGGCTGTGAAAGGATGTTTGTAACGCTCCATTATTTCCTCGAGTGCTTTCCCCTCAAGAGGAGAGCCGGCGTCGGGTTCGAGAGCAATGCTGGGAACGGGATATTTCTGCGCGAATCCTTTTGTTCCACAAACTGTATGCAGGCGGCTGTAAGGACGTGGAGTTACTACGTTATACTGAATCATGATACTTTTGCCCTTCACTGTTTGTATCAAGGTAGTATTCATGTCACCCAATAAGTATTTCTGGCGGGCTTCCGGAGAGTCTGCTCCGAAGTTTTTACGGGCATATTCGGTCATACCTGCCTGAAGACTGGACAGAGAGACCAAGTAGTTCATGCGGTCTCCCCGATGGATATTCAGTATCTGGCAAACCGGACCAAGACCGTGGGTCGGATAAGGATTACCGGTATGTTCTATACTATATTTCTTTCCCCAGTGATTGTGAAATCCTCCTTTACTTTCGTCGGCGAAGTAGATAGAACGCAGGTCATGTATGTATGCTCCCTCTACATGGGTTATTTCGCCGAATACACCTTGTTGTGCCATGTTAAGCGTAGTCAGTGCAAACGGGTCATAGCAACAATTTTCGAGCATCATGCAGTGCTGTCTTGTCTTTTCAGCCGTATCTACCAACTTCCAACACTCTTCTACAGTCATGGCTGCAGGAACTTCAATGGCTACATGCTTGCCATGCTCCATGGAGTATACTGCCATGGGAGTGTGGGTCAGCCAGTCGGTACAGATGAACACGAGGTCAATGTCATCCCGTTCGCACATTCGTTTCCATCCATCCGGTCCGGTATAGCCGTCCGGTTGCGGATAACCGGCTTCCCGAAGTATCTTTTGGGCTTTAACCAGATTGCCTTCCCTGATTTCACAAAGTGCTTTGATTTCGACACCTTCGATTTGCAGATAACGTTGCAGAGTCAATACACCTCTATTGCCAAGCCCTATGAAAGCAAGGCGTACCATCGGAAGTGGGGGATGTGCCAGTCCGAGCACATGTGTTTGCGAAGGAGTTTTCATGTGTAGTTAGGATGTTAGGGTTGTATATAAAAAAAGAGAATCTAATTTCTCAGATTCTCTTTAGAGCGGAAGACGGGGCTCAAACCCGCGACCCTCAGCTTGGAAGGCTAATGCTCTATCAACTGAGCTACTTCCGCAATTTTTGTGGGCAAAGATGGATTCGAACCACCGAAGTCGAAAGACAGCAGATTTACAGTCTGCCCCATTTGGCCACTCTGGTATTTGCCCTTTTGTTTGCTTTTGAGTCCCTTTGCTTTCTCTTAAGTAGGTTTGTTTCTCAATTGCGATGCAAAGATACAACTATTTATTTAAACTCCAAACAAAATCGATCATTTTTATTGCAGTAATTGCACATTCGTCTCCTTTATTACCCAGTTTGCCGCCGGCTCTGTCTTCTGCCTGCTCCATAGTGTTGGTGGTAATTAATCCGTAAATAACTGGTATATCGCCAGTTGCGTTCAGTTGTGCTACGCCTTGTGTCACTCCCATGCAAACATAATCAAAATGTGGAGTATCTCCTTTAATTACGCAACCAATGATAATAATTGCATCTATATCGCTATTTTCCATCATCTGATTAGCGCCGAAGGTAAGTTCAAAACTTCCGGGTACTGTCTTTACCAGGATATTTTCTTCTTTGGCTCCATGTTTCTTCAAAGTTTTCACTGCTCCGTCCAGCAGGGCACCGGTGATGTTAGCGTTCCATTCGGAAACAACGATACCGAATTTCATTTCTTCTGCATTCGGAACTGAATTAAAATCGTAATCTGATAAGTTATGATATGCTGTTGCCATAATCTATATGTTTTTGGTTGGTTGAAAAAAAGCTACCCAGATTGGTTTGGGTAGCTTTCTATATAATAAGGTATATACCCCGTTATTATTTTTTCAATAGTTTAGCTTGCTCGATGTATTTATCGATATCCATTGCCTGATAAGACTGGAAGTATTTATCCTTAATCTTGGTGAAGGCTTTTACTGCTTCTTCGTTCTTGCCTTGCTTCATCAGGATTTCTCCGGCTTGGAGCAGGAAGATAGGGCTCAGGGTGCTGTTGTCTGCATGATCTGCCGCTTTCAGAAGAGCAGAAGTTGCTTTATCGAGTTGGCCTAACTGAGCGTAGCAGTTACCAATGGCACCTTGAATGGCAGGAGCTACCATCTGGTCGTCTCCACTGAAACCGTCAAGTGCTTTGATGGCTTCTTCATATTTACCTAAATTCTGGTAGCAGATACCGGCGTATGCCTTTGCCAGATTGGCTGCTTTAGTACCGCTAAACTGATCGGCTACTTTCAGGAAACCGATAGAACCGATGCTATCACCGTTCAGTGCTTGTTCGTATGCACTTTGCTCAAAGTACTGTTCGCTTTTGAAAAGAGCAGCCTGTGCTTTTTCTTCACGAGGTTCTGCGTAGAAATTCTTGTAGAGGATTGCACCTGCTACGATTACGATTACGGCTACAACGGCGCCAATGATTGCTTTTTTGTTTTTAACAAGAAATGCTTCCGACTGTGTCAGTGCATCTTCCACATTCAGTTCGTTGTTGTGGTTCTTTTGTTCTGCCATTTTTATATGATTCTTTTTGTTATTTTTTCAACTGGATATTTTGGTCAGCAAAAGTAGTTTTTTTATATATATAAACGAAATTTAGAGGCATCTTTTTTTGTTTTGCGACCTAAAACCCCGAAAATCTTTCTACTTTTGTAACCAAACTCAATGTGCACACATGATACTGAAGCGTATATCTATACTGAACTATAAGAACCTGGAGCAGGTAGAACTGAATTTTTCGGCTAAACTGAATTGCTTTTTCGGGCAGAACGGGATGGGAAAAACCAATCTGCTCGATGCGGTCTACTTTCTGTCTTTTTGTAAAAGTGCAGGAAATCCGATCGATTCGCAGAATATTCGTCATGAACAGGACTTTTTTGTTATTCAAGGGTTCTATGAGGCGATGGACGGAACACCCGAAGAGATTTATTGCGGAATGAAGCGTAGGTCGAAAAAACAATTCAAACGTAATAAGAAAGAATATTCGCGCCTGTCGGATCACATCGGATTTATTCCTTTGGTGATGGTGTCGCCTGCCGACTCAGAATTGATAGCGGGGGGCAGTGACGAACGTCGCCGCTTTATGGATGTAGTCATTTCGCAGTATGATAAGGAGTATTTGGATGCTTTGATTCGCTACAATAAGGCATTGGTACAACGAAATACATTGTTGAAGAGCGAACATCCGATAGAAGAAGAGCTTTTTCTCGTTTGGGAAGAGATGATGGCACAGGCCGGTGAGGTGGTTTTCCGGAAACGGGAAGCATTTATCAGTGAGTTTATTCCTATATTTCAATCGTTCTACTCGTACATTTCGCAGGATAAGGAGCAAGTGGGACTGACTTATGAGTCACACGCAAGAAATGCATCTCTGCTTGAAGTTCTGAAAGAAAGCCGGGTACGGGATAAGATTATGGGTTATTCGCTCCGGGGGATACATAAAGATGAACTCAACATGTTGTTGGGTGACTTTCCTATTAAGAGAGAAGGTTCACAAGGACAGAACAAGACGTACCTGGTTGCACTGAAGCTTGCGCAGTTTGATTTTTTGAAGCGTACGGGAAGTACGGTACCTCTGTTGCTGTTGGATGATATCTTTGACAAATTGGATGCTTCGCGCGTAGAACAGATTGTAAAGTTGGTGGCGGGTGACAATTTCGGGCAGATTTTCATAACGGATACGAATCGTGAACATTTGGACCGTATATTATATAAGGTGGGGAGTGACTATAAAATGTTTCGTGTGGAGAGCGGAGCTATCAATGAAATGGAGGAAAAAGAGAGATGAAACGAAACGATGCGGAACCGATTGGAAAACTGATTCAGAAATATCTGCGTCAGGAGAGCTTGGAGTCTCCACTGAATGAGCAACGCTTACTTGATTCGTGGGAGACGGTGCTGGGACCTACTATTATGTCGTACACAAGGGATTTGTATATTCGTAATCAGGTGTTGTATGTACACTTGACCTCTGCTGCCCTCCGTCAGGAGTTGATGATGGGGCGGGAACTTTTGGTCCGTAATTTGAATCAGAAGGTTGGGGCTACGGTGATTACCAATATTATTTTCCGCTAAACGACTATTCTTTTATAATAAATGAAGGCTTTGTTTGTATCAAACGGAGCCTTCATTCTTTATGAACAGAGTCTCTGTTCGAAGAGAACGGAGATTCTATCTACAACTAAAATGTGGTGCTCTCAGTATTTCAAGAATGGGATTGTATCTATGACGGGCATCTTCAGCGCATTCAGTTCCTGACAGGCACGATCGTAGTAAGTCGGATTTTCTAAATCAAGGTTATTGTGTGCGTCCAGTCCGATAATAGCCGTGCATCCTTCATTGGCTGCGATATGCCAGAATTGCGGGCAAGGATAAGTCGTTATTCCCCGTGCTTCATTGATGGCTACATAGCCGATATTATATTCCAAAGGGATGTGCAATCGGGCTGCTGCCCGACAGATATGGCGGCTGACACTGATACAATGTTTGTCAAATTCAGGGTAGGAACGCATAAAAAGATCCGGATGTGCCAGGTAGGCGAACAGTCCGCTTTCCATTCCTTCGATAGTGCTTTCTTCATAAAGGTCGAGCATATCCCGATTAGTGGTATGATGCCCGAAGTAGGGAAACTTTTCGTCAGTATGGTAATGGTGGTTTCCAAAGAGGATATAATCCAACCGGTACTCTTTGATGATTTCTTTCAGCCAGTGGATGTATTCGGGAAAGTATTCATACTCCAATCCGATTTTGATGCTGATTTGATTCCGGTATTTTTCTTTCAAGGCACGGATGCTTTCTATATATTCCGGTAAGTCCTCTGGGAGCATACGTATGTCTGATACAAAATCTGTGTGATACTTCCATGGGCCATGATCAGAAAAGCCCAATTCCTGAAAGCCACCTTTGATGGCACTGCGTACATAGTCTTCATCGTCTCCCACGGCGTGCATGCAGCGAGTGGTATGTGTGTGATAATTTGTTTTCATTGTGCTATAATAGTATCCATACGGAAGTCGAATGCTTCTGCGGGTACTTCTTCTATCAATTGAAACGGGAAACAAATGCCGACTTTGGGAGCCGGAATTTGAGGTAATAAACGGTCGTAATATCCTTTGCCGCGGCCTAAACGATGTCCGTACCGATCGAAAGCAACACCCGGAATCACAGCCAGATCTATTGTTTCGTAATCGGTGAATGGCGCTCCGGTTGGTTCGGCAATGCCATACGAACCTATGGCGAGATCTTGGGGGCCTGTGTAAACGCGAAGTTCTAACTCGTCGCCTGTTACTACAGGCAATATGATTCTTTTCGACCGGCTCCACTTCTCAATGAAGGCGTGCGTCTGCACTTCATCCTTCATTGAGTGATAGAGCAATATAGTATGCCCTTTTTGAAATTCGGGGCATGCCTCAAGAGTTATCAATACCTTTTCCGACAACGATTTAAGCGTAGAGTCGGAGTATTTCTTCTTCTCCTGTGCTATCCACTTGCGCAGTTGTTTTTTTCTTTCCATCTTTCTTTTCCTCCTTTTGAGGTTCTACGCTGACGGGAGCCTTAGGGAATGCTTCTCCACTTTCGAGCAACTCGACGGCCTTCTTCACAGTCTGATCGCTTTGGTTGAGATATTGAATATAGGCTTCTTTTCCCAGCATATTATAGATGATATTTCCGTAAATGCTCTTTTCCAGTAATTTATATGATTTCTGAATCAGGATGTTCCTTCGTTTCACCCCTTTGCTGTCAGCGTAGCGTATGAACTGTTCGACCAGTCCCTGACGACGCAGATAGTTTAAGAGTGATTCTTCGTCTTCGTACTTCTTCAACTTATCGCGGTTATTATCCGTGTAATGGAAGGTGAATTGGATGGTAAGTCCTTTGCTCAGCACCTCGGTCAGATATGAAGTCACTCCCGTGGTGTCTTGTGGGACGAATACATCCGGCATGATACCTCCTCCTCCGTACACCGGACGTCCGAGGGCGGTAGAATAACGCAGGTTTTCATCGAGTTTGATACTATCTTTTGAGAAGTACTCTCCATGTTCATATCGTGTCAGCCAATCCATTTCGTAGTTGCGGTCTTTACCATTCTGATAAGGGCGTTGAATGCAGCGTCCGGATGGAGTATAATAGCGGGCAATGGTCAGCCGGATGGCTGATCCGTCACTGAAGTCGATAGGCTGTTGTACCAGGCCTTTACCGAACGAACGGCGACCCACTACCATACCTCGGTCATTATCCTGAATAGCACCGGTGAAAATTTCACTGGCCGAAGCCGAACCTTCGTCAATCAGCACGATAACGGGCATTTTCTGGCAACTGCCTGTTCCATTGGCAAATTCGTCGGCACGGGGATATTTGCGTCCTTCCGTATAGACTATCAGTTTACCTTCGGGCAAGAATTCGTTGACCATGCGCACTGCAGCTTCCATATATCCTCCTGTGTTGCCACGTAAGTCGATGATCAGCCCTTTGCAGTTCTTATGATTCAGTAAAGCAATGGCATTCAGCAACTCCACATGTGTAGTACGTCCGAATTTACTAACCTGTATATAGCCAAAGTCATCTGTCAACATATAAGCTGCGTCGATGGTGTTTTGCGGAATGTCACCGCGTGTGATAGTGAAGTTCAAAAGATCTTTCTCCGTAGCGCGCTTCACGCCCAGTTTTACTTGAGTACCCTTCGGCCCTTTCAGAGTGCGCATGGCACGTTCGTTAGTCACTTTTTTCCCTACAAACAAACTGTCGTCTACCATCACGATACGGTCACCGGCCATTAATCCTACCTTTTCGGAAGGTCCTCCCTGAATGACACTGTTCACATGGATAGTGTCGTCCTGGATGGTGAACTGGATACCGATACCGCTGAAGCTGCCTTCCAGTTCCGATGTCACTTCTTCCAGGTTTTGTGCCGGAATGTAAGTAGAGTGGGGATCCAGTTCTGCCAGAATCTGTGGCATTGCCTTTTCCACAAGGTCGGCCATGTTGACGGTGTCCACATACTGGTCATCGACAATGCGCAGCAAAGCATTCAACTTGTTCGAAGAGCCGTTGATAATGCCGAGTCGGTTGCCGGCAAAGTGTTTGGCATAAAATGTACCTATCAGAATTCCGATTACCACACTGATAGCGATGATGACAGGGGTAAACCGTGAAGAGTTCTTTGTACTCATATCTTTTTATAGTTATTGGCTACGGACGACAAACTACCGGAGAGCTGCGTTGTAGTCAGTTGTTTATGTATGTTGTTTCATTTTTCACTCGTATCGACAAAAACGACTTCGATACCTGCACGTTTCAGTAATTCTATTCCGTCTTCCAGGCGATAGTGTTCAGAGTACACCACTCGCTTGATGCCTGCCTGTATGATCAGTTTGGCACATTCGATGCAAGGTGAAGCAGTGACATACATCGTAGCACCGTCACTACTGTTGTTGGAACGTGCTATCTTGGTGATGGCATTGGCTTCAGCATGCAGAACATAGGGCTTGGTGACGTTGTTATCATCTTCACAAACGTTCTCAAAGCCGGATGGTGTTCCGTTATATCCGTCTGAGATAATCATTTTGTCTTTGACAATCAGTGCTCCTACTTTACGGCGTTGGCAATAAGAGTTTTCCGACCAGATGGAAGCCATGCGGATATAACGCTTGTCCAAATCTGATTGTTTGCTGTTTGCTGTGTCCATACGCTGCTATATTATTTATTGTTGTCCTTATCAACATGAAATACCAGGCATAACTCTCTTCCTCCCTCATCCTTGTAATAGATAAAGAGGTTGTCGTAATTCCCTTTGTACGAAGTAGCCCTGTTGAGTCCTTCGACAAATTTGTTACTAAATCCTAACGGATCATTTTCAGACCCTTTTACGGAAGCTGAGAAAGCATTGCTTTCGCCATTGGCACTCCAGGTTCCGGTATAAGAATGTGACAAAAGCGTTCCGCTAAACTTTCCGCTGATGACATTGTCTGTAGTCTCCCCTTCGAATTTGATTGTGTATGCACCTTCTTTATTGATGTAATTCTTGATGGATTGTTCATATTTGTCTTTATCACCCCAGAAATCATAGGGTTTATGTTCGTTCTTTTTGGTAATATACGTCAGTTTCCATACTTTTCCGGTAAAGATACCGTTCACATCATCCGAATCGTTGCATCCGCTTACAAAAGGGAGCATCAAAAGTAATAATAATAAGTATTTATATTTCATTTTTTTCTATTTTTTTATTCCGTTTCTGATTAGTAATGCGTCAATCGTAGGTTCTTGTCCTCTGAAACGTTTGTAAAGTATCATCGGGTGCTCTGTTCCGCCTTTCGACAAGATGTTGTTACGGAAGGAATTGGCTACCTCTTCATTGAAGATTCCTTTTTGCTTGAACAGTGAGAATGCATCCGCATCCAGAACTTCCGCCCACTTGTAGCTATAGTAACCTGCCGAATATCCTCCGGCAAAGATGTGTGAGAACTGGGTACTCATACAGGTTTCCAAAACTGTGGGCAATATCTGTGCTTGAGCCCATGCCTGACGTTCGTATGCCTTTACGTCCCCTTCGAAGGGGGTATTGCGGGTATACCAGGCCATATCCAACAGCCCGAAACTGACCTGGCGAAGACAGGCGTACGCAACATTGAAGTTTGATGCATCTACCAGCCGGCTGATCAATTCGTCAGGCAACGGTTCGCCGGTCTGATAATGATTGGCAAAGGTATGCAGGAATTCTTTTTCAATCCCGAAGTTCTCCATGATCTGGGACGGGAGCTCTACAAAGTCCCAGTATACATTCGTTCCGCTCAAGCTCTGATAAGTTGAGTTGGCAAACATCCCATGCAAGGCATGCCCGAATTCGTGGAGGAAGGTTTCCACCTCGTCATAAGTCAGCAGTGCCGGCTTGCTTTCTGTCGGTTTGGTGAAATTCATGACTACCGATACATGTGGACGGCTGTTTTCACCGGTATCTTCTATCCATTGTCCTTTGAATTCTGTCATCCAGGCACCGGAACGTTTACCTTCGCGCGGATGGAAATCCGTATACAGTACGGCGAGGAAACTTCCGTCTTTATCCAGCACTTCGTAAGCATCCACATCTTTGTGATATACCGGGATATCCGGGTTCTTATGAAACGTGATGCCATACAATTTGGTAGCCAGTCCGAAGACTCCCGCTTTCACTTTGCTCAGTTCGAAGTAGGGGCGGAGCATCTCTTCGTTAATATTGAACTGCCGGTCTTTCAGTTTGTTGGAGTAGTAGCTCCAATCCCAAGGCATCACTTCAAAAGCATCTCCTTGTTCTGTACGGGCTAATTCTTGTACAGCTTCGTACTCTTTATGGGCGGTGGGGGTATATGCATCCAGCAATTGGTTGAGCAGTTTATATACGGCATCACCGGTTTCGGCCATACGTTCTTTCAGTGTATATTCCGCATAATTGTCATAACCCAGTAATTGTGCGATTTCCATGTGGATATTGGCTATCTTTTTCACAATTTCCAGGTTGTTATATTCGTTGTCGTGGGTACATTTTGTATTGTAAGCCATGTAAAGTTCACGACGTAAATCCCGGTTATCAGCATACGTCATAAAAGGAATATAACTGGGGGCATGCAATGTGAACACCCAGCCATTCACTCCTTTTTCCCGGGCTGTTTCTGCAGCGGCTTCGATGGCGCTTTCCGGCAGACCGGCCAACTGGGCTTCATCGGTCAGAGTCAACTGATAGTTATTGGTTTCTTTCAGGTTATTTTCACTGAAATCCAATGTCAGTTTACTAAGATTCTTTGTCAGCTCGCGATATTTCTCCTTGGCTTCTCCCTGCAGGTTGGCTCCGCGACGAATAAATCCGTTATAAGCGTTTTCCAGAAGCTTGGTTTGTTCCGGAGTCAGCTCTATGGAATCCTTTTGACCGTATACAACTTTGATACGTTCGAAGAGTTCCTGATTCAAGCTGATGTTATTGCTGTGTTCGCTTAACAAAGGAATCATCTCCTGGGCAATCTTCTGCAGGTCATCATTGGTTTCAGCACTGCGCAAATTGCCGAATACGGTGGTAACCCGATCGAGTAACTCTCCTGATTTTTCATAAGCAAGAATTGTGTTAGCGAATGTGGGAGCCTCCGGGTTGTTGACGATGGCATCTATTTCTGCTGCCTGGCGACTGATACCTTCACGAATGGCGGGTTCGTAATGTTCATTTTTTATTTTGTCAAAAGGAACAGTGCCATACGGAGTTGTATATTTCTCAAAAAATGGATTTTGTGCATTTGCTATATTTGTCATATTCAGTAATATCAATGTTACATTTACAAAATTACAAATTTCACCACAGAGTATCACAGACTTCCGTACAGTTTTCTTCTTATTTAACGTGTCTCACTACTGTTTTTACTACCATTTATTTGATTCTGTTGTGATTCGGGACTATAGGGCTTGGGAGAGGAAAATAAAAAAAGCTGTTCCGGGGAAACCGGAACAGCTTTTCGTATATTGTATCTTAGCTTGATTATTTAGCAGCGATAACGCGAGCCATTTCACAAACTTTGTTTGAGTAACCCCATTCGTTGTCATACCAAGAAACAACTTTAGCGAAGTTAGAATCCAAAGAAATACCTGCTTTAGAGTCGTAGATTGAAGTGTTAGCGCAACCACGGAAGTCAGTTGAAACAACTGCATCTTCAGTGTAGCCCAGGATACCTTTCAATTCGCCTTCTGAAGCTTCCTTCATAGCAGCGTTGATTTCAGCCATTGTAGCAGCTTTTTCCAGAACAACTGTCAGGTCAACTACAGAAACGTCAGAAGTCGGAACGCGGAATGCCATACCAGTCAGTTTACCGTTCAATACCGGCAATACTTTACCTACAGCTTTAGCAGCACCTGTAGAAGACGGGATGATGTTTTCCAAGATACCACGACCACCTCTCCAGTCTTTCTTAGAAGGACCGTCTACTGTTTTCTGAGTAGCAGTAGCAGCGTGAACTGTAGTCATCAAACCTTTAACGATACCGAACTTGTCGTTCAATACTTTAGCGATAGGAGCCAAGCAGTTAGTAGTACAAGAAGCGTTAGAAATGATGTCCTGTCCTGCGTATGAAGTGTGGTTAACACCATATACGAACATAGGAGTAGAGTCTTTAGAAGGAGCAGACATGATAACTTTCTTAGCACCAGCCTGGATATGTTTGCGAGCTGTTTCGTCAGTCAAGAAGAAACCTGTTGATTCAACTACAACGTCAGCATCAACTTCGTTCCATTTCAAGTTAGCAGGATCCATCTCTGCAGTCAGACGGATTTTATTTCCGTTTACAATCAGAGCACCGTCTTCTACAGCAACTTCGCCTTCGAAACGACCGTGTACTGAATCATATTTCAGCATGTATGCCAAGTATTCAGCATCCAACAAGTCGTTAATACCTACGATCTGAATGTCGTTACCAAAGTTCTTAACTGCTGCACGGAATACCATACGTCCGATACGGCCAAAACCGTTAATACCTACTTTAATCATTTTGTTTAAACTTTTAAGGGTTTTATAATATTTGTTCAAATACTTTTCTAAATTCGCATTTGTTTCATTAGAATGCGGTGCAAAAGTAAGAAAATGTTTTTATATTCGCATATTAAATTCATATTAAATATAAAAAAAGATGGGAAAAAGTACTTTTTTACAAGACTTTAAAGCTTTCGCCATGAAAGGAAACGTGGTAGATATGGCTGTCGGTGTGATTATTGGTGGTGCCTTTGGCAAAATCGTTTCGTCGGTTGTAGCCGATATCATTATGCCACCTTTGGGGTTACTCATTGGGGGAGTGAACTTTACGGACTTGAAATGGGTAATGAAAGCTGCGGAATATGGGGCTGACGGAAAAGAGACGGCCGCTGCTGTGACATTGAATTACGGCAACTTTCTGCAGGCGACTTTCGATTTTCTTATCATTGCTTTTTCTATATTCTTATTTATTAAACTGATTACAAAGTTGACTCAGAAGAAAGCTGAGGCACCTGCTGCGCCGCCCGCACCTCCTGCACCTACAAAAGAAGAGATATTGTTGACTGAAATACGTGATTTATTGAAAGAAAAGCAGTAATTTTGCGCCAAATTCATAACATATCTATATATGCAAGAGAAAATTATAATACTTGATTTCGGTTCACAGACCACGCAGCTTATCGGTCGCCGGGTGCGCGAGTTGGATACGTATTGCGAGATTGTCCCCTATAACAAGTTTCCCAAAGGCGATGAAACCGTCAAGGGAGTGATTCTGTCGGGAAGCCCCTTCTCCGTATATGACGAAAGTGCGTTCAAGGTCGATTTGAGCGAAATCAGAGGTAAATACCCCATCTTGGGCATCTGCTATGGTGCACAGTTTATGGCGTATACCAATGGTGGCAAAGTAGAACCGGCAGGTACCCGTGAGTATGGACGTGCTCACCTGACTTCTTTCTGCAAGGACAATGTTTTGTTCAAAGGTGTGAGAGAGGGTACGCAGGTATGGATGAGCCACGGTGATACCATTACTGCTATCCCTGAGAATTTTAAAACCATTGCATCGACAGACAAAGTGGCTATTGCCGCCTATCAGGTAGAGGGCGAACAGGTATGGGGAGTACAGTTCCATCCGGAAGTTTTCCACAGTGAAGACGGTACGCAGATGCTTCGCAATTTCGTTGTCGATGTATGTGGCTGTAAACAGGACTGGAGTCCGGCGTCATTCATCGAGAGCACGGTTGCCGAATTGAAAGCTCAGCTGGGTGATGACAAGGTTGTACTGGGATTAAGCGGAGGAGTTGACTCTTCTGTAGCCGCCGTTTTGCTGAACAGGGCTATTGGCAAGAATCTGACTTGTATTTTCGTTGACCACGGTATGCTTCGCAAGAACGAGTTTAAGAACGTGATGCACGATTACGAATGCCTTGGCTTGAACGTGATTGGTGTGGATGCCAGTGAGAAGTTCTTCTCTGAACTGGAAGGCGTCACCGAACCTGAACGTAAACGTAAAATTATAGGTAAAGGATTTATTGACGTATTCGATGAAGAAGCACATAAACTGAAAGATGTGAAATGGCTGGCTCAGGGTACGATTTATCCGGACTGTATCGAGTCGCTTTCTATCACCGGTACTGTTATCAAGAGTCACCACAATGTGGGAGGACTTCCTGAAAAGATGAATCTAAAACTTTGTGAACCGCTTCGCCTGTTGTTTAAGGACGAGGTTCGTCGTGTAGGTAGAGAGTTAGGTATGCCCGAGCACTTGATTACCCGTCATCCTTTCCCCGGGCCGGGACTTGCTGTTCGTATCTTAGGTGATATTACTCCTGAGAAGGTTCGTATCTTGCAAGATGCCGATGATATCTTTATTCAGGGTTTGCGCGATTGGGGATTGTACGATCAGGTGTGGCAGGCAGGTGTTATCTTGCTTCCTGTTCAATCGGTAGGCGTAATGGGAGACGAACGTACTTACGAACGTGCCGTTGCTTTGCGTGCCGTGACTTCAACGGATGCTATGACAGCTGACTGGGCGCATTTGCCTTATGAATTCCTTGGTAAAGTGTCGAATGATATTATAAATAAGGTAAAAGGTGTGAACCGTGTGACCTATGATATCAGTTCGAAGCCACCTGCAACTATCGAGTGGGAATAAAATCCTGTGATTGACTTTTAGCGATAATATTGATATTTGAAATCAGCATTTTAAGTAAATGATTGCTTAATCTGCTGATTTCTTTTTATGATATCGGTTGAAGTCATTTATTCCGATTTACGATAGAAAATTTAGTTGTTGAAATAGCAAATATCTCTTTCATTACCGTATATGTATTATGGGGGGAGAAACTGGAACTTTCCTTTGATATCTCGTTAGAAACCAAGATATTGTGGCCTTTCCTTCTTCCTTCGGGAAATGCTTGTTTTAATTCTATGTTAAAGCAAGTGTTCTGTATTTAAATAACAAGCCCTTTCGATGTAAAAAACTTGTTCCTTATCAGGAGATAAAGGAAGGTTTCACAGATAGTGTTAACAATGTTAATAAAGAGAAGTGTCCGGTTGAGGACCATGTGCAAAGGATAACCTTCCGTTTTTGAGTAAAATAGAAAAGGGAGATCCTCACGGACTTCCCTTCCCTTTTCCTTTTTTAAACCTTATGTAGTTGCTATAAATCTCTTACCACAACACCCTATTATACTAAAAATCAATACTTAGTAAAAAATTATATTGTTTTTGTATTTAGTTCCTATCGAAAACACTATTCCAATGCTTTACCGGCAGTCATCGGCCAGTAAGGATTCTGATACAACTGAGTTGTGTTGATATCTTCCGGATTGGTAGCGGTCAAAGACATATCTTCTATGCCGATCGGATCCAGATAAAATGCTTTACGCCAAGTCAGACCGTCATACAATTCATTATTGATTGAGGTTCTGCGAAGTGGGCGTAAGTATTTGCTGTCGCTTTTGGGCGAAACGTTTGCATCAAGGGTACCATCGTCCTTAATGTCCTTGTGATCTTTATAAGCGGCATCCCAGAAGTTGATACCTTCAATGATATAGGGTTTGGTCAGCAATTGATCCCAGGAACGCCATCTCTTCAGGTCGTCCCAGCGCATACCTTCACCGATGAATTCGCAACGGCGTTCGCGGCGGATATTATAGAGGGTAACATCCACCATTTTGCTGCCCGAATAAACGGCTAAGTCATTTTCTTTGCTCAAGTCGGTTGCTGCAATAGTCTTGGCATAATCGTCGTCAACACCGGCGCGTGTGCGGAGTGCTTTCCAATACTTTTGTGCCTTGGCATCCAGTGAACCGGTTTTCTCGTAGCAGGCTTCCATGTAATTGAGGTTAGCTTCTGCAGAACGGAAGACAACACAAGCATTGGTCCCCAGCAGTTCGTCACCCTTAGTCTGTGCGTAATCGTAAGTGTGAGCTTTACGTGGGCGGTATCCTGTAAGGTCTTGAGTCTGTTTCTGTTCGGAGATGATATTCGGAACTCCGAAAAGCAGTGTTGTGCCGGCTGCTGCTACAGCCGGGTTTTTGGTATCACTGTGCAATACATCTTTTTCACCCCATACAAACAGTTGCAGACGTTCGTCGCGATTTTCTTTTTCATCCGAGATAGATACATCGCCGTGATATTCGTTGCCTGCAGCATAAATAGGCAAACCGCTTTTCATCAAGAAAGTAGTAATAAATCCGCGAGTCAATCCGGTACGGTCACCGTTCTGCAGACGTGCAGGCGCACAATGTGAAACATTTAATGATTTGTCATACTGTTTCCACAACAACACCTCGCTATAACCGGAAGCATCCGGTGTGCTGAACATTTCGTAATACGGGTTCCAATTATAGATTTGTCCATACTCCGGATTTAGCACGTGTGAGTTTTCGGTCAGCGTGCAGTGGTCGGCTACGGCTGCTGCTGCATTCATGGCTTCGGTCAGGAAGAAGTCTATCTCACCGTCAATGTTGAACGTTTTGCCGCTGTTGTAAGACATTTTAGCACCCGGCCAACTTTCATCTCCCGGCACACGTCCGGTTCCCCGATGATATTTCTCGAAAGTAGCTTCGAACAGGGCTACTCTTGATTTATAGAGTTGAGCCACCTGCTTGTTGATACGCTGGTTGTTTTGGAAACCCTGGTCGTGCATACGGTTGATAGCTTCATCCAAATCTTTCAGAATCTGGCGGGCTACTTCATTGCGCGGAGCACGTGTACTATACTCCAATAAAATCTCTTCCTGATCGGGGAGAACTTTATCTACGATAGGATAGTCGCCATATTTCACCAATGCTTTATAGTAGGCCATGGCACGGAAGAAGTAAGCTTCGCCGATGTAGTGTTTCAGGTCCTCAACCGATCCTTGAATCGATCCTTCTTTTTCTTTGGGAAGTACTTGTTCAAGCAGGTAATTCCATGTACGGATCCGGTTTAATGGAGCTTGAATCGATTTCCCGCTTCCTACCTGCCAGTTACCGGCAAAATAATCCAGGCTACTGTCGTCTGCCAACAGGTTGTCTGTGTTGGCATCGTTGCGTTGCATGCCTGAGTTCCAAGCTTGTTGGTGATATAGCTTATAATTTCTGGAGTCGTCCAGATAGTCGTTGTAGTAGTTATTGAGGTAGTTTGCTACCTGGTCTACTGTACTGAAGTACTTCTCAGGAGTTACCTGGCTGATAGGTGACCGGTCGAGAAAATCCTCGCACGAAGTTATCGCCAATCCGCCCATTGCTATCAATGAGCAGAAGTATATATGTTTTAATTTTAGTCTCATAGTTCATTCAATGAATTAGAAGTTAACGTTTAAGCCGATTGAAATAGTTCTCTGCAACGGATATAGTTTACCCGGTCCCCAGTCTCCACCCAGTGTTTCCGGGTCGAATATATCACTGATGCCTGAGATTGTCAGCAAGTTGTCTCCTGATACATAAACACGTACCGATTCCATGGCGGCTTTCTTGGTCCATGCTTTGGGAAGAGTGTAACCTATTTGTGCATTCTTCAGGCGGCAGTAGGCTGCATTTTGCAAGTAACCGCTTTGCGTTTTTTGGTTTTTATTGCTGCTGAAGTATGGTTTCGGATAGTAGGCATTGGTGTTTGCTCCCAATGGGTCGCCTTCAGGACGCCAATAGTCGAGGTGTTCCTTGAATACGCATGATTGCCACATACCTCCGTTGGCTCCCCAGAAATACGGACCGTCCAACATGTAATCCCTTTTCATCACTCCCTGAATGAAGAGTGAGAAGTCGAGTCCTTTCCAGGAACCATCCAGTGTCAGACCGAAGTTGTAACGCGGAGTGCTGTTACCGATAATCTTTAAATCGCCATGGTCGTTTACTGTATTGGCACCGCTGTTCACACCGTCTTTTCCGTCAATATTGGCATACATGATATCACCGGCACCCCAGGCTGATCCCCAGTTCGGTTTTCCTCCGTTGGCTAAGTGCTTGTCCATCTCTTCTTGGGTTTGTGCAATTCCGATGGTTTTATATCCCCAAATCTCACCTATGGTTTTTTCTGTATAGTACTTTTCGCCCAAAGACAAGGTTTTATTCGGGTATTCCAATATTTTCTGCATATTGTCAGACATGACGAGGCGGACACCGTAATTGAACTGCTGAATGCGGTCTCTCCATGAAAGCTCTAATTCCCAACCATACGATTTCATATCGCAGTTGTTGATTTGTGGAGCGCTGGCACCCAATACGGAGGGCAGTGTAGGAGCCGGACCGATCATGTCGTATGTATAGCGGTTGTAGTAATCGAATGAACCTGTCAGACGGTTGTCAAACAATCCCCAGTCGATACCCACGTTCCATGATTCGATGGTTTCCCAGGTCATCAAACTGCTGACGATACCGGGCAGACCGGCTACATTCTGTTTTTTGCCGTTGATCAACCATCCCGAGGAAGCACTGCCTGTAGGCATGTTTTGGTAGAATGGATACCAAGCGTTCGTTTCACTGGTATTGTTATTACCGAGCTGTCCCCACGAACCTCTCAGTTTTAAAGTTCCTACCACTTGAGTCAGTGGTTCAAAGAATGCTTCGCGTGAGATGTTCCATCCTGCGGAGAATGATGGGAAAAGCCCCCAGCGTTTGTCACCGATAAATCGGGAAGAACCGTCGTAGCGAAGGTTGGCCTCAAGCATGTAGCGTTCTTTATAGTTATAATTTAAACGTCCGAAGAAACCGGCGATTGCTTTTTCACTGGCCCATGAACTGGCTTTTTTATTGTCTTGTGTCAATCCCAAAGACGGTACTTCAGGACTGATCAGATCTGTACCGAACCCAGTCAGCCCGCTTGGGCGGTAAAGCTCACCATTGAAACCGACCATTATCTTAAAGTTGTGATCACCGAAGGTCTTGGCGAAGTCCGTATAAATATTGGTAGAAAAGTAGTCTTCACTTTCACGTGAGTCTTGTACTTCGGAATAACCGGCTGCATTATCGCCCCATCCTAATAAATAGGGTTGATTGTCGGCATCATAAGCGTAAATAGGAAGTACAGCCCATGATTGTTTGCGTGTATAGGTACGCATACTACCTTCTGCTACGATACGCCAGTCTTTTATGGGTTCGAAGATGGCCTGCAATTGTTGGGTATACCAGTTTTTCTGGCTGGTTTGTTTACCACCGTCTTCCATTTCGATTATTTCCATTTTCTGCTGATAATGTCCGTTCGGATCTCTTACCGGACAAGTCGGCCAACGGCGGGCGATATTATGGAAGAACAGACCGGTCATGTAAGTCGGACGGTCGTAATCTTCGCGTGTCCACTTGCTGGTGTAGTTCAAAGTAACCCAGTCGGTTAACTTTGCAGAAATTTTTGCGTTCATGGTGTAACGGTTGAACTGATCTTCACCGTGTCTTAGCAGACCTTTCTGGTCAAGAAAACTGCCACTGATCATATAAGTGAGTTTGTCTGTACCGCCGCTGATATTCAGATTGTGCTCTGTTGAGGGTACCCAATTTTTATAGAACTCTTTAAACCAGTCTGTGTTGGCGAAGGAACCTGTATAGTTTTGCCATTTTCCGTCATTACCGGCCTTCGCTCCATAGTATTCAGGAGTGTTCGGATCGGTGTATTTCCCTGTCTGATAGTTTTTAATACGCTCCAAGGCCGCTTCGTCAAATACCAAACCTCCTCCATCGTTTGTGTTAGCACGGTTGAAGTATTGTGCGAAGGTATAAGAATCCACCATATCCGGAATCTGAATTGCATCGGAGAAACGTACATTGCCCGAGTAATTCACACGAGTCTTACCGGATTTACCGCTCTTGGTTGTAATCATGATTACACCGAAAGAAGCACGTGCACCGTAAATAGAAGAAGAGGCGGCATCTTTTAATACTGAAATGTTTTCGATGTCATTCGGGTTCACTGTGTTCATGTCACCTTCGATGCCGTCGATCAATACCAATGGGCTTCCGCTCGAACCTTCGCCGATGGTACCGGCACCGCGGATATTGATACTGAGACTACTGTCCAGTGCGCCACCGCTATTACCTACTGACATATTCAATCCCGGAACCACACCTTGAAGGGCTTGTGATACGTTTTGTACCGGACGAGATTCGATTACTTTTGAGTCCACCATGCTGACAGAACCGGTTACATTCACCTTTTTCTGTGAGCCGTAACCTACTACTACGACTTCGTCCAACTGTTGAGAATCCTCTTTCAACGTCACACTGATAGGCTCGCTACTTGCTTTCACCGTAACGGTTTTGTATCCGATAAATGAAATTTGGATGGCGCCTCCTAGAGGGGCTTCGACCGAAAATTTTCCTTCCAGGTCGGTAATGGTACCTGTGTTGTTTGCGAGAACTTTTACGGCTACACCGATCATCGGTTCTCCGGTTTCATCTACTACAGTACCTTTTACTTTTACTTTAGCTTGTTGTACAGCTTCAATCGCGTGTTCTTCGTTAGTATCAGCCGTGGCTTGCTGAGGTGTTGCACACCAAAGCATGATAGAAGCGGCAATTGCCATTTTTAGGCGACTTGTTTCCCGAAGTCGTATCAGGCTTGGAAACAGGTTGGTTTTTTCTTTCATACACTAAATTGTTCGGTTAAACATAAATTTGAATAGTTTGTTTTTTGAGATTTTTCCGGTAAAGATCTATCTTGCCGGAAGTGATGTTTAAGTGTCTTTTTTGTTTCTACTCCATAAGCTTGTCTGATTAGGGTTATCTTATAATATCGTTTTTGTCTTGTCTGAGATGTGCTGATGGTACGGAATTATGACTATTATAAAGTACTCCAGGTACTTATTTTTGAGTAGATATATGAGAATAGCTATATAAGGGGAAAAGAGAGATAAAGGTAGTAATGCTTTTACTACCTACCCTTTATGTAGGAAATATGTGTATCAGATCTCCCCCTTATATTGTATGTTTATGACTGGAAATGGCCTTTTGTGTTCTACTTGAAGTCTACTTGGATTTAACGAAAAGGCAAGAATAGCTATGGATGATGGAACATATTTTAGTATTTATGCAAAAAAAATCACTTAATTTTATGGTTTATTAAAATGAATGTTTACCTTTGCCGTAAGTATAGCTGATGAATTATGACTATACTGCTTAAGTTAACTTAATATTAGTAAATAAAAAGTTGCTTTGATTATTTCAGAATAAGTACCTGGAGAACTTTGCCTTTTTATGTATTTCCCTATAACATCATTTCTCCCTTTTTCTTATTATACCTACGTTGCCGATTGGCTTGATAATTGGTGATGTTTTCGTCTTGATTGACTTTAAGATATCGATAAGTGTCTACTGCAAAGGTATGTATACCGGAAAAGTATGAAAGGGCAAGACTTTCCATATCATTTCAATAGCGATAATGAACGCAAAAAAAAGGTATCCTCACGGACACCCTTTTTCAATTTTCCTTTTTTAAACCTTATGTAGTTGCTATAAATCTCTTACCACAACCTCCTTATTATTATACTAAAAATCAATATTTATATATTTGATATAATTATTCTATAGCTGCTGTGTTTCTTTCTTCAGGCCAGTATGGGTTCTGATAGATAACCGATGAAGCTATTTCGCCTGACGGTGATAATAATTCGATCTGTCGGATAGGTACGGGATAGAGATAATGCGCTTTAGCCCAAGTATAACCGTCATAGATTTCATTATTCTTTTGTACAACAGAATAAGGACGTAAATAGTTGGATAATTTTCTGGATGAAACATTTGCCATAGCGTTGTCCGGGCCTTCGATATATTCGAACTTGGCATCTTCTCCTTCATAACGTTTGTAAGCGTCACTTCCCCAGAAGTTAAATCCTTCGGGAATAAATCGTTCGACCAACAGTCTGTCTAATGATCTCCAACGAATCAGGTCATCCATACGCATGCCTTCGCCAATGAATTCGCAACGACGTTCGCGGCGGATATTGAAAAGTGTCACATCGATCATTTCATTCTCGCCTTTGTATTTAGCCAAATCGTTTTCTTTGCTCAAGTCTGTTGCGGCAATGGTTTTAGTGAAGTCCGGATCAACTCCTGCACGTATGCGTACAGCTCTCCAATATTCGGCAGCTTTTCCCGTAACATTCCCGTTATTCTTCATGCAGGCAGCTTCCATATAGTTTAGATAAGCTTCTACTGCACGGAAAATCACACAACCGGTTGTAGACTGAGCCTGTCCCGAAACATATTGTTTCTGGTCGTAAGAGAGACATTTACGAATACGATATCCTGTTAAGTCTTTGATTTCCGATTCGGCTACGATTATATTGGGGTAATTTGCGTCCTGATATGTTTTCATGGCATTGGTTGTAGCGTTGGATACGGCCGGTATCATATCTTCCTCACCAAATAAGAAGAGTTGCAGACGTTCGTCGCGGTTGGCTTTTTCATCCATTACCCGTTCGTCACCTTTAAAAGGATATGCGGCTGTGGCTGCATACCAAGGCATACCGTCTTTCATCAGGAAAGATTGTACATAGTTGTGCAACATACCGTTGTTGCCTCCCGAAGCTACATAAGCTGTAGCGCCGTGTGCGATGGTAAAGTCACCGGAGTAATAATCACGCCAGAAGAGCACTTCTTCAAATCCACTCATGTCTTCGGCTGAAAACATATCGAAATAATCATTCCATCCCGAAATGTCGTTGTCATTTGCCGGATTGAACACACCGCTGTTAGGTGTCAACTTAATGACATCGGCTACTTGTTCTGCTGCGGACATCGCCTGGTCCAGAAAGAAGTTTATTTCGGTATTGGCATCATACTTATAATCAGGATGCACTCGCTTACCCGGCCAGTTGGCATCACCCGGTACACGTCCCGTACCCTGATGATATTTCTCGAAAGTAGCTTCGTAGAGTGCTACACGTGATTTGATTAACAAAGCACATTGCTTGTTCAAGCGGTTGTTGCCGGCAAAACCATGGTCGTGCATGTACTCGGCGGCCTTGTCAAGATCTTCAAGAATGAAACGCGCCACCTTGTTACGTGGTTGTCGTACACCTTTTTCTATCAATATTTCCGCATTATCCGGTAATACTTCTGTGATAATCGGATAGTCTCCATACATCCTCAGCTTCTGGAAATATTTCCAGGCACGGATAAAGTACATTTCACCGATATAATGCTTCACATCGTCAGCGTTACCTGATATCTCTCCTGCCTCATATTTGGGGAGTACTTTTTCAAAGAAGTAATTGCAATAACGAAAAAAGGAGAAGTCCCAGTTGTCATTGGCTGCTTCTGTCTTCCAAACATCCTTGGTGTAGTAATTCTGGAGTCCGCTACCGCTGCTGCCGCCTGAAACCATATTGTCGGTAGCACCGTCATTGTTTACAGTACCCGCACTAAATCCGCTATGAGTAGAGAACAGATTCTGATATTTTGAAATACTATAAGCTGCCAAGTGATCTGCATTCTGGAAATACGATTCCGGTGTTACCTGATCCAGCGGCTCCCTGTCTAGGAAGTCGTTACATGATGGGAAAAGTAATACTCCCCCTGTCAGTACACATAATTGTATGATTCTATTTTTTAGTTTCATAATGATTCGTTTTTTAGAAATTTACGGTTAAACCAATTGCAATTACTTTCTGTAACGGATATACTTTACCCGGATCGGTCCATTGGGTTCCCAGGTTTTCGGGGTCGAATACTCCGGTGATGTCTGATACAGTCAGCAGGTTGTCGCCCGATACATAAACACGTACTGATTCCATTCCTGCTTTCTTTGTCCATACTTTGGGTAATGTATATCCGATCTGGATGTTTTTCAAGCGCCAATACGAAGCATCTTGCAAGTAACGTGTCTGACGTTGCTGGTTTTTCGATGTACCGCGGATGACACGTGCGAAGTACGAATTGGTGTTAGCTCCCAAGGGATCACCTTCCGGACGCCAGAAATCCCAATGTTCTTTAAATCCGGCGGAAGCCCATTCGCCACCTCCGGAGAATCCCCAGAAGTACGGGCCGTTCAGCCAATAATCACGTTTGCCGATACCTTGTACAAAGGCACGGAAGTCTAAACCTTTCCAAGCAGCATCTATCGTGATACCATAGTTGAAGCGAGGGGTGTTGTTTCCGATAATCTGCCAGTCGCCCGAATCACCTACTTTGTAGTTACCTTGGTCCACTGAGCCGCTATTGTCGAGATCGGCATACATGATGTCACCTGCTGCCCATTTCTGCCCCATCGGCTGCTTGGCATTGGCAAGATGTTGGTTCATTTCTTCATCGCTTTGTGCGATTCCAATTGTTTTGTATCCCCATATCTCTCCTAGCTTCTGTCCTTCATAATAAGGATTACTAAGACTCTTGTCGGGATTGTTGTATTTCAGAATCTTTTGTTGTGCATCCGAGAGGACAAATTTCACTCCATAAAAGAAGTTTTTGATTCTGTCTCTCCAGCCGATTTCCAACTCGAAACCATACGATTTCATGTCGGCATTATTGATTTTAGGAACACCTGTACCCAGAATAGAGGGGAGTTCCGGAGCGGTGGCAATCATGTCGTATGTGTAACGTACGAAATAGTCGAATGAACCGGTCAGACGGTTGTTGAATAATCCCCAGTCCAGACCGGCATCCCATGTTTCGATGGTTTCCCAGGTCTTTTCGCTACTGACGATACCCGGATTGCTGGCATAATTCTGGCGTACACCGTTTACTAACCATCCGTAGTTCTGTCCTTGCGGTAAAGTCTGATAGAAAGGATACCAGGCTTCATTGGTGTTGGTGTTACCCAACTGTCCCCACGATGCTCTCAGTTTCAGTGTACCAATTTTCAACTTGTTGGCGGTTTCTTCGAAAAATGCTTCACGGGCGATGTTCCAACCACCTGAGAATGACGGGAAGAATCCCCAACGTTTGTCGCCGATAAAGCGTGAAGAACCATCGTAGCGTCCGTTGGCTTCCAGCATGTAGCGGTCTTTGTAGTTCCAGTTTAAACGGGCAAAGAAACCGGCCACTGAGGTATGTCTGTATCCACCTGCTACACTGGGTTCACCTACTGCGGTATTAATTGTCGGTACGGATGGAGTAATCAAGGTTGATTTGTCCGCACTTACACTGCGGTCCTTGTACAGCTCGGCGTTGAAACCTACCATTGCCTTGAAATAGTGCCCGTTATCCAGTTGCTTGAAGTAATCCGAATAGATATTGGTAGAATAGTAATTCTCTTTATAAGCATATTCAGACACTTTTGAACCGCCTACCGGATAGCTGCCTACACCTGCATCCCATGTCATACCTACCGGGTTACCGTCTACATCGTGCTGATAAACAGGCAGTACTTCCCAATGTTGGTTATTGGCGGTCACACGCAAACTTCCTTCTACATAAATTTTCCAGTTCTTGATTGGTTCGAAGGTCAGTTGCAGCTGTTGTGTGAAGAGGTCCTTCTGGTTGATTTGTCTGCCTCCGTCTTCCAGCTGGATCAGTTCGGATGGTTCAGTCAGGTATCCGTTATCGTCATAGACAGGTACAGTCGGCCAGCGGCGTGCCACATTGTGGAAGAACAATCCCGTCAGGTAACTTGGACGATCATAATCTTCACGTGTCCATTTGGTTGAATATCCCAATGTAAACCAGTCTGTGATGTTACTTGTGATTCGACCATTTAAAGTGTAGCGCTGGAAGGTATCTTTGCCATGGCGGATCAAACCTTTCTGATCGAGAAAGTTTCCACTGACAATATATTGAGTTTTATCTGTGCCACCACTGATGCTAAGATTGTGATCCATGGAAGGAACCCAATCTTCATACACTTCCTTAAACCAGTCGGTATTTGCATTCGATCCCGTATAGTAGTTCCATCGGCGTGATTGTTCGTTAAAGGTAGCTGATGATTTTAAGGTACCATCCTGGTATGCTTTGATGCGTTCCAGTTGCTCTTTACTGAAAACAGTACCACCATTATCATTTGCCGCTGCACGGTTAAAGTATTGTGCGAAAGTATAAGAATCCAGCATTTCAGGAATATTAGTCGCATCAGAGAAGCGCACATTACCCGAATAGGTCACTCTGGGTTTTCCCGATTGTCCGCTTTTGGTTTTTACCAAAACCACACCGAATGCGGCACGTGCACCATAAATAGAAGCTGATGCAGCATCTTTCAGTACCGATACCGATTCAATATCATTGGGGTTTACTGTATTCAGGCTGCCCTCGATGCCATCGATCAATACCAATGGAGACGATCCGGAGCCGTCGCCGATGGTACCTGTACCACGAATATTAATACTCATCTCACTATCCAGTGAACCACCACCGTTGTTGACGGAGAGGTTCAAACCCGGTACCACACCTTGTAAAGCTTGCGATACATTTTGTACCGGACGAGCTTCAAGTACTTCGGAATTGACCATGCCTACGGCACCGGTGACATTAACCTTTTTCTGTGAGCCATAACCAACTACCACTACCTCATCTATCATTTCACTATCTTCTTTTAAGACAATGTGCATTGGGGTTGATTCGGCTTTTACAATGACGGTTTTATATCCCACATAGGATATTTCAAGTGTAGCACCTTTGGCTACATCGATGGAGAATTTACCATCTAAATTGGTGATTGTTCCATTAGGCGCGTCTTTTACTTTTACAGAAACGCCGATTAGAGGTTCGCCGGTCTGATCTACTACAGTACCGTTCGCTTTTAGCTTTTGCTGCTGAATACTGGCAACTTCGTGTTTTTCATACGTATCTGCAACTGCTTGTTGGGGTGCCATACACCATAGCATGATAGATGCAGCAATTGCCATTTTTAGGCGATTGGTTTCCCGAAACCGTATAAGGCTTGGAAACAGGTTGATTTTTTTTGTCATACACTAAATTGTTCGGTTAAACTTCATTTTGAATAGTTTGTTTCTTAGGTTTCCCGGAAAAATGGTTTTCCGGAGTTTGTGTGAGGTCATTTCTCTGTTTTTTATCTCATAAGCTTTTTAAATTAGGGTTATTCTATTTATTGTGTTTTATGATCTATCTTTACATTGTTGCTTCAGGCTTAGTTCTGTTGGTACTTAATTGATTATGACAGTCTGATATGTTGTAATAGGCGTACAGATATACCATGGACCTCAATAATGTTATCTGTTGTTTATTAGTTGGTTATAGTAGATATTGACTGACCGGTAGAGGGATTAGGTTCCAATATTATTGAGTATTACTTATAGTCTACTATATTTGCCAAAGAAGTATATTCCTGTTTTTAAGCTAAAATGTATTTCATAATATACATGAAAAAATAAACCTTGAATTTATGATTTATTAAAAGATATTATTATCTTTGTCCCGTTGTCTTCTTTTGCATTATAAATATGATGTGATTATTAACTTAATATTAGTAAATGTATTTTGATGCAAATTTATTGAAGTAAAGTACCAACAGAACTTTGCCTTTTCTATTTTTGAATTACTACTTTTTTCTTTTTGTTTAGACTGATCTTTTTTATATGTATTCCGACAAACGATTGCGGCAACCTGTCGACTCTCTCTGGCTATTTATATAGTGATTCAAAGTACGCTTGATATAAATAAGGAATACTGTTGTCATTGAGATGATAGACAATTGCTTTATATTTCGGGAGTAAGAATTGTCATTTTGTTGTAGGAGACTCTATTATCTATTAATAAATAATCAAATTCACTGTATTTTTTGTGGTTTTCCTCTTTTCTTAGCACACTTTTCGTGCTTTTATGCAGAAAATCTATATCTTTGCAACCTAATTTAACATTAAAAGGTATGAGTTACAATTTGTTGAAAGGAAAAAGAGGTATTATTTTCGGTGCATTAAACGAGCAGTCTATTGCCTGGAAAGTAGCCGAAAGAGCCGTTGAAGAAGGTGCTGTTATTACATTATCAAATACTCCTGTTGCTGTTCGCATGGGACAGGTTTCTGCTTTATCAGAAAAGCTGAATTGCGAAGTGATTGCTGCTGATGCCACCAACGTAGAAGATTTGGAGAACGTATTCAAACGCTCGATGGAAGTTTTGGGCGGACAAATTGATTTTGTATTGCACTCTATCGGTATGTCACCGAATGTTCGTAAGAAACGTACTTATGATGATCTCGATTATAATATGTTGAATACTACGCTGGATGTTTCAGCTGTTTCGTTCCATAAAATGATTCAGGCTGCCAAGAAGCAAAATGCAATTGCAGAATACGGTTCTATCGTGGCATTGAGTTATGTAGCTGCACAGCGTACTTTCTACGGATATAACGATATGGCGGATGCAAAAGCATTACTTGAATCTATTGCTCGCAGTTTTGGTTATATCTATGGTCGTGAGCACAACGTGCGTGTGAATACTATTTCCCAGTCGCCTACCTTTACAACTGCCGGTTCTGGTGTGAAGGGTATGGATAAACTGTATGACTTTGCTAATCGTATGTCTCCGCTCGGTAATGCTTCAGCCGACGAATGTGCTGATTACTGTATCGTAATGTTCTCCGATCTTACCCGTAAGGTAACTATGCAGAACCTGTTCCACGATGGAGGTTTTTCAAGTGTTGGTATGAGTCTGCGTGCAATGGCTACTTACGAAAAGGGGCTGGACGAATATAAAGACGAAAACGGTAATATCATTTACGGTTAAGGTAATGAAAATACGGAAAGACGATATTCTTCTTATTTTGCTGAGTCTGCTTTTCGCATCCTGCCGGGTGGGGAAAGCGGAACCTGTGGCGGACCCTATGGAAGAAGAGGGAATTTCCGTAGTCAGATATGATAAGCTGTTGGACGAATATGTTCGTTTCAACAGCTTTTCTGCTTTACAAAAAATGAACCTGGAGTATGCCTTGCCCACCAAATTGTTGATTGAAGATGTATTGGCTATTGGCCAGGTGAGCGATGACCATATTTTCCAGCGATTGAAAACTTTCTATTCGGATACAACCTTGGTCCGTCTTATAGAAGATGTGGAGGCCAAATACCCGGAATTGGAATCGGTTGAAAAAAATCTGACCAAAGGGTTTGGGAAATTACAAAAGGAGATTCCGGATATCATGATTCCTATGATATATACGCAGATCTCGGCATTCAATGAATCCATTGTTCTGTCTGACAGCGTGTTGGGTATTAGCCTTGACAAGTATATGGGTGAAGACTATCCGCTTTACAAGCGTTTCTATTACAACTATCAGCGGCGTACTATGCGTCCTGACCGGATCGTCCCCGATTGTTTGGTGTTCTATCTGATGAGCCAGTATCCTTTTCCGATGGATTACTCCCGTACATTACTCGATGTAATGATGCATTATGGTAAAATCAATTATGTGGTACAACATCTGTTGGACTATTCCTCATCGGAAGAAGCGTTGGGATATTCGGATTTAGAAAGGGAATGGTGTAAAGAGAACCAACAGCAGATGTGGAGATATATTCTTGAGCAAGATCATTTGCATGCTACGGATCCGATGGTGGTACGTCAATATACCCGTCCGGCTCCTTTCACTAACACTTTAGGCGAGAATGCGCCTTCGATGGTAGGTACCTGGATCGGTACGAAAATCATCACCTCATATATGAAACATCATAAGAAAACAACTTTACGGCAATTGCTTGAAATGAGCGACTATGAACGTATGTTCACGGAATCGCGTTTTAATCCGTAAAATTTCAACTATTAAATACCCTATTCATGGATACCGCTCTTTATCTTTTGCCCGTCACTTTGGGCGACACTCCGATCGAGTCTGTATTACCTTCTTATAATAAAGAAATTATTCAGGGCATCAAGCACTTCATTGTCGAAGATGTTCGCTCGGCCCGCCGCTTCCTGAAAAAGGTAGACCGTGAGATTGATATTGACTCACTCACTTTTTACCCGCTGAATAAACATACTTCTCCTGAAGATATTTCCGGTTATCTGAAACCGCTGGCAGGCGGTTTGTCCATGGGAGTGATTTCCGAAGCCGGTTGTCCTGCTGTAGCCGATCCGGGAGCTGACGTGGTGGCTATTGCACAACGTAAAAACCTGAAAGTAGTTCCGTTGGTAGGACCTTCGTCTATCATTCTTTCTGTGATGGGTTCGGGATTTAACGGGCAGAGTTTTGCCTTTCACGGCTATCTGCCTATAGAGCCGGGTGAGCGTGCAAAAAAAATAAAAGCTCTTGAGCAACGGGTATATGCCGAGCATCAGACACAGCTATTTATAGAAACACCTTATCGTAACAATAAGATGGTGGAGGATATTCTGCACAATTGTCGTCCGCAGACCCGCTTGTGTATTGCAGCGAATATCACTTGTGAGGGAGAATATATCCGTACTAAAACCATAAAAGAGTGGCAAGGAAAAGTACCCGACCTGACTAAGATACCTTGTATTTTTCTCTTATACCAATAACCTGTTTCAGGTGCTCGTATTCCAACTCGAAACACTCGCTGAAGAAGTGAGTACCTAAGTTGTGCTCTATTTGTTGGAAAGTCCATAACTTTCCTCCTTTGAATCGTGGATCGCAGAGAATGGAGTCGTCTTCCATATCGACAATGAACAGATAGACCAAACGATTGGTCTGTTCGTTTTCAAAATGATAGGAGATGGTAAATGTCGGTTTCAGATCAGAGGCCTTCGGAAAAGCATTGCTCAATAAGCGGTTGGCTCCCGCCGTCAGTGTCTCCCCGTATCGGAGATAACACTCCATCGGTATATCCACTTTGCCTTTATCGAGGATGCAGCTTTGCGGACGATTACAGAGGAACAACATGCCGTGGGTGGAAACAGCAATGCGTATCACCGGATTAATGTAGGCATTCTTATAGTTGATAGCTTCCACAGCCAGACTTTTTCCGATTACATCACCACGGGTATTGACGATGGGGACATATTCCGTATGCGCCATTACATGATTAAAGTAACGGATACCTATTTGATTGAGCAGGATGCTGAGAATAAATATAGTAGGCGGCAATACGTGATAAAGTACAAGTATGGAAGTCCGGGTGAGGGGATGTGCTACCAAAACCGTCAGGCTGATGACAGCAAAATGGAGAATACCTAAAATCAGTACGACCCGTGCGGATACAATGGCAGATTCTGCTCCCTGAGCAAACAACCGCCGGTTGCATTGGGCATTTTGACGCAGGTAGTGGCTGATGAATTTCCTCCTGTGCAGGAATAGAATAACCATCGGAATCAGTATGCTGACTTCAAGTGTAAGCGGCAATGCTCCTTCCGGAACGAAATCTCCGGGAATAAAGCTTGCCAGAGTCAGTAATGTCAAGATTCCCGTAGAGATATAGAGGATAAAATTGGGTATGCGGGCCCCTTTACGAGACAGAGACCTATACGAATAGATAAGCCCGATACCTGTACCGATATAGATTGATATGTCCTGTGTTATAAATTCGCATAAGAGGATGGAAACAATAACAGGGATAAAGCCCAATGACATATTAAATGCAGAAGAAAGTACTCCTTTGTTACCCATATGTTTTTATTGTATTATTTTGCCGTTTACTTGTAAAACAAACAAGGAGCCTGTTATGTTCTTACTACTTATTATTAAATCGGATATGTTTTTCTGCATGATACGAGGAGCGTACCAACGGTGCGCTTTCCACTTGTTCGAACCCTTTCTTCAGTCCTGTTTCTTTATAAACAGCAAACTGTTCCGGAGTAATGTATGCTGCAACCGGGAAGTGTTTGTGGGTTGGCTGCAGATATTGCCCGATGGTGAGGATTTTGCAACCGACGGAAATCAGGTCGTCCATTAACTCTTCTACTTCAGCAGGAGTTTCACCCAGACCAACCATAATACCCGATTTTGCCGTAATACCGCTTTCGGCTATTTGGCGGATCACTTCCAGGCTGGTGTGATAGTTGGCGGCACTACGCACCTGTGGACTGATGCGTTTCACAGTCTCCATGTTATGGGAGATGATTTCGGGACAGGCTTTTATCACTTGGTCAATAAGCTCTTTGCGTCCCTGGAAATCGGGAATCAGTACTTCGGTAGTTGTTTCCGGATTTAGTCGTTTGATTTCATGAATTGTTTGTGCCCAATGGGCTGCACCCAAATCAGGCAGATCGTCGCGGTCTACAGATGTGATAACTGCGTGTGAGAGTTTCATCAGGGCAATTGATTCTGCAACGTGGGTCGGTTCGTCGGGATCCAAAGGCAGAGGTCGTCCAGTCTGGGTATTACAGAATTTACAACTGCGGGTACAGATGTCACCGGCAATCATGAACGTAGCTGTCCCTTTTCCCCAGCATTCGCCCATGTTGGGGCAACGCCCACTGCTACAGATGGTGTGCAGGCAGTGCGATTCGACAATGCGTTTGGTCTCGGTATAGCGTTCATTGGCTCCAATGCTGATTTTAAGCCATTCGGGTTTGCGCACCCGTTTATCGTTTCCCATATAGTACTGTTTTTATTCTATGATTCTCCACAGAAGACACGGAGTACACAGAGTTTTATTTTAAAATTCAATCATTAAAATAATCCTCAGTGTACTCCGTGTCCTCTCTGTGGCGAGAACTGTTTCTTATAAATTATTCCGGAAGAAGTTCGTCAGCTTCGTATACAAGTGGTTACGGGTATTTCCACCATAGATGCTATGATTCCGGTTGGTGTATACCTGCATATCGAACTGTTTTCCGAGTTGTACCAGGTGCTCTGCATATTCTGTACAGTTCTGGAAGTGAACATTATCATCTGCCATACCGTGCACAAGGAGCAGGTTACCATGCAGGTTGTCTGCACGGCTGAATGCTGAAGCTGCTTTATAGCCTTCGGCATTTTCTTTCGGTGTGCGCATAAAGCGTTCGGTATATACTGTATCGTAATATTTCCAGTCTGTAGGTGCGGCCACAGCAACTCCGGCTTTAAACACGGGTGTACCTTCGCTCATACTCATGATGGTCATATATCCGCCGAAACTCCATCCCCAGATACCAATACGTCCTTTGTCCACATAAGGCAGTCCACCCAGATATTTGGCAGCTTCCACCTGGTCTTTAGCTTCTTTTACGCCTAGGTTCAGATAGGTGCATTTCTGGAATTCACTGCCACGGCCACCTGTGCCGCGACCATCTACACAAGCTACCACGTAGCCGAGGCTTGCCATGTAGGTTTCCCAACTGATTCCCCATTTGTCCAGAACCTGTTGCGAACCTGGACCGCTATACTGGAACATCAGTACCGGATAACGTTTGGCAGGATCGAAATTGACCGGTTTCATCATCCAGCCGTTCAGATCGACTCCTTCTGTTGTTTTGAACGTGAAGAATTCTTTTTGCGGTATGGCATATTCGGCCAGTTTCTGTTTCAGTTTATCATTTGTTACGAGAGTCTTCAAGACCTTACCTGTGTTGTCATTCAAGGTAATCAGCATCGGAGTATCGAGGCTGGTAAACTTGTTCATGAAATATTTCATCGAGCTGCTGAAGATGGGACTGTTGGTTCCCGGCTGATTGCTCAGTTTCATCTTCTTGCCCTTACGGTCTATCTTGTATACCGCCTGACGCATTGGGCTTTCTTCATTGCTGGTGTAATAAAACTCGTTGGTATCCGGATTCCATCCGATAAAGTTTTTTACTTCATAGTTGCCGCTGGTCACTTGTTTGATCAAGTTACCGTTCATGCTATACCAGTACAAGTGAGGATATCCGCTCTTATCGCTAACAAAGCTGAAATATTCGGGATAGAACTGAATGTTATCGAATACATTTTCGTTGATGTAATAAGGAGATTCGTCGCGTAGGGCCAGTTTGCACACTGTGCTGCGAGGATCGGCAAAATACATGTCGAAGCGGTTCTGGTGACGGTTCAGTGTCATGATGGCCAGTTTGTTGGGATCCTGAGTGAAACGGATGCGCGGGATATATCCGTCGGCGTCTATCGGCAGCTTCACCTGACGGGTCACTTTCGATTTGATGTCGAACGTATGTACTGACACCTTAGAGTTGGGGTAACCTGCTTTGGGATATTTGTAAGTGTATTCTCCCGGATAATCCTGCAGTGCATCATAACGCGGTGCTTCACCTGCAAACAGGGGGAAAGTGTATGATGGAACCTCCGATTCGTCGAAACGAACATAGGCCAGCATGGTATTATCGGCATTGAATTCCAGGGCACGGTTGAAACCGAACTCTTCTTCGTATACCCAGTCGGGAATACCGTTCAGTACACTGTTCAACTTGCCGTCTTCAGTCACTTGCGATTCGCTGTTGCCATACAAAAGCTTTACCAGGAAGATGTTATTATCACGGACAAACGCCACCAGGTTTCCGTCCGGAGAGAATACCGGGGCTTGCTGCGGGCCACCGTCCGATAGCTTTTCAACAATATTGTTGGTAGTCACTCCTTTGTCGTTCCGTTTCACCGGATACAGGTAGTGGACTGCTGTATAAGAATGACGATAGATGGGCTTGGTTTCGGTTGCAATCAGTATTTTTGATCCGTCCGGTGAAAATTGGTAACTGTCGAATTTCTTAAAGGGGCATTCGCGGGCTTTTGTCACATCGAATACCACTTCCACCGGTTCACCCGTGCGGAAGGAATATTTCACGATCTGTGTACCTTCGGCATTTCTTTGTGTGTAGTGTTCGCCGTCAGGCATGGGAACCACACCATAAATGTTTTCGGGGCTGAACTTGCCCGAGTTAATTTCTTTCAGGTCGAGCGCTTTGCCTCCTTGTGCAAAGCCGGCAAGGCAGCACAGACAGAAAAACAGAAAAATGAATTTTCTTTTCATTGGCTTAGATGATTTTATAGGTTGTTTCTATGTGTCCGCAAAGGTAACGATAAACGGTGAGCCTTCAAAACAGGAGGGGTAAAATATCTGTGAAATAGCGTTGGTTAACGAAAAAACAGAGTCTCTGTTTGATACGGACAGAGGCTGTACGGGACACAAACGGAGGTTTTGTCCCTATGAAACGGAGGTTCTACCCGGCTTTGTTTGTGTATAGAGACAAGGGGGAGAGAATCCGGAGTGTCTCCCGATAAAGAGATATGACTATATCGGTTCAAACTTGTACGCAATCGGTGAAAAACAGGTCCGGTTTTATCGGGAATTATCCCCCTTTCATCGGTTGGCGTACTGTTATTGACGAAAAAGTATTTCCGGGAGGTGGTAAATGGCGTATCTTTGCCCACAAAGATTAAAAGAAATAATTAACAATGAAATAATATATGGAAAAGAAAGAGTTTTCATCTCCTGCTCGGAGATACGGTAAGTTTTTTATCGCCTTTATTTTTATAACGGCAGGAGTGCTTTTGCTGGCTCGCAATCTGGGATGGATTTCTTATACCTTGTTTGGTATTTTGGTTTCCTGGCAAATGTTACTGATTCTTTTAGGAATTTACTTGATGTTGCGGCGTCAGATTTTGCGGGGCGGGATACTGCTTGCTATCGGTGCCTATCTGATCAGTCCGTATTTGGGATGGATGCCTGCAGGAATTCATGTCACTCTTTTCCCGATTGTCCTGATTGTTATCGGACTTGCTTTTCTGTTCAGGCCGAAACGTGCCCGGCACGAGCGTTCGCACCGAGGGAACTTTGCCAGTAGCCAATATAACTCAACAGATGGAGTGCTGCACTCCGAAAACACATTTAGCGGCATCAGGCAGGTAGTGCTCGATGAAGTGTTTAAAGGCGGAACTATACAAAACTCTTTTGGCGGGACGGTTATCGACTTGCGGCGTACGACTCTTCCCGAAGGAGAAACGTTTCTCGATATTGATTGTACATTTGGTGGAATAGAAATTTATGTGCCTTCCGATTGGAAAGTAGTGTTTCGGTGTACTACCTGTCTGGGCGGTTGTCAGGACAAACGTTTTGGCGGGGGTATGATCGATCAGAACCGGATATTGGTGATCCGGGGTGATTTGACATTCGGAGGTATTGATATAAAAAGTTGAAAATAAAACATGGATATACATCCTATACAAGAATCTTCCCGGCGGTGGATGACGGCATTGATATTGGCCGTTGTAGCAGCAGGGATACAAACAACTCTACTTTGGGGCTATGCCGGAGCCGACACGCTTCCGGCTGCAATAGACGGGATTTTATCTGTCGGATTGCTTTGCCTCCTGGCCTATCTGGCATGGTATGTCATTGGCCTTGTCTCTATATTGCAGACTGACTTGCTGATAGCTGCTTTGGCTCTGCTTTTCTGGTTGGCGGGAGGCTTTGCCGTGCAATATGTGCTGGAACAGAATATGGGACAAGTATATGCTCCTTTTGGTGAGACGCTTCCTTTCCGTATATTGTTTGGAGCATTGGCCTGGGGAGTGATGATGTTGTGGTATCGCTTGCAGTCGCTGAATACCGTTCAGGAAGAGATATTAGAAGAGGCTGTTTCGAGAGAGGAAGCCCTTCGTGAAGAATTGAGGCAGATTGAATGCCGCGAAGATAAAGCGTTGCCGGAAGAGGCGGAATGTATTGACCGCATCACGGTGAAAGATGGTACACACATTCATCTGATCCGTACCGACGAGTTGCTTTACATACAGGCATGTGGCGATTATGTCACATTGGTGACCCCTTCGGGACAATATGTCAAGGAGCAGACTATGAAGTATTTTGATGCCCATCTGCCATCAGCAGGATTTGTGCGTGTGCATCGTTCTACAATAGTGAACGTGACGCAAATATCACGGGTTGAACTCTTTGGAAAAGAAAATTATCAGCTCTCGTTAAAAAACGGCGTAAGGCTAAAAGTGAGTAATTCCGGATATAAATTACTGAAGGAGCGGTTGGAACTTTAATAACCGCTATCTATGAACAGGTGAAAGGGTGTAGCCATACGATGCGGATGACTACACCCTTTTATGCCTAGGGCTACACCCTTTCCTCCGGATGGCTACACCCTCGGTTGGAGAAGATGCTTCATGTGGACATTGCTCACATTTTCTTTATTTATATAATCTTTTCAGACACTTTCTCAGATCTTCTAAGTTAACGTCAATCTACAGATGTTACGTGCTTTCATATAAATTTAAAGAGCAGTATAAGAGCGAAGATACAGAAAAAAATAGCTAACGGCTCTTTTCTATAACTTTTTATGTATATTTGTACTGTTTACAAAAGCATGATATTCTATGACTAAACCGGCTCCGACGCCTTTATATAACGAATTTACTTTCTTTCTGAAAAAATACTTTCCCTATAAGGTACAGAAGATATCTCTTAATGCGGGTTTTACATGTCCTAACCGGGACGGAACGAAGGGATTGGGAGGCTGTACGTACTGTAATAACCAAACATTCAATCCCGAGTATTGTAAAACGGAGAAATCCGTCACCCGGCAACTTGAGGAAGGAAAGCAATTCTTTGCCCATAAATATCCGGATATGAAATATCTGGCTTATTTTCAGGCTTATACCAATACCTATGCCGAGCTTGAAGGACTGAAAGGGAAATATGAAGAGGCTTTGAGTGTGGACGGGGTGGTGGGACTGGTCATCGGCACACGTCCGGACTGCATGCCTGATCCCCTGTTGCGATATCTGGAAGAACTGAATAAGCACACTTTCCTTTTGGTAGAATATGGTATTGAAACCACCCGGGATGTTACTTTGAAACGTATCAACCGTGGGCATACCTATGCCGATACGGTAGAAACTGTCAACCGGACGGCTGCTTGCGGGATTCTGACCGGAGGACACGTCATCCTCGGTCTTCCGGGAGAGACCCATGACGAAATTATCGCTCAGGCGGCCGAATTGTCCCGTTTGCCATTGACCACTCTTAAAATGCATCAGTTGCAGTTGATACGTGGTACGAAAATGGCACGTGAGTTTGAGTGCCGCCCCGAGGATTTTCATCTCTTTAGTGTGGACGAGTATATCGATCTGGTAATCGACTATGTGGAACACCTGCGCCCCGATCTGATACTTGAGCGATTTGTTTCACAATCACCGAAAGAACTTCTGATTGCACCCGATTGGGGGCTGAAGAATTATGAATTTACTGCCCGCGTGCAAAAAAGAATGAAAGAAAGGGGTGCTTATCAGGGAAAGGCATACCTGGTTTAGAAAAAAAGAACTATTTTTGCGAAGCGAATGAGTTGCGAGTTACGAGTTGCAAGCTGAAAGGTACCGTTGGGTATTGTTGTTACTCGTACCCTGTAGCTAAATTAAACTAAAAAAAAGAATGGAACAGAAAACAAGAATTAAAGGAAACGTTCATTATGTGGGAGTTAACGACCGTAACAAGCACCTCTTTGAGGGAATGTGGCCTTTGCCCTATGGAGTTTCGTATAACTCTTATCTGATTGATGATGAAATGGTGGCACTGATCGATACAGTGGATATTTGCTATTTCGAAGTATATCTTCGAAAAATCAGAAATATCATAGGCGACCGTCCTATCAACTATTTGATTATAAATCACATGGAACCGGACCATTCAGGTTCTATCCGATTGATTAAGCAACACTATCCCGACATTGTGATCGTTGGCAATAAACAGACTTTCGGTATGATCGAAGGTTTTTATGGTGTGACCGGCGAGCAATATCTGATTAAGGATGGTGATTTTCTCGCTCTTGGACGTCATAAACTGCGCTTTTACCTGACTCCGATGGTACACTGGCCGGAAACGATGATGACATTTGACGAAACAGATGGCATACTCTTCTCCGGTGATGGTTTCGGGTGTTTTGGTACGCTGGATGGCGGCTTCGTGGATACACGCATGAATATCGACCATTATTGGGGCGAAATGGTTCGTTATTATTCGAACATCGTCGGCAAATACGGTTCACCGGTACAGAAAGCTTTGCAAAAGTTGGGTGGACTTCCTATCTCGGCTATTTGTTCTACGCACGGTCCGGTATGGACTGAGAATATCACGAAAGTGGTAGGCATTTATGATAAACTTAGCCGTTATGACGCAGATGAAGGTGTGGTAATTGCATACGGCAGTATGTACGGTAATACCGAACAAATGGCAGAAGCCATTGCAGCTGAGCTTTCAGCACAGGGCATCAAAAACATTGTGATGCACAATGTCAGCAAAAGTAATCCCTCTTATATCCTTGCCGATATATTCCGTTATAAAGGATTGATTATCGGTAGCCCTACTTACAGTAACCAGATTTTCCCGGAAGTGGAGTCGCTTCTGTCCAAGATATTGGTTCGTGAATTGAAAGGACGTTATCTGGGGTATTTCGGTTCGTTCACGTGGGCAGGTGCCGCCGTGAAACGTATGGCCGAGTTTGCAGAGAGAAGTAAATTTGAATTGGTCGGTGATCCTGTAGAAATGAAACAGGCCATGAAGGAGATCACATATCAACAGTGTGAGAACCTGGCACGTGCTATGGCCGGCCGTTTAAAAAAAGACAGAGTATAAGTTACCCCTAATTTATTAACCTGATAAAAACAATCGAACATGAGACTAATCATTCAGCCGGACTATCAGTCCGTTTCTCAATGGGCGGCACATTATGTTGCTGCTAAGATCAAAGCTGCCAATCCCACTCCGGAAAAACCTTTCGTTCTGGGATGCCCCACAGGATCATCTCCACTGGGTATGTATAAGGCACTGATCGACCTGAATAAAAAAGGAATCGTATCGTTCCAGAATGTTGTTACTTTCAACATGGACGAATACGTAGGACTGCCGAAAGAACATCCGGAAAGCTACTATTCTTTTATGTGGAACAACTTCTTCAGCCATATCGACATCAAACCGGAGAACACGAACATTTTAAATGGAAATGCTGCCGATCTGGATGCTGAATGTGCACGTTATGAAGAAAAGATCAAATCGTATGGCGGTATCGACCTGTTTATGGGAGGTATTGGTCCTGACGGTCACATTGCTTTCAACGAGCCGGGCTCTTCGCTGAGTTCTCGTACCCGTCAGAAAACACTGACAACAGATACGATCATTGCGAACTCTCGCTTCTTCGACAATGATATTAACAAGGTTCCCAAGACTTCGTTGACTGTGGGAGTGGGTACTGTGCTTTCTGCCCGTGAGGTGATGATTATCGTAAACGGACACAACAAAGCACGTGCATTGTATCATGCCGTAGAGGGTGCCATTACACAGATGTGGACGATCAGTGCATTGCAGATGCACGAAAAAGGTATCATCGTTTGCGATGATGCTGCTACTGCCGAACTGAAAGTTGGTACTTATCGTTATTTCAAGGATATCGAAGCAGATCACCTCGATCCGCAGTCATTGCTGAAGTAATATAGGCATAAAAATAAAGAAGAGGATAGGCCGGAAGAACTTTTGGCTTATCCTCTTCTCTTTATCAGTCTGACACGAAAGTCTGTTGAGGAACTAATCTTTCAGACCGTCTTTGATCCCTTCCATTGCTTTCTCACCTTTTTTAGCAGCCTTTTGCGCACCTTCTTTTACGTCTTTGGCTGCATCTTTGGCTGTATCTTTGACTTTCTCAAATGCATCTTTGGTGCTTTCTTTCAGGTCATCTCCTATTTTCTTTAACTTTAGGGCAGCATAAGTGGATTCCAGTTTTATCACTTCTCCTTTTTCGTCCGAAGTCATTTGTTTACTGAAGTTATTATAACTGTCTTTCAGTTTCGTAAATTGTTCGTCAGCCTTTTCCCAGTCGGCTTTTGTATAGTCTTGAGCGTTTTTCTGTACGCTTTCGACAAAAAGCTTAAAGCCCTCCAGATACGAATCTTTTGTTTGGCTGCATGCTGTGGCAATGGTCAGCACCAATGCAAAGAATAATACTTTTTTCATAATCAAATGCTATTGTTTGGGTTTTATATACTAACACCCTGCATCTGAAAAATGTTTGATGGGTCAGGCCTCTTCCAGTTCCCCTTTTCCCTGCCGGACGATGACGGCTTCTCCTTCAGTGCAGTTCACAACTGTCGAAGGTTCAATCCCTCCGATACCTCCGTCGATCACGAGGTCCACTACGTCACCGAGTTTTTCGTCGATCAGTTCCGGGTCAGTGACGTACTCTATGTCTTCGTGCTCGTCATAAGGCAACGTGGTGGTCATGATCGGAGCATCCAGCAGACGGGCAATTTCACGGATGATACTGTTATCCGGCATACGGATACCTACTTCTTTCCGGTTTCGAAAGATTTTGGGCAACCGGTTAGTTCCGTTCAGGATAAAAGTGAAAGGTCCGGGCAGGTTACGTTTCATCAACTTGAAAATGTTGTTGTCCACTTTGGCATATTCACTGATGCTGCTCAGGTCATAGCAAATAATAGAGAGATTGTTTTTCTTCGGGTCAATCTCTTTGATCCGGCAGATGCGTTCGATGGCACGTTCCTTCAGGCCATGGCAACCGATGGCATACATGGTGTCTGTGGGATAGATAATCAATCCCCCGTCGTTCAGTAGGTCTACAATCCGTTGCAGGTCCTGAGGATTATTATTTTTTTCGTAAAGTTTGAGTATCATAATTGTCTGTTATTTATGCGAATCACTTCTCTCACTCCTGATTCACGTTATTTTATTTTCTTTTTAAGAAAATCAAGTGCCTTTTCTACGGCTTTCTCTTTTACCTTCTCCTTCACGGAGTCTTTGTTGGCCGTTGTAGCCGAATCCAGCCCGAGCTTTTTCCCTATTTCGCTGATTGCCTTGTCTGTCACCGCTTCTACTGCCTGATTGGTCATGCTTTTCGTATCCAGTGATACTTTGGGTGAGGAGAAGGTACCTCCTATTTTCAGGTCGAGGGTAGTCAGTTTGGCGATATCACCTGCCGATGCCGGTAATTTGATCTTTCCCGAATAGTCGATGGTTTGGTCGAGTCCTGTGCTTCCGGAAAGATTCATGACATAGTCACCCAGTTTGATATCGAACGGCTTGGTAGATACTCTTCCGTCTTTGATGGTGAAATCCAGTGCCATATCTTTCACCTTCATCTCTTTGAGTTCAGGCTTCTTTACGGCTTCGGCTATCTGGTCGATTACTTTTACGCCGCTGAGGCTAAGATCTTGGGTCGAAAGGCTTCCGTTTCCTTGCATCGTATCCATGACAGGGCTCATCTGGTTGTCGAGTAAAGTCCGGATATGCATATTACCCGAAAAGTTGCCTTTCAGGTTTTCAAAGATAGGAGCCATTTGCTGCACCATATCCAGTTCTTTGTAAGCCTGTGAAAAACCGATATTTTCCATACGGAATCCTGCGTTCATTTCCGGCTTCTTCGGATCGGCGGTCGAATAGTATCCGTTCATAACGACACTTCCTCCCATGGTGTTCATTGACAGATTTGTCATATCGACTTTTCCGTTTTTCACAATAAGTTTGCCATTCATGTTTGTAAAAGTCATCTTGTCAAATAACACTTCTTTCAGGCCGGCATCCATCTGGAAGTCGATATTCTGCGGAACCTCGATCATACTGGCGGTTTCTTCGGTCGAAGATGCTTGTGATGTTTGGGCGGTACTGTCAGTTGTTGCCGTCATAAAATCGTTTAGATTCAGATGGTTCGACCGGACATTCAGGACACCTTTCAGTGTGCCCCCTTTAAGAGCATAGCCCATATAGTTCTCGAACCGGCAGTCGGCAGTAAGATCATTCTTTCCGATGGCTACTGTCGTTTCACTGAGTTGCAGATATTTCGGAGTGAATGTGAACAGGGATTTTTTTATTTCTACATCCGGCATCTCTTTCATTTTCAACTTCATATCACTGAGGGCAATGGTTCCCGAAGCGGAGAAACGATCGTATTGTTCCTTTTCGATGTATGACAGGTGTCCGGCCATTGTCATATCCGCACGAACAGTACCATTCAGCTCCATATCATCCAGCGGATAGACTTGCTTGATCATGCCCAGATTAAGTACCCCTTTGGCTTCGGCTGTAAAGTCCGGGTCGCTGACAGGTGTCTTTATGTCGGCTGTCAGACTAAACGGATTTTCCGCCAGTCGGAAACTGAAAGGATGTATGCTTATCTCGGTCAGGTCAATGTTACCTCCCGGATTCCGAACTTGTGCGTCGATGTTAATCTGATCGACTCCCGCCGGCAGGGATGGATATCGGAACATGGCGTTTTTTACAGCCAGTCGGACATCGAACTGTGGAACCGTGTCACCTTGCAGTATTCCTTTCGCTGTAGCTTCAAGAGTTGCTGTACCATCTGTTTTCAGATTCTTGAACTCTTTGGAATAAATGGCCGGTATCAGTGATAAGATTTCTTTGAATCCTATTTCGCTGGTGTTGAGTTTCAAATCCATGTCGATAGCAGGGTCTTTCAACTCTATCCATCCGTCAATGCCGGCTTTAATGGCGTTCAGACGGAATTCGTTCTTTTTCAGTGTAAATTTGTTGTGTACCAGATCGGCATCTACATCCATCTTGGCGTAGACGTTAGCTTGTGAGAGGAAAGGGATACCGTTCATTTTATAAGTCAGGGCTTCAGTTTCGGCTTCCAGGCTGAGTAAAGTCTGGTCGCTACCCAGATCACCCGAACAAAGCGCATTGAAATTGTGTATGTCGGCGTACATCGCGGACTGCCGGTCGTCATATACCACATTCATGTTTTTGATGACAAAACGCTGGAGTTTAATTCGGAAAGTAGAAGATTCACCACTTTCTTGGGTTTCGCTGGCAGTGGATGAATCGGGTTTCATGATATCCCAGTTAGCTTTTCCGTCAGGAAGTACGATGGCGTGTAACCGGGTGTTTTCAACAGATACTTTGGATACATCGTATCCGTCATCTCCAAAAAGCGAAAACAGGTTAATAGCCGCTGTTACCTCGCCGGCCTTCACCAATGTGTCGTTTTCAAATTCTCCGGTTCCCTTCAGCCAAAAATCATTCAGAGTGACGGAAGCTTTGGGGAAATTGCGGAATAAGCTGATATCAAGGCTACTAAAATCAAAATGACCGTTAAGCATTTTGTTGCCTTCCGATTTTACGATACCTTCAATCTTGCCACGGAAGGCAAAGGGAAGGAGAAACATCAGTATCAGAATGACGCCGATGACGATTGCTGTAATTTTGAATCCTTTCTTCATAATTGCACTGGTTGTTAGGTTTATAGTGATAACAAAGTTAGTAATAAAAGACAAGAAGTCCAAGGTTATCGGGGATTATGTTTTACTGTATAGTCCTCTTTTAATAGAGCGAATCCATCTCATCACAAATTATGCAGATTAACACAGATACTTTATATATTGACAATGAAATAAATTATAAATCTGTGAAGATCTGTGTAATCCTGTGGTGAAATAGATTACAGAAATAAACTTACCTTATTTCTTCTTTTTTCGTAGTTCCTTTGCTATACGCCATTGGATGGCTGCTTCTGTCTCTTTACCGACTTTTAATAATGCATCTCCGAAAAGTTCGTGTGCTCCGGGATGTTCAGGTTTCAGGCTAGTTGCTTTGTCGAGGTCTGATAAAGCCCCTTCTATGTTTTCTGTCTGCAGGCGAAGTTTGCCTCGGTTATAGAGTGCTTTGAACTCTGAAGGACGCAGGCTGACTGCCCGGTTCAGGCAATTCTCGGCATCGAAGAACTCTTTTTCGTTGAACAGCGTGATTCCTTTTCGTATCCAGGCGTCGATGTATTCGGGATAGAGCTCAATCGCTTTGTCATAATTGGCAAGGGCGGCCCGAACGTCATGCGCCTGAGTGATACATTCGTTTCCCATTAGCAAATACTCTCGGGCATACTTTTGCAGGCTTTTTTTCTGTGCCTCCATTTGTGCTTGTAGTTTCCTTTTTTGTTCCCGCAATAGGTTGACGACTCCCAATTTCCTGCGAATTAATCTTCGGGCGGCAGGCTTTTCTATATCATAACGGGAATGAATGGCCAGGAAAAACTGCTCGAGGCATGTTTCGAAATCTCCTTTGTCGAAAGCACGGGCAGCTGCGGCATACTGCACATCGGCCTGTGCTTGTTTTAATGCTTTGTCGATGGCTTGCCGGTTGTTGAATCTTCCGGAAAAACTGACAATCTCGGGACGGACAAAAATATCCGCGCGGCTGATAGGCTTTTTCAGTTGAATTCCTTCAAGCGATGTGCAACGGCTGAGAGCTACATAAGCTTGTCCGCCGGCAAACACTCCTCCGGTAAAGTCTATGACTACACGGCTAAAGGTCAAACCCTGGCTTTTGTGCACGGTGATGGCCCATGCCAGGCGGATGGGATATTGTGTGAAAGTACCCAGTTCTTCTTCCTCAATCTCCTTTTTCTCTTCGTTGTACTTGTAACGGATGTTGCGCCATGATTCCCGGTGGACATCACACTCTTTGCCATCATCGGTGATGACGTAGATGATACCGTCGTTGTCGATGCCGCTTACTACACCGATGGTACCGTTTACCCAACGGCGTTCAAAGTCATTTTTGATAAAGATGATTTGTGCTCCCGGTTTCAGGGTCAGTTCTTTTGAGGTGGGCAAGCTACTTTCGGGAAAGTCGCCGTTGATCTCTCCCTCAAACACTACAGGATCGCCAGGGAGTTCGGTAAGTTTCCGTTCATTGATGGTTTCTACCGTATCGCGGCGCGTAGCCAGAGTGATGTATAAATCTTCTTCCGAAGCATCAATTTGAGCGCCATAGCGGGTGTTGAGCAGCTGAAGGTCGGCTGCCCCTGCTGCTCCGCTCCGGATGTGGTCGAGTACACTGACAAAGACTGCATCTGACTGACGATATACTTTCTGTAACTCGATAGATACCAATTCGATCTCGTTGAAGACCCGTGCCGAGAAAAAATAAGGAGTGGGATAGAAGCGGTTGATAATTTCCCGTTCATCCCCTTTGATTACCGGTTCAAGCTGGAATACATCGCCTACCAGTAAAACTTGTTTTCCTCCGAAGGGGTCGCGCAGATTACGACTGTATACACGCAAAATGCGGTCTACGGCATCAATCATATCGGCGCGTACCATTGATATTTCGTCGATAATGACCAGTTCTACCTGTTCCAGCAACTTACGGTGTGGCTTGGTGTATTTAAAGAATTCATGGATGCGTCCCCGTTGCAAACTCAGATTCGGATCATCAGGAAGTAACGGATGAAAAGGAAGTTTGAAGAAGCTGTGCAGAGTGCTGCCACCGGCATTAATGGCAGCGATTCCGGTGGGTGCCAGCACGATGTGTTTCTTCTTGGTATTCTTACAGATGTATTTCAGGAAAGTAGATTTACCCGTTCCCGCTTTCCCCGTGAGGAAAACTGATTGACGAGTATACTGAATCAGATTCAGTGCATCCTGAAACTCCTTATTACCGGTGTCTATTGTAAATTCCACGTCAGATGATCCCGAAATGTTTTAATGCTTTTTGTATTCCGTCTTCGTCTACAGAAGTGGTTATGTAGTCGGCGGTTTCTTTGACATCGTCATTCGCATTGCCCATGGCTACTCCGATGGCTGCATGGCGCAACATACTGATATCGTTGCCTCCATCACCAAATGCCATTGTTTCTTCCTGTCCGATACCGAAATGGCGAATGATTTCATCTATTCCTTTTTGTTTGCGGATACCTTTAGCTACGATATCTGTAAATGCAGGAAACCAGCGTCCGGATTCGCAGTTCGGGAGTAAAGGCAATACCGTTTTCTCCTCTTCGGTAGTGATGAATGGAGTCATCTGAAAGATTTCGGGCTGCGTAGCCTCGGCTGTAGTTTGGATGGGCAGGATATCTACATGCAGGAAATCATGAAAGATTTCGTTAACCAGCTTGTTGGTATTGCAAACAGCTACGGTATGTTCGGCTACAAAGATACAGGGAAAGTTTCTCTCGTCCGAAAGTGCAGCCAGTGCCTTAACATCTTGTACCGGGATGGAATGTTTGTAAATCACCTCATCTCCAACGAAACAATACCCTCCGTTCATGGTGATGTAGCCGTCTATCAGTTCCCGTTCCTGGAGGGCGGTGAGGTTGTTGATAATCGCTTTCGGGCGTCCGGTAGCGATGAATATCTTGATACCTTTAGCTTTTGCTTCGGCTATGGCTGCGAGGGTAGACGAAGGAATTTCGTGAGTGTTGAAACTAACCAACGTCCCGTCTATATCGAAAAACAGGGCTTTTATCATACGTCTTTTCTTTAATGGAGCACAAATGTACTGAAAAAGCCTGATATAGAGTAACTGAATACCACAATGATGGTAAATTTTAACTGCTGTCTGCTAAAATAGCTCATTTGGTTTCATTATGAAACAGATGAATTGTACATTTGCAGGCTGAACCTAAAAATAGAACCCTATATGAAATATAACTTTGATGAAGTGATAGAGCGCCGGGGAACAGACTCGGTGAAGTATGACGCAGTATCGGAACGTTGGGGACGGAGCGACCTGCTTCCGATGTGGGTGGCCGATATGGATTTCCGTACTCCTCCTTTTGTGATAGAGGCTATCCGTCGGAGATTGGATCATGAAGTATTGGGGTATACTTTCGCTTGCGAAGCTTGGTATACATCCATTATCAATTGGCAGAAAGAACGTCACGGGTGGAATGTTACCCGGGAGATGCTGACGTTTACGCCGGGTATTGTGCGTGGATTGGCTTTTGCCCTGCAATGTTTTACGGCTCCAGGGGACAAAGTGATGGTGATGCCTCCTGTTTATCATCCTTTCTTTCTGGTGACAGAACACAACCACAGGGAGGTAGTCTACAGTCCGTTATTGCTGAAAGACGGGCAATATCAGATTGACTTTGAACGCTTCCGTGCTGATGTAAAGGGCTGTAAAATGTTGATTTTGAGTAATCCTCATAATCCGGGAGGGCGTGTCTGGACTCGGGAGGAGTTGGCCGAGATAGCAGAGATTTGTTTTGATAATCAAGTATTGGTCATCTCGGATGAAATTCATGCCGATCTGACATTGCCGGGATACACGCATCCTACGTTTGCATTGGTATCGGAAAAGGCTCGACGGAATTCACTTGTGTTTATGTCTCCCAGTAAAGCTTTCAACATGCCGGGACTTGCCAGTTCGTACTGCATTATAGAAGATGAGGCCATTCGTCATCGTTTTCAGACTTATATGGAAGCCAGTGAATTTAGTGAAGGCCATTTATTTGCATATCTTGGAGTGGCTGCCGCGTATAGCAACGGAACGGAGTGGCTGGATCAGGCATTGGAATATATTCAGGAGAATATTGATTTTACAGATGAATATTTAAAAACACATATTCCCGCAATCCGGATGATTCGTCCTCAAGCTTCTTATCTGATTTTTCTGGACTGTCGCGGTATGGGTGTTTCGCAGAAAGAATTAGTTGACTTTTTTGTTGACGGTGCACATCTGGCATTAAACGATGGCGCTATGTTCGGTAAGGAAGGCGAGGGATTTATGCGGCTTAATGTGGCTTGTCCGCGGAGTGTGCTAAGACAGGCACTGGATCAGATAAAGGAGGCATACGAGTTGAAGCATGACACAATAGCATAATTTGTGGAATTTATATAAAAAGACTTTCAGGATGAAAAAAAATAGTTTTGAGACACAAATATTGCATACTCCTTTTGAAAAAGAGGATGCATATCATTCTCTTTCAATGCCGGTGTACCACACTGCTGCCTACGAATTTGAGACTGCAGAAGAGATGGAAGCTGCTTTCTGTGGGCAGAAAGCAGGGCATGCTTATTCACGCATAACAAATCCTACGGTACAGTACTTTGAGCAGCGTGTGCAAAGAGTGACCGGAGCGCTGAGTGTGACAGCTTTGAACTCCGGGATGGCTGCGATAAGCAATGCTTTGATCACACTGGCAAGCGCGGGAGCTAATGTGGTGACTTCGACACATTTATTTGGCAATACCTATTCATTCCTGAAAAGTACATTGGAAGCTTTTGGGGTAGAAGTACGCTTCTGTGACCTGACATGTCCCGAAGAAGTGAAGCAACAGATTGATGGAGATACTTGTGCGCTTTTTTTGGAAGTTATTACCAATCCGCAGTTGGAAGTGGCCGATCTGAAGGCTCTTGCCGACATAGCACATAAGGCCGGAGTACCGTTGCTGGCAGATACGACAGCGATTCCTTTCCATGTATTCCATGCGACTGACTTCGGAGTTGATATCGAGATTGTGTCCAGTACGAAATATATTTCGGGAGGAGCTACCTGTATAGGAGGACTGATTATAGATTACGGCACTTTTGACTGGGAGCATTCCGCTAAGTTGGCTGCTCTGAGTGCAGATACCGGGAAGGAGGCTTTTACTGTCAAACTCAGAAAAGAGGTTCACCGTAATCTTGGAGCATATATGACCCCGCAGGTGGCTTATATGCAGACACTCGGACTTGAAACGATGGAAGTACGGTTTGCTCGTCAGGCAGAAACCTGCCTGAAACTGGCACAATGTTTGCAAGAACTGCCAGAGATTGAGTCGGTGAACTATACCGGATTGGAATCTAATCCGTTTTATGAATTGAGTACCCGCCAGTTTGGTTCTCTTCCGGGAGCGATGTTGACGTTTGATCTTCCGTCGCGTAAGATATGTTTTCGTTTCATAAATCGGTTGAGAATCATACGTAGGGCAACGAACTTATTTGATAATAAAACGTTAGCTATCCATCCGGCAAGTACAATCTACGGTTCGTTTACCGAGGATCAGCGTCGAGGTATGGATGTCAGCCAGAAAACCATTCGCCTTTCGGTGGGGCTGGAGCGGGCTGATGACTTGTTGGACGATATCATACAGGCCCTGAAAAGCTAAATTTATCATTTACAAACTTTATACAATGCTGCCAAAGAAAAAAAACCTGGAAGAAGAGAGAGCGAAACATACGGTTGATAGTCTTTATAAGGACTATGTTGACGACTTGTTTTCGTATGCTTTGGGATTCGGGTTTGATAAACAGACAGCGATGGATGCCATTCATGATGTGTTTTGCAGGGTATGTATCCGCGAAAGAGAAGTGCAGGAGATACAGAATCCTAAATTTTACTTGTTGCGTGCCCTGCGAAACCAGTTGATTGACACCTATAAACTCAAACGAAACTACTCGGAGGTTCTTACCGGTGAGATTACCGATGAACTTCCATATAAAATCAAAATTACCGTAGAGGATGAAATAATCGCAGCGGAAGAGCAGGCGGAAGTATCACAGAAAGTTGACGAGATTCTGAGTATACTTACCGAACGCCAGCGCGAGATTATTTATTTACGTTATATGCAGGAATGTTCTTATGAGGAAATTGCAGAGATTATGCAAATCAGTGTTCCTGCCTGTCGTAAATTGCTCTATCGGACCTTACTTAAACTGAAGCACAATAACACATTAGTGCTCTTCTATCTCTTACTTTCTATTAATGTTGGTTAAATAAGGCACCATTTTAAATTTTATTCGGGAAAAGTGGGCATGAAACCTGCGCCCGTTCGTGTTCTATGCAGACAATAGTGTTATTAAACTCTTAAAGCACCTGTTCTGAATGGAAAAAACGAAGCGGGATAGCAGACATATTGATCCTTTGAAAGACGAAGAAAAGTTCTTCCAGTGGTTAAAATTCAAGAGCGTTCGGATGAATCAAGAACACCTCTCGAAAGATGACTATGAACGCCTGCGTCAGCGAATCCATGTTTCGCTGCGTATGTTACGTCGGAAAAGAACGGTCAGGAGTGTAGCTTATTATGGTGTATCCGTATGCGTCATTATTGCATTAGGAATTGTTGCTTATCTGAATCATTATGAGAGAGTGGAACCTGTGCCGTCTGTTGTCGAAAAAAAAGCAGAGATTGTCTGGCAACCTTTGAAGTCGGAAGATATTCGTCTGGTTAGCGGTGATAGCATAACTTCGTTCCGGCAAAACGTGCAATTGCTCTTGAGCAAGGATGGATCAGCTATGGTATATCATCCTAATAGCGGGCAGAAGCGAATCAGAATGGAACAGGACGAGGTTAATGAACTGGTGGTTCCTTATGGTAAACGATCGAAGGTTAAACTGGAAGATGGAACGGAAATCTGGCTGAATTCCGGTTCGGTACTTAAGTTTCCTACTCATTTCTCGGGAGAGAAACGGGAAGTAAGCTTGAAGGGTGAAATGTATGCCGAAGTTACGGCAGATAGTAAAAAACCGTTTATCGTGCATACGGCCCATTTTGATATACAGGTATATGGAACGCGTTTCAATATATCGGCTTATGAAGATGAACCGACTCCTTCGTGTGTACTTGTAGATGGAATAGTCGGATTCCGTCCGGAATCCGGTCCTGAAATACGCATGAAGACAAACGAAAAAGTGCTTTATGATGGCAAGCGATTTGAAAAAAGAAAAGTGAGTGCGTCCAGATATACTTGTTGGAAAGAAGGCTATCTGGAATTGGATGATGCCAATATCATGGATGTACTGAACCGGATAGGGAGATATTATAATCTATCGTTTAGCTTCGGCGATAAGAAGCGGCTGACCGGTAGGAAGTGTTCAGGAAAAATTTATTTATCCGATAATATAGATAATGTATTGACAACTATATCATTGCTGTATTCTACTGATTACAGGAAAGAAGAACGGACTATTTTTATATCTGAGAACCCATAAAATGGTAGAGCCTATGGAATGACACTGAACACTATGACATACGCACACACAACCCCCACGAAAAGGATAGAGTGATATCCTTCCTCTAACTTACACACACGACTACGTATCAGAGCCGGGAAGCATGATTATGCCCTCCGGGAAGGGATGCAATGGCCTGAAACTAAGTATTATAACAACTGGAACAAAGCATGAAAAGAGAACGTATAGTAAGAACTGAAAACATTGATAGACAGAGAATAAAATATAGAGTATTGTTTGGTTTTATTTTCATTATGTGCTGTAACGGGGCAGCTTTACCGTCGGAGGACGGCAAGATGCCGGACTGGAAATTTTCTTTTAGTCTGAAACGTATACCGATGATCCGGATTTTTGATGAAATCGAGCAAAAAAGTGATTTTGTCTTTGCATGGTCCTGCGATATCGACAACGAGATTCATGAGGAAATCAGTATTTGTGTTACGGAAGAACCCATTCAAAAGGTAATGGAAAAGGTTTTAAAAGGATCGGGACTTGTTTATCAGAGACTCGACAGGCAAATTGTTGTTTATCGTTTGCTGGGACACAATGCCTGTAGAGTAGATTCTGTGAGAGTGATGACTAATATGGAACAGAATGATCGATAGACTACCGGAAATTTATCGTTTCTCGTTCCATTCTGTCAGGAGTGATAAATCGGGTATGCGGATTTCTTTCCGGTGAAGTTCCAACAAATTTAATTCTTGCAGTCCGTTGAGAGCTTTTGATACATTCAGGCGGGTGTCGTCCAACATGCGGGCCAAATCATCCATTTTTACCTTGAACAGCTTCTCACCTGTCATTCTCTCAATGTGTCCCAAAATGAAACGGATTATTTTGTCTTCAATGTCTTTGGGAGCTTTATCCCATAAGCGTGTATAGAGATTTTGCGCACGATTGCTGACGATGTTCATATAGTTAAGACGAAAAATATCATATTTGAACAACTCGCCCATGACAAACGATTTACTGATACTTACCATTTGCGCTTCTTCATTATGCGGAATATAGGAAGATATATACCGGGTATTCATTCCAAACATGGAGTAAGGCTCTAATACGGCAGGAGCTTCGAAATATTCAATAACAGTCAGCGTGTCGTCTTCCGATACGGTGACGGAAGAGAGCCTGCCTTTTAGCAAGAAAAGTAACTGATCACAGACCTCACCACTTTTTATCAATGGTTCTCCGGGTTTGTGACGAGTGAAGTGAAGTTTTACTTTTTCTAATATATTAGTGAAATCCTCATGACAAAGTCCCTGAAAAAGGGGGAGTTGCAACAAGGTGTCGAACATGGTTTCCATATATCGTAATCTTCTAATTTGAAAGCAAATGTAACGATTATAGGGGTTGGCTGAAACCATCCTCCCTATCTTTTTGTTTTTTTTATTATTTCTTAAAGATGGTAGTGATTACATAAAACAATCTCTTGCGGAATGCATAAAAATGAAGTATATTTGCACAAAAAAGGAGGAAGTCATGTTTGCAAACTTTAATTTTCAACAGATGGTCAGTGCGTTTATCGTACTTTTTGCTGTGATTGATATCATTGGTTCTATTCCTATTATCATCAATCTGAAAGAGAAAGGGAAGGACGTAAATGCTACGAAAGCAACCGTTATTTCGTTTGCACTGATGATTGGCTTTTTCTATGCGGGTGACTTTATGTTGAAACTGTTTCATGTAGATATTGAATCTTTTGCTGTTGCAGGCGCATTTGTCATTTTCCTGATGTCACTGGAAATGATCTTAGATGTGGAAATTTTTAAGAATCAGGGGCCGATAAAAGAGGCAACATTGGTGCCTTTAGTATTCCCGTTGTTGGCCGGTGCCGGTGCATTTACTACACTACTTTCATTACGGGCCGAGTATGCCAGTATCAATATTGTAATTGCTTTGATCCTGAATATGCTATGGGTTTATTTTGTCGTTAGTATGACAGGGCGTGTGGAGCGTTTTCTGGGGAAAGGTGGCATCTATATTATCCGTAAGTTTTTCGGTATCATTTTGTTGGCTATTTCTGTCAGGCTGTTTACTGCAAATATCACATTACTGATTGCCGCATTGCAGAAGTAACCGGCCATTTGTTACGTTGTGATAATGTAAGATGAGTCTATTCTGTATCGATTTCGTGTTCTTCTTCTTCATCCGTTTCGATATTATCTGTTTCATCTGTTGCTGAGACGGATTCCTCTTCTTGTTCATTTGCGAAAGGGTCCGGCTTTTGCGGGCCGTAACCCATAAAAGAAAAAGCACAGATGGTACCTATGATAGCTCCGCTTAAATGCCCTTCCCACGAAATGCCGGATGGTGTAAAATAGGGGAGCATATTCCATATAAGACCTCCATAGAGAAAGGTAACTAATAGAGATATGGCAATCAAGGGGATATATTTTCGTAACAGTCCGCTGAAGAAAAGAAAGAAAGCCAGTCCATAGATAATACCGCTGGCGCCGATATGCCAGGCAGGCTTGCCGATAAGGAATGTAATGGCTCCACATCCTATCCAGATTATAAGAAAAATAGAGGGAGCTATGCTTCTGTAAAAGTAAAAAAGACACCATGAAAGGAAGAATAGTGGTAAAGTGTTGGTCAATAAATGTTTGAAGCTGCTATGTATAAGAGGATGAGTGAAAATACCAAACATACCTTTTTTTGACAAAGGGTATACTCCTAAACTGGTAAAGTCCCAGTCCATACCTATCTCTAAAACCTTTATCATGTAGAGGATAAAAATTAGAAACAGCGGAAGTACCATTGTCAGCAGGATTTGTCGAATTTCTGGCCTCATATTAGCATATTTCTTTAAATTTTATACAATGCTACGAATATTTGCCCTGAAAATAAAAAATAAAGTCCCTTTTTATTTTGTTATTTACCTTTAATTCGTATTTTTGGGCATCATACTTATATTATATACTATGATAACCGAAATAATTAACCTTTAAATAATGCACAACTATGAGTTATTTACATTTTGACAAGACCCTGATGATAAATCTTGAGGAATCTTTACCAAGGGAGATTCTCCGGACGAACAAATCAGGAGCTTATCATTGTACAACGATTGTAGATTGTAACACACGCAAATATCATGGATTGCTGGTGATTCCCGTACCCAATCTGGACGATGAAAATCATGTGCTGCTATCTTCTTTGGATGAAACGGTAATTCAACACGGTGCTGAGTTTAACCTGGGATTGCATAAATATCAAGGAAATCACTTTAGCCCCAATGGACATAAGTATATCCGTGAGTTTGACTGTGAACATATTCCGGCAACAACTTACCGTGTGGGAGGAGTCATACTTCGCAAAGAGAAAATCTTTGTACATCATGAGAACCGGATTCTGATCCGTTATACCTTGGTCGATGCACACTCAGCTACCACTCTTCGTTTTCGTCCGTTCCTTGCTTTCCGTAGTGTACGCGAATATACCCACGAGAATTCGCAGGCGAGTCGTGACTACCAGTTAGTAGAAAACGGCATTAAGACTTGCATGTATCCGGGCTATCCGGAATTGTTCATGCAGTTGAATAAGAAAAACGAATTCCATTATGAACCGAATTGGTATAGAGGAATTGAATATCCGAAAGAACAGGAGAGAGGATATGATTTCAATGAAGACCTTTATGTTCCCGGATATTTTGAAGTCGATATAAAGAAAGGAGAAAGTATAATTTTCTCTGCCGGTATTTCTGAAATTTCTCCCCGCAGATTGAAACAAACTTTTGAGGCGGAAGTTGCCGACCGTACGCCACGTGATAGTTTCTATCATTGTTTAAAGAATTCCGCCCATCAATTCCATAACAAGCAGGAAGAGGACCATTATATTTTGGCCGGATATCCTTGGTTTAAATGTCGTGCCCGGGATATGTTTGTATCGCTGCCCGGATTGACGCTTGCTGTAGATGAGATAGGTGAATTTGAAGACGTGATGGAAACTGCCCGCAAAGCGATCAATAACTACATTAAAGGTGAACCGATAGGCTGTAAAATCTACGAGATGGATGATCCTGACGTATTATTATGGGCCGTATGGGCTCTGCAACAATATGCAAAGGAAACAAGTCGTGAACAATGTCGTGCCAAATATGGTTCTTTGTTAGAAGAAATCATCGATTTTATTCGTCAGCGCAAACATGATAATCTGTTCTTGCACGAAAACGGGTTGTTGTATGCCAATGGTGCAGATAGGGCGATCACATGGATGAATTCCACGGTTAACGGACGTCCGGTTATTCCGCGTACAGGTTATATCGTAGAGATAAATGCTTTGTGGTATAATGCCTTGCGTTTTATTGCCGACTTAGTTCGTGAAGGCGGTAATGGATTGCTGGCAGATTCACTGGATGCACAGGCTGAGGTAACTGGAAAGTCTTTTGTGGAAGTCTTTCGTAATGAATATGGTTATCTGTTGGATTATGTAGACGGAAATATGATGGATTGGAGCGTACGCCCCAACATGATATTTACGGTTGCCTTCGATTATTCTCCTCTTGACCGGGTGCAAAAGAAACAAGTACTCGATATTGTGACGAAGGAATTACTTACTCCGAAGGGACTCCGAACATTGAGTCCGAAGAGCGGCGGATATAATCCGAATTATGTAGGTCCTCAAATCCAGAGAGACTATGCTTATCATCAGGGTACGGCTTGGCCATGGCTGATGGGATTCTACATGGAGGCGTATCTGCGAATCTATAAGATGAGTGGAATTTCGTTTGTAGAGCGTCAGTTGATTGGACTTGAAGACGAGATGACCAGCCACTGTGTTGGTTCGTTGCCGGAATTGTTCGACGGAAATCCACCTTTTAAAGGGCGTGGAGCAGTATCGTTTGCAATGAATGTGGCGGAGATTTTACGTATCTTGAAGCTGTTGTCTAAATATAATTTATAGGAGGAGGGACGAAGATGAAAGTTTTAATGTTTGGATGGGAGTTCCCCCCGCATATCTTAGGAGGTTTAGGAACTGCCAGCTATGGTTTGACAAAAGGTATGTCTCAACAAGAGGATATGGAGATTACATTTTGTATTCCCAAGCCTTGGGGTGACGAAGACCAGAGTTTTCTGAGAATAATCGGTATGAACAGTACACCGATTGTGTGGAGGGATGTAGATTGGGAATATGTCAAAGGGCGTGTAGGCTCTTACATGGATCCTCAATTATATTTTGACTTGCGCGATCATATTTATGCTGATTTCAATTATCTGAATGCAAATGATCTGGGATGCATTGAATTTTCAGGGCGTTATCCGGATAACTTACATGAGGAAATCAATAACTACTCAATTGTTGCAGGAGTTATAGCACGGCAACAGGAGTTTGAAATTATACACTCACATGACTGGTTGACTTATCCGGCCGGTATTCATGCAAAACAGGTATCGGGCAAACCATTGGTGATTCACGTACATGCTACTGACTTTGACCGTAGTCGTGGTAATGTGAACCCCACAGTTTATGCCATTGAGAAAAATGGTATGGATCATGCCGATCATATTATGTGTGTGAGTGAATTAACTCGTCAAACAGTAATCCATAAATATTTCCAGGATCCGAAGAAAGTATCAACTGTGCACAATGCAGTTTCTCCTCTTTCGCAAGAGATACAGGATATTGTACCTAATAAGAACCCGAAAGAAAAGGTGGTTACCTTCTTGGGACGTATTACAATGCAAAAAGGTCCTGAGTATTTTGTAGAGGCAGCTGCGATGGTATTGCAGCGTACGCGGAATGTACGTTTTGTGATGGCCGGTAGTGGTGATATGATGGATCAGATGATCCGTCTGGCAGCTGAAAGAGGCATTGCCGATCGTTTCCATTTTCCGGGATTCATGAAAGGGAAACAAGTATATGAAGTCTTGAAGGCCAGTGATGTATACATTATGCCTTCGGTATCCGAACCTTTTGGTATTTCTCCGTTGGAGGCTATGCAGTGTAGCGTACCAAGCATTATTTCCAAACAATCCGGTTGTGCCGAGATCTTGGAAAAATGTATCAAGACCGATTACTGGGATATCCACGCTATGGCAGATGCTATTTATTCTATCTGTACCTATCCGGCTATGTACGAGTATCTCCGTGATGAAGGTAAGAAAGAGGTGGACGAAATAAAGTGGGAGAACGTAGGCTACAAGGTTCGCGGCATCTACGACGAGGTTATAAAAAATTATGGAAAACAATAAAACAATATAGATATGAGAACAATCTGTCTTTATTTTGAGATACATCAAATTATTCATCTGAAACGTTACCGCTTCTTCGACATTGGTGCAGACCATTATTACTATGATGATTATGCCAATGAGACAGGTATTAATGAGGTTGCCGAACGTTCTTATATTCCGGCTCTCAATACATTGATTGAAATGGTGAAGAATTCCGGAGGAGCATTTAAAGTAGCCCTTTCTATTTCGGGAGTAGCATTGGAACAGCTCGAAATTCATGCACCTGCCGTAATTGACCTGTTACATATATTAAACGATACGGGTTGCTGTGAATTCCTGGCAGAGCCATACTCTCATGGCTTATCGTCATTGGCCAATGAAGACTGTTTCCGTGAAGAAGTAATGCGTCAGAGCGAAAAGATGAAACAGATGTTTGGTAAAGCTCCGAAAGTGTTCCGTAACTCCAGCTTGATTTATTCGGATGAAATAGGTGCTACGGTGGCTAGCATGGGTTTCAAAGGCATGCTGACCGAAGGTGCTAAACACGTTTTGGGTTGGAAGAGTCCGCATTACGTGTATCATTGCAATCAGGCTCCAAGTCTGAAATTGTTATTAAGAGACTTCAAGTTATCGGATGATATCAGTTTGCGCTTCTCTAACTCTGATTGGAGTGAGTATCCTTTATTTGCCGATAAGTTTATCGGTTGGATTGATGCTTTACCACAAGAAGAACAAGTGATCAATATCTTTATGGAACTGAAAGCATTGGGTATGGCGCAGCCATTATCATCCAATATTTTGGAGTTCTTGAAGGCACTTCCTTATTGTGCAAAAGAAAAGGGCATTACTTTCTCTACCCCATCGGAGATTATTTCGAAATTGAAATCTGTTTCCCAATTGGATGTACCATATCCAATGTCGTGGGTAGACGAAGAAAGAGATACGAGCAGCTGGCTGGGTAATGTTTTGCAGCGTGAAGCTTTCAGCAAATTATACAGTGTGGCTGAACGTGTACACCTTTGCGATGATCGTCGTATCAAGCAGGATTGGGATTATCTGCAAGCCAGCAATAACTTCCGTTTTATGACGACCAAGAATACCGGTGTGTGGCTGAATCGTGGTATTTATGATTCTCCTTATGATGCCTTTACTAACTATATGAATATCTTGGGGGATTTCATTAAACGTGTAAATTCTCTCTATCCTGAGGATATCGATAATGAAGAGTTGAATTCATTGTTGACAACTATCAAGAACCAGGGAGAAGAGATCGCCGAATTACATAAGGAGGTTGATAAGTTGCAGGCAAAAGCGGAAAAGGCTGCAAAAACAGTAAAGGCCGAACCCAAAGCTGCACCTAAAAAGGCCGCTGCGAAGAAACCTGCTGCAAAGAAAGCAACGGCAAAAAAAGAAGATTAATATGATTCAAGAACATGCTTTAGCGTAAACTAAAGCGGTGGAAAGGGGCTGTCCAAAAAAGTTGGATAGCCCCTTACTGTTATTTACAGTTTAAAAGTAAAAGGCATAAAATGACCCTTATCTCTTGATAAGAAGGGTAATAGTCCAAATTTTTTAAATGATATTTCTTTGTAGATTTACAAGCAGTGAGTTGAAAAGGTAAGGAGCAGACTTTGGAGACAACCTCTTTCTATTTTATGGAGAAAGAGGCGTCTCTGCTTTAGTTTGCCACATCTTGTTATTCTTTACATAAAACATAAGGAGAATGAGACCATAAAAATTAAGGCGATGTAAATAAAGAATCATTTACATCGCCTTAATTGTATTATATACTGAGAATATTTTGTTACTGCTTACCGTTGAAGTTGGTATAAGTTACTTCTAACTTCAGTTTCGTACCGTCCGGACCACCTTCCAGTTTTACGTATCCCGGTTGTAGATCGTGCTGGATGCTGATCATATTCTTATTGGAAGAGCTATCGTACTGTACCAGTACCGGGATAAGTACCACTTTATTCCAATCCGGATTTGCTGCTTCCCAAGCTGCTTCGTTCCAACTGTCTCCTGCTTTTTTCTTGGCTTCCTGCTTTTCGTTGACGCATGCATTAATCAAGCGAGTCAAGTTGGTAAACACATACTGATTGGTTGTAGGTTTATTGGAAATAATAGCATTGTGCACGGCCAGATAAGAAGTGATGTTATCTGTAAGTTTGTTCTCTTCGAAGAAACTTTGCCGTTCTTTCTCACGTAAAAGTAACACATATGTAGGTGCTTTCATACTAAATTTTCCATTGTCCGGTTGGTTGTAGCTATTGAAAGTCAGTTTCACTGCATTAATGGTGTCATGGCTTAATTCTTCATAAATCTTATTGATCGGCAATGTAGCTTGTGTGAAGATACCGGCCGGAGACTTCAAATAAGTACAGTCTGTCTTTTTAGCGATTTCGTTTAGCTTTTCAGAATTAACAAACTTATTGGCTTGAATTACTTCCTTGGTTGTAGCGAAAGTACGGGTTGTGTAGTATAAAGAGTCAGTACCATTTTTTTTCTTCAGATTATTTCCCAAGCTGTCTTTTTCGTGGCATCGGATTACAACATTCAGGTTGATCTGGTCAACATAAAGAATCGTTCCGTTACCATAGTCATTCTTGGCATAAATACCTTTGAATACGTTATTAATAAATGCTTCCGAAGTTTTAAAATATTCAGGGTGATCTCTGTTCAAACGATAGATACGTTTACCTAGTTTGGTGATCTCTTCAGAAGTTAGACGGACATTAGGATAAAAGTCATCTGAGTTTCTGATGGAATCGCTGAGTGATTGGTCAACAGCTGTGTAGGCTTTTCGGGCGAGTAAGTTGTTTGGATTGTAATACTTCAATGGATCGATGTCTGTATAATAGTTCTGGGTCAAGTTTTCGTCCAGTTCATAAACAGTCATTCGGCATGGATTGATAGAGTCTCCAAAATAACTTTTATAGTATAAGATCAATTCAGCGGTGTGAATAGAGTCTCCTGCCATTACCCCTTTGGGATTAGTTTCCGGATCGTAGACCGAAGGAAAAGAAATTCCATCCGGACTATTCAACTGTGCGAGGAAACTGGCTTCGTATTCTCCGAATTCTTTATCAGTGAATTTTCCCACATAACCTACGCTGGTTTTGGCAAAAACAGGACCTGATAGGTCGGAATTCGTAGTTAACTCGTAAGTCGTATATCTTCCATTGATATTTTGGTCGCTATCCGGAAGCATATCCCATCCGATAGTACCTGTATTATCATCGCATCCGAAGAAAGTCAAGGCAAGCAGTGCTACCCATACATATTTTGCTTTCATGATCGTCGTATCTAGGTTCTTATTTATTTTTGTTCAGCTTCCCACACTTGATCGTAGAAACTGTTGCAAGCATCTGCAAGAGCATCGGGAGCTTGATAGTCAAGAACCAATTTGCCCGATTGACGCGCGTAGTTCATGACATCTTCATTTACATGTTCACTATTCTGTACTATTCCGTCCGAGTAATCGACAGCTAATTTGCAAAGTGTAGCATAATCTACCGGATCTTTCAGGGTAGCTACATCTTTTTTATTAATACCCTTTAGCATCAGTTTGCTTGCAAAGTCATTGTTGAATGTACCTTTGAAATCATCTTCGTATACGGAGAATACTACTTTTGCATCGCGGAACGAAGGTTCGTCTTTATACGCTTTCTTTATATACAAAGGGGCTAATGCCGTCATCCAGCCATGACAGTGAATAACGTCCGGACACCAACGCAATTTCTTTACCGTTTCCAGCACTCCTCTGGCATAGAAGATAGCCCGGCTATCATTATCATCGTATTCAACCCCGTTTTCATCAGCTGTCTGCAGCCGGTTCTGAAAATAATCATCGTTATCGATGAAATAAACCTGCATACGTGCTGACTGGATAGAAGCTACTTTGATAATAAGTGGATGGTCGGTGTCGTCGATGATCAGGTTCATGCCGGAAAGACGTATCACTTCGTGCAATTGATTTCTGCGTTCGTTGATATTCCCCCATTTGGGCATAAATGTTCTGATTTCTCTGCCTTTTTCCTGGATAGCTTGTGGTAGATGTCTGCCTATATTGGCCATCTCGGATTCTGAAACGTAAGGAGTAATCTCTTGTGTAATAAATAAAACCTTGTTAGCCTTTGTCATAATAACAATCGTTCTCGTAAATATTCTGCAAAGATATAAAAAAAAACGGGCATTAAAGCAAGTTCTCTGGCGGTATAATTCCTTATGAATTGTTAAGTGCTTGTTTTTCAGTGATAAACCGTCCTGTTGCTTAGGACTCTCCTTCGTCTTCTTTTGCATTAATTTACGATATTTCTTCTTTATATGGTAAATTATGGTTTATTTTGCACCGTTTTTCAAACAACTAAGAATCATAAACCAATTAAAATGAAAGTAATACATACGATCAAGGACTTGCAGGCTGAACTTTCGGTTTTGAAAGCCCAGGGTAAAAAGGTGGGGTTGGTGCCTACTATGGGTGCTTTGCATGCAGGGCACGCATCTCTTGTAAAGCGTAGTGTAAACGAGAATGAAGTAACAGTGGTAAGTGTTTTTGTGAACCCTACCCAGTTTAATGATAAAAATGATCTTGTTAAGTATCCTCGCACATTGGATGCCGATTGTAAATTGCTCGAGGCTTGTGGAGCGACTTATGCTTTTGCTCCTTCGGTGGAAGAGATGTATCCGGAGCCGGATACCCGCCAATTCAGTTATGCTCCTTTGGATACTGTAATGGAGGGGGCTTTCCGGCCGGGACACTTTAATGGAGTATGCCAGATAGTAAGTAAACTGTTCGAAGCGGTGAAACCACATCGTGCATACTTTGGTGAGAAAGATTTTCAGCAATTGGCTATCATCTGTGAGATGGTTCGTCAGATGCAGTTTGATCTTGAAATAGTAGGTTGTCCTATTGTTCGTGAAGAAGATGGTTTGGCTCTGAGCAGCCGGAATGCGCGTCTGTCGGCAGAAGAACGTGAAAATGCATTAAAAATATCTCAGACCTTATTTAAAAGTCGTACCTTTGCAGCCACTCACACAGTGAGTGAAACGCTGAAGTTTGTGGAAGATGCTATTGCTGCTGTTCCGGGATTGCGTCTGGAGTATTTTGAGATAGTAGACGGAAACACTTTGCAGAAGGTTGATAATTGGAACCAAACATCGTATGTAGTGGGCTGTATAACAGTGTTCTGCGGTGATGTCAGACTGATTGATAATATTAAATACAAAGAATCTTAAACTTAAAAAAGACGAACCCCTTATGATGATTGAAGTGTTGAAGTCAAAAATTCATTGTGCCCGTGTCACGGAAGCCAATCTGAATTATATGGGTAGTATTACGATTGATGAGAATCTATTGGATGCAGCTAATATGATTGCCGGTGAGAAGGTGTACATTGCCGACAATAATAACGGCGAGCGTTTTGAGACCTACATTATCAAAGGTGAACGCGGATCAGGTAAAATCTGCTTGAATGGCGCTGCGGCCCGTAAAGTACAACCGGATGATATTGTGATCATTATGTCGTATGCGTTGATGGATTTTGAGGAAGCTAAGTCATTTAAGCCGACTGTTATTTTTCCGGATCCGGCTACAAATAGTGTAGTGAAGTAAGAAATCGTTCAATTGTGGAATATGAAAATCCCTGCTAATTATCCAATTTAGCAGGGATTTTTTATTAGGATCGATTATTGTGAATATCCGGTCCGGAGAATAAATTGTTAGGAGGGTGTCCATAACTCACCACATACTCTGTGGTGAATACGAGTTTTGAACATCCCCCCGACTTTATACTTCTACTTGGAACTCAATTGTTCGTTCATTGCTGCTGCGGCACGGCGTCCGTCTCCCATGGCAAGGATGACAGTAGCTCCTCCGCGTACAATATCTCCTCCCGCATAAATAGTGGGAATAGACGATTGCATCTGATCGTTAACAGTGATTGTTCCTTTACGGCCCAATTCCAGACCTTTGATAGAACTGGGGACGATAGGATTGGGAGATACCCCGACACTGACAATGGCGAGATCGATATCAACGGTTTCTGTTGCTCCTGGGATGGGGACGGGGCTACGTCGTCCGGAGGCATCCGGTTCACCCAATTCCATCTTTTGCAAGATTACTTGTTTGACACGTCCTTGCTCGTCTGCCAGATATTCGATTGGGTTGTGTAAGGTCAGGAACTCTATACCTTCTTCTTTGGCATGTTTCACTTCTTCCAGACGTGCTGGCATTTCTTCTTCTGAACGGCGATAGATGATCATAGCCCGTTCGGCTCCAAGACGTTTGGCTGTACGGACAGAGTCCATGGCAGTGTTACCGCCACCAATTACAGCTACGTTCTTTCCGAAGGCTACCGGAGTATCGGAATCGGGACTGGCTGCATCCATCAGATTTACACGAGTCAGATATTCGTTGGAAGACATGATGTTGATCGAGTTCTCACCCGGGATGTTCATAAAGTTGGGAAGTCCGGCTCCTGAGGCTACAAAAATTCCCTTAAAACCTTCTTCTTCCAACTGTTCTACGCTGATCGTTTTCCCTACAATGCAGTCTTTGATGAATGTAACTCCCATTTTGGCAAGGTTCTCAATCTCGACGTCTACTATTTTGTTGGGTAGACGGAATTCGGGAATACCATATTTCAGTACACCGCCAATTTCATGTAGCGCCTCGAATACCGTTACATCATATCCATATTTGGCCATATCCCCTGCAAAGGATAGTCCGGCAGGACCGGAACCGATAACAGCCACTTTGATACCGTTTTTCTCGCCTACTTCAGGTACGGAGATTTGTCCGCTTTCTCGTTCGTAGTCGGCAGCAAATCTTTCCAGGTGACCAATGGCTACGGCTTCTTTGCCCATTTTCAGATGGATACATTTTGATTCGCATTGTTTTTCCTGCGGACATACACGACCGCATACGGCAGGCAGGGCACTGGTCTCTTTCAGTGTTTTGGCTGCTTCAAGGAATTCTCCACGTTCTATGTTCTTGATGAAACGGGGAATGTCGATGCCTACCGGGCAACCTGTCATGCAGCCTGGGTTGGCACAATCCAGACAGCGCTGTGCCTCCGTAACTGCCTGCTCTTTAGTCAGCCCTTGATTGACTTCTTCTTTACGGCTGTGTGACCGGTACTCCGGATCGAGTTCGTTCATTTGGCAGCGTTCAATGTTCGCACGGTCTTTAGCTTTGATAGCTTTACGGAGTGCTTCGCGCCAAGGGGCTGTACGTCCGTTTTCGTCTATGACTTTGGTTGCTTCACATTCATCGAGTTTATGCAACTCTTCACGTTCGATGGTTTTGAAAGCTCCCATGCGCTTCAACATTTCATCGAAGTCCACTTGGTGACCGTCAAATTCCGGACCGTCGACACATACGAATTTGGTCTTTCCTCCGATAGTAATACGGCAGGCGCCGCACATTCCGGTGCCATCCACCATAATTGTATTTAATGATACTTCTGTCGGAATTTCATATTTCTTCGTCAGCAAACAAACAAATTTCATCATGATAGCTGGGCCGATAGCAAAACATTTGTTCACTTTCTCCCGTTTGATTACTTCTTCTACTCCTTCGGTAACCAAGCCTTTGCGACCATATGATCCGTCATCGGTCATTATGATCACTTCGTCCGAACTTTCACGCATTTCTTTTTCAAGAATGATCAGTTCTTTGCTACGTCCTGCCAGTACGGTGATCACACGGTTTCCGGCTGCCTTCAGGGCCTGTACGATGGGTAGCATCGGAGCTACACCTACGCCACCTCCGGCACATACTACTGTTCCGAAGTTTTCAATGTGGGTAGCTTGTCCCAATGGACCTACTACGTCGGTGATATAGTCTCCTTCGTTTAGTTCGCAAAGGCGGGTAGAAGAGAGCCCTACTTCCTGAACAACCAGGGTGATCGTTCCTGCCTTCGGGTCGGCGGCTGCAATGGTCAGTGGCATCCGTTCTCCCTTTTCACCGACACGCACAATCACGAAATGACCTGCTTTGCGTGATTTTGCTATCAACGGAGCTTCAATGACAAGTTTGAATACTTTCTCCGAAAAGTGTTCTTTGCTAATGATTTTGTTCATTATCTAATTAATTTGTTGGATTTATTACGTAATTGCTATCAGAATGTTCTTAGTGTGCAAAGATACTGCTAATTTGTAAAAAACAAAAGAAAAGCCATCCTTTTGAGGGGATGGCTTTATTATCAGTGTAAATCAGTTTGTTTTATTTTGTTCTGATTTTATATCCGGCCATTCCATAATAAAGAATGAAGAGGAAACATGGGAGACAAATCCAATAAGCATTTTGTGCTCCCGCTATGTCTTTTATGTATCCGAACAGAGTAGGGATGACAGCACCTCCGGCCATAGCCATAATCAACAGAGAAGAGCCGGCTTTGGTGAACTTACCTAAATCTGCCATGGCAAGTGGCCACAGTGCGGGCCACATCAGTGAGCAACCCAGTGCTATGAATGCAATGAAATAGATTGAGATGTCAGCCGGGGTGAGTACTACCAGAATTGAACCGGCAATGGCGAGGATTGAGCATATTTTTAATGCTGTAGCCTGATTGATGTATTTGGGTATAAAGATGATACCGCAGATATATCCGATCACAATACCGATCGGAGCAATCCAGGCATAAGCTGCGGCATTCTCCAAATGCAGGCTGTTGGCATAGTCAACGAGGGTTCCCAGTGAAACCGTTTCTACGCCTACGTAGAGGAAGAGGGCAAGACATCCCAGCAAAAGGTGCGGAAATTGCCATACTGAGGTTTTGCTGGCTGCATACGGACATGCCTCGGCACCTCCTTCACTGTCGTCCTCGCCGGCTGCTTTTACTTCAGGCAGCGGAGCCATCAGTGAGATGATGCCTAATATAATAAATGCTGCAATAATAACATAAAAGGGAGTGAATAAGTCCGATACGGTAATGTCGCTCACTTCCTTGCCTATCAGGAAAGCGAGGAACAAAGGAGGAATTGGCCATGCTAGCTTATTACAGATGCCCATGATGCTGATACGTTTGGCTGCACTGTCCAATGGGCCGAGAATAGTAATATAGGGGTTAACAGATGCTTGTAAGAATGCGTTTGCCGTGCCGCTGACAAAAGAGGCTACCAGAAAAAGAGGAAAACTCTCCTGGCTGGCCGATGGAATGTACAAACCGAAAGCTACAGCGAACATGGCAAACGAAAGTGCCATGGTGTGTTTGTATCCGATAGCTTTGATAGTCATCGAAGCCGGATAGCCGAAGATGAGGAAAGGTACGAAAGTGGCAGCGATTATCAGGTAAGATTCGGCTGAAGTGATGCCTAAAGAACCTTGTAATACCGGAATAAGTACAGAATTGATTCCTAATGCGAATCCGATGGCGAAGAACATGATGCCGATAAATGCTAACGGCAGAGCAAAGTTTTTTTGAGTAGAGCTCATAAAATAGGAGTTTTGAGGTTAGTAAAAAGTGTGTTTTATTACAAAAAAGAAGGGGGTGTCATAACTCGCTACAGATAACACAGATTTACACAGAACGTTTTTTAATATGCTGATAACCAATGTTGTCTATCTATGTAAATCCGTGCAATTCTGTGGTGAATACGAGTTTAGCACACCCTCTTTTATCTTTTCTTCTATGTCAGTCGATCATGTCAAATCCGCAGTAGGGAACCAATGCTTTCGGAATCCGGATACCCTCCGGAGTCTGATGGTTTTCCAGCAAGGCTGCTACGATGCGGGGCAATGCCAGTGCCGATCCGTTCAGTGTGTGGCAAAGTTCGGTTTTCTTTTCTCCGCTACGATAGCGGCATTTTAATCGATTGGCTTGGTAAGTATCGAAGTTAGATACAGAGCTGACTTCCAACCAGCGCTTCTGTGCTTCGGAATATACTTCGAAATCAAAGCAAAGCGCAGCGGTAAAACTCATATCACCACCACAGAGACGGAGAATACGGTAAGGGAGTTCCAGCTTCTGGAGCAGGCCTTCTACATGATCCAGCATTTCCTGATGTGACTGACGGGAGTGCTCCGGTTTGTCGATACGCACCAATTCTACTTTAGAGAATTCGTGAAGGCGATTGAGCCCGCGTACATCTTTACCGTAAGAGCCGGCTTCCCGACGGAAGCATTGTGTATAAGCGCAGTTTTTAATAGGAAGTTGCTTTTCATCCAAAATGACGTCACGGTAGATATTAGTTACCGGAACTTCAGCCGTCGGAATCAGATAGAGATCGTCTACTTCGCAATGGTACATTTGTCCTTCTTTATCCGGAAGTTGTCCGGTTCCATAGCCGGAAGCAGCGTTTACAACTGTTGGAGGCATGATTTCGGTATATCCGGATTTACGTGCTTCATCCAGGAAAAAGTTAATCAGTGCGCGTTGCAGTTGAGCTCCTTTGCCTTTGTAAACAGGAAAACCTGCACCGGTTATTTTTACACCCAAATCAAAGTCAATCAAGTCGTATTTCTTAGCCAGTTCCCAATGGGGGAGTGCATCTGTGGGAAGTTGAGTTTCCATACCTCCCATTTTCTCAACTACATTGTCCTCGGCACCAACACCTTCGGGCACACTGTCGTAGGGAATATTGGGAATGGTATACAGCAGATTCAGCATGTCGTTGGCAGCCTGGTCCATGTCGGCCTGCAGTGTTTTATTGCTCTCCTTTATCTCGGCTACACGGGCTTTTGCAACTTCAGCTTCTTCCTTTTTGCCTTCTTTCATCAACTGACCGATCGTTTTCGAAAGTGAATTTACCTCTGCCAGGTTTTTATCTAATTGATTTTGTGTATTACGTCTTTTGTCATTCACTTCGATTACTTGGGCAATTGTTTCTTTGGCTCCTTTGAAGTGTTTTTTCTCCAGACCGCGGATTACCGCGTCGGTGTTTTCTGTAATTTGTTTAATGGTAAGCATATCTATACTTTATTTATGAACTTTCTTCTTTGAGTTTACAAAGATATATAAAAATAAGATAAGAGGGTGCGTCTTGTATAAAAAAGAAAAGAGACGCAATCAACCGATTGCATCTCTTTCTTCAATTTCTTACAATTTCCTTTAAACTCCGGAAATTTATGCTTCTGTTGCTTCAGCAGGGATGATAGAAACATATCTTCTGTCTTCTCTACCTACTTTAAATTTAACTGTACCATCTACTAAAGCGAAAAGAGTGTGGTCTTTACCCATTCCGATGTTTTCACCCGGGTGGAATTCAGTACCTCTTTGACGAACGATGATGTTACCTGCTTTGCAAGCTTCGCCACCAAATATCTTAACGCCTAATCTTTTGCTCTGTGATTCGCGGCCGTTCTTAGAACTACCGACACCTTTCTTATGTGCCATTTCTTCTTACTTTTAAAATTGATTAAGCTACTACTTCTGTGATTGTTAACTCTGTGAACTGCTGACGGTGACCGTTCAACTTTCTGTGACCTTTTCTTCTTTTCTTGTGGAAAACAAGAACTTTGTCACCTTTAACCAGGCTTGAAACAATCTGGCAAACTACTTTTGCACCGTCTACAGTAGGAGCACCTACAGTAACGTTTCCGTCTTTGTCTACCAAAAGAACTTTGTCAAATTCTACTGTTGCACCGTTCTCTGCATTCTGAATGTGGTGAACGAACAATTTCTGGCCAGCTTCAGCTTTAAATTGCTGACCGTTGATTTCTACAATTGCGTACATCTTATATAAATAAATGTAAGTTAGCTCCGTCGGGTGGTCTTTAATCACTTAAAAAACACTTGCTCAAACCCGGTGCGGAATAATCAGGGCACAAAATTACTGCTTTTATTTGTTTCGGACAAGTTTTTCTTTTTCTTTTTTGTTTGCAGTATGTTATTTTGCTCTTTTTCTTCTTTCGGGTAGGGGCAGTTAGAAGGTTGATTATTAAATGGGATGTGGCTTTATTCATTTTGTCACTTTGATAATCGGAACTCCTCAGAATCGTTTATTTCGGACGGGATGCTTGCCTGGGTGAAAAAAACGCGTTCTGAAGGTTTTTCCCGATGACATATATCTTGGGGCTTTTGATTGATGGTACGCACAAGGAAAGGAAAAAGTCGTGTCGGTGGTGAAAGTGCTTCGGATGGGATTGCATTCCGATTTTTTTGTCACTTCAGAAAGCTCTGCCTGCGGTTGCCAACCGGAAGACGGAGTGTCCCTTTCAGACCGGATTTGGAATAACAATAGGAGATATTTGGGAAAACAATAGGAGATATTTCCAAAACATAAGGACATTTTCGGTGAATGCTTACGTCTTTTCGGCCAAATGCTTGCTTCTTTTTGCGAAAAGTCAGGCTTTCCGAGCCCGGAAGCCCGTCTTTTCGGCCTCTAAAGTCTCCATTTGGCTTTTTTCTTCTCTCCGGGTGTCGGAAACGGAAAAGGACTCTGTTATGAAAAACAGATATTTACTTTCTTTTTGTACTGTTATTCGATGAACGGATGTCATCCGGTTGGATTGTTCAGAGTGGACAGCCGGATTTGTCTTCCGGAACGGAGATTAGCTGGCCAAGAGTACTGATGATTCTGTCGTAGGGATAGGCCTGAAACTCTTGGGCAGTAGTCATACCGCTGGTAACACCGGTAAAAGAAACTCCGGCAGCGGCGGCTGTTCCTGCATCCACTGTACTGTCACCGATGTATAATACTTCTTCGGGGCATGCCTTCAATCGGTCGATGGCAAGTAGCAAACCTTCAGGATCGGGTTTATGATGTGTCACATCTTCACCTCCGATAATGATGTCAAACCAATCATCCGGCATGTGATTTCTCAGGAAACTCAGTATCCGGAATCGGTATTTGGTTGAAATGATTCCGATACGGATTCCCTGTTTTTTCAGGTGTGTAAGCGTGGGGAGAGTATCCGGGAAAAGAATGGTATTTGCATTCATGTATATATCTGCCTCTTTGGAATACTCTTGTCTGAATGATTCCAGTTGGTCGGCGTCAGTAATTCCCGTAAGGATGCTGAACGATTCTTCAAGCGTTTTCCCAATGGTGCGTTTGATCATATCATCAGTGATACCGGTGTAGCCATGTCTCTCGAGTACGCTTCTGAAGCAGGTTACGATGCCACGCGAAGAGTCTGCCAGTGTATAGTCAAAGTCGAATAAATAAACAGTGTATTTCATTTGCGGAATTTTCGGCAAAGATAGTGAATTTTTTATTTCAATAAAGGTTATTTGCGTACTCTGCCTCCCGATATCCAGTGAGTCCGGTAATAGGGTTCATTGAGACTGCTGACAATGACTCCCTGGCTGGTGCTGGCATGAACAAACTTTCCGTCTTTGAGATAGATGCCCACGTGTGCCACTTTTCTGCGCGATTTCCGGCTACTGAAAAATACCAGATCACCTTCCCGAAGATTTCGCCGGGCAACTTTACTGCTCTCTTTCTTCTGACCGTCTGTGCTTCGTTGCAGTTTGGTATGATATACCTTTTTATAAATCTGGCAGGTCATTCCCGAGCAGTCTGTGCCACGTTTGGTCTCTCCGCCTCCCCGGTAGGGGGTACCTATCCATTCGGCTGCTTCCAGGTAGAGTTTATGGTTATCCTCCATTCCGATGTCTACGCCCAAGCGTACAGAAGCACGGGCCAATTTCTTATAGTCTAGTTTGGGAGCAGAGGTGCGGCAGCCACTCAGGCCGATAACTAAGACGGTGAAAAGTAACAGATTAAAAAGGTGTTTCTTCATACATTCATTCTTCTTCTACATTAAAATAATCTTCCAGTTCTTTTTCTGCCGAATTGTTTTCGTTTACAAGGTCACGGATAATGACTCCATGCTCAAGCACGGCAATACGAGGACAGACATCCACCGTATGGTTCAGGTTATGGCTCGAAATAATGACCGTGGCATTATGTTCCTCATTATACTTTTTCAGCAGATGTTTAATGACGGATTGTGAACTTGGGTCCAGAAAATTAAACGGTTCGTCCAGAATGATCAGTTTCGGATAATGTAGCATGGCCGACACGATACCGATCTTTTGCTTATTGCCCGCCGAGAAGTTACGGATAAACTTCTTTTGTCCCAATACTTCCCCGTTCATAAAACGTTCGAAGGGGATCAGGCGTTCATCCACTTCTTCTTTTTTGAGTCCGTACATTTTACCGATAAAATAGAAATATTCTTCCGGAGTCAGGTAACTGATCAGGAATCCGTCATCGATAAATGCACCGGTAAAACTTTTCCAGTCTTCGCTTTGGTTCACATGAATGTCGTTGATAATGATTTCACCGGTATCAGCTTTCAGCAGGTCCAGCATTAAACGGAACAAAGTTGTTTTTCCGGCTCCATTGTTACCCACCAGGCCGACCATCTCTCCCTGATTGATTGTATAATTCTCGATATCGATGGCTGTTTGGGTGCCGAAGTTTTTCCGGAGGTTATGTATGGTAATCATATTCTTTTTCTATAAAATAAATGTTGAATCGTTATTTACTATCTCTGAATCCTTCCATGTTTTCGTAACGGCGTTGCATGAAACGGACATATACATTGTTTATCCACATAGGGGAGGTCAAGGTGAAGCCTAATCCGATGATTAATATGACAATGTAGGCCCATGTTTGTCCCAGCAGCATGGGGAGCGTGCCATAGAGTGTGGTTGGCACGATGAAAAGTCCGAAACTGATTAACATCTGCATTCCGGTATTCATACTTTGTTTGCCTGTGATGCTTTCATTGATTGGTACGGTTTTATGGTTGTATACCGCCAGTTGGAACAAGATGCAATAGACAGGACCTGTTGTCAGAAAGATTAGTGCGACAGCACCCAGCAGGCTGGCTTTTCCCATCACAAAAGCCGGTATCAGCAGGATCAGCGGAATGATTTCCGCCAAGCTATAGATATAATATTTGGCTGTCAACAGGCTTTTGATGGATTCTTTGCGAGTCATCAGTCCGTCGATATAGTTTCCTTCAAATCCCATAAGTTGTATCAGAATCACCATACCGAATCCAAGGAAGGAGTATACCTGGACAAAACTCTTCATGTGGTCATACGTACTGCTGAAACTCAGTATGATGGAGAAGATGATTACGAGCATTGCTACCGACCGGAGTGAGGCCTTACAGCGTTTGTTGCGTAGAAGCATCTTCAATTCCAGACGCATATATTCGCCTACCTCTCCGAAGCGTTCCAGGAAACGGTATTCGGATACGGTTTTTACTTTTGTGTCTTCTACTTTATTGATTTCGTTGTATATTAAACCGGTCATCACTTTACGGTTGATACACCATACCAGAACAGTGGCTGCCAATGTACCCAGGTAAGCAAGTAGATTTCCTTCGATATAACCTTCTCCCAGGTTCATGAAAAAGTTACTTATAAATCCCGTTTTGGGAATAAAAATAGCGATGGCGATTCCACTGTAGACAACGATGGGAAGTACCACCCACCAAATATGCTCGTTAATCAGCGTACGGCAAAGCAGATACCAATATCCGTTGAAAACCATCAGTAACCAAATGCCGATGCTGTAAGTGAGAACTCCTGATATTCCATAAAAAGGAAAGACTGTGAGTGCTGCGAACGGCACGAACAGGAACAGCCAGATAAGATTGAAAGAACTGAGCCCGTGGCGGAGAAGCAGAAAGTCGAGTATACGGCTTCGTTTTACCGGAAGTAGCAGATAAGGTTTTACTTCTTGTGTAGGAGTTTTTTGGAATGGGAAACGTATTACAAAGTCCAGGGCAAGCGCAAATATCAGTCCACTATTCAAAATATGATAGGCTTCCATATTGGGAACTTCTGTGCTGATGGCTTTTGCCAGACCGATGCCAATAAATATAAAGTAAGCACCCCAGAAAATAAAGGACGCATACATGATGTATTTGCCTATTTTATTCTTTTCGTACATCGGATGTCGTTTGGCTGCAAGTTTGCCGTGCAGGCGTAGTTCATTGAATAGCATAGTACCGTTTTATTTAAGTTTCGACAAAAAAGAGCACGCAGATAATACAACTTCTTATCTGTTTGGGTTGCATCATCTGCGTGCTGCAAGGTCTTATTATTTCTTTTCCGGGCTGACCATTGTCACTTCCACTTCATTTTTCTGTTTGAAGAGGTCGTCAGCGAATTTCCGGATGTCATTCACCGTAATGCTATTGACTATCTTTTCATAATCATTCATGCGGTTCATGCCGGTATATAAGTATTCGTCGATACTTCCCAGCCAGTAGCTGTTTTCTTTCAGGTCTTCGGTATGCTTTTTCAGCATATATTCTTTCACTTTGTTCAAGTTGGCTTCCGACGGGCCTGTTTTCGTTATGTTATCGATTTCTCCGAAAATGATCTTCATCAGCTTCTCTTTCTTTTCGGGAGCCGTATCGAAGATGATTTGCAGGATTGCTTTTTCTTTTGGATATTTTTGTAGCGTTCCGCCTACATATACACCATATGTACCTCCTTCGTCTTCACGTACTTTTTCTGTGTAGACCAAATCCAGAATCTGGCTTGTCATGCTAAGCAAGAGGTTGTTTCTCAGGTCATATTTGCAATCTCCGTTGTAGAAAGCGAAAACGGAAGCTTTCGGTGTCTCTTGCTGCTTGGTAAACTCGTTCTTGTAAATGCCTTGACGCATTTCAATTTTGTTATCTTTGAAAGTTTCTTTGCGGTTAACGGCGGGGAGCGCACCCAGATATTCGGCAATTACCGGTTTCATCTTCTCTACATCTACGTTACCGACAAAGATAAATGTGAAGTCACTTGCATCTTTGAAGCGATCCTGATACATAGACAGAATCTTGTCGTAATCCATTTGATCCACCATGTCGGCTTTTATGCGTATGATTCTCGGGTGTTTCATATAGATGCCGGCTTGGATAGAGTCGCTGAAGGCCACATTCGGATTCAATTCCTGATTCTTTAATGCGGCTTTATTACGATTTTTATATGAGGCAAATGCATCATCGTCTCTACGCGGTGCTGTAAATGTAAGGTAAGTGAGTTGCATCATCGTTTCGAAATCTTTGGGTGAACAACTTCCTGAAACGCTTTCGGTCTTGTTTGCGATATCGTAACTAACCGATGCTTTCTTTCCGGCGAGCACTTTTTCAAGGTTTACAGCACTGAAGTTACCCAAACCACCGACTCCGACTGCATCCAGACCATTTATATTGATGATTTCCGAATCCGGGAATACGGAACTACCTCCCAGGCTGACACCTTTCATCCGGATTTCATCTGCCTTGAAATCAGTTTTCTTTATAATCACTTTTACTCCGTTAGAAAGGGTCAAAGTAGTTGCTCCAAAGATGTCGTCTTTTGATTCCGAAACAATCTTACCACCTTTCGGCGCTTCAGCCATTAAGGGTTCGTCTGATACTTTATCTACGTAGGCAGTCAGCTTTTCGGTTTTTGCATCCTTCAGCAGTTTTGCGATAGCGGCTTCGGATGGTAGTTTCAGATCCTCTTTTTCGGGTGCGAAAAGGGCCAGCGCCTGATTGTCGTCTGTAATCAGTCCTTTCATCAATTGGTTGATTGCTGCCACCGGAATATTGGGGGCGATCTGGTTGATGATTGTATATTCGTTCTCTATGCCCGGTATAGGTTCGTTATCAAGAAAGTGGCGGACATATTCATTTACATACTTTTCGTTTTTCTGTTTGTCACGTTCATTGTAAGAAGATTCCAACTGACGCAAGTATTCGGCACGGGCACGATTGTATTCTGTTTCGGTGAAGCCGAATTGGCGGGCACGTTCTAATTCGCGGAGCATGGCGGCGATACCATTTTCGATGCTGTCCTCTTTGCAAACCACGATCCCCAGAAATGCATCTTTGGTTTTGGCAACAAAGAAGTTGCTATCGTCTGCTCCTGCATAAATATAGGGTGGATTGGCTGTCTGAACCAGTTCGTTCAAACGTGCATTCAGCATAATGCTGATCAGATTCTTGGCGTATTGCTGTATCAGATAGTCCACATTTCCTTTCTGGTTATCGGGAACTGCTTCGTGTTTATTGAAGAGTAGAACTTGGACATGAGGCTGTTCCTTGTCTTTCAAGATACAGATAATCGGTTCTTTATTGTCTGCGACAGGATAGTAGATACGTTCTGCCGCATTAGGCTGTGCAGGGATGTCGGCAAACATTGTTTTGATTTTAGCTTCTACGGCATCTACATCGATATCACCGACGATGACGATTCCCTGTAAGTCGGGACGATACCATTTTTCGTAATAGTCTCTCAAGGTTTGCGGCTTAAAATTCATCACTACGTCCATGGTGCCGATGGGGAAGCTATGGGCGTATTTGTCACCCGGATACATCATTGGCAGAAGCTTCTCTTGCATACGCATCATGGCACTCATGCGTGTACGCCATTCTTCATTGATGACGCCGCGTTCTTTATCAATCTCTTTCGGATCGAGTGTCAGGTCATTGCTCCAGTCGTGTAGAATCAACAGGCAGGAGTCTACTGCACCGGGAGTTTTGACGGGTACATTGGAGATATTGTAAACCGTTTCATCGATAGCCGTATATGCGTTCAGGTTTTCACCGAATTTAACGCCGATACGCTCCAGATATTGCTTCAAGGCATCACCGGGGAAGTGAGTTGTCCCATTAAAACACATGTGTTCCAGGAAGTGTGCCAATCCGCGTTGATTTTCTTCTTCTTGAATAGAACCCACTTTCTGGGCAATGTAGAAGTCAGCCCGGTTGGCAGGCAGATTGTTCTTACGGATGTAGTAGGTCAGACCATTGTCCAACTTTCCAATACGTACGTTCTTGTCGATAGGGATGGGCGGCATTTGCTGTGCAAAGGCCTGTTGGAAGTTGCAGCATAAGATGACTGCAACCAAAAGTAAACCACGGAATAAATGTTTCATTGCTATACTGTTTTTAAGTTCCACTCACCGCAGGAGTTTCAGAGTGCATAGATCCTATTTATGTATTGAGAATCCGGACTTCCAGCATCTCCTGAGATGAATTACCTTCTTACTGTTTTTTCTATCAGTCGCATTACCGGGAAGTAAATCACATAATTGCTTCTCTAATTTTCACCAGTTTAGTCAATAAGCCTTCCAACCGGTCAAGTTTCAACATATTGGCACCGTCGCTTTTGGCTACTGCCGGATTTTCGTGTGTCTCAATAAAGAGACCGTCGGCTCCTACGGCAATGCCGGCTTTGGCTACCGTTTCGATCAATTGCGGCATACCGCCTGTTACACCGTTCGTCTGGTTGGGTTGCTGTAATGAATGAGTTACATCCAGGATGACCGGATAACCGAAAGATTGCATTTCCGGTATGCCCCGGTAGTCGATGACCAGGTCCTGATAACCGAAAGTCGTTCCACGTTCAGTCAGCATAACGTTCTTGTTGCCGGCCTCTATCACCTTGTCTGCTGCAAACTGCATGGCAAGCGGAGAGAGGAACTGTCCTTTTTTGATATTAATCGTTTTTCCGGTTTGAGCAGCAGCGACCAGTAAGTCCGTTTGTCGGCAGAGGAAAGCGGGTATCTGCAGGATGTCTACATAATCGGCTGCCATGGCTGCTTCATCGGCTGCGTGAATATCGGTTACGGTAGGCACTCCGAAGGTATTGTGTACTTTCTCGAGAACTTTCAACGCTTTTTCATCACCAATTCCCATGAATGAATCCAGGCGAGAACGGTTGGCTTTACGGTATGAACCTTTAAATACATAGGGAATACCCAGTTTATCGGTGATATTTACTATTTTTTCTGCAATTCGCATAGCCATCTCTTCGCCTTCGATGACGCAAGGACCGGCTAACAGGAAAAAATTTCCTGTTTTATTGTTCTTCAGTTGTTCTATCATAACATTTATGTTTTATCAATTGGGTATAATCAATGTGGTTGCTTCCGGGATAATTCCTATTTCAATCGGGAAATGGCGTGGCAACAAGCGTCCGTCAAGGTCGACGGCGGCATTCTGGGCACGCAATACTTTTACTTTTCGGGTACGGTAGGATTTCACCACTTTGTGGTTCAATATGCGTCCTTGAATAAGCATCCACAGTCCGGACAAGATTTGCAGGAACTCGGGACGGTAGATGACCGATACATCCAGCCAGCCATTATAGGGTACGGCACTTGGGGTTTGTCCGTATCCGGTGGCACTTCCCACACAGACTGTCATAATCCGTCCGCGGATGTGTTCGTCGTTAATTTTGAGATGTGAACGATAAAGCTTGCGTTCGAATATCAGCAGGAAGAGAGCTGCCAGATAGGAGAGGAACTTTACTCCCCAGAAACGTTTGGTCTGGTCCGTGATTTTTACGATACGCGCACCTAATCCTATATTGACTGCATTGAGGAAGTAACGTCGTTGGTGTTTTTCGCCATCGTAAAAGTTGCAGTAACCCACGTCTATTTTCTTTCGGCGGTTATTGATAATCCAGTCTACTGCTTGTTTGTATTCCAGATTCAATTCCCAGTATCTGGCAAAGTCGTTTCCTATTCCGTTGGGAATGATACCGATGGCTATCTCTTCTTTTTTTTCTGCGTTCGAACTCATAATGCCGTTAATGGCATCATTCAGTGCACCGTCTCCGCCCACTACTACGATGGTGCGATAACCGTTGTTGGCCAGAATACCGGCGAGTCGTTCTACCGATCCGAAACCCTCGGACTGCACATAGTCGTATGACACTCCCTTAGAGTCCATGTACTCTTTTATTTCTTTCCACCGTTTCTGCACCTTTCGTGTGCCTGCTTTGGGATTGTAGATTACACCCCATTTTCCAGGTTCTACGCTCATGGATATTATATTTATTATTTCGTACTTTTATTTCTAATTTCTCTGTATGGTGACCGATCTTTTTGTTAAACGACCGATCATTCATATATTAACAACAGACTTGCACTGGCTTAACCGGTTATCATAGGCTATTTATTACCTTTCTCTTTATCCATTAACTCGCCCTGCGCTTGAGGGCTCATCTGCCTCCGTTCCCGGACTGATGGGCTTGGGTAGCCGGGCGCATGGACCCACACTTGCGGGACGAACTGATAAATGAAACAAAAACGGTTAAGAGCTTCGCCAAAGTTACTAAAACTCTTTGAGTTTCTGCTTTACAAAGTTAATCTTTTCCTCCATTGGGAGTGAAGCATCTACCCAATGAATGGTGAAACCTCTTCGTTCCATTCCCCGAAACCAGGTCATTTGCCGTTTGGCAAACTGGTGGATGGCAGTTTCCAGACCGGTAAACATTTCATCGTATGTCATTTTGCCAATGGCGTACAAAGTCAGGTATTTGTATTCCAATCCATAATAAATCAGATCATCCGGCTGAATTCCCTCTGCCAGGAGACGACGTACCTCTTCAACCATCCCGTCGTCCAGTCTTTGTTTAAGGCGGCGGGTGATTTTCTCCCGTCGCAATTCACGGTCGATGTCCACTCCGATAATCAGGCTGTTCAGTTGTGGGAACTCCCGTTCTTCTATTGGTGTCTTTGCATAATACTCTTCTATTTCGATAGCACGGATTGCCCGTTTGACGGTATCCACGTCTGTCGAATTGTGAAGTGTCTTATAACTGCTTAAAATGGCAGTCAGTTCTTCCAATGATTTTTCGGCCAGGCGTACACGCAACTCTTGGTTTTCGGGAACTGGAATCAGGCGATAGCCTTTTAGTACCGACTCCAGATACAAGCCTGTCCCTCCACATAGAACGGGGAGACATCCTTTTTGTTTAATAGTCTCGTAAGCTGTCAGGAAATCACGTTGATACTCAAATACATTGTATTTATAGCCCGGATCAGCAATATCTATCAGGTGGTAAGGGATTTGTCGGCCGTTAATAGTGTAGTCTTCCAGGTCTTTGCCTGTACCAAGATCCATTCCCCGATAGATTTGGCGTGAATCGGCACTGATGATTTCAGTATTTAACTCTGCGGCCAATGCGGCAGCAAAAGGGGTTTTACCCGAAGCGGTAGGGCCAAGAATGGCAATCAGATCATAGTCCGGCATGGTCATATCTTTATTAATAACGTTACAAAGATATGAAAAAGGAAGTGAAAAGCAGGTGTTAAACTCTTAAATGGTGTTATAAAACATACTTTTTTTCTTGTATTATTTGCAGATAACCAAAGAGTACGTATCTTTGCAATGTGTTTTTCATAGTATTAGATTTAAGGTTAACAAAGGTTGGAGCAAGGCGTTGCTCCTTTTTTTATGCCCTAATCTCTCCTATGCTTTGTGTATCCATATTGACAACATCTTCTTTTTCAGTATAATAACGTTGATGGAAGACACCAATAAGAATAAAAATATACCTATGGCGAAAGTTGGCCAGAGAGATCCGACAGACATTTGTGGAAACAACAGGTTCAGTGTCGTAAGATAAGAGGTGCGTGCCCACGAAACAATGCCGACGGATAGTAACAGTACAACAACATTGAGTCCTAGTGTAAGAATCTGATAGGGGAGTGCTACTCTTGAAGGGCTGTAACCTATCAGAAGCAAACTTTCTAGTTTCACGGTGTTCTTTTGTAAAAGCAGAAAAATGCTGAGCATCAGAATGTAGAAAGAGAGTATGCTGATAAATAGTCCCACTGCAAGGACAATACCCACAATCAGACGCAGAAAATAAGTGGTTTTCCCGGCGTCCAGTTTTCCGTCTTCTGTCTCATAACCCTTTTGTTGGAAATACTTTGCAATGGAGGCATCAGCGGGATTGTCTACTTCAATAATCAGCCGTGAAGGGTCCGGCTGGCTATCCGGTGCAAAGTTTTGGTTAGCCCAGTTCATAAAAGATTGTGGAACCAAAATAGTATTCAACCGGTTGGAAAAGCCGACGATGTTTCCTTTATATTGCTCAACCCGTCCGTTGCCCCGCATCAGAATATCCATTTGGATCAGGCTCATCAACCCTTCCGATAGTTTAGGCAGGCTTCGGCTCTGGGCAAATCCGAAGTTATATAAATTCAGATAATTGCGCGGAATGATGATAGGGATGGTGTGCGTGTTTTCATCAAAATGCCATTTATCGAGGCTGACGTCTACAAACTTATCAGGAACGGCCTCAAAGAACATTTCGGTAGAAAGGTGAATTCCTGCTTCCTGCATTCCCAATCCTGCGGAGACTTTAAATTGCGAAGGAGTGAAAGCACCTATGCTCCGGGTGAACGGTTGTTTCTTCAGTTCCTCTATTTCCTCAGACGAAAAAGTGTTACTCTTGCCCGCAAAAGATCCCAGCGTACTGATTTTCTTAGTAGCTGTCATATAATCTTTCTTCATAAAGCTATCCCCTTCGGTAAAGATGGGAACTACATCTTTGTAGAATTGTGCGCTGAGTAGCACAATAACCATTCCGAAAAGGTTGGCAAAGAAGAAACCGGTCAACTGACCGATGCTGATATGCTGACGGAGCAGCTTCCAGACTAAGTTGTTCATAATTTCAATATTCTGTCATACGTTAACTCGATATGCTTGCCGATGGACGTTACGATGATTCCCGCCCCTTGTTTGCTGGCTTCTTCCATTACCAGTTCTCCCATAATACGTGCATTGTTGTCGTCCAAATGACTGATGGGCTCGTCCAGGAAAATGAAGTCGAAAGGTTGACAAAGCGATCGGATGAACGCCACTCGCTGTTGTTGTCCGAAAGAAAGTTTGCCTGCCTTCACGTTCAGTTTGTCCGAGAGTCCCAATGCTTCGAACAGTGATAATACTTCTTTTCGGGTTTTATATCCGGTCAGGTTATTCTTTAGTCGGATGTTTTCGATGGCGGTCAACTCCGTAAAAATGCGTAAATCCTGAAAAAGCATACTCAGTGAATGCTTCCGGATTTCCACCCATTGCTTCACCGGGTATGCTTTGATATTGGTTTCGTCGAAGTTGATGATTCCCTGATAGTCGTTTCGGTAGCCGTAGATGTAGCTGCACAACGATGATTTACCGGTACCGGAGGCAGCCTCGATCAGGTAAGATTTTCCTTTATGGAAAACAAGATTCCGATGCCATACATCCGAAGTTATCGAATTACGGTCAGCAAACACTTGGGGAAGTGTTTGCTGTAGGTGAATGCTGTCCATACACGTTGAAGATTACATGCCGGCGAACTGCTTGGCAAAGTCTACTATCTGTTTTAAAGCATTGTCGTCTTTGTTTTTCAGAAGAATGGCTGTTTCGGTCTTACCTTCGCTGTCACTGAATGCCTCGATATACGAAATTTTTGAAGCGAGTTTATAATAAGTTTGATATTCTTCGCCGCCGAATCCGGCCATCATTTTCACAACAGGGAGATCGAGAATAGCATCCATATTGATAACAAAGAATACATTTTTGCCTTTCATATCCGATACATATCCGGCATCTTTGATTGATTTCTCTACAGGTTTGCTGATACTCTTGTACAGAAGTTCATCATTAGTGGCATACATCTGCTTGTTGCGGATGCCAAAGAATACGTTGGTTGCTCTTGACTTATAAACATATTCGTTTTCGCCCAATTGGATAATATCTTCGTTTTTACCTAATTTTAATTGTTTCTTATTGTCGTACAATGCTTTCAGGGCATTTCCGTTCTTTGCATCTGCATAAGCAGCAAAAGTAGGAACACTGTTCAAGGTTACATTAATCAGTCCGATGGAAATATCTCCATCGAAAGAGGCGAATAAACTTTTTACTTCATCGGCTTTCGCAAGAGACACGTTTCTACGGAATTCTTCATTATTGAACAGTAAATCGTAGAATGCTGCTCCATTGACTCCTATATTTAAGAATGCGAGAGTCGATTCGGGGAAGTTCTGGAGGAAAGTTGTATTTAACTTTTTAACAGCTTGAGCCTGTTTCTTCAGTAACGCATCCGTCTCTGCATTATCCGAGTAGGTTTCGATCTGCAGAGCGATTTTTCCTTTCTCAAAGTTGAGGTTACCCACAGCTTTTACTTCGCTCAAGTCGATTTGTGAAGAGAGTCCCAGACTGATTTGTTGAGTATACATTTTGGGAACCGCATCCATTGAAGCAAAAAAGTTGATGTCTCCTTTCTGATCCTGCATCTTCCGGAAACTGCCGTTTGAGGCGATACTGTTCTCTTCGGTCTGTTTGAGCAGTGTGGAGATGGTTTGTTTGGCAACATCCATTTGAGAAGTTCCGTAGGCTTCTGTCAAAACTGCTACATTTTCGTTAAAGACCAATAGATTGTTCTTCTGCAAGGATGTGAAACTGTACCCCTCTTCTTCTGCTATAGGCTGGCAGATTCCTTCTTTGGCCATTAAGTCGAGCGAAGCACGCAAGTCCTCGATATTACTGACTTTGGCAACTATAGTGGGACTAATGAAAGTCTTGGAAGTAAATACGAATACAGGAGCTTTGACATCAATCCCCGATTGAGAAGGATTTTTCATTATTTTTTCCAGTTGCTGGAAAGCAGCTGCATTCATTCCGCTTTTCAGGGCTTCCATCATTTTTTGTTTCATCCCTTCATTCTGTTTATCATTCAAGCCGGCTTTGTCGGCAAGAGAATTCAGATTAATGGAAGCAACAGCCGAAGCATCGGCCGGAATCACATGGATATATTCCGCTTTCTTGGAGCAGGCTGCCATGAAAACGATCAGTACTGCCAGTACCGAAAGTCGGGAAATCATTCGTTTTACCATAATTACTATCTTTTTTATTTCTGTAAATTACATATTCATTGTGTGGCAAGCCACCAATGCTGCTGTTTCTGTGCGCAGTCGCGATTTGCCTAAACTAATAGGGACAAATCCTTTCTCGATTGCTTTCTTGACTTCCTCTTCGCTGAAGTCACCTTCCGGTCCGATCAACACCAGGGCATCTTCTCCTTTTGTCAAGACATCTTTCAGTAAAGGTTTCTCTCCTTCGTAACAGTGGGCAATGAACTTTTGCCCTTTAAAGTCTTTTTCGATAAATGTGCAAAAATCAGTCATCTCGTTCAGACGCGGTAAACGTGCTTTTAACGATTGCTTGATGGCAGACACCAATATCTTTTCAATGCGTTCGGTTTTAATTACTTTCCGTTCGGAGAAGCGGCAGTTCAAGAATGTTAATTCGTCGAACCCTATTTCAGTTGCTTTTTCAGCAAACCATTCATTACGATCCATATTTTTTGTGGGTGCCATAGCAATGTGCAGATGTCCGTCCCACAAAGGCTCTTGGTAAATTGTTTCTTTAATATTCACCAGGCAACGTTTATGGGTTGCCACGCTGATCTCTGCCCGATAGAAGTTTCCCTTTCCGTCGGTGAGACTAATTTCATCTCCGGCTGTCAGGCGGAGCACACGTACACAGTGCTGTGCTTCCTCTTCAGGAAGTTCTGTGCTGGTTTGTATATCAGGGGTATAAAATACGTGCATATCTTTTATTTATGTCGGTTTATTTCGTCACGAAGTCGGGCTGCCAGTTCGTAATTCTCTTCTTGAATGGCTTTATTCAATGCTTCTTCAAGAGAAATAATGCTGACCGGCTCCATGCGTGAGTTTTCATCCTCTTCCGGAGTATCGGGACGTTCGTCCCCGTCTGTCAACCGTATACACTCGCGTTCAAGAATAGATTCGTATATAAAGATAGGACAATCTGCCCTGACGGCCAGTGCCACTGCATCCGAGGTACGGGCATCTATCCGAATAATTTCTTCGTCTTTTTTAAAGTAGATATACGAATAGAAAACGCCTTCTTTGGCTTTGTATATTAGTACCCGGAGCAGAGTTGCTCCCAAAACATTCAGACACGAATAGAATAAATCGTGTGTCAGCGGGCGTGGGGCCTTTATTCCTTTCAGGCAAATGGCTGTAGCTTGTGCCTCGGCAGGTCCTATTATAATAGGTAGCTGCCGTTCGCCATCTACTTCTCCCAATACCATTGCATAGGCACCTACCTGCGCCTGGCTGTTAGAAATGTTCAATACCTGTAATTCTACTTTCTTATCCATTGTTAATTGTTCACTTTCTTAAGTTCTCCCGGTTGATGTTTGTATCTGAAAACAATTGCAAACAAAATACCGATAGCCAGTGCATATGCTGCAAATATGAACCAGATAGCCGGCCAGTTGCGACTTGCCAACATTCCGTTTTCATATACAGAGAATGCATCCACTACGGCTCCACTGGCATATCCTCCGATGACAGCGCCCAATCCGTTTGTCATAATGAAGAACAAACCTTGTGCACTGGCCCTTGTCTCAGGTTTGGTTTCCAATTCAACAAATAAAGAACCGGAAATGTTGAAGAAATCAAATGCCATACCGTATACTATCATTGATAAAATCAGCATCCAGATGCCTGATCCCGGATCACCAAAGCCAAACAGTCCGAATCGGAATACCCAGGCAAACATACTGATGAGCATGACACGTTTGATTCCGAAGTGCTTCAGGAAGAAAGGAATGGCCAGGATAAACAGTGTCTCGGACATTTGTGAGATGGACAGCAGGATTACCGAGTGCTTGACACCGAAAGAGTCGGCAAATTCGGGTATTTTGGCGAAACTCCCCAAAAATGCATCACCATATGTATTTGTGATTTGCAAGGCTGCACCCAGTAACATCGAGAAAAAGAAAAAGATAGCCATCTTTTTTCTTTTGAATAGGCTGAGGGCATCTAGACCGAAAGAAGACAATAGGGTTTTGCTCTGATTTTTTGCAGGGGGGCAGGGGGGCAGAGTGAAAGAATACAGTCCGAGAAGTAATGCTGAGCTTGCTCCGACATAAAGTTGAGCACTGGAGTTTTTGAATCCGGTAAGGTCCACTGCCCACATAGCACAAATGAAACCGATGGTTCCCCATACACGGATAGGCGGGAAGTCTTTTACTAAATCGCATTTATATTGTTCGAGTGCATTGTACGAAACAGTATTGGCGAGCGAAAGAGTAGGCATGTAAACCATTAGATTGAGTAACATGGCCCAATACATTTGACTATAGTCGGTGGCGGTAGAAGCGTAGAACAAGCAGCCGGCTCCCAGCAAGTGGCAAATACCATAAAGGCGTTCGGCATTGAACCATTTGTCGGCTATAATGCCTGTTATTCCCGGCATGATAATGGATGCGATTCCCATTGTTGCGAAAATGGCTCCGATTTGCCCACCTTCAAAATGGAGGCCTCTTTCCATATAGCCACCTAGTGAAATTAACCACGACCCCCATACAAAGAATTGCAGGAAGTTCATAATAATCAAACGATTTTTTATATTCATAACTTTTATTGATGTGTTTCCCGTCGTGCCTGTCTATGGCAGATCAGGTGCAAATATAATATTTTTAGTTGACAGAGTGGAAAAAGCATGGAATAAAAGGAAATGAGAAAAGGAAAATGGCAAAAGAAAATTGGAAAAAACAGAGAATGAAAGGTCTATAAAAAAGAAAGCGGTCTATTCCAAATGACTTACTTCTATTGTATAAATGACTAAATGTCAGAAATAAACCTGCAAAAGTACGATTAATAATTTGTTTTTATAATGTGGGTATATATAATCCGTTGCTACCTTATTCAATCTAAGAGCTGGTTTAAATTTTCCTCCATAATAATCTTAGAGCCTGTTATTTCGATAACGAAGGTGTGGCAACCGAACTTTGTCCGGTATTTGAGGGGCGATTTCAGCGGACTCTAAAACCTTTTGTACGCTTCTCATACGGAAAATGAATTTCGATCTTCCATTTTCCACTCTTCGTTTTAGTAGAGAAAGTAAACGTAACGGTTTGACATATAGCGTGATGTATCTGTTATCTTATTTGTTTATGCCTATAAAAGCATTTTGTTTTCCTTCGTATCTTTAGCGAAGATGGTCTGAATCTTATCCGGGTATGCGGGCCGGAGTAAAGATCGCATGAAGGATCGTAATAGTCTTGTTTATAATGGCTTATGATAAGAGGGGAAATCCATTTGTTTTCTTCTTTATTTGCGTAGGGAAAAAAAGGTCTTTAGGGAATTTCTCTAATAGCAAGTCAAAATCCAACAAGGTCGCCCATTTGCGATAGTAGTAGTAAACCAACTGCCACTTAGGGAGGTCAAGAGGAAGCATATGCCATTGGCAGCCGGTCTTCACTAAATAAAAAATGGCATTCTAAATCATTTGTAAATCTTATTTTCGCTTTCTTTCTTGCAGGTTCAATACTTTTGTTATATATTGCCACTCTCTTTCCTTAAAATCAGTCTGATATATCTTTTTTAAAGTTTGGTTACTCCAAAGAAAGAAACTATTCGGCTGATACGGAAAGTTTAGATTAAAAAGATTTCAGCCATTTTTTTACAGGCTCTAAACAGGTTCTTCTTTATCAAATAAACAATAACTGAAATGAAACAAACAAAAACGATTTTAGCGGTCATTCTGTTGGTGGTATTAGCGGGGTGTGGAGAAAATAAACAGTCAAACAATGATTTAATCATTGTTGACGTTTCGAAAAGTTATCCTAAAAAAGAATTGATTCTTCAGGACTTTATGGATGTAGAATATGTTGCGTTGGAGACCACTGACGAGTTTCTTACACAAGGTCTGGTGCAGGATGTGGGAAAAGAATACATATTGGCGACAAATAGGAATAATGATGGGGATATTTTTATTTTTGACAGAAAAACCGGTAAGGGAGTGAGGAAGATAAATCGTCGGGGGCAAGGAGCAGAAGAATATGCGAGGATTAATGAGATTATTCTTGATGAAAACAATGGTGAAATATTCGTAAAGTCACCGGGAAATAAAATCTTAGTGTATGATCTTTATGGAAAGTTCAAACGGTGTTTGAGTCTTGATCGGGAAGTTTCATCTATTTTCGATTATGACAAAGATAATTTGATTTGCTATGATATGTCAGATTATCACAGTAAAGGAGAGGATAGAACCAAATCATACCATATTATCCTATCAAAACAGGATGGAAGTATCACCCGTGATATTTTTATTCCTTTCAAAACGATTGATACACCAATTGTGAATGATGGAGATAGGTTTATAGCAAATTATTCTTATCAGATACGCCTGAGTAACGGGAAATGTACACTTATGGATACATCGGCTGATACATTGTATAACTATGCGTCGGATGGTACATTAAGTCCTTTTGTTGTAAGAACTCCTTCTGCACATACCATGGAACCGGAAGTTTTTCTTTATATGGGTATCCATACCGACCGTTATTACTTTATGGAAGCCGTTAAAAATGTATTTAACTTTGAAAAGGGCAACGGATTCTATGCTGATGAACTGGTGTATGACAAAGAAGAAAAGGCTGTATTTCAAGTTACCATATACAATGATGACTATGTGGACAAAAGAACAGTGGCTATGACAGCGAAACCAATTAATCGTGAAATTGAAGACGTCACAAGTCTAAATGCAGCCCGACTTGTTGAAATTTATAAGAAAGACCAACTGAAAGATGGTAAATTGAAAGAAATAGCCTCTAGGTTGAATGAAGAAGATAATCCGGTGATTATGTTAGTAAAACAAAAGAAATAAAAGGTAGAGGTTACTGCTTATTTAATTAAAGAAACAGGTCATCCACCACCTGCTGCAGGACGGTTCTTTTACATTATTAGATGGATTGTTAACCAAATGGAGTCAATGAATAAATTGGAGGAGGTAAAGGGCTGAATATCTATCTTTATTTCTAAGTTTATTCATTGATCCCGCAGTAATCTATTCTCTCTTCATATATACAAATAAAAAAAAGGCTATCCTCCCGGACAGCCAATCTTTATTAACCTTAAATCTAATACCATGAAAAACACAGTGCAAAGATAAAGGGATTTATGTTATATAACATAATGATTTGATGAAAATCTTCTATTTGTTAACTCTAATTAACTTTGAAACTGCTGCTTTTATGCTTATGGAATGATTATTCTACATAGAGCACCAATCCTTTGAGATATTCCCCTTCCGGGTGATAGATGTTCACCGGATGGTCTGCGGGCTGGGTCAACTGATGTAGTATACGTACACTTCTGCCCGACATGGCGGCAGCAGTAAATACAGCAGTACGGAAATTATCTTTGGTCACTACTTGCGAACATGAGAAGGTGAATAAGATACCACCCGGTTTGATTTTCTCAAATGCTTTGGCATTGAGCTTGCGGTAGCCCTGAAGGGCATTGCGCAGCGCATCCTTATGTTTGGCAAATGCCGGAGGATCAAGAATGATCAAGTCGTACTGGTCACCCATACGGTCGAGATATTTGAAAGCATCTTCAGCAAAGGCTGCATGACGGGTATCTCCCGGGAAGTTTAATTCTACATTTTTATTAGTCAGATCGATGGCTTTTGCAGAACTGTCTACCGAGTGCACCTGTTTGGCACCTCCACGCATGGCGTAAAAGGAAAAGCCTCCGGTATAACAGAACATATTTAATACCGACCGCCCCTTGGCATAACGCTCCAGTAGAGCACGATTCTCACGCTGGTCTACAAAAAAACCTGTTTTTTGTCCCTTCAGCCAGTCTACATGGAACTTCAGCCCATATTCCTGAGCGATGTTGTCGCTGCTTCCTCCTTTAAGGAAACCGTTTTCCGGGAAAAGGTCTGCTTTAAATGGGAGGGTCGTTTCTGATTTATAATAGATATTTTCAATCTGATCACCCATAACTTCGGACAAAGCTTCGGCAATGGCCATACGGTCTACATGCATTCCTGCAGAATGTGCCTGCATCACAGCAGTCCGGGCATAAACATCGATAACGAGTCCGGGCAGATTATCGCCTTCTCCATGTACCAGGCGATAGGTATTGTTAGTCGGATTGGTAGCGATGCCAATACTGCGTCGCATGTCGTAGGCCACTTCCAATTTGTGTTTCCAGAAATCGTGGTTAATCTCTTCTTGTTTGAACGAAAGTACACGTACAGCAATACTTCCGATCTGGAAATGCCCTTTGGCAATAAATTCTTTTTTTGAGGTGTACACTTCCACTACTTCACCTTCCTCGGGTTCGCCGTCGAAGTGGGCGATGGCACCAGAAAAAATCCAGGGGTGGAACCGTTTCAATGAGTCTTCTTTGCCGGGTTTAAGATATACTTTATGCATAAATTTATTATGTTGTTTTTACTTTTATTGTTGATCTGAACCTACTTTTACTTTCTCTGTGGCTTCCTCTTCCGGAGCCAATTCGTAGTTTCCTGTTCGTTTCAGTTCCTCCAATAAGTGATATATGTTGAGGCAGGCCCAAGCATCTGTAGCTGCGTATTGCTTTTGAGCGTCCGTCAGTACATCTGCTTCCCAATTAGAAAGACGCTGTGATTTTGAGATTTTCTCACTAAACAAGATACCGTATATCTTTTGCAGGCTCTTATCCTGAATGCCGAAAGGACGGACGTATTCTTGTAACTCAATGCATGCCTGTTGATTGAAAGGGGCCCGTTTGTGTAACATCATGAAGTCGTCTTTTAGTGAAAGGCCCACTTTGATTACTTTCGGATCTTCAAGTAGTTCTATGATAGGTTGGGTTAGGCCGGTCATGTTCAGGCGAAACAGAAAGCAACACTCGTCAGATGAAATCTGAAGTAATGCTACTTTATGAGAATGTCCCTTGGTGAATGAGGGACGTGTCTCGCTGTCGATTCCCAAGATGGATTGGGATTGCAGATAAGCCACCGCTTTTTGCGTCTCACTTTCAGTCTGTATTACATGAATCCGTCCGGGAAATGCTGCTTTGGGCATCTCCTTCACCTCTTCTTTGCTTATGGTTCTTTTTAAAATCATATTCTTTTATTCATCATCATGGCAATGGCAGCCATGATCGTGACAATGGCAGTCGTCATCTTCACAGTGACAGTCTTCATTGTTTTCGGGTTCGTACTCTTCTTCCTCTTCGTCTTCTCCCCGGGCTTTCGGACTATATTTTACGTCATGCAGGGCACGCATGGTATTTACCAGTTTTTGTCCCCACAAGAGTCCGAAGTTTTCTTGGCAGATGGCGAGGGAATCGTTCATCGTCTCGTTCAATCCCAGCTGGAATACGAAGATAAAGTCTTTGATATCCTGATAGATATCGGCCAGATCTTCCGAAATATTCTTTTTGATCGGTTCGTCACTGTAAGCCATGTCGGGTAGAAATACTTCCAGATAATCGTCTTTTTCTGCCAATATGGATGCCAGGTTGATGCGCAACACTTCGTAAATTTCTTCCGTTACATACGTTTCAGGTGATTCATCACCTATCATTTCGCATTTCGGAAGCATGGATGCTTTTAGATAAAGCAAAGGAAGTATTTTAAGGGTGGTATCAACAAACGTACTGCGTTTCATACTTTCGGCACGTTCCAAAAAAGCGCAGAACTCGGCGGCTACTGTAACGAATTCTATCACATTCTTATCAAATATTACTTGACTCTCTTTTTTCATATCTGCTTGAATTGAAACGCAAAGGTAAGAAAAAGTTGTGGGTAGTCCAATGAAATTCTTTTTTTTACTACTTTTGCATCATTAATCATATAGCTTAAGATCCATCATCCACATGGCAAAAAAGAAATCAGATAAGGAAGCAGAACAGAAGCCGGCTTCCACAAAAAAATATGTGGCTTTCTTCAGGAACGAAACAATTCACTTTGTAATCGGGTTGGTACTGGTCATTTTCTCAGTCTATTTGTTACTGGCCTTTACCTCTTTCTTTTTCACTGGAGCAGCTGACCAAAGTATTATTGATAGCGGAAATGCCCAGGACCTTGCTGCTGTGAACAATCACGTAAAGAACTATGCAGGTTCCCGGGGAGCTCAGTTGGCAAGCTACCTGATCAATGATTGTTTTGGCATTTCCTCTTTCTTTATTTTAATCTATTTGGCTGTTGCCGGACTCAAATTAATGCGTGTGCGTGTGGTACGCCTTTGGAAATGGTTTATCGGATGTTCATTGCTGCTCATTTGGTTTTCTGTTTTCCTTGGTTTCGTTTTTATGGACCATTATCAGGACTCCTTCATCTATCTGGGTGGATTGCATGGTTATAACATCAGTAACTGGCTGATTTCTCAAGTTGGCATTCCGGGTGTATGGCTGATTCTTCTGGCAACAGGTATTTGTTTCCTTATATATATGAGTGCCCGCACCATCATTTGGCTGCGTAAGCTTTTTAGTCTTAGTTTCTTAAAGCGTAAACAAAAAGAAGAACTTGCTGAAGTTACTCAGGCCCCTCAACCACATGAATATGATAACCCAAAACCTCAGGAAGTGGAATTTGATGTAAATCGTACTTTCCGTCAGGAAGTACCGGTGAAAAAGGTGGAAACTACTGTTGTGCCTGAAACACCTGTCGAATCTTCAACCGAAATGCCTGTGACTCCGGAAGACAGGGATGTGACATCCGATGGTGATGTGACTATGACTTTTGAACAGACAGCTCCTGATCCCGTACCTCCTTTTCGGGCAGCGTCGGCAGATAAAGAGCCTGAGTTCGAGATAGAGCCTGCTGCCGATGATGAAAATTATCAGGGTGCGGAGACCGAACCTTACAACCCTAAATTGGATTTAGAGAACTATCATTTTCCTACTATCGATTTGATGAAACACTATGAAAATAGTGAGCCTACCATCAATATGGAGGAACAGAATGCGAATAAAGACCGTATTATCAATACATTGCGTAGTTTTGGCATTGAAATAAGTACGATTAAAGCTACGGTAGGACCTACGGTAACTCTTTATGAGATCACTCCGGAACAAGGAGTACGTATTTCAAAGATTCGTGGCTTGGAAGACGATATCGCTTTGAGCCTTTCTGCGTTGGGCATTCGTATCATTGCTCCCATACCTGGAAAAGGTACGATCGGTATCGAGGTGCCTAACTCAAATCCGAAGATCGTTTCAGGACAGTCTATTATAGGTAGTAAGAAGTTTCAGGAGTCAACCTATGATTTGCCTATTGCACTTGGTAAAACCATTACGAATGAGGTATTCATGGTTGATCTTTGCAAAATGCCGCACGTATTGGTGGCAGGTGCTACCGGACAAGGTAAATCTGTCGGCTTGAACGCTATCATCACTTCACTGCTTTATAAGAAGCATCCTGCCGAATTGAAGTTTGTTCTGGTGGATCCTAAGAAAGTGGAATTCAGCATTTATTCTGTCATTGAGCATCATTTTCTTGCAAAACTTCCCGATGGTGAAGATGCTATCATCACTGACGTAACTAAAGTGGTGCAGACCCTCAATTCTGTTTGTGTAGAGATGGACAGCCGCTATGATTTGCTGAAAATGGCTCATGTGCGCAACATTAAAGAGTACAACGAGAAGTTCATCAATCGCCGCCTGAATCCGGAAAAGGGGCATAAATTTATGCCTTATATCGTAGTGGTTATTGATGAGTTTGGTGATTTGATTATGACAGCCGGTAAGGAGATAGAACTACCGATCGCCCGTATTGCGCAGTTGGCACGTGCCGTAGGTATTCATATGATTATCGCAACCCAACGTCCGACTACCAATATCATTACAGGTACTATTAAGGCCAATTTCCCGGCACGTATCGCATTTCGCGTGTCAGCGATGATGGACTCACGTACCATCCTCGACCGCCCGGGAGCCAATCAGTTGATCGGTCGCGGTGATATGCTCTTCCTTCAGGGAGCCGATCCGGTACGTGTACAGTGTGCATTTATCGATACGCCCGAAGTGGAAGAAATCACTAAGTATATTTCACGTCAGCAGGGATATCCTACCGCCTTCTTCCTGCCCGAATATGTGAGTGAAGATAGCGGTAGTGATTTGGGTGAAGTCGATATGGGACGGCTCGATCCGTTGTTTGAGGAAGCTGCCCGGTTGATTGTGATTCACCAGCAGGGATCTACTTCGCTGATACAGCGCAAATTCTCCATCGGCTACAATCGTGCCGGGCGTTTGATGGATCAGCTGGAAAAGGCCGGTATTGTAGGTCCCTCACAGGGAAGCAAGGCACGCGATGTGCTGTGTGTGGACGAAAATGACCTTGAAATGCGTTTGAACAATATTCAATAATCAAACGTTAAATGAGTGTATACAATGAAGCAGATTATAATTAGCATTTGGATAGCTTTACTGACTTTGCCTGTGTTTGCTCAACAACAAATGCAGGCAAAAGTTGTGCTTGATAAGACGGCGGCCACATTTGAAAAGACAGGCGGTATCCGTGCGGAATTCAACGTGACAGTGTTTAACAAAAGCAGGATGGCCGGACAGTCTGCCGGAGTCATCGAACTCAAAGGGGAAAAGTTTGTACTGAAAACAGACGATGGTATTACTTGGTTTGATGGTAAGACCCAGTGGAGCTATCTGAGAAGCAGTGATGAAGTTAATATCAGTAACCCTACCGGGACCGAATTGCAGGGCCTTAATCCGTATGCGCTTTTACAGATATACCGTCATGGCTTCGACTATAAGATCGGATCATTGAAGAACTTTGGTGGCAAACCGGTCTATGAGGTAGTATTGACTGCTACTGATAAGAAGAGAGATTTATCGCGAATTGTGCTTTATGTGAGTAAAGACACTTATCAACCCTTGTTCATTATGATGGAACAACGTGATAAGAGTCGTAGCGAGATCACTGTGACCGGTTATCAGACAGGTTTGAAATATGCCGATGGTATGTTTGTGTTTGATAAGAAACAATATCCTCATGCCGAAGTGATTGATCTTCGGTAGGAGAGGGAAATGATTTCAAGCGTTAAATAGTAAATCGTAAAATATAAATAGGAGTATGGAAACAGAAAGAATTAAATGCCTTATTATAGGTTCAGGACCAGCCGGCTATACAGCCGCTATCTATGCTGGACGTGCAAATTTGTCACCGGTGCTTTACGAAGGAATACAGCCGGGTGGACAGTTGACTACCACTACCGATGTAGAAAACTTCCCGGGCTATCCGCAAGGAATCAGCGGACCGCAATTGATGGAAGATCTTCGTACACAGGCCGAACGTTTTGGTGCTGACATCCGCTTTGGGATTGCTACCGCTTCTGATCTTGGTCAGGCTCCTTACAAAATTACAATCGATGGTGAAAAAGTAATCGAAGCCGATTCATTGATTATCGCCACCGGAGCTACAGCCAAATATTTAGGACTGGACGATGAAAAGAAGTATGCCGGTATGGGGGTAAGCGCTTGTGCTACTTGCGACGGTTTTTTCTATCGTAAGAAAGTGGTTGCTGTGGTAGGTGGTGGTGACACTGCTTGTGAAGAAGCGATCTATTTGGCCGGACTCGCTTCCAAGGTTTATCTGGTTGTGCGCAAGCCTTATCTTCGTGCTTCGAAAATTATGCAGGAGCGTGTGAGGAAACATGATAAGATTGAAGTACTTTTTGAGCATAATGTAGTTGGTCTTTTCGGTGAGAACGGTGTAGAAGGTATGAATCTTGTGAAACGTTGGGAGGAGCCCGATGAAGAACGCTATTCATTACCTATCGACGGTTTCTTCCTTGCTATCGGGCATAAACCGAATTCGGACATCTTTAAACCCTATCTGGATACTGATGAAGTGGGATATATTACCACCGACGGTGACAGTCCTCGTACCAAGGTACCCGGAGTATTTGCTGCAGGTGACGTAGCTGATCCGCATTATCGTCAGGCTATTACAGCAGCCGGAAGCGGATGTAAAGCTGCTATTGAAGCTGAACGCTATCTGTCTGAAAAGGGATTGATCTAAGATTTGTAAAAAATTACAAAGATATTCCGGACGCAGTTGTCTCTTTGGACAGTAATTGTGTCCGGAAATAAAGCGGAGGACGCAGAGTTTATATTTTCAGAAATGGAATAATACTCTGTGTCCTCCGCGTTTTTGTGGAGTATGATGTGGTCGTTAATATACTTCTATTTCGTCCAAATAGATGTTAGCCTGAACCACATCTTTTTCATTCGGGTCTTTCACGAAATCAATGCCGTTTCGTAAAGTACCACCATTTTGAAGAGTGATTTTGATATACTTGACTTCTTTGGGGGCAAAGCCTAATGTGTCAGTGAATGCCTTTCTGCCTCTTTCAGGATAGTTCCGTTTGAAGGAAGCTTCTGCCATTTTATCATACTTCCGTCCGTCGGAAGAGGTCTCGACAGTAGCTACACTGGGAGGGAGAATGACTGATGCGGGGTTGTATAACGAACCGAAGACCACTTTGCTGACAGTAGTAGGCTGTTCGAATTCAACGATAAATACCAGTTTATTGCAGGCGTCGTTCATCCGGAATCCGCTCCACGGAGTCATCGAAGCGATGTTGCCACGTTTACCGTTGGTCAGTCCGAAAGTGCTTATATCAGTACCGAGAACATCATTTTCACCAAAAATGTCGCCTTTGGCCGCTCCGATGGGCGGAGTCACTGTGAAACTTTTACCACTGATCAGATTGCCATACAACTTCTTTCCACTGACCTTGCCCAACATCTTTCCGTCTTTGAAAGCAGCGGCTTTCACGTCCATTTCGCCGGATAAGGCGAAAGGCTGATTGTAAATGGCAGATTCTACTGTTGGAACGCTTCCATTTGTTGTATAGTGAATTTCGGCATTGGGGTAGAAACTTTCCAGTACTACTTTCAACGTATTAGTTTCGTCTACATGTGTATTGATATTCACATCGAAGAAATTGCGGCAAGCTTTGACATTTTTCACATCCATACGACGGAAGTCTTCTACCATGCGTTGGCAAAAGTTATTCCAGTTTTTGTTTGCATTCAATGTCCAGCCCGTTTCGGCGATGGCTACTGCACGTGGGAAAGCCTGATAGTCGCGGTTGTCATTGCCGGGCATGTATTCCGTCCAGATGTTACCCTGTACACCGATGATATGCTTTTTCACCAGTTCGTTTGCATCGTCCGGTACAGGGTTGTAGCTGTAAGTCTTTTTAAGCGTATTATATCCACCGATGGTGACGGGAGCTATCTCCGGTTCTTCCTGATACTGATCCAGATATGCGTATGGATTTGGTGTCATAATGGCGTTGTGTCCGGCTTTGGCTGCATTTAATCCACCCTCTACTCCTCTCCAGGACATAACGGTGGCATTCGGGGCCAGTCCGCCTTCCAGAATTTCGTCCCATCCGATGATGTTACGCCCTTTACTATTCAAGTATTTCTCCATGCGGGTGATAAAGTAGCTTTGTAACTTCTCTTCTTTGGTATGTTTCTTCCCATCGATAACGTTGGGGGTAACATCGTCTTTCAGTCCCAGTTGTTTGATCAACGACTGGCAGTATTCACTGTTGATCCAGGCTGTTTTCGGGCATTCATCACCACCGATATGGATGTATTTGCTGGGGAAGAGATCCATAACTTCATCCATCACTCCTTCAAGGAATTGGAAAGTGGTGTCTGAAGGGCAGAATACCTGCTCAAATACACCCCAGGTTCCTGTCACATCGCATGTACTGTCCGGGGTACATGAAAGTTCCGGATAAGAAGCAATGGCTGCTATTGCATGCCCCGGCATCTCGATTTCGGGGATCACCGTGATAAATTTGCTGGCTGCATAGTCTACAATGGCTCTGATCTGCTCCTGTGTATAGTATCCGCCATGCTCTTTGCCGTCAAAGACTTGCGGGTAGTTTACATAGTAATAATCTACCAATGTTTCTTTACGTTTGGAACCTATCTCAGTCAGTTTAGGATATTTTTTGATTTCGATTCTCCATCCCTGGTCGTCGGTCAGATGCCAGTGGAAAGTGTTCATCTTGTGCATGGCCAGCATATCGATGAATTTATATATATATTCCACCGGGGAGAAGTGGCGACATACGTCCAGCATCAGACCACGGTATGCAAAGCGCGGAGCATCTTCTATTTCGACGGCCGGTACCGACCATTCGGCGTTTTTCACCTTTTGATTACCATATACAACGGGTGGCAATAACTGATAAAGTGTTTGCACTGCATAGAAAAATCCCTTGGGGGTAGAAGCTGTAAGGGTGATATTTTGAGGAGTGACAGAGAGTTTATATCCCTCTTCGGGCATTCCGTCTTGCGGCACGAAACGAATAACAGGCTCGTCCGTTACGTTCTCGAAAGTTTGCTTTATGGTAATTCCTGATGTCAGCTTCAATCGGTTGATGAGGCTGTCGGCAATGATTTGTACGTCCGGTGTACAAGCGGTTGTTATGACTCTTACTTTTTTACTTATTTCGAACCGTCCCTGTTGGGGAATCATTTGGTTTGGCAACGGAACGATATTGTATTCGTTCACGATGGTTTCTTTTGACTGTTTACATCCGGGGGTGATGAAAAGCAGAGACAAAAGAAAAAGAGTAATTCCTTTTTTCATGGTAATAAATGTGTGTTAAGTTATTGAATGGCGACAAAGCGCTTTTATCCTATTTTGCTGATCTTCTTAAGTTTTTCCTCGTCGATGATCTTGATTTTTCGTCCGTCGATGGTGATCAGTCGTTCGGTTGCGAAGTTGGATAATGTACGGATGGCATTAGAAGTAGTCATATTCGATAGGTTAGCCAAATCCTCGCGTGAAAGATAGATACTTAACGTAGAGCCATCTTCTTCCAGTCCATAGCTTTCTTTGAGGAAAAGCAGTGATTCGGCCAAGCGTCCGCGAATGTGTTTTTGGGTCAGATTGACGGTTCTTTCATCGGCAATACCGAGGTCGATAGACAATTGACGAATGAAAAACATACCCAGGTCATTGTTCTGGCTTACCAGTGTCATGATAGCACTCATGGGAATCAGGCAGATGGTTGAAGGTTCGAACGCAGAAGCGGCAGTCACATAGTCTTCTTTGGCAAAGTAAGCTCGGTAACCGAAATATTCTGTAGGCTTTATCATGCGTATAATCTGACTTCTGCCTCCTACACCGTCTTTATAGATTTTTACTTTGCCGCTAAGCAGACACATCAGATAGGTAGGTGATTCACCTTCACAATAAATTGTTTCATTCTTTTTGTAATTTTGAAGGGTGAAATTATTGGCCAGGAACTCCCTTTGCTCTGCGTTTAGAGGAGCCCACATCTCTGCAATACGTTCGGGAACGTTTATTTCTGACAAATTCATCTTTACCATATCTGTTGCAAAACTGTGTTATAAAGCACAAATGTAGAAAGAAAAAATGAAAAACAGAATAGTTTATCGAAAAGTTTGCTATGTATGCTTTACATTTTGGAAGTCGGGCGGACTATTTAGGAGAGTGAGCATACTCTTTCTGAGAGCAAGAAGCACGATATGGAACTCCGGTTTATCTATCTTTCAAATTGAACATTGATCTCTTTCAATCTTTTGTTGACAGACGCTGGGATGTTTGCCGGCAGGAAAGTAGGGTTGGGTAGAGGAAACCCGGGAAATGAAAAGCTCCCCATAAGAGATCTTTGAAAAGGACCTTCTTACGGGGAGACATCAAGTATGGCTTACTTCGTGAATAACAGTTCTCTGTATTTGGGCAACGGCCAGATTTCATCGTCAATTTCCATCTCGAGATGGTCTATATGGTCGCGTATGCTTTCCAGGTAAGGACGTACGGTCTCTTCGTAAGCAAAAGCTTTCTCTTTGAAGTTCTCTTTGTGATTGGCTACTTTGCGGGCTTCTGTCATGTCGCGTACCAGTACTTTAATAGCAGATACACGGTGAGAGATTTCTTTAATAAGTTCTTTCCGATCGGCACTCATTACTTCGTATTCTTCTTCAGAGAAGATTTCCTTCATTCTGCAAAGGTTTTCCAAAAGACGGTTCTGGTAGCTGACAGCGATAGGGACGATGTGGTTGATGGCCAGATCACCCAATACGCGGCTTTCAATCTGTACCTTCATGGTATATTTTTCCAATTCCACTTCCAGACGACAGGCGAGTTCGGTTTCGTTGAAGATACGTTCGCCTATCAGTACGGCTCTCGATTGGTTATCCATATAATGCATCAGGGCCTCCGGAACATGGCAGATGTTGGTTAGTCCGCGGCGGGCTGCTTCCTGTTTCCACTCTTCTGAGTAGCCGTCACCCTCAAAACGGATAGGTTCGGAGGCTATGATATTTTCTTTCAGGATGCGGAAGATTGCTTCGTCCTTACCGATACCCTCTTCCATCAGTTTGTCTACCGATGCTTTAAATTCATTCAACTGGTTGGCCATGGCAGCATTTATGGCAATCATGGCAGCAGCACAGTTGGCTGAGGAGCCGGCGGCACGGAACTCAAAACGATTTCCTGTGAATGCAAAAGGAGAAGTGCGATTACGGTCGGTGGTATCGAGCAGGATTTCGGGTATACGCCCGATACCTAATTTCAAAGTTGTCTTCTCCTCTGGAGTCATTTTTGAGTTGGTCACCTGACGGACAATTTCATCGAGTGTAGCTGACAGTTGTGAACCCAGGAAAATGGACAAGATAGCGGGAGGTGCTTCGTTGGCTCCCAAACGGTGACTGTTTCCGGCACTCATAATAGAAGCACGCAACAGATCCTGATTCTTGTGGACCATCATTAATACGTTTACCAGGAAAGTAAGGAATAGCATGTTTCCTTTTGGATTTTTACCCGGTGCAAAGAGGTTGATGCCTGTATCGGTGCAGAGCGACCAGTTGTTATGTTTGCCCGAACCATTAACGCCATTGTAGGGCTTTTCATGGAAAAGAACAGCAAAATGATGTTTGCGTGCGATACGTTTCATCAGGTCCATTACCAACTGATTGTGGTCATTCGCCAGATTACAGTTTTCAAAAATGGGAGCCAATTCAAACTGGTTGGGAGCGACTTCATTGTGGCGGGTCTTTACCGGTATGCCCAGCTTGTGACACTCTATTTCAAGTTCTTTCATGAAAGCTGTGACGCGTGGTGGAATAGAACCGAAGTAATGATCTTCCAACTGTTGGTCCTTGGCCGAAGAATGTCCCATCAAGGTGCGTCCTGTTAGTCGAAGGTCGGGGCGGGCATTATATAAAGAGGTGTCAACCAAAAAATATTCCTGTTCCCAACCCAAATTGGTGAATACCCGGGTGATGTTTTTGTCGAAAAGCTGGCATACTTCGGTAGCAGCTTTGTCAACGGCTGCCAATGCTTTTAATAATGGAGTTTTGTAGTCGAGTGCTTCACCTGTATATGAGATAAAAATCGTCGGGATACAAAGAGTGGTGTCTACTACGAAAGCCGGTGACGAAACGTCCCATGCAGTGTAACCGCGGGCTTCGAATGTATTACGGATTCCACCATTAGGGAAAGAAGAAGCGTCCGGTTCCTGCTGGATCAGTAATTTGCCGGAAAAACGTTCGATTACTTCACCGTCTTCACCGAACTCGATAAAGCCGTCATGTTTCTCGGCCGTTCCGTCTGTCAGTGGCTGAAACCAGTGCGTGTAGTGTGTCACATTGAGCGATTTTGCCCAGCTTTTCATGCCGTTGGCTATCAGGTCGGCCATTTCTCGGCTGATAGGGGTGCCTTTTTCGGTAGCGTCTACTACTGCTTTGTATGCTTCTTTGGGAAGGTACTCTTGCATCTTCTTACGATCGAATACATGGCTGGCATAATAATCGGATAGTTTATTAGAGGGAGTAGTAATTTCTAAGGGCTTTCTGTTAGATAGCTCTTGTAGTGCGAAAAATCTCATTTTTGACATGATGGTGTCTCTTTTATTGGTTGTTGGGCACAAAATTATATGTTTTTTCTAATATACCCCTATTTTTATAGGGGTATTTTGCAAAATAAATATGTTTTTTCTTTGTACACCCCTATTTGTTTGTGGGCGAAAGAACTTTTTTGTATACTTTACCTATCCGGAGATTACTATAAAATATGAATTTATTAGTCGCATAATCGGATTTTTTTTATATTTGCCTTCAATAAGGAGATTAGTATTTGAGGTGCAATATATTAATATGGTGTTTTTGGTTATTCTCGCTCTGTTTTGTTCAAAAGGGAGTGGCTAACGTTGTTCTTGATCCTCAGACCAATCGTCCCATCTCTGCCGATTCTATTTTGAATAATGTGATGACTTTCGCTCCTTTTTACGAAAAGTTAGTGACCGACTATCGGGCCGATCTATATATAAAAGGTACGATGGACATCAAACGAAAGAATTTTATTCTCCGGTATGTACCTTCCATGTTCCGTCTTCAAAAAGGTGTACGGCAGTATATGGTGGAGACGTATAGTGATCTGCATTTTACAGCTCCTAATATCTATGACCAGAAGGTGAAAGCTTCTATGGGCACTGTGCATAATAGCCGGGGAGTACCGGGGATGCTCGAGTATTTCAATATCAATCTTTATTCTTCAACGCTGCTTTACGACCGATTGCTTTCGCCTTTGGCCAAAAACGGGCGGAAATATTATAAGTATCTGATCGATTCCATAATGGGTGGGATGGACAACCGACAATATAAGATACGGTTTATCCCCAGAAGTAAGAGTGATCAGTTGGTGGGTGGATATATGATTGTGAGTAGTGACGTGTGGAGTGTCCGCGAAATACGTTTTTCCGGCAGGTCGGAACTGCTATTGTTCAGTTGCCTGATAAAAATGGGTAGTGTAGGAAAGGATGATGAGTTTCTTCCGGTCAGCTATAATGTCGAAGGACAGTTTAATTTTTTGGGTAACCGTATTAATGGAGTTTATGTGGCATCGCTCAACTATCACGATATTGTGCTTGAAGAAAATCAGAATAAATGGAAAGAGAAGGTGAGGGCGAGAATAAAAGGAAAAAGTAAATATGATCTTTCAGACTCTTATAACTTGCAATGCGAGACTACCTCTTTCCATACGGATAGTGCTTATTTTGAAACATTGAGGCCTATTCCTTTGTCGGAGGCTGAGCGCAGACTATACAAAGAAGATGCGTTGCGTAAAGATACCATTCAACGCAACATCAAACCAAAGAGTAAGAGTCAGGTGTTTTGGGGACAGGTGGGAGACGTACTGATCAGTGACTATAAATTGAACCTCTCCAATCTGGGAAGCGTGAAGTGCTCACCACTTATCAACCCTTTCTTGTTGAGTTATAGCGGGAGCAATGGGCTTTCCTACAGGCAATCGTTTAAATATAACCGACTTTTTAAGCATGATCGGCTATTGCGTGTGGTACCTAAGTTGGGCTACAACTTTACACGAAAAGAATTCTATTGGTCTGTCAATACCGAATTTAATTACCTGCCCGAGAAGATGGGAGCTGTTCACATTGACTTTGGTAACGGCAACCGGATTTACAGTAGCGATGTGCTTGATGATTTGAAAGCCATACCCGACAGTGTATTTGATTTTAATCAGATTCATTTGGACTACTTTTACGATTTATATTTTAACTTCCGACACAGTATCGAGATTATTAATGGATTAGAGTTAAGTGTAGGCTTATCTACTCATAGGCGAAAGGCGGTAAAGTCCTCTAAGTTGGTTCCACTGACAAAGAGTCGGGAGACACTCAATGAAGATATCCAGAACAAAATCAGGAATACTTATTTGAGTTTTGCCCCTCGGGTTCGGTTGGAGTGGACCCCTTGTTTATACTATTACATGAACGGACACCGTAAGATTAATCTCCGTTCTAAGTATCCCACTTTTTCGATAGACTGGGAGAGGGGAATCAAGGGGGTATTTGGCAGTACCGGACAATATGAACGTTTGGAGTTTGATTTGCAGCATCATATACCCTTGGGACTGATGCGTAATATCTATTATCGTTTTGGATTTGGTATGTTTACCAATCAGAAAGAAATGTATTTTGTCGACTTTAATAACTTTACCCGAAGTAATCTTCCTGAAGGTTGGAATGACGAAATCGGAGGAGTATTTCAGCTTCTCGACCGTCGTTGGTATAATGCTTCACGGAAATATATACGGGGACATTTTACTTATGAAGCTCCTTTCCTATTATTAAAACATCTGATTAAATACACACGTTATGTACAGAACGAGCGGTTGTATGCGAGTATATTGTCAGTACCCCATCTTCAGCCGTATGTGGAATTGGGATATGGAATCGGTACTCACATCTTTGATTTTGGCGTTTTTGTAGGTAGTGAGAACTGGAAGTATACCGAGGTCGGCTGCAAGTTTACGTTCGAGCTGTTTAACCGCTAACTTTATTCTTACTATTTTTGTTAGCAGAGAAGAATATTTCTACCTTTGCGGTCAAGAGGATGAGATAAAGATTTAGCAAAAAAGAGGTGCAGTCGCCTCATGAACTCAGGTTCTTTCTGGTTTCTTTATTAAGATACTCATAATAAAGAAAAGTAAATACTCTCATCCTCTTCTTTTATTGCTTCTATATATTATAATGTATAAGGATGGAACTACTTTTGGGTATTGTGATTGTCGTTACCTGTTGGATGGTTGTTCGTATTATTCGTTCAAGCAAAAATCAGGAAGGATATAAAAGGTGGAGGGCCGGTAACTATGCCAGTGAAAATCCTTATGCCAAAGAAAAAGCAAGTGGTCCGCTTTCCCAAGGTCTTTTTAGTAAGAGAGTCAGAACTTCCGGTGCGAGGCGGTTCGATGACGGAGCTATCAGGTGGTGTGCCAATCTGCTGGCAACCGAAGAATCCAGATTGAGGGAAGTGTTGGATTATATACCGCGCCAATATACCTGTTTTCATGTTCGGAAAAGAAGTGGCGGATTTCGTTATATTTCGGCTCCCGCAGGTGATTTTCGTTCCATGCAACAAACTATCTATCACCGTATTTTATTGTTAGCTAACATACATCCCGCTGTTACCGGATTTTGTCCGGGAAAGTCCGTATCCGATAATGCACGGGTGCATCTGGGGCGAAAGAATGTATTAAAAGTAGATCTTCACGACTTTTTTCCTTCCATACGTTCACCCAGGGTGAGAGCAGCTTTTAGGGAGATGGGGTACTCACGTTCCATCGCGAAAGTTTTGGCGGAACTTTGTTGTCTCAGATGTTGTCTTCCGCAGGGAGCGCCTACCAGTCCGGCTCTCAGTAATATTATAGCCTATCCGATGGATAAAAAAATGATGGCGTTGGCCGGTGAATACGGGTTGGTTTATACGAGATATGCCGATGATCTTACCTTTTCGGGTGATTATTTGCCGAAAGATGAAGTTTTGGTACGAATCCACAGGATTATTCGGGAAGAAGGTTTCACGATGAATGTCAAAAAGACCCGCTTCTTGTCTGAACATAAACGTAAGATTATTACGGGAGTATCGGTTAGCTCAGGCAAGAAGATGACTCTGCCTAAAGTGAAGAAGCGGGAGATTCGTAAGAATGTGCACTACGTCCTGACAAAAGGGTTGGTCGGACATCAGGAACATATTGGTTCTACCGATCCCGTTTACTTGAAGCGTTTACTGGGCAGTTTGTGTTACTGGCATTCCATAGAACCGGACAACCGATATGTATCCGATTCCATCACAGCTTTGAAGAGATTAATGTGAGGTATGTCGATTGTAGTTCCTTTTGATATTTTTTTTGCTATTCTTTTCTAATTCAAGAAAATAGTTCTATCTTTGCGCCCGATTTATATAATCAATATAATGTCTTATTTAATTAAAGAATTACTAAACAATTAATTATTAATGGAAAACTTAAAGAACGTTGCTCCTATTGAAGACTTCAACTGGGATGCGTATGAAAACGGCGAGAGCTTCGCTGGTGCCAGCCACGAAGAACTCGAAAAAGCTTACGACGGTACGCTTAACAAAGTAAATGACCGTGAGGTTGTTGACGGAACTGTAATCGCAATGAACAAACGTGAAGTTGTTGTGAACATCGGTTACAAATCAGACGGTATCATTCCTTTGAATGAATTCCGCTACAATCCTGATTTGAAAGTAGGTGATACTGTTGAAGTATACATCGAAAATCAGGAAGACAAAAAAGGACAGTTGGTTCTGTCACACAGAAAAGCTCGCGCTACTCGCTCTTGGGATCGCGTTAATGCTGCTCTGGAAAACGAAGAAATTATCAAGGGTTACATCAAGTGTCGCACTAAGGGTGGTATGATCGTTGACGTATTCGGTATCGAAGCATTCTTGCCGGGTTCTCAGATCGACGTGAAACCGATCCGTGACTATGATGTATTTGTTGGCAAAACAATGGAATTCAAAGTGGTTAAAATCAACCAGGAATTCAAAAACGTGGTTGTTTCTCACAAAGCTCTTATCGAAGCTGAACTGGAACAACAGAAGAAAGAAATTATCGGTAAGCTCGAAAAAGGACAAGTTCTTGAAGGAACCGTTAAGAATATCACATCTTATGGTGTATTCATCGACCTGGGTGGCGTAGACGGATTGATCCACATCACTGACCTGTCTTGGGGCCGCGTAAGCGATCCGAAAGAAGTGGTTGAACTGGATCAGAAGTTGAACGTTGTTATCCTCGACTTCGATGACGAGAAGAAACGTATCGCTTTGGGTCTGAAACAACTGACTCCGCACCCATGGGATGCTTTGGATCCGAACCTTCAGGTAGGTGACAAAGTGAAAGGTAAAGTAGTGGTTATGGCTGACTACGGTGCATTCATCGAAATCGCTCCGGGTGTTGAAGGTCTGATCCACGTTTCAGAAATGTCATGGTCACAGCATTTGCGTTCTGCACAAGACTTCATGAAAGTCGGTGACGAAGTAGAAGCTGTAGTTCTGACTTTGGATCGCGAAGAACGTAAGATGTCTTTGGGTATCAAACAACTGAAACAAGATCCATGGGAAACTATCGAAGAGAAGTATCCTGTAGGTTCCAAGCATACTGCAAAAGTACGTAACTTCACTAACTTCGGTGTATTCGTAGAAATCGAAGAAGGTGTTGACGGCTTGATCCACATCTCTGACCTTTCTTGGACTAAGAAAGTAAAACACCCGTCAGAATTTACTCAGATTGGTGCTGACATCGAAGTTCAGGTATTGGAAATCGACAAAGAAAACCGTCGTTTGAGCCTTGGTCACAAACAACTTGAAGAGAATCCTTGGGATGTATTCGAAACAGTATTTACTGTAGGTTCTGTACACGAAGGTACAATTATCGAAATGCTGGATAAAGGCGCTGTAGTTGCTCTTCCTTACGGTGTTGAAGGTTTCGCTACTCCGAAACATCTCGTTAAAGAAGACGGTTCACAGGCTCAGATGGACGAGAAACTGGAATTCAAAGTGATCGAGTTCAATAAAGATGCTAAGAGAATCATCTTGTCTCACAGCCGCATTTTCGAAGATGTTGCTAAGGCAGAAGAAAGAGCTGAAAAGAAGGCTGCTTCTAACGCAAAGAAATCTTCTAAGAGAGAAGAAACTCCTGCTATCCAGAACCAGGCTGCTTCTACAACTCTGGGTGATATCGATGCTTTGGCTGCTCTGAAAGAACAGTTGGAAGGTAAGAAGTAATTCATATTTTCTCAGATAAACTGAAGGGTATTCCTGCAAAGGAGTACCCTTTCTTTTTTGTATCTTGGCAGAACCCTTCATTATTTTTTTATTCGGTGAGACTTTGCACTGAATTTTAATTGTCTATCTTTGCAGATACAGTTTGAAAGATGGAAAAATTTGAATTACATATATTGGGTTGCGGGTCCGCATTGCCTACTACCCGGCATTTTGCTACTTCACAGGTAGTTAATTTGCGTGATAAACTTTTTATGATCGATTGCGGAGAAGGAGCACAAATGCAATTGCGTAAATCACGGTTGAAATTCTCACGGTTGAATCATATCTTTATCTCGCATCTGCATGGTGACCATTGCTTCGGATTGATGGGACTTATTTCCACTTTCGGGTTACTGGGACGTACGGCTGAATTACACATTCATTCTCCAAAAGGATTGGAAGAGTTGTTGACTCCCATGCTCAATTTCTTTTGCCATACATTGGCCTATAAAGTCATTTTTCATGAATTCGATACCAGACAGACTTCAGTGGTTTACGAAGATCGTTCGATGACGGTCACTACTATTCCGCTTCAGCACCGTATTCCTTGTTGTGGCTTTCTGTTTGCCGAAAAAGCACGCCCTAATCATATTATACGTGATATGGTCGATTTTTATAAGGTGCCTGTTTACGAACTAAACCGGATAAAGAATGGATCTGATTACGTGACTCCCGAGGGAGAAGTGATTGCCAATACACGTTTGACCCGGCCTTCGGATCCTCCCAGAAAGTATGCCTATTGTTCCGATACGATTTTTAGGCCGGAAATAGTGGAACAACTTTCCGGTGTCGACTTACTTTTTCATGAAGCGACCTTTGCCGAATCAGAGTTGGCACGTGCCAAAGAAACCTATCATACTACAGCTGCTCAGGCGGCACGGATAGCTTTGGAGGCCGGGGTACGCCAGTTGGTAATCGGTCACTTTTCTGCCCGTTACGAAGACGAGAGTATTTTGCTGAAAGAAGCTTCGGCGGTATTCCCGAATACGATTCTGGCAAAAGAAAATTTGTGTATAAGTCTTTAATTCCGGGGAAGTGATTAAACTATTGCTGAATAGAATTGTCTAAAATAACATATACGAATTACAAACGAACCTATGAACCCTTATAATGAACGAGAGGTTTTGGCGCTCCTTCAGGATGAGAGAACACAGAAGCAGGGATTTGAAAGGATTGTCTCACAATATAGCGAACAGTTATACTGGCAAATCCGGCGGATGGTGCTTTCACACGATGATGCCAATGATCTTCTTCAAAACACTTTCATTAAGGCGTGGATAAACATTGATTATTTCCGGGCTGAGGCAAAGCTATCTACCTGGCTTTACCGTATTGCCCTGAACGAATGTATCACTTTCCTGAATAAACAGCGGGCTATGAATACGGTCGCCATTGACGATCCGGAGGCCGATGTCACCCAGAAACTGGAGAGTGATCCTTACTTTTCGGGAGATCGTGCAGAACTTTTGCTTCAGAAAGCACTGCTGACCCTTCCTGAGAAGCAGCGGATGGTGTTTAACCTGAAATACTATCAGGAGATGAAGTATGAAGAGATGTCGGAGATATTCGGCACTTCAGTCGGAGCTTTGAAAGCTTCTTACCATCATGCCGTGAAAAAAATCGAGAAGTTTTTGGAAGAGGCCAATTAAACCTTTTAATATGTACAATGTCTAAGAAGAAGAGAGGAGAAGAACGTATGAAAGAAGAAGATAACATATTGAAGAAAGTGGGGAAGAAGAATTCCTTTAAAGTGCCTGAAGGGTACTTTGAAAACTTGACTTCAGAGGTCATGGGGAAACTGCCGGAAAAAGAAGGTCCTGCCTTTGAAGAAGTGAAGCAACCCACGATGTGGATCAGGATGAAGCCCTTGCTCTATATGGCGGCTATGTTTATAGGGGCTGCATTGATCATCCGTGTAGCTTCTTCGAACCACCAGCCGACAACTGCCGGTGATCATCTCACTGCAAATGAAGCAGCGACAGAAGTGGTTTCGGATGAATATATTGATGTAGCATTAGATCGCTCGATGTTGGACGATTACTCATTGTACGTCTACCTTAGTGATGCGACAGCCGAATAAGTAAACTAAACTGATTTAATAAAGCGAAATGAAGAAACTGATTATTCTATTGATTATAGTTTGTGGCTTTACCCCTGCGCTGCGTGCTGTGGGAAGTCCTAATCAACATTTGTCACCCAAAGAATTCAGGGCCAAACAACAAGCATTTATAACAGAAAAAGCTGGCCTGACTCAAGAAGAGGCTGCGAAGTTTTTTCCGGTTTATTTTGAACTGCAGGATCGGAAAAAGCAATTGAATGACGAAGCATGGAAATTGCTTCGTAGCGGTAAAGATGAAAAGACTACCGACACTCAATACGGAGAAATCCTGGAAGGAGTTTATGATGCCCGCATCGCTTCGGACCGGCTGGATAAGACTTATTTTGAGAAGTTTAAGAAAATCCTTTCGTGCAAGAAAATTTATCTGGTGCAAAGAGCCGAGATGCGTTTCCACCGCGAACTGCTGAAAGGGGTACGTGATAATAAAGGTGGAAACGAACGTCCACAGGGAAAGAGGAAATAGCTTATCCTTTTAGCAAATCATTATATAGATGAGGGTGTATCAAGACTCTGTGGTGAGTGGTGACATACCCTCATCTTTTTTTGAATCCGGGGGGTGTCGGACTATAATCCTTTCTTTTTAGCTTCGTTCCAGATGGCATCCATTTCATCCAGGCTCATATCTTTTAGATTTTTACCTTCTTTAATGGTATGATCTTCCAGATAGTTAAATCGTCGGATGAATTTTTGGTTGGTACGTTCCAATGCATTGTCCGGGTTGATTTTATAAAGTCGGGCAGCATTGATGAGGCTGAACATGACATCTCCGAATTCTGCTTCTGCCTTATCCTTATCCATATTGGCTACTTCCACCTGAAATTCGGCTATTTCTTCTTTTACTTTATCCCAAACCTGCTCTCTTTCTTCCCAATCGAATCCTACGTTGCGTGCTTTGTCCTGTATTCTGTAAGCTTTTATAAGTGAGGGTAAAGCAGCAGGTACACCGCTTAACACACTTTTATTGCCGTCTTTCTCCTTCAGTTTCAATTGTTCCCAGTTTTCGGATACTTGTCCGGCTGTTTCTGCTTTTACTTCCCCGAATACATGGGGATGACGGAATATCAATTTCTCACAAAGTTTGTCGCATACATCTTTCATGTCGAAATCACCGGTTTCGGAACCGATTTTAGCATAAAAAGCTACGTGCAGCAGGACGTCTCCCAGTTCTTTGCAGATATCTTTTTTGTCGTTCCGCATTAATGCGTCGCAAAGTTCGTAAGTTTCTTCAATAGTGTTGGGGCGCAGGCTTTCGTTAGTCTGCTTGCGGTCCCATGGACATTTTACCCGAAGTTCGTCGAGGATGTCCAGAAAGCGTCCGAACGCTTCCATTTGTTCTTCTCTTGTATGCATGTTTATTATTTATTTGATTCTTTTTTCCATTCATTATATGAAATCAGCAGACCGATCACTTCCGAATAGTTCTTACGTCCACTTTCTATTTTGTTCCCTTTCAGATACAAATCATATATCCAGTCCTGAATATCACCTATAAGCGGATTATACTTTGCCATCCAGTATTCCTGGTCTTTTCTGGCCAGCTCAATGATTTCCGGACGTATACTGCCGAATAACTTTTTATATTCCTCTTCTGTCATCAATTGGCGGGCATTGGCAAGTACATGGCCTAAAATAGAAAAATAACCGCTGAAACGGATTTCTTTATTTACGGAGCGGGTGCAGACCTGATATGCATAAAAGTTTGCTTCCGCTTCGCTGGTGATACCTAGCAAATGTGCCAGCTCATGAGTATAGGTTGCCGGATATTGTGGGGGAAGCAGGTCTCCGTTCAGTGTGAACTCACAGAAGAAAGGTCCCATGCTACCCGTCACGCCCACCATCGAAATCAATGGAGTGAACATCATGGTTTTTACCCGAGGACGGGAGTGTGGGGGACGGTGTATACCTAGTGTATCACTGATCAGGTTATATTGTCGGACTGCCTCTTTGCGGATTACTTCTTTATCGATCCGATTGACCGGCACATACGATTCGTTCAGTTTTGAGATATAGTTGTCTACAAATTCATTGAAAATCTCAGGAGTGTAGGCAGTATATGGAATTCCGGTTCGTTCATAAAAATTCTTTTGTGAATAGTTGAGTCCCCATGCCAGATAGAACCAAACATAGATCCATAGCAAATATTCCACATCCCTTCTCAGTATTTTTTTCCAGCTTAATTTCAGTCGGATTCGTGCATAAAACGGATAGGCGATCATTCCTCCAATGCTCAGTGCTATAAATAAGTCACCCAATGCAAAGGGGATAATGTTCGAAAAACCGGACAAGATATATGAAATGACCGGATAGGCCGTACGGGCATACCCTTCGCCCAATGCCGGGAGCATCTGAGTGAGCCAGACAAGGGCTATTAAAGTCCCTAAAACAGAGTACCGTATGATTCGTTTCCTGTTTTTCATTGCTTCTTCTTCCTTTCGGGGAACAAAAGTACATATTCCTGCCCCTATATTCTACTTATTTTTATTAATTTTGCGCCAATCTTTCGCAATAAACTAATAAAATAGATAGATATAACATGGAATTAGCAAGTAAGTACAACCCTGCTGACGTGGAGGGGAAGTGGTATCAGTATTGGCTGGACCATAAATTATTCAGTTCGAAACCCGATGGACGTGAACCTTACACCATCGTCATTCCGCCCCCTAACGTCACCGGTGTGTTGCACATGGGACATATGCTTAATAATACCATTCAGGATATTCTTGTTCGTCGTGCACGTATGGAAGGTAAGAATGCTTGCTGGGTGCCGGGAACCGACCATGCCTCTATTGCTACCGAAGCCAAGGTAGTGAATAAGTTGGCCGCACAGGGTATTAAGAAAACCGATCTGAGCCGTGACGAGTTTCTGAAGCATGCCTGGGCATGGACAGACGAACACGGTGGTATCATCCTGAAGCAGCTTCGTAAGTTAGGTGCATCGTGTGACTGGGACCGTACGGCTTTTACTATGGATGAAAAGCGCAGTGAAAGTGTGCTGAAGGTATTTGTCGATCTCTATAATAAGGGACTTATCTACCGGGGAGTACGTATGGTTAACTGGGACCCGAAAGCACTGACAGCCCTGTCGGACGAGGAGGTGATTTATAAAGAAGAACATGGAAAGCTGTTTTACCTGAGATACAAGATTGAAGGAGAAGACGGATATGCAGTGGTTGCCACTACCCGTCCGGAAACGATTATGGGTGACACGGCCATGTGTATCAACCCGAACGATCCGAAGAATCAGCATCTCAAAGGAAAGAAAGTAATAGTTCCCTTGGTAGGCCGTGTGATTCCTGTTATCGAAGATGACTATGTGGATATCGAATTTGGTACCGGTTGCCTGAAAGTGACTCCGGCACATGACGTAAACGACTATATGCTGGGCGAAAAATATAATTTGCCGAGTATCGATATATTCAATGATAACGGTACGATCAGCGAAGCTGCCGGAATGTATATCGGTATGGATCGCTTTGACGTCCGTAAGCAGATTGAGAAGGATCTTGAAGCAGCCGGACTGCTGGAGAAGACAGAGGCTTACACCAACAAAGTGGGATATTCAGAGCGTACCAACGTGGTCATCGAACCGAAGTTGTCTATGCAATGGTTCCTCAAGATGGAACATCTGGCCCAGATCGCTCTTGAACCGGTGATGAAGGATGATATTAAATTCTATCCTGCCAAGTATAAGAATACCTACCGTCATTGGATGGAGAATATCAAGGATTGGTGTATCAGCCGTCAATTGTGGTGGGGACACCGCATCCCGGCATATTTCCTGCCCGAAGGCGGATATGTGGTAGCTGTGACGGATGAGGAAGCCTTGAAGCTGGCTCGGGAAAAGACTGGCAATCCTAACTTGAAGATGACCGATCTTCGTCAGGATGAAGACTGCCTGGACACTTGGTTCTCTTCCTGGTTATGGCCTATCTCTCTGTTCGACGGCATCAATAATCCGGGTAATGAAGAAATCAATTATTACTATCCGACAAGCGATCTGGTGACCGGACCGGATATCATCTTCTTCTGGGTAGCCCGTATGATTATGGCCGGTTACGAATATGAAGGAAAAATGCCGTTCAAGAATGTATATTTCACGGGTATCGTTCGCGATAAACTGGGACGTAAAATGTCTAAGTCACTCGGTAACTCGCCCGATCCGTTGGAATTGATTGAAAAGTACGGAGCAGATGGTGTACGTATGGGCATGATGCTCTCGGCTCCTGCCGGGAATGACATTCTCTTTGATGACGCGCTTTGCGAGCAGGGACGAAATTTCTGCAATAAGATATGGAATGCTTTCCGATTGGTGAAAGGTTGGGAGAACGGAATGGGAACAATCGATATTCCGGCAGATGCTCACCTGGCTGTACAGTGGTTTGACCAGAGACTGGATGCCGCTGCTGTCGAAGTTGCCGATTTGTTTAGCAAATATCGTCTGAGCGAAGCATTGATGCTGATTTATAAACTCTTCTGGGACGAATTCTCTTCATGGTTGCTCGAGATTGTGAAGCCGGCTTACGGACAGCCCGTTAACGGATTCATTTACTCGATGACGTTAAGTGCTTTCGAACGTCTGCTGGCTATGCTCCATCCTTTCATGCCGTTTATTACGGAAGAGTTGTGGCAGCAGTTGCGCGAGCGTGAACCGGGTGCAAGCCTGATGGTACAGCCTTTGGGAGAACCGGGAGAGGTAAACGAAGAATTTCTCCAGCAATTCGAAACAGCCAAAGAAATCATCAGCAGTGTACGTACCATTCGTTTGCAGAAGAATATCGCATTGAAAGAACCGCTTGAATTGCAGGTAGTCGGAGCCAATCCGGTAGAAAAGATGAATCCTGTCATTCGTAAAATGTGTAATCTGTCTGCCATCGAGGTAGTGGACGCAAAGGCCGACGGAGCTTCTTCGTTCATGATAGGAACCACTGAATTTGCGGTGCCCTTGGGCAATATGATCGATGTCGATGCCGAGATAGCACGCATGGAAGCCGAGCTGAAACACAAAGAAGGTTTCTTGCAGGGAGTTTTAAAGAAATTGAGCAATGAAAAGTTTGTAAATAACGCTCCGGCAGCCGTTATCGAGATGGAGCGCAAGAAACAGGCGGATGCCGAAAGCATCATCCAGTCGCTCAAGGAAAGTATTGCTTCCCTGAAAAATGTATAAGATCCACTTCTTACGAAGATAAAAACAGAAAGGTACTCTAAAAATAACAGAGTACCTTTTTTCGTATACGGAGAAATAGTCATACCTTTGTTTCCGCTCAAAAGAAACGAACATACAAATGAAACAGACACCATTCAGATGCCTTTGCCTCCTTCTTATATTGTTGGGAGCTGTTCATTCCCGGCTATCTGCCCATGCAGATAAAACAAGGGAAGACGTATTGTTTCTAAATTCTATCAATTTCAACCTTCCATGGGCAAAGGATGTGTTCTGGTATACGCACCAAGCCCTGCAAAAGAAGAATATCTCCGTAAAGGCCGAGTCCCTTTCGGTGCCCGCTTTGTGTAACCGTAAAGAAGCAGCAGCCGTAGTAGAGCAGTTACGGCGGAAATACGATGTGCCTCCCCGACTGATCGTCTTTATCGGCGATCCGGGATGGATTGTTTGCCGTGAACTTTTTGATGATGTCTGGAAAGATGTACCGGTCATCATTACCAACACCCGCGACCGTCTGCCGGCTACACTCGACATCTTACTTTCACACGAAGAGCTGACCGAATCGAATACTGTCCCCGCTTATGAATGGCGGAAAGGATATAACGTGACTACTCTGGGGCAAGTATATTATGTGAAAGAAACCATCGGACTGATGCGGCAGCTGATGCCGGATATGAAGCGTCTGGCTTTCATCTCAGACGACAGATACATCAGTGAGGCAGTTCGCGGAGATGTAGAGCAGGCAATGACCGGATCTTTTCCGGAGTTGGCCTTTGAACAGCTGTCCACCAGGAATATTTCTACCGAGATGTTACTCGATACCTTGAAGAGTTATGATAAAACCACGGGACTCATTTATTATTCCTGGTTCGAGACTCATAACCAGGATGATAACAATTATCTGTTCGATCATATTCAGGAGATTATTACTCGCTTCGTACATTCCCCTCTGTTTTTGTTGGCTCCCGAGGATCTGTCCAACAATACTTTCGCCGGAGGATATTATGTTTCAGTGGAGTCCTTCGGCGATTCATTGTTACAGCTGATTCATCGTGTCCTGGAAGGTGAGTTTCCGCGAGACATTCCTCCCGCTCTCGGAGGAAAACCTGCTGCTTACCTCTGTTATCCGGCTTTGCAGTCGTATGACATACCGGTTTCCCTTTATCCGAAAGAGGCTGTGTACATTAATCTGCCTGTCAGCTTCTTCGAGCAGTATAAGAAGGAGATTCTGATGACTGTTGTCTTGCTGCTGGTGGTGGTCAGTGCCGTAGGCTATTATATTCATATTCTTAAAAGAGCCCATCAGCGAATGAAAGAAGCGCAGCTGAAAGCCGAGGAAGCCAATCAGCTTAAATCGGCCTTTCTGGCTAATATGAGTCATGAGATACGTACTCCTCTCAATGCCATTGTCGGTTTCTCGAATCTGCTTTCTATGGTAGAAGATAAAGAAGAAATGCTGGAGTATGCCGGTATTATCGAAACCAATACCGAACTTTTGCTTCAACTGATTAACGATATTCTGGATATGTCGAAGATAGAATCCGGAATGTATGACTTTCATGTGACTCAGGTGGATGCCAATCAGTTGATGTCGGAAGTCGAACAGGTAGCCCGTTTGCGTATCAGGACAGACGAAGTCTCCCTCTCGTTTGCCGAACGTTTACCCCAATGTGTTTTCCATACTGATAAGAACCGCTTGATACAGGTTCTTACCAATTTGGTTGTCAATGCCATAAAGTTCACTTCGCAGGGAGAGATTCAGATCGGGTATCGGCTGCAAGATGCCCATACGTTATACTTCTATGTATCCGATACCGGTTGTGGTATGTCCGTCGAGCAATGCGAACATGTTTTTGAGCGCTTTGTCAAATACAACACTTTTATACAAGGCACCGGATTGGGACTGTCTATCTGCAAAATGATTATTGAGAAGTTGGGGGGCGAGATCGGGGTTCAGTCCGAGTCCGGAAAAGGCTCTGTCTTTTGGTTCACTCTTCCTTACCGGGCTTCGTCCTCTTTGTAAATCGTAGTTGCATGCTTTCGAATTCGCAATGTTTCACGTCGTAGGTGAACGCAGTATCGGCCCGGAAGCAAATGCGTGTCAATCTGACTTTGTTGGGCGTACATTCTTCGGGAGTTTCGCAGCCCTCGCTGCTTAAGGCCGGGTAGAAAGTTCCCAATCCGCGGATAGTGACGGTTCTTCCTTCTTTCATATGTCGTGCGATGGCTTTCGGGAGTTGTTCGAGTACAGACAGTACGTCGCCTGCCGAGAGTGAACTGTTGTCGTGCAGGTCCTCCGCTAATTGTTTTTCACTGACTCCTTTGTTCTGAATGGCACTGGGCACGGCATAGTAGAGCTCTTTAACTTCATTACCGCTCTGATCTTTTTTCTTCCTGACTACATAGTTTATAGGCATATACTTTTATCTTTAAGGTTAGTTATCGTTTTCTCTGTACTCTCTGTACGGGAAGCATAGACTTTAGGAGTGCTGACATGGGGGTGTCGCAGTGTGTGACACTCCCATGTCAGACTATCCGACACCCGGGTGTCAGATATCGTATGCTACTGCCAAATGTACGTAAAGATAAGGAGATCTGCAACGAAACTAAGAACTGTTTCGTCCTTTCAATGCAGGAGGAAAGGAAGTAATAAGGGGAGATACTCCTTCAGGTCGATGCGCAACTGTTTTAAGGCCTGTTGAATCCGGTAATCGATTGTTTTGGGAGACACTCCCAGTCGTTCGGCTATTTCATTGTATGTCAGATTCTGAAAGCGGTTGAGTTCGAATGCTTCGCGTACATTCTCGGGAAGTCGTGCCAGAGCTTCTTCTATTTTTTCGGTTAACTCCTGTATAGCGTAGAAGTCGGGATCATCATACTGCGATTGGAGATTATCGAATATCATTTTTTCGATCCGTTGTTTCACTTCGTTCCGGTTGATGAGAGTCAGGCAGCGGTTTTTAACAGCCTTGAACAAATAACTTTTTAAGGAACTCTCGAATGCCTGCATTTCTTTATTTTCCCAAAGCCAGACCATGACGTCCGATACGATCTCCTGGCCGTCATCCGGTTCGACAAAGAGCCGGGCATAGGCACAAAGAGCCGGGTAATGCCTGAGAAACAATGCTTCGAATGCGCCTTCGTTTCCCTGCTGAACCTGGAAGAACAGAGTTTCATCGCTTACTGTGCGCGAGGTGTCGTTATACATGTAGACCTTCGTTTTGGGCAAAAATAATATTATTTTCAAAAAAAATACGTTTTTTGGTTAGGAGATTTCTATTTTGGTTCGTCTTATCTATAAAAGCACGAATTATGGATGAATCCTGTTACATTAATGAGTCGGTTCTTTTAAATTATTTTGCGGGGGAGCTCCCAGCCGATCGCCGGAAAGAGGTGGAGGAATGGATAGCGGCTTCGGAAGATAACGAGAAGATGGCACGAGATATTTTCCGGCTCTACCGCGCGGCAGACACACTGGACTATATGAATCGGGTGGATGCTTCCGCAGCCTTACAGCAGGTGAAGGGCAGAATACACAAACATCGATATAGAATCTCCTGGATGGTTTGGGGGCAGCGTATTGCTGCTTGTATGGCGTTACCGCTGCTTGCCACCACCCTTTATTTAATTCTGAAAAATCCGCCGCAAGAATATGTGGAGATACGGACCAATCCCGGTATGGTGGCTGAGGCAAATTTACCGGACGGTACCAAAGTCTGGCTTAACTCCGGATCTTCACTGAAACATCCTGTTAAGTTTACAGGGGATACGCGTACGGTGGAACTTGACGGGGAGGCTTACTTCTCTGTCCGTAAAGACAGGAGTAAACGGTTTGTGGTCAATACTCCTTTCAATATACAGACCGAAGTATTGGGTACGGAGTTCAATATGGAAGCATACCGGACGGATAGTGTAGTCAGGACAACGTTGGTATCGGGATCGGTCAGGTTGTCATTTTGGGGGAAAGGCGATACAAAAGAAACATTCGTCATGAAGCCCGATGAAGAATTTGTATATAATACGGCGACACACGAGGCACGGGCCGAAAAATCGTATGTGGAGATCTATACAGCCTGGAAGAACGGTCAGGTAGTGCTTAAAAACACATCATTGGCCGAAACGCTGAAGATACTCAGCAAGAGGTTTAATGTAGAGTTTATCGTGAAAGATTCCACACTATATGCCAATTCTTTCACCGGTGTGTTCAGCAGGCAGTATTTGCCGTTGATCCTTGAACACTTCAGATATGCATCCGGAATACAGTATAAATACCTTGATCTGGAGTATGATGCCACACACAAGGCAATACAGGAAAAAACAAAGATAGAATTATATTAACCGTTTGAGTATGAAACTTTAAAATCATTTTTATTACTACTATGACAGCACGCTCTCCCTAAAACAAAAAAACATACAGGAAGATATTGGCGTATCTACCTGTATGAAAGTCCACCGTCAGTTTGTTTGGCGACAAACTGTGCGGCAAATAGAATTTTTTAAATCAAAATCACTACAAATCTATGACAATTTACTTAAACTTCCAATTTTTCGGGAGGCAGAATACATTTTCGCTCTTGAAAAAAATACCTTTGTGTATGAAACTATCAGCAATAATGTTGTTTGTCTTTGCCAGCATGGCATTTGCGGCTAAAGGTTATAGCCAGTCAGTACGTGTGACTTTAAATGTCAACAACAGTAGTCTTCAGAAAGTGCTGGATGAAATAGAAAAGCAGTCGGAGTTTCACTTCTTCTATAACAACAAGCAAGTGGATATCTCCCGGAATGTGACAATCAAAAGTAACCAGAAAGAGATCAGTCAGGTTCTGAACCAATTGTTTGCCGGAACGAATATCGGGTATAAGATATTGGAGAACAGCATAATCCTGTCTCCAAAACAGATTTTGGAAACAACTGCTGCACAACAGCAGACCACTAAAAAGATAAAGGGGCTGGTGACTGATGAAACCGGGTCGCCCGTTATCGGAGCCAATATTAAGGAGAAAGAAACCGGAAACGGAACGATTACCGACATCAACGGTAATTTCAGCCTTTCTGTAGGAACTAAGAGTACGATTATCATTTCATATATCGGATATATCACTAAAGAAGTTCCGGTAGGTAATAATACCTCACTTACTGTTCAGTTGGCCGAAAATACGAAACAACTCGACGAAGTTGTGGTGACGGCCTTGGGTATCAAGCGCGAGGAAAAAGCTCTGGGCTATGCCGTGCAAAAGGTAGACGGTGACAAACTGGCTGCTGTCAAGACCGTGAATGTAGCTACATCGCTGACCGGTAAGATTGCCGGATTGAATGTAAAAAACAGTACGGAGTTCAATACTTCACCTTCACTTTCGTTGCGTGCATCTGCTCCTTTGCTGGTTATCGACGGAGTGCCTTATGGTAACGTAGGATTAAATGATATAGCTGCTGATGATATCGAGTCGGTCGATGTCTTGAAAGGAGCTACGGCTTCGGCCCTGTATGGTGCACGTGGAGGAGCCGGTGCGGTGATGATTACTACCAAAAAAGGAAAAGAAGAGGGACTGAATGTGACTGTGAATAGCAGTACGATGTTTGCGGCCGGATATCTGAGAAAGCCGGAAGTGCAAACGTCATACAGTTCCGGATCACAGGGTACCTATTCTACCGGAGGATATGTATGGGGAGATAAGCTGGACATCGGGCGTACGGCATTGCAGTATGATCCGTATACGCACGAATGGGTAGACATGCCTTTGGTATCGAAAGGCAAAAACAATCTGAAGAACTTCCAGGAGCTGAGTATGGTGACAAACAACAACGTAAGTGTCTCTCAGAAAGGTAAATATGGAAGTGTACGCACTTCATTGACCCATGTGTATAATAAAGGACAGTATCCGAACCAGAAACTGAATAAGATCACTTATTCGGTGTCGGGTGATATGAAGTGGAAGAAATTTTCTTTTGACGGAGGATTGACTTATAATAAGCGCTTTTATCCCAATGACATGGGAGCCGGATACGGTGGTAGCGGATTCCTTTATAACCTGTTGGTGTGGTCGGGTGCCGAATATGATATACGCGACTATAAGAACTACTGGATCAAGCAGGACGAACAGCAGAACTGGATGGATACCAAGTGGTATGACAACCCTTATTTCATAGCAAATGAAATTGTCCGTTCGAGTGATTACGATTTGATTAACGGATATCTTTCTGCCAACTATGATTTTACTCCCTGGTTGAACCTGTCACTGCGTTCGGGTCTGGATTCATACTCGCAGAAGAAAGAGTGGCGGAATGCCGTCAGTGCCGTAGGTGGCTGGCATAAACAAGGTTATTACGGGCTGCAACGTTTAGGAGGATACAGCTTAAACAATGACCTGATCTTGTCTGCCGATCACAAATTCGGTGATTTTAATGTCGATGGTTTTATTGGTGGAAACGTTTATTATTGGAAGAGTGACAATATCCTGGGCGAAACGCAGAATGGGTTGAAAATTCCGGGGTATTATTCATTGAAGTCATCGATTGATCCGGTGAAGACAACCAGCGGTATTACCAAAAAACTGGTGACCAGTGTATATGCAAAAGCCTCTGTTTCCTGGAAAAGTACACTGTTTCTGGATGTGACAGGACGTAATGACTGGTCTTCTTCATTGCCGTCGGAGACACGTTCTTATTTCTATCCTTCTGTAGCCGGTAGTGTGGTTCTTTCACAGTTCATCCCAATGCCCGAAGTGATTGACTTCTGGAAAGTGAGGGGGGCATGGACGCAGACCAAGAGTGACTTGGGAGTATACGATACCAACAATACTTACAGTGTTTCTACCGATTTGTGGAACGGTGAGAGCGCCGCATATTATCCGACATCTATCCGTGGTGTAGCGGTGAAACCCTCGGCCACGCGTTCTTATGAAATCGGTACGGCAATTCACATGTTTAAGAATCGCCTGAAACTGGATTTTACATATTATAATAAACTCTATTACAACTTGACCCGCAGTGCAGGTATCAGTAACTCTTCCGGATTTACGTCTACATTGATCAATATCGATGAAGAATATGTGGGACGGGGAGTAGAGTTGACTTTATCGGGCGATATTATCAGGACGAGAGACCTGAAATGGGAGTCGTCCTTCAACTGGTCGCGTGACCGTTGGTATTATACCAAAATAGACCCGGTGTATTCTACACAAAAACCTTGGGTAGCCGTCGGGAAACGTTGGGACTGGTACGGTATTTACGATTGGGAGCGTGATTCACAGGGAAATTTAGTTAATTATAATGGTTATCCCAAACAGAGCGACTACCAGTCGGTTATCGGCTATGAATATCCCGATTGGATATGGGGCTGGACCAATACGGTAACCTATAAGAACTTTACTCTTTCTTTTACACTTGACGGACGAGTAGGAGGTATGGCACATTCGAAGACCAATCAGGCCATGTGGAATTCGGGAGCACATATCGACTCGGACAACCAGTGGCGGTATGACGAGGTAGTGAACAAGAAGACCAACTTTGTGGGCAGTGGAGTAAAAGTAGTTTCGGGAAGTGTAGATTATGACTCGAATGGAAAAATCATCCATGACGACCGTGTGTTTGCTCCGAATGATGTACAGGTATCCTACGAATCGTATATGAAGAGTACCAATCCATATATAGGCACCGTCACCCGTCAGAATGTATTTGATGAAACTTTCTTTAAATTGCGTGACCTCTCACTGAGCTATCAAATGCCTAAATCGGTTTGTGACAAGCTTCATATGAAAGGGCTGACACTGGCTTTTGTCGGACAAAACCTGTTTGTCTGGACCAAAGAGTTCCGTTTTACCGATCCCGACAGTGACTCGGATAACCTGAGCTCTCCTTCCACCCGTTATTTAGGTTTTAATGTAAAATTGGATTTTTAAAAGATAGAATAATATGAAACGAATTAATAAATACATATCGCTGTTGCTGGCAACCGCTTTGTTGGCGTCTTGTGATAAGTTCGATGAAATCAATACAGATCCCGATGCAACCACTAAGGTGACCTCTTCATTGCTGGCAACCGGATTACTGCTGGACATTACCTCTTCCAGTGCCAGTAAATCCTTTATATACGACGAATTGCTTGCCAAGCAGATGGCATGGGGTGAAAGTATGGAAGATTACCAGTATAATGTCTTCGGGCGTTCCGGTTTTGGCGGGTATACTACCCTGATCAATGCCCAGAAGATGGTCGAATCCGTTTCGGACGATAACGTAAATGCATACGACGGACTGGCACATTTCATCAAGGCCTATAAGATATTTTATATGTCGATGGAGATGGGAGATCTTCCTTATGAAGAAGCTTTGCAAGGCGAATTAGGATTGGTACGTCCTAAGTACAATACCCAGAAGGAAGTGATGAACTTTATTCTGAGCGATCTGGAAACAGCTTATGAACTGTTTTCGACAGCTAAAGATTTTGATGGCGATCCGATCCTGGGAGGAAGTATCAGCAAGTGGAAGAAAGCGACTACGGCTTTTCAACTGAAAGTGCTGATGCACCTCTCGAAGAAAGAGAGCGATGCCGACCTGAAGGTGAAGGAACGTTTTGCACGGATCGTAGCATCGGGCAGCCTGATGGAATCGAATGAAGATAATCTGCAGATGAAATATGCGGATAAAGCGAATACAGTGTATCCTTTCCATAACACGAATACCAAGCATGCGGGTTATGCCATGCTGTCTACCATGCTGATTGATAAATTCAAGGCGACAGGAGATATTCGCATGTTCTATTATGCAAAGCCGGCAAAGGCCAAACTTAACGAAGGGGTGACAGCCGACAGTTGGGATGCTTATATCGGTACAGACCCTTCACTGCCTTTCGAGCAGATAGAAAAAGCTTATGCCACTGAACAATACTCCGGATTTAATGCACGTTATACCGATTATCCTTCCGGAGAACCGGTCGTTCGATTAGGATATGCCGAGCAGAATTTTATTCTGGCCGAAGCAGCCGTGCGGGGATGGATTTCGGGAGATGCGTCTGCTTACTATAAAAAGGCGATCAGAGCCCATATGGAGTTTATAGCTTCCAATACTCCGGATGAAGAGGTATATCATCATGGACATCCGATTACAGAGGAAGCGATTGCAGCTTTCCTTGAAACACCCGCTATCCAATTGAGTGGTGAGAAAGAAGCGGATATTGAGAAGATATTGACGCAACGTTATCTGGCTTCGTTCATGCAGCATCCGTATGATGTCTATTATGATTATCGACGTACAGGTTATCCGGTGTTGCCGATTAATCCTGCAACCAACCGTAATACGATGAATGACAGGTTGCCGATGCGCTGGATGTATCCCAAATCAGAGTCCGATTATAACCTGGAACATCAGAACGAGGCTCTTGAACGTCAGTTCGGAGGAGTGGACGATGTAAATAAACTGATGTGGATTTTGCAATAAAATAAAAATAGGAGAGGTGAGTGCAGAATGGAGAGAAACACTCCCTGTTCTCACCTCTGTTGATTAGAATATATTGATATGTTAAGATATAGTTTATTAAATATAACTTTATGGCTGTTTGCCGTAATGGCCTATGGCAAAGGGAGCGAACTCAAAGTGATCCAAATGAATATCTGGCAGGAGGGCACCATGGTGAAAGGGGGCTTTGAAGCCATAGCGGATGAAGTGGCCCGCCTGGAACCGGATATTGTGTTGTTCAGTGAGGTGAGAAATTATCATGGGAAACAATTCATTTCGCGTATATTGCAGGCTTTGGAAGAGCGTGGAAAGAAGTATTATGGTGAAAACAGTAAGTTGGATGTAGGTATTTTATCCAAATATAAGATTGAAGAACAAGCCCCTAATTGCCCTTTGGAAGATGATGCCGGTTCGGTGCTGAAAGCCCGTATTCGTATTAACGGAAGAGATGTGGTTGTTTATTCTGCCCATCTGGATTATACGCATTATGCTTGTTATTTGCCGAGAGGCTATAGCGGGGTTACCTGGAAAAAACTGGATGCTCCGGTGCTGGATGCGGTAGCCATTGAAAAGGCTAATAATGAATCTATGCGTGATGAAGCTATTTGCCATGTCATAGAAGATGCCCGAAAGGAAAAAGGAAATATCATTTTGCTGGGAGGTGATTTCAACGAACCTTCACATCTGGATTGGAAAGAAAATACAAAGAATTTGTGGGATCATAATGGGACGGTAGTTCGGTGGGATTGCTCCGTATTACTTGAAAATGCCGGATTTAAAGATGCTTACCGGACGAAATACCCTAATCCGGTTACACATCCGGGCTTTACATTCCCGTCTGATAATGAAGGAGTGCCGGTGCAGAAACTGTCGTGGGCACCCGATGCTGACGAACGGGATCGTATCGACTTTATTTATTTCATGCCGGACAGGAAATTGAAATTAAAAGATGTATCGGTGGTAGGTCCTTCAAAATCGATCGTCCGTAGTGAACGTGTGGAGGAGAGTGGTAAAGATTCGTTTATAGCTCCGCTAGGCGTATGGCCGACAGACCATAAAGCCGTAATGGCTACTTTTTCCCTGAAATAATTCGGAGAATACAGGGGCTATTGCCGGCAAGTATTTATATCTTTGCTACTTAATTTTTATTTGAGATATTTAAATGTAATACTTATGAACAGGAAAAACTACTTATTAGCTTTCATTCTTTGTGTGCAGACGCTGTTTGTTTCTGCGCAAGTCTATCCGGTCCGCGCAAAGTTGACCGATGAAAAGTCTTTTTCAATGATTCTTTTACCCGATCCGCAGAGTTATACAAAGTTCGATGCCAATCAGCCACTTTTTGAGTTACAGACAGCATGGGTAGCCAATAGCATTGAATCTCTGAATATAAAAGGTGTGCTTTGTACCGGTGATTTGGTGGAGCAAAATGAAATTCGCATTCCGGATGGGGTGAACGGCAACCAGACAAGTGAGGAGCAATGGCGTGCTGCTTCGCGTGCGTTTGAGCGACTGGATGGAAAATTGCCTTATGTGATTTGTACCGGTAATCATGATTATGGATATCAGAAAGCGGAAAATCGTTTGTGTCATTTCCCTGATTACTTTCCTGCGGAGAGAAACTCCTGTTGGCGCAAGAGCCTGGTTGCCGTAGGCAACAATTATCAGGGTATACCGACACTGGAAAATGCTGCCTATGAATTTATAACCGATACCTGGGGCAAAATTCTGGTTGTTTCTCTGGAATTTGCTCCACGTGATGAGGCTTTGGCGTGGGCTAAGAAAGTGGTCGATGCTCCCCGCTATAAAGACCATAAAGTGATATTGCTGACACATTCATATCTGGCATGGACAGGAAAAGTCATTGAAAGCGAGAACTACAAAGTGACTCCTGCCAATTATGGAAAAGCTATTTGGGATAAGTTGGTCTATCCGGCAAAGAATATTTGTATGGTGATTTGCGGTCACGAATGTGAGATTGCCGATTATAAGGATAATGTCAGTTTCCGGATTGATAAAAATGCTTCAGGCAAGAATGTTCCTCAGATGATGTTTAATGCGCAGACTGCCGATAAGCAATGGTTCGGTAACGGTGGAGACGGATGGTTGAGGATTATGGAATTCATGCCTGATGGAAAAACGATTAAAATCAAAACATTCTCTCCTCTCTTTGCACTTTCTCCTCTTACTTGTGATAAATCGTGGAGAACAGATTCTTATGATCAGTTCGACATTACGATAGAGTAAGTCCGGTATATATTATAGAGGGGATACATCAAAAGTCGTTTTCACCGCAGATTACATAGATAGATATTATTAGTTATCAATAGATTAAGCTCACTCTGTGGCACTCTATGTTATTCTGTGGTGAAGACGTTTTTTTAATGTATCTTCTCTTTTTTGGTCCCTCCCCACTGCTTATATTTATTCTCCACATACTTCCCTGCATATTACGCTGCCAGAAATATCAAGGCGAACGACAGGAACTCTTTGAGTTCTTTACGTAATAATTTTAGTGCCTGTTGTATGCGGTAATCTACTGTTTTGGTAGAGGTGTTAAGAGTTTGTGCGATTTCTTTGTAGCTCATATCTCTGAACCGGTGCATGATAAACGCTTCCCGGTAAGATTCCGGTAACTCCGCTATCGCGGTGTGAATCCGTTTGGTCAACTCCTCAATCTGATAGAAATCCACGTCATAAATCATTGCCTGGCTTTTCTCATAAAATAATGTATCGGCACGATACTTTACCTCCTTTTGTGCGATGCGGTTTAATGAACGGTGATATATCATTTTCAACAGGTATTGACTAAGGGATGATTCTATCAATAAGATTTCTCGATTCTCCCATAACCACAACATTACATCCTGAACTATTTCTTCCGCATCTTCCAAGTCTACAAAACGGTGGGCATAAGCGCATAATATCGGATAATACCTTCTGAACAAAGTATTGAAGGCTTTTTTATCTCCTTGCTGAAGTTGGGAAAGCAGTAAAATGTCTTCTTTTGTCCGATTCGGCTTCATAGATTTAGAAATTTAATTTATATACAAAGATAGTCTTTTCTTATTAAAACAAAGATTTCTATAAAAAAAATGGATTTAAGTTTAGGAATCTTATTTTTCCACCTGTCTTATTAATAAAAGGGTTGAATTACAAATATGAACTACGAAGATATAGACCATTTACTGCCTCGATATTGTGAAGGACTGGCTACGGAAGAAGAATGCCGGCAGGTGGAAAGCTGGATGGAAGAATCGGAAGATAACCGAAAGATAGTGGATCAAATCAACACTCTTTATATAGCTGTAGATACGGTCAACGTAATGCGTAAGGTGGATACGGAAAAAGCTCTGAAAAAGGTCAGTAGCAGAATGATCGTCAGGAAAACAACTTGGTGGGAGTGGATGCAGCGTGTCGCTGCTATCTTATTTATCCCGTTGTCCGTTGCTTTTCTGGTGCAATATATGCACAATGGGAAATCTGCTGTGTGCCAGATGATGGAAATAAAAACCAATCCGGGGATGACAACCTCGGTGGTATTGCCCGATAGTACGGTTGTCTATCTCAATTCGGAGTCTTCTTTGCGTTATCCTTCTGTTTTTGAAGGCGATATACGAAATGTCGAATTAAAGGGAGAAGCTTATTTTGCGGTAGCAAAGGATTTGAAAAAGAAGTTTGTAGTTTCCGCCCCGCATTCATCGCAGATAGAAGTGCTGGGTACACACTTCAATGTGGAGGCTTATGAAGACGAGCCGGATGTTTCGACAACATTGGTGGAAGGGCAGGTCTGCTTTCATTTTAGTGATAAAGACTATCTGGCCAAGAAAGTGGTTATGAAGCCCGGACAAAGGTTGGTCTACAGTTCGACCAATGGTGATGTACAGTTGTACGCAACATCCTGCCTGTCCGAAACCGCCTGGAAAGATGGTAAGATTATATTTAATAACACTCCGTTGGATGTAGCACTGAGGATGCTCGAGAAGCGCTTTAATGTAACATTTAAACTAAAGAATGCCCGTTTGAAGACTAATGCCTTTACAGGCACATTTACTGAACAGCGGTTGGAACGTATTCTGGAGTATTTTAAAATCTCGTCCAAGATACAGTGGAGATATTTGGAAAGTCCTGATATTCGGGATGAACGAAGTATAATAGAAGTTTATTGATTAACCTTTAAAATGAAATGCTTATGAAAGACAAACCTCCTTAAAATGCCAAAAACGTATGGAAAGATATTGGCGTATCTAATCCATACGTAAAAGAGTAAACCTTGTGAGCTTGTTTGGCGACAAGCTGAGATAAACTATTTTTTAACTTTAAGTCAATACAAAATTATGCAAAATTATTTTAGCATCCAATTGTTACGGGTGGTAAAGTCTTCGCTTTGGCTGACCTCGAAAAAAATTCCAAGAACTATGCGACTATTCATCCTATTCCTAATTTGCTCTATGAGTTTTGTGCATGCGACAGACAGCTTCGCACAAAAGGTGGAAATCAGTATTGATGCACAGAATCAAACTGTAGAGAAAGTTCTGAAAGAAATAGAAAAGCAATCGGGCTTTGGCTTTTTCTTTAATAACAAACATGTCAATCTGAAAAGAGTTGTTTCTGTTTCGGTTGATAAAAGTAATATATTTAAAGTACTGGATAAAATCTTTGAAGGGACTGACGTGAAATACTCCGTTTTGGACAAAAAGATTATTTTGTCTACTGAAATGACATCGAAGCAACAACAAGCGGTGAAAATCTCGGGAAAAGTAGTCGATGTCAACGGAGAACCGGTGATTGGTGCCAGTATCGTTGAGAAAGGGACCACCAATGGTACGGTTACCAATTTGCAGGGTGATTTCTCTCTATCGGTCAGTTCAGATAAGGCAGTGATCGAGATTTCCTACATCGGATATCAGCCTCAGGAACTGAAGGTCATTGCAGGAAAACCATTGAATGTGACAATGAAAGAAGATGCCCAGGCTTTGGAAGAAGTTGTTGTGGTAGGTTACGGTTCACAGAAGAAGGTGAACGTGATTGGTTCAATTGCTGCTGTGGATAGCAAAAAACTTGAATCCAGAACTGCACCCAGTGTTTCGAATATGCTGACCGGACAACTCTCCGGAGTGACGATCACACAGTCGAGCGGTAATCCGGGACAAGACCAGGGTACGATTCGGGTACGTGGTGTAGGCTCTTTCGGAGCGACTCCCGATCCTTTGGTACTGGTCGATGGACTTCCCGGCAGTCTGAATGATTTGAACCCGGCAGATATTGAAAGTATCTCTATATTGAAAGATGCCTCGTCGGCCGCCATTTATGGTTCGCGTGCTGCGAATGGGGTTGTACTGGTAAAAACAAAAGGTGGCCAGAAAGGTAAAGTTACCGTAAGTTATAACGGATATGTAGGCTTCAATCAAGCTACCGAACTACCGGAAATGTGCGATTCCTGGGAATATGCGGAATTATACAATAAGGCTATGGGTAAGGAAGTTTATTCGGCGGAGGAGATTCAGAAGTATAAGGATGGATCAGATCCGTATAATTATCCTAATGAACATTATCTGGATAAACTTCTGGGCAACAAAGGACTGCAAACCGGTCATGAACTGACCGTGAACGGAGGAAATGATAAGACACAGTATATGGTTTCTTTCGGCTATGTAAAACAGAATGGTCTGATGGAACACAATCACTACGACCGTTACAACGGCAGAGTGAATCTGACTACAGAGTTGGCTAAAAACCTGACACTGACTACCCGTTTGGGTGGAGTCGTTTCTAAACGGAGCGAACCTTCTACTCCGGGTGGAATGGACTCTGCCGGATTTAAAGCTTTCTCAAGTAATGCACTTCGTTTTCCCGGATTATGGGCAACTAAATTGGAAGACGGATCTTACGGCTTAGGACCGAAGGTACTCGGAACACCATTGGCATGGCTGGACAGCGGCTCTTTTTATGATGAAAACTTCGATAAGTTCCGTTCTAATGTCGAGTTGGCATTCACACCTGTGAAAGGCTTAACGCTGAAAGCTATCGGAGGATATAACTATACCGGTCAGCAGATTCGTCACTATCGTTCGGCAATGGAGATTACGGGCGGCAAGAAGCTGGGACCTTCTTCTCTGTCGGATACCATGTACAAAACGGTCTATAAGACATTCCAGGCATTGGCCGATTATAACGTGAAGTTCAGCAAAAATGATTTGTCTGTGTTGGTCGGTTATACTTGGGAAGACGAATCACAGAGAACTGTAGGGGGAAGCCGCTTGAACTTTCCTTCGGATGAAGTTCCTTATCTGAATGCAGGAGGAGCCGATGGCCAGACTAACTCCGGCGGAGGTTACGATTGGGCTATTATGTCTGTCTTCGGACGTTTGACCTATAACTATGACCAACGCTACCTGTTTGAAACCACTATGCGTTATGATGGTTCTTCCCGTTTCCCGACAGATAATAAATTCGGTTTCTTCCCATCTGTTGCTGTAGGATGGCGTCTGTCGGAAGAACAGTTCTTCAAAGAAGCAGAGTCACTGAGTTTTATTGATAACTTGAAACTGAAAGCATCATACGGTATCCTGGGTAACAATAATATCGGTAACTACCCTTATCAGTCCACTTACGCACTTGGAAAGGCGATGAACTATGTATTCGGAGGTGTGTATACACAAGGAGCCGCAGTGACCACTTATGTCGATCCTACACTGAAATGGGAAAAGACCCGTACCACCGATGTCGGTATTGAAACAGCTTTCTGGAACAATAAATTGACATTCAACGCTGCTTACTTCTATCGTAAAACGACAGATATTCTCTATAAACCGAGTGCAAGTTACTCTTCTATCTTTGGTCTGGGACTTTCGCAGGTCAATACAGGAAGCCTTGAGAACAAAGGATGGGAGTTTGAGATCGGTCATCAGAACAAGATTGGTGAGTTTAGTTATCATGTGAATGGAAACTTCTCGATAATTAAAAACAAGGTGATCAGCCTGGGTGTAGGAGATGTGGAACAGAAAAGCGGAATGATAGGTAACGGTAGCGACCTGTTCCTAGGTTATCCGATGAATATGTTTTATGGCTATAAGACGGATGGCGTATTCCTGACCGATGACGAAGTAAAAGAATGGCACGATCAGAGCAAGATTGCTCCTAACTCCAAAGCCGGTGATTTACGCTATGTGGACATCTCCGGTGACGGAAAGGTGGACGAATCCGATAAAACTTATTTAGGATCAAAGATACCTCAGTATACGTTTGGCTTAGGACTGGGTGCGGAGTATAAGGGATTTGATTTCAATATATTGCTTCAGGGAGTGGCCAAGGTAAAAGGCCAGTTGACCAATTATGCCGGTTATGCTTTCTTCCAGGAAGGCAATATTCAGAAATGGCAGGCAGAAGAAACCTGGACGAATAATCAGTCGAACCGATATCCTAAATATCCTCGTCTCGAAGTGATGTCGAATGCAGGTAGCAACAATACGCTGGGCTCTGACTTCTGGATTTTGGATGCCTCTTATCTCAAAGTGAGAAATATCCAGTTAGGATATACATTGCCCAAACGTATAACTCAGAAGTTCGGTTCTTCCAACCTTCGTTTTTATATATCACTTGATAATCCATTCTCCATCAGCGGATATCGTAAAGGCTGGGATCCGGAAATTAATACAGACGGTAGTTATTATCCTATTCTGTCAACTTATACATTTGGTTTAACCTTAAAATTTTGATGTAAGATGAAGAGTTTAAAATATATAGTAGCATTGGCATTGGCGGCAGGACTGTTTCAAGCTTGTGATTTAGAGCGCTATCCACTGACAGACTTGTCCGAAGAGACTTTTTGGAATAGCGAATCGAATGCGGAATTGGCATTGACTTCTCTGTATAGAGGAAGCCTGACAGACGGCGTAGAGTATAACCCTTCGGATTGGTGGTCCTATCACGGAATGATTATGATGGAACATCTTTCGGATAACGCTTTTGACCGTCGGGGAGAGAACAATCCTTTCTTTAAGATTTCGAGTGGAAACCTGACTGCAGACAATGCTTTTATTAAAAGGTATTGGGAGACGTCTTATAAGCGGATCGGTTATTGTAACCGTTTCTTGGTCGGTATCCAGAATAGCTCGGAATCGGAAAAGAAAACACGGATGATTGCGGAAGCCCGTTTCCTGCGTGCGACACAGTATTTTTACCTTGCCAGCTATTTCAAAAATGTTCCTTTGGTAGAGAATGTGCTGACGGGTGAAGAAGCCAACAATGTGACAAAGACCTCACAGGCCGATATCCTGAAATGGTGTGTAACCGAATTTACAGCAGCTGCGGCCGATTTACCCCGTTTCTCCGCCATTCCGGCGGGAGAAGCCGGACGTGCTTGTAAGCAGGCGGCTCTTGCTTTTCTCGGACGTACCTGCATGTTGCAGAAAGACTGGAAAAGTGGAGCAAAGGCTTTCCACGATATTATGGAATTGGGAGATAATGCGATAAACGCCAACTATCAGGAGCTGTTTTATCCTTCTACCGGAACTTCGAACAAGGAGAATATTTTCTACATCCAGTATTTGGAAAACTATCTGGGTACCGGTCTGCCGCAGCATGCACTTTCTGCTAAAGACGGGGGATGGAGCCTGGTCAATCCGGCTGCTGATTTATACGAATCGTATGAATTTAAGGATGGAACTCCTTTCAGCTATGATGATCCGAGATATGACCCGTCTAATTTAGGAAAGGATCGCGATCCGCGTCTGGATTATACAATTTACTATAACGGTGCCATCTTTATGGGTACAGAGTATAAGATGAGTCCTGACTACAGTGCAGCCAAGAAGGAGAAGCTCGATTATACGAGCGAGGCTTCCAGAACTGGCTTTATGATGAGGAAATATTTTGAAGAATCGACACCTATAAACGATGTACAGAGCGCAAACGGACTGACTCCGGTTATTCGTTATGCCGAAGTGTTGTTGGGCTATCTGGAATGCCTGGTTGAAGATAATCAAACGATCACTCAAGGAATATTGGACGAGACTATCAATGCAGTGAGAGGACGTGCAAGTGTGAACATGCCTCCGGTAACCGAGGTAACTCCTGCGAAGCTTCGTGAAATCGTGCGTCACGAACGCCGCATCGAGTTGGCTATGGAAGGTATCCGTTACTGGGATATCATGAGATGGGGAATTGCACACGAAGTATTGTCCCAGAAAATTTGGGGTGCGCCTTACCCGGGTTCGACTCAGTATGCGACTACGACCAAAGAGGTTGACCCGACAGGAAACTACCGCTGGTATGTGGGCAAACGTGCTTTCCGTAATCCGACGGATTATACATGGCCGATCCCTCAGTCCGAGCAAAATATTAACCCGAATTTACGTGACTAATTTAATAGTTTAAAAAATGAGACAATATGTATTATTGGCTTGTCTCTCTCCGGTAGCATGCCTGATGGCTGCTACCGGTCAGAAGGGAGGAAAAGCCAAGCAAAAAATCAATGACCGGCAACTTCCTAATGTCGTGTTTATCTATGCCGACGACCTCGGTTATGGCGACTTGGAGTGTTATGGTGCAAAGAATGTGCAGACTCCGAATGTAAACCGTTTGGCAGCTGAAGGTATTCGTTTTAACAATGCGCATGCTACGGCTGCTACCAGTACTCCTTCGCGCTACTCTATGCTTACCGGAGAATATGCCTGGCGTCGTCCGGGCACTGATATTGCGGCAGGCAATGCAGGGATGATTATCCGTCCCGAACGCTATACGATGGCTGATATGTTTAAGAATGCCGGTTACGCTACGGCGGCCATCGGCAAATGGCATTTGGGGTTGGGCGATAAGGATGGAGAACAGGATTGGAATGCTCCTCTGCCGACTGCTTTAGGAGATATAGGTTTTGATTATTCTTATATAATGGCTGCAACAGCCGATCGTGTTCCGTGTGTCTTTATAGAAAATGGTAAAGTGGCCAATTATGACCCTTCTGCTCCGATTGAAGTCAGCTATCGTAAGCCGATCGAGGGGGAACCGTTGGGAAAAGATCACCCGGAATTGCTGTTCAATCTGAAATCGAGCCATGGACACGACATGGCCATCGTCAATGGTATCGGCCGTATCGGATATATGAAAGGGGGCGGCAAGGCTTTGTGGAAAGATGAAAATATTGCCGATTCAATCACTTCACATGCCATCGGCTTTATCCGTGAGCATAAAGACGAACCTTTCTTTATGTATTTTGCTACAAACGATGTACATGTTCCCCGTTTCCCGCACGACCGTTTTCGTGGAAAGAACCCGATGGGATTGCGTGGAGATGCCATCGTGCAGTTCGACTGGAGTGTAGGCCAGATCATGGAAACCCTTGATAAACTGGGACTGTCAGAAAATACGCTAATTATTCTGTCCAGTGACAATGGTCCGGTTGTCGATGACGGCTATCAGGATCGTGCGGAAGAATTGCTGAACGGTCATAGTCCCGCAGGACCGTTGCGTGGTAATAAGTACAGTGCTTTTGAAGGGGGAACTCGTATTCCTGCCATTGTAAGATGGCCGAAGGGAGCTGCTTCATCACAGGTTTCCAACGCTTTGGTCTCGCAGATCGACTGGTTTGCCTCTTTGGCTTCATTGGTAGGAGCCGGGCTGCCGAAGGGAGCGGCACCCGATAGCTTTAACTACCTCGATACTTGGTTGGGCAAAAACCAGTCCGACCGTTCCTGGGTGATAGAGCAGGCTTCCAATCATACATTATCAGTCCGCACCAAGGACTGGAAGTACATTGAGCCCAATGACGGACCGGCCATGATTACCTGGGGACCGAAGATAGAAACCGGAAATCTGAGTACACCGCAGTTATATCACGTGGTAGACGATGTGGCAGAACAGAAGAATGTAGCTTCTCTCCATCCGGATCTGGTTTTTGAACTCCAGAATATATTGAGACATGTCCGGATGAAAAACCTGAAGCCCTAAACAAAATAGCCGCTGAGGTATTGAAGAGGGTGTGTCTCGTGAGGCACACTCTCGTTTTTTAAGGGATATCATTTCGATTTAATCTCACTATTTTCGTATCTGAATAAGATTGTTGGCTATCTTTGTATCCGGATCTGACAGACCTTATTGGAAATTACTCATGAACAAAATTGATATGACAAACGAACGAATGAAATTGCTGAACTGCACATTGGGATTAGTGGCAGGGATGTCTTTGCCGGTAAGTGCCTTGGCCGTACCTCAGCCTGCCCAGGAACAAACAGAGAAACAACCCAACATCATCCTGATTGTCGCCGATGACTTGGGATACGGAGATTTAAGTTGTTATGGCGCACACCGGATTCAAACTCCGGGTATGGATCGTATAGCCAACGAAGGTATTCGGTTTACGCAGGGATTTTGTACTGCGGCCACATCTACCCCCAGCCGTTATTCGGTGATGACCGGGAAATATCCCTGGAGCAATGTGGACGCTAAAATCTTACCGGGTAACGCCGCATTGATTATCGATACTCAAAAAATAACGTTGCCTAAACTTATGAAGCAGGCGGGATATACTACCGGTTCTGTCGGTAAATGGCACATCGGCTTAGGAGATGGGCATGTGGACTGGAATAAGGAGGTGCATCCCGGAGCCGCTGAGATCGGTTACGACTATTCGTTTATTCAGGCAGCAACCAATGATCGCGTTCCTTGCGTCTTTCTGGAAAATGGAAGAGTTGTCGGATTGGATCCGAATGACCCTCTTTATGTGGATTACCGGAAAAACTTCCCCGGCGAACCTACCGGTAAAGAGAACCCCGAATTGCTGCGCATGCATCCCAGTGTGGGACATGCAGGCTCTATTGTGAATGGAGTTCCCCGCATTGGTTTCCAGAAAGGTGGGAAGGCTGCACAATGGAAAGATGAAGAAATGGCAGGATTATTCCTGGACAAGGCCAGGCAGTTTGTAGATGACAATAAAGACAAGCCTTTCTTCCTTTATTACGGACTTCACCAACCGCATGTACCTCGTGTTCCCAACGAACGTTTTGTAGGAAAGTCAGGCATGGGACCCCGTGGTGATGTGATTCTGGAGGCAGACTGGTGTGTTGATCAGTTCCTGAAAGAGTTGGATAAGTTGGGATTGGCGGAGAATACCATTGTGATCCTGACGAGTGACAATGGTCCGGTGCTCGATGATGGTTATCAAGATGATGCGGTAGAGTTGGTGGGTGATCACAAAATAGCCGGTCCGTTGAGAGGGGGTAAAACAAGTATGTTCGACGGTGGTACCCGTATACCGTTCATGCTTCGTTGGCCTGCAAAGGTGAAGCCTCAGGTGTCAGATGTATTTGTCTGTCAGATGGACCTATTGGCCTCGTTTGCTTCTCTTTTGGGACAGACTTATCCGGACAAGGTAGATAGCGAAAACACACTCGATGCTTTTCTGGGCAAGAGTAAAAAAGGGCGTAAAGAGTTGGTTATTGAGGGAATGTTCAATTATGCCTATCGTCAGGGAGATTGGGCGCTGATTCCTCCATATTACAATCCTTATAGCAAGGAAGACGGTGACTTCATCGGTTTGGGTTACGGTTATAAGTTGTATAACTTGAAGTCAGACATCGGTCAACAAAAGAATCTGGCCGAGAAGTATCCTAAAAAGTTGGGTGAACTGATCAATCGTTTTGAGTATCTGAAAGCTCACTCCGACAAAGTGACGAGATTTTGATTATACAAACTGTATATCAAAAAGAGGCTATCCGAATCATTCGGATGGCCTCTTTTACTATATAATGAAAAAAAGAGGATTATTTCTCCAACAGGTCTTTCAGGAAGTCGTCCAATTCTTTGTCCAGTCCCTTCAATAGTTCATCGTTCACCAACAGTGTGTCGTCATCTACAAGCAGAAGCTCTGAGATCGTCTCTTTGTCTTCATCTACCAACACAAAGGAGTAGGGTTTGAGGATGGTTAACTTATCGAAGCTCCCGTTCTCTTTCATGCGGCAAAGCACGGTACGGAAAATTCTTTCAGCATCTTCGTAAAAGTCGTCCCCTTCGTAGGCTGTCCATTCATCGATGGTTACACTGGATAGTTCTTCATCTTCATCGTCATAGATAAAGAGTTCACCGGAATTCTGATTCGGTTGAATATGGATATCTGTGACGATGGTCTGTTCGCATCCACAGGTATATTTGTTGATTGCTTTTTGAATCGCAGATTCGATAATGGCTTGTGATTGCTGACTAAGTTTCATATCTTTTAGCTCTTTTTATTTAGCTCAAAGGTATAAAAAAAATAAGAACCCTTGCATGATTTCTTTAAAAATCCTCATTAAATCTACTCATTTGGCCTTTTAATTTGCCCAATCCGTTGCTCCTTTCCTTTAATTCATTCACATAAAGGCTGGTCAGGTAGTAGTTGGGGATTTCGCTCAAGTCTATATCGTTTCTCTTCAACGTGTCGATTTTGTCTATTTTACGGGCCAGTTCCTGTGCAGTGACAGCCCATTTGTGTGCTTCTTCCACACTGTCTTTCATCTCGTAATATAGAGCCAAGTTGAAGGCTGCACGCATTTTCTTTTTGTCGTTCTTGGCTGCTTTAAAAGCCTGTTCCCACAGTTTGGATGCTTTTTCCCATTCGTTTTCTTTCACATAAACGGCAGCATCGCGCATAGCTACAGAGCCATTGATGAAATAATATCGATTGGCCGTTTTCCAATAAGGTAATATTCTGTTTACCGGCACGGAACCGGCAAATTCAGAAGCTTCGCGTATCATTTGTCTTTCATCCGGCAGGCGTGAGCGGACAAACCCTTCGGTATTTCCATATTCTTCCCAAAAAATACTGTCATGGGTATTGATGGTTACCATCGGGCTTTTTCGTCCCGGCAGATAGATTTTCAGCGTTGGGTAAACCTTCGTATCCAATGTGCCGTAATAAGTGTTCCATTCGGGGATGTAACTGAGAACCCGTGTCGATTTCATCTGCAGGTTTTCCAGTGAGATGATGCAATCCACGTCCAGAAACTGTGCCAAGGTCTGAACTTCCTCTTGGCTGAGAGTCGATTCACGGGGTGTGAAATCACGTGCACGCAGGGCCGAATCGCAGATTACGACTTCATTGAAATAGTTCTGTTCGGCAATAGCTTTGGCCAATGCTTCGGTAGTGAGTGCGGGTTGTCCCTCGTGATAGGCTACTGCACGGCTGAGTTCATTCTTATTTTTTATTGTATTATCCTTGGGTGGTAAGGTGTTATCCGGAGTGTCGCTCACATTGTTTACGACTGCCACTCGTTTCAGTTCGTTAGGAAAACTGATCTCTGCGGGGAGCATATAATCGATGGAAAGTTGCTCAACAGTCTGGCAGGAACTGAAAGACGCGAGGAGCAATACGAACAGTATATACGGATATTTTGTCATAGCCTGTTTTTTTACTTTTCTAAAAGAACAAAAATACGATTTTGGTTGAATATAGAAAAGCCTCGAACAGTTTTTAACCGTTCGAGGCTTTTATTAAGGAGTTGTAAGTTCTTTGTTACTTAACTGTTCCGTCCGTGGCAGTTTTTGTACTTCTTTCCACTTCCGCACGGACAAGGATCATTGCGCCCCACTGTCTTTTCAGCGCGGATCGGTTCGCGTTTTACGGCTTCGCGAGTATCCTGCTGGGCAGCGGCCTGCTGATTCGGATCATTCAGGTCTTGTTTTTGTTCGCGATATTTGCTCATGTCCTGGCGTTGCTCAGGAGCTGCCTGACGTACTTCTACGCGTCTGGCTGCTTCTTGCTGTTCCTCTGTAGGCTCGGCTACGGGAATCTGACCGCGCATCAGGATAGACACTGTCTGGTTATTGATCTTGTTTACCATGTTGTCAAACAGAGTCACAGATTCCAGTTTGTAGATCAACAGCGGGTCTTTCTGTTCATAACTTGCGTTCTGCACCGAGTGTTTCAGTTCATCCAGTTCGCGTAAGTTTTCTTTCCAGGATTCGTCAATGACATGAAGAAGAATTGATTTTTCAAATGATTTCACTACTTCTTTCGATTCACTTTCGTAAGCCGCTTTCAGGTTGCAAGAGATGTTATACATGCGTTTTCCGTCTGTAATCGGAATCAGGATGTTTTCGTACATGTGCCCTTGATTCTCGTACACCTGTTTGATGACAGGGTTGGCTATTTGTGCCAGACGTTCTGTCTTGCGCTTGAAGTTAGCCATTGCCACATCGAATGTTTTGTCTGCCAGTTTGTCCTTTTTCTCGTTGCGGAACTCCTCTTCTGTGAAAGGAGCCTCCATTGCGAGTGTTTGGAGCAAGTCCAGTTTACATTCTTCGTAGTCTGCATTGTTTTCGATTGCGGCCGCGCAACGGTCCCAGATCATATTGACGATATCCATTCCGATACGCTCACCCATAAGGGCATGGCGGCGTTTGGTGTAAACCACCGTACGCTGTTTGTTCATCACATCGTCATATTCCAACAGACGTTTACGGATACCGAAGTTGTTTTCTTCTACTTTCTTCTGTGCACGTTCGATAGAGTTTGAAATCATTTTATGTTCGATCATTTCACCTTCCTGGAATCCCAGTTTATCCATCACGCTGGCGATGCGGTCAGAAGAGAAGAGACGCATCAGGTCATCTTCCAGTGAAACGAAGAATACAGATGAACCCGGGTCACCCTGACGTCCTGCACGACCACGCAACTGACGGTCTACACGACGTGACTCGTGACGTTCGGTACCGATGATTGCCAGACCGCCTGCCGCTTTTACTTCGGGGCTCAGTTTGATGTCCGTTCCACGGCCCGCCATGTTGGTAGCAATAGTAACTGTACCGCTCAAACCGGCCTTGGCAACAATGTCTGCTTCCTTCTGGTGGAGTTTCGCATTCAGCACGTTGTGTTCGATCTTGCGCATTGTCAGCATTTTGCTCAGCATCTCGGAAATTTCTACCGAAGTAGTACCCACCAATACCGGGCGTCCTGCTTGAACCAACTGTTCAATCTCTTCGATTACGGCTTTATATTTTTCACGTTTCGTCTTGTAAACGCGGTCGTTCATATCCTTACGGGCTATTGGGCGGTTGGTCGGAATCACTACTACATCCAGTTTGTAGATGTCCCACAACTCACCGGCTTCTGTTTCGGCCGTACCGGTCATACCCGAGAGTTTGTGGTACATGCGGAAGTAGTTCTGCAGCGTGATGGTAGCAAATGTCTGTGTGGCAGCTTCCACTTTCACACCTTCTTTGGCTTCGATGGCCTGGTGCAGTCCGTCCGAGTAACGGCGGCCTTCCATGATACGTCCTGTTTGCTCGTCAACAATCTTCACCTGTCCGTCGATCACTACATATTCATCGTCTTTCTCAAACATGGTATATGCCTTCAACAACTGGTTGATGGTGTGTACGCGTTCTGACTTGATGGCATAATTGGTCAATAAGGCATCTTTCTTTTCAAGCTTTTGTTCGTCGCTCAATCCATGTTCATTTTCCAGTTCGGAAAGTTGGGCGGCAATGTCCGGCAAAACGAATAGAGTCGGATCTTCCGAGTTGCCTGTGATCAGATCGACACCTTTGTCTGTCAGGTCTACGCTGTTCAGCTTTTCATCAATAACGAAGTACAATGGATCTGTTGCTTCGTGCATGCGCTTGTTGTTTTGTTCCATATAGACCTCTTCCGTCTTCAGCATACCGGCTTTGATACCCTGTTCACTGAGGAATTTAATCAACGCCTTGTTTTTAGGCAGTGCCTTGTGGCTGCGGAACAACGCAAGGAATCCTTCTTCCACCTCTTTCTTATCGTCCGAGTTGATAAGTTTCTTGGCTTCTGAGAGGTATTTGGTTGCTAATACTTTTTGTGCTTCCACGAGTCGCTCTACCAATGGGCGGAGTTGATCAAAAAGTTGGTCTTCGCCTTTAGGCACCGGACCGGAGATAATCAACGGAGTACGGGCATCATCGATCAATACTGAGTCCACCTCGTCGACGATAGCATAATTGTGCTGGCGCTGTACCAGGTCCTTCGGGCTGATGGCCATGTTATCACGCAAGTAGTCGAAACCAAATTCATTGTTCGTTCCGAATGTGATATCTGCCAGATAGGCCTGGCGGCGTGCGTCGGAATTAGGCTGATGACGGTCGATGCAGTCTACGCTGAGTCCGTGGAACATGTAAAGCGGTCCCATCCATTCGGAGTCACGTTTTGCCAGGTAGTCGTTCACGGTTACTACGTGTACGCCGTTTCCGGTCAGTGCATTCAGGAATACGGGGAGGGTAGCCACCAAGGTTTTACCTTCACCTGTTGCCATTTCGGCAATTTTACCTTTGTGCAGTACCACGCCACCGAACAACTGTACGTCATAGTGAACCATGTTCCACACCGTGTCGTTGCCGCCGGCGTTCCAATGGTTTTGCCAGATGGCTTTGTCACCTTCGATGCGGACAAAGTCCTTGGTTGCTGCCAATGTCCGGTCAAAGTCAGTGGCCGTCACCACTATTTCTTCGTTTTCAGAGAAACGCTTGGCCGATTCTTTTACAATAGAGAAAGCAACCGGTAATACTTCATCGAGTGCTTTTTCATATATTTCCAATATTTCTTTTTCGATTTTGTCGATCTGAGCAAATACCTCTTCGCGGTCTTCCAGCTCTACATTTTCGATGCCGGCTCTGAGTTCATCGGCCTTGGCGCGTTCTTTACTTGCCGAGTTACGGATGTATTCTTTAAGTTCCTCTGTTTTTGCACGGAGGCCGTCATTGTCAAGCTTAGCAACCTCCGGGTAAGCGGCTTTGATCTTGTCTACCCAGGGTTGGATTTCTTTCATGTCTCGTGTGGATTTGTTTCCGAAAATCGAGCTTAAAAATTCATTAAATCCCATTATCTATTATTTATGTTTATTATTTACTAAATTGATTTAACTGCGCAAAGTTACATTAAAATGCTGATTTATTTGCGCTTTGCACCTTGTTTTTTGTGCGGAAAGTATTACCGGATGTCGGTAATCGGAGTTGCCGAACAGGCATTGGGAGATCGTATTCTCAATATGTGAGCTACGGTGGGAGCTATGTGGTCAATGGTTACGGGCGTGTTGATTACGGCTGGTTTTACGCCGCTGCCCATAAAAATAAGGGGAGACGGAATATGCGCTTTCCGCACCACCTTATGGTCGGATGTATTTTCGTTGACGATACTCCAGCCCGGCAATACGTCAATCAGCAGGTCGCCCGAGCGTTTACGGTGGAAACTGTTGCGTATCATCGAGATGTCCGGTGTCCAGGACCCCAATAACAGGCGTTTGCCGGAATATACTTCATTCACTCCGCTGAATTGGATCAGAAATTCGGCGGCTTTTTCCTGTATATCCGCCAGATTCAGTTGTTTTTCTTCGATCAGTTTGTGATTCAGATAAATCTGCTGATCGTAGTACGCTTCCACATACTGTCCCTGCCCGTAGGTAGCCATCAGATACATGTTCAGCAAGGCTGCGCAGCGGTTCAGGTGAAATTCGCCGGTCGGAACCCGGTAGAGTCCCAAGTCGGGTGATTCGGTATCGGTATATCCGGTGGAGGTAATAAAGAAAACAACATTCTGCAGACCCACTTTCTTGTCAATGATGTCCAGTAAAGAGGCGATGCTCCGATCGAGTCGTACGTATGTATCCTGCATCTCCATGGCACATTCCTGTACGCTCTTATGGGCGTAGTTGCCTGCATAGTAGGTCAGTGCCAGCATGTCGGGGACATGATCTTTGCCCATTGTGCTCTTATCCAGCAGTTCTTCTGTCAGCGTATTGATTTCATCGTTGATAAAAGGGCTTGTAATCAGTCGTTTGTATTTATTGACACGATCGTCGTCAAATTTGTATTTAAAAGCAGCATCTCTCCATTCGGGAAGGAAACTGTAGCTTTGTACCGGATGGACAGGAGTCCATGTCATATCGGCAATGCGGAAGTCGATGGCATTCCGGTCGTTATACTGGCTTACCCACCATGGAAACTCGCTATAATAGGTCGTTCCACACCATTTTCCGGTTGTGTTGTTGAGCCAGAATGCGCCATTTCCGGCATGTCCTGCTGCAAGAATGGCAGCGTCGCGGAATGGAGCGATGGCATATACCAATCCCTCGTTACGGGTGGCTATCTTCAGCTCATCGGCTATCGTAGAGGTCAGGAGATGGGAAGGCGAAGAGCTTTCGTTTGTATAATTGCCCATGAAAGCGGGGTCGTCTACGCAACTCACAGTGCGCAGTGTCGATACATCCATCCATCGTTTGCCGATAATGCCGTTGACCGAAGGAGTGGTGCCTGTATAAATAGCGGCTATGGCTGATGCGCGGTCCGTGCCGCTGAAAGTATATTCGGCATTCCGGAACACACGTCCTTCTTTCCAGAGCCTTCTGAATCCCCTGTCGCCATACAGTGTTGAAAAAGCTTCGAGATAGTCCGTACGTAACTGGTCTATGGTGAGACCTACCACTAATTTCGGGGTAGATGGAAGTGGCTGGGCTTGCAGTCCGGTAAAGGTAAGTACGGTCAGTATGGAGGTTAATAGTCCTTTCATTTAGCTTTTTTGTATGTCAGAATAAGATTGCTTGCAGAACGTATTAGCAAACAGAGTGCCAAAGGTAATACTGCTAAGTCGAAATTTTGTGGTATTACCGGAAAAAGCACTATAAAAAGTGTTAAAACAATGCAGTTCAGTAGATGATAGCTGCTTTTGCGTCGCTTTCGTTCGTCGTTTATAAAGAAAGGGAGGCAGAGCAGATGCCCCGGATGGAAGACAAACAGCAAGTAATTGGAGCCTACCGTGGGGTGTTCGGAGAAAAGAGCAAGGAAAGCAATGATGCATCCTGCGATGCCCGCTGCCGCAAATACTGAGATATCCAGTCCCCAAAGACTCTTTTTCTTGCGTAGACCATAGACGGTAGCCATTCCGATTGCGATAAACACAAGAAGGGACAATCGGATGGGGGTCAGCATATTCCAGATATCATTTTCTGTGGAGCCGGATACATCCGGTTCACAGTCAATAATTTTTTGAGTGGAAGCCACCAGTGCTTTGTTGTCTGAAGTGTTGGCTATGCGTGCTCCGGCAAAAGCATCCATCAGATAAAACGGAGCGAACATCATTTGTCTATCGTTGATGGGGCGGTCGGCCTGGCTGCCTATGCAGAAATCGATTCCGAATTGTGCCCAAGGATGTCCTTTCGTGTATTGATGGACAATATCCCGATAAGATTTCGTTTCGCCATTTTCGGTGTGTGCATTGCTGAAGAGCAATTGGCTACCGCTTTTTTGCAGACTCTCTTCCACCTTGTCCCGTGGACGGGTAGCGCAGTTGTCGTAGAAAAAGTTATAGCGGTATATCCGGTTTTCCGGACGGTAATTTTCTTCCAGAAGGGTGATTAACTGTTGTTGTTCTTCGGCTGTCAGATTGAGCGTCTGCTGCCATACACTGCGTCCGAAGTATTCGTATTCGGCGGCAAAACGGCGGTAATCTTCCACCCCCAATTGATAATCGGTCTTGCCGAGTGCGAAACGCAGGATGAAGTTGGGGGTGTTGAAACTGAACAAGCCATAATTGTATACCCGGTCGATGCCTCGTGCCGGTTCTTCGTAACGGATAGCCGTGTGCCCGAAGAGCGAATAGATTTCTTCACCCGGAGCGCATGTCAACAGGCTGATCCGGATGGAATCAGCGGTGGACAGACTTTCCGTTCCCCATGTCAGAATCGGGAAGATTGAAAAAACAATCAGGAGTAAATGTCGCAACTTTGAGTTCATGTGGCAAAGATACTGCTTTTGTGGGAATAAAATGGCCGGTTCAATGAATTTATTTGTCTCTTTTCGTCAATCGCGGGGCAATTTGTTCCTGAGCGCAGGGGTTGTGCTTCCCCGAGCGTCGGGCTGCAGGCCTTCGGCTGCCGGGCTGCGGTTTGTGAATAGCCGGACTTCGATTTGTTCGTGACGCGTTTCCTCGGGGTGCGTTTTGGGGAGACTGTCGTCAGCGGCAGCAACAGTTTTTTGAGCTTCCGTCCATTCTTCTTGTTGTATTCTGTTTTGTTTTGTATTGTAGGCTATTGGGGGATATTCTGTTTTTTTGTCTCTATATGCTTATTAATCAGTAATGAAAACTCGTTGCTGGTTTTTGGATTTTCTGCTTGTTTTTGTTTATGCCTTCCGGCTCTCTTTTCCGCACTTTTCCAGCGAAGATTCCGGGAGAGGAAAGTAGTTTTACCGAATCGGCTGTCTGGACGTTTTTTTTATTTTTCTCTCTATGCCGCTGCTTTTTTATTCGCTATTTCGGTATTTGAATAAATTTTATCTCTTATCTTTGCGCCCTCAAACAGAGAGAAAGTGAACTTAATTATCGATATTGGAAATACAGTAGCCAAAGTAGCGCTTTTCGACCGGACTTCTATGGTAGAAGTTGTTTACGACTCTAATCAGTCCCTGGATTCCTTGGAGGCTGTTTGTAATAAGTATGATGTTCGGAAAGCAATTGTTGCTACGGTTATAGACTTAAACGAGTGTGTGCTGGCTCAGTTGAACAAGCTTCCTGTCCCCGTCTTATGGTTAGACAGCCATACGCCGCTTCCGGTAATAAACTTGTATGAAACCCCCGAAACTCTCGGTTATGACCGGATGGCTGCCGTGGTGGCGGCCCATGATCAGTTTCCGGGTAAAGACATTTTGGTGATTGATGCGGGTACTTGCATCACTTACGAATTTGTTGATTCTTTGGGACAGTATCATGGGGGCAATATTTCGCCCGGACTCTGGATGCGGCTGAAAGCACTCCATCAATTTACCGGACGTTTGCCGTTGGTTCATGCCGAAGGATGCATGCCGGATATGGGAAAAGATACTGAAACTGCTATTCGTGCAGGTGTAAAGAAAGGGATAGAATACGAAATTACAGGGTATATTACGGCTATGAAGCATAAATATCCTGAACTTTTGGTTTTTTTAACGGGCGGAGATGATTTTTCTTTTGATACGAAATTAAAAAGTGTCATCTTTGCAGATAGATTTTTAGTGTTGAAAGGATTAAATAGAATATTAAACTATAATAATGGTAGGATATAAACAGACACTTTGTGCGCTTCTGCTCACGATATTATTACCCGGAGTGGCAATCGCTCAAAATAATACAAACTCTCCTTATACACGATATGGCTATGGTCAGTTGGCTGATCAGTCATTTGCAAACAGTAAAGCAATGGGAGGGATCGCTTACGGATTGCGCGATGGATCACATATCAATCCGTTGAATCCTGCTTCTTATACGGCTATTGATTCGTTGACCTTTCTTTTTGACGGAGGGTTTTCGATGCAAAATACAAACTTTAGTAGTGAAGGCACCAAGTTGAATGCGAAAAATTCAAGTTTTGACTACATAGCGATGCAGTTTCGTCTACACCAGCGCGTGGCCATGAGTATCGGTCTGCTGCCCTACTCGAGTGTAGGCTATAATATGGCCAAGGCGAACAACGACGTTGCGTCGGAAGAAGCGCGGAGCGTCACTTCATTTGCCGGAGACGGAGGCTTGCATCAGCTTTACGTAGGTCTGGGAGTAAAGGTGCTGAAAAACCTTTCAGTCGGTGCCAACGTATCGTACTTCTGGGGGGAGATCACGCGTCAGGCGCGCATTACTTTTCCTTATAATGACAACGCTTTCGCTTTTCAGCATGTAGACTATTTGTCCGTGCGCGATTATAAGCTGGACTTCGGCGCGCAATACACACAGCAGCTGGGTAGGAAGCATGCGGTTACATTAGGTGTAGTGTTCTCGCCTAAAAAAGATTTGCATAACGAAGCTTATGTACAAAGATCGACGCTTACGAACTCCAACAGCACGCAGGCCGTCACTACGAATACGGTCGATACGGTGGCTACCTTTGGAATGCCCAATAGCTTTGGGGTGGGACTTACGTACGAGTATGACAAACGTCTGATCGTGGGAGCTGATTTTAATTTGCAGAAGTGGGGCGACGTGACCTATATGAATCAGCCGAATGCTTTTTGTGATGCGATGAAAATTTCAGTGGGTGCCGAGTATATGCCGAGTCGTTTCTCGCGTAGTTATCTGGCGCATATCAAATACCGCGTCGGAGGATATTATTCGGAACCTTACTATAAAATAAGAGGGGAGAGAGCCTCTCGTGAGTATGGAGTAACGGCCGGTTTGGGATTACCTCTTCCGGGTTCACGCTCGCTAATCAACGTTTCGGCTCAATATATTAAAGTACATGGTCTGAAAGCCGGTATGGTAGATGAAAATACATTGCGTTTGAGCATTGGAATCACGTTCAATGAAGGCTGGTTCTTCAAACGTAAAGTTAAATAATAGAGAGAATAGACGGTATTATATAACAACTAAAATTTAGATACAATGAAAATTAAAACGCTTGTGGCTGTGTTGTTTCTTTCGGCGGGAGCAACAACTGTGGTAGCACAGGACGACGCTAATTGTAATTCGAACAGTAGTATTTCTCACGAAGCAGTGAAAGCTGGTAACTTTAAAGATGCTTATACTCCGTGGAAAGCTGTTTTGGAGAACTGCCCGACTCTTCGTTTCTATACCTTCACAGACGGTTATAAAATTCTGAAAGGGTTGCTGGGGCAGATCAAAGACAGAAACTCTGCAGAATACAAAAAGTATTTTGATGAGTTGATGAATACGCACGATTTGCGTATGAAGTATACTCAGGAATTCTTGGGAAAAGGTGTAAAAGTATCGTCGGAAGATGAAGCACTGGGCATTAAAGCTGTCGATTATATTGCATTTGCTCCGAAGGTGGATGTAAATCAAGCTTATGATTGGTTGAAAAAATCGGTGGACGCTGCGAAAGCTGAGTCTGCAGCTGCTACATTGTTCTATTTCTTGCAGATGTCTCACGATAAACTGAAGGAAGATCCGGCTCACAAAGAGCAGTTTATTCAGGACTATCTGGCTGCATCCGAATATGCAGACGATGCTATAGCTGCTGCTGACAAAGAGAGTGTGAAGAAAGCTTTCGGAGGTATCAAAGATAATCTGGTAGCTCTGTTCATTAACAGCGGTACTGCCGATTGTGAATCACTGCAAGGTATCTATGGACCTAAAGTAGAAACCAATCAGACTGATTTGAATTATTTGAAGAAAGTCATCAGTATTATGAAGATGATGAAGTGTACGGATAGTGACGCTTATCAGCAGGCTTCATTCTATGTATACAAGATTGAGCCTTCGGCTGAGGCTGCTACCGGATGTGCATACCAGGCCTATAAGAAAGGGGATATCGATGGTTCTGTGAAGTTCTTTGACGAAGCGATCAACCTCGAGACAGACAATGCAAAGAAAGCAGAAAAGGCTTATGCTGCTGCCAGTGTTTTGACTACTGCCAAGAAATTGTCTCAGGCAAGATCTTATGCTCAGAAAGCAATCAGCTTCAATGAAAACTATGGTGCTCCTTATATCCTTATCGCCAACTTGTATGCTATGAGTCCTAACTGGAGTGATGAATCGGCTTTGAACAAGTGTACTTATTTTGCTGTTATCGACAAATTGCAGAAAGCTAAATCTGTAGATCCGAGTGTAACAGAAGAAGTTAACAAAATGATCAGCAGATATTCCGCTTATACTCCGCAGGCTAAAGACTTGTTTATGTTGGGCTACAAAGCCGGCGACCGCATCACTATCGGTGGTTGGATTGGAGAGTCTACAACGATCAGATAAATCTATGTTGCGACAACAAAGTAACAGTTTATTAAATAAAAGTTTGAGCATAACAATTGTCTTCGGGGCAATTGTTATGCTTCTTTTATTTTCTTCCTGTGGCGGGAGAAATAAGGCGATGGCCGATGCCATTACCGAGCGGGATTCACTGCCTGTTATGGATACACGAGGGGTAACGACCCTTATATCCGATTCCGGTGTCACACGTTACCGGGTCAACACTGAAGAATGGTTGATCTTTGATAAGAAGAAACCCTCGTATTGGGCTTTTGAGAAGGGCATTTATCTGGAACAGTTCGATTCACTCTTTCATATAGATGCGAGTATAAAGGCGGATACGGCTTATTATTATGATCGTGACCGGCTTTGGAAACTTATTGGAAATGTAGATATTAAGAGTCTGAAGGGCGATCATGTGACCACCGAGTTGTTATATTGGAATGAAGCCACCAAGAAAGTGTATACCGATAAGTTTGTCCGGATGGAAAAACCGGATCAGATTATGACCGGATATGGCTTTGAGTCAGACGATCAGTTTATGAAGCCGGTTGTTCATAACATATCCGGTATAGTATATATCGATGAAGATGCCGAAAAGGCAAAAACAGATTCTGTAAACTAACTATGAGCATCATTATTTACCTGTTGATTACGATGGCATTTTCTGCTTTCTTTTCGGGAATGGAGATTGCTTTTGTTTCGGTAGACAAACTTCGTTTTGAAATGAACCGGAAAGGAGGGGTATCATCGCGTATCCTTTCGCTATTCTTCCGGAATCCCAATGATTTTATTTCGACCATGCTGGTCGGGAATAACATCGCTCTGGTTATCTATGGTATATTGATGGCACAGATTATCGGCGACAATTTGCTGGCCGGATGGATCACCAATCATTTTGTAATGGTATTGGTACAGACCGTGATCTCCACACTGATCATCTTGGTGACAGGAGAGTTTCTGCCCAAAACGCTTTTTAAGATCAATCCCAATCTGGCCCTGAATGTCTGTGCAGTTCCTCTTTTCATCTGTTATGTTGTTCTCTATCCTATATCTAAATTTTCGTCGGGAGTCTCTTACCTCTTTCTTCGCCTGTTTGGGATGAAAGTGAACAAGGAAGCCTCTGCGAAAGCCTTTGGTAAGGTAGATCTGGATTATTTTGTCCAGTCGAGTATAGACAATGCCGAAAGTGAGGAAACTCTGGACACGGAAGTGAAAATCTTTCAGAATGCACTCGACTTCTCGGCGGTCAAGATACGCGACTGCATCGTTCCACGGACAGAAGTGGTAGCTGTTGCGCTGGATACATCCCTTGAAGAACTTAAAGGCCGGTTTGTTGAGTCCGGTATATCAAAAATAATTGTCTACGATGGTAATATAGATAATGTGGTGGGATACATTCATTCGTCCGAAATGTTTCGTAGCCCGAAAGATTGGCGCGATCATGTGAAAGAAGTTCCCATTGTGCCTGAAACGATGGCGGCCCATAAACTGATGAAGCTGTTTATGCAACAGAAAAAGACCATTGCCGTGGTAGTGGATGAATTTGGAGGAACTTCGGGCATTGTCAGCCTTGAAGACCTTGTTGAAGAAATTTTTGGTGACATCGAAGACGAACACGACAACACTTCCTATATTTGTAAGCAGATCGGTGAGCATGAATACGTGCTTTCGGCCCGTTTGGAAATAGAAAAAGTAAACGAAACTTTTAATCTGGAGCTTCCCGAATCCGATGACTATCTAACGGTGGGAGGATTAATCTTGAATCAATACCAGAGCTTTCCGAAATTGCACGAATTGGTCTCTGTCGGTAAATATCAGTTTAAGATAATTAAGGTTACAGCAACGAAAATCGAACTTGTTCGACTGAAAGTAATGGAATAATGATCGATAGCTGTAATTTTTTAGCTAATAAATAGATGCATATTAGCATTTTTTGTATCTTCGTGCGCTAAAACCAAAGATGAAGAAAATAATAATAACAAATAAATCGTATTAATCAAAATGGCAACATTACAAAACATTAGATCCAAAGGACCCCTGTTGGTGATCGTTATTGGTTTGGCTTTGTTTGCTTTCATTGCGGGCGATGCCTGGAAAGTTCTCCAGCCACACCAATCGCATGATGTAGGCGAAGTCAATGGAGAAACTCTTTCTGCTCAGGACTACCAGAACATGGTAGAAGAATATACCGAGGTTATCAAGTTCTCAAGCGGAATGAGTTCATTGAATGATGAACAGACCAATCAGGTGAAAGACGAAGTATGGCGTAGCTATGTGAACAATAAACTGATTGAAAAAGAAGCGAAGAAGCTCGGTATTACTGTTTCGAAGGCTGAAATTCAATCAATCATTAACGAAGGTGTGAATCCGTTGCTGCAGCAGACCCCGTTCCGCAATCCTCAAACGGGCGCTTTCGATAAAGATATGTTGAAGAAATTCTTGGCTGACTACTCTAAAATGGACAAGACCAAGATGCCGTCTCAATATGTGGAATACTATGAAGGAATGCACAAACTTTGGTCATTTGTAGAAAAGACACTGATCCAGAGCCGTTTGGCGGAAAAATACCAGGCACTGGTGACTAAAGCTCTTTTCTCTAATCCGGTTGAAGCACAGGATGCATTCGACGCAAGAGTAAACCAGTCGGATGTTCTGTTGGCTGCTGTTCCTTATTCTTCTATTGTAGACTCTACTATCACAGTGAAAGAGTCTGAACTGAAAGATCTCTATAACAAGAAGAAAGAACAGTTCAAACAATATGTTGAAACACGCAACATCAAATACATCGATGTACAGGTGACAGCCAGTGCAGAAGACAGAGCTGCTATCCAGCAAGAAGTGACTGATTATACAAACCAACTGGCTACTGCCAATGGTGATTATACTACTTTCATCCGTTCTACCGGATCGGAATATCCGTATGTTGATTTGTACTATACCAAGAAAGCTTTCCCGTCAGATGTAGTTGCACGCATGGATTCAGCTTCGATTGGACAAGTATATGGCCCTTACTACAATGCAGGCGACAATACTATCAATTCGTTCAAGGTGTTGTCTAAAGTGGCTGCTGCCGATTCTGTACAGTTCCGTCAGATTCAGGTTTACACAGAAGACGCTGCTAAAACAAAAGCTTTGGCTGACAGCATCTATACTGCTATTAAGGGTGGGGCCGACTTTACGGCTTTGGCTAAGAAGTACGGACAAACAGGTGAATCCAACTGGATTTCGTCTGCTAACTACGAAAATGCACAGGTTGATGGCGATAACTTGAAATTTATCAGCACTATCAACAATCTGGGAGTAAACGAACTCTCTAACGTAGCATTGGGACAAGGCAATATCATTTTGCAGGTGACTGATAAGAAAGCTGTGAAAGATAAATATAAAGTTGCCGTTATCAAGCGTGCGGTTGAGTTCAGCAAAGAAACTTATAATAAAGCTTATAATGAATTCAGCCAGTTTATTGCAGCTAACCCGACAGTAGACAAGGTTGCGGCCAATGCTGAAGAATCAGGCTATAAATTGCTCGAAAGAAATGATCTGTATAGCTCAGAACACGGAATCGGTGGTATCAGAGGGACTAAAGAAGCACTGAAATGGGCCTTTGCTGCAAAACCGGGTGAAGTTTCCGGTTTATATGAATGTGGCGAAAGCGACCGCATGTTGGTTGTTGGCCTGGTTAGCGTGATCGAAGAAGGTTATCGTCCTTTGGCCCAGGTTCAGGATCAGTTGAGAGCTGAAATCATTCGTGATAAGAAAGCTGAGAAGATCATGGCCGACATGAAGGCTGCCAATGCAACTACAATTGCCCAGTACACATCGATGGCCAATGCAGTAAGTGATTCTGTAAAACACGTAACATTTGCAGCGCCTGCTTATGTAGCCGCTTTGCGTAGTAGTGAGCCGCTGGTAGGCGCATACGCTTCGGTTTCGGATATCAATAAGCTGAGCGCTCCTATCAAGGGTAATGGCGGTGTGTTTGTGTTGCAGGTATATGCCAAAGATAAGCTGAACGAAACATTCGATGCCCAATCAGAAGAGGCTACATTGGAAAACATGCATGCCCGTCTGGCAAGTCGTTTTATGAACGATCTTTATCTGAAAGGCGATGTAAAAGATAAACGATACCTGTTCTTCTAAAAACGGATTTGTTTTTTAGATAACGTCGTTTTAATATACGAAAGGCTGTTCCGCACGGAACGGCCTTTCTTTTTGCTATCTCTTTCCCTCTTCCTATTAACTTTTGTCCCTTCTCTTTTTTAAAATCGACTTTTATTCCTTACATTTGCATGAATAAATAAATATTTGTAGTAAATATGCCCAAATATCCGCTTTTAGGAATGACCCTTACCGAATTGCAATCTGTCACCAAAGATTTGGGGATGCCTGCTTTTGCAGCCAAACAGATCGCTTCCTGGTTATACGATAAAAAAGTGACTTCTATTGATGAAATGACCAATCTGTCGTTGAAGCATAGAGAGTTGCTCAAGGGAGAGTATGATTTGGGGATATCCGCGCCTGTTGATGAGATGCGTTCCGTAGATGGTACGGTGAAGTATCTTTATCAGGTGAGTGACAATCATTTTGTTGAAGCGGTGTATATTCCGGACGAGGATCGGGCGACATTGTGCGTGTCTTCTCAGGTAGGCTGTAAAATGAACTGTAAGTTCTGCATGACGGGTAAACAAGGATTTACCGCAAGTCTGACAGCCAATCAGATCTTGAATCAAATCGCAGCATTGCCAGAGCGGGATAAGTTGACTAATGTCGTGATGATGGGGATGGGCGAGCCTCTCGATAATTTGGATGAAGTATTAAAAGCACTGCATATCCTGACCGCTTCGTATGGATACGGATGGAGCCCCAAGCGTATTACTTTGTCGTCTGTAGGATTGCGGAAAGGACTTCAACGCTTTATTGAAGAAAGCGAATGCCATCTGGCTATCAGCCTGCATTCTCCTTTTCCTTCACAACGTTCTGAGCTGATGCCGGCCGAAAGGGCTTTCTCGATTAAAGAAATGGTCGATCTGTTAAAAAACTATGATTTTAGTAAACAGCGCAGACTTTCGTTTGAATACATTGTTTTTAAGGGCGTCAATGATTCGCTGATTTATGCTAAGGAGCTGTTGAAATTGCTGCGTGGGCTTGACTGCCGGGTGAACTTAATCCGGTTTCATGCCATTCCCGGGGTAGACCTCGAGGGTGCCGGTATGGAGACTATGACGTCATTTCGTGACTACCTGACCTCACATGGACTGTTCACTACCATTCGAGCTTCCCGGGGAGAAGATATTTTTGCCGCTTGCGGGATGTTATCGACGGCTAAACAGGAGGAGAGTAACAAGAATTAATATAAATTATCAGCACATTGGATGAAAGTATACGACCATTTCGTAGATTTGTGAAAACATTAAAATTGATGCATATGAAAAAGTACCTGTTTTACCTCAGTATGGCTCTTGTAGCAGTAGTGTTGTTTTCTTGTAAAAGCGGCAAGAAAAGTGTGTTTACTCCAACTTCCAGCGGACGTGCTTATGAAGTCCTCGTTGTGGTTGAGAAGCCTGTGTGGGAGCGTCCTGCCGGTAGAGCTTTGTACAATGTGCTCGATACAGATGTGCCCGGACTTCCGCAATCGGAACGTTCGTTCAGGATCATGTCTACTTCTCCCAAAGATTTTGATGCGATCCTGAAGTTGGTGCGCAACATTATTATCGTAGATATACAGGACATTTATACCCAACCTAAATTCAAGTATGCCAAGGATGTATATGCATCTCCCCAGATGATTTTGACTATTCAGGCTCCGGACGAGGCATCGTTTGAGAAGTTTGTCGAAGAGAACAAACAGCCGATTATAGACTTCTTTACCCGTGCCGAAATGAACCGTCAGATCTCTTTCCTGGAGAAAAATCATAATGACTATATTTCGACGAAAGTAGGTAGCATGTTCAACAGTGATATCTGGCTTCCGGCCGAACTGAGCAGTTCGAAGACAGGAGAAGACTTTTTCTGGGCAGGTACTAATGCCGCTACCGGAGACCAGAACTTTGTAATCTACTCTTACCCGTATACAGATAAGGATACCTTTACGAAAGAGTTCTTTATCCATAAGCGAGATTCAGTGATGAAGGCTAATATTCCGGGTGCCAAAGAGGGTATGTACATGGCGACTGATTCGTCTACCGTAGAGGTTCGTCCGATTGATATTCATGGAGATTACACAATGGAAGCACGCGGACTGTGGCGCATAAAGGGCGATTTCATGGGTGGCCCGTTTGTTTCGCACACCCGTCTGGATAAAGCCAGCCACCGTATTATCACTACAGAAGTATTTATTTACTCACCCGATAAAATGAAACGTGACCTGATGCGCCGATTGGAAGCATCTCTGTATACTTTGCAACTTCCTACCGAGAAGGCGCAGGAACAGATTCCGATGGGCATAGAGCAGGAGGAGAAAACTAACAAATAACAAAATGGAAGATAACAAAATAAAAATTGGCATCACTCAGGGAGACATAAACGGGGTAGGATACGAAGTCATTTTAAAAACGTTTGCCGACCCCGTCATGTTGGAACTCTGTACACCGGTCATTTACGGCTCTCCGAAAGTGGCTGCATATCACCGCAAGTCGCTCGATTTGCCTACTAACTTCAGTATTGTCAATACCGCTGCAGAAGCTGCCCACAATCGCCTGAGCGTGGTCAACTGTACGGATGACGAGGTGAAAGTAGAGTTCTCAAAACCCGATCCGGAAGCCGGTAAAGCAGCTTTGGGAGCACTTGAGAAGGCGATAGAGGAGTTCAGGGAAGGCTTGATCGATGTCATAGTGACGGCTCCTATCAATAAGCATACGATTCAGTCCGAAGGATTTGCTTTTCCCGGACATACGGAATATATCGAACAACGTCTGGGGAATGGTTCAAAATCACTGATGATCCTGATGAAAGAGGATTTCCGGGTAGCTTTGGTAACAGGACATATTCCGGTTCGCGAGATAGCCTCTTCAATAACCAAGGAACTGATTCAGGAGAAACTTGCCATATTCAACCGGTCGTTGAAACAGGATTTCGGGATTGGTGCGCCGCGCATCGCAGTGTTGGCACTGAATCCGCATGCCGGAGACGACGGATTGCTCGGTACGGAAGAACAGGAAATCATTTCTCCTGCTATTCAGGAAATGGCTGCCAAGGGAATCTTGTGCTATGGCCCTTATCCGGCTGACGGATTTATGGGATCGGGCAATTTTACCCATTTTGACGGAGTACTGGCCATGTACCACGATCAGGGATTGGCTCCTTTCAAGGCATTGGCCATGGATGAAGGTGTGAACTACACGGCGGGTTTGCCGGTGATACGCACTTCTCCCGCGCATGGCACAGCCTATGATATTGCAGGAAAAGGCGTTGCTTGCGAAGATTCATTCCGTCAGGCTATTTATGTAGCGATCGACGTATTCCGTAACCGCCAACGTGAGAAGGAAGCACATGCCAATCCGTTACGTAAACAATATTACGAGAAACGAGACGACAGTGATAAACTGAAGCTCGATACAGTAGATGATGATATTTAATCAGGAAGGGAGTTTAGTGCGAATATGACAAAAGCGGAAATACAACAGGTAAAACTAAGGTTCGGTATTATTGGTAACACTGAAGCTTTGACGCGTGCGATAGATGTTGCCATACAGGTGGCACCTACCGATTTGTCCGTGCTAATAACCGGAGAGAGTGGTGTCGGTAAGGAAAGTTTCCCTCAGATCATTCACCAATACAGTCGCCGAAAGCATGGACAGTATATTGCTGTCAACTGTGGTGCTATTCCTGAAGGAACCATCGATTCGGAACTGTTCGGTCATGAAAAAGGGGCTTTTACGGGAGCCATTGGTGAGCGAAAGGGCTATTTTGGTGAAGCCGATGGCGGAACTATTTTTCTGGATGAAGTCGGAGAATTGCCTTTGCCCACGCAGGCACGTTTGCTTCGTGTACTCGAGAGTGGGGAGTTTATAAAAGTAGGCTCCTCCAAAGTACAGAAAACGGATGTCCGCATTGTGGCTGCTACCAATGTCAATTTGACCCAGGCCATTGCAGAGGGACGTTTCCGTGAGGATTTATACTATCGTCTCAATACGGTGCCCATCCAGATCCCTCCTTTGCGGGAGCGTGGAGAAGATGTGCTGTTACTGTTCCGTAAGTTTGCAAGTGACTTTGCAGAGAAGTATCGTATGCCCGCCATACAGCTGACCGAAGATGCCAAACGGGTTTTGCTGTCTTATTCCTGGCCGGGTAATGTGCGTCAGTTGAAGAATATCACGGAGCAAATCTCTATAATTGAGACTAACCGTGAGATTAATGCCCCTATCTTGCAATCTTATCTGCCTGCTCAGAGTACGCAGCGATTGCCTGCCCTGTTCGGTGTAAAGACAGGGAAGAGCTTCGAAAGTGAACGTGAAATCTTATATCAGGTCCTTTTTGACATGCGACAAGATGTGACCGAACTGAAAAAGCTTGTACACGAAATCATGTCCGAGCGCGGAGCGGTAACCTCCAATGTCGGTACGTTTTATACGCCGGCTCCGGTAGTAGCCCCTACGCCCTCAGTGCCTGCCATCATTCATCCGGTCAAGCCCAATTGTCCCGATGACGATGACATACAAGATACCGAAGAGTATGTGGAAGAGTCGCTTTCGTTGGATGAAGTCGAGAAAGAAATGATACGTAAAGCCCTTGAAAAGCATCATGGCAAGCGAAAAAGCGCGGCAAAGGATCTTAATATATCCGAGCGTACCCTTTACCGAAAAATAAAAGAATATGGATTGGAATAAAAAGATAATGCGAATTTCACTGCTGGTTTTCACACTGGTAGTAGGAATTTCGTGTACTGTTTCTTATAAGTTTAATGGTGGTAATATCAATTACGATAAGGTAAAGACTATCTCTATTGCCGACTTTCCTATTAAGTCGGACTATGTTTATGCACCGTTAGGCACTAAGTTCAACGAGGACCTGAAAGACATTTTCCTTCGTCAGACCCGTCTGAAACTGGTGAATAACAATGCCGACCTCGAGATTGATGGAGAGATTACCGGATATAACCAGTATAACCAGGCTGTTTCGGCCGACGGATACTCTTCTGAAACCAAGCTGACCATCACAGTGAATGTTCGTTTTGTGAACAATACGAATCATGAACAGGACTTCGAGCAACAGTTCTCGGCTTTCCGTGTTTATGATTCGAGGGAGTTGCTGACAGCCGTTCAGGACGGACTGATTGCGGAGATGACTAAAGAGATTACAGATCAAATATTTAACGCAACGGTAGCAAACTGGTAATTAGAATGATTTCTGCTAACTTACAACAATGGATTCAGCATCCGGAAACGCTGAATAAAGATACTTTGTACGAGTTGCGAACGCTTGTCACACGCTATCCTTATTTTCAGTCACTGCGATTACTCTATCTTAAAAATCTATATTTGTTGCACGATATCTCTTTCGGTGCCGAGCTTCGTAAAGCCATATTGCATGTGGCTGATCGCCGGAAGCTGTTTTATCTGATTGAGGGTGAACGATATATTTTGAAACCTCGGAAAAAGAACGCACTTCCCGAAACAGAAGTTTTAGAGGAAGAGCCCAGCCTCGATCGTACGCTTTCCCTGATCGATGCTTTTCTGGCCACCGTGCCCGAAGAGGTTTCAGCCCAGACAAGCCTGGACTATGCAACGGACTATACCACCTATTTGCTACAAGAAGACGATACACCGGAACTGGAAGAAACTCCCAAACTTCGCGGTCATGAATTGATTGACGGCTTTATCGAAAGAAGTGAAGAAGAAACATCCATCCGTTTGCAACCGGCAGATGAAAATAAAGCTATCTCCGAAGAGGAAGAGAGCGAGACGCATCATGAAGAAGATGAAGATGATAGCTGTTTCACCGAAACATTGGCCAAAATATACGTCAAACAGCATCGATATTCCAAGGCACTTGAAATTATTAAAAAATTAAGTTTGAAATATCCAAAAAAAAATGCTTACTTTGCAGACCAAATCAGATTTTTAGAGAAATTGATTATTAACGCTAAATCAAAATAACAAAATGTACTTATTATTAGTTATCTTAATGGTTATTGCAGCCATACTGATGTGCTTCATTGTGTTGATTCAGAACTCAAAAGGCGGTGGTCTTGCTTCAGGGTTCTCATCATCTAACCAGATTATGGGTGTACGCAAAACTACAGACTTTCTGGAAAAAGCAACTTGGGGCTTAGCTGCATTTATGGTTGTGATGAGCATTGCTACTGCGTATGTCGTTCCGACTTCTTCTTCTAAAACACAAGATGTCATTATGGAACAGGCACAGCAGGAAGAGCAGACCAACCCTTATAACCTGCCCGTAGGTACTACTGCACCGAAGACAGACGCTGCTGCTCCGGTTGAAGCACCTGCCACAGAAACTCCGGCTACTCCGGCAAACTAACAACAGATTCTTTTTAAGAAACGATAAGCGAAGCTGCAATTTCAAACCGAAACTTGCAGCTTCGCTTATTTTTTGCCGTAAAATGCATCTTTTTGTTAGGCATACAAGGCAGATTTAGTTACCTTTGTTCGCAATAACACTTTTACTAATTTCTGAGTTTAAATATTACAATGACAGAACAATTGAAAAACAAATTGAGTGACTCCAAAACACTTCGTTGGAGTGTGCTCGCTCTGGTCGCGTTTACTATGCTTTGCGGCTATTTCCTCACCGATGTAATGTCCCCTTTAAAGCCTATGCTCGAGAAAGAGCTTCTCTGGGATAGTTTGGACTACGGATTCTTTACCAGTGCTTACGGATGGTTCAATGTATTCCTGCTCATGTTGATTTTCGGTGGTATTATTCTCGATAAGATGGGAGTTCGTTTCACCGGTATGGGAGCTTGTATACTGATGGTGTTGGGTTGTGGACTAAAATATTATGCTATCTCTACTACTTTTCCTGAGGGAGCTTTGATTATGGGTTTCAAGACTCAGGTCTTTCTGGCGGCTTTAGGATACGCTATCTTTGGTGTCGGCGTAGAGATCGCCGGTATCACCGTCTCTAAGATTATCGTGAAATGGTTTAAAGGTAAAGAGATGGCTTTGGCTATGGGACTTGAGATGGCAACCGCACGTATCGGTACCACTTTGGCTATGGTGCTTACCGTTCCCATTGCCGATTATTTCGGCTATACGGATGAAAGCGGCAGTTTCCATACCAATATTCCGATGCCTATTTTGTTGTGCCTGATCATGCTGTGCATCGGTACTATCGCCTTTTTCATTTATACCTTTTATGATAAGAAACTTGACGCTTCTTTAGATGCTCAGGGAGAAGAACCGGAAGAACCGTTCCGTATGAAGGACGTTATGCTGATTGTCACCAATAAAGGCTTCTGGCTGATTGCTTTATTGTGTGTACTATTCTATTCTGCTGTTTTCCCCTTTATTAAATATGCAACCGACTTGATGGTGCAGAAGTATAACGTAGACCCTAAGCTGGCCGGAAATATTCCGGGATTACTACCGATAGGTACCATCTTCCTGACTCCGTTGTTTGGTACTCTTTATGACCGTATCGGTAAGGGAGCGACGTTGATGATTATCGGTGCCGTCATGCTGATTGGTGTGCATACTTTGTTTGCGCTTCCCATTCTGAACGTATGGTGGTTTGCCACTGTGATTATGATTGTTCTGGGTATTGCTTTTTCACTGGTGCCTTCGGCCATGTGGCCTTCTGTTCCGAAAATTATTCCGGAGAAACAACTGGGTACTGCCTATGCTTTGATTTTCTGGGTGCAGAACTGGGGATTGATGGGGGTACCTCTGTTGATCGGATGGGTGTTGAATACCTATTGCAAAGGTCCTGTTGTGGATGGAGCGCAGACTTATGACTATACTTTGCCTATGGCTATCTTTGCTTGTTTCGGTGTTTTGGCTCTGATTGTAGCTTTAATGTTGAAAGCGGAAGACAAGAAGAAGGGATACGGACTGCAGGAAGCAAATATCAAAAAATAACAGTATATGGCAGACGTGAAAGAGAAAATAAATCTTCTGGATGTAATTCCTTTCCGTAGTGAAAATATTACGGCCGAAAAGGGAAGCGATGGTACCGTTACCATTGCTTTCCCCCGGTTTAAATACGAGTGGATGCGGCGATTCTTGTTGCCTAAAGGAATGTCTGCGGATATTCATGTCCGGCTGGAAGATCATGGCACTGCCGTATGGGAGTTGATTGACGGAAAGAGAACCGTACGCCGGATTATTGAAGAGCTGGCAGAACACTTCAATTATGAAGAAAATTACGAATCACGTATTACGGCTTATATCACTCAGTTGCAGAAAGACGGATTTGTGAAATTAGTGATTGAGAACTGATTGCATTACGATATACTATCGGAATATAATAAAGAGACTCCGGCTGATTTAAAAATGAAGTGCACCCTAAAAGTTAAACATGAACTTTTGGGGTGCACTTCATTTAAGATCGGCCGGAGTTTTTGATTATGTTTTATTCTCCTTCTTCTCTATCTACCTTGATCAAGCCTCCTGTATCCGGGTTGAAAGTAACCTGAACAGTCGATTTCTTATTGAAAAGCGCCGGAGCCAGATATTCGATGGTACCGAATTGTGTGACAGGAAGTTCTCCGTTAAACCATTGCTTTTTCCCCTCCGTTAGTGTTACTTGTGCTTTGCCGGGCACATTATAGGCAATGCCGTCCACCTTCTTTTTGCCATCGTCTTCCGGTACGTTGACGGTTTTCAGATTCTTCAGCGTGATATAAACCGGCTCTCCTGCAAGATCGTTATTAGCAACTATGCCCAGCTTCTTCGAAAAGCGGAAGGCTACTTCGTTGTCCATTTCCTTATCCGGAGTGAGGCGGATGTTGAATATCTTTTCGTCTTTATTCAAGGTACCCGAGAACATTTCGGTCATGGCAGCCTCTTGTTTTTCCAGGTTGGCAAGCATAATCTTCAGTTGCTCCCCATCTTTGGGCATGTTGTCTGCCTGTCCGCGTACCAGGGCATTTTTACTTTCACGAATGTTATAAATCTCTTTGGCAACCAACTCCGCCATTTTAGCTGTAGAACCTGCCATCAGAATCTCTTCGGTCAGAAAATCACGTGGATTTATCTTCTTTTTCTGTGTCGTGGCGGGTTGCATCGGAGCCGATTTTTTAGGAGATAGCGGTACGTTGATTGATTTTACGATACCATCTTCGGTCAATTCTATTAGCGGAGCTACTGTTTTATCTTTCAGCTTGACAAAATAGGTATGTTCGCTATCGGGGATACCGACAGATTTTGCTTTGACGCTGACCAGTTCCCAATATTCCTGAGGCTCACCCGACACATCGGTCAACCGGAGATAACGGTCGGCATACTTGCTGAATTCTCCCGGAGTATATGTCACTTTATTGACTTTGACTTCAATATTGATTGCTGTTTTAGGAAGTGCATAGGTTACACCGTAATCTTTTCCCCGGGTAACTCCCGCTGTAACTTCGGTCTGGGCATAAGCCGAGGTAGAGAGTAACAGCCCTGTCAGTATAATTAGCTTTTTCATTTCCGGTTTATTTTAACTGGTTTAAAAAACAAAGTTAATGAAGTTATTTGGAAAATCATAAGTTGTTAACTTTTATTCGCTTACCAGACGCCAAGCCAATGGCAGATTACTGATAATGTCTCCTGCCGTCATGCTGATAACGCCTTGCTTTTTGCGTGCGAAATCACCTGCCAGGCCATGTACATAAGTACCGATTTTGGCAGCTTCTTCAGCCGGATATCCCTGTGCGAGCAAAGCCAGCACGACACCTGTCAATACATCTCCGCTTCCGGCTGTTGCCATACCCGGATTACCCGTAGAGTTGAAATAGCACTTGCCCGAGGGGGTGATAATTGCCGAATAGGCTCCTTTTAATATGATATGTACTTTGGCGGTTCGGGCCAGTTCACAGGCCTTCATCAGTCGTTCGTATGAGTTCTGGCATTTGCCCACCATGCGTTCCAGTTCTTTGGGATGGGGAGTCAGAATAGAGCCTTTGGGCAATGTGGTCAGTGCGTGGCGGTGGTTGGCCAATATGTTTAGTGCATCGGCATCCAGTACCAGAGGTGTCTGGCAGCCACTGAGTTGTTCAAGCAGTGCAGCCTCGGTCTCTTCCGAGCGTCCGATGCCCGGACCGATTCCTACAGCCTGATAGTCATCCGTATCTGTAGGGCAGGCAAAGTAGGTATCGCTGGCATCCGATTCGATAATTGCCTCCGGAACCGAAATCTGCAGGATATCATTGTTGCGTATAGGTGCATGAACTGTCAGTAAGCCTACACCCGAACGCATACAGGCACGGGCTGCCAGTATCGACGCGCCTGCCATGCCGTACGAACCGGCAATCAGCAGAGCATGCCCAAAGTTTCCTTTGTGTGAGAAAGTGTTACGGGGTTTGATCAGAGCGTGTATTTCTTCCGCTTCCAATAAGGCATAATTGCTTTCCGTTTCTTCAATCGCTTCACGACTGAGGTTGATATCCAACAGTTTCCATTCGCCTACGAATTCGGAATTTTCGGTAAAGAGGAAAGCCAGTTTCGGCAATTGCAGGCTCAATGTCAATTGGGCACGGATGATATTGGCTTTTACATTAAATGTGTTCTCTTCTCCCATCAGTCCCGAGGGGATATCGATGGCGACTACGGTGGCAGGCGATGCATTGATATATTTCACTACTGCTGCAAAACCGCCACTTAGCGGCTTATTAAGTCCCGAACCAAAAAGTCCGTCCACTACCAGATGATCCATCGTCAGGGCAGGAGGTACAAACTGTGTGCTTACTTCGCTGAACTTCACATTATCCATCATCTCTACCAGCTCCTTGTTGGTCTGGCAGTCGGCAGACAGTTCCCCTTTCGGGTTAAACAGATAGGCTTCGACCTTGTATTCCTTTTCCGCCAACATTCGGGCTACGGCAAGGGCATCTCCGCCATTGTTGCCCGGTCCGGCAAATACCGTGACGGGAGTTGTGATGTCCCAGCGTTCGGTGATGGCTTTGGTCAGTGCCTGTGCGGCCCGCTCCATCAGGTCGATCGATGCAATCGGTTCATGTTCTATGGTGTAAGCATCCAGTTTCTTGATGCTGCTACTTGGAAAAATCTTCATGGTGAACTTTCATTTTAAGTTTTTTGACCCACAAAGATAGCAATTAATATACGAAATCGGGAACTTCTTTTTCTTCTTCTTTTTTTCTGAATACCCCTGTCTTTCCGTAATTCTCCCTGCGGTAGCGTTGGTGCAGGTAGATGAAAGAGCATACAAAAGCAACGAAACAGATTATTCCCACATATCCTGCCATCAGATTGTAGAAAGCTGTCCAGTTAATGTCCGGTGAAAAGAATTCTTTGACAGCCAATACTATGACTGTTCCCGTATAGCCCAGAAAATCATTCATAGCAATGAAGAAACCCACGTTACCTCGAATTTTGAAGCAAGCGATAAAACGGTCGAAGAAGATAGTCTGGAAAGTGAGAAAAGCCAGATAGAGACACAGGCTCTGGATGAATAGCCAGACGATGGCGTTCAGCTGCAATTGTTCGTAACCAAACGAAACGACTGCCATCACTACCATGCTGGCAATGATCAATCCCAGTAATATCGACAGTGCTTTCAAGTTGCTTCTGACGAACACCATTAATCCGAAAATTATCAGAATAATGAGGGTTACTACGCTGTCTACCTGTGCAAACATCCACGAAGAGTATTGAGAGACATCGATAATTTTTACCAGGAAGTCTTCCTTTATATCTCTCAAGATAGTCAGTACCACATTGGCTATAAAGAGCAGAGTGAGGAAAGGCATGAAATTCTTAAATAGCTCCCATCGTTGCTTGCCGTTCAGTGTTTCCCGTTTCGATTTCATGGCAATGTCTTCGGCTGTTGGCTGTGGAAGCCGGTTGAGTGCATATCCCAACAAGGCAAGTAGAGGAAGGGCAACTCCGCCTATCAGGGCAGGCATCCAGAATTCGCTGATGTTCAAAGTGTCCATGACATACAAACCGGCCGACTTGGCGGTACCCGAGCTGATGACCATACTGACTCCGAGTAAGCTGGCAAGAATGTCCGTCATTCGTCTTCCCTCGATAAAGCTAAAAATGATTCCCCACATACATCCCAGTGAAAGTCCGTTCAGAAACATGGCTACTATATTATAAGGTGCGGGCAACAGTCCGAACAATATTAACGAAGCTTCAGCCAGAATTATGGAGATCAGAATAAACTTCATCCGGTTTTCCCGTTTTAATTCGGAGATTAATTTAATTCCGATGAATTTAGAAAGTACATATCCTAATATTTGCGCGATGGTAACTACCACTTTGTAGTCCATTCCAAACGCTTCAAGTCCGTCAAATCCGGCTGCTGTATAAGGCTTTCTCAGTGCATATACCAATGAATAGGAGAGCAGCGCTGCTCCGCCTGCCCAAAGAATGAAAAGGAAATCAGAAATTTTTCTCTGCGAATAAGTTTTTACTTGCTGTACATTGTTCATAACATCTGCTTGTTGTTTTCCGGTGCAAAAATAGGAGGGTAGTGTTACAGACCTGTTACTGAATATATGAATGTTTATTATTAATAGATATTGATAATGAATCTGTTATGTTGTAATGTTTATGTAATATTTATGAAACGGAAACGAAAAGAGCATCGCACTTCCGGGCATCTGTTCATCATAATTTTAACGGGAAGCAGATGCATACCTGCAAATATCTTTTAGGAAATAAATTCCCTATTTCTGGGTATTGCCTGTTTGGGCAGAAACTGTACTTTTGCCTGAAATATTAAATCAGCAGACAAATGAATAAGAGAGGCTTTGTAAGCAAGATCTTACAGAATTTCCGGAAGCCTGAAGGTTTTTTCGGAAGAATGATACTTTGGGGGATGAATACAGGACATGCATCATTGGCGCAATGGGGAATGTCATGCTTGCAATGGCAACCGGAATGGAGTGTACTCGACATCGGTTGCGGTGGTGGTGCCAATTTGCTACAGATATTGCAACGTTGCCCGCAAGGGAAAGCGTATGGCATAGATATTTCATCGGAGAGTGTCACCTTTGCGCGTAAAAAAAATAAAAAGTATCTCGGTACACGCTGCTTTATCGAGCAGGGAGGAGTCCACCGACTTCCCTATCCTGATTATGCGTTCGATGCGGTCACTGCTTTCGAGACTGTCTACTTCTGGGGTAACCTGCAGCATGCTTTTACGGAAGTGGCGCGTGTGTTAAAGCCCGGTGGATCGTTTCTTATCTGTTGTGAGATAAGCGATCCTGCCAATAAGGCTTGGACGGGACTTGTTGAAGGGATGGAGATTCATTCCTGTGATGAACTGAAGGCGATTCTTTCCAAAAGTGGTTTTACCGATACGGTCATATTCCGGACGAAGAAAGAAGAACTGTGCCTGGTAAGCCATCGGCAAACTGTGCGGTTGTAACCAATGCCGGGACGCTCTTACCAACGAATACGTTAACAATGTTAATGCCCGTAAAAGTGCTTTCCCTCCTTATCAATAGCTTATTAACTTCGTATCTCTAAAGAATTAATATCTTGCAATTACGAAGTTAATATTAACGTACTGTTAATGTTAACTTCCTACAGTTCTCTTATTAAGATATTATTGTTTGATAATCAATTGCTTATATTCTGGATGCATTCTGTCGTAAAATTCTTTTCTTACGTTCAAGATGTGCGTAGTTGTCTGTTTATCAAGTTACCGTTAAGACTCTCCATAGCCTGCCTCTCCACTTATTTCCACATTCTTTTATAAGCCACATTAGTATTATGTATATTGCTGCTTTCCTTATTTGCAAAGAGATAAATTATGTCTTTGATATTCAGTTATATAACTTCCTATGATGAAAATAACCTGTGAAAAGTTTTGGAGACTCAAAAGAAGGTTTTACCTTTGCACCCGTAAATATATAGGCGGACAAATATACTTTTCTTTATGTCCGATATATGTTTAAAATAAAATAATTCAACGTATCGGATAGTATTCAAATCCGGTGCGAATACTTTTTCTGTACCCGATTATCATAAAACTTAATTTGTAAATTACTGAAAATAAGGCATGTTTTTTGAATATTCTTGTTTTTAACAAATTTTCATCCTTAGTCATTACTGAAACTTTTTCTTACGAACGTAGTCTTGGAGACAACAGATAGCGATAAACATTGGTATGTCGTACTGACACGAACTAACTCAGAACGTAAAGTTCGGGATTATTTTCAATTGCAGGAGGTAGATACCTTTCTTCCTGTACAAAACCGTGTCATAGAGCGTGAAGGAAAACGCATTGAGCGTGAGCGCCTTTTGTTGCCCCGTATGGTTTTCGTTCATATCTCCCGTCAGGAAATGGCTGCCGTCCGAAGTACACTGAATGTATACGATTTCCTTCGTGATCGTTCCACCGGGGCTCCTACCTGTATTCCTGATGCGCAAATGGCTGATTTTCGCTATATGCTCGATTACTCCCAGGATCAGGTGATCCTGACAGGAGAGTCCATTCCCAAAGGTACTCGTGTAGTAGTTGCCAAGGGCGATTTACAAGGCTTGCGGGGAGAATTGGTCCGCTATAATAATAAATATCATATTTTAGTACGTATCGATATGTTCGGTAGCGCTATGGTTACAATTCCGGCTAGCTACGTCCGGAAAGAGAAATAAAAAGTATATATGTAAAGAAAATACCATTATATGTAATGGCGATAACAATATATGTAACGGGTGATAACAATATATGTAATGCCCCGTTACGTCGTTAGATACAATTCTATTGGATATTATTACTCTTCTATACAAATAAAAACCGAAAAGAATCGACGAATCATAATTCATTCCTTTTTAAAATGAAAAATTCTCTGTGTAATTCTGTGTCCTCCGTAGTGAAGAAACTCTTGGAGTATGGCGAGGACGGTACTCCTGTCTATGTGAATGAACTTACTGCGTTAAATCAAGAACTCCGTAACTTGTGTGCCGATCTTCTTCTTCAGAAAGGAGAATCTCCCGAAGAAGAGGCGGAAATACTTGTTACTTTGTTCAAAGGTTACGATACCATGCTGTTTAATTTCTCCTCTGAGAATGAACAGGTTATTCAAGAATTATTGGATCGTTCAATGACTGTTTTAGAAAAACTACCAGCCTCTGTATTGAAATGTCAGTTGCTGCTGGAGTGCTTTGAGCAGACGGGAGATGAGGAGCTGATAAGAGAAGCTAAGAAAAACATAGAGAGAGTTATCTGACAATGAAAGGTATTGTTTTAGCAGGTGGGTCGGGGACACGGTTATATCCTATAACTAAAGGAGTGAGTAAGCAGTTGCTTCCTATCTTTGATAAACCTATGATTTATTATCCTATTTCTGTACTAATGTTGGCAGGTATACGGGAAATTCTCATTATTTCTACTCCAGATGACTTGCCGGGATTTCAACGTTTATTGGGTGACGGATCTGATTTTGGGGTGAGGTTTGAGTATGCAGAGCAACCTTCACCTGATGGTTTGGCACAAGCTTTTATCATAGGAGAAAAATTTATAGGGGATGATTCTGTCTGTTTGGTTTTAGGTGATAATATTTTTTATGGAGATGGTTTGACCGAAATGGTTCAGTTTGCTGTGAATAAGGCTGACTTAGAAAATAAAGCAACCGTTTTTGGTTATTGGGTAAGTGATCCCGAACGTTATGGTGTAGCGGAATTTGATAGGAGCGGGAATGTTCTCAGCATAGAGGAGAAGCCTCAGAAACCTAAATCTAATTATGCCATTGTAGGACTATATTTCTATCCTAATAAGGTGGTTGAAGTTGCGAAGAATATTAAACCCTCTTCTCGTGGAGAGCTAGAAATAACAACTGTCAATCAGAGGTTTCTATCAAATAGAGAGCTAAAAGTGCAATTGTTAGGTCGAGGATTTGCTTGGCTTGATACAGGTACACATGATTCTTTATCCGAAGCAAGTACTTTTATTGAAGTTATTGAGAAACGGCAAGGTTTAAAAGTTGCATGTTTGGAGGGAATTGCTCTAAGGAAAGGTTGGATTTCGCCAGAAAAGATGAAAGCATTGGCACAGCCAATGCTTAAGAATCAATATGGGCAGTATCTATTGAAAGTTATTGATGATTTATTTGTATAATAAAATTGTTTGTTTTTTATATATAACAAACAGAGTTATTAAGCCCTTTATTATCGTTAATTTTTGGTATTTATGGGTAATGTTTGTAAATACTTTTGTTGTTGTAAAGTATAATGGCTCATAGAAAATTTGTACATCGTAATAATAGATAAGATTACATATTTGATGGTATCCTCTTCATTATTTCAATCAGTTGTTTTTATAGAAATTACACCATGCTACCAAGTGTGTTTTTCGAAAATATAATAAGAAATGAAATAATAGGTATATTGAAAAGTTGAGAAGAGAATTAGTAATCAAATACGAGATGAATAGAAATGAAATTTAGATCTGGATATTTTCAATTATTTATCAATATATTTACTAATGTAATTGCGTTTGGAACTTCTTTATGCGTTTCATTTGTCTTAACACCTTATCTGATTAGCAATTTAGGAAAGGATGTATATTCGTTTTTCCCATTAGCTAATAATTTTGTAAATTATATGTCTATTGTTATTATTGCTTTGAATTCCATGGCTGCCCGATTTATTTCCATTGAAATATTCAAAAGTAATAATGTAAAGGCTCAGGAATATATTTCTTCTATTTTTATTTCTAATGTGTTTCTTTCCGTATTTTTACTGTTTCCAGCTGTTTTGATTGTTTGCTCTTTGGAAACTTTATTGAATATCCCAAACAGCTCTATTCCAGATGTAAAGTTACTTTTTGCCTTAATATTTTTATCGATGATAGTAAATACACTAAGTTCTGTTTTTGGTGTTTCGGTATTTGCTAAAAATAGACTTGATCTCAAAGCATATAAAGAAATTATTCAAGGTTTACTCAAAGGCCTTTTGCTTTTAGTTCTTTTTTTAATTTATCCTCCTTCAATTATCTATTTGGGTATAGTTGCTGTAGGATTGAGTTTTACTAATTTTGGGATAGATTTCATATTTACTAGAAAGTTGTTTCCTACTTATGTGATTTCTTTCTCCTATTTCCGATATAATTTAGTAAAGGAAGTCTTGATTTCCGGTATGTGGAATTCTATAAATTCTCTAGGCTCTATTCTATTATTAGGAATGTCTTTATTTTTAGCTAATATATTAATTGGTCCGGACGCCTCTGGAGAACTGTCAATTGTTCAAACTTTATCAGGATTTATGTGTGGTATAATTGTTCTTATTTATTCTGTTTTTTTACCTAGAATGACGGAAAAGTATGCAAATGAAAGCTATGAACATTTGGCAAAAGAAGTGCGATTCTCTCAAAAAATATTGAGCTATTTTGCAACAACACCGACTCTTCTGATTATTCTGTTTGGAAATAGTTTTTTTTCTTTGTGGATGCCTGGGGAAAATTCGGATTATTTGCAATGTTTATCTGTCATTTCTATGATTCCTTTATTAGTGCACGGAAATATGTGGACTATTTATGGGCTGAATATGACATTGAATAAACAAAAGAATCCCTCCATTACCTTGATCTTATTTGGCGTACTGAATATTGTTCTAGTCTATTTTGATCATATTCTATTAAAGGGAAATTTAATTTCCTTAATATCAATTAGCTCGTTCATAAATGTTGTTTACTACTTATTTTATATTCCATTGTATTCAACAAGACAATTGGGAATAAAGAAAATCTATTTTTATTCCCACATGATTAAAACATTTATTTTTTGTTTGGTGGTGGTCATATTTGGAATGATATTTAAAAACAGCCTATATATTAATTCTTGGGGACTTTTCTTTTTTTATAATATTATTTTTGGTTGTTTGTTTCTTTTGTTGCATGTATGGTTTACTTTAAATCGTGGGGAGAAGGAAAAGTTAATTGTTTGGGTGAAAAAGAAAATACAATGAAGATACTCTATTTTTTTAAAGAAGATGATACTTATATGACTCAATGGCAAAGAGTTCATATATTTGATGAATTGAAGCATCATAATGTGAATATTACAGTTTTAAATCCGTCAAAATATGAAACTGTTTGTCAGGCAAATGAGGACCTGATTAATCTGCTAAGATATAATAAAGATCATTATGACTTATTTATGAATTGTTGTGGCTCTGACTTATTATTACCTGAAACGATGGAAGCCTTAAAGGATCTGTCTATACCTAAACTTCTAATTTGCTTTGATAATCTTCATGCCCCTTATATTCATAAAGATATTGCCCCTTTTTTCGATTTGGTTTGGTTAACCTCTTTTGAAACTAAGAGTATATTTCAAAAGTGGGGATGTAATATAATATTTTTACCTTATGCTGCTAATCCTTATAATTTTAAAAATATATATCATAGGGATATTTTGGAGGTGGGATTTATCGGAACCCCTTATGGAACTCGAACGTTGAAATTAAATCAGCTTTTAGAGCATAATATAGCTTGCCGGATTTGTGGGAAGTTAAATAATGGTAGTATGGAGGGAAAAAAAGTAAGTAATATATTGACAACTATCGATTCTGTTAAGAATTTGTTTTCTTTCTCTGTTGGTAGAAAAATATTACAAGGAAAATTGTTGGCTAAAATAAAAGGGAATGTAGAGTTGGAAAGTAAAAGTGAATGGCTTACCATTTCTGGCCCAGTATCATTTGATGAAATGAACAGACTTTATTCGAATTTTGCTTTAAATCTAAATATACTGGAATTAAGAAATACTTATTTACTTAAATATCCTGTGTATAAACTTCATTTGCGGACATTTGAAATTCCTATGTGCGCTGGGATTCAAATCACAACTTATAATGATGAATTATCCTCTTATTTTGAAGAAGATAAGGAAATTGTATTTTATAGAGATTTAAGTGAGCTTATTGATAAGTGCAGGTTTTATCTTGATGCGAAGAAAGGTAATATACGCAAAATGATGCGAAAAAATATAAGAATAAGAGCAGAACAAGAGCATACTTGGTGGAATCGTTTTACTCTAATTTTTGATAAATTAGAACTTGGTGGAAAACTTTGAAACTTTTAGCTTATTGATTAATAATTTTAATTGTAAAAATGATTGTTGATTATTTTGATACTGTTTATTCTTCAATAAACGGTCGGTCTCCTTTTGCTACGAAATTGAAGATATATTCTTTTTTTCGTTGGTTGATTAGAGTGGTAGCTAATATTGTTATTCCTATTAGTTTTTTATTGAATAGGAGAAAGTATTGTTTAAAAATAACTTCTACTACTAAAAAAGAGAAACTTATTGTATCTTTAACTTCTTTCCCTAAAAGGATAAATAGGCTTTGGATTGTGATTGAATCTATTTTTCGTCAATCGATTAAACCGGATATGGTTATTTTATGGCTATCTAAAGAGCAATTTCCTGACAGGAGTTTTATACCTAATTCATTGTTATCATTAGAAAAAAGAGGGTTAATAATAGAACTGTGTGAGGGAGATTTGCGCTCTCATAAGAAATATTACTATGCGTTACGCCAGTATCCTAATGATATTATCATAACAATTGATGATGATGTTATTTATGCTACTGATTTGATACTCAATTTATTGAATCAGCATCAAAAATATCCTAATGCAATATGTTGTACCTGCGCTTCACGTATTGGAATCGAAGATAATAAAATCCTCCCTTACATTTCATGGGAGTGTATTGATTACGAAATACCTCCAAGTTTTGGAGTACTAGCTATAGGGGTAGGGGGAGTTTTGTATCCCCCTGGAAGTTTATATCATATGTTTGGAGAGGAGGATATTTTTATGAAGTATTGTCCTACTGCTGATGATTTATGGTTGAATATGATGGCTCACTTAAAGAATACTCCAATTTCGAAAACGGCATATCGTTCGAATTACTTACCGATTATAAGATTTAGTAAAGTGTCTTTATCATCAGTAAATAATGGTATGGGAGCTAATGACATTCAATTAAATCGTTTGATAACTTATTTTTCTTTAAGACTTAATCAATTTCCTTATTCAATGTTGGCCAAATGAAGATCGGGACTCAGATGAGTACTTTATCTTGTTCTTTGAAAAATAGAGAGGCTATTTTGTATGTACACATTATACTTATATGTGTATGTACAATATTCTACTTGTATTTATTTTTAAATGATATTTTCTATCAAAAAATAGCAGAATTTTTAGTGTTATTTTCTTTTGGATGGGTATATTTTTCATCAGGTTTACTAAAAATTCCTTTTTTTCATCCTTATCGGATGTTTCTGTTGACACTATTTCTTTATAATATAAGTGGTATTGGCTTGAGCTTTTTAAATATATTAGATCTATTTAAGGATTTAATACTAGGTGGAGTCAGTAACTCTTTTTATACGCACTCAATTATTATAGAGGTATTTGCGTGTATTACAACCTTTGTTCTTTTTATACATTTAGCTGTTATCTTGTATAGCTATAGGAAAGTTTCAATATCGACAAACACCGAATGGAGATATAATCGAGTAATGGAAAAGACAGGAATATATGTATTTTATATATTTTTAGTTCCATCACTTTATTATTATTATTTGCTAATAGCGCAATATATTGCTGCTGGTGGATATTTATATCAATCTCAAGTGGAAGGTACTGTAAATACTAATATTTTAATTCGTATATCTGATGATTTTTGGTTTTTAGGTTTGATTCTTATTTTGGCTTCAAAAGCAGAAATAAAGAAGATATTATTTCCTGTAATTCTTTATGTTTTAGTATTCTTATTATTGTCATTTGTTTCAGGAAGTAGAGTCTATTTTGTTTCATTATCACTTGCTATAGCAAGTTATTTTTGTTTTAGAAATTTATTTTCTCCAAAAATATTAATAATTATTTTGGCAATATTTGTATCAATATCTATGATTATTGGTGTAGTTCGAGGAGCCAGTGATTATGAGCAAGCTTTTTTAAAAATGAGAGGAGAAAAAAAATCTGAGAATGCGTTGATTGAATTCATTTCTCAGCAAGCTTCTACAATGCATATTATTGGATTAACTGCTTTTTATGTAGAGAATAAGAAAATTGACTTCTCATGTCGATACTTATATGATATGTTGATCTTGCCAACTGGATACATAAAAGGAAAACCTGTAGGAGATTATTATTTATTATCAGATAGGTTGGCTCTTCTTACATTGAAGTCTGACTTTTCTATGGGCGCTGGATTAGGTACATCTATTATTGCAGAATTTTATATATGTGGAGGCATTTGTGCTGTAATGTTACTTTCCTTCATCTGGGGGCTATTTTTGATGCATATTTATTCTATAGCAATGAGATCTAATTTTTATTTTTTATGCTTTTTATTGATGCTACCGGGAATATATTATACTCCTAGGGCTCACCCTTTATATCCTATACTATCATTAATGCAACCATTAATATTATATGGATTAATTATATGCTTTAGGAAATTAGCAAAAAGTAATTGAAATACTCTTCTTAATTTATATACTTATGTGATTGTAAGTTATTTTATTATTCTGTAAACTATTAATATTGGAAATATGGATGCTTGTTTTATGGGGCTAGGCTATATTGGTCTACCTACAGCTATTATTGCTGCAAAACATGGGGTAAAAGTAACGGGAGTGGATATAAATCCCAAAGTGGTTGAAATGACTAATGAAGGGAAGTTACATATTATAGAGCCCGGGATGCAAGATATACTTGAGGAAGTAGTTGCGAACGGAATGCTGACGGCTTCAACTATACCGACAGTAAGTGATGCCTATTTTATGGTTGTACCTACACCATTTAAAGGAGATCACGAACCTGATATTTCTTATGTAGAAGCTGCTACTCGTGCTATTATTCCTTTTTTGAAAGAAGGAGATTTATATGTAATTGAATCTACTTCTCCTGTGGGGACAACTGGTAAAATGGCTGACTTAATCTTTTCACTTCGTCCAGAACTTAGGTGTAAAATTTATATAGCATACTGTCCTGAACGTGTTTTACCTGGTAATGTTATATATGAATTAGTACATAATGATCGGGTGATTGGAGGAATCGATGAACGATCTACTGATAAAGCAATAGAATTTTATAGTCAATTTGTGAAAGGTAAACTTCATAAAACAGACTGTAAGACAGCAGAAATGTGTAAGTTAACAGAGAACTCTTCTCGTGATGTACAGATTGCGTTTGCCAACGAGTTATCTTTGATTTGTGATAAAGCTGGTATTAATGTATGGGAACTGATTGACTTGGCTAATAAACATCCTAGAGTAAATATTTTACAACCAAGCTGTGGCGTTGGAGGACATTGCATTGCAGTAGATCCTTATTTTATAACAGCGGATTTTCCTATAGAATCCCAAATAATAGCAAAAGCTCGTGAAATTAACAATTACAAAGCTTTTTGGTGTGCTGAAAAAGTTGAGAATGAAATGTTGAAATTTGAGATTAAATATGGTCGTAAGCCAATTATTGCTATGATGGGCTTAGCCTTTAAGCCAGATATTGATGATTTGCGTGAGGCTCCTGCTAAATATATAACAACAAAAGTAATGCAAAGCTGTAATAATGCTGACATTTTGGTTGTAGAGCCTAATGTAGTAGAACATAAAGTCTTTAAATTAACAAATTATAAAGATGCATATGCAAAAGCCGACATTATCGTTTTTTTAGTGGCTCATTCAGTATTTAAAACATTGCTATATGATGATAATAAAGTGATTTTAGACTTTTGTGGTATCTATAAAAAACAATTATCTCGTTCACCATTATGAAAAAAATTATGTTGGTATTCGGTACTCGTCCCGAAGCCATTAAAATGGCACCTCTAGTAAAAGAGTTCCAGAAATATCCAAAGGAGTTTCAAACTATAGTTTGTGTTACAGGACAGCATCGTGAAATGCTTGATCAAGTTTTACATCTTTTTCATATTCGTCCTAATTATGACTTGAACATCATGAAGCAAGGACAAGATTTATATGATGTAACTGCTCGTGTCTTGATAGGGATGCGTGATGTTTTGGCTGAAGTGCGACCGGATCTGTTATTAGTTCATGGTGATACGACAACTTCTACTGCTGCTGCTTTGTCCGCCTTTTATCAGCAAATACCTGTCGGACATATAGAAGCGGGGTTACGGACCCATAATGTATATAGTCCTTGGCCAGAAGAAATGAATAGGCAGGTTACAGGGCGTATTGCGACTTATCATTTTTCACCCACTTTATTAAGTCGCCAGAACTTATTGAATGAAGGAGTGAAAGGAGATTTTATTATTGTGACAGGTAATACGGTAATTGATTCTATTTATATGGTTGTGGATAGAATAAGGCATGATAAGTTATTAGAAGTACAATTAAGAAATGTTTTGAGTACTTCTGGCTATGATGTCAAACGTCTATCTAATGATAAAAAATTAGTATTAATAACTGGTCATCGTAGAGAAAATTTTGGTGATGGGTTTATATCTATGTGTCAAGCTATAAAAGCATTAAGTGAAAAATATCCTAATGTCGATTTTGTATATCCAATGCATTTGAATCCTAATGTCCGTAAACCTATTCATGAAGTATTCGGAGATGAATTATCAGATTTGAATAATCTGTTTTTTATTGAACCATTAGAATATCTCTCTTTTGTGTACCTGATGGAAAAATCTATAATTGTATTGACAGACAGTGGTGGAATACAGGAAGAGGCTCCAGGTCTTGGTAAGCCAGTATTGGTAATGCGTGACACAACAGAACGTCCTGAAGCCTTAGAAGCTGGAACTGTAAAGTTAGTAGGGACTAATTATGATAAAATAGTTAATGAGGTTTCAGCTTTACTTGATGATTCAGACTATTATAACACTATGAGTAAAGCTGTTAATCCTTACGGGGATGGAAAGGCTTGTTCGAAAATTGTTAATTTTTTGTTGGCATGAGTAAAGTTTCTGTACTAATATTGCAGCATACTGTTTCTGCATATAATATACCTATGTATGAACTCTTATCAGAAATGGTAAATTTAACAGTTGGATATACGAGAAAGAATGAATCTAATAAAGTACTTCCGTTTAATGTCAAGAAGTTGAAGTCATATTTGATTGGTCCTTTTGTTTTTGTTCCTTGCCTACATTCCTTTTGCTCAAATTTTGATGTGGTTATATATATGCCTGATATGCATTTTATTAGCTATATAATGCTTTGTTTTTTGAAAAGGAAATATAAACTCATTTCTTGGAGTATAGGGATAAGAGCTTCTTATAGTTTGAGGTACGATCTTGATCGCCCTATGACTCTATTGGACAGATGTTTCAAATTGCTTCTGAAAAAATCAGATGCTAATATATTTTATATGAAAGAGCCTATAGCAAAATGGAGTCATTGTGGTATTGATAAATCAAAACTTTTTGTTGCTCATAATACAGTTGCTGTAAATTCTATAGAAATAGATAGCTCTTTTAAGAAAACGATTTTATTTGTAGGCTCTTTATATAAAGAGAAGAAGGTTGATGAATTAATAGAAGCCTATGAAACAGCCTTTTTAGAAAAAGGGGGTGAGGAGGGGCCTATTTTAAATATTATTGGTGAAGGACCTGAAAAAGTATATTTAGAAAGTCTGTTGAAACAAAAAGGATTAGAAAAACAAATTATTTTACGTGGTGCAATTTATGATGAAACAGTTATTGCGGAATATTTTAAAGAAGCATTAATTTGTGTTTCCCCTGATCAAGCTGGTTTATCAGTATTAAAAAGTATGGGATATGGTGTACCTTTTATAACTAAAAAAGATGCGATTACTGGAGGAGAAATACTAAATATAGAAAATAATAAGACGGGACGTTTATATCAACATCGTGATGAACTTGTGAAAATATTACAAGAGGTTGCGGAATTTCCTCAAAAATATATTGAAATGGGAATCTTGGCTATGGAATATTATAAGCAAAATGCTTCTATTTCACAAATGGTTCAAGGCTTTTATGATGCAATTAGTTTTGTACAGATTGATAATCAATGGAAGAATTAGACAATATTAAGTTAATCGAGTTACCCAAATTCATGGATGATCGGGGAAATTTAACATTCATAGAAAAAGGTAATCAAGTGCCTTTTGATATTCGAAGGGTATATATGATTTATGATGTTCCTGGTGGCGAAATTAGAGGAGGTCATGCATATAAAAAACAAGTGGAGTTAGTCATTGCTTTGTCTGGAAGTTTTGAAGTTTTTTTAAGCGATGGATTTTTTGAGCGCATTTATCTTTTAAATCGTTCTTATACGGGAATACTCATTCCTGCTGGTATATGGCGTAGGTTGCAAAACTTTTCAACAAATTCTCTTGCTTTAGTATTAGCTTCTACTTCTTATCAAGAGTCGGATTATATTCGTGATTATAAATCATTTTTGGAGTACCGTGATAATGAAAAAAAAAGTGTCAGTATTTGATTGTTCAATATTAGAATTGCCTAGAATAAAAGAGCGTTGTGGAAATATTACTCCTATACATGGACTAATAGATCTTCCTTTCGAAATTGCTCGTGTTTTTTATTTGTATGACATACCAGGAGGAGAAGATCGTGGTGCACATGCTCATAAAGAATGTCAACAGTTTCTGATTGCAGCTAGTGGTAGTTATGAAGTTGAACTAAATGATGGGATTAATAAAAGGACTGTACTTTTAAATAGACCATATTATGGATTACATATTCCTCCTGGTATTTGGGCCGCTGAAAGAGGTTTTTCTTCGGGATCTATTTGTTTGGTCTTAGCTTCTCATATTTATGATGAGTTAGATTATATTCGTGATTATGATGAGTATAAAAATTATATGCAAAATTATATATGATAAAGTTTTTAGATTTACAAAAAGTTACTCAGAGATACTCAGATGAAATCCAAAATTCTGTGGCTCGAGTTGTAAACTCTGGTTGGTATTTGCAAGGTGTAGAGAATAGTAGCTTTGAGCAAAAGTATTCGCAATATATAGGTGCCAAATATACTATAGGGTGTGCCAATGGTTTAGATGCTCTTATTTGGATATTTCGGGCATATATTGAATTAGGATTAATGCAACCAGGAGATGAGATAATAGTACCTTCTAATACATATATCGCTTCTATTTTGTCTATAACAGAGAATGGTTTAATTCCAGTTCTTGTTGAACCAGACATAAATACTTATCAAATTGATGATAAAAAAATAGAGGCGGCTATTACGAATAGGACCAAAGCTATTTTGATCGTCCATCTTTATGGACAATGTGCTTATACTGAAAAAATTAGCACTATTTGTAAGAAATTTGATTTAAAATTAGTTGAAGATAACGCTCAAGCTCATGGATGTATATGGGGGAACCAGAAGACAGGTTCTTTAGGGAATGCAGCAGCACATAGCTTTTATCCAGGAAAAAATTTAGGTGCTTTGGGAGATGGAGGGGCTGTTACGACGGATGATGAAGAACTTGCAAATGTGGTTCGCGCTTTAGCAAATTATGGCTCTACTAAGAAATATGTATTTCAATATACAGGTCGTAATAGTAGATTGGATGAGATACAAGCCGCAGTGCTTAATGTAAAATTGAAGTATTTAGATAAAGATAATGGTTATCGAAAAAAAATAGCGCGATATTATATTGATAATATTACTAATTCTCAAATAATATTACCTAAAGTTAGTGATTGGAATGCACATGTTTTTCATATTTTTCCAGTACGCTGTAAAAAACGTAATGAATTGCAGAGTTATTTGGCTGAAAATGGCATTCAAACAATTATTCATTATCCTATACCTCCTCATAAGCAAGAGTGTTATAAAGCTTGGAATAACTTATCTTTTCCTGTATCAGAAATAATCCATAAAGAGGAATTAAGCTTACCAATCAGTCCTGTTCTGACAGACGTTGAAGCAAAAAAAATTGTATCTGTAATAAATCAATTTAAATGATGAATTTTTGTACTCTTTTTGACTCTTATTATATGCATAAGGGGCTTGCTTTGTATAGATCGTTGTTGAAAAATTGTTTAGACTTTCATTTGTATATAATGGCTTTCGACTTTCCTTGTTATGAGAAGTTGAAGAATTTAGGGTTGAATAATGTTACTATAAGATATATTTGTGATTTTGAGACAGAAGAACTTATTTCATTAAAAGATCAAAGAACGAAGGCGGAATACTGCTGGACCTGTGGACCTGCAATTATTGAGTATTTTATTGAGACATTTTCGCTGAATAATTGTACTTATCTTGATGCTGATTTAATGTTTATGGCATCACCTCAGATAATTTTTGATGAGTTTGACAAGTCAGTATCTATTGCTATTTCAGAACATTTTCATAATGAAACAATTGGTGGGAAATATTGTGTCCAATTTATGTATTTTAGGAATGATATAGAAGGGAGAAAATGTTTAAAATGGTGGAAAGAGAGATGTATTGAATGGTGTTATGCACGGTATGAGGATGGGAAATATGGAGATCAGAAGTATTTGGATTCTTTTCCTCTATTATTTGAGAATGTTTATATCATTAAAAATCGAGGTGTAGGCATAGCTCCTTGGAATATGAATTTTTATACATATGATATTAAAGGGGAAAATGTAATATTTAACAATAGGAAATATCCTTGTGTCTTTTTTCATTTTCATGGAACTAGGGTTACTTGTAATTCTAATGAATTGTTGTTAAAGGCTATTACATATGATGTTTCTCCTAAAATAGAACGCTGTTTCTTTTTACCGTATTTAGACTTGCTGTTAGAAGTTTACCGTATTTACTTTAATGTAAATTTGAGTTCAGTAAAGGTCGAAAAAAGAATGTTTTGGGAACGTTTTTATTCTTTTATAAAACGAAAATGTAAGCATAGTAAGGTTATGCAGTTTTTATACTATAAAGTGTTTAAAATACGATATGATGGATACGAATCTATAAGTAAATAATATGTCATTATTTAAAGAGAAAATTTTATTAATTACCGGTGGAACAGGTTCCTTCGGTAATGCCGTACTACGTCGTTTTCTTGATTCTGATATCAGGGAGATTCGTATATTCTCTCGTGATGAAAAGAAACAAGATGATATGCGTCACCATCTTCAGAATCCCAAAGTAAAATTCTATATTGGCGATGTCCGTGACAAGCGCTCTGTGGATGGAGTTATGAATGGAGTGGATTATATCTTCCATGCCGCTGCGCTGAAGCAAGTTCCTTCCTGTGAGTTTTTTCCCACACAAGCGGTTAGGACAAATGTTCTCGGTACAGAAAATGTGTTGGATTCCGCCATAGCTCACGGTGTTAAAAATGTGGTGGTACTTTCTACCGATAAAGCTGCCTATCCTATAAATGCAATGGGTATCAGCAAAGCCATGATGGAGAAAGTTGCTATCGCCAAAGGTCGTCAGTTGGGTAATTGTGGAGGAACAACGATTTGCTGTACCCGTTATGGGAATGTTATGGCCAGTCGTGGTTCTGTGATACCCTTGTGGGTAGAGCAAATTAAGAAATGTAATCCAATAACAATAACCGATCCCAACATGACCCGCTTCATGATGACTCTGGATGATGCTGTCGACTTGGTGCTTTATGCCTTTCAGCATGGAAAAAATGGTGATTTGTTTGTTCAGAAGGCGCCCGCTGCTACTCTGGATGTATTAGCCGATGCATTAAAGTCTCTTTACCATAGTAACGCGGATGTCAAAGTGATTGGTACCCGTCACGGTGAGAAACTCTATGAAACTCTTGTTACCCGTGAAGAGATGTCTAAAGCAGAGGATATGGGTGATTATTATCGTATCCCATGTGATACGCGTGATTTAAATTATGATAAGTTTTTTGTGGAAGGAAGTGAGGAGGTCTCCAAAATAGAAGATTACCATTCTCATAATACCCGTCGTCTTGATGTTGAGGGGATGAAAGAACTTCTCTTGAAACTTAATTTTATTCGCGAAGATATTGGCCTTGAAAAATAGAATTGATAGCAATCAAGGTCAAATAAATTAATTCCTCTTTATTTATGAAAGTTTTAGTAACCGGTGCGAAAGGTTTTGTCGGGCGGAATCTTGTATCCCAATTGCGCAATATTCAAAGTGGCAAAGCAAAAAATTACGCTTTGTCCGGAAACGAGTTGATCATTTTTGAATATGATGTAGATAGTGCCCCTTCTGAATTGGATGACTATTGCCGACAGGCTGATTTCATTTTTAATCTGGCCGGTGTAAACCGTCCACTGGATCAGTCTGAATTTATGAAAGGGAACTTTGGTTTTGCTTCTACGCTTCTTGCTTCATTGAAGAGACATGGAAATACTTGCCCTATCATGATATCCTCTTCTACACAAGCCGCTTTGGATAATCCTTATGGAGCCTCTAAACGGGCGGGTGAACAATTGTTGTTTGAGTATTCCCGGGAAACGGGATCGAAAGTGTTGGTATACCGTTTTCCCAATGTCTTTGGTAAATGGTGCCGCCCTAATTATAATAGTGCAATAGCTACTTTTTGCTATAACATAGCACATGATCTTCCCATTCAGGTCAATGATCCGAATGTGGAGATGAATCTTGTATATATAGATGATGTTGTGGATGAATTAATCTCTGCTTTGACGGGCAATGAACATCGGGAAGGAGCTTATTGTAAAGTATCTGCTGTATACACTGTTACTTTGGGAGCAATTGTGGAATTGCTATATTCTTTCCGTGAGAACCGTAACAATTTGGGAGTTCCCCATGTGGGAGATGCTTTTACTAAGAAACTTTACTCCACCTATCTCTCTTATCTGCCGAAAGATGGATTTGGCTATCCTTTGAAGATGAATGTGGATGCCCGTGGCAGTTTCACGGAGATTATTCGCAGTACGGACCGGGGACAGTTCTCGGTTAATATTTCCAAGCCACATATTACAAAAGGTAACCATTGGCATCATACCAAAAACGAAAAGTTTGTGGTTGTAAGTGGCCAAGGTGTCATCCGTTTTCGTAACGTGTATGATTCATCCTCTGAGATTCTAGAATATTTTGTTTCAGGTGATAAGCTTGAAATAATTGATATTCCTACCGGTTATACCCATAATATTGAGAACCTGGGTGATACGGATATGGTAACTTTTATGTGGTGTAACGAGTGTTTTGATCCCGGTAGGCCGGATACTTATTTTGAAGAAGTTTAATAGCATTATGGAAATCAAACTGGATTATTCAGATATCAAGTTTCGGTATGATGGCAAGCTGAGACTGTTGATTATAGTCGGTACCCGTCCGGAGATTATCCGGTTGGCTGCCGTAATAAATAAATGCCGTCGATATTTTGATTGTATTTTGGCTCATACCGGACAGAATTATGATTATAATCTGAACGGAGTCTTTTTTCATGACCTGGGCTTACAGGCTCCGGATGTCTATATGGATGCTGTAGGGGATGATTTGGGTTCGACAATGGGTAATATTTTGAATGCGAGCTATAAACTGATGTCACACTTACGCCCTGATGCCGTTTTGGTTCTCGGTGATACCAATTCTTGCCTAAGTGTAATCAGCGCTAAACGCTTGCATATTCCTATTTTTCATATGGAAGCCGGTAACCGTTGCTTTGATGAGTGCCTTCCTGAAGAGACAAACCGGCGTATTGTAGACATTATTTCTGATATGAATCTTTGCTATTCGGAGCATGCCAGACGGTATCTGAATGCTTCGGGTGTGGCAAAGGAACGTACTTATGTAACCGGTTCTCCGATGGCCGAGGTTCTGTCTGAGAACCTTTCTGCTATAGAATCTTCGGATATCCACGCCAGATTGGGTTTGAGGAAAGGACAATATATCCTGCTGTCTGCACATCGGGAAGAGAATATTGATACTGACAAGAACTTCGCTTCATTGTTTGAAGGCATAAATGCGATGGCTGAAAAGTATGACATGCCTGTACTTTACAGTTGCCATCCTCGTAGCCGTAACCGCCTGGAATCAAGTGGATTTAAACTGGATAGCCGGGTGATTCGGCATGCCCCTCTGGGGTTCCATGACTATAACTGCTTGCAGATGCATGCTTATGCCGTGGTCAGTGATAGCGGGACATTACCGGAGGAAAGTTCTTTTTTCACTTCTGTCGGTCACTCTTTTCCGGCTGTTTGTATTCGCACAAGTACCGAACGTCCCGAAGCTTTGGATAAGGGATGTTTTATTCTTGCGGGGATTGATAAAGTCTCTTTGCTTCAAGCTGTAGATACTGCTGTGGAAATGAATAGGAATGGTGATAATGGTGTCCCTGTTCCGGATTATATGGATCGAAATGTATCGACAAAGGTGGTGAAGTTGATTCAAAGTTATACAGGAATAGTAAACAAAATTGTCTGGAGAAAATCCTGATAATATCGAAATGAATATTTTGTTTCTGACCCTTAACCGTGTTTCAGATCTTTCTGAACGGGGGATATACACGGATTTGATGCGGGAATTTATTTGTCATGGGCATAGGGTCTATATGGTTGTTCCCGCCGAACGTCGCTTTCATGAATCTACTTCAATAAAAGAGAGTTGTGGCGCTCAAATATTGAGGGTGAAGACATTGAATATCCAAAAGAGCAATGTGGTGGAGAAAGGCATCGGTACGTTGTTATTGGAGATGCAGTATCAATGTGCCATAAAAAGATATTGGAAGGATATCCGGTTTGATTTGATACTTTATTCAACTCCTCCCATTACTTTCAATAGGGTCATCAGTTCACAAAAGAAACGCTGTAAGGCGAAAAGTTATCTTTTATTGAAAGATATTTTTCCTCAAAATGCAGTTGATTTGGGAATGTTTTCAAAGAGAAGCTTAATTTATAGACTTTTCCGTAAAAAAGAGAAAGTTTTATATCAGATATCGGACTTTATAGGCTGTATGTCTCCTGCCAATGTGGATTATGTGTTGACACATAATCCGGAAATAAAGGCTGATAGAGTAGAGATATGCCCCAATAGTATTAAATTGTTAGAGAAGCCATTAATGGCTTCAACTGCAAGAAAAAACATATTGCAGAAATTGCATATTCCAATTAATAAGACTCTTTTTATATATGGTGGCAATTTGGGGCGTCCACAAGGTCTGATTTTCTTGTTGGACGTGATAGCCGCAAATGAGGAACGTAATGACAGTTATTTCATCATTGTAGGCAGTGGCACTGAATATGGCAAGATAAAGTCTTGGTTTGAGGCGAATCATCCGGATAATTCAATGCTGCTTTCTTCACTTCCAAAGAAAGAGTATGATGATTTGGTAAAGGCTTGTGATGTCGGTTTGATTTTCCTTGATAAACGTTTTACCATCCCTAATTACCCTTCCCGTTTACTCTCTTATTTAGAAAACCGGATGCCCGTTTTATTGGCTACAGACCTGAATACGGATATCGGACGGATTGCTGAACGGAATGGTTATGGCTTTTGGACAGAAAATGGGAATTTGGATACATTTATGGAAATGGTGGATTCCTTATCTGCAGACAGAGAAAAAATAAAAGTGATGGGCGAGAAAGGGTATGAATATTTGAAGTCTAATTATACAGTAGAAAGAGGGTACCGGATAATAATGAAACATTTTGAGTAGGTATGTATCAGTATGTTATTAAACGATTAATCGATTTTGTAGTCGTGTTTTTTGTCCTGATTATTATCTGGCCTGTATTGCTTCTCGTAACTCTTTGGCTTCATTTTGCCAATAAAGGTGCCGGTGCTTTTTTTCTTCAGGAGAGGCCCGGAAGGCATGGTAAAATCTTTAAAGTCATCAAATTTAAAACCATGACAGATGAACGTGATGCAGAAGGGAACTTACTTCCGGATGATAAACGATTGACGAAGGTTGGTAAGTTTGTTCGTTCTACTTCGATTGACGAACTCCCACAATTAATCAATGTTCTGAAGGGTGATATGTCCTTTATTGGTCCCCGTCCGTTGTTACCTCAATATCTTCCTTTATACAATAAAGAACAGGCTCGTCGGCATGAAGTCCGTCCCGGGATAACCGGTTGGGCTCAGGTGAATGGACGAAATGCCATTTCGTGGGTAAGGAAGTTTGAGTTGGATGTCTGGTATGTAGACCATTGTTCTTTTTTTCTGGATTTGAAGATATTTTTTTTGACTATAAAAAAAGTTTTTGTGCGAGAGGGTATCAGTTCTGATACTTCAGTAACAATGGAACCTTTTACAGGGAATAATTAATCACTAACAATCATGTTTTTATATGGTGCCAGTGGTCATGCCAAAGTGATCATTGATATTTTACGAGCCGGTCATGAATCGATTGAAGCGTTGTTTGATGATAATGTGGAGGTTACTTCTCTTCTTGGTCATCCCGTATTACGTCCGTCAGAAGTGCGGGGACCACTGATCGTCAGTATTGGAAATAATCGGATACGGAAGAGGATTGTGGATACTTTGTCCGTGGAGTTTGGATGTGCTATTCATCCTTTGTCCATTGTATCTGAATTTGCTGATATTGGAGAGGGGAGTGTCGTGATGCAAGGGAGTATTATACAGGTGTGTGCTCAGGTAGGCAGACATTGTATTATTAATACGGGTGCCTCTGTGGATCATGAATGTGTCATTGAGGATTATGTGCATATTTCTCCACATTCCACTCTCTGTGGAAATGTATTGGTGGGGGAGGGTAGCTGGATTGGCGCCGGTACTACCATTATTCCCGGTGTGAAGATAGGAAAGTGGAGTGTGATCGGTGCTGGTTCCGTGGTGACTAAGGATATTCCGGATCATGTTTTGGCGGTGGGAAACAAATGTAAAATTATTAAGAGTATATAAAATTATATTATTGATGAACAAACGAATCTGGCTTTCGCTTGCTCACATGGGTGGCCGTGAGCAAGACTTTATAAAAGAGGCTTTTGATACGAACTGGGTTGTCCCTTTGGGACCTAACGTGGATGCCTTTGAGCAATCTTTGGTTGAATATTTGCATGAAGACCGTCGTGTGGTGGCCTTGAGTGCTGGAACGGCTGCACTTCACTTGGGCTTGATTCTTCTGGATGTGAAGCCCGGTGATGAAGTGATCTGCCAAAGCTTTACTTTTGCCGCCTCTGCCAATCCGATTTCTTATCTGGAGGCCAAACCTGTTTTTGTGGACAGTGAGAAGGATACCTGGAATATGGATCCGGTATTGCTCGAGGAGGCTATAAAGGACCGTTTGCGCAAGACGGGTAAGCTCCCGAAGGCTATTATCCCTGTCCACCTTTACGGTATGCCTGCCAAGATGGACGAGATCATGGATATTGCGGGTCGTTATGGTATCCCCGTATTGGAGGATGCCGCGGAGGCTTTGGGTTCGGAACTGAACGGACGGAAGTGTGGCACATTCGGTGAACTGGCCGCTCTCTCTTTCAATGGCAACAAGATGATCACGACTTCCGGGGGAGGTGCTCTGATCTGTCGTACGGAAGAGGAGGCCCGACAGACAAAGTTCTACGCTACGCAGGCTCGTGATGCCGCTCCGCATTACCAGCATACCCATATCGGTTACAACTATCGGATGAGTAATATTTGTGCGGGTATCGGTCGTGGGCAGATGTTTGTCCTCGATGAACATATTGCCCGTCGCCGTGCCATTCACTCTTTGTATGTTGATTTGCTGAAAGATGTGGCGGGTATTACGGTCATGGAGAACCCTGATTCGCGGTTTGCTTCCAACTTTTGGCTTACTTGTATTCTGGTTGATCCGAAGCTTGCGGGTAAGAGTCGTGAGGATATCCGTTTGAGGCTGGACTCCGAGAACATAGAGACACGTCCTCTGTGGAAGCCGATGCATCTTCAGCCTGTGTTCACGGATGCTCCGTTCTATGGGAATGGTACGAGTGAGAGGTTGTTCGATATCGGCCTGTGTCTGCCTTCGGGACCTACACTGACAGATGAGGATATCAGGAGAGTGGTGGATACGATTAGGAAGATGTAGTGAAACTGTAATATTCATTGCAAAGAGAATCGGCTGGAATATTCTAAATGTTTCAGCCGATTTTTTATATTCAGCTATATGAAATGAAACATGAAGATTATATAGATAAGATCAATAGTTTGACCACTGCCGTCAATCAATTCAAGGAGTCCTATTCTTTGCTGAAATTCTCACTGGAGGCTTCCGAGAAACGTAATGAATCCTTGCAGTTTCAAGTAACCCGTCTTCAAGATATCATTTGTATCTTTACTGATGAAATCAGTGGTTTGCGTGTCGAAGAGTTCAATCGCATCAGCTATATTGAGTGCACCCGTTTTGACGTTGTTGATTATGAGGATGAATATATGCACGAATCCGGACAATATCTATTTTTTTGTTGGGCGTATGTGCGGGCGAAGTTCAAATATGCCGAAGAAATAAGTAAGGATCTTGACGCCGCGTGGTTTGTAGAACAGATTGGACTTTTGTATATGTACATATCTTACCGTAATGGGAACAACCAAAATGCATGGTCTGGAAGTCAGCGATTATCTGATACATGTTTTCCATGAAATCATGAATGGACATAAGGACTGTTCAACATACGTTCCGGAAGCGTTTTTGGAATAATAGGCAATTTAAATGTTAAATTTGAAATCGTCAGTGATGTTAAATTGCTGGCTTTTAATAGGAGGAAAGTAATTGTATACTTACAACTTGTTGTGTATTAGTGTGTTGCGATATACTAATGTGCTATTTCACTTTCCAACTATCTATATTTCTTGTTTTCGAACTAAAGTTGATTCCTATTTTTATCAACTGTCTCGAGTCATTTAAAAAAGGGGCAGTATACTTTTTTTCTTCAATTTGTTTTAAAGCTTCCTCTGCCGTTCCATCAAACTTAAATTCCATTACATAGATATATGTATTGGTTTTCAATACCATGTCAATTCGCCCATTTGATGTATGGTATTCTGCCTGTACATAGAAACCAAGTAACTTGTATACAATAAAAAGTACATTCTGATAATGTAACTCCAAATCGCGTACTAGTTCATAAGGAGTATCGGCAAAGAACCCTTGTAGGCGATGAAGGAAAGCATCATAATCACCTCTCTTTACTTCATCCACAAATTTCATAATTTGAAAAGTCGACTCAACACTATCAACATGCGCGTAAAAAGGCAATAAATATTTAATAAATCCTTCTTCTACCTCTTTGTTAGGAAACCCTAATCGATATATCCCGAACTCTTTATTATAGCCTTTAATTGTCAAATAGCCACTTTGATAGATTACAGGAATCGGATTACACGATGTAGAATCAAGGCTATTTAATGCATCTGCATCAGTCTCTTCTTGAGACATACGATGTAGATCATAGTGGTCACGTTTAAGTAGTGTCACCAGATAGGAAGGAGTACCTGTTTCAAACCAATAGTTACCGAACTTCATTTTATCGAAAGTATTAAGAAGGCTAAAAGGATTGTAAATTCCAATACTATCCTCTGTGAAATGATAGCCGTCATAACGCTCTTTCAATTCATGGTAGGTTTCGTTAATACTTATTTTTTGCTTTTGAGCCAACTGTTTTATATCCTTATCAAAATAAGAATGAAGCTCGTCTTGGATTATTCCACATAATGCAACATATCTACCATCCATAGATATATCATTCAAATTATTTAAATCACTGAATACACTGATCTTCCCAAACTTGGTAACACCTGTCAGGAGAGCGAAACGGATATAACCATCCAAGCTTTTCAGTACACCATAAAAAGCCTTTAATGTGTTACGGTAGGCATCTTGCAAATCCTCATTACCGATAGCCTGTAACATTGGTTTGTCATATTCATCGACAAGAATAACAACACGTTGTCCTGTTTTCTCAAATGCCTTCTGAATAATCCAATAAAAGCGTTCTTCCGGTGCACGATCCGAATAAGGAGAATCATATTTCTGTTCCCATTTTTCCAGATACTTATTCAGCTCTTGCAATAGGGCCTCTTCATTGTCGTACTTCCGGGCATTCAAATCTAAATGCAACACAGGGTATTCTATCCAATCTTTTTCAAGATTTTCTATAGCCAACCCTTGAAAAAGTTCTTTTTTCCCTTGAAAATAGGCTTCAAGCGTAGAAATAAGCAAGCTCTTTCCAAAACGACGGGGACGGCTCAAAAAGTAGTAAGAACCTGTTTTTACCAATTGATAAATGAGAGCAGTCTTATCCAAGTAAAGATAATTATCAATACGGATTTTCTCAAAATTCTGTATACCGATAGGATAAAGCTTAGCCATAGTTTTTTCCATTTAATTATTCAATCACAAATATACAGGATAATTCCCATTTCATCGGTGTATCTGATAAAATAAATCTTCCGACAGGAGATATCATATGAATAAAACCTGCTGGAAGATTCTTCTGTTTTATATCTCTGTTCTTATTTCTTTCACATAAAAAAGGGAAGAGTAAAAATATAATAAGTCGTTTGATGATCTCACTATAGAGACATGAATAATTTAAAATTTTTGTACAATAAATTGAATGCTTTCGTTTGATAAACGAAAAGGTGTTCAACTATTGGTTCGCATTTATAACCATTTTAGTTATGGCTGTTATAGTTGGAGAATGCGTCTGATAATTCCTTCTAAAAACTATAACTAGCTTTTGGGGGTTCTATAAGCAAAAAAATAAGGATGCATTAATGCATCCTTATTTTTTTGCTTCGTTTATGGTGTCTTTTATATACGATATATCCCGAAATGAGGATTAACGTTAGCAGAAGTCCGGAAATAAAAACGAATAGATCTGAAAAAACACCTAAGAATGGAGAATAACAACGACCGACATGAAGTTCCAAACAGAAATTCCATAACGACATGGGTTGCTGTTTTATAAGGTCCGGCATTGCCGGTAATACTAAATTGTTCTCTTTATTGCGTGCTCCGTTGTCGTATTCGAAGATTACTTCACGGGTAACTAAATCGTCAGTGAATCCGTTGACGAGACTGCCGCCGAGTGGTCGTCCGTGAACGGCTGCAGGAGGTTGTCCCGTATAATAATCGAGGACGGTGCCGGTGGAAGGATTCCAGACGAAGAGGCCACTGAAAGATCCGATCAGCCATTCGTCCGGACTTTGGGGATGAAATACATTTACTCCCATAGGGCTTACCGGTGGAGTTTGTTTTAACTTAACCGGTGGAAGTTGTAAATCGTTTATCCGGTAGAATCCCATTGACGAAGATAACAGCCAGACATTCCGGGATGCGTCCCAACGAATACTGCGAAGCTTGTCGTGCCAGGGATTATCCGAATCGAGTGTACTCCCGGGGACAGGCCGGGTATTGACCAGAACAAAAGGTATCATTAATGGAGGTCGCAGACACATGCCTGTGACAGATAGCAATAGGGTCAGTCCGATCAACCATGTACCCAATTTATTGTGCCAGTTCAGTGAAGTTTTCAGAGCCTTTGCCTGTGTCTTGACAGGAAGCCTTTTTCTGTGTCTCCGGCGAATGAATGGGGGAAGAAGGGTGTATATGATTCCTGTAGCACTGAGAACGATTAATACTACTCCCAGAAAATCGACTGCCAGTTTGCCGGGGGTACCGAATAACTCTCCGCTATGCAGCAGCCAGATGGTCCGGAACAAAGAGGTCTTTGGGGAATAGTTTTCCGGTGTTTTCAATTCTGTTTTCCGGAATTCGTCATAAGGAGAAACACTCGTATAAAGATAAGAACGTGTCAATATGACTAAGGTATCCCCACGTTGAGTGATATCTGAGATTCGTTCGTCATTGCCGGCTATCGGATATTCTTTCCAACTGTCATGGTTCAGGAGATAGATAGAATATAATCCGGCACACCAGATATCGTTATTGGCTACACGGACGATATTACTTATTTTACGATTGTCGATTCCTTCGGCCAGACCTCGGTTGAAATCGGCAAATGTAGCAAAGCAGGAGTCTGTTTTCCAGACTCCTGCATTACCATATGCCAGAATTTTCCCATCGGGTAGGCGTAGTGTTCCCTTTATGATTCCATTATTCCAATTTTTGTAGTGATAGCTTTCCGGCATCCAGTTTCTGCTGACTTCAGCTTTTGAAAAGAGTGTACGATGATTGAGTACAATACCGGAAAAGCAGAACATCAGGATAAAAAAGCTAAAGAATAAACCTACCCATTTATGGTATTTCTTCCAGAAATTTTTCATTAGAGATTTTTGCTTAGTTTAAATTTGTACTGCCATCCGGCTGAATGGCATATTCAAATGAATAAATACCGCTTTTGCCTTCGTCATCATAAAAACTCTTGGCTTTCAACTTGGCATATTTCCCACTGGCTGTGCGAACGATAAATACGTAATCGCTTGGGGTGTAAGTGGGAGGAGGGCCGGCAAAAGTGATTGCTTTACAGAGAACCTCATTAGCGGTGGACTCCATGGTAGGAGGAGGGAAACCTGTGCCGGGAGCAGTGATGGTATAGGCTGCGTCGACAGTAAATGTTCCCTGCGGAACTGTCGTACAGGCTGCCAAATCTTTAATGTTAGTGAGTAATGCTCCACCTTTTCCTTTGCCGGATGCACCGCTGTTGGTACGCACATTGTAACGATTGAATGCGATGTCCCAGTCTGTATTTTCGGCATGGGATTCTTCACTGACGCTTACTTCTTTTCCTTTTTCAAGTGAATAATAGATCCAGTCGTTTCCGTATGCTGTTTTCCGACTCAGGCTTACTTGTTTTACCGGCAACGTGTTTTCTCCTTGTGAAGGGTCGTCGGGACTATTGTTGTCTGAGCAAGCGGTGATGATAAACGCTGAAAGTACGCCAAATAATAGAATGGCGAATCTGAATTTGTTTTTGTTGTTCATTATTGTTTTAGTTTAATTAAAGTGTATAATTACATGCGATAAAATAGTTTCTTCCCGGTGAAGTGGAAGTATTGAAAGTCACTCGATCTGAAGTATAATCGAATAAATTGGTTATTCCTGCTGTGATTCTCAGATTCTGCATGATATATTGAGATACTGTCAGATCCCAAAGACAATAAGGGTTTACTTTAGCCTGATAGTAGGCTTCTACCTTCTTTCCGTCTATTTCCAGTTCATCCAACACATCGAATTTCTTTTTCCCCATAATATTGCCGGACAGGTTGACAACGGTGGCATAGCGTGGGATGCGTGTGTTATATTCAGCACGAATATTACCGGAATGTGGACTGGAAGAGCTCAACCGGACTCCATCAGCATCTTTGCTTGTGTACAGATAATTGTATGCTCCATGCACATTGATATGTCTGTTTATTTGTATTTTGCACATGGTCTCTACTCCTGCCAGGCGGCTTTTTCCTATATTGATATAATGGAGTTCCGTTTGGTCATTGCTCCACATTCCTTCTATTTTGTTTCGGAACCAGTTGCTATAAACGTTGGCATTGATATTGATCCAACTGTTCACATATTCTCCCGAAAGAGAGATATAATTGTTGGTTTCGGGTTTCAGTTTACTGTTGCCATATATCCAGAACATGCCCAGATGGTCCCAGTTCATGTACAACTCTTTAATGCTGGGTGAACGGTAGCCGCGTGCATAGTTAAAGCGGACAGTGAATGGAAAGATCTTATACATCACGGAAGCTTTGGGAGTGAGGTTGGTACCGTATTTCTCGTGATAGTCGCAGCGGAGTCCCGCTATTACGGAGAATTGCTTGTTGATGCTCCAGTCATCCTGGAGGAAAGCGGTGGCATACCATTGGCTTTTGTTTTCTTTCACACCGGTTTCAAATTTATCACTGAATAATGATTCTCTGTAATATTCCAATCCTCCCGTAATGGTCTGTTTATCGAGCGCCGTAGTGCTATATACGATACGGGGCTGGATAATATTGTTTTTATATTCGAGACGACGACCGCTCTTCAGTTCGTATTTATCATATCGGTTGTAGTGATCGGTATGAACAGAGGCTACCAAAGAGGATTTGTCGGAAATCGTGTAATCTATGCTTCCGCCATAGGTATAGTCCTCTGATTTCTCGAATATATTATCTGCTTGAAAATCATATTTGTTCAGCATATAATAGCTTCCTTTTAACTGGACTTTGAGCCGTTTGCTGAAACGATAGTCCATTTTATGGGCTACTTGTACGTCTTCGTATCCCGATATACTGGTCGGGGTTTTACTGAGTTCTTCGGTAATTGTGGTGTTATAGGCCGGAAAATATTTCACGAGAGGTTTTTTATCGAATAATTGGTATCCATCGAAACTTTTGTAAAGTACGTCGGTGTTCATGGTGAACTTGCCCAGGTTCAATCCAAGAGACAGATTGGTGTTCAGATTGGGTTTATCCAAATGAATCCGATATTTGTATTGCGAATGATCTTTGGGAGTATCTTTATAGTTTTGCTGGTTTCTTCCTGCATAGCGTATGCCTGCGGAAGCCTCGAATTTCTTTTTGGCTTTACGCGTAATGATGTTGATAACTCCGCCCATCGCTTGAGAACCATAGAGGGCCGAAGAAGCTCCTTTGACTATTTCGATATGGTCGATATTATAAAGATTGATTCGCGAATAGTCGATGTTGCCACCGTTTTCGCCCGCTATACGTTCGCCGTCTATCAGGAAAAGGATGTGTTTGGAACCTAATCCCTGTATATCGATGCTGGTTCCATAGCCAACCTCCTGAAAGTTAAGTCCGGGAACCTCTTGAGTCAGAAGGTCCTGAATGTTACCGGTTCCTCTTTCTTCTATTTGCTTAGAGGTGATTATCTGAGTGATGACCGGTGTGTTCTTAATCTTCTTTTCTGTTCGGGTTGCCGTAACCACAATTTGTTCAAGATTGAAAGGATCATCGTTCATATAAGAGACTGTGTCCTGTTCTTGCCGTACATTCTGTGCTGCTAAAGGAAGTGTTCCTATAAGAGTAAGTAGTAATGCTAATTTTACTTTCATCATAATCTTTGTTTTTGAGACAGCAAAGATAGAGGGTCCTTAAAGAGTGTGAAATACCTAAAAATAGGTAAAAGACGGATGCCGGTTGGTACTAATTCCATTAAAATTATTAGTTCAACTTCCGAATGGCTTTTCACACCTTGCATATCGGAGGGATTCTGTGACTTCTCTTAAAGAATTTGCAGGAGATGGTGTAAGGAGTGGAATAAAAATCGTATTTTTGCAACCAACTTTTTTAAAATAACCGGTTATGGATACCATTCAGATAAAAGATAAACTATTCACTGTTTCTATCAGGGAACAAGAGATTCAGAAAGAAGTGATTCGCGTGGCGAACGAAATTAATCGTGATTTGGCAGGTAAGAACCCGTTGTTCCTCAGTGTGTTGAATGGCTCGTTTATGTTTACTGCCGACTTGCTGAAACACATTACGATCCCTTGCGAGATCTCTTTTGTGAAGCTGGCTTCTTATCAGGGAGTATCATCTACCGGTTCCATTAAGGAAGTGATCGGTATTAATGAAGACATAGCGGGACGTACGATCGTTATTGTAGAAGATATTGTGGATACGGGACTGACTATGCAGCGTCTGCTGGAAACATTGGGAACACGCGGACCAAAAGAAATTCATATTGCTTCGTTGCTGGTGAAACCGGATAAACTGAAGGTGGACTTGAATATTGAATATGTGGCAATGAATATTCCCAATGATTTCATTGTAGGATATGGTCTCGATTATGATGGTTTCGGCCGTAACTATCCGGATATTTATACAGTTGTAGACTAACATAAAATAATAGGTATACCAGTAATGGTAAAATGTAGAATTATAAATTAACAAGATGCTGAACATTGTAATTTTCGGTGCTCCCGGTTCAGGAAAGGGAACACAAAGCGAACGTATTGTTGAGAAATACGGAATTAATCACATTTCAACAGGAGATGTATTGCGTGCAGAAATTAAAAACGGCACAGAACTGGGTAAAACAGCTAAAGGCTACATTGATCAGGGACAGTTGATTCCGGATGAATTGATGGTAGACATTCTGGCAAGTGTGTTTGATAGTTTCAAAGATAGCAAAGGGGTTATTTTTGACGGTTTCCCAAGAACTATTCCACAGGCTGAGGCGTTGAAAGTGATGTTGAAAGAACGTGGTCAGGACATCTCTGTGATGTTGGATCTGGATGTTCCGGAAGAAGAACTGATGACTCGTCTGATTAAACGTGGTAAGGAATCGGGCCGTGCAGATGATAATGAAGAGACCATCAAAAAACGTTTGGTTGTATATAATACACAGACTTCACCGTTGAAAGAATATTATAAAGGCGAAGGCAAATACCAGCATATCAATGGTCTTGGAACCATGGAAGGTATCTTCGAAGATATTTGTAAAGCGGTAGATACATTATAATTATAAAATATGTGTGCTGATATGCTCCATGCGCTATTTATAGCCAATGGACATATTGGCACATGATTACATCGAAAAAATAATTGGTTATGGCTGAATCGAATTTTGTTGATTACGTAAAGATATACTGCCGCTCGGGTAAAGGCGGAAGAGGCTCTACGCACATGAGGCGAGAAAAATATACTCCTAACGGTGGACCTGATGGAGGAGATGGCGGAAGAGGAGGCCATGTTATCCTGCGTGGTAACCGGAATTACTGGACATTGCTTCACTTGAGATATGATCGTCATGCAATGGCTGGTCATGGGGAGTCGGGCAGTAAGAACCGTAGTTTCGGTAAAGACGGAGCGGATAAGATTATTGAAGTTCCCTGTGGTACGGTGGTTTACAATGCCGAAACAGGTGAATATGTATGTGATGTAACAGAACACGGACAAGAGGTCATTCTCTTAAAAGGCGGACGTGGCGGATTGGGAAACTGGCACTTCAAGACGGCTACCCGTCAGGCTCCCCGTTTTGCCCAGCCGGGCGAACCGATGCAGGAGATGACTGTAATCCTTGAATTGAAATTGCTGGCTGATGTAGGTCTGGTAGGTTTCCCAAATGCAGGTAAGTCTACCTTGTTATCTGCTATTTCTGCTGCAAAACCAAAGATTGCCGATTATCCGTTTACAACATTGGAGCCTAACCTGGGTATTGTATCTTATCGTGACGGACAGTCGTTTGTAATGGCTGATATTCCGGGAATTATCGAAGGTGCCAGTGAAGGTAAGGGATTGGGATTGCGTTTCTTGCGTCACATTGAGCGCAACTCTTTGTTACTTTTCATGATACCGGCGGATAGCGATGATATCCGTAAAGATTATGAAGTGCTGCTAAACGAACTGAAAACATTTAATCCTGAAATGCTGGATAAACAACGGGTACTTGCCATCACTAAGAGTGATATGCTGGATCAGGAGTTGATGGATGAAATAGAACCGACATTGCCGGAGGGAATTCCTCATGTATTCATTTCATCTGTATCCGGTTTGGGCATCTCGGTGCTGAAGGACATTTTATGGACGGAGTTGAATAAGGAAAGCAATAAAATAGAAGCTATTGTGCATCGTCCGAAGGATGTCAGCCGATTGCAGCAGGAACTCAAAGATATGGGTGAGGATGAAGAACTCGACTATGAATATGAGGATGATGGTGATGAGGACGATTTGGATTACGAATACGAAGAAGAGGATTGGGAAGATAAATGATTTCACTCACTGACGATAGAAAAATGTTGGGGTATGGGCTGTTGGGCGCATACCTCAACATTTCTCATTTTGTAACGACCCGTCACGGCGGTTATAGTGAGGGGGCGTATGCTTCTTTTAATTGTTCACCTTTTTCGGGAGATGAACTTGAAAGGGTAGAGAAGAATCAGACGTTGTTGTTTCAATCACTATCGCAAGCTCCTAGGCATTTGATTATTCCTTTTCAGACACACGGAACGAAAATACTTCCGGTCGATGAAAAATTTCTTGGAGCTTCTGGGCAGCAGCAACAGGAAATGCTAAACGGGATTGATGCGTTGATTACCACTGAGCCGGGATGCTGCATTTGCATTTCCACGGCAGACTGTATTCCGGTATTGTTATATGATAGAGTACATCATGCTGTAGCGGCTGTGCATGCCGGGTGGAGGGGGACAGTGGAGTATATTGTTGGACATACGCTTGAGAAGATGCGGGCTGTTTTTGGAACGGAAGGACAAGATGTAATCGCATGTATCGGTCCGGGTATCTCTCTGCAATCATTCGAGGTGGGGGATGAAGTTTATGAAGCTTTTCGTTTGAATGGTTTTGATATGTCGCGTATCTCTTTCAGGCATTCGGTTACACATAAGTACCATATTGACTTATGGGAAGCCAACCGGCAACAGCTTTTGGATTTTGGAGTACCGGGAGTACAAATTGAAATAGCGGATATTTGTACTTACATCCGGCATGAGGATTTCTTTTCAGCGCGAAGATTGGGCATAAAGTCCGGACGTATTTTGTCGGGCATTATGATAAATAGCTGATAGATAAAATTTTGATTTATTATGTATACCATTATTGTATCGAAAGAGTTAAAAGAAGCATGTCCTGTTTTTGCAGGGGCTGCTATATATGCTGAAGTGAAAAACACTTCTTATTGTGAAGGGCTTTGGGAGGAGATTCAATCTTTCACAGAAATGCTCACTGCAACAACCCGGTTGGAAGATATTAAAAAACAACCTGTGATAGCTGCCACACGTGAAGCCTACAAACGCTGCGGGAAAGATCCCGGGAGATATCGGCCGTCGGCCGAAGCGTTACGTCGCAGATTGATGCGGGGGATTGCTTTGTATCAGATTGATACTTTGGTCGATTTGATTAATCTGGTTTCTCTCCGGACCGGACATTCGATAGGTGGTTTTGATACTGATAAGATAGCGGGCACTGGCCTGGAACTGGGGATCGGTAAGATCAATGAGCCTTTCGAAGGGATCGGGCGTGGTGTGCTGAATATCGAGGGGCTGCCGGTGTACCGGGATGCTGTGGGGGGGATAGGGACTCCGACCAGTGATAACGAACGGACAAAGATGGGGCTGGAAACAACACATATATTGGCTATCGTTAATGGCTATAATGGTAAAGAAGGACTGCAGGAAGCTGCCGAAATGATACAAACTTTATTGAAAAAATACGCTGACTCGGACGGAGGAACAATTACTTACTTTGAATAACGGATATCCCCATGAAAAACATATTCACTTTACTGATTTTATCTGTATGCTTTTTGTGTGCCAACATATCGGGCAGGGCACAGAACAAATTTTCGGATATGGAGGTCAATCATGTCCGGGTGGCTACACCGGGACTTTTTTCCAAGGAGAATTGTGTCATGCTGGATCTGAAGTCCCTGTCACGGAATTACTCTTTCCCTTTGCCGGGAGGCAAAGTCATTTCGGGCTATGGAACACGTGGAGGCCATAGCGGTGACGACATAAAAACTTGTGCCCGCGATACGATTCGTGCAGCTTTTGACGGGGTGGTACGTATGGCTAAACCTTATGGTGCGTATGGCAATGTGATTGTGATACGACATCCCAATGGGCTGGAGACGGTATATAGTCATAATGTGAAGAATCTGGTAAAGAGTGGGGATGTGGTGAAAGCCGGAATGGCTATTGGCCTGACCGGACGTACCGGACGGGCTACTACCGAGCATCTGCATTTTGAGACGCGGATTAACGGACAACACTTTAATCCCGGTCTTATTTTTGATATGAAGAAGGGAACCTTGCGTACTGATTATTTGCAATGTACGAAGAAAGGTAAGGGAATTGTTGTTAAAGCTTTGAAAAGCGAAAAAGTCCTTCCTAAATACAAAACTCTTTCGCCTTTCCTATATGAGCTGCCCGGGATTAAAAAACCGGTATGGAATATACCAGCCCTAGCGAGATCCGCTGCGTATTCGGGTCTATAGCATCTAAATTGCGGACGGGTTTCAATAGTTTATTCCGTTTGTATTGATAGTGCAAGAAGATCAATAGTTCGCTGTTCCTCATTGGATAGTATTCCACACAAACTTGTCCGCACCATGTCCGGCGATAGGTACCTTTTTCAAAGATACCGTTAGCTTTATAAATTTTTCCGGATTCGTAAATACCTTTCAGGTAAGCATTCCAATTAGGGTGGAAGCGGTAGTCTACATTGGCAATCGTGGTAAAATACTCGGTATGTTGGGCTGTCTGCGGGTTTTCCAAGTCTATGCGAGGTAAGGCGCTGATAATGCCTTTATTATCTATTCCTTGTCGGGAGTACATGAAATCCATATAAGCGATCCATGGACCTTTTTCGTAAACATTGCCTGCGGTAATATACATTATATTTCTTCCTTTGGCCTGCTGTCCCCATGAAGCGGCGTATCTCAACTGAATGGCTTTGTCCAGATAATAACTGTTCCAGTTAATGGTCGATATCAGAGGTACTTTGGTAGCTTCGACATCTGTCGGCAGGCCGTGAAGGTAAGTATCTGCGTCTCCACCGTTACGGTTGTTGACTATCTGAAAATTGAGTTCTTGAGTCGGAGTCACATTCCAAGTGGCAGATACTCCCGCCAGAAAGCAGTTTACATAATTATTAAACTCGCTGAATTCACGTACTTTAATCGGATTGACATAGTACTCATAGCCTCCCAGCATAAGAAATTGCTTTCCGGCCGTGATGGAAAAGCGATCGGAAAGGTGATAGGTCAGATAAGCATACTCTACGGAAGAGGACAGATTATCCAGAGCAAAGGGGTTGCTGTATTTATTAAAAGATTGCCGGAAATGGTAAGAGAACTTCCGGTTGATATTTCCTATGATTTCCAGCTTAAACCGGTTTAACTTGAAAGCAACTTCATCTAACTCATTTTCAGTAAAAGAGGCAGCACATGAAGTATATAATTGGAGATTCATGTGAGCGGAAAATCCTTTGTTCTCTTTTCCGGTGACGCGTTCGATCACAGAGGGGATAGAGTCTTTGGGGGAAATAATTGGTTGTTGTTGAGCTGCAACAGTGCTCATGGTAAACAAGGTTACCAAAAGGAAGACGTGTCTTTTCATATTTGTGAAATCTCTTAGGGTTAATAAAGTGATGCAAAAATAATAAAAAAACGTCTTCCTTTCGGTTATTCTAGGGTAAAACTAAAACTGTTTGTTTCTCCTTTACCTTCTTTTTCTATCAGTCTACAAATTTCAGGCAAACAGGTTTATCTACTTTTATATCTTTCTTGATATCAGTTAATAATCCGGTAGCCTGATCTCTTTCAAATATTTGAATGACATTGGTGTCGCGGCAAGCTACCAATAAGTATTTGCCGTTGGGAGTGATGATAAAGTTGCGTGGATGGATTCCCGTTAACTGATAACCTACCTTGGTTAGGGTACCGTTGGTCTCATCAACTTTAAAGATAGCCACTCCGTCTGCTTTCAAGCGGTTGCTGGCATAGAGATATTTTCCGTCCGGGCTAAGGTGGATGTCACCGCTTCCCTGTGCGTTTACAGTGTCAGCCGCAACAGTTTGAATTTCGTCCAACATTCCGTCAGCATATCGAAAAGCGATTACCGTCCCTCCGATTTCATTAATAAGGTAGGCAAACTTACCGTCTGAATTGAATATCAGATGCCGGGGGCCGGAACCGGGAGCAACTTTAAAAGCTTCCGGGGTACCTTTTGTGAGGAATTTCTCTTTGTTATCGGCATTGGCATTAGGGTTGATATTGAATTTATGTATCTGATCGGTACCTAAGTCGTCTGCCAGTAAATATTTACCGTCGGGGGTAATACGTACACAGTGTAGGTGAGGCATCGTCTGCCGTTCTTTGTCCGGACCGGAACCTTTAAATTCGATTACGTCTGAGGCGGGTAGCAATGCTCCGTCTTGTCCGATAGGAAAGACGGTAATACTTCCACCGCTATAATTGGCTGTGACGATATTCTTTCCGTTGGTGGTCAGATAGCACGGATCGGCTCCCATTGTTTTTTGTGTATTCAATAAGTGTAGAGTTCCTTTTTCTTTGTCGAAGGCAAAGGCGCTGACTGCGGCCTGGTCTTTGCTAAATTCATTGACGGAGTAGACAAACTTTCCGTCCGCTGATGGAATGAGGTATGAAGGGTTTGCTACTTCCGCATCACTCAGTGGGAGCGATTCTCCGGTTTCTTCGTTGAATCGGAAAGTATAGATGCCTTTGCTGTTGCCGGAAGTGTAAGTTCCGACCAGCATTGTTAATTCACTGTCAGTGGTTGACGGATCTGTCGGCTGAGCTGTTGTCTTTTTGGGGGAGCAACTGGCTACAATCATACCGGCAGCACAGATACTAATGATTTTCTTGACCATAATGAATAGATGTTGTTTTGAGATTTTGTTGGTTGTCTTTGTTACATTCTGAAAATACAAAGTTAGTATAATCTCCTGTGTTTCTTTCCGGAATGAATAAAATATCTAAAATCCACCCTCTTTTTCTTTCTATATGACGAATATTATCTATCTTTGCACCTACATAAGTGGTTACCACTTCCTCATTTCAAAAGGGGTTGACTGGTTTTGACAGCGGGCAGAAATGGTGGGTAAGCATGCAGTGCGTCGGTGATTTGCACTTTAATCTCAGTTATCAAAATTTTATCTGGCGAAACTAATTACGCTCTTGCTGCTTAATCGAATCATAGTAGATTAGCTTAATCCAGGCACCAGGTGCCAGGACGAGACATCACTCGGAAGCTGTTGCTCCGAAGCATTCCGGTTCAGTGGTGCAGTTACATCGGGGATAGTCAAAGGCGGCCTCGCACTTTTGATGAAACTTTAGAGGATAAGGCAGGAATTGATGGCTTTGGTTCTGTTCCTGCACGAAAATTTAGGCAAAGATAAGCATGTAGAAAGCTTATGATTTCCTCGTTTGGACGAGGGTTCGAATCCCTCCAGCTCCACTTTATGACAAAAAGGTCCTCCTGAACTTATAAATTCAGGGGGACTTTTTGGGTTAATAAGATCCCAATTGTCCGGGTTATAAAGTTCTTCTCTAACGTAAGTTGTTGAAATATATTGGATTAACTTCATTTTATCCCCAATTATTTGTCCGGGTAATTTATTTTGTTTTTTAAAATAAACACTCTACATTTGGCTTCGGAGTAATTTGTCATAGAGAATCGACAAATGAAAAACAATCTGATTCCAAGTCCGGTTAAGGAAATTATTGTCTGCCCATATTTGTTCCTAATTCATATTCTGGCAAATCCCCTGTTAATCTGTCTTTTTTTTATTAGAAACCATATTTGGAAAACAAATTGAATATTATCCCGTTTTAATGTAGATCAGATTGATTTTTCATGTAAGTCACCTCTCTCAATGTCTTGTTACTAATAAATAAACTATGTGAACATCTCATTGCTGTTATTTTGTTAATATCCACTACGATAACTGAGAGGGATTTAAAGCGTGTAGGAGCGCTACAAATCCGATCACCTCCTTACGTGACGTGAAGAAGGTAGTATTTCTTTTCCCCCCCCCTCGCTACCTCTTGTTTGATTCTTGCTTTTTATAAACTACTCCATTTAAATTATAACAAACAAATAGAATGAAATATATTATATACTTCATGATGATGTTGTATGGTTCATTATGTCATGCCATCGTTTGCAAACACATTGTAGAAAGAAGTGAAACGAATACTCGTAAAGTGTATCAGATCCAAAGGGATGCTCTGGGTTATATGTGGTTTATGAACCATGCCGGAATCAGTCGGTTTGATGGGACCAAGCTAAAACACTATAAACTGCCGGCCGAAGGGCGAACCATGGATTATTATATGGGCAATTGCCGGTTGCTTACAGATAATCGGAATGGGTTGTGGGTAGTCACCCGTAATGGATATTTATGGATGTACAATCCATCATTGGATAAATTCGAATGCAGGAATCATCTGGTTATTCCGAATGATGTTTCCCTTCATTTTCTCTGCGTAGATAACAGTAGTCATATCTGGTTTTCTGTCGGAAACCGGTTGATAGCCTATCAAATACTATCCAATACTTTTCATCGGGTGGATCATAGCCTGGCAACGATTTCCTGTATGGTAGAGGTGGCTCCGGGAGAGTATTTTGTAGGTTCGGATGAAGGGCTGTTCGGAATTACAATAAAGAATTATGCCGTCGACAGGCAAACCGGAGAATTGTCCGGTAAAAGATGTAGCCGGATACATGAAATACTTTTTCATCCTTATACCCAAAGATTGGTTGTGTTTGATTATTCGGAAGGATTAGGGGTATGGGATATGAAGTCGGAGCAATTGGTTGGTACTTGGAACCGATTGTTGAATAGTCGGGTCAGTGGTCTGAGGATATGGGATGACCGGACTGTTTTGGTAGCTACAGATGGTGAGGGAATATTTCGTATGGATATCGTTAATCCGGATATTACATCTTTTATACAAACTGATTTTGAGAATGATAATTCAATTCGTACCAACCGGATTGCTGACGTGTTTGTAGATGATCAGAAACTTATCTGGGTGGCGGATTATCCGGAAGGCGTATCAATGATCGATGTGGAATCTCCTGATGATTATAAATGGTACAGGGCACGGTCCGGGGACAGTCATTCACTGACCAACAATCGGGTAAATGCGGTCCTGCATGATTCGGATGGGGATGTCTGGTTTGCAACGGATCACGGTATCAGTTGTTTTCATCCGTCGACAGGCTTATGGAACCGGATTGTTACGCCTCTTCCTTGTCAGATGTATACTGCATTGTGTGAAGTAAAGCCAGGAGAGATATGTGCCGGGAACTATGTACACGGTTTGTTCTTCATCCGAAAGCAAAGTAATTATTCGGTTACACCGTATGTACGTATTTCGGGAGTAAACGCATTGTGTCGTAAGGATAAAGACGGTTTTTGGATTGGAACGGATGAAGGGGTGTTTTTTTATTGTCCGGAAAACGATAGTATCGTGGAGGTAAAACGCTTGTCCGGTTTACACATTCATGCTTTGCATCAGTCCGATGATTGTCTTTATATTGGGACTGAAGGAAACGGATTAATGGTCTATCATCCGGAGCATGAGCAGATGGATACGGTTGCTGCTTTAGGAACCGGTAATGTATATGCTGTTTGGTCGGATGATAGCAGGCGGTTAATGGGAAGCAGTGATGGGTTTGCTTTCTCGCTCGATCTTGTACAACATTCATATTACAGGTTTCTGAGTAAAGGAATTCGGATTACATCGGGTACTTTCTTAGGTAATGGAAGATACATTTTGGGCACCTATCAAGGCGCAATTGAGTATGATAAACAAGAGGCTCGACCGCTGCGTAAAGCTTGTTTGGGATTTTACTTGGACGAACTTCGGGTTTTGGACAAAGAGGTGACCGTCGAAACGGAGAATTCTCCATTAAAGAAAGCTCTGAACTGTACAGCTACGTTACAGTTGGAGCACAATGAAAATACTTTTTCGTTTACGGCTACTGCCATTCGCTATACTGAAAAGCAGGACATAGCTTACAGTTGGAAACTCGATCATACGGATTGGAGTGCTCCGTCTGTAGATAATAGAATTCGTTTTTCGAACCTTCCTCCGGGTGAATATATCTTTTCTGTGCGGGCGTTATCCATTGATAACGGTCGGCCGTTTGCGCAAAGAAATATGCACATCATCATTCGTCAACCCCTTTGGAAGACAGGTGGAGCTTTCCTTTGTTACGGTCTTTTGGCACTTATGTTGGGCTCTCTGGCCGTACGTTCATGGTTCGTATGGCAAGACAGAAACCTTTCAAGAGAACAAGTACGGTTGTTTGTGAATACGACACGTAACCTTTGTCTGCCACTTACACTGATAAAAGTTCCTTTGGAATATCTTTATGAAAAGTCATCTTCCGAACTTGTTAGTAACGTATTGCAACAGATAAAGGGAGTGAACAATTTATTGGCTGAGCTGGAAAATATCAGTCGTGTTTCTGCTGCTCCGGGGCGTCTGTCGCTTGCCGACTATGAGTTATCCATATTCTTGAAAGAGACAGTAGCCCGAATTAGAGATTATATCAGCGAGAAGGACATTATGCTCCGTTGGACGGAGGAGCCTGCCTTTGCTACCGTATGCCTCGATAAGGATAAGATGTCTGCCATTCTTAGAAACCTGTTAATGGCTTTTACAGACAGTATGGATCGAGGTGGCGAAATTCTTCTGAGTACTTCGTGTAACAATCAAAAGTGGGAGTTGAGGCTGGAATCTGAGGATAACGGGTTTCTTAAAAAAAAATTCTAAATTATAAAGGGTTCGTTTCGGGAGGTTCTTCCGAGACAATGAGTTGGTTATTTATACGTAAATTAATCTGTTTGCATAAAGGTAAAATCAAATTTGCTTATAAAGAAGAACAAAAACTGGTGCTTATTTTAATTTTTCCTATTGTCATCCGGCAATCGGAAAGAGTTTCTGAATTCTCCGGGATATTATCCGTACCGGAGCTCTCCACAGGGAATAGTGAGTTGTTGTCGGTTACCGGAATGCTGCCGGCAGTGAAAACTTCTGAGCAGAAACGTCCGGATAAGAAAAAAGAGAAACATTCTTTGGTATTGGTTGAAAGGAATAAGGATTTGTGCAATTATCTTGTGCAAATCCTGATGAAGGAGTATAAGATTGTGTCTGTTTGTGATGCGGAGGCGGCCTTTGAGACTGTGTGTGAACAATGTCCGGATGCAGTACTGGCTTCTTCTGTTCTTACCCGTATTTCGGGTGAGGAACTTGCCGTTCGGATTAAATCGGATGACAGAGTAGCACATATTCCGGTAATATTGTTAGTGAAACCGGGAGAGGATGACCGGTACATTCAACGGAATGCCGATCTTTATGTGTGGATGCCTTTTGCCATATCATCTTTAAAGACTGAGATTGCAGCTTTGATTGCTAACCGGGAAATGATCCGTAAGAGGTATATTCGTTTGGCCTTGGGGGGTGAGGCCTCGGACCCTATCGATAAAGAGGTAGAGTCATCAGAAGGTGATCAGGAGTTTATTCGTCAGGTGAGAAGTCTGATTGAAGAGAGGATGACCGATTCCGGATTTAAGATTGGTGAACTGAGCGACTGCATGAATATGAGTCGTTCGAGTTTTTATAATAAGATTAAGGAGATAACCGGGCATGCTCCTGCGGACTATGTTCGTAATGTGCGGCTCAACAGAGCATTGGTTTTGTTAATGAGCAGAAAGTATACGGTGGCTGAGGTTGCGGATATGACGGGTTTCAGTGATCCTAAATACTTCGGGATCGTGTTTAAGAAATATTATGGGGGCTCACCGACGAAGTATATAAACAATTTATAGACCGACAGAAGACCGGTAAGGGAGCCACCTTGCCGGTCTTCATTTTATTAACTAATCCGGTCGACTGGATTGAGAGAATTACTCTTATCTTTGCTATCCGAAAGGAGAACTGCGATGCAGAAGGATTGCAGAGATGAATGAACGTAAAATTATACATATCGATATGGATGCCTTTTATGCTTCTGTGGAGCAAAGGGATCATCCTGAATTGCGTGGTAAACCGCTTGCCGTGGGGCATGCCGAGGAGCGGGGAGTAGTAGCGGCAGCAAGTTATGAAGCTCGTCGTTATGGAGTTCGTTCGGCTATGTCGTCACAAAAGGCGAAACGTCTGTGTCCGCAATTGATTTTTGTTCCCGGACGGATGGAAGTGTATAAATCCGTTTCCCGTCAGGTACACGAAATATTTCATGAGTATACCGATCTGATTGAACCTCTGTCATTGGATGAAGCGTTTCTTGATGTGACGGAGAATAAGCAGGGGATCTTGCTGGCTGTGGATATAGCTAAAGCTATCAAGCAACGTATCCGTGAAGAACTGAGCCTGGTGGCATCGGCAGGCGTGTCGTATAATAAATTTCTGGCTAAAATAGCTTCGGACTTTCGTAAACCCGACGGACTTTGTACTATTCATCCTGATCAGGCAATCGATTTCATTGCCCGTTTGCCTATTGAGTCATTTTGGGGAGTAGGGCCGGTGACTGCCCGGAAGATGCATTTACTGGGGATACACAATGGACTTCAGTTACGGGAGTGTTCGTCTGAAATGCTGGTACGTCAGTTTGGTAAAGTGGGACTGCTTTATTATGATTTTGCACGTGGAGTCGATCTTCGACCGGTAGAAGCAGTGAGAATACGTAAATCAATCGGATGTGAGCATACATTGGAGAAAGACATCCATGTAAGATCGTCTGTGATTATAGAGCTTTATCACGTAGCTACGGAGCTTGTAGAGCGATTGCAGCAGAAAGAGTTCCGGGGAAATACACTAACTCTGAAGATCAAGTTTCATGATTTTAGCCAGATAACACGAAGCATGACACAGGCACAGGAACTTACGAATCTTGAGAGAATCTTGCCCCTTGCCAAACAATTGCTGAAAGAGGTGGAGTATGAGCAGCATCCCATTCGCTTGATCGGGCTTTCGGTATCGAATCCGAGAGAAGAAGCGGATGAACATCGGGGAGTATGGGAACAACTGAGTTTTGAATTTAGTGATTGGGGAAAATAGTTAAAGGTGGAATCCTAAGAAAAAAATAGTTGCATGATCGTATTTGTCCGGCATTATTTTTATATATTTGGAAGTAATATCATATTGAGAACTAATAAATTATAAGGAACTATGAGCTTGCATAAATATTCGATTGTTTTATTGGCATTATTGGCGTTACTCTGCAGTTGCCATGATGAAGATAAAGGAGATATCCCACAGTCCGATGAGCGAACCGCAGATTTTATTGTGAAATATAAGGATGATTTCGGAATACATACGGATTATAAAGCTAAGGTATATATCTATTATGGAATATATTCAATGGATATTGTAGGCTTTCATTATCTTCCGGACGGGGTGCTGGATCATGAAGGGAAAGAAATAACTCCTGACATCCGTCTATCTGCTGATGGAAAAGAAGATATAACCTTGTTATTGGATAATGCTGAAAAGGTAACGGTTATTGTTGAAAGCTCCTATTATGAGGGAAGAGTGGGAATAACAAGTTACTCTCCGGGCGACACACCTATAAAAGGGATATTTACGTTTGGGGAATAGTGAACGGTATGGAGGGAATCTTTGATGTCTGTTTCTATTTCATGATATATTAAAAAAGGAAGAAGTCTGAACTTCTTCCTTTTTTAATGGAGGATCTGTTTCAGGCCAGTGCCCGTTTTATTCTATAATCCATGGATTACTTTCATTAACTGTTCGCCCAATCCGATGGTATAACCTTGTGACACGAAGACTACCCGGTTGAATGTATCACCGATAATAAACATGGGCAGGATGGTGCTGTTTGGCAACTTCATCGATTCGGCAATTTGTTTCTGGATCGCTCCATCTACGTCGATACCATAGGTAATGGTTGAAGGCAATCCGGGGAATTCTGACGGGCGGAACTTTTTGTACTGTTCTTCACTAGGGAAGAGCAACACCATTTTGCGTCCCCATTTTTCAAATTCACCGCTTAAAGCTGCAATATCCCGAAGGGCATGGTTAGTGGGTTCTTGTCCGGCTCCCAGCACTGCTACAACGTAGTATCCCCGGCCACAAGTCTGAAGAATACTTTGCGGTTCAGAGGCTCCTATAGGCAGATAAGTCGATTCGGAATTAAAATTACCAATTACTTGTACCTGGTCTTTGCTTTCGCGCATGACCAGATCGACAGTTGTTGTCTTTCCCTCTTCAATGGTGAAGAAAGTCACATTAGCCAATACAGCTCCGCTTGCCATGCGAGTACCGGTTACCATCATATAGTATCCTGTGTCCAGGCGTGCACCATTCTTCAGCAAGTTCGACCAGGTGGCTCCTCCACCCATATCTACGTCACCTTCGTCGTAGTTGAGGAGTTGGAAGGTTCCATTGCGGAACTTTGAGAGGGTGAAGTGTGAATAGTATTTTGGATCACTCAACGAAGGGATCGGCCGGTAGCGGGCTACGAGCGTTCCGGTTGGTGCCTGCGTTTGCTGTGCGGCTTCAAAATCGACATCATAGACCTTGCCGTTCTTGAGGTTGTTGTCATTGAAAGTCCGATATTGAATCTTGCCGGTCACTTCATCTATCCAGGCAGGAATCCCCAGGCTACGGGCCATGGATACAAAGAAAATGTTACGGGATTTCTCGTCTGCTACCCGGGCTTTCCATACACCCATTGGTGACATTGGTATACGTTGTGAGTTTAATTCGTTATTGATTGTGATCTCTTTTTTACACCATTCTACCAAAGCTTGTGGATTTTTGCGGAAGGCTTCTGCTTCACTTGCCGGAATCTCTTTCCGGAAGAATGCTTTGTAAGGAGTGATCATTTCATTGGCTACACGCGGGTTCAGTACGTTGCTACAGAAATCTTCAGAAGCGGGCAGGCCGGAGTTATTCAGATGGTCGTTCAATACTTCCGGGCTTACGTCTCTCAGGTCTTTGGCCGAGATTACTTTCAGCAGGCTGATAGCCTGACCGGCCTTATCGGCTTTTACAGCATCAGAAAGGAAATCGGTTAAAGTCTGGTGGTTACCTCTGGAAGCTATCAGTAAGCGTACTGTTTCGGTTTCATCCAGCTTATTCTCTTTGGCAAAAGTCCGAGCTTGCTCTTCGGTAATGAAAGTGGCTACGTATGCGTTGCGGATAGAATCTTCCTGTGCCATGCGCCGATCATTTTCAGTACGTTGTTCCGGAGTCACTTCGGGCAGGTTGGCGCCTTCGGCAGGAGGAACGATATCCAGTGGAAGCGAATAGGTTTCACCGGCGTTTTTGTCCAGTGTGATCTTCAGTTCATTGTCTTTGCCGAATGATAGTTTAGAATAACCGAACCGTCCGTCTTTGGAGGCCCATACCAACATATCACCCTTGCCGGCAGTCAATGATGCATGCCCGCTCTGGTCTGTATGTTTGGTGGCCACCGTATAAAATTCAGCGTAGTTATAGACCTTGAACTCTACGGTAGCATCGGCTACCGGCTGGCCTTCGGCATCTGTCACGAGTACGGAACCTTTGGCAGTCGGAGCATAATTGTCAATCACGTTGATCTCTGTATAATTCGGAGTTTCGTACATGATTTCTTCTTGTCCGGTATAGCGTCCGAATACCTTTGTATGCATCAGCATACCACGACTGGCGGGAGCATTAAACCAACCCAGATTCAAAACCGGTTCCGGTTCGCAGGCACCAAAGAAATACCATTTGCCATCTACCCAGGCTTCTACCCATGCATGGTTGTCGTCGGTATGTGCCCAACGCGGAGTATATACCTGTCGTGCCGGAATACCTACCGAGCGGAGAGCTGCTACGGTGAAGGTGGATTCTTCACCACAGCGACCATAAGCGGTTTTTACGGAAGCGAGTGGAGAACTCGTACGGGCATCACTTGGGGTGTAGATTACCTTTTCGTGGCACCAGTGGTTTACCTCGAGTACAGCGTCGTGCAATGACAGATTCTTCACACGGTCTTTCAGTTCATTGTAAAACACCCGGCGTGAGTCATCCAGGTTTTCATTGTTTACCCGAATGGGGAGCACAAAATGACGGAATACGTCATCGGGGATTTCTTTTCCCCAAGGCATTTCCTGACGTGCCTGATCGGAGAGTCTGACATTTTCCAGATAGTAGTCGCCTGTATAATCCGTTACGTCACCTGTAGGCATGTAGGCATAGAGGAACATTAAAGCCTCTTGTTCGGGAATGGTGAGCTTTTCATTAAACACTGCAAACAACTCTCCATTGGGAAGTTGCTGCTTCTTCATTTCAAAATCTTGCGTCACTTGGTTTCGGTAAGCCACATCTTTCAGGAAATGGGACTCACTGCATGAAAAGAACGCAACCGACAACATCGGAATGATTAGAAAGCGGGTTAGGGTTTTCATACAATTTGTTGTTAAGTAAGGCCTCACCCCCGTTCCTCTCTTAAGGAGAGGGGGGAGTGAATGCTTTTGGTTCATATATTTAGTTTTGATTTCTTTCTCTTTTTGTTTCATCTTTCCGGAATTACTGTTTTCTACTTTAATCTTTCGGTATCTTTATGGTCATTTATGAAAATTCTGGTTTACATTCTTCGGAGTCCGGCTCTTTTCCATTTTCCGGGTGAAGGAAAGAGAACGGAACTCTAAAATCCATTCAATGGGAAAAGTACCGTGGGAATCAGTAGTACCATTCCTAGGATAATGAATAAAAGAAGTATCTTCCAGAACCATTTTACCCAAATCTCATAAGGTATGCGGGCAATGCCTAAGGCACCCATCAATACAGCAGAAGTAGGGGTGATCATATTGGTAAATCCGTCACCAAACTGATAAGCCATTACCGTAGCTTGCCGCGAAAGTCCGATGACATCGGAAAAGGGTGCCATGATAGGCATGGTTAACGCTGCTTTGGCGGACCCGGAAGGGATAATCAGGTTAATGAGTGTCTGTATCAGATACATCACCCCCAAAGATACTATTTTTCCAGCTTCTCCCATCAGTGAAGCCAAAGAATGTAAAATGGGGTCGATGATATGTCCGTCTTGCAGTATTTGAATAATCCCTCCGGCCAGTCCCACAACTATGGCGGCCGACAACATGTCTTTGGCTCCATCCATGAATTGCTTGATGATAGCATCTGCATGTTCACTATTGGCAAACCCCGAAAGAATGCCCATTGCCAGAAAGATGGCGGATATCTCCGGTAAATACCAGCCATGACCCATGACACCGATAATCAGGAAAAGAATAGTGAATGCGAGTAAGGTCAATATAAAGAACTGGTTGGATTTGCGTAAACCCAGCCAACCGAAAACTGCAAACAAGATAGATAAGGTGGGAACTGCATAGCAGGTGACTGATGCTTCACCTACTGAAAAAGTACTGATCGGGTAGATGATGGAGAACAACCCCAAGGACACGAGTAACAATAGGTATACGATCCATGCTTGGCGAGTCGTTACATGGGATATCTCTCCACAGCTTTCTTTTTCCCGTTTCCGCCAATAAGCGTCAGCATGATACATAGGTGATTTTTCCGGATGCTTTTTGACGACAGCGGCATATCTGAGTACGCAAACAATCAGGGCGGTGGTCAGTACCAGCCAACAAAACATACGGTATTCAAATCCGGAGAACAACGGGAGATCAGACAAACCTTGCGCAATGCCGATCGTAAAAGGATTCAGTACTGCACCGGAAAAGCCGATATGGGCAGCTACGTATACCATACACAGCCCGGTGATGGAGTCATATCCCATTGATATGGCAAGTGGGACAATGATGATGACGAAGGCCAGTGTCTCTTCACTCATACCGAATACGGAACCGAAAAGGCTGAAAAGGATGATGACTAAGGATATCACTACATTGTTTACTCCCAGTATTTTGATCAGTCGGTGTTTTTCAAGTCCTTTCGTGAAATTCAGAAATGAAAAAATGCCGGTATCAATAGCACGGCTGCTATTCATTATTTGAAAGGCACCTCCCATAATCAGTAAGAAAGCTATAATCCCTGCCTGACGTTCGAAGCCTTCAAGAAGGGAGCTGAACACTTGCCAGGTCTGGGGCGTCTGTTCTACCCGGTGGAAAGAATGGTCTACGATGACAGTGCGGGAAATACCGTTTACGTCGATTGTCTCTCGCATATATTCTCCGGCAGGAATGATCCAGGAAAGCACTGCACAGAGTAGAATGACCGAAGAAATGATGGTGTATGTGTGGGGTATCTGTTTGAGCATAGTCGTTTTTCTTGATAAAGCGCAAAGTTATGCAATATATTTGTAATATACACTTGCCAAATCAGGCCTTATAAAAAGAAAAATCAACTAACGATACACTTTTCTTATGTTTTAGAACATATTTTCGAAAACATTTCGTATCTTTGCAGTGTTAATAAAGAAAACAAGATGTAAAACCGCTCTTCAAAACGTGGAGAGCAAAAAAAGAGGACCAAAATTATGAAAAAGAATGCAAATGAAATTATGATGTTGCAGTATCGTATCAAACGTTACCAAGCAATGGGAAATGGAACAATGTGCCAGCTGTTAAATGGCAAACTTCAAAAACTGCTTGCAAAGCAGGTTACCATGTAATTAAACACAATCTATATTATATGAATAAGAAGCGGGGAATCGGATGATTCTCCGCTTTTTTTGTCATTTATCCGTTTATATCCGGAACAATCATTATAAAATATTCGTTAATTAGACAACGAATTCTATTTTTTCTCAAATTTATTGCTACGTTTGCAACTACTATGATAAAGTACATATTCTGCATATTGATAGGTATCTTTTTTGTGTATGGAGCCGGTTATACCGCTTCTATAGAAGAAACTGCAGAACTTCCCGCCGAAGTTACTGCCACCTTTGTATCACAATATGCCGGAGACCATTCTTTATTCAATGATGAGACGGCTGAATCCAAAGTGTGTGATGCTATTCTTCCCCATAGTTCTTTTTCACGGGAACTAAGTTCTTCCAAAATTTTGAAACTCAAATTGCAGACTGCTATCCGGCTGCTCAATGCCTCACTTTTCCATCAATCGGAGAGGGGAGATACTTATCCGGACTTCAATCATAACTTCATTAAATATTCCAGCGGGTATTATGTATACTCGTTAGAGCATATCCTGATTTAGCTTTCCGATTCTACACTTCTGTATTGAAGTGATTGGGTAACCCCATTTATCCATTCCGATAAATGCCGGGAAGGTGCGTCTTGTATTTTCCGGCGGTCGGTATACATTGCATTTTATTTTTCAATCTAAAATCATACTGTGTTATGTTTAGCTTATTGTTATCCACTTTTGCCATGATGGGGCTTACCTTCGTCATTGGTTTTTTCGTTGCTGGGGTGATAAAGTTGATTGCCTCTGCAGCTGATTCGTTGGCTTTTTATAGTTCGCACCAGGAAGAATTGACCCGGCTGAAGCGTATTCGGAAACTGCATCAGAAAGTAGCTACGTTAATAACTGAAAGTGCTCTGAGTGATGAGGAGTATGGCAGTGATGGGCGTGAAGACTTCAGCAGGGGGGTCACAAAACATCCCGGAGATAATCGTGGGTTTTATCATGGTGTCAGTCCCGGTGAATCGGAGAGAGGTTTAATGGATTATTTTTATCCGGAAGACACAAGAACGATGTTTCTTCGGAAAGAAGAACAGATGTTACAGCATGATAAAAAAAATAATAAGACATCCTCAACCAATAAAAAACAATAAATCTTGATAGTATGGAAAGTATAGACTTTGGAACCCTGTTTCAGGGATTTGGAACAATGATAGCCAGCGGATGGTTTCTGGCCAGTGCCCGTATGTTTTTAATAGCTTTGGGGTTTCTGCTCATTTATTTAGGCTGGAAAGGGGTACTCGAGCCAATGGTGATGATTCCGATGGGCCTGGGAATGGTAGCTATTAATTGTGGAACACTGATTATGCCCGACGGAACATTGGGGAATCTTTTTTTAGATCCGATGCTGTCGGATACCGACGCATTGATGAACACGATGCAGATTGACTTTCTGCAACCGGTATACACATTGACCTTTAGTAACGGATTGATAGCCTGCTTTGTATTTATGGGAATCGGTACATTGCTTGATGTGGGATTCCTATTGCAGAAACCGTTTGCCAGCATTTTTCTTGCTTTATGTGCTGAATTGGGTACATTCTTGACAGTGCCTATTGCTTCCGGTCTGGGACTGTCTTTAAAAGAAAGTGCTTCAGTGGCAATGGTAGGCGGAGCTGATGGTCCGATGGTTTTGTTTACATCGCTTGCTTTGGCCAAACACCTGTTTGTACCTATTACGGTGGTGGCTTATCTTTATCTGGGATTGACTTACGGGGGATATCCTTATTTGGTGAAATTACTGATTCCTAAACGTCTGCGTGCTATCAAGATGGTAGAAAAGAAAGCTCCTAAAAATTATGATGCGAAAGTGAAGCTGGCTTTTTCTGCAATCCTGTGTGCAGTATTGTGTTTCTTGTTTCCGGTTGCTTCACCATTGTTCTTTTCGCTATTCCTGGGAGTGGCAGTACGTGAATCCGGTATGAAGCATATATATGATTTTGTGAGCGGTCCGTTGCTCTATGGTTCTACTTTTATGTTAGGATTATTATTGGGTGTACTTTGCGACGCACATTTGTTACTCGATCCGAAGATTCTTAAACTGTTAGTATTAGGTATGCTTGCTTTGTTACTGTCGGGTATCGGAGGCATCATGGGAGGGTACATTATGTATTTCATTAAGAAAGGGAACTATAATCCGGTGATCGGCATTGCAGCCGTAAGCTGTGTACCCACTACGGCAAAAGTGGCTCAAAAGTTGGTAAGTAAAGATAATCCGAATTCTTTTATTTTGGGTGATGCATTAGGAGCCAACATTTCAGGAGTAATCACTTCGGCCATCATTACAGGCATTTATATAACGATTATACCTTATTTATAAATCATAGAGTTGGTGACAAGATAATTTTGGGGATGACTATAGAGAATCATTCGGTGGTTATTGGTAACCCGGAAAGATTGAAATCTATAGTCATCCATGTGTTTCTAGTGACTTTGTTTTCGGATTCTTAAGTCTCTGTTTAAATTTTACTTGAGATTGTCTTGAGATTTGTTTTCAAAGATCTTTTCTCGTTTTTTTGAGGAGCATGGTAGGCTATGTAATGAATAAAAACGGAAAGATAGACCGAAAAGAAACTCAAGAACAGACCGATAAAACTCTTATAAAAATTTATTTAAGGAAAATCTAAGCAGGCTTTACTACTTCTTTTAATTTTTCCAGCATTATATCCGGATCGACATCAACTCCTGACCAGTATTTTATGGCAATGACCGCTTGATAGACCAGCATTTTCATTCCGGGCAATACATGACAACAACCGCGGCGGACCGCATCTCTCAACAGTTGGGTGTATACCGGGTTGGGGATGCAGTCGGCTACTACCATATGTGGCAATAAGGTATCTGTGTCTATGTTCAAGCGTTGGTCTACGTTGGGATAAAGCCCTACTGAGGTGGCATTGATGACAATGTCGATATCTGTGGAAAACCGATAAGGATGGTCCCAAAGTACAAATCTGGCAGTTGCAACCGTTTGGCTGTTCAGTAAATCTGCCAATGCCTGGCCTTTGTCTCTGTTTCTGTTCAAGATAGTGATCTCTTTCACTCCCGCCAGAGCCATTTCGACAGCGATGGCACGGGCAGCACCGCCAGCACCTAACAAGGCAATCTTCTTGTCTTGGATGGTGATAATTTCCGAAATGGCTTTTACAAAACCTTTTCCATCTGTGTTTTCTCCGGTAGCCCTCTGATCGTCTCCAATGACAACTGTATTCACTGCACCGATGATTTTTGCCGATTCTCCTAATTCGTCCAAGTATCGGATGATTTCCACCTTGTTAGGCAGAGAGCAGTTGAATCCTCTCCATCCCATGGCTTTTGCACCCTGTATGGCAGCCGCCAGATTTTCGGGACCGACTTCACAGTTGATATATCTGTAGTGCATATAGTGGTGACGGAATGCTGCTTCCATAATGGCAGTAGTCGGATTTTCGGCTGCCGGACAAGAGAAGGAGCCTACCAGCTTGGGAAGGAAGTCGGGGGCTGTCTGATATTCTTTTAAATCATTGATTGTCACTACCGGATATTTGTGTTCTAGCCCGAATTCTATGATTTCGGGTAAGCGCGCCATAGTTCCGTCATCATTGGTCAATTCACAAAGTACAGCACAGGGTGCAAGTCCTGCCAGTTTCATCAGGTCTATGCTGCCTTCGGTGTGACCGCTCCGTTCTTTGATTCCGCCGGAACGGGCTATCAATGGGAATATATGTCCGGGATGATGAAGAGATTCGGGAGTGGCATTGGGGGCAATGGCCGTCCGGATAGTCTGTATGCGGTCGGCTGCTGATACTCCGGTGGTCACTCCCTCTGCTGCTTCGATCGAAATGGTGAATGCGGTACCATATTTACTGGTGTTTTGCTCCACCATTAACGGTAAGTTCAGTTGTCGGGCTTTCTCCTCCGTGATGCACAGACAAACAATGCCACTACAATGCCGTATCATTATGGCCATGTCTGCTTCTGTCATACTTTGGGCAGAGAAGATCAGGTCTCCTTCATTTTCTCGGTTTTCGTCATCTACCAGAAGAATCCCTCTTCCTTCGCAAACGGAGGTAATGGCGCTTTGAACTCTTTGGCGATGATCACCAAATTGGGATAGTAAATCATTTGCTTTCATTGTATCTTATTTTATTGATTTGTTTGAATATATATGATAGTATTTATCAGTCATAAATAATATAGAGATTTATATAGCTCATGGATAGAGGCTTTAGCGATTTATGTTTTTTACGACAAACCTATCAGATGTGGCAAAGTTACACATTGTCTTTCTAATGGGATTCTATTTTATTTGCAGTATATTTCTGTATATTTGCATTCGGAATCCAAATGGATCTTTATGGCTATTTTAGAACGAAAAATTATACATGAGATTGATACCTCATGCAGTCATATTATCTATCCGCAATTTGTGTTACCCCGACACAAGCATGCGGAATACGAAATTATGCTCTTCACTCAAGGGAGTGGAAAACAGTTTGTAGGAGAAGGAGTCGCGGACTTTCAAGAAGGGGATATTGCTTTGATAGGGAGCAATGTGCCTCATCTGCATCTTTGTAATTCAAAACTGAATCCTGTTGCGAACACTGTATGCAGTGCCGGAGAAGCCTTACAGTTTCTTCCGGACATATTTCCTGTACATATAGAAAATTTGCCTGATTATCAAGAGATTTATCGTCTACTGAGAAAAAGTCAATATGGCGTTCGCTTTTATGATAAAGGGTTGTATGATGAGGTCAAAGAATTGTTTCAGGAGATGGATCTCTTAAAACATACTAATCGTTTGATCACTATATTACGTATCTTGGGGAGACTGACTGAATGTCGGAATATTAAATTACTTTCTGATGTAGCCTACAATGGTTCTAATAGGCTTCTGGAAGTGAATGAACCGGTCAATAAAGTGTATACCTATTTATTTAATCATTTTAAAGAGAAAGTTCTCCTGCAAGAAGTGGCTGATTATGTAAAGCAGAATCCTTCTGCACTTTGCCGTTACTTTAAACAACGGACAGACAAAAGTATTTTTCAGTGTCTGGCAGAAATCCGGATAGAACATGCTTGTAAATTACTGTCATATTCAAACTTGTCTGTTTCGCAAATAGCTTTTGAGTCCGGTTTCAACAGCGTACCTTATTTTATTAAGCAGTTTCAGAGTATCACTGAAAAGACTCCCGGTGAGTATAGGGAATTGATAGGCAGATAAAGAACCCTCTATGCAAAGTGGCGGAGCGATGGGAGCAAGCTGACTTTTGACGGTTTTCATTTTTCATCTTAACAGCTAAGATACGGATCTTGCGGTTAAATATGAAGTTTATATGCTGATTTTAAGTGTTTTAATCGGAAATAAGAGTAGGAATGGTCAGGGTGTGAACGGAGTTTTATGCGTTTGTTTAACCGTATCCAAGCAAGTATACATGATATCTATTGGGAAAATCAGTGCACAGACCATCTCATGACAGATGAATTGCGAAGAGAGGAGGGGGAACCTTTACCGCTATCTGTGGCAGATATTATGGAAACTTTAGTTCGGAAAATTTTGAAATAAAGTAACTTGCACCCAATGTCAGAAACTGATTGAAAACAGTGCCTCTACTTGAAATTTGCCATAATCGATCGGCTGTATCAAGCGTATGCCTGTTGTAAGCGGATAACTCATTCGTAGTACATTCCAGTCGAAAATCAGATCGCCTCCGTATGAACTTTGGTTACTCCACCTACTTTTAGAACTGGCTTGATTGCGCGATAGATCATAAAAGAGGTTTGCACGCAACCGACGGATGTAAATAAGTGAGCCGATGCTCCAATCGGGTGACAGCAGGGGTAAAGCATAATCTGTTTTGAAGGCCCATTGTTGGCGGGTTTGATACTGGAAATGGTATCCTCGGGGTTTTTCCAAAAGATGTTTGGGAAGGTATAATGCTTTGTTGTCAATATCCTGATACTGATAGCCGACACGGATCATCAGCCCATGATTCCTGATGATTCCCGGCCAGTAAGTAGTCAGGTGGGCGGCATACAGGCTTCCGTAATTTTCAGAATTGAATGGAGTCTTCAGGTATTGCAAACGTAATTGATAGCCTGTGCGGGGGAGAATGTCTCGCTGAGCTTTTCGTCTGTAATCATAGAATAGAATTTCCGGTAGGATATATTGGAAGTTATGGAATTTCCGACTGTGATATTCCTGATATTTATTATTGGTAAAATAATAAGTCAGAGCCGGTTGTATGCCTCGTATTCGTTGGTTGTGTGTTAAGTTGAAAGGGAGATAGACACGTGCTTCTGCTTCCACCAGATTTCGTTGGGTATAATGGCCCTGTGTAATGTCTTGCCCTTTGTCATTCTGTGTCCAGTCTACATTGAAAGCTTTATCACCATAGTCTACCGACAGATTGATAACGGGGAACCAGCCTTGATAGATAAATGACAGTTTACCATGATGATAGCCTTTGTCTATATACCATCCGGCCTGCATGATGGCTGTGTTCAGGGTATTTTGGGACATCAGGGTTGCTCCGGGTTTTACTATTGTACTCAGATCGCTGGCACCTGAGTTCATTGCCTCAGCCACATCATAATAGAAAGGGGCCCAGCTGTGAATTTTGAACGTATGTTCCGCTTTTCTATAACGTTTCGGATTGAAATCGACTGATGTCAGACGTGCCGAGTCCAGGTTGAATTGCTCTTGAGCGGCAAGTGTTTCAACAAATGGCATGGAAGCCGGCCGGTTGAGATCTGTCTTTTCAAAGAGCATACTGTCAGTCGGGAGTGAGGCAATGCGATATCCGTCGGCTTGGTAATCAGAGAAGAACAAACGTCCGTCTGACGATCCAAAAGAAGGATCGAAAGCTCCGAAGCGGGCAGCTGTCATTCGGCGGACTTGTCCGTCTGCCGGATTGAGGCTGTAGATGTTGTTGGTGCCGTTGGCTCCCGATTCGAAAAAGATTTTTCCATCTTTCCAAACAGGAGAAGTGATATTGGCGGAAGCTGTTTTTAGCAGTTCTTTCCATATTCCGTTTCCGAAGTTGAATTGTAACAGGCGGATACCGGAATCTGCGACAGCTATCGAGATAATTGTGTCGCCTCCTGCAAATGTCAGTTCTTTGATAAATGCATTATCGGGAACGTCGAAAGCAGCGAGTTCATTACCTTTTTCTGCTTGTATCAGCACGAGTTGGTTTTTACCTTCGACTGTAGGACGTGAAACGGCAATGTGCTGTCCTTGCTCGTCAATGGCCGGGGATAAATAACGTTGTCGGGGAGTGAGGGTTTTTATGTTTTTCTTATCCAGATCATAGTACTTTATAATTGAGTAATTCTGGTGTGTCCAACGTAGTCCGGGTACTAGTTCGCTCCAGTAAACCCGGCCGTTTCGATAGCTCAAACGGCTATTAATACTACCTATATAGTCCAGATGTTTTTCTCTGCCATTATTGATGATCACTAAAGAGTTGATATCTTTCAATCCCGACTTTACGGCAATCACTATAGAATCGTTGATGGGTTGTGGGTATCGATAGGAGGTATAAGTCTCTTTTGTAGGTGATAGATATTGCGGGGACTGTGTACAAGTATCCTGTTTCTCCCACTCTGCACGCAGGAAGTCGAACGTATCATGTTGGAGACGCTTAAAACTACTGCCCGTATAATGCTTAAATGAACCTTCGAACAGTAGGTTCCGAATGTATCTACCGGTGCTTTTATCCCAAATATCGGCTCCGTAGCGTTGACGAGCATAAGAGGTCATATCAAACCCCAGTGCATAGTAGGTACCAGTATAGTTTTTGTAAGATCCCATTAGCCACTTGTCGAAGGAATAGTTCTTTTTTCCTCCTAACATTTGGGCACGGTAGACCATGTTAAATTCCGGTAGTCGTCCACGACCACCGTTAGACATGGCAGTCTCCGTACTTACGGCATCTCCTTCAAGAAACCATACCGGCAAGAAAAAAGAGGCTACTCCGGCTGCCTGTTCACCTATTATATAATAGAGCGGTTTGAAAATGCCGTGCATTACCTTTCCTGTCTGGAAAACATGGCGTGACTCGTGCAGTACCAGATGCTTATCCCAACTTTGGTTATTCAGATCCGAAGAAGGCGTTGTAATAAGTTCCATTCGTCGGGGAGCCCAGGATACCATTCCGTTGGATTGCATGTTGCCCGGATGAAGAATGACCGGAAACTTAGCTTTGATCGGTTTTCCAATGGTCTTTGACATGTGTGGATAAACATTCTCGAGAAAGAGGGCATAACGGTAAGCCATGGAATCGTTTCCTTGCGGATAAACCAGATTGTAGTGGGGTAATCTCGCGATATTCCATTTGAATTTAGCAGGATCCGAGCCGTAATCCATAAATTGAGCATGGAGTCGGAACGATGTCAGCAGGCAAATAAGTGAAAGAAACAGATATTTTGATTTTAACATGAGCTGATTTTAAATGGTAATCTATCGCAAAGCTATAAAAAAATCTCAGTTCGTTCTGTTAAATTCGTTTATACATCAAGAAATTAGTCATTTCTATGTCACCAACAGATACTGTTTGTTCTTTTTCGATATTGTAGCCGTGTTTCTCAAAAAATGGGCGGGCAGTGATGCTCACTTCCGAATAGACAGATACGCCTTGACGGATACGGACATACCCTTCTGCTTTTAGCAATAGGCGCGAAGCTATTCCCTGGCGTTGATAGTCGGGATGTACGAACATGCTATGCAGATATCCTTTAGAGTTGACAGATGTGAATCCTGCCACTTGAGACTTTCTGCTGTCTTCTGCCAACAGAAAGTATAGGTCGCTTTGAAACAGTTCATGCCAACGTTGTAGAGTTCCCCGTCCGGTCCATGCTTGGATTTGTAACCTGTTATAGTCAGCCGAACAGGTATTCTGCACGCTTTGTGTAAATAGGGTTCTAAGCAGATCTATATCCTCAAGAGTTGCTTTTCGGAGTCGGATGGGAGGAATTTGCAGGTGTAAAATGGGGAATGACTTACCTATTGCATCCAATGCATCGCGACCGGTAGTCTCAAATCCCATATGTAAATAGAATCCCAGTGCTGCTGCATTTTGTTCGTTTACGTCTACTTTATAGATTCGTTTTTTCCGAATGGCAAATTCAACCAGCCGACTACCGTAGCCATGTCCATGGGCATTCGGACGGACAAACAACATTTCTATGCAATCATTGCTTAATCCCATGAAGGCTGCAATAGTTCCTGAATCTTCGCGAATGATGTACAATTGGACTGCGGCAAGATATTCATGTCGGATCAGCGGCTTATAAAATTGTATGTCTGCTTCGGTCAGGAAATGGTGTGTGCTTCGGACAGCTTCTTCCCAGATGGAAAGAAGTTCATCATATACTTTTGGGGAAGGTTGTTCTATCATGATTTATCAATTAAAATTCAGCTTTCTTTTCGATGACCATTCTTTGCCCGGATACGGGGTGGATGAATTCCAGATATTCGGCATGCAGATAAAGGCGTTCTGCCTTCCGTCCATAAAGCTCGTCTCCTACGATAGGGCAGTTTAATCCCAACGGATGAGCTGCATGTACACGCAACTGATGTGTCCGTCCCGTCAGCGGGAAGAAAGCAATACGGGTCTGTCCGTTTTTCCGATCCATCACCTGATATCGGGTGATAGCTGTTTTTCCTAGCTCTTCGTTCACCATTTGTCTGGGTCTGTCAAGATAATCCGGACAGATGGGAAGATCGATAACTCCTTCTTCTTCCGGAAGGATACCATCCAATAGAGCTATATATCGTTTTTTGATGCTTCGGTTTTCAAACTGGGCCTGTAGGTGCCGGTGTACTTCTTGGGTCTTGGCAGCCAGCAGTAATCCTGAAGTGGCCATATCCAATCGATGTACAACGAGGGGACCTGTCGCTTTAGGATAGCGGGCTCTAAGCAGACTGTAGATCGATTGTTCTTCTGACTTTCCGGGTACGGAGAGTACTCCTTCGGGTTTATGAAGAACTAAAAGCCATTGGTCTTCGAAAAGAATCTCCGGCATATTTTGTGATAAAGAGTATCTTTCTGAGGGTGCTGGCTCTACATTGAGACCTTGCAACATGTGTCGCAAAATGGGTTCGCATTTTCCTCTGCAAGACGGATAATAATAACCGTGGTGTCTGATCTCTGTCTTAGGAGATTCCCCCCACCAGAATTCGGCCATGGCAATGGGGCTTAATCCGCTTAGATAAGCATATTGCAATAGTTTCGGGGCAGCACATTCACCTGCTCCGGCAGGTGGCGTTTTTTGAACGGTTTCTTCGAAGATAGCACACAAATTTTTAGTTTCCCCCTTGGCATTCAGGAAGTTGAACTGTTGGAATAGCTTTTGTTGCAATGCTGCCGAACGATTTCTGCGTTCGGCTTTGAGAGCCTCTATCTGTGACGAGAAACTTTCCAGTTCTGTCTTTATTTCGGAAATTTGTTCTTTCCAGTATCTTTCCAAACGCTTGAATTCTGCTTTCTGGTATTGACTTTCGCGAATCATGGCAGCTTGTTCATTTTCGTTCGGTCGGTGAAGTCTGCGCTGTTCCCGTTTTTCTTTTGCTGCTTTCAGAACTTTTCTGGCCTCTGACAATGCCTGCTGTGAGGAAGCTGTTTCTCTCTCCATCTTTTGTTGGAGTTCCAGATATCGGTCGCAGTTTTGTAACTGTCCGATTTGGTGATTGATAGCCGAGATTTGTTCTTCTTCTATCTTGAAGAAACCATCCGGTTTCAACAGATCGTATACCGGCGGTACAAAGAAAGAGTGTGAATTGCTTCCGCACAAATTACCCGAAAAAGCAGCCAAATATCCCGTTTGTCCGTTAGAAGTACGGACTATCAATACGCCGAACATTTTTCCTTTGTCCAATTCTTCTTTCCATCTTGTCTGCTTATTTATGTAAGCCTGTACTTCTCCTGCTGCCATTACACATAACGGATGAGGAGTGTAATGGAAGGGATAAGTAAACAAGCGGGGCAATTCGATGCCGGCAATGGAGGTCTGGAAGGAATGAAACATGCTACTTTATTGGATTTAAACGGATTCTTGTGTGACGATTTTCAAGAGTTCTTCGAAGGAGCTTACTTTATTATATTTAAGCTTCCCACCGTTTGTCTTCGCAAAATGTTTTTTGGCACATTCGATCTTTGCCTCTTCTATTCTCCGATCTTGTAGGGAGGAATCGCTGGCTTTGGTTTCGGCAATAAAATAAGGATACTTCGATAACTTTTGTTTGAAGACGATGGCCCAGTCCGGATGGTATTTTCCCATCGGAGTAGGGATATAGAAATTGCCGGGTAGTTTTACATAAGCTTCTATTTCGTCGTTTTCTTCCAGTCTTTCCATGAATGTTTTTTCATTTTGGGAGTCGAATCTCACATGATCGTACAGATGTTTATCTGCTTTTATTGTGTTTACTCCCAAACGCCCCTGAATAGTTGCCCGGGTAAAGACCGATACATCATAGTACTGGTCGATTGGGGTATATTCGATATGTTTTACTATCAGACATGCTTTTTCTTCGTTAATCAGTTCCGAAGCCTTGATAATAAAATCCTCGGGATTGTTTTTGAATTGGCCGAATACATTCGGTTTTATCCGGGAGAGAATCTGAGCAACTGCCTGTCGGGTCAGATTGGTGGCGTCTGTGAGTTTACCGAGTAAGTCATATTTTACTTGATCGTTTGCCATGGCATCTATCTTTTCATAGTGCGCCTGATTGGCATCTACCTTAAATGCCTCTCCCGAAATTAAAGCTGCTTTGGACTTGATTTTTTCCATTTGGCCTGTAATGACAGAAAGATAGAGCTGGGATACTCTTAACTTTTCATTTAAACTTTCGATCGCTCTCTCTACCAATTCTTTTTCGTCAAACTTTACGGTGTAGGTTGACTTACTGCATAGCAGTTTTAACAGTTCCTGAAGTTTGCTGTTTTCAAGTTTATCTTTTGACAACCGAAGATTTATCTTACTTTTCCTTGCATCGTTCGGCTGCATCTCCCTTGGATTATAGATAGAGGCCAGGATGGTCATGATAGACGCCTTATAATCGGTGAGCTCGTCGTCGAAAATCACTTCTCCCTGTTTACGGTCTTCATAGAATTTGTCTGTCAGTTCTCCTTTCTTGATGTACTTGTTTTCAAGTAAAGAGTCGTAGATACTTTGTGCTATATCTTCGGTGGCTATGATGGTTTCACCGTTAGCTAATCGGAGCGACTGGTCCTTGAATAATTGGATGGTTACTTTCTGTGGACGGTCGGCTATGGCTTCCGCCATTTCTGTCTGTAAGCCTTTGGCAAACGATTCGTACGATTCGCTGGCTATCACGGTCAGTAGGTTGACACGATGCACTTCTTCACCTAAAACGTTGGCGTCCATGCGATCTCCCTGTCCGTTTACACAGAGGCGCAGCCCTCGTCCCACTTCCTGACGCTTGCGTACCTCTGCCGAACTTTGTTTCAGGGTACAGATCTGAAAGACATTCGGGTTGTCCCATCCTTCCCGCAGAGCGGAATGTGAGAAAATAAAGCGGATCGGCTCTTTCCGGTCAAGCAGACGTTCTTTATTCTTCATAATCAAATCGTAAGCATCTTCATCTGCCGATTCTTTGGTTCCCCGCTCGGTTTTACTGTCAATCAGTTTTCCTTTTTTATCTTTGGAGAAGTATCCTTCGTGAGCTTTCGATGCCACAGTCGATTTCAGGTAATCGATATATTCCGGCTGATTGAATAACGAAGGATCCAGGTGCTTTATGATATCGGTATATTCCTGTTCGAAAATCTCGGCATATTCTCCCTTTCCGTCCGGGTTATACCGGCGGTATTTGGCTACTTCATCGATGAAGAAAAGGGAGAGAACTTTGATGTCTTTCTCAAACAGTTCCTGTTCTTTTTCTATGTGTGACAAGATGGTTTCCCGTATCTGGATACGTCGTAGTTGAGTTTCGTTGACGCTACCCGCTACGTCACCTGCATAAAGTTTGATGCCGTTCCGGAAGGTGACGGAGTCTTCAACGCCGTTGATATCTGTAATTACATAGTCGTTCCGGTATTCTTCCAGATGGTTTGATTTAGCATACAAGTCATCATTTATCTTCAGAGCTCGTACTACCTGATTCACTGCTTTGGTTCTTTTTACTTCGAATCCGATATTGGCAGTCGGGTTTTTGTCCGGATACAGGTTCAAACCTTCCAGATAAACGAATCCTTCAGTAGCTGTTGTCCCACTGATAGAGATACCCTTGACAGCGATCTTCTTAACCAGTTGCAGGTTGTAAGCTTCCATTGCGTCCAGGCGATAGACCAGATTATAGAGTTCGCGGTGTGTAGCCGAATAACGCAGTGTGAACAGGGGATTGAATCGTTTCAATCCCTCTTTTGTTTTGGCTCCTTCTACTGACTGAGGTTCGTCGATAATCAGTATCGGATTCATCTGCGCAATCACATCGATGGGACAGTTTCCGCCAAAATCATCCAGCTTCATGTAGATGCGGCGGGCATCTTTGTTCGTTGCATTGAACTTCTGTGAATTGATGATCATTACATGGATTTTGCTGTCTGTGACAAATGCGTTCAATTCACCCAACTGTTTGGAGTCGTAGATGAAATAAGACAGAGGGGTGCTGTAATCCGAGGCAAAGTGTTCCTTCATAATCTCCAGGCTTTTGTGGACTCCTTCGCGGATGGCAACACTGGGTACGACAATGATGAACTTGCACCAACCGTAGCGTTTGTTCAGTTCAAAGATGGTTTTGATGTAGGTATACGTTTTACCTACACCCGTCTCCATTTCGATGGTGAGATTGTATTTCCCTTCCAGCGCTTCCGACGGTTTGATTTGTTGGGCACGCTGGATATCCCGGATGTGTTTCAGAACGATCTCATCTGTGAGTTGAGGTACGATAGGGTGGTTACGGAATCCTGTAAACTTTTCAAAGCTGGTCTGTCCGTCTTTCTTCCGGGTCTCTACTTGATAGTCGAATATCTTGTATGGCTGCCCGCCAAAGACATCACATACCGCTTTTGCTGCGTCTTCCTGAAACTTCTGATGTTTGAATTTTAATTTCATTTCTGTATCTTCCTTCTCTGTTTAAAGAATCTCGATCGTAGTACCGGGAGATAATGTTTTGAATATCTCGTCTATATTGATACGATCGGCACTGTCACGGAATGAGGCATCGCGGAAAACAACCTGGCGCGGTTGCCTGCCGGCTATTTCACGGAAGACTTTTTCGGGAATCTGTTCTGCGAAACATGCCATTAATTCGGTCTTGTCGACAGAATAAACCGTATATCCATGTATATCCTCTTCATCATGTGGTAGAGACAGGGATAGTCCCAGGTTGGTCAGGCAACCATAAAGCAGATCGAGTCCGGTACGGTCTTCTTTGATATTATCAGTGAAATAGAATAAATCACTCTGTGAATATTCCTTTGCACTGTAGTACACGTCCTTCATATTGCTGTCGGCAATCCGAAAAACACGGAAACCGATGTCCGGGAGGTCCTTTAATTTACGCTGGTTGCATTCCGCCTCAATTGTGTCTCCGGCACGTCGAATACGTTCTTTGGACAGTTCGCAGATGTTCAATGCTTTATGGTTTTCCGTAAGGAAGTCGATTGCATTCTGCATAATCTCTTTTTCACTGGGAGTTTTGGCCTTTTTTATTGTTTCAGTCACATCTTCCGGCAGTTGCACGAGGATGTATTTCACCTTGTTTTTACGTGGTTTCATGTTCATCCGCATAACTGCTTCGGCGGTCGTACCGCTTCCTGAGAAAAAATCCATCACGATGCAATCTTTGTTTTTGGTGTCGATAAACTCACATAAATATTGGATCAGGCTGACAGGTTTCGGAAAGTTGAATACTTTCTTATCAAAGAACTGTAGTTGATGGTTACCGGCCTGTTCATTGGTTTCAACTCCTACTTTGTGATTGATCAGGTTGGGCGGAACTTCCGGATCATATTCCAGCTTTTCGTACGAAGGACTTAACTTGAGAGTCGGTATTTTGATTGTTGTTCCTTTTTGTATCTCTTTGTCCAGATTCGCCTGGCTCCATTTGAATTTGGCTTTCAGTTTGACGGGGGCTGTAAACAGTCCGTCACGTACGGTGGTGTCTTCCAGTAATTCCACATCATAAGCATCTGTTCCGTACATGCCTGCTTTGATCACTCCGTCGGGGATGGAAGTGACTACTTTGTTGGCGGGGAAGGTCAGGATACCAACGGAATTCGGTTGATTCAACAAACCGTTCGAACTGACCGATTCCTTCTTCAGACCCTGGAATTTCATGTCGTTTTTCTTCTTCTGATAACAGACGATGTATTCGATGATTTGCTTACTTTTTTTTGAGAGATTTTCCGGAGTTTCCGTCTTGGCCCAATTAAATACATCGATGAAATTAGAAGCATTGAATACTTCATTTCCTATTTTGATCAGATTTGCCAATTCGTGATCATCAATGGAAATAAAAATGATGCCATTATCATTTAACAGAGTGCGGGCAAGCATCAGCCGGGCATACATCATGCTACACCAATCGGAGTGAAACTTTCCGTTAGCCTCCGTATTCTGAAACAATCGTTGCCCTTCTTCATTATATCTTCCCTGTTTCTCGTCGGATTCTTCCTGTGAAAGAGCGAATGTATCATTGAAGATAAAGTCTTTACCCGTGTTGTAAGGCGGATCGATATAGATAACGTCTACCTTTCCTGCGTAACTCTTTTTCAGGAGTTTCATTGCGTCCAGATTGTCTCCCTCGATGTATAGGTTTTGGGTCTGTTCCCAATTCCTGCTCTCTTCCGGGCAGGGACGCAATGTTTTTCGGATAGGATGCGCCACCTCTCTTATCGCCTGCTTCTTGCCCACCCATGTTAATTCGTAACGTTCGTCGTCATCATATACCACTCCCATTTCTGCTTGGTTTGCTGTAAGCAGGAATTTCAGTTTATCAAAGTCGATAGCTTTATGTAGTTGTCCGTCCTTACCCATCGATTCAGTGACTACGTTTGGGAAGAGTTCGGCTATTTTATTCAGGCTGTCCTCTGCGATGCTCACAGATTCCATTTTTAGCTTTTCCATATATGATTTCATTTTTGTTCTGCAAAGTTAAGATTTTCATTCTGATTGGCTAATTTCCTCTATAAATAATGTGTGTTTAAGGAAGTAGTCTGCCGATATCACGAACCGGTTGTTAGCTTACGTAACAAGGCAAGTGCTTTATCTTGCTGACCGGATAGTCTTATGTTCTAATGCCACATAGGAAAACATGGGGATGTTTACTATCAAAACATGGGGATGTTTAGGTGGACAACATGGGGATGTTTAGTATAAGAACATCCCCATGTTTTGAGATTGATGATTAGGAGGAAAGAGGCATAAGGTGCGAAAGTACTTCCTGAATTATAGGAAGCAAGCGTATTTACTTGTATTTATTTTCATAAAATATGTCTTTTATGAATACTTTTGCCTATTTTTGCGTATTCAATCTATTGACAGAATGGAGTAATATTTAGTTGAAATTTTATAGTAAAAATCATGAAAAACGCAATTGGTAATTGTAGGCAGCGAAAAGCAGTGCTGTTCGCCCTCGCTTTGCCTCTGATGTTTTCCGGTTCGCCTGCGCAGGCAATGCACAGGTCCGAAATCGTTAGAGAAGTGACACAACAAAACTTGAAGATCGTTAGTGCAAAGAAAATCAATCCGACAACGATTGAAGTATTATTCTCTAATAATCAGAGAATGACATTCGATTTCTACGGGGAAAACATCTTCAGAGTATTTCAGGACAATGCCGGAGGAATCATCCGTGATCCGGAAGCAAAACCTGAAGCACAAATTCTGGTAAACAATCCCAGAAACACAGTTTCTACACTCAACTTGAATGATGGCAGCAATCTCATCTCTATCACTACGGGGAAAATCAAAGTGGAAATCGACAAGAATACTTCTTTGATGAAAGTGATTGACTTGGAAAAGAATACTGTTGCCTTTGAAGAGGTAGAACCCGTACTGTTCGATAAGGGAAAAGTGACTGTAACCCTGAAAGAAAATCCCAATGAATATTTTTATGGTGGCGGTGTGCAGAACGGACGTTTTTCACACAAAGGAAAAGCCATTAATATTGTAAACGAGAATAGTTGGACTGACGGTGGAGTAGCTTCTCCTGCGCCATTCTATTGGTCGACCAATGGCTATGGTATGATGTGGTATACCTTCAAACCGGGTAAATATGATTTCGGTGCAGACGAGAAGGGAAAAGTGAAACTTACACATGATTCTCCATATCTCGATCTCTTTTATATGGTTAGCGACGGAGCTGTGGGCGTGTTGAATGATTTCTATCAGTTGACCGGTAATCCGGTGTTGCTGCCCAAGTTCGGTTTCTATCAGGGACATTTGAATGCTTACAATCGCGACTATTGGAAAGAAGACGAAAAAGGAATCTTGTTCGAAGATGGAAAGCGTTATAAAGAAAGTCAGAAAGATAATGGCGGAATCAAAGAATCATTGAACGGTGAAAAGAATAATTATCAGTTCTCGGCCCGTGCAGTGATTGACCGTTACAAGAATCACGATATGCCGTTGGGCTGGCTCCTGCCGAATGATGGATATGGTGCCGGATACGGACAGACGGAGACACTCGACGGAAACATTCAGAATCTGAAAAGTCTGGGTGACTATGCCCGTAAGAATGGCGTTGAAATTGGATTGTGGACACAATCGGATTTACATCCGAAAGAAGGCGTCAGTGCATTGCTGCAAAGAGATATCGTGAAAGAAGTTAGAGATGCCGGTGTGCGTGTGTTGAAAACAGACGTAGCATGGGTCGGTTGGGGATATTCGTTCGGATTGAATGGAGTGGCAGATGTGGGTCACATTATGCCTTATTACGGTAACGATGCACGTCCGTTCATTATTTCACTTGACGGTTGGGCCGGTACGCAACGATATGCCGGAATCTGGTCGGGTGACCAGACAGGCGGTGTATGGGAGTACATCCGTTTCCATATCCCGACCTATATCGGTTCAGGCCTGTCAGGCCAACCTAATATTTCTTCGGATATGGATGGCATCTTTGGCGGCAAGAATATGATTGTCAACACCAGAGACTTCCAGTGGAAAACTTTCACTCCGATGCAGTTGAATATGGACGGATGGGGATCTAATGAAAAGTATCCTCACGCTCTGGGCGAACCTGCCACTTCTATCAATCGCTGGTATCTGAAACTGAAATCGGAATTACTGCCTTACACTTATAGTTTTGCAAAAGAGGCTGTAACCGGTATGCCGCTTATCCGTGCCATGTTCCTGGAATATCCGAATGCTTACACCTTGGGAACAGCTACGCAGTATCAGTTTATGTATGGTACCGATTTTTTAGTAGCCCCCATTTACAAAGCTACCAAAGCAGATGCTGAAGGCAATGATATCCGTGATGGCATTTATTTGCCCGAAGGAGAGTGGATCGATTATTTTACCGGAGAGAAATATCAGGGTAACTGTGTTCTCAACAATTTTGCCGCTCCTCTCTGGAAGCTTCCGGTATTCGTAAAGAACGGAGCTATCATCCCGATGACCAATCCTAATAATAACGTTGCTGAAATTAATAAGGGACTTCGTATCTACGAAATCTATCCGTATAAGCACATGATGACCGTTGAATATGACGATGACGGTATATCTGAAGCATATAAAGAGGGTAAAGGAACCACTACTTTCATTGAATCGAATGTTGATTCAAAGAATAATGTGAAGATTTCTATTCGTCCTACACAGGGTGATTTCGACGGCTTTGTAAAAGAGAAAGCCACAGAATTCAGAGTAAATGTTACTGCTAAGCCGAAGAAGGTTTCTGCTCAGATAGGTAAAGGCAAAGTGAAGTTGACCGAAGTGTCTTCTATGGATGATTTCCGGAAAGGTGAAAACGTATACTTCTATGACGCTGCTCCTAATTTGAATAAGTTTGCTACAAAGGGCAGTGAATTTGAGAAGAAGGTTATCACTAAGAATCCTCAAGTTCTTGTGAAACTGGCTGCTACCGATATTACTAAAAATCAAGTTGTAATGGATATCGAAGGCTTCCAATATGCACCTGCCGATAATTACAGAGTAACCTCCGGTTCGTTGACCGCTCCTGCTGCCCGAATTGCTGCCGAAGATATTGAGGCTTATACCTTGAAGCCGACATGGAACAAAGTGCCGAATGCTGATTTCTATGAAATAGAATTCAATGGCATGCTGTATACAACAATAAAGGATACTGAGTTGCTATTTGACGGACTGGCTGCTGAAACAGACTATACATTTAAGATTCGTGCCGTAAACAAGGATGGCTATTCGGATTGGGCTGAATTCGGTGCTAAGACAAAAGCTAATCCGCTGGAATTTGCTCTTCACGGAATCAAGGGTGAAACAACTGCGAAGAATCAGGAAGGATTTGATATCGATCGTTTGTTCGACTTTGCCGAGTTGGGTGATATGTGGCATACGAAGTATGGAGCAAAAGCACTGCCTTATGATATGATTATCGATCTGAGAACAGTGAACCAGCTGGATAAATTCGAATACCTGCCACGTACCGATGGTGGTAACGGAACGATCCTGAAAGGTACTGTATATTATAGTATGGATAAGGAAAACTGGACCGAGGCCGGAGCAATCGACTGGAAACGTAATGGTGATGTGAAAGTATTTACATTTACTGAACGTCCGACTGCACGCTATATCAAACTGGCTGTAACAGAAGGTGTAAACAACTATGGTTCGGGTAGGGAATTGTATGTATTTAAAGTTCCCGGAACCGAGAGCCGTTTGCAGGGTGATATCAATAACGATGGTAAGATCGACAATAACGATTTAACCTCGTATACCAACTATACCGGTCTGAGAAAAGGTGATTCCGACTATGAAGGCTATATCAGTGTAGGCGACATTGATCAGAATGGTTTGATTGACGCTTATGATATTTCTGTAGTGGCAACACAATTGGAAGATGGTGTAAGTGAAGAGCCGATTGAGAAACTGGATGGTACCATTGAAATCAGTACTGCTAAACGGAATTACAGTAAGGGTGATGTTGTTGAAGTGCTTGTAAAAGGTGTCAACCTCCGCTCTGTAAATGCGTTGAGTTTTGCGTTGCCATACAATCAGCAGGATTATGAATTCGTGGGTGTAGAACCTCTGAACCTCAAAGCTATGGAAAATCTGACTTATGACAGACTCCATACCAATGGTACAAAAGCACTCTATCCTACATTTGTTAACCTCGGAGCTAAAGAAGCCCTCGAAGGAACAAACGATCTGTTTATTCTGAAGCTGAAAGCGAAACGCGCTGTGAAGTTTGATCTGAAAGCTATTGATGGCGTTTTGGTCGACAAGAACCTGAACACACGTAAGTTTTAAACTTCTGTAAAAGAATACTCCGTTGTTTGAACGGAGGCAAATAAAAAGCTGCCCGGAAATTTTCCGGGCAGCTTTTTATTTGGAGTATCATTTAAATAGAAACAAGGACTTTAAAGTAAAATGTATCATGGAGTGGAAAAGTGGAGATGGTTTTAGTACGTTATAATACCATATTCCATTTACTTCTGTATGTTTGGTTCGGAACTATATTATTCCGTGTAAATCATCTTTTTAGTCATCCCTCCGTCAATCGTGATGTTTTCACCGTTGATAAAGTCATTTCCTTCTTCACAAAGGAATCTACACATGCGGGCTATATCTTCCGGTTTACCGACTCTTCTTGAAGGGTGTTGCGCATGGTCCTCCGGACGGAGACGATCGTAGTCATGGGTTTGTATCCAGCCCGGCGCAATAGAATTGACTGTGATATGGAATTGGGCAAGTGACAAGGCTAACGCGTGTGTCAGTGAATAGATTCCCCCTTTAGAAGCTGCATATCCCTCGCTGCCGGATTCACTCATTAAATACCTGGTAGAGCAGATATTGATGATTCTTCCGTACGGATTGGATGTTGTTTGCGATTGACGGTGGATAGCTATAAAGCGTGAAGTAATAAATACCGGGCGTAGATTAATGGATAGAATCCTGTCGAAATCTTCTATGCTTGTTTCAGTGATAGGAGAGAAGTCACTGATACCTGCGTTATTGATTAAAATATCAATGTCATCCCATTCCTCAATGATGGATTGCATGCAGTGTTCAAGCATATCCTTGTCGCTTATGTCAACTTGATGAAAAATGGCTCCTGTTTCTTCTGCAGTACGTTTTCCTGCTATTTCGTCTTTGTCGCAAAATGCCACCCGATACCCACTTTTACAGAATATTTCTACAATGGCTTTACCAATTCCATTGGCTCCTCCCGTAACAAATACTCTTTTATAATGATGGGGCTCTGTTGTCGTTTGGCCCGGTTGTTCAGTTCTAGCAGGGTGAGTGATCCCCGTTTTCTTTTTGCCATATTTGCGTGCTTTTTCCCAAGCCGCTTTTCTGGCTTCATATTGTTCGTATTGTCTTTCGATATAATTGTCTGCCATAATATTTAGGAATTCAAATTGGGTATAAGGCAATGATTCTTAGGTTGTTTATTTTCCGATGCAGAAATGCGCAAATATATTTTGCAGCACCATATCATTTGTCACTTCCCCTGCTATATCGGATAAATGGAAAATACATTCGCGTATGTCTTGTGACAGAAAATCTCCGGAGATATTTACGTCCAATCCTTCTTGTACCCGGTGAATTGCATCCAGCGCACGTGTTAGTGCTTCGTAATGGCGGATGTTTGTTACAATGACATCATTCTGGGTGACTGTTGGTAAATGAGCGGCTGCTACGAGTCTCTGTTGGAGTTCATCCGTGTGCAAACGTTGTTTCGCAGAAATAAAAATAGATTCTATTTCCGAACCTATATGCTCAGAAAATTGTGAGGCAAGTTCGTTTTTCTGAGTTTCATTTATCAGTTCTACCTTATTAAAGACTAAAATCAATTGTTTGTGTTCACAACGAGGAAGAATCTTATCGGAGAGCAGTGTTAACTGTGAAATAGCGTCAGCCGAATCAATCATCCACAGTACAATCTCTGCCTGATCGAGTTTTTGAAAAGTCCGTTCGATACCCAGGCTTTCTATCGTATCACTGGTCTCCCGGATACCGGCTGTATCGATAAAACGGAAAGTGATACCACCTATATTCACAGTATCCTCGATGACATCCCGTGTAGTGCCGTGAATATCGCTTACAATAGCCTTGTCTTCATTCAGCAGGACATTCAGTAGAGTTGATTTTCCTGCATTGGTTTCTCCGATAATAGCTACCGGTACACCATTTTTTATGACATTCCCTACACTGAACGAATTGGCCAGACGTGCAATGACTTCTTCTATCTCGTCAGCCAGTCGGCGTAGGGCGGAACGGTCCGCAAACTCTACATCTTCTTCACTGAAGTCCAGCTCCAGTTCAATCATTGAAGTGAAGTTCAGCAGTTTCTCACGTAGAGTTGTCAATTCTTTGCTAAAGCCACCTCGCATTTGACTCAAGGCAAGACGGTGGGTAGCAGCAGAGGAAGAGGCAATCAGGTCGGCAACGGCTTCGGCCTGACTTAAATCCATTTTACCATTAAGAAACGCTCGTTGAGTATATTCTCCCGGTTGCGCCATGCGACACCCGTTCTTAATCAGTAGTTGCATCACTTGTTGTAAAATATAAGATGATCCGTGACAGGTGATTTCAGTGCTGTCTTCCCCTGTATAAGAGTGTGGAGCTCGGAAGAGACTGACAAGAACTTCATCTATCATTTCTTCTCCGTTATAAATTCGGCCGAAAGTAAGCGTATAAGGTTTCTGTTCACTCAGCAGCTTTCCGGATTTGGCCGGGGTAAAAATACGGCTGGTGATGGTAATAGCTTCAGGGCCGGAAACACGAATGCTTCCGATGGCTCCTCCTTGAGCGGTTGCTATGGCGCAAATTGTGTCTTGATTCATTATCTAATTCATTTTGAGAGGCAAAGATAGAGCTTTCTTGGTAAAAAACAGAGCAAACAGATAGAAGTTATACTTTATTATTTTATCTTTGTTCGCATACAGCAAGACAAACTTTATAGCTATGGCACACACACTGGATTCATTCCCGGATACCGGAAACCTTGAGAATTTGAAAGATAATTATCAGAAAATCACTTCTGTCCTGGCAGGACATCAGATTGCATTTTGGGAATATGACATTCCTACAGGAGAGTGTAATTTCACAGATGAATATTTCCATATTTTAGGGTTGAAGGAGGCCGGAATCATATTCAGAGATATTAATGACTTTTATCGGTTTGCCCATCCGGAGGATGTTATCTCTTACCAAACGACTTTTGCGCGGATGCTTGAATCGGAAACCAAAATCTCCCAAATTGTGGTACGTTGTGTAGGGAGGCAAGGAGAAACAATTTGGCTTGAAGATAATTTTATTGCTTATAAGAAGAATAAGGAGAATGGCTCTGATAAAATTATAGCATATACTGCCAATATCACTTCACGTTGTGAAAAAGAAGCACAGATCAGGCAGCTTGAGGAACGAAACCGGAAAATTATTGAAGCACTACCGGAGTTCATATTTATTTTTGATGATAATTTTTTTATTACGGATGTATTGATGGCACCCGATACAGAGTTGTTGCATCCGGTGGAAGTGTTGAAAGGAGCAGATGGGCGATCTATTTATTCTTCTGAGGTCAGTGACTTGTTTATTAGCAGTATTCATGAATGCCTAAAAAGTGGGAAGTTAAAAGAAATAGAGTATCCTGTGGATGTCGAAGCCGGCAGACATTTTTTTCAGGCACGCATTGCTCCGTTTGAGGGAAATAAGGTGCTGGCCTTGATTCATGATATTGGTGATCGGATGCGACGTTCGCAAGAGCTACTTGAAGCCAAGCAAAGGGCAGAAGAGGCTGATCGGATGAAATCAGTATTTCTGGCCAATATGAGTCATGAGATACGTACTCCTTTAAATGCTATTGTGGGCTTTTCGGAAATTATAGCTTTGACTGAGGATGAAAAGGAGAAAGAAGAGTATTTAGGGATCATTCAGCAGAATAGCAATCTACTGTTACAACTGATTAATGATATTCTCGATTTGTCACGAATCGAGTCGGGTAAGTCGGAAATGCATTGTCAGTTGACGGAAATGAGCGGATTGGTAGATGAAGTGGATAAAGTACATCGTCTTAAAATGAAAAAAGGAGTCAAGCTGAATGTGATTCGTCCATCAGAGGAAATTTGGATTTCGACAGATAGGAATCGGGTGACGCAGGTATTGTTCAATTTCTTGTCGAATGCAATTAAAAATACCATTGAGGGTAGCATTACTTTCGGACTTGTAAAAGAGGAAGAATGGGTTAAACTTTATGTAACAGATACCGGCTGCGGTATTTCCAAAGAGAAATTACCTTTGATATTTACCCGCTTTGAGAAGTTGAATGATTTTGTACAAGGAACAGGGCTGGGATTACCTATCTGTAAGAGTATTGTAGAGCGGTTGGGCGGTCGGATTGAAGTGGAATCCGAGCTTGGGCAGGGGAGTACTTTCATTCTTTATTTGCCCAATAGGCAAGTACAGGAAGTTGTGGTTGGCGAAAGAGAAAACGCAGCGGGTAATATGGGAGTGGAGAACCGGCAGAAGAAGATACTGATTGCGGAAGATGTGGAGTCCAGTTATCTGCAGATTAATGCCTTTCTGAAAAAAGAATATACGATTCTTTGGGTGCCTAATGGAGAAGAAGCTGTGAAGAGTTTCATACGCGAGAAGCCCGACTTGATTTTGATGGATATCCGAATGCCGGTGATGAATGGTATTCAGGCAACAGCAAAAATTCGTGCTATCTCGCAAGAGATACCGATTATAGCAATTACAGCATATGCCTTTTGTCCGGAAGGAGAGCGAGCTCTTGAAGCAGGGTGTAATGAAGTGATTGCAAAACCATATCCTCTGGAGAAGCTGAAAGAAACGATCGAAACTTATTTATAGGAGGGAGGAATAGTCGGTCTTTCAATGCAACAATTTATCATATAGTATGTTCTGTAGTAAATAATGCTATAAAGATAAATTGGATTATGAAGAAAGTAGTACTAATCGGGGCCAGCGGCTTCGTCGGTTCGGCTATTCTGAATGAAGCTTTGAACCGTGGATTCCATGTGACGGCGGTAGTTCGTCATCCTGAAAAGATCAAAATAGAGAATGAAAATCTGGAAGTGAAGAGAGCTGATGTTTCTTCATTGGATGAAGTCTGTAAGGTTTGTAAAGGTGCTGATGCCGTGATCAGTGCTTTCAACCCGGGGTGGAATAATCCCGATATATACAAGGAAACCATTGAGGTTTATCTGACGATTATCGATGGTGTAAAAAAGGCTGGAGTTAATCGTTTTTTGATGGTGGGTGGTGCCGGTTCACTGTTTATTGCTCCCGGCATCCGACTGGTCGATTCGGGAGAAGTTCCCGAAAAGATATTGCCTGGTGTGAGAGCCTTGAGTGATTTTTATCTTGATTTTCTGAAGAAAGAAAAAGAGGTTGACTGGGTTTTCTTCTCGCCGGCGGCAGATATGGCTCCTGGAGTACGTACAGGCAGATATCGCCTGGGGAAAGATGAGATGATTGTGGATATGGTAGGTAACAGTCATATATCTGTGGAAGATTATGCGGCTGCCATGATTGATGAGCTTGAGAAGTCGGAGCATCATCAGGAGCGTTTCACCATAGGGTACTGAGCGGACGGTATTTTTCAAGGAAATTGAGATATAGCTTTGCACATCCCCGGGCATCGGAAAGTGCTTCGTGGTGTTTAAGTTCGATGCCTTCCCGTTCGCAACAGGCGCTTAGGTTGACCGGCTTGTATCCTAAAGAACGATAGATGCGGCAGGTACATTCCCAACGTTCAGGAAGCGATAACTCATCATAATCCAGTCCGTACATCCGCATGGTATTCTTCAGTACATTGCGGTCGAATTGTTCATTGTGCGCAACTACTACGTTGCCTTGTAAGCGCTTTTTGACTTCGGGATAGATGGCATGAAATCCCGGGAGTGACTCTGTCATTCCCGGCGTTATTCCATGTACAAGCATATTTGCACGCCAATATTCATTCTCCGGTGGTTGAATCAGGCTGTAATATTCGTCTGTAATCTCTCCGTCTGTAACGGTAACGATACCTACCGCACAAGCACTTTCCATGTATCCTGTGGCGGTTTCAAAGTCAATGGCGGCAAATGATAAATTCATCAGATTCGATCGAGAACTGTTTTAATTAATGTATCGATGGTATTCTTATAGCCTGTGTTCGCTTCTTTGATTAAGCGGTTAGCTATAACCATACAAACGGTCATGGCTTTGTGTCCCATCAGCTTGCTGAGGCCGGCAAGGGCGGAACTCTCCATTTCGAAGTTGGTTATCTTGTAACCTTTATATTCAAACTTTTCGATTTTATCATTCTGCTTAGGGTCCGCCAAGGGAACACGGAGTTCGCGTCCTTGCGGTCCGAAGAAACCACCGGCTGCAATAGTAACACCGCGCACCATATCTTCTTGGGCAATACGGTCTATTAATTCTGCATTGGCATCAATAACATAAGGTGCGGGAGCACACATGTTACCGGACCAACCCATGTGATTCAGAAATGCCCGTTCAAAGGGAAGGTCACAAACAGCATTGCGTCCGGCATAGAAGTTCAACAGTCCGTCAAAGCCGATTGACTTTTCAGAACAGACGAATGTGCCGACCGGTGTGTTGGGTTGCAATCCTCCGCATGTACCGATGCGAACTAACTCTAAAGAGCGGAGGTGCTCTTTTTCTTCCCGAGTCTGGAAGTCGATATTTGCCAAAGCATCCAATTCATTGACTACGATATCGATATTGTCACAACCGATACCGGTAGAAACGACAGTTATCCGTTTGCCTTTATAAGTTCCGGTAACCGTTTTAAATTCGCGGCTTTCCACTTCACATTCTTTATTTTCGAAGTGAGAAGCTACGAGTGCCACCCGTCCGGGATCACCTACCAATATTACTTTGTCTGCCAACCATTCCGGCTTTACATGCAAATGGAATACCGAACCGTCTTCGTTGATAATTAATTCGGAGGAAGGAAAATACTTTTTCATGTTATTGAAAGGTTTTAGTTTAATAAATATGTTCACCACAAACTACATGGATTAACCGCTTGTTTCCCGAGATTGTTCTCTCCGGCGGTTATACTGCTCTCTGTTGTTTGTGGTGAAATGCTTTCTCTAATCGCTCAACGGTTTACTGGTAGCTCCACCGATAGGTTTAGCTATGTTTTCACGCATTGATGTATCAGCTTGAATATTTTTCATTTTATAATAATCCATAATGCCGAGATTTCCACTACGGAAAGCTTCAGCCATGGCCTTTGGAACTTCCGCTTCTGCCTGAATTACATTAGCACGGGCCTCTTCCGCTTTGGCTTTCATTTCTTGTTCGGTAGCCACAGCCATTGCGCGGCGTTCTTCCGCTTTTGCCTGCGCGATATTCTTGTCGGCATTTGCCTGGTCTATTTGCAGGGCAGCACCAATATTCTTACCTATATCAATATCAGCGATATCAATAGAGAGAATTTCAAATGCAGTACCGGCATCGAGTCCTTTGCGCAGCACTAGTTTTGATATGGAATCAGGATTCTCAAGTACTGACTTATGGTTTTCAGAGGAACCGATTGACGAAACGATACCTTCACCTACACGTGCCAGGATTGTATCTTCGCCGGCACCACCCACCAATTGGCGAATATTGGCACGTACCGTCACACGTGCTTTGGCTATCAGCTGGATACCGTCTTTCGCAACAGCTGTTACGGGTGGTGTGTCGATAACTTTAGGATTAACCGACATCTGCACGGCTTCGAAGACATCGCGACCTGCAAGATCAATTGCAGTAGCCATTTGGAATGGAAGTTCGATATTGGCCTTCGATGCAGATACCAATGCATGGACTACCCGTTCTACGTGTCCGCCTGCCAGATAGTGTGCTTCAAGTTCATCACGGGTGATGTTGCTCAGACCTGCTTTATGTGCTTCAATCATACCCGGTACGATGATGTATGGCGGAACATTACGGATACGCATCAGAAAAAGTTGTACCAAAGAGATATTAACTCCTGATACTTTGGCTGATAGCCATAGGAAAAAAGGTACATAATGAAAGAAAAGAACCAGGAAGATAATACCTCCCGCTATCAAGAAGATAGTCAGATACATAGGTTCGACATTCATAATTGTGCTTGATTTTAAGTGAATATTAGGATTTTAATTTTTCGACAAAGATTATTCCATCAGTGATCCGATTGACAACAATCGGAGTTTTTTCATTCAGTAATCCGTCCATTGACTTGACTTCTATGATATTGCCATTGATTTCAGCATTGCCAATTTGAGCCAGTCGGGTAATCGTGATACCTGTATCGCCAACTTTTACTTTTTCGGCAGCGCTTCGGTCTATTTTGGATGTTATGTCTTTCTTCAATGCCAATTTATCCAAGGTTTTCGACCGCATGAACCAGACAAGCGAGCCGATACAGGCAATTCCCGATATAATAAGTGTTATAAACCCTGCACCTGTTCCCAGGTTAGCAAAAGCATAATAGTTTGCATAGATAATGCAGACCAAAGCTGAAATACCGGCGAGGCTGATACCCGGAATTACGAACAGTTCAACTAAAAAGAGTATTACTGCGGCGGCTATCAGTGCAATGATGATCAGTACATCCATAGTTTGTTATTTTAAGTTTTGTTTTTCTGCATTCCGGACTTCAATAGCCTGTTTATCCAGTTCTTCTGACATCTGAAGTACCCTCTTCTCAAGATCGCGGATAGCCGGTGCCATTTTACTTTGTTCGTCTTTATTAGACCGTGCGAATCCTTCACGCTGGCTCTTCAGTTTACCGGTTTGCTGGCGGTAATCTTTTTCCATCTGTTCATATTTCAGGTACAGTTGTTTGGCTTTTGGAGACTTGAAATCCGTTAAGTGATGGTAGGTAGAGTGGTCATCAATGATAAATTCAAAATCAAAGTTTTGTTCTACAGCCGGTTTATGGTTGATAACCGCTTCAAGTCGTTGACGGGCATCATCCACTATTTTAGAGTCTTTCCAAGTGCTCTCTAGAGAATGGAGCTGGGCTAGTTCAATCATTTTTTCCGGTTCCATAGCTTCGTAGTTGTAAGTTCGTTTAGAATCATTGGGTACGAATACATAGATACAAACTTTATCTTCAGGTTGATACCTATCAGAAGCAAACCATCCTAAATTATTATATTCATCAATGACATACATGTAGTCGTTATAAGGTGAGTTGAAAGGCATACCCACGTTTTCCGGTACCAGATAGGTATCAGTGTTTGTGTTATATCGGGTTACAAAAATGTCATATCCTCCCATGGAGCCATCACCATCCGAGGCATAATAAATGGTCACTCCATCCGACAGGACATACGGATAATTGGCATTTCCGGAGGCGTTGATACTTCCTGGAAGTGGTTTTCCCTGACTCCACTCGTCCAGCATCTTGGTTTTAGACAGAATATTCAGACTCTCTTCTCCCTGCTCGCTGTAGTAAATACGGTTTCCGATTTCTGTTTCGTAAACTGTTCCCGGATGATAGCCTTTCGTCTTGAAATAGTCATTGTAAGTGAAGAGCTTTCCGGATTCTTCACTGATTTTATAAGCTTTGAGGAAATTGGCTTTGTCTATTACAAAACTGTCAATAACACATACGTCTTCCACCCCTTTCAGCATGCGAAGGTTTCCTTTAGCCTTTTCTAAAAGCTGCTCGGCTTCTTCTGTCGGTTTTTTGCGTTTAGACAAGTCTGCAATGTATTCTTCGTAGCAATCTACTGCATCTTGAAAGCAGTATAAATCATTATAAGTCTGAGCCAGATATAGTTGTCCGCTCGGAATGCGTTTCTTTACTGCCGTCTCCAGGTATTTTAGGGCCTCGGCAGCATTACCTGTTTTGAGGCAACACACACCGTACCATAGGTTGTAATTACCGTTTGCTGGTTGCGATTTGACATATTTTTGAAAAACAGGTTTGGCTTCAGCGTATTGCCCTCTGCCATACATGCCTCTTGCTTGTTCCAAAGTTTGTGCCGATAGGCTTGTCAGGAGAAAGCATAATAGAAAGAATAGGATATTTTTTTTCTTCATAAATGGTCTTGGGTTATTATTCAGAAGTTCAAAAATACAAATTAATTGGAAATAAACCTTTTTTCTCTTCTTCTATTATGTTAATTCTTCTTTAAATCATTCTTTTCTCTTACTTTTGCAGCCGATTTTTCAAGAGAGTTATGGCACAGTTTACGGAAGAAGAGAAAACCATTCGGCGTATCGAAAAGCGTTTTAACAAAGGTATGGTTCAATATGGGTTGATTGAAGAGGGTGACAAAGTGCTTGTTGGCCTTTCAGGAGGAAAAGATTCCCTGGCATTAGTCGAATTACTGGGTAAACGTTCGCATATTTTCAAACCTCGTTTTTCGGTGGTAGCTGTACATGTGGTTATGAAGAATATTCCATACCAGAGTGATTGGGATTACCTCCGTGAACATGCAGAAAAGAATGGTGTTCCTTTAGTTGTTTACGAGACTTCTTTCGACCCTTCTACCGATACGCGTAAATCACCTTGTTTTCTCTGTTCATGGAACCGGAGGAAAGCTCTGTTTACTGTTGCTAAAGAGCAGGGTTGCAATAAAATAGCCCTTGGACACCATATGGACGATATTTTGGAAACTTTATTAATGAACATTACCTATCAGGGTGCATTCAGTACAATGCCACCACGTTTGGTAATGAACAAATTTGATATGACCATTATTCGCCCGATGTGCCTGGTGCATGAAGCGGATTTGTTGGAGTTCGCGCAAATACGGGGATATCGCAAGCAAGTGAAAAATTGTCCTTATGAATCCCAATCGAGCCGTAGCGATATGAAGGGGATACTCCGACAATTGGAAAAGATGAATCCGGAGGCTCGGTACAGTCTGTGGGGGAGCATGACAAATGTACAGGAAGAATTGTTACCCAAAGAAGTGGAGTTTTAATTTTGAATAAAATATGAAAGGTATTTATGCTATTTCGTTGTTGGTCGTTTCCAACATTTTTATGACATTTGCCTGGTACGGGCATTTGAAGCTACAGGAAACAAAAATAATCAGTAATTGGCCTTTGTATGGCGTGGTTTTGTTTTCATGGGCGATTGCGTTGGCTGAGTATTCTTGTCAGGTTCCTGCCAACCGGCTGGGGTTCAGCGGAAACGGAGGGCCGTTTTCATTGATGCAACTTAAAATTATCCAAGAGGTGATCACACTGATTATATTTACCGTTTTTTCTACCTTATTATTTAAAGGGGAGTCACTGCATTGGAATCATGTGGCAGCTTTTGTCTGCTTGATAGCAGCGGTATATTTCGTGTTTATGAGGTAGGCGGTTTGTGCCGGTATGGGGTGTCAAAAGCATTTGGTTTGATATGCAAATAGATGTATTTGTTATCCTATCCGTTTATACCATTTAAAGCAGTTTGTTTTTCTTAGTATCTTTAGTGAAAATGGTAGGGAGCTTATCTTGGACCACATGTCCGGGTATGTGGGTTCGTGAACCTGCGTACCCGAGCTGAGATAAAGATGCTTTAAAAAGAGATAATATGCTTATTGATAATGCGTTATTCTTGCTTCGGAATCAACTTGCTTTTTTGGTAATTTCTGTGCCGGTCATTCTGAATACCTGCTTCCATGGGGCCGGTTATGGGAGCAGGTATTCACGCTATTTGTCAAGATATTGCTTCATGTTCTTTGTAAAATAGCTTTTCACCTCCCCTTTTTCATCACTGTAGATAAAATAAGCACCTATGTTGGGGTGTGATTTTGTAAAAGCTTCCGCTTCATCCAGCCCCATTACCATAAAAGCTGTGGCTAATGCGTCGGCAGTCATACAATCGTCGGCAACTACGGTTGCTGAAAGAATATTATGTTGAACCGGATAACCGGTACGTGGGTCGATGGTGTGGGCATACTTCTTGCCATCTTTGTAGTAAAAGTTGCGATAGTTTCCGGAAGTTGCTATACCTACATTGGTCAGTTTTAATGTTGTTTGTATCTCTTGGTTAAGCGACAAGGAATCGTCTACAGGCTTGTTTATGCCGATTCTCCATGCTTCCTCTTTGGGATTCACCCCTTTTACCACCAGTTCGCCACCTATATCTACCATATAGTTTTTGATACCTTTGCTATCCAAATACCGGGCTACTACATCTACGGAATATCCTTTGGCTACAGCACTACAGCTTAGCATCACCCGAGGGTCTTCTTTGATCACTTTGCCGTTTTCCAGTTTAACTTTTTGGTATCCTGTGATTTGGAGTAGACTATCTATCATGATCGAGTCGGGGAAGGCTCCTTTTTTGAAACCGAATCCCCAGGCATTGGCTAATGGAGCTACTGTGATATCGAAAGCTCCGCGAGTTTCGGCTGAGATCTCCATAGATCGGTTAAAACAGGTTTGGAAGAAAGTGTCTGTGACGATTTCTTCATTACGATTAACACGGGTAATGACAGATGTATCATTGAATGGAGAAAGTGAACCGTCGAATTTTTTTAATTCGGCATCGATCTCCGCTTTCAGATTGCCGTCATATTGATAGGTAATATTATATACTGTGCCGAATACAAGCCCATTGATACTGTTGTAAGGTATTTGTTTATTTCGTTGGGCTAGTATCCAAATTGTTCCCAACAGCAGGATAGCCAGCCAAATGAAGCTTTTTCTTGTTTTCTTTTCCATAATAAGTAAAAAGTAAGTAAGCAACAAATCTGTTTATGATTACACAGCCTTTTGTTGTTTGAGGTTGATAGCTAATTATTAAAAAATAAGTGTTCGATTAATATTTTCGTTCCAATAAGGATCAGTATGATTCCTCCCCATAATTCAGCACGAAGTTTTCTGGCAATGCCGCATCCGAAACGAATGCCGAAGATTAATCCTATAAGGGACATAAAAAAAGAAACAAATCCGATGATTCCTGCCGGGTAAAGGATAGACGAACAGCTTTTGATACCCAGAAAAGCAAAGGATACTCCTACGGCCAATGCATCAATGCTGGTTGCAACGGCCATTGTTATCACTACTTTCAGGCTTGCAGGGTTAAATCTTTGGCAGCAATCTTCTTCTTTAAAAGATTCTTTGATCATTCGTCCGCCTAGAAAGGCCAGAATAGCAAAGGCAATCCAGTGATCGACCGATTCGATAAGGTGGCTGAATGTGCTTGCTCCTAACCACCCCAATAAAGGCATTATAGCCTGGAAAAGTCCGAAAAAAAATGCCATGATGAGCATAGGCCGCCATTGAATACGCCTTAAAATAATACCACTTGCAATAGAGACAGCGAGGCAATCCATCGCTAAACCAATTGCAAGTAGCCAAATCTCTAATCCTGTCATGTCGTTAAAATGGTAATTTATAAATCAGTGTATATGTGATACCTATGTTTGAGGAGTCATATTCACCAAAACCCGGTACATACCATGGATTTCCATGTTCGCTGATCGAGCCCGCTGTTTTAAATTTAAAGCGTAAGGTCCATCCCATATAGAAGCTTTTATAGATTTGAACATTGACTCCGGCCACCAGCTCAAGCCATTGCATGTTAGATTTCAGTCCGTTGTAATGATAAGGTACGCTTCCTCCCCAAATGCCGTCTATCAATCCGGGATTAGCCATACTGCCTCCATAAATAGGGTCAGAAAAAGGTGTACTTGAGATGTCGTACTTGAAACTGCTAAATCCATAACGTAGTCCTACATATAAATATTCTTTAACAACATTATAGTCAGCCCCAACGCGAAAATAAGGAGCGGCACTTTTATAATGGATACCGGTATCACTCCAGGTATCTGTTTGTCCGAAACCGATTTCTACTGTAGGAATAAATTTCTTTTTTAAGTTTACTCTCACATTTACCTCAGAACTTAGAAAATCTCCTCCGAGTAGTTTACTGCCCAACCCGAATAAGTCCACACCGACATACGTCCCATTGTAAAAGGGAATCGTATCCGCTTTTATCTCCTCTTTTGCTTTCTGCTTGACAGCAGGACGTGCACCGGGTCTTTGCTGTTGTGCTTGGAGCGGAAGGCTGAATATGAGGCACAGCAGGCTAACGATTGTAGCGGTAGAATATTTTGAGATTTTCTGTTCCATTAATGTTAGCTGCATTTGATTTGATATATAGAGAGTCTATGCTATGATATTTCTTTTTATTGGTTACCGTATAATCAATCGGATGAATACTGATGATATTTTGTTTCATACTGTATCCGCAATCCATCGACTGAAAGTAAGGAGTATTGGTTTGCAGGATCACCATTGTATCTCTTAACAACCGGGTGTAATGAAACACAAGAATAGTCGAGTCACTTGTATAGCGTAGTGGGAGAGCGATATCATGTACCTTTTTCTGGTTATTGATGATTATTGAATCAGTTCCGAATGCTGTCACACTCAATGAATCGAGGGTGTCATTCAGTACAGCCTTGGTTTCCGGATTGATGGTATACATTTTGGCGTAGACCATCGGGCGTCCGGTCATGGAGCAATCACTCTCTTCCGAGCAGGCCGAAAGGATAGCCCCCGTTAGTGGATAGGCTACCATCAGGAAGAGTACCAGTTTTATTAATTTTTTCATCGTACAGGTTTCATTAATCGTTCGTTATATTATTTTTTCTATCTGATAATTATTGCGTTCCGGGGCGTTGCGTGAAATCAGTTCGCCAAGAAATCCTGCCAAAAAGAGTTGTGTTCCAATAATCATGGCAGTCAACGACAGATAGAAATAGGGAGAATCTGTTACCAGCCGATAAGGCATACCGTGATTCATACTATATAATTTACTGGCTCCGACAATAACCACTGAAATGAATCCCAGTATAAACATCAATGAGCCTAATAAACCGAAAAAGTGCATTGGTTTAATTCCAAACTTTGAGAGGAACCAAAGAGAGATTAAATCGAGATATCCGTTAAAGAAGCGATTCCATCCTCCAAATTTAGTTTTTCCGAATTTACGTGCTTGATGGTGCACCACCTTTTCGCCTATTTTCTGGAATCCGGCATTCTTAGCCAGATACGGGATATAGCGATGCATCTCTCCGTATACTTCGATGTTTTTTACAACAGCTTTGCGATAAGCTTTCAATCCGCAATTAAAGTCGTGCAGATTATGAATCCCTGAAACTTTACGTGCCGTGGCATTAAATAGTTTGGTAGGTAGAGTTTTCGACAGCGGGTCGTATCTTTTCTGTTTATAGCCTGAAACAAGGTCATATCCGTCTTCAGTAATCATACGGTATAATTCCGGTATTTCATCGGGACTATCCTGTAGGTCGGCATCCATCGTGATCACTACATTTCCTTCGGCACGTTCAAAACCACAGTACAGAGCCGGGGATTTTCCGTAGTTTCGTCGGAATTTGATCCCTTTCACAGTGGACGACTGTTTCTGAAGTTCTTCGATAATTTCCCAAGAACGGTCGGTACTACCATCATTTACAAAGATAACTTCGTATGAAAAGCCATTGGCCTTCATCACTCTTTCAATCCAGGCAAAAAGCTCCGGAATGGATTCTTCTTCATTGAACAATGGTACGACAACAGATATATCCATTTTACTTATAAATTAGATATTACAAACTATAGAGGTTGCACCTCCGGTGATTTGGGCTTTCTCATCACAAACAAGGCAGTGGGGACAGCCAATATGCTGCCATAGAACACATTCTGTGACATCAGTTGCATAGTAATGTCTATCGGTGTCAATCTACTGATCATTTCCATCACTTCTTTCAGTTGGCTGATGTACCCTTCTATTCCCGGTACTTCTTTATTGGTCAGTTCGTCAAACATTCCCATGTAAGTGTTTACAATGAAACCATGGTCGATGAACCGGAAATAAATGTAGTGGGCCACTGCCGTGAGGAGTGCCGCAAACATATACATAAAAACGATGAATACCCATGCTTGCAGGAAGCGGATCGAGCCGCCACATACTTTGTCACGATAGGTACGTGCATAATAATATCCCATGAACGGAACTCCTAAAGTAAGCCCGAAAAACAGGAATAAAAGAAACGGAATGGACAATCCCAATGGGAATAGAATGAACTTAAGTATCCAGTATACTCCCATATAGGTGCCAAAATGCATGGCATATTTTTGTAAGTTACTTCTGCTTTCTGTCATTTTATTAATAAATAGCGCACAAAGGTACAAATAATATTGTTTGGTATGGAATTTATGCCTGTTAAAGTTAATAAAGCTATCCGGTCAGAAAAAAAACATTTTTTTTTCGATTTTAAATATCTGAAAAGTAGGAGTTTACCGGTAAAGCATGCAAAAAAGTACCGATCCCCTATTGCAGGTTTAATAAAAATACCTACCTTTGCACCCGGGTAAGTCCTATACGGCCAGCTCCCTTCGAATCCTCCAGGGCTTGATCGCAGCAAAGGTAGTTGGTTGTAGCGGCGCGATATAGTAAGCTTACCCACTTGCCTCTTTAGCTCAGTTGGCCAGAGCACGTGATTTGTAATCTCGGGGTCGTTGGTTCGAATCCGACAAGAGGCTCAAAAAAGGAAAAGCATCTCGGCACTGCCGGGGTGCTTTTTTGCGTTTATTCTTCTGATGGTTCATGAAAAAGGAAAGGGATGAACCTGTTTATGATACATCCCTTTTCGCATTTACATTCAATTATTATAAATAACTAACCTTTTATCATGCTATGCTATCATGATTTTGTTTAGCCTTTTACTACAATTCGTTTATATCCGTATACGGCGCGGTCTCCCAACTCTTCTTCAATACGAAGCAGCTGATTGTATTTTGCCATACGGTCCGAACGACTTAGAGAACCGGTCTTGATTTGTCCGCTGTTGGTTGCTACGGCAATATCTGCAATGGTTGCATCTTCTGTTTCGCCTGAGCGGTGTGAAGTGACCGTTGTATATCCATGGCGGTGTGCCATTTCAATAGCGTTCAGTGTTTCTGTCAGTGAACCGATTTGATTAACCTTGATCAGGATAGAGTTAGCGCAACCCTTTTCGATACCTTTTGCCAGGAAGTCAACGTTAGTTACGAATAAATCGTCGCCTACCAACTGACAGCGATCCCCGATGCGTTGAGTCAATTTCTTCCAGCCTTCCCAGTCATTTTCGCTCATACCATCCTCAATGGAATCAATCGGATATTCGTTGATAAGTTTTTCCAAATAGTCAATTTGTTCGTCAGCTGTACGTTTTTTGCCTTTTTCACCTTCAAATTTGGTGTAATCGTAAATACCGTCATGATAGAATTCGGAAGAGGCGCAGTCCATGCCAATCATTACATCTTTGCCCGGTTCGTAGCCTGCAGCTTTGATAGCGGCAAGAATAGAGTTAAGTGCATCTTCTGTTCCTTCCAGGTTGGGAGCAAAACCTCCTTCATCACCGACAGCTGTACTCAGACCACGGTCTTTCAATACTTTTTTCAAAGCATGGAATACTTCGGCACCCATGCGCAACCCTTCTTTAAAAGAACTTGCACCTACCGGACGGATCATAAACTCCTGGAAGGCTATCGGAGCATCACTGTGTGAGCCTCCATTAATGATGTTCATCATTGGTACAGGCAATACATACGTATTCGTACCTCCGATGTATCTGTAAAGAGGAATATCGAGATAGTTGGCAGCAGCTTTAGCTACGGCAAGCGAAACACCCAGAATAGCGTTGGCACCCAGTTTGGCTTTTGTCTTTGTTCCATCCAATGCCAACATGGCATGATCAATGCCTATTTGGTCGAGGGCCGACATACCGATCAGATGCGGAGCAATGACTTTATTGACGTTCTCTACTGCTTTCTGTACACCCTTGCCGCCATAACGATGTTTATCACCGTCGCGGAGTTCAAGCGCTTCGTGTTCACCGGTCGATGCACCTGATGGAACGGATGCACGTCCCATAATGCCTGATTCCAATACTACGTCTACTTCTACTGTAGGGTTACCTCTTGAGTCGAGAATTTCTCGTCCTGTAATTTTTTCTATTTTCATTGTTTCTCTTGTTTTTTAGTCTCTGCAAATTTACTCACTTATGGGAAGCGGAAGAATCACTATTAATAGGTATTCCGTTCGGGTTCTTTCCCTATAAATCAGTATCATTACTTTTATATTATAAAACAAAGAAAAGAGAAGAAAGGTTCAATCGTCTTCTATTTTGACCCCTAGTAGAGGTAACAGATCTATTGCTTGTAACGAACTGACTATGGCTCCTTTCAGATCGGCTATATTGAGTTGAATACCTGCTATTCTAGAGTTTCTCAGGTCGATACCTTTGAGTGAAGTGTGCGAAAAGTCGGCTTCTAACAATTCGCAAGTATCAAAAGCTGCCGGCATCAGTTTGCTGTCATTCAGGCTGCCGTTTCGGAAATTGCAATGGCTGAAACGGGCTGTTCGCATTTTTACCATGGAGAGATTGATGTATTGTCCGTAGCAATGATCCATTAAAACATGATTGAGGGTGGCTTCCGGGAAACCGGTTCCCAGCAATTTGCAAGATATAAATTCTACCCGGTAGAAAGTAGTTCCGGCAAACGAAACGTTGGATAAATCGCAATTTTCAAAACGTACGTCTGTCAGTTGAGCTGATTTAAACTGACATTCGCTGAATATTTGTTGTTTGAAAGTGCAATTATTAATACTTAGATAAGGTTTAGCTATTTGATGTACGGTTCCCTTAAGGAAGTACAAATCGGAAACTTTCTCTTGGTCGGTAAGTGCATCCAGTGGGACCGGACTTTCGGACTGACTGTTAAGGAACGGAGCTACGACTTTGACGGGTTGCACTTTTTTGATTGTTGGCTTCATATATGATTCGTTTGTTATTTAAATTGTTCGCCAAGATATCCTCCGGCCAATACAGCCAAAAGTCCAAGCAATATGCTGATGAATACATAAAAGGTGAATATACCATAAAAACCTCCTTTCAGCAAACTCAGACTGTCGTTGGCCAAAGTGGAGAATGTGGTAAAACCGCCACAGAAACCAACGGTCAGAAATAGCCTCAGTTCAAAAGATAGATTGAAACGCTCCGAAAATGAATAAAAAAAACCGATTAATAAGCTGCCTATGATATTTACGGCAAATGTTCCCCATGGAAATGGGAAGAGAGCCGGGCTAAGCCGTTCGTTGACGGCGATTTGTGTCAGATAGCGGGTTACACTGCCCATGCCTCCTCCGATAAATATATAAATAATCTCTTTCATCTTTTTTTTGATTTTATCGGCAAAGTTACCACTGTCAACTGTTTATGCAAACGTTTTCTGATAATTCTTCTTTGTTTCGGTTCTATTCATCGAACATGAATCTGCTTCTTGCTTATCTTTGCTGCATGATTACTAATTTTTATTGAACCATATCATGAAGAACATGAAAAAACTGACTTTTAAGTTAGCTTGCTTTTTTCTCTCTCTTTTAGTGAGTAGTGTGGCAATGGCCGAAAGTATTACTTCTCCCAACGGACTCTTGAAACTGAATGTATCTGTGAATGAGAAGGGGGAACCTGTGTATGAACTTTCTTATAAAGGTAAAGAAGTGATTAAACCTTCTAAACTGGGTCTTGAACTGAAAGACGATCCGGGGTTGATGGACGGTTTTACGTTGTCTGATGCCAAAACTTCTTCTTTTGACGAGACTTGGGAGCCTGTTTGGGGCGAGGTTAAGCAAATTCGCAATAATTATAATGAACTTGCGATTACTTTAGACCAGAAAGCTCAGGATCGCAAAATGGTGATTCGTTTTCGTCTGTATAATGACGGACTCGGATTTCGCTACGAATTTCCACAACAAAAGAATCTGAATTATTTTGTAATTAAAGAGGAACATTCTCAATTTGCTATGGCCGGTGATCATACTGCTTTCTGGATACCGGGAGATTATGATACGCAGGAATATGATTATACTCGGTCGAAACTTTCTGAAATACGCGGCTTAATGAAGACGGCTGTCACTCCCAATGCTTCTCAAACTCCTTTTTCTCCTACCGGTGTACAGACTGCTTTGCAGATGAAAACAGACGACGGGTTGTATATCAATCTGCACGAAGCTGCTTTGGTGGATTATTCTTGCATGCATCTCAATCTGGACGATAAGAATTTTGTTTTCGAATCGTGGTTGACTCCTGATGCCCAAGGGACCAAAGGATATATGCAAACTCCTTGCCACTCTCCATGGCGTACGGTTATGGTTAGTGATGATGCGCGTGATATTCTTGCTTCTAAATTAACATTAAATCTGAACGAACCTTGCAAACTGGAGGATACTTCCTGGATTAAGCCTGTAAAATACGTAGGTGTATGGTGGGAAATGATTACCGGAAAGAGTACTTGGGCTTATACGGATGATGTTTATTCAGTGAAGTTGGGCGAAACCGATTATACTAAAACTAAGCCTAATGGTCGTCATGGTGCCAATAATGAGAACGTGAAACGTTATATTGATTTTGCTGCCGAACACGGTTTTGGTCAGGTGCTGGTCGAGGGCTGGAATGAAGGCTGGGAAGATTGGTTCGGCAAGTCAAAAGACTATGTGTTCGACTTCGTTACTCCGTATCCTGATTTTGATGTGAAAATGTTGAATGAGTATGCTAGAAGTAAAGGAGTGAAGCTGATGATGCATCATGAGACTTCTGCATCTGTGCGTAACTATGAACGTCATATGGATGAAGCTTATCAATTTATGGAAGATAACGGTTACAATGCGGTGAAGAGTGGATATGTTGGCAATATCATCCCACGTGGTGAACACCACTACGGTCAATGGCTGAATAATCATTATCTGTATGCGGTGAAGAAAGCTGCGGATCATAAAATTATGGTGAATGCACACGAGGCTGTTCGCCCTACTGGATTGTGCCGTACATATCCGAATCTGATTGGTAATGAATCTGCCCGTGGTACAGAATATGAAGCCTTCGGAGGCAATAAGCCTTTCCATACTACGTTGCTTCCATTTACGCGTCTGATAGGTGGTCCGATGGATTATACTCCGGGTATTTTCGATACTCAACTCTCTTTCCTGAGTGGTGAGCATAGTTTTGTACATACTACTTTGGCCAAACAGTTGGCTTTGTATGTCACTCTTTATAGCCCATTACAGATGGCTGCCGATCTTCCGGAGAGTTATGAACGCTATATGGATGCCTTTCAGTTTATTAAAGATGTAGCAGTAGACTGGGATGAAAGTAAGTATATTGAAGCAGAACCGGGAGAGTACATCACTGTGGCCCGTAAAGCTAAAAACACCAATAATTGGTTCGTTGGAGGAATTACTGGTGAAAATGCACGTACATCTACGTTTGTACTTGATTTCCTGCAACCGGGAAAGCAATATGTAGCTACTTTATATGCCGATGGTAAAGATGCGGATTATGAAAAGAATCCGACTTCTTATCAGATTAAAAAAGGTCTGGTGACTTATAAGACGAAGATTTCCACTGATTTGGCCCGTAGTGGAGGTTTTGCTATTAGTTTGATAGAGGCTACCCCCCACAAAGCTAATA